>Ga0209963_1000188_pt1 | contig 189687 bp, 182 predicted proteins | sample ThiBio_1000_biof_2_FD_183957 | JGI IMG/M metagenome (GOLD analysis project Ga0209963, IMG submission 183957) | Wastewater bioreactor microbial communities from Cape Town, South Africa - Thiocy_cont_1000_biof (SPAdes) | ecosystem: Engineered > Bioreactor > Thiocyanate-remediating >... | reverse complement strand
ACCGAGGCCATCAACGGCCGCCTCGAAGCACTCCGCCGCAACGCCCTCGGCTTCCGCAACCTGATCAACTACCGGCTCCGGTCGCTACTGCACTGCGGGGCACTCGCACTCTAAATCCGGAAGAGCCCCTTAATCTCGTGCCACACTGGGTCGAAAGAAGGCGCGAACGGCATCATTACCGCGATTTGCCCTCGGAGGGGACGGCCCGTCGGAAGCTTGAAGACCGTTGGCCGAGGGATGCCAAGGAGATTTTCGGATACCAGCGCTTGATAGAGGTCGCTGTTCTTGACAGACCATCGTGTCCGAGATAGATCCCAATCGCCGATATGTAGGGTCCGTGCAGCAGTTTGAACCTCGTCTGACGGAATCACTGGAACGGATGGGTCGCGGCTGAAGATGAACTGATAAATTCTTCCTGACCTGAACACGTTCGTCACTCGGCCGATTTGGGCTACTTGATCGGATTTGGAGTCGCCCACCTCGGGGATGAGCAGGGTAGGTAACGATAACAGTCTGGCAATGTTTGGTGTGGCGCCCGAGCCAACGATAGCTTCAAGGTCGTCCTCTACGACTTCAAGCAGGCGTTCGGCGGCAAGAGTACCGTCAATCGCGCCTACAATGAGGTTGTACATCTGATCTCCTTAGGCGCCCGGCGAAATGGGTGAAATGGTGCTGCAGTGCGGGTGTCGAACGCGTTAGCGGCATTGTGGTGCTGTGACCTTGAGGGGGCGATGAACTTGTGGCCGGAGGGCGAAGAGGTGCGATCGCATCGCCAGCGACGAACGAACGCCGGGCGGATTAATCAGAATGGCGGTTCGTCCGCTCCGAAGAATTCCGTTATTTGGGTAGATGCCCAGCGTGTGAGACCTTTAGACTTGGTGGCGCTCATTAGTCGACGGAAGACATCTGCAGTCAGTCGACCCGTGGCCGCTAAGAACTGGATGAACTCTCGAAGGTCTGCAGCGTCGGTGCTTATTCGCGAAGGCTCCGGTCGGGTTGACCGAACGACATTCTTAAGCTCTTGGACCTCTGCGATAATGTCGGCGATTCCTCGCGCCTCCGAGTCGTCAGATTGTCTCAGTGATTGTATATCCAGAGTATGCGTCAGTGGCGTTTCTACGGGCTTTCCGGCGCGAATGCTTTCAATCATGCCGGCCAGCGTACCCTTAGCGGCGTAGGCTGAGTCTAAGTCGCGGTGATCAAGATGAATCGTGCGCAGGGCCTTGTATATCGAAAGGTAGCTTCTGTCCCTCGGCAATCAGTTGGACGAATGGCTTACCCACTGCATGTCGTACTGCAAGCTCGTAGTATACATTCGGATTGTGATCAGTTAAGTCTGCTACAACCAGATCGCTATTGAGCAGTCCATCGATGATCTGCGACGTTATGACGCCTGATTGATCGAGCTGATCTGCGCGCGAGATTTGGTACCCGAGAGGAGCGAGAGTTGCGCTTACAATATGTAGAAATATTTGGTCGCTGCGCTTCCTGGTCGCTGATTCGGACAGTCCGATAGGGCAGATATAAAAGCATGTAGCTTCGTCGTTCATGAGTACTGCATCCGTCAATGTGGGTCGCCTCGATCTTGGCTTGTGTCAGGGTGCCTCAAGTGTATCTGCGGCGCGGGCAATCGCTGATGGCACTGGGTTGATCGCTTGCTCGTGAGAGACTTCGCGGCCCGCATGCAGCCGTGTCGCACGAGCTTCCGCACGTGTATGACGCGGAGCCACGTCGGAGGTGCCGGAAGGCGCCACCGCGCCCGGCACCAGTCGGCACTGGGTGACGCGGGCCTACCACTGGTCGTGGGCCGCGCCGCGCCGACGGATGCGACACGAGCCCCAGCGTGGGAAGGAGGAAGTGCCCGGCGAGGCACATTGGCGCGCCCGACGTCGGTGCGCACGGGGTGACATGCGGCGGCCCGCCGATCAGCAGGAACGGTGCCGAGCTCTACCAGTGGGCCAGTACCGTCCGCATTGGGACGCAAGTGTGCCGACCGCCGGCGCACCGGTCGCACTACGGTGCTGATTCGAGTAGACCGGGAGGAGAGGGTCAAGTGGCGCCTCGTGGCACCTATCGTCAGATCGCGGATGATCTACGTGCACGCATCCGCAGCGGCAGCCTGGCGGCAGGAACTATGGTGCCCTCTGAGCTGACGATTGCGGAGGAGCGGTCCGTATCTCGCGGCACAGTGCGTTCTGCACTCGCGCTGCTCGTCGACGAGGGGTTGATCGAGGTCGTCCCCGGGCAAGGGCGGCGGGTGGTGGGTCAGGCCGGCCCCGGCGCACCAAGCACTGCGTGGGAACGGGTCGCGGAGATGCTGCGCCAACGGCTGGCATCGAGCGAGGTCTCACCGTCCACTCCCCTCCCGAGCGAAGCCGACCTCGTCGCCGAGTTCGACGTCTCTCGCAACACCGTCCGACGCGCCTACCGCCAGCTTGTCGACGAGGGCCTGGTCGTCATCCGCCACGGCGCCGGCGCTTTCCCCGCACCACGCTGACGGTAGATCCACCGGCGGGCCTTTCGTGGTTACGGTTCATGGATGACGCGCCCGCAGGACCAGGACGCCCGGTGGATCTCTCACGGCGAGCGACCGGTCTACGAGAACGAGTGGATCACCGTCGGGCTCGCCGACGTCGAGGTGCCGTCGGGAGAGCGGTTCGAGCACCACACCGTGACGATGAAGCCGGCCGCCATGACGGTCGTGCTCGACGACGCCGGCGAGCACGTGCTCATGTCCTGGCGTCACCGGTTCGTGCCCGACGTGTGGAACTGGGAGCTGCCCGGTGGGCTGCTCGACCCCGACGAGACGCCGGCCGAGACCGCGGCGCGCGAGGTCGAGGAGGAGACGGGCTACCGCCCGCGCCGGCTGGAGCACCTCGTGACGTTCGAGCCGATGATCGGCATGGTCCGCAACGCCCACCACGTCTTCCTCACCCGCGGCGTCGAGCGCGTCGGCGAGGCCACGGAGCTGAACGAGGGCACGTTCGAGTGGGTCGCGCTGTCCGACGTCCCGGAGCTGATCGCCAAGGGGCGCATCACCAACTCCGGCTCTCTCGTCGGGCTGCTGCACGTCCTGGCGCTCAGCGGGCCGGACGCCCGAGCCTCACGCGCTGAGTAGCTCGGCGATCCGCCGGCGCTGGCGTTCCGATCCGGTGCGGCCCGCGAGGTCCGCCGCCCGGCGCGCGTGCGTCCGGGACTCCGTCACGTCGCCGCGGGCATGGAATGCGAGCGCCAGGTCGACGCGCAGGCTCACCTCCGCGCGCCCGTAGCGGCCCTCGCCCATCGAGCCGAGGGCGCTGGTCAGATCGTCGATGGCGTCCCCGTCGCCGAGGCGGGCGAGGCAGTGGCCGCGCCACCGGGCGAGGTAGCCGGCGTCGAGCATCAGGTAGGGGAGCGCGTCGTCCTGAGCGTTGTCCGGAAGCGCGGTCGTCGCGGCGTCGAGAGCGCGTAGTGCCGCGTCGCGCCGGCCGAGTGCGGCCAGGGCCTCGCCCTCTGCGGCGTGGAGCCAGGCTCGCAGAAGCGGCGAGACCCGCCGGCCGGCGTGGGTCTGCCCGGACTTGACGAGCGCGAGCGCCGGCTCGAGTTCCCCGGCGTCGAGCAGGATGTACGCCTGCTGCGCGCGGGCGTAGGCCAGGGCCGCCGTCTCGCCGCTCTCCCGGCCCGCCGCCACAGCGATCTCGTGCAGGCGCCACGCGTCCGCCGTCAGACCCATGTCGAGGGCCTGCCAGCCGCCGAGCGCCGCGGCCTGGCTCAGTTCGTCGGCCGCGGCCTCCCGGTGGGCTCCCGGCAGCGCGTAGCGGACGAGGCTGTCGAGCGTCTCGACGTGCGCCGCCGCCTGCCGGTAGATCGTCGCGCCGCCGAGCCGGCGGTCGAGCATCCGGATGTTCTGCGTCTGGGCGTGCAGCAGCTCGACGAGGCCGCCGTCGAGGCGCGAGAACGTGACTCGCTCCGCGAGCTCCGGCACGACGAGGGGCTGTGCAGAGGGCGGGGCGGGCTCGCCGGCGATCCCCAGCTCGACGGCCGACAGCCGGTAGGCGTCGCAGAGCAGAGGGCGGTAGAAGTCGCTCACCGGCTTGTGCTGGTTCTCCCACCCCGCGATGCGGCGCTTGACGCTCTCGTCGGTGGGCAGCTTCACCTTCCGCTGCGCTGCGGCCGCCCGCAGCCGTGCGATGAGTTGCGCCTGCGTCCAGCCGCGCTCGGCACGGACACGGGCGAGCTGGTTTGCCACGGGATCCCCCTCCTGTGCCGTGATCTCACGATGCCGCTCTGAGCTGCAGGAATCAACCCTGACGTGAGTACTCGTGTCACCCCGCGTCACCTCACGTCATCTGTCGGCGCCCGTCGTCCACGCCGCAATCTCGGTGCATCACAGCACGACGGCGGTTGACGAAGCCGCAGACTCATTCCTACGATGTCTAGTACAGGTACCCAACCTGTACACATGAGAGGACACCACCAGTGCGAACCCTCAAGAAGCAGACCACCGAGGCGGCTACCGCGTCGCCGCGACAGTTCCACAGCGTCACGGAGGTGGCGCGCATGCTCGGCATGTCGCCGATGACCGTCTACCGGGCGATCGCGGCGGGGGAGTTCCCCGCGGTCCGCATCCGGGGCCGGCTGATCATCCCGGCACGGGCGATCGAGGAGATGGTCGAGGCCGCGCTGGCCGACCAGGGCCTCGTGGACGCCGCCGGTTGGGTCCCCGAGCAGCACGGCCGGGGGGTGTGACCGATGCCGAGCGCGGGTGTCCTCATCCTCTTCGCCATCGTCGGCTCGACGATCTGCGCGAAGTCGCGGTTCGCCGGGGGAGCGATCTTCTTCGCCCTCGTTGCCGTCGTCCTGTTCATCTCCACGCCGATGGGCGCCGGCCTGCCCGGTGCGCTGTCGACGTTCCTCTCGACGTTCGATCACGCCGCCACACCGGTCCTCAACGGGACGGCAGCCGGATGAGCGTCGAGCGGGAGTGGCGTTCGCGGGCGGCCTGTCGCGGCGTGGACGGGGAGATCTTCTTCCCGACTGCCACGGAGGGGCCGACGTACGAGGCGCAGGTGGCGGTCGCCAAGGCCGTCTGCTTGCGCTGCCCGGTCCGGGCCGAGTGCCTGGACGAGGCGCTGGTCCGCATCCCGTACGGGATCGCGGGCGGGCTGACCCCGGAGGAGCGGCGCGGCCGCGGCCGTCCCGTCGCGCAGGAGACCACGGCAGTTGTCGAGGCCGGGCTCCGCGCGGGCGCCCACCGAGGCGAGCGCGAGGCCGCCGGGCGGGTCCTGCTCACCGCGGGCCGACCGGTCGGAGAAGTAGCCCGGCAGTGCGGCGTCACCGAGCGCACCGCCACCCGCTGGGCCGCCCGCGCACAGCTCGCCACCAGCGCGGCGGAGGGGAGCACCGGCGGCCACCGGGCTCCCCTCCTGACCTCCCACACGCACAGCACCCAGGCAGGGACACGAACGCAGGAAGGACACCGATCCTAGATGAGCACGCCCGTAACCACCCCACCCGACGACGAGCGCTCACTCGCGCTCGCGCGCGCCGAGGAGGGCACGGACGCATGGTCCGACGTCGCCCGCTACCAGCGCTGGGCCACCCCTGATCACGCCGACTTCTACGCCCTGGCCGGCGAGCTGACCTCCACCCTGCACGCGTTCGAGGACCTGACCGGAGTCCTGGTCAGTCAGGCCGCTGGCTACGCGACCAGCCGCCACGTCTACGACGACACGCGCACGGTCGACCCGGCTGCGCGGCTGGCCGACGCCGTCGCGCAGCTGCGCCAGGCCCGGACCGGGCTGCGGACGGCCGCGACCGCGGTCAACGAGTTCTGGTCCGCCATCGGTCACATCGGCATCGAGGCCCAGCCATGAGGGCCCGCGCCACGCTCTACGGGCTGCTGCTCATCGTCGCGGCCGCGGCGGCGGTCCTTTCCTTCGCGGCGCTGCGGGACCTGGCCCTGCTGTGCGGGTTCACGCCGTCGCTTGCGTGGCTGCTGCCGGTCGTTGTCGACGCCGGCGCGGCGGCCGGGTCGCTCGTCTGGCTCGGCGGCGCGGTCACCGAGGCCGCCCGCCGGTTCGCCCGCGCCCTGGCTCTCGCCCTGCTCGGACTGTCGGTCGCGGCCAATGCACTCGGGCACGGCCTGGAGGCGTTCCGGCTGGCTCCCGCGTGGTGGGTGGTCGTGATCGTCTCCGCGGTCGCCCCCGCCGTGCTCGGCGCTGTCGTGCACCTCGCCGTGCTGGTCGGACGCACCGACCCCGTCGAGGCCGGCGGCGACGAGCCGATCACCTCCGGGCTGACGCGTGAGGCCTACGACGCCGGGTTGCTCGACGAGCACGGCACCTCCAGCCGCTGGGAGGACGCCGCGCCCGACCGAGCGGCGGAGCTGATCGCCGCCGGAGCCGGCCGCCGTCGGCTGTCCCGCGAGCTGGACATCAGCGAGTACGAGGCCCGCCGCCTGCTCGCCGGCGCCCGGCCCGCCACCCCATCTCCCGTCGCCGCCACGAACGGCGCCCACATCGGTACGGAGGCCACCCCGTGAACGGCTCCGCTGTCCTCGTTCTCGCCCTCTGCACGGGCGTCGCCTGGTTCGCCTGGCGCCGCGGTGCCCGTCTCGTCGCCTTCGGGTTCGGCGCGTTCGCCGTCCTCCCGGCGCTCACCCTCTGGATCACCACCCCGACGTGGGTGTTCGTGGTGCTCGCCGTCCCGGCCGCCGTGCTGTTCTGGCACCGCCGGGCCCGCACGTCGGCCACCGTCGCCCGATGGGGCGCGCGCAGCCGGCGCAAGTCCGGCGTCGCGTCCACGACCGACATCTTCCGGGTGGCGAGCGGCCTGGCCATGCGTCGCCGGGCCGGAACGGTCCGCCCGTCGCTCGCACCGACATCGCGCTGGCGCTCCGGCCCGGCCCGCGCCGTCGACGTCGCCGTTCTGCTCTGCCGCGCCGGCCTGATGACGGTCTGGGCGTCGGTCGAGGACGTCGTGTGCATCTTCGGCGGGCCGCGCACGGGCAAGTCGCAGTGGCTCGCCGGCCGCATCCTGGACGCGCCCGGTGCCGTGCTCGTCACGTCCACCCGCATGGACCTCTACCAGCTCACGGCGCCGCTGCGGGTCCGCCGCGGGCCGATCTACGTCTTCAACCCGGTCGGCCTGGCCGGGCTCGGGTCCACGATCACGTTCGACCCGCTCACCGGCTGCACCAACCCGGTCACTGCCGCCGAGCGCGCTGCCGACATGCTCGCCGCCGGTGCCATGACCGGCAGTGCGGGGGAGCGCGAGTTCTGGGAGACGCAGGCCCGGCGCGTGCTGACTGCTCTCCTGCACGCCGCCGCGCTCGGCGCCGGCATGACCATGCACGACGTGCAGCGCTGGGTCGCCGACGCGGACGAGGCCAAGCGCGAGGTGACGTCGCTGCTGCGCAAGTCGGGCGAGGAGGCGTTGCGGGAGGACGCGCGGCAGTTCCTCACGACCAACGACCGCACCCGGACGTCGATCACCTCCACGATCATGCCCGCGCTCGGCTGGCTGATGCACGAGGCCGCGGCGCAGGCCGCGACCGGGCCGCGCACCGGAGGCGCCGGGTTTGACGTCGCCGATCTGCTCGACGCCCGCGCGACTGTCTACCTGCTCGGTGCGGAGGAGACCCAGACGGCGCCCCTGGTCTCGGCGCTGACCGGGCACATCGCCCGCGAGGCCCGCCGCATCGCCGCGCTCCGGCCGGGCGGCCGGCTCGACCCACCACTGACGCTCGCGCTCGACGAGGCCGCGCTGATCTGCCCCGTCCCGCTGCACCAGTGGACGGCGGACATGGGCGGGCGCGGTGTGACGATCATCGGCGCGTTCCAGTCCCGGGCCCAGGTGCTCGACCGCTACGGCCCGGCCAAGGCCGAGATCATCCTCAACAATTCCGCGGGCGTTCTGGTGTTCGGCGGGACCCGCTCCCGCGACGATCTGGAGTACTGGTCGACGCTCGGCGGCGAGCGGGACGAGCCGATCACCACTACCGACCTGCACGGCCGAGTCGCGTCCCGCACCACTCGCCGCGTCCCGGTGCTGGCGCCCGCGCAGATCGCCAACCTGCCCGCCGAGACCGTCGTGGCGTTCCGCCGGGGGATGCCGCCGGTGATCGGCAAGGTCCAGATGGCCTACCGGCGCCCGGACGTCCGCGCCCACTTCGTGCCCGAGGCGCTCGACGTCCGGCTGCGCGCCCGCCGGGATGCCGGGCGGGCGTGGCTTGCCCGCCACGTCGCCGCTCCGATCGGTGCAGCTGTCGCGTGGGTGCTGGCATGGGTGGCCCAGTTCGGGCGGTGGCTCTGGGCAGCGTGCGAGCCGGTGCGGGCACGGTTCCGTCGCCGCAAGGTCGTGGTCCCCGTCCTCCGGGTCGTGCCGGACTTGCCGCCCGCACCCCCGGAGGCTGACGGCGACGAGCGGCGGTGGCAGCGATGACCGCCGACGCCGGACGCGGACCCACCATCGCCGAGATCGCCGCGCTCACCGCCCGGCTGCGCACGCTCTCCCAGGCCGGACGTGACGCCGACCCGGCCGAGGTCGACCGCTTCCTCGCCGACAAGCGGGAGATCCTCGACCGCATCGACGCCGACGACCTGCCGAGCCCGACGTCGGGGTTCACCCGGTCGTCCGCGCAGGCGGTGCGCGAACTTGCCGCGGAGGGACACCCGGACGCCGAGGGGATGGTCCGCAGTTACCTCGACGACGTGTCCGAGCGGGTTGGTGTCCCGGTGCACCAGTGGGGGCTCGACGAGAGCGACATGGACGAGATCAGGACGGCAGAGGTCAGGGGTACGCACGACGCCGTCCAGCACGCCCACGTCGCGATCACCGACCGGCGGGCTGCGGAGGCTGTTTCGCCGTTCGCCGCCGAGGAGACAACCGTGGAGGACGAGGCGGGGTTCTGGTGACCGAGGAACTCGCCGCCCTCGCGCGCGCCGTCGAGCGGCAGGGCCGCCGCGTCGGCGAACTCGACCGGCTCGTCCGCCAGCTCGCGGGCGATCTCGCCGAGGTCGCTGCCGCGGTCCTGGTGCCCGACGACGACGCCCCGGTCGCCGTGCGGTCGTGGCTGCTGGCCGACGACCCGGAGCGCGCGGTCACGGATCTCGCCGAGCTGATCGGCTGGACCCGTCGGGTGTTCCTCCGCTACCCCGACGCCGCGCTGTCCGCGTGCTGGCTCTGGCACCCCGACGTGATCGAGGAGCTGTGGTGGCTGCGCCAGGCCCACGCCGACGCGTTCCACCCGAAGACCGGCTCCTGGCAGCGCGTGGGGGACTGGCACGAACGCCAGCGCCCCGGCGTCGTCCGCCGTGTCCGGCACGCGATCGGGACGTGCGAGCTGTCTGTGCACCGCGGCGGCCCGCACGCCCGTCCCGCGGCCCTGCCGCCGCTCGCCGAGCACGCCGAAACCCTCGCGACCTCATGGGCCACCGACCCGATCGCGCCACGACCCGAACCAACCGACGAGCAGCTCGACCAAGCCGAGCACTACACGCGCCAGCACCACCGACGCGACTGAGAACCACCACCGAACCAACCGCCACGAGCGATCACGACCAGGACGACAAGCAAAGATCAAGAACGACGCACACCGAGGCATCCTGATCCTCTGGTGATCTTCGCTCGCCCTGGCGGGCTCGCTCGACGCGGCCACTCAAGATCAACTTATGGAGCGTGAGCCCTGCTCAGCATCTCGACCGGACACTCCGTGCGGTACCTGACCGACGCCGTCGCCAAGGGCCGCGAGAACTACTACACCCAGGCCACGGACGCCGGCGAGCCGCCGGGGCTCTGGTACGGCGCCGGCGCTGAGGCGCTCGGTCTGTCCGGCGAGGTGAACGCCGTGCTGATGGAGTCGCTCTACACGCACCTGCGCGACCCGCGAGACCCACGTTCGTCGTCACGACGGACGTGGGACGAGGCCGACCCCCTCGCGGCCGCGCACCGCAAGTACCGCGGTGCCGAGGACGTCTACAAGGGCCTGCTGGAGGCCAACCCTGACGCCGGCCCGGAGGAGCGGGCCGCGCTGCGCGTGCAGGCCGAGCGGTCCGCCCGGCAGGCCGTCGCGTTCATCGACGCCACGTTCTCCGCGCCCAAGAGCGTCACCGTGCTCGCGGTCGCGTTCGAGCGCGCCGCTAGCGAGGCTCGCGCCGCCGGAGACGAGACCGCGGCGCAGGCGTGGGAGGCGCACGCCAAGGCCGTCGAGGACGCGGTGCTGGCCGGCGCCCGCGCGTCGATCGACTACCTGCAGGAGCACGCCGGGTACTCCCGCGTCGGGCACCACGGCGGCGGCGCCGGCCGGTGGATCGACGCGCACGAGTTCGTCGTCGCGCAGTTCCTCCAGCACGACTCGCGCGACAAGGACCCGCAGCTGCACGTCCACCAGGCCATCCTCAACCGCGTCCTGTGCGCGGACGGCGAGTGGCGCACGCTCGACTCCCGTGCGATCCACGCCCTCCGCGGCGCGGCCGGCGCGATCGCCGAGCGGGTCATGGAGGCGCACCTGACGCGGTCGCTCGGCGTCGAGTTCGCCACCCGTCCCGATGGCCGGGCGCGCGAGGTGCTCGGCGTCTCGCAGGACGTCATGGACCTGTTCTCCTCGCGCCGGCGCGCGGTGACCGCGCGGACGCGCGAGATGATCGCCGAGTTCCAGCAGACCTACGGCCGCGAGCCCTCGCCCGCGGAGCGCTACTACTTCGCCCAGCAGGCCACGCTCGCCACCCGTGCGGCGAAGTCGCACTCGGGGGAGACCCGCGCGGAGCAGCTCGCGCGGTGGACCGAGCAGTGCGGGCAGACGATCGGGACCGGGCTCGCGCAGGTCGCCCAGGACGTCCTGGCGCGGTCCCAGCAGGCGGGCGAGGCCGCGCGCTGGTCGCCCCGCGACGTCGTGACGCGGGCGCTGGCCGGGGTCGCTGAGGCCAAGCAGGCGTGGACCCGCTCCGCGCTCATGCGCGCGGTGTCGGACGCGCTGCCGGGGAACCTACGGATCGGCCCCGACGAGGTCCTGCCGCTCCTGGACGGGCTCACCGACGACGCTCTCGCGCACGCCGTGCCCGTGACCGAGCCGGCGGACACGACAAACCTGCCGGAGTCAGAGCTGCTCGCCAACGGCCAGAGCCCCTACAGCGCGCCCGCGATCGCGCTCTACACGACCGAGGGCCAGATGTCGGCCGAGCACGCGCTGCGGGCCGCGCTCGTCCTGCGTGGCGCCGTGGCCTTCTCGACCGACGAGGCGCAGGCGGTGCTCGACCGGTTCGCCACGTCCGGCCGCACGCTCGGCGTCGACCAGGCCGCCGCTCTGCGCGGCGTCCTGACGTCCGGTGCGCAGGTCGAGGTCATCTCCGCTGCGCCCGGCACGGGTAAGTCGTTCGTCGTTGGTGCCCTCGCCGAGGCATGGGCTGGCGTCGAGGAGCGGCGCGTGTTCGGGCTGACGCCGTCCCAGGTGGCCGCCGGTGTCCTGGCCGAGGAAGGCGTCACCGCCGCGACCAACACTGCGGCGTGGCTCGGCGCGCAGGGCCGGCTCACCCGCGGCGGCCCGGTCGACGCCGCCGACGAGGCGTGGCGGCTGCGTGCGGGCGATCTCGTGGTGGTCGACGAGGCGAACATGGCCAGCACCGACCATCTCGCCGCCGTCCAGGCCCGGTGCGCCGAGGTGGGCGCCAAACTGCTGCTGGTCGGCGACCCACGCCAGCTCGGCGCCGTCGGTCCGGGTGGGGCGTTCATCGACCTCGCCGAGCGCAGCATCCGCTACGAACTCGCCGACGTCCGGCGGTTCACCAGCGAGTGGGAGCGCGCCGCATCGCTGCGGCTGCGTGACGGTGACGTGGGTGTGCTCGGCGAGTACGCCAAGCACGGCCGGCTCCGCGACGGAGGCACCGTCGAGCAGGCCGAGGCCGCTGCGTCCCGCGCGTGGCTCGCGGACACGCTGCGCGGTTGGGAGTCGCTGCTGATGGTGCGCGACAACAACTCCGCCGCCCGCGTCTCGGCGGAACTGCGCACCGAGCTCGTCGCGCTCGGCAAGGTTGCCGAGGCGGGCGTCCCACTCGGGCGACCCGGCTGGGAAGGCGTGGTGGCCGGCGTCGGAGATCTTGTGCAGGCCCGGCGCAACGGGTGGGAACTGATCGGGTTCGAGGGCAATGAGCGAGCGCCGATCAACCGCGACACCTACCGCGTGACCGGCCTGCGCCCAGACGGCGGGCTCACCGTCGCCCGCATCGTCTCCCGCGGCCAGGACGGGGAGGTGTTAGGCGACCCGCTCGCGCTGCCCGCCTCCTACGTCGCCGCGGAGGTGACGCTCGGCTACGCGTCGACGGTTCACGCGGCGGAGGGCCGCACCGTCGACTCTGCCCACTCGGTCACCGACCAGACCACCAGCCTGCCCGGCCTGCTGGTGCCGCTGACCCGCGGCCGGGAGGCGAACACCGCGTGGGTGGTCACGACCTCCCTGCCCGCCGACGCGGAGACGGGCCAGACGTTGGAGGTCGAGCCGCGCACGCCGGCCGCGGTGCTGGCCGACATCATGGAGGGCCACCAGCGTGAGCGCTCCGCGTTGGCTGAGCAGGAACAGGCCGAGATCGACGCGCGGTCGACCATGACCCACGTCGACCGGCTCGTGGACGTGGTCTCCCGGGTAGTCACGACGGGCCGGACCGCGGCCACGCTCGACCGGCTGACGGCCGATGGCGCGTTGACCGCAGACCAGCGCGAGGCCCTGGCCGCCGACGAGGCGTTCGGGTCGCTGGAGCGCCTGCTGCGCACCGCCGAACTCGCCGGCCACGACCCCGACGCCGTGCTGACGAGCGCGATCGAGGCCCGCGACCTGCACGGCGCCCGCTCGCTCGCGCAGGTGCTGCACGCGCGGATCAGCGACGCCTACGCCGGCCGCCTCACCCCGCGCATCGCTGGGATGAGCGACCTCATCCCCGCCGACGTCCCGCGGGAGTGGGGCGCGTGGCTCCGTGACCGCGCCGACGCCGCTGACACCAGGCGCCACGAACTCGGCGCCGAGACGGCCGAGGAGGCGCCCGCGTGGGCGGTCGACACGCTGGGGCCGGTGCCCTCAGACGAGGACGTCATGGCGCGCCAGGAGTGGGAGCACCGCGCTGGCTGGGCCGCCGCGTACCGGGAGCTGGTCGGCTACAACGACGACCGCGACCCACTCGGCCACGCACCCGCCCCCGGCCTGATGGAGAAGGCGGCGCTGTTCCGCGCCGCGCACGAGGCCCTCGGCTCGCTCGACGCCGGTGCCGACGAGGCCCGCATGACGGAGGGCCGGCTGCGCGCCCGCTACGTCGCGTTCCAGCGCGAGGAGGCGTGGGCGCCGCGCAGCGTCGCCGACGACCTCGACGCCCTGAACCAGGCTGCCGAACAGGCCCGCACTGACGCCACGGTCTGGGCCGCACGCGCCGAGGCGCCGGACGTCGACGAGTCCGCCGCCGCACAACTGCGCGCCGACGCCGACGCCGCCGAGCGGCAGGCCGAGGACCTGGCCGCCCGCGCGGCCGAACTCGAGCAGGCCGACGAGGCCCGCGCGGAGTGGTTCCTGCACACCGCGGTCACTCGCGAAAACGCCCACCGCTCCGGAATGGAGCTGCGGGCGCGCGGGATCGACCCCGACAACCCGGCGGACCGGGTGACGGCCGACGAGTGGCTGGAGGAGCACCACATCGAGCAGACCACCGCCGATCGCGACCGGGAGATCGTCGAGGAGTACGAGCTGCACGACGAACGCGCCGATGAGCAGCTCGACGACAGCGGCCCGGTAGCCGCGCCGGCGCCCGCGGACATCCGGGAGACCAGCACGACCGACCCGACCGAGCGCCAGGACCCGGCGCAGCGTCGCCGGATCGTCCCGGTTGACGAGACCACTCAGCTCGTCACCCGCGCGCAGGCCTCCCTCGCAGAGATCGCGGCCCGACGCGAGTCCGACGCCGCTCGCGAGGCCGAGGAGAACGCCCACCGCGAGGAACTCGCACGCTGGAGCGGGGATGCGGCCGAGAGCACGGCCGATGACGGCGAGCAGCTGACGCGCCAGCTCTGACCGAAGGCGCCGCCCGGACCACGGCCCGAGCGGCGCTCAGGCCGTGGCGTCAACCCGCGCGCGCACGTGCTCCCACCACAGGCGCGCGTCCGTCCGCGCCTGATCCTGCGCGGCCTGCTCGGCTGCCTCCCACGCCGCCGCGTTCCGCGGCCGTGTCCTCAGGTGCGGGCGGTCGTGCGCGATGCCGGCCGCCTGATGCCAGCCGGTGTACATCGGCCAGTCCTCCCGCACCCCGAGCAGCCACGCCAGCGCCCGCCACACCCCGTAGGCGAACTCCGGATCGCCGACGACGGCCGGCGCCGGCTCGACCCCGAGCCGCCGCCAGTCGTCCTCAGCAGGCGCCGGCGCACCAGCCGCGACGCACAGCGCCACCCAGCTCTCCACCCGCGCAGCCTCCCAAGTAGCGCCGGACGTCCATGTGCCCGACCGATCCGGCGGGTCGAACACGCCCGGCCAGGTCCGGTGCGTTATCGGCGACACCTCGCCCAGTGTCAGCCACACCAGCGCCGCGGCCACGCCGGAATCGCGGGTGGTCGCCCCGTACGGCTGGTGGTCGAGCAGCCGAACGCTGACCCGCTCGCACTCCCGCACCGCGTCGAACTCCGGGACTACCCACGACGGCAGCACCAGCGTGGACATGCACCCGAGTATGCGACCGACCACCGACGATTCGGAACGGCCAAAAAGCACTCAGGGCTCCGCCCCGAACCCCGGCCCTCCCTCCAGCGGGGCGGGTTGAGGAGCTATCGCGGGGGTGTGGGTGGTTGGCAGGCTCCGCCGTCGATCGGTCGCCCAGAGGGATGCCACACCGGCGGTGGGGGTGCAAGCGGAACTGCTGCTTGCACCCCCACCGCCAGCGCGGCCTTGCTACGCACGCCCGACCGACGGCGGAGCCGTACGTCTCGTTCCGAGGACCTTCCAGGGAGGGTGCAAGGCCTGCAAACGTCCGGCTGCGCGTCGATGGTGTACCTATTTTGCAAATTGCACGACAGCTTTAGAATCTGGAAAGGTCCCTAGAGGCCCATCTGGCGTCGAAACAAGAGCGACAATTTGTTCCGGTAGTGCTTCGGATCGAGTCACTTCAAGAGTGTTCGACGTAAGGTATAGCAGGCGGGGCGTTCGCTCTGATGTGCCAACGACTATCGTTGATCCAGTCGCAGCGACGACGCCGTTCGTCGCAGGAACGAACGCCGTGTGCAGAAGTTCCAACGTCTGCGCGTCGTAAACGGCGACACTTGAGTCAAGAATACTCGCAACGTATACTTGATTGCCTAGTTCGACGATTCTGGAAGGTGCGATCGCAATCTTGACAGCTTTGGCAATTGCAGTGAGAGCGTAGTTTAGCTGGTAGATCGTGGAATTAGTTTCAGACCCTACCAGGACCTGATCGCCGGCGATACTAATGCTATTTGGTCCACCCGGAAGGTGGAGGGTATTCTCGACTCTTCCGCTACGCTTATTAATTATGAGCACCGCATCTTGCGCCGGAAGTGCCGCGACAATGTGGTCGCGATACACGGCAAAGTCCCACGCTTGAGAATCGAGATCCGTCACCCACTTCGTGGAGTACACACCTCGCGACGATTCGTTCAGTCCGATGATTGCGTTGGGACTCGATTGCTCGACGTAGGCCATCTCACCGTCTGTAACAACCTGGTGACCGTATCCTTCAAAGGTAAATGCTGCAGTCGGAGGTGCGGCTTGTCCAAATGATACGAGGGTCTGTCCGCTCCAGCCAACGCCGAGATATCGACCATTGCTAATCTCGGCCAATGACCCGATACGCATCACGCCTCCCACTTTGTTTCCAGGAAATGGGATGGGCGGCGGTGCAGGGAGCACAAGAATTGCGGTCAGAGTGCTTAGTGTGAGGTAGATTGCCCATGGGGCGATTGCCAATAAACGCCGTAGGCGCGCTCGTTGTGCAGCAGCTCTTGTCGGCGAGCGCACAAGTATGCGCTCGACGTTAGAGCGTACGGATACAGTCTTCCGCAACGTTGCGGCGGTAGGATTCGGCTCCTCTATATGGATTCTTGTAGTGGCCGCTTCAATAGCTGCTTCGTATGCTACATCAGTTCGAGTTCTATTCGTCCAGCATATGAGCCTGCCATCAGAGCGAACTGACATCGCTAGGACTCGAAGTCGGCCGTTATCCAGTTCTTGTAAAGTGCCGTCTGGCAGAGATAGGGCAGAGTTAAGGATAGTGAGACGCAACTGTGCTTCGCGTGCGGATACCGGCGGAAGGATAAACAATGCTTTATGGAGGAGCTGCAGGTTGCTGAGCTGCTCAACCTCCCAAAGCAGCGACGGGCCCCGGCCTAGGATGAGGGCTACGTGCTTCGCTTCCGTCATCATAGAGCGGACTTCAGCTTGCCAATTGGCGTCACTAAAATATAGGCGAGCGGCTCCGAGCGGTGGTAATCGTGTACCCGGCTCCCCAACTGCCACGACAGGACCGCAAGGCCAGAGTGACCAAGCTAGGAGTTCCTCAAAGCCTTCTCGACGCCGCAAGGACAGTCGCTCGATGAATAGGTGCTGTCCAGTAGTCCGCCTCACGCGAATTGTTCGCCGATCTTCGCTAAAGGAGCGAAGCAGAAGGCAGATTGGTCGATCATCCTGGTCGAGCAGCTTGCGTGCCTGACGAATAATTAGCCGCCGTCCCACGCGAACCGGCACATCGGCAACGCCGAAGAGTCCAATTCCGCCGAGCAAGTACGCCAATTGAACGTGTGCTGCACCAGCAGGGGTCAGGTCGGGCGGCACTGCCAATCTAGCCATAATAGCCAGAAATACAAATAGAGCACCGAAGGTTGCAATCGCGACAGAAGCTGACGTCAGTGCGATAGTTGCAGCTAATGTTAAGCGGCTGTACGTAACTCGAGACGTCTGAGAAGCTTTCCGTCGCGCAAATAGCAACTGTAGAGAGGTGAACCCGACGGCCGCGACACCGAGTATGATCATACTTCCGATAATACCCGGGCCGAATTGATAAGCACCGCCAATAGCTAGGGCGATGCAGAGTGCTCTGAGGACTACGCCAAGGCGGTACCTGATCATATGGCGCCTGACGTCAGGTCTTATGTCACGATTCTCTAGGATCTCCGAGTCGAGGTGCTTTGGTTTTGATGTTATGTAGCGCCAGATCGCTTCAAGTGTAGCTTTGTCGGTCACGCCGATTACGAAGCCGACTAAGATCTGCCCGCCAAACGCGTACAGTAGGATTAGGTACAGTAGGTAGAAGTGAAGTGAGCCAACCCCTAATGTAGCGGACGAATCGACATCGGGCGAGGGATCTATCCGAGCCTCTTGTTGTCGAGCAGTAACAGCCAGCATATGGTCGACAGCTGCAGTGTCGATCACAGATTCCGACTTCTTGAGACGGGTAGTCAGGCGGACTTTGGCCGTCACTCGACCTCGCGTGACTACTGCTTGCGCGGTGTAGGAATCCTCGTCGAGCTTATGCTGGACAGATAGGCCGGTCGGATCCAATACTACGTCAGGTCTCTTGTCCCATGCGCGCTGCAGAATGGTTGCGATATGGGCATTGGTGTATTCGATTAGGTCGACATATACCCATTCTACGCCGTCATATGAGAGGAAGCTGCGACCGTATCCGGAAAGTATCCTACCGTTACGCAGTGTGTCAAAGTAGGCGCCGCTTCCGGGTAGTACGTCGCTGATGTCCGTAATGTGGTTCGCTTGGGCGGTGAAGCGGGGCAAGTCTGAGGAGCCAAGTATCTGAGCACGCAGCCAGGATGTTCCAGTCTGAGTGCCAGCGGCAAAAGCGTTGGAGGCTGACACGAGGGCCAGGCTCACTATTAAGGTGGCGACTGCGAGCAACATTGGTATGAGTCGTCGCCCGATTGTGCTCGTCGTCATTGCACCACTTTTCTGTCCCTGGACTGACGGTACATTGGGTATTCGTTGGTGGCGACCGCGTCGTTACAGCGTGCATGCACGCATCACGTGGGGTGAAGTCAGTACGGGGAGGGGTCAGCAACTCGCTCCGCACAAACGGCGGGACAAGGATCGCGACATCAAATTCGGCGAAGCCAACTGAGGCTCAGGAGCCGAAGACAACGAGGCCTCCGCGCTCGGCGAAGTCTCGGGAGTCTTTGGTGTGCAAGGTGGCGAGGGGCAGGTCGTAGACCAGGCAGCAGGCCGCGATCCAGGTGTCGTTCTGGGGCTGCGGACGGCCGCGGCCTGTTGCGTGTGCGGAGATCTCGCCCCAAGACGCAGCGATGTCGTCGGTGTAGGGGAGCGTTGGGGCGTGCTACCAGCCAGGTGGTGAGTTCCGCGCGTCGTGGGCTTCCCCATTGGCGGAGGGTGGCCCAGCCGGTGAGCTCGCCGAGGGCGATGAGGGTGATGCCGGCTTGGGCGCCGACGATTTGGCGCAGCAGCTCGGCAGGCAGTCCCTGGTTGATGAGCTGTGATGGGACGTCGGTGTTGAGGACGACCTGCCGCATTTTCAGGCGACGTCTGAGCGGCGCATGCCGTAGAAGTCGGCGATGAACTCCTCGACCCCGCCGTCGTCGAAGATCCCGGCCTGGGCCAGATCCTCAGCGGCGTGCCGGGGTGCGGAGTTGCCGAAGGTGTCCTCGGTGGACGGGACGAGTTTCTGCCTGGTGGGCGGCTGTTGCGGGTCGGTCGTCGACACGGCGTACATTTCCCGGCGGTCGAGGCGTGCCTGCTCGTGGGCACGAGCCCGTGGTCGACGGTACTGCCGAGCCGTCTATTTGCGCCCGCGGACGAGCGCGTGTCGATGGCGAGCGGGGTGCGGATACCGCGTAAGAGGTCCGACTTGCGTGGCATCACATGTGGCGCGAAACGTCGCCGTCCGGTGATGGTCGTGGGAATGACGGAGTGCGCCGGTGTGGGTACCGGCGCAGGTAGGGGTTTCCCGTCAGGCTGACGGGTTGCCTTCCAAACTAGCTACGCGGGTTCGATTCCCGTCGCCCGCTCCACCTCTGACCAGGGGTTTTACCCCGGTTGCCCAGGCACCTTTCTCCCACCAAGGTCGCCGCCGCTCTGCGTCCATCGAGGCGAGTCTGGCAAACCACTCAAAGTAGATCCACCGCTCGGGTGAATCCCACTGCTGCCGCCGATCTTCAAGCATTGGTCCAATGATCGTGTAGAGCTTAATAGACTGCCGACCCCAGATGTCCAGAAATGGTTGGCGCGGGATGTTGCCGTGACGCAGAATAAACCCGAGCTGCGACAAGTCTGCTGCAACTCGGAAGGCTGAACTCAATTCAGCATCCGACCATTGTTCGCGAGGCTTCCCCTCTAGGTCCCATACCGTCTCTCGAGCTTTTCGATTGTGCTCGTTGTGCATTAGTTCAAAAAGTTCATTGGTTCGCTCGGCTGATGCGATGCGGCGCATCACGGCAACTTGTACCGATGCCGCTGCAGCGGCCAGAACCGCGATGACAGCAGAGACGGTCTCGAAAATGGCGCACCTGGCTTTCGGTATCAGAGTCAACCCTGCTTCCGGTGTAACTCGCCCTCGTCCCCGACATCGTTAGCCTTGATGCGGCTCAACTGTGGCGTGGCTGCTCCCTCTGCTTCAATCGTCTTCGTCGCGCCGGCCTCATCAAGGGCGGCTGCGCCGTCGCTCCGCGATGCCTTCAGCCCCTTGGCCCGACTGGCACAACGAGGAAAGCGGTATGGACAAGGGGGCGGGGGAGGAGTAAGCACCTGGGCGAACGGACTGGCAGATGCGGCGGAGACCGTCAAGTTGACGTTTGCGGATCGCCGGAGACCAGGCCGACCGCCCGCGTGCCGAATACGTGCCAAGGTCGGGGACCGCGTGATCTTGGAGGGCATGTATGAGCCCGTGGTTGCGGCGCCCCGCGGCCTGGCCGCCATTGCGGAGGCGCTGGGCGACGTGACCCAGACGCTCAACGACGCCGGCGTGTGGGCCTCGAGGTCGGTACCTACGGGATCGACGGACTCAACCCGGAGACGTCGGTGGTGGTCGGCCTGTCGCTCGAGCAAGCGCGCTACCTCGCGCGCGAGCTGAAGGAGCGAGCGGACGACCTCAGTGCCCGGGCGACCTGAGGATCTGCCGCTGGTGCACTTGATCTCGGTCCAGGGGTTGGTCCACGAACTGTCGTCCACCAGTGCCACCCCTGCCTGGACTGATGCCCATCAGACCGGCGGCGCCGCACGTCGCCGGGTATGGGGATGTCAGCGTCCCAACTACGGATCAGATGCACGGACCGCTGGTCGTCAATAATGAACCTTCCGACAATTTCGCGCGGTACGCCCGAGCCGCATGCCGCAGTGCGCCGCAGGCGGAGCTGCACTGAGAGCCACAGTACGCTGGCCGGAGACTGATCTCCTTAGCGTTTATATGGCCTGATCTAAGTCTTTGCGCATGAGAGAGATCAACTGCTCTTTCATCTCGTCGTACTCGACCCTCGACGCCACATAGAGATCCGACTCATTGCCGTGACCATCTGCAATAATGTCGCGCATGTCCCGAAGCCTGTCGAACGCCTCTGTAGCCGCCGCAGCAATTGGGGCGGGAGCAGTAATGCTGAGCTGGTAGCGCCGAGAGTAGAGATTAGCAGATCGGAAAGCTTCGACGGCTGCTTGAGTACGTGGGATGGTCAAGTCCCCGGGCGTGGTGTTTCGCGGTCAGCCGCGTGATCTTCTGTAGTTGTCAGGCGCTGAGCGCCGGGATGTCGCTGGTCGGGACCTCCTCGGTCGTGCTGTCGGTGTGGTCGGGAACGGCGGTGACGCGGGCGCGTTTGAGGACCTCGAGGCCGAGGTATCGACGCCCTTCGATCCACTCGTCGTGCTGCTCGGCCAGCACCGCGCCGACCAAGCGGATCAGCGCGTCACGGTTGGGGAAGATCCCGACCACGTCGGTGCGGCGGCGGATCTCCCGGTTCAACCGTTCCTGGGGGTTGTTCGACCAGATCTGGCGCCAGAGCTCCTTCGGGAAACTGGTGAACGCGAGCACGTCGGCGCGGGCGGTGTCGAGATGCTCGGCGACGGCGGGGAGTTTCTCGCCGACGGCGTCGAGGATCCGGTCGAACTGGGCGTGCACCGAGGCGGTGTCGGGCTGGTCGTAGACCGAGTGCAACAGGGCTCGCACCCACGGCCATGACGATTTCGGGGTGGCTGACATCAGGTTCGCCGCGTAGTGGGTGCGGCAGCGCTGCCAGCCCGCCCCGGGCAGGGTCGCGCCGATCGCGGCGACCAGACCGGCGTGGGCGTCGGAGGTGACCAGGCGGACCCCGGTCAGGCCTCTCGCGGTGAGGTCGCGGAAGAACGCCAGCCAGCCGGCGCCGTCCTCACCGGAAGTGACCTGGACACCGAGGATCTCCCGGTGCCCGTCGGCGTTCACCCCCGTGGCGACCAGGGCGTGCACGTTGACCACCCGCCCGCCCTCGCGCACCTTGAGCACCAGCGCGTCCGCGGCGACGAACGTGTAAGGCCCGGCATCGAGCGGGCGGCCGCGGAACTCCGCGACGTGTGCGTCGAGCTCGGCGGCCATCACACTGACCTGCGACTTCGACAGCCGCGTGATGCCCAGGGCGTCGACCAACTTCTCCATCCGCCGCGTGGAGACCCCGAGCAGATAGCAGGTCGCGACCACCGTGGTCAGCGCCCGTTCCGCGCGGCGGCGGCGTTCCAGCAGCCAGTCCGGAAAGTAGGAACCCTCGCGCAGCTTCGGGATCGCCACCTCGAGGGTGCCGGCGCGGGTGTCGAACTCGCGGGGCCGGTAGCCGTTGCGCACGTTGACCCGCTCCGGGCTGGACTCGCCGTAGGGGGCGCCGCAGACCGCGTCGGCTTCGGCGGACATCAGGGTGTTCATGAACGTGGTCAACATCGATCTGAGTAGATCGGGCGACGCGGACCCCAGCTGCTCGTGCAGGAACCGGGACGGGATGCTCCTATGGACTGTCAAGTGTGGGCAGGGCGCGGAAGACCTCGCGGGCCACGTAGCGCTTGAGGCAGCGCATGATCTCCTTCTTCCCAAGGCCTTGGCCGGTGCGTCGGGCGGCATAGTCCCTGGTCCGGGGGTCGTAGCGCAGCCGAGACAGCACGATGGTGTGCAGCGCGTTGTTCGCTGAACGGTCCCCGCCCCGGTTGAGGCGGTGCCGATCGGTTCGGCCGCTGCTAGCGGGAATCGGCGCGACCCCGCACAGGTGCGCGAACGACGCCTCCGATCGCAGCCGCTCGGGGTTGTCACCCACGCAGGCCAGCAGCTGCCCGGCGACCTCGGTCGCGACGCCGCGCAGTTCAAGCAACGCAGGCGCCGCGGCACGAACAAGGGGACGCAGCTCGTCGTCGAGGTCGCCGATCTCCTGGCTGAGGTACTGATACCGACGGGCGAGACGACGCAAGGCGCTCTTCGCCGCAGCCATCACCACATCCTGGCCCGGGCAGTCCGCCAGGTCGGAGTTCCGCGCGGGACGCAGCCGCGAGCACGCGACGACCAGCCTCGCTGGGGTGAGCCCGCGCAACTGCTCGCGCAGGTCCGCCGGTGCGGTCACGATCAAGGCGCGGAGCTGGTTGATCGTCTGGGTTCGAGCCTTCATCGCCCCGCGACGCGCGACGCGCAGCGACCGGACCGCTTCGACCAACCCGACTCGAGATTTCGGTGTGCCCGACGCCGTGCCGTTCAGCGCCGCGGCCGCCGCAGCGTAGGCATCGATCGGGTCGGACTTGCCTCGCGCCCGGCGAGTCCGGCGGTCGGGCCGGTCCACCTCGACGACGGTCACGCCGGCGCCGGCGAGGAACCGTGCGAGTCCGGCGCCGTAGGAGCCGGTGCCTTCGATGCCGATCCGTTGCGCGATGCCGTGACCGCTCATCCACACCAGCAGCTGTCGGTAGCCATCGGTGGTGGCCGGGAACTGGGCGTCAGCCAGCGGGCGGCCGACCTGGTCGATCACCGCGATGTGGTGGGTATCGCGGTGGGTGTCGACGCCGGCGACGATCATGTCGGCGAGGGGGGCAGTGCTGGTCAACAGGTGCTCCTGATGGTGGCGGACAGGGAGCACGACGTCGGCGCGGCGACGGACAAGACAGCGGTGGGCCGGGACAGCAAGCTCCTATGAGGTCACGACCGCGAGCCGACGCCGTGCATCGGCGTCACCGACAGGGCCGACGAATCCCTACCAGGACAGCAGCTGCGTCGGTCGATACTTGGGTCAGACCCGGCCGGTGGCGCCGCACCCATCCTCGCTGTCAATACTGGAGGGCGCGGTCATCGCGTGATCCATCTTCTGTTGGCTGTGAGAGGCGTTCAGAAGATCACGCGATGGCCGCCCTGCACGACGCCTCGCCCGTCACCGGGCCGGTCGCACACCACTCTGGTGGACGCCACTGGCCCGGAACACGGCGCGTACTTGTCTCGGAGCGACCTCCGAGCTATCGGCGAACCTCGCGGGGCTCGGTGGTTGACGCGTACGAGCCGGCGATCCGGGCGCTGCTGGTGCAGTGGCCGAGATGCCTGCCCCGGTTGCGCGGCCGTCGGGTAGCAGGCTCGGTAGCATCCCGGGTATGCCCGCGACGCTGGCCGAACTCGAAGCCCGGGTGGCCGCGCTCGAAGCCGAACGCGCCGACTACCGGGCCGTGCTCGCCGCGGTCAACGCCCTGGCGGAGAACCAGCGCGAGCAGGCGATGCAGCTGCGCGAGCACGGCACTGAGCTGCGAGAGAACGGCACCGCGTTGCGCCAGCTCGCCCAGGCACACGCCGACACCAACGCGCGGGTGCGCTCCATCGAGGACAACCTCGCCGAGGTCAAGGACCTGCTGGTGCGCGCCCTCGACCGGCCCGGCACCTGAGCAGCCCCACGATCGGGTGCCGCCGGGGCCGGCAAGGCTGGGTACGGTGCCCCGGTATGGGATCGCGCACCCGCGCTGCGGGGTTCATCCGGCCGCAGCTGGCCTCGACGCTGTACCGGGCCGACGGCACCGTGACACGGACCCGGCGGCTGGCGGTATGGACGCTGGCCCACCGCGGCTACAGCGGTAGCGGGCGACTGGACGTCTGGGTCTACCGCACCCAGCGCGCAGCCCTGTTCGCCGGCGCCGACCTGGCCATGGAAGCCGGGCTCGACGAGGACCCAGAGGCCAGGGCGATGTTCGCCGCGGGCCGCTACACAGCGGTCCTGGCCCGCTACGAGCACACCCACCCCGAGGGGTTCCTGCTGCGGGTGCAGGCCGCGTTCCTGCAAGACGACGAGCTGCCCGACAACGAGCCGCTCGACGACGAGCTGCAGGGCGACGAGCCGTAGGAGCAGCGGGATGGCTGACCCGACGACCCACGTCACCATCAACGGTGGCCTGTTCGAGGCCACGGTCGAGTCAGCCGACACCGCTGTTCGCGGGGGCGGTGGGCTGGTTGCGCGAGCGGAAGGTGCTGCTGACCGGGGTGAGTACGCTGGCCCGGCTGATGGCCCGGGTCCGCGAGTTCGCCACGGCGCGGCTTCACGAGATCCTCGCCGGGCCGCTCGAGTGCCCGCTCGTCATGTTCATCTGAAGGCTGGAGCATCGTTGATGATCACCGATGGTCGGCCCGCTACGCTGGCACTATCCGATTCGTGAGCGTCGCGCCGGGTGACCCCGACGTGGCCCAGGGAAGGGATCCTGCCGCCACCGATCACCGCATGAGCCCCAGTACGCGATCGCAGTCGATCCCACCCCGATCCCGGATCTGCTGGGCCGACCCCGTTGGCGCGGGCGAGCAGGGCGTGCGCGCGGCGCTCTGCCGTGTGTCGGCGGCAGACGGGTGGGTGCGGGCGTTCCTGCAGGTCACCGCCGACGACGCGGTGGCCAACGCCCGCGAGCTCGACCAGGCCATCCAGGACGGCCACGCTCCGGGCCCGTGGAGTGGCGTGCCGATCGCGGTCAAGGGACCGACCGGGATGACCAGCGCGCAGACCCGCCGGCTGCGCGCCGCGGGGGCGATCCCGATCGGGACCACCTCCGTGCCCCGCGGCCCCGGCCCGCAGACCTGGGGGCACACCGACCGCGGTCCCACCCGCAACCCGTGGCGGCCGGACCTGACCCCGGGAGGGTCGTCGGCCGGCTCCGCGGCGGCGGTCGCCGCCGGGTTCGTCGACGTCGCCACGGGCAGCGACGGCGCCGGGTCGGCCCGGATCCCCGCCGCCTGGTGCGGCATCTACGGCTACAAGCCCACGACCGCCCTCACCACCCCGCTCGACCGCGCTGGCCTCGCCGTGCCCGCCCCGCTTACCCGCGACCCCCGCGATCTCGCCCGGTGGGCGCACACCGTGCTGGGCCCGCTGCCCGCCGCGCCGGTGGCCGCCACCGCGGCCTGGTCGGCGGATCTCGGCTACGCCGCCGACCAGCTCGACGACGAGGTCGTGACCCTCGCCCACACCGCCGCCCGCCGCCTCGCCGACACCGCGGGCCTGCGCTGGAGCACCTCCGACGTCGGGCTCACCGACCCCGCCCGGGCCTGGACGGCGCTGCGCGACCCGGCGGCGTCCACCCGGCAGCGGCGCGCCGCGGACGCCGTGCGGACCGGCAACAACCAGCGCCTCCAGGACGTCTTCGCGGCCACCGACGTGTTGTTCACCCCCACCACCCCGGGCCGCCCGCATCCCCACTCCGGCCCGGGTGAGCACATGAGCGTCGCGCTCACCTGGGCGTTCAACCTGTCCGGGCATCCCGCGGTCAGCGTCCCCGCCGGCCGCACCCGCGACGGCACCCCGGTCGGGCTGCAGATCATCGCCCGCCCCCGCGCCGACGCCACGCTGCTCACGCTCGCCGCCCACCTCCCGCCGGCGCCCACCGCGCCGCCGGCCACCCGAGCCGGGGAGACCCATCCGTGACCGACCTCGACAACACCGCGAGCACGACACCCCACGCAGGCCCGGTCATCCTGGCGGCGAGCGGGACCGTCACCTGGACCCACCGCCGCGGCACCGCCGCCACCGCGCTGCTACGGATCCGCACGCTGCGCACCGGCCCACGCACACCGGTGCACCCCGGCACCGCCACCATCGCCGTGGCCAGCGCGCTACGCGGCAACCCCCGCGGTCACGGCCTGACCGCCGACTTCACCGGGCTCGCCCACGCCGCCCTCACCCAGGTGATCCCGGCCGCCGTCCCGCCCGCCACGATCACCTGGTACGCCCACCACGGACCGTTCTCCACCTTCGACGAGTCCGGCCCCGAGACCCTCACCCACATCCAGCTGCACTGGGACGGGCAGCGCTACCGCGACCCCGGCCCCGCCGACCAGCACCTGCTCAGCCCTGAGCAGGTCGTCGAGATCATGGAGATGCTGCAGCTCGAACCGGCAGCCACTCTCTCCCCCTCCAGTACGGACTCCACAGGGCCGGCCGGGCCCTCGGCCGGGAAATGAGCGGTCCCGCCGAGCAGGCCCGCATCCCCGGCCGGGCGATCCTGCGCGAGGTCACCGACGCCTACCAGACCCACCGCGCCACGATCGCCGACCGCAACACCAGGGTGCTGATCGTGCGGTTCGAGCCCAGCCCGGGCGCAACCCCGCAGTGGGCATCCCGCATGCACGCCTCGGAGGTCTCGGCCCAGCAGAAGACCCGCGTGTTCACCACGCTCGGAGCCACCGTCGAGAACATCGTGCTGCCCGACACCGCATCGGCCTCCCAGCTCGCCGAGAACCTCGAGACCGCCAACACCGACCCCGAGGTCGCCGCGGTCATCGTCCAGTCGCCGCCCCCGGCCCGTCTGGTCGATCAACTCGACCGCATCCGGCCCGACAAGGACATCGACGCCCTCGGCGTCGACACAACCCGACCGGCCTGCGCCACCGCCGACGGCATCACCCGCATCGCCGCCGCCTACCTCGACGCCACCCACCCCGACGCCGCCGGCGACGGACACCAGTACACGGTGGCCGTCGTCGGCAGCCGGGGCTTCGTCGGCAGCGGCGTCGTCGCGATCCTGCAGGCCCAGGGACATCCCGTGCTCGAACTCGACGCCGGTGACGAGCTGCGCCAGGTCCGCGACGTCGACATCGTCATCTCCACCACCGGCCGCGCCGGACTCCTCACCGCCGAGCACCTCCACCGCGACCACGTCCTCGTCATCGACTCCGGGTTCATCCCGCACCCCGGCCCCATCGGGGACGTCCACCCCAGCGCGACCCACCTCCCCCGCGCCATCACCCCCGTCCCCGGCGGCATCGGCCCGATCGAAATGGCCGTGCTCGCCGAACGACTCACCATCGACCAAGCCGCACCCGGACTCCCCCACTGGCGCTACCTCCCACCGTGCCCAGCCGACCCGACAGCGCCGGTGACGACCGCCGCACACGACATCACGCGCGCCCGTGCGGCAGCACCCAGCACCACACAGCTGTCCCTGGTCGCGCTCACCCTATGTGCGGACCGAATCCTGGACCGTCCCGGTCGCCGAGGCCGACCTGTTCGCCGAGTCCGGTGATGATGGTGCGGGCCGACCGGTCCGACAGTCGCCCGCCGCGCCGGTTGAGCAGCAGCGCCGCGCTATGGTCGGCGCCGGGCCAGGTGGGGCGCTGCTCGAGCCAGGCGGCCAGGGCGGTGCGGAGTTCGGGTCGGGTCAGCGGCAGCTCGCGCAGCTTGCCGCCGTCGCGTCCCTTGCCCCGCACGCGTAGCCGCCCCTTGCGCGCGGACAGGGCGATGTCGTCGAGGTCGAGGCCGACGACCTCGCAGACGCGCAGCCCGGCGTAGAACGGCAGCAGTGCCACCACGGTGTCGCGGGCCGAGCCGCAGTGTTCGACCGCGCGCAGGTAGCGCAGCAGTTCGCGGTGGGCGAGGGCTTTCGGGGCGTGCCGCGGCAGGGCCTCGCGGCGTGCGCTGGCCGGGCCGAGGCCGCGGCGGGTGTAGAAGTCGTCGAGGGCGGCGAGCGTGTTGTTGATCGTGGTCGCCCGGTGGCGGGCGACGGTCTTGGCCCAGGCCCGCCAGTCGCGGACCGCCCCGTCGCGGGCGGCGGGATCGCCGAGCGGGTCGCCGTCGAGGTCAGGATCGGTCTGCGCGGTGTCGAGCCAGATCAGGAACCCGCGGACACGTGCGGCGTACTTGCGCCGGGAGCTGGCCGACAGCGGTGCGGCCGTGAGGGCGCGTTGGTAGCCGGCCAGCGCCGCGGTCAGCTCGACAGACAGCAGCGGGGCCGCCCCGCCGCCGGTGCGAGCCGTGTTTCCGGAAGTCGTTTCGCCGGGCTGGCTCGGCGCCTGAGCCGTGTTTCCGGAAGCCACGCCGGGAGTCTACTTCCGGGAATGAGTGTTCCCGGAACTTCGGGCTGGCTGGCCGATCGGTGAGTGGCACCCAGGTTCACGGTGGGGAGAGTTCGGAGAGCAGGTCACGGGCGCGAGTGTCGATCTCGTCGCGGATGGGCCGGATCTGGTCGGCGGTCTTGCCGGCGGGGTCGATGAGGTCCCAGTCGAGGTAGGTCTTGCCGGGAAAGACGGGGCAGGCATCACCGCAGCCCATGGTGACCACGACGTCGGAGGACTGCACGGCGTCGGTGGTGAGGAGTTTCGGGTGGGCGCCGTCGAGGTCGATGCCGACCTCGGCCATGACCTGGCGGACGGCGGGGTTGATCTCGTCGGTGGGGGTCGAGCCGGCAGAGCGGACTTCGACGGCGCCGTGGGCGTGATGGTGGAGCAGCGCGGCGGCCATCTGGGAGCGGCCGGCGTTGTGGACGCAAACGAACAGCACGCTCGGCCGGGCGCGGCGGTCGGGATTGGCGGGAGTGTTCATCGGGTGGTGGTCCTCTCGCCGTCACGGACGCCGTCACGGGCAGGGTCGTGGGTGTGGTCGTCGCTGTCGGGAGTGATGGCAGCAATGGCCTGAGTGTCGGGGTAGAGGTAGAGGACGAGCCCGGCGGGAGTTCGGGCTGCCGCGCCCGCCCGGGTCGCCCTTCTCATACCCCAGGTGCTCGCTCAGCTCGGTCCGCAGGCCTCGTTCGAGCACTGCTTTGATCATCTCCGGGAGGAAACCGCCCTCGCCGGTCAAGCTCAGCGCGCCGGCGTCGACGCGGTCCATCACGTCATCGAGCAGCCCGGCATCGAGCATCTCGTTGATCGTTTGGCGGGCCGACGTCGGCTCGCGTGTGGTTGTCACACCCAGCGGGTGTGCCTGGTCAGTGGCCATGGCTCCGTGATACCCTTAAAGTCAGGTTGAGGTTTTTACACAGACCATTTGACACCTCCCCGGGCCGCCGGCCCGAGGGCGGCCCCCACGATCTGGGAGACGACGAACAGCGGCACCGAGGACGCCCGGGAGATCTCGTCGGGGACCTCTCGACCCGCCTGGTCGTCTACCTCGCCGCGCACGCCCCACCGGGCCGCCTCGCCCGCTCCCGCGGCGCGGAGGCCGTGCTGGCCCGCGCCTGCGTGGTGCTCACCGACTGGGAGACCGCCTACCGCACCGGCCAGCTACCCGACCGCACCATCCCGCTCTACGCCGACCCCGGGCTCACCGTCGACGCCCTGCTCGCCGCCGTCCCCGACCACCAGGTCGCCGAGCTCGTCGACCTCACCACCCGCGCCCACCACGCCGGGCTCCTCGCCCGCCTCGCGCCCGCCCCGCCCGCCCACGCCGGGATCTCCGGCCCGGTGTTCGTCCCGCACTGGGCCGACGGCGACCTACTCTTCCCCACCACCGACCCGCCACCACCCGGCCCGGCCGTCGATGAGGACGGCGCCACGGGTCCCGGTGGGGCCCCGGGTCCACCGGCCGCCGGCCCCACGCACTCGCCCGGCGGGCACCGGGTCGCCCAGCAGCGCGCAGAGCACCGACGGTAGACCGCCCGACCACCGCGGCAGGGCGACCGCCGGTTGACGCGTACGCGTCAAGCAACCGGGCCGGAGACGATCGCCCAGCGCCGCCGCTATCCTGCAACCGTGACCAATCCGGCGGAGTTCGAGGCCCGGCTGACCGCACTGGAGACCGACCTAGCCCAGCTGCGCGGCACCGTCGCGGCCGCCGCCTCCGACGCGGCCGCCGCCCGCCACCTCGCCGCCGCCCGCGATCGCGACCTCGCTGACCTCACGATCAAGGTCGACGCCAACCGGCAGGCGATCAACGCCCTGGGCGTGCAGACCGCCGCCGGGTTCGCCGAGATGCGCACCGGGTTCGCCGAGATGCGCGCGAAGCTCGACCAGACCTCGGCCGGCATGGCCCAGATCGTCGAGCTGCTCACCACCCGCGACGACCAGTAGCCGCCGCACCATCCGCAACCTGGGGCATCCCTGCGGTCCTCGCGGAGGTTGCACCGATCGCACTGACGACGCCATCATGAGCACCGCCACCACGAACACCACGAAGACGCCGCGGCGCCGCGGGCTGACCGAGCAGGCCGCCGACGCCGCGGTCGAGCAGGCCTGCCGGATGCTGCGCTTGCCCACCATTCGCGCCGAGTTCGCCGACATCGCCGAGGCCGGGTCAAGTACACCCTGGCCACGAAGCTGGTCAACGAACTCGTCGAGGCCGCCGACAACAAACAGCTCACCAAGACCATCGCCCGCGCGGGTTGGTCTCCCCAGTGGGGAGTGCCGCCGTTTTATGCTGGGTCCGGTGAACGAGGGTCCGACCGGCGACGAGGAATGGGGGCGGGGCTGGACTGCGCTGTGCCAGTTTGTGGCTGTGCGCGGCTCGGCGAAGGTTCCGGCTCGGGCTGTCGCGGCGCGCGTGAGCATTGGGGCCTGGGTGGCGGCGAGGCGGGTGGGGTATTGGTCGGGGGGCTTGACCGCCGATCAGGTTGCGGCGTTGGAGGGGCTGCCGGGCTGGGACTGGAGCTGCTCGGCCCAGGCACGATGGGAGGCCGGTCTCGCTGCGTTGCGCCGCTATGCCGTCGAGCACGAGACGGCGATGAGCTCGTCGAAGGTGGTCGTCGACAAGTTCGGGTTGGGTGCGTGGGCTCGTGAACAGCGCGTTTACTACTCCCGCGGCACGCTTCCCGCGGCGCTCGTCGCCCGGCTAGAGGCCCTGCCGGGCTGGGAGTGGACCGAGCAGGACGAACGTTGGGAGTGGGGATTGCGCGTGGCGCAGCGCTACGCCGGCGTGCACGACACGCTCGATGTCGCTCCGACTGCGATTGTCGAGGGTTTTCGGCTTGGCCGCTGGATACGGCGTTGTCACGAGGACTACCGCGCTCGCGCCCTCACACCCGCGCAGATCGACGCGCTGCAGGATCTACCGGGTTGGACCTGGACTCCCCCTGAGCGGTTGTGGGATCAGGGCCTGGCCGCCTTGCGCGCCTTCTACGTAGAACACGGCCACTGCCGCCCGCAGCAGAAGATCACCGTCGACGGTTTCCCACTCGGCATGTGGGTGCACAACCGCCGACGGCAGTACCGTCGTGGTGATCTGTCTGCGGCCCGGGTGGCCGCGCTTGAGGAGCTACCGGGCTGGTGTTGGTGGGTGCTCGGACAGGACTGGGACCAGACCTATGCGGTGTTAAGCCGCTACACAACCGAGTACGGCGCCGCCGATCCGCCGCCCGGCGTCGTGTGGTCCGGTAGTCGCCTTGGTGACTGGGTGAGGTCGCAGCGGAGGCGACGGCGCAGCGGCAACCTGCCGCGGGCCCGGGTCGAGCAGTTGGAGTCGTTGCCCGGTTGGAGCTGGTGATCCACCAACTTGCGACGACGAAGGAGCTGGTGCTACCCGGGATGAGAATCGGTGATCGGTGCGGTGTCGGCGGGAAGATCGAAGATGTAACCCAGGCCCCGGACGGTACGGATTCGTTCGGGGTGTCCGGGCGTGCGCAGCCGGCGGCGCAGCCGATTGATGTGGACTTCGATGCTTCCGTGGGCGTCCTCATGCCCTGCCCCCCAGAGCGTGTCCAGCAACTCACGGCGGTCCACGATGCGCCCGGCGTTGTCCATCAGCATGTGCAGCAGCTGGAACTCACGGCGGGGAAGGCGGGACACACTGCCAGCCACCCGGACCTGGTGGGCGTCGAGCTCAAGTTCCACATCGCCGACCCGTAGGACCCGCAGCTGGCCGAGACTGGCCGGTGTGACCGATCGGAACGCCGGAGAGTTGCGGGGGGGGTCTTCGTGTGGAACCGTCATCAGCCGACCCGGCCGCTGATGTAGTCCTCGGTCGCCTTCTCTGTCGGGTTGGAGAAGATCTCGTGGGTGGGGCCGGCCTCGATGAGCCGGCCTGGGCCGCCGGACTCGGGGACGGTGAGGAACGCGGTGACGTCGGAGACCCGCGCGGCCTGCTGCATGTTGTGGGTGACGATCGCGATCGTGTAGGTCTTGGCGAGCTCGGACATCAGGTCCTCGATGGCCAGCGTCGAGATCGGGTCCAGCGCCGAGCACGGCTCGTCCATGAGCAGCACCTCGGGCTCCACCGCGACGGCGCGGGCGATGCACAGCCGCTGCTGCTGGCCCCCGGACAGGCTTGCCCCCGGGCTCTTGAGCCGGTCCTTGACCTCGTTCCACAGCTGCGCCTGGGTCAGCGACCGTTCGACGACCTCGTCGAACGTAGCGGTGTTGCGTCGCTCGCGGGCGCCGAGCCGCAGCCCGGCCACCACGTTGTCGTAGATCGACATCGTGGGGAAGGGATTGGGCCGCTGGAAGACCATTCCGACGCGTCGGCGCAGTTCGACCAGGTCGATCCCCTCGCGGAAGATGTTGGTCTTACCTAGCAGTGCCTCCCCGGTGACGGTGGCCTTGGGGATGGTCAGGTGCATGCCGTTGAGGCAGCGCAGCAGGGTGGACTTACCACATCCGGACGGCCCGATCAGCGCCGTGACTTCGCGGGCGGCGATGTGCAGGTTCACTCCGGCCACTGCGGGCCGGCCGCTGTAGAAGGCGGTCAGGTCGTTGATCTCGATGCGCTGCGCCGCGGTGGCTGCGCCCGACTTATCAGTGCTGGCCCTCGCCTGTGTGCGCTGCTCGGCGGCGGCAGCGAGCGCCGCAGTTGTGGTGTTCTCGGTCATCGTCGTGGTCCCGCTCTCTCAGGCGCTGCGTGGTCCGGTGGTGGTGTCCGTGGTGTCGTCAGTGCGGCGTTCCGCCGTTCGTCATGAACGTCCGCGGATAGCGCCGCGCCGCCCGGCGATCCGGGCGAGGATGGTCAGGATCAACACGATCGCGATCAGGGTCAGCGCGCCGGCCCAGGCGCGGGCCTGGGCGGTGCGGAAACCGGTGATGGCGTTGCCGAAGATCTGCAGTGACAGCGTCGACATCCGCTTGGTCGGGTTGGCCTCAATGAACAGGTCGTTGCCCAGTGCGGTCAGCAAGAGCGGCGCGGTCTCTCCCATCGCCCGGGCCACCGCGAGCATGACACCGGTGATGATCCCGGAGGCGGCGGAGGGCAACACGACCGAGACGATGGTGCGGGCTCGGCTGATCCCCAGCGCGAGGCTGGCCTCTTTGAGCTCATTGGGCACCAGCCGCAGCATTTCCGCGGCCGAGCGGATCACCAGCGGCAACATGACCAGCGCCAGCGCCAACCCGCCGGCCAGGCCGGAGAATCCGAACACGACCACCCACAGCGCGTAGACGAAGGCGCCGGTGACGATGGTGGGCAGCCCCACCATCACATCGGTAAGGAACGCTGCGGTGCGGGCGAGGCGACCGTCGTACTCCACGATGTGGACCGCTGCGGCGATACCGATGGGCACCGAGATGACCGTGGCGATACCCACCACGATGAGGCTGCCGATAATGCCGTTGAGGAATCCCCCGCCGGCCTCGCTGGGGTCCCCGGGCGGGGTCTGGGTGAGGAACTCCGGGCCTAGGTACTGCAGGCCCTGCGCGGCGACGTAGCCCAGCACCCACAGCAGGATGGCGATGGTGGCGGCCATGACCAGAGCGAGCAGCGCGGTCGCGGCCCGGTCGATGACGCGGCGGCGACCCCGGCCGATGACGACGAAGGGTTCCTGCTCGGGCGGCGGCGGGGGCCGGTCGAGCAGTTCGGCGGCGGCCATCAGGCGATCGTCTCCCCGGCTCGGCGAATCACGAGCTTGCCGGCGACGTTGACGATGATCGCGATCACGAACAGCCATGCCGCGACCACGAACAACGACGGCAGGTGGAACGGTTCGGTGGCCTCGGTGAACTCGTTGGCGATGACCGAGGGCATCGTGGCACCCTGGCCGAAGATGCTGGCGCTGATGCCCTGCACGCTGTTACCGATCAGCATGGTGACTGCGATGGTCTCGCCGATCGCGCGACCCAGGCCGAGGATCGAGGCGCCCACGATCCCGGAACGCGACCGCGGCAGCACCGCCATCCGCAGCATCTCCCACCGGGTCGCGCCCAGCGCGAGCGCGGCTTCCTTCTCCGCGATGGGAGCAACGGCGAACACCTCCCGACACAGCGCGGTGACGATCGGCAGCACCATGATCGCCAGCACTAGCGCGGCGGCGACGTAGGACGGGCCGAAGAACGGCCCGGCGAACACCGCGCCGATGACCGGAACCCCGCCCAGCGCGTCGCTGATGCCGGCGCCGATGGGCTTGATGGCGGGCAGGAACGCGAAGATGCCCCAGAAGCCGTAGACCACACTGGGGATCGCCGCCAGCAGATCGACCAGGTACGACAGCGGGCGGCGCATCCACTGGGGCGCGATGTCGGTGATCACCAGCGCCACCCCCACCGAGAAGATGACCGCGATCACCATGGCGATCACCGACGTGATGATCGTGCCGTAGATGAACTGTAGGATGCCGTAAGGGTTGACGCCGGGTGCTGCGGTGGCGGCCTCCGAGGGCGCCCAGGCAGCGGAGGTCAGGAAGCTGACGACGCCGTACCGGGCGAGGGCGGGAAAGGCCTGGATTACCAGGAAGACCGCGGTGGCGATCACGATGAGGATTGTCACCGCCCCGGCGGCGGACACCCCGCCGCGGAACAGGCCATCCCCTGTGCGCCACCGCGCTCGGGTGGTGACGAGATCGCCCCGTACGGGGGCCTCAGTGGTGGTAGTCAAGCGAGGGCTCCTGACCTGGAACGGACTTGGCGGGGACACGGACACCTGCGAGGACGGAGACTCGGCAGGCAGGCGGTGGGCGGCGGGCCAGGACAATCGATCCGGCCCACCACCGATCACGGGGGACTCATCTCACTTGACGACCGGTGCTCCGTTGAGCGTGACCTTCTTCAGCTGCGCGACCGCCAGCTGCTGCAGGTCCGGACCCAGCGGGGCGTAGTTCAGCTTCGCGTTGTCGTTCTGTCCGGTGGACAGCACCCAGCCCAGGAAGTTCACCAGCGCAGCGGCCTTCGCCGGGTCGGTCTGGCTTACGTAGATCAGCGCGTAGGAGGTGCCGGCGATCGGGTACACGTCCGGGTCGGTGCCATCGGTCAGGCTGGTGTTGAGGTTCGCCGGGAAGCTGACCCCGTTGACCGCCTTGGTCACCGTCGCGATACAGGGCTGGATGAACTTGCCGGCCTTGTTCTGCACCTGCCCATAGGTGGTCTGCTGGGCGAGCGCGTACTGCAGTTCCAGGTAACCCAATGCGCCCTCGGTCTGGTTGACCACACCCGAGACGCCCTCGTTGCCCTTGCCGCCGATACCCACCGGCCAGGACACGGTCTTGCCCGCTGAGGTGGCCTTGCCCCCCAACTTCGTCACCCAGGTCGGGGATTCCTTGGTGAGGTAGTCGGTCCAGATCCCGGTCGTGCCCGACCCGTCGGAGCGGTGCACCGTCGCGATCGGCTCGTCGGGCAGGGTGACGCCCGGGTTCAGCGCGGTCAGCGCCGGGTCGTTCCACTTCGTGATCGCACCAGCGTAGATCTTGCCCAGGACGTCACCGGTGAACTTCAGACCAGGCCCGACCCCACTCAGGTGATATGCCGGCACGACGGCGCCCAGCAGCAGCGGGATCTGCAGCACCGGACCCTTCGCCTTGGCGATTTCCGCCGCGGACATCCCGGTGTCGCTCTGGCCGTAGTCGACGGTGCCCGCCTGCAGCTGGGCCACGCCGCCACCGGAGCCGATGGACTGGTAGGAGACCTGCACATTCGACTGCTGGCTGTAGGTCTTGGTCCAGTCCGACATCATCGGTGCCACGAACGTCGACCCGGCGCCACTGACCGTGTTGGCCCCCCCGGCCACCGGGGGGAACGGAGCTGGGTAGTTGGGAGTGGTGTTACCTGCCGTGTCGCAGATCTGGGTGCCGAACCCGGCGCTGCTCTGCGCGGTTGACCCGCCACTGCCGCCCCCGGCACTGCTTGTGCTCCCACACCCGGCCAGCACGAGGGCCAAACCGGTAGCCGCGCTCAGCACGGCCAGCGTCTTTCGGGGCATCATTCCTCCGTGTTCGGAAGGCGACACCCATCGCGTCGCCACGGCCGCAGACCGTAGCCAGTGCCAGTGGACACCACCTGATCGTGGACATGAACAAAACATGAACCCAGTCCGACAGAATTCTCCACGCATGTTCCACCCCCTTGAACGTTACCGATTCGTGACATGCACGTAGCGGGGCCCGCAGCAGTTGGCCCTTGACGCTGATCTGTTCGAGTCAGTCATAATTGACTCAATGTTTACTAAGTCGATCCGTGACATGGATGCGGAGCTGAGGCGACGGGCCGCGGTGCACACCGCCCTCGGCGATGCCGTGCGGCTGGCCGGGCACCTGCCCCCCGCAGAGCACAGCGGCTCATAGTGGACCGGTGGTGGCAGCGACGGCCCCGTCTGCGTCGACCCGGTCCGAACCCCGGTGGGCCAGGAATGGTCCTCGAGGCCGGCGGGGCGACGTTCGACATCGCGCGCAGCCGCGTGCTCGTGGAGGGCTACGTAGTTCATGTGCCTGCCCGCGAGGCGCCGCTACTGGCCGCGCTGATGCAGCACCCGGGGCAGGTCATCAGCTGCGTCGAGCTCCAGCTCGCAGCCGACGACACCGCCCGGTACTCCGTGCCAGTGGACCGGCTCGTCCGCCGACTGCGTCGACGACTGCAAGCCAGCCCGCTGTCCCCACCCCGCATCCACCGCGTCGGCGCCGCCGGATACGTCTTCAGCATCGATCCAAGGTGATCCACGCAAGGCTGCGGCTTGGCCCAGCGCGCCGGGCGCACCATGCTCCAAGCACGGCCGGCACCGTGCTCGGGTTCTTCGGCGGCTACCTGCTGGTGCGCGACAAGCTCCGCCACCAACCCTGACCCAATCCGGTTCCCTACCCCACACTGGACAAACCTGGCGAGGGGAGGAGCTGCAGTCGGTCGGCATCGCCAGATCCAGCCCCGTGGCCGAGGCGTTTGCCCAGTTGGGCGAGGTAGCGTCGCCGACGACGAGCCCTATCGCAGGGAGATCAAGGCCCAGGCCAACCTCACCGAGGGCCGCCATGACCTGGCCTGGCAGGTGTTCCACGGCCGCAAGGGCGAACTCGCCCGCGCCTACTACGACGGCATGGAAGGCCAGCTCTCCGCGCTCGGGCTGGTCCTCAACGCCGTCGTGCTGTGGAACTCGGTGTATCTGGACCGCGCGCTGGCCGCGCTGCGCGAGCAGGGCCACCCCGTGCTCGACGACGACGTCGCCCGCCTCTCACCGTTCATGCGCCGCCACATCGGCATCGACGGCCACTACAGCTTCCACCTGCCCGACTTCGGCGGAGCCCACCGCCCGCTGCGCGATCCCCACGCCGTCGACGCGAGTAGTGCCCCTCGATCTCACGCTGAGGGAGCGCAGACGCCCCACCGGCCGCAGCTCCGCCGGCAGGGCATCAGGCGTGGGGAGCTCAGCAGCACGACCTCAGCAGCACGACCTCAGCTGCACGACCTCAGGCGCCCCTGAGGTGCTGGTGGGTGTGCCGCACGCGCAGTCCCCATTCTCGGCCTGGGCGCCTGTGGTGCCGGTGGGGTGGATGCTGGTGGCGCCGACGGCGTCGGCCTTGACGGTGTAGACCTCCCACGGCTCGGCACCCGGGCCGTGCACCCACACCTTGTCCTGCACCGCGTAGCAGCAGGTGGTGTCGTTCTCCGCCGCGGTGAACAACCCCAGCTCCGACAACCGCGCGGTGGCGGTGTTGACCTCGTCGGTGGTCTCGACCTCGACCCCGAGGTGATCGAGCACCGTGGCCTGGTCGGGCTCGCCCTCGATCAGCACCAGCTTCAATGGCGGCTCGGCGACGGCGAAGTTGGCATACCCGGGACGCCGCTTGGCTGGCTCCACCCCGAACAACGACGCGTAGAACGCGACCGAGGCCTCCAGGTCCGATACCCGCAACGCCAGCTGCACACGCGACATGACCACCACTCCCTAGAACCCGACTTCGTCCCAACCGACCTGATTCGATGTCGATCGATGAAGACCTTGCGCCGTGATTCAATGACTGTCAAGGTAGACATATGTCGAATCAAGGGCAGCTGATCGGGGAGCTGGGCGGCGGGCAGCTGCTGGCCGGGGCACCCGCTGATCAGCTCGAATGCTGCTCGCCGCTGACCCGCGAGCCGCTCACCCCCGGTCAAGCGCTCGGGCTGGCGGCGGTGTTCAAGGCGCTGGGTGATCCGGTCCGGCTGCGGTTGGCGTCGTTGATCGCCTCGCACGCTGGTGGCGAGGCGTGCGTGTGCGACCTCACCGACGCCTTCGACCTGTCCGGGCCAACGATCTCCCATCACCTGAAGGTGCTCCGCGAGGCCGGTCTGATCACCGGACAACGCCGCGGCACCTGGGTGTACTACCGGATCCAGCCCGACGCGCTGCGCCGGCTGTCGGCCGTCCTCGTCCTCGACGACCGCCCGCCCGGCGACACCGCGCTCGGCGCGACGGTCAGCACCACGGCGGTGACGGCATGAGCGCCGGGCCTGCCGCGGTCGGGGAAGCGGGCGTGGTCGCGAAGCTCTCGACGCTGGACCGGTTCCTGCCGGTATGGATCGTCGCGGCGATGGTGGTTGGGCTCGTGGCCGGCCGGCTGGTCCCGGGTCTGGGTGCCGCGCTCGGGGCGGTCGCGGTCGACGGGGTCTCGTTGCCGATCGCGCTCGGTCTGCTGGTCATGATGTACCCGGTGCTGGCAAAGGTCCGCTACGACCGCCTCGACACTGTCACCGGCGACAAGCGCCTGCTCGTGTCGTCACTGGTGCTGAACTGGGTACTGGGCCCCGCGCTGATGTTCACCCTGGCCTGGCTGCTGCTGCCCGACCTGCCCTCCTACCGCACCGGGCTGATCATCGTCGGGCTCGCCCGCTGCATCGCCATGGTCATCATCTGGAACGACCTCGCCTGCGGCGACCGCGAGGCCGCCGCGGTACTGGTCGCGGTCAACTCGGTGTTCCAGGTGATCGCGTTCGCCGCTTTGGGCTGGTTCTACCTCGACGTCCTGCCCGGCTGGCTCGGGCTGCCGCAGACCGACCTGAGCGTCTCTCCCTGGCAGATCGCCGTCTCGGTGCTGATCTTCCTCGGGGTGCCCCTCGTCGCCGGGTTCCTGACCCGCCGCTACGGCGAGAAGGCCAAGGGGCGCGAGTGGTACGAGGGCGAGTTCCTCCCGGTCATCGGCCCGTTCGCCCTCTACGGGCTGCTGTTCACGATTGTGGTGCTGTTCGCGCTGCAGGGCGACGCCATCACCTCCCGCCCGCTCGACGTCGCCCGGATCGCGCTGCCACTGCTGGCCTACTTCGCGATCATGTGGGCCGGCTCCTACGCGTTCGGCAAGGCCATCGGGCTGTCCTACGACCGCACCACCACGCTGGCGTTCACCGCGGCGGGCAACAACTTCGAGCTCGCCATCGCCGTCGCCATCGCCACCTTCGGCGTCACCTCCGGACAGGCCCTGGCCGGGGTGGTCGGACCGCTGATCGAGGTGCCCGTCCTGGTCGCCCTGGTCTACGTGTCCCTGGCCCTGCGCCGCCGATGGACCGCCCGCAGCACCCGCTGACTCGGCTCACCCCATCCGTCACGTCCCGCTTGTCCTTCGAGGAAGAAGGCCCACCATGACCAACACGTGGCACCGCGACACCTTGTCCATCGACCAGAACCTCGCTCTGAAGACCGCGGCCGGGCACTTGGCGCGGGAGTTCGACGGCACCTTCGGCGCCGAGACCATCGAACGGTTCCTGCACTCGTCCTACGACGAGTTCGCCGGCCGCGCGGTCGTGCTCAACTACCTGCCCCTGCTGGCTGAGAAATTCGCCCGCCAACGGCTGCGGGCGCTGGCCAAGGTTGAGGGCAAGGGCCTGGTCGGGACCCCGGTCGTGTTGTTCCTGTGCACCCACAACGCCGGCCGCTCCCAGATGGCACTCGGGTTCTTCCAGCACCTGGCCGGGGAGCGCGCTGTCGCATGGTCGGGCGGGTCCGAGCCCGGAGAGACGATCAACGCCTCGGCCGTCGCGGCGATGGCCGAGCGGGGCATCGACATCACCGCCGAGTACCCGAAGCCGTGGACCGACGAGGTCGTGCGCGCCGCCGACGTCGTGATCACCATGGGCTGCGGCGACGCCTGCCCGGTCTTCCCCGGGAAACGCTACGAGGAATGGGCCCTCGACGACCCCGCCGGGCTCACCGTCGACGAAGTCCGCCCCATCCGCGACGCCATCGAACGCCGGGTCCGCGCGCTGATCGACGAACTCGTCCCCGCCACACCCACCTCCACCTGAACCAGGAGAAACTCCCAGAATGACCGCGACCCCCGAGGTCCTGTTCGTCTGCGTGCACAACGCCGGCCGCTCCCAGATGGCCGCCGCACTCCTGCACCACTACGCCGCGGGGACAGTAGCCGCAGCCGGGCCGGGTCGCCCATCGCCTTGAACACCCGGGCCAGCTCGCCGGCCTGCGCCGGGGACAACGGCTCCCGGGCCAACGGCGAGCAGCACACCGCGGGCGGGCCGGCGGACATCCGCCCTTGATTCGACATACATCTACCTTGACAGGCGTCGATCCAGGGCGCAATGTGCTGTATCGACAGACGTCGAAACAGGCTGGAGGTGGGTCATGGCCGAGCAGGGGCAGTCCGAAGCGCGGGTGGTCGAGGGGGAGCGCATCCGGGAGACCGTGCGGGCCCGTTACGCCGCGGCCGCGACCCGGTCCGCAGCCGGCCGGCACGAGCAGGCGCGGCGGGTCGAGCAGCGGTCCTGCTGCGGTCCGGACGCGTCGGTGTCGACCGCCGACGCGGCGGGGCGGGTGGTGTTCGGCGCACCGCTGTATGGCGCGGATCAGGCCGCGGGCGCGACCGGGGCCGCGGTGGCGGCGTCGCTGGGCTGTGGGGTACCCACCGCGGTGGCCCAGCTGCACCCGGGGCAGGTCGTGCTGGACCTGGGGTCCGGCGCGGGCGCCGATGTGCTGATCTCCGCGCGTCGGGTCGCCCCGGGCGGGCGGGTGATCGGGCTGGACATGACCACCGAGATGCTCGATCTGGCCCGGGCCAACGCCGCCGCGGCCGGGGTGGAGAACGTCGAGTTCGTACAGGGCTACCTGGAGGAGGTTCCGCTACCGGACCGGAGCGTGGATGTCGTCATCTCCAACTGCGTGATCAACCTGGCCGCGGACAAGCCCACCGTGCTGCGCGAAGCCGCCCGGGTGCTGCGCCCCGGCGGGCTGTTCGCCGTCTCCGACGTGCTCGCCGACCCGGACATGGACCCGGCCACCCGGGCGGACATGGTGCAGTGGACCGGCTGCATCGCCGGCGCGCTGACCCGCGCCGAGTTCGCGCAGTCGCTGCACGACGCCGGGCTCGTCGAGGTCGAGATCATCGAGACCCACCGGGTGCACACCCACGCCGCGGCCGCGATCATCCGCGCCCGCAAACCGGGCACGGGCGCAGCGAGCCCGGCCTCGGGCGAGTGCTGCTCCACGGCTGCGCACGAAACGTGTTGCGCACCCTCGGACAAGCTCGACTGCGGCGGGGCGGGTGGCGGCTGCGGTTGTCGATGAATTGACCGCGACCCCGCGACCCCGCGTGGCGGTGCAGCGGTGATCGTGCGCTCTCCGAGGGGTCGACCTGATGCTCGATGAGCGTCGCAGCAGCTAGCCGGGCCGTGGGTCCCGGTTGCCTGCACGCCCAGGCGCGGTCACGAGCTGCGACCGCAGCGGGCCTGGCGCGGGTGATCCCTGACCGGCGTCGGTGGCGCCATCGAGTGGGTGGAGTGCACCGGCGTGGGCCAGGTCGTAGCCGCCCAGGGCGCCGATCGCGGCGCGTAGGGCGGGGTCGGCGAGGGCGGTGTTGACCGGGCGAGTGGCGCCGAGCTGGTGTCCGGGGAGGGCGAGGTCGTAGGACTCCCAGGCCAGGGGCAGGAACTCGAGCCCGAGGCCGGTCAGGCCGGCGCGCAGGCCCAGCGCGGTGTCGGCGATCCCGGAGGCGACGGCCAGGGCGATCTCGAGGTGGGAGCCGAGTTCGGGTCCGGCGATGGTGTGGGGTGGGATGCCGGCGGCGAGCAGGAGCTGGTCGAGCAGGACGCGGGTGCCGGCGCCGGGTTCGCGGCGGGCGACCAGGCGCCCGGCCAGGTCGGCGGGTGAGGTGAGGGCGTCAGGGTTGCCGGCGGGGACGATGAGGCCCTGTTCGCGGCGCCACAGGTGCAGCAGGTGCGGGTCGCGGCCGGCGAGCAGGGCGCGGGCGTAGGGAATGTTGTAGACGCCGCTGCGGTGGCGTAGGTGGATCGCGGCGCCGTCGGCATCGCCGCGGGCCAGCGCGCGCAGGCCGTGGAAGCTGCCGCGGGTACCGACCGGGACGAGGGCCGGGCCGACGTGGGCGAGCAGCAGCTGCAGGGCGGGGTCGTCGCTGCCGGCCAGACGGAACACCCGGTCGGACTCCAGCAGCCGGGCCGCGGCGATCGGGCCGTCGGTGGCGACCCGGGCGCGGCGCCGGTCGGCCAGGGTGATCACGCCGCCGTCGGCGAGCCAGCGATGCGCGCGCACGATCGTCGAGGACGTCGCACCGAGCAGGTGGGCGTGCTCACGCACCGCGGGCAGCTCGGTGCCGGGAGCGAGGTCACCGGCGCGGACGCGGCGGGCGAGCTCGGTACCGATCTCCAGGTAGCGGGTCACGACCGGGCCCGCGGCACCACTGTTGTCCAGCTGGGTCGAACAGTACGGAAACAGTCTGGCACGGAGATCATTCTACGCGGTGATGAGCTGCGGAAACAGTCTGCCATTCCCGCGGCCGGTGTTGTTGTCTGCGAAGCGTGGATGAGCCGCAAGTTGAGTCGCCGGGCCCAGCCGGTCCGGTTGGTGCCCGGCGGCGGCCGTGGCTGACCCCGGGAGTGGGCGGGATCGGGGTGGCGAGCTTCCTGGCTGATGTCGGGCACGAGGTGCCGACCTCGTTGCTGCCCAGCTTCGTCACCGCGACGCTCGGTGCGCCGGCGGCGGCGTTGGGGCTGATCGAGGGGATCTCCGACGGGTTGGCCGGGACGGGCCGGTTCGTCGGGGGCGGGTTGGCCGATGATCCCGGCCGTCGGCGCACGGTCGCGGTCGGTGGGTACTGCGCGACCGCGGTGGCCTCGGCGTTGATCGGGACGACGAGCTCGGTGGTGGCGGCCGGGGTGCTGCGCGGGGCGGCGTGGTTCTCCCGGGGGCTGCGGGTCCCGGCGCGCAATGCGCTGCTGGCCGACGTGGTGCCCGCGCACGCCTACGGGCGGGCCTACGGGTTCGAGCGCACCATGGACAACCTCGGTGCGATCGGCGGGCCGCTGCTGGCCCTGCTGCTGGTGTCGCTGCTCGGGGTCCGGACCGCGATCTTGTTGTCGGTCATCCCGGGTCTGCTCGCGGCCGCGGCGATCGTCTACGCGATCCGCCAGGCCCGCCTGCCGAAGATCACCGAGCGCGCGCGGCTGCGGTTGCGGGTCCGGCCGGTGCTGCGCGGGCAGCTGGGGCGGGTGCTGGTCGGGTTCACCGCGTTCGAGATCGGCAACGTCGCGGCCACCCTGCTGATCCTGCGCGCGACCGACCTGCTCGTCGCCGGCCGCGGCGTCCAGGCGGCCACCCAGCTGGGGATCGGGCTGTATGTGGTCTACAACCTCGCCGCGACCGTCGCGTCGTTCCCGGCCGGGAGCGTGTCGGACCGGTTGGGCCGGCGCGGCCCGCTGCTGGTCACCCTGGTCGGGGTGGGCGCGTTCGCCGCGGCCTATCTGCTGTTCGCGACGGCCGGACCCGGGCTGGTGGTGCTGGGGGCGGCGTTCGCGCTGGCCGGGATCGGGATCGGGTGCGCGGAGACCGCCGAGCACGCCGCGGTGGCCGCGTTCGCCCCGGCCGAGCTGCGCGGGTCGGCGTTCGGGTTGCTCGCCACCGTGCAGGCGATCGGCAACGTCGCCGCGAGCGCGGTCGCCGGCCTGCTCTACACCGTCACGTCACCGACGATCGCGTTCGGCTACCTGGTGGTGTGGATGGTCGTGGCGCTGGTAGTGCTCGGCGCGACCGCGGTGCGCGCCCCGCTGGTTCAGAGCTGATTCCAGGGCGTCGAGGGCGCCGGTGCCGGCGGCGTCGGGCGGGCCGTTGGGCAAGGGCACCACGTCGGCCGTCGGCTGGTGAGCTGGCCGAGCACCTCGAGTGGTGGGGTGGGTATCGCGTTGACCGCCGCAGCCTGGCCGGGCCGTGCGGCGATGTATCGGTGATGGCCTGTGGGGGACGGAACGTCAGCCTGTCAACGGCGCCGCGGTTCTACCCAGTTCGATTCAGCGCGGGCTGTTGTTGTCCCGTGCCAAGGGATCGCGATCGCACTACGGTGACCCACCCGTTCCTCCGGCGGGCTGCCTTACGCTCGGCTGATGCAGGGGGCACGTGCACACACTGACTGCACTGACTGCGGGCGTCCCCGCCGCGGGACCCGACCACCGCCGGGGACCTGCCAACCGGGTCCCCGGGCGTCGGGTCGTCACCGGGGAAGGCCGACCGCGCCGTGTCCTTCGAGCGTAGCTACCCGATTCGGGCCGGGCCGTCGTGTGTGGCGGCAGCGGCGGTGCACGGGACGGTCCGGGTCAGCGCGGGGTGGATCGGGGTTCGGCTCGGCGAACCCACAGGTAGGTGGCGGCCCAGGCGGCGAACCCGACGAGCAGCGTCAGGTACATCAGTGGGTAGCTGGGTTGGGCGTACATCCCCCAGTACAAGACCGCGCCCGCGGCGAGGGCGGGGATCGCGGCCACCGGGCGGCGCAGGCCCAGACCCAGGCTCACCAGCAGCACCGACACGCCCAGGATGAGTGGGCCGTCGGCGGTGAGGACGCCGAGCACCCCGCCCGGGGCCGGTCCGTCCATGCCGGCCATGCCTTGCGAGCTCGCCGCGACACCCGCGCCGGCGATACCGATCACGGGCAGCACCATGACTGCGCCGCAGAGCAGGCTGGCGGCCGCGCCGAGCAGCCCGAGAGCACCGGTGGCGGACTGGCGGGTGCCGCCGCGGGTCGGCATGGGGGACTCCCTCGGCATCGGGGGTGGTTGGACGCTCACGGTCCCGGGACCCGAACGCTAGATCCTTACGCTAGATCCTTGGCCTCCGGGCAGGTCAAGCCGGACCGGGCCGGCCGATGGGGCGGCGGTCGGGTTGTCACGTCCGGGTGGCCGCCGGATCCGGGCGGGGGTGTTCGTGGCGGAACAGGGGCGCGGCGAGAGCGCCGGCGGCGAGGGCGGCCGCGCCGAACGCGGCGAGCGCGACGGTGAACCCGGCGCCGAGCAGCGCTTGGAAGGCCAGGGCGCCCAGGCCGAGGCCGGTGAACAGGGTGAACACGTTGAGTGCCATGGCCTGGCCGCGGTGGCCGGGCAGGTCGGTGACGATCCCGCCGAGCGGGGGTTGGGTCATGTCGTAGCCCAGTGACAGCGCGATGATCGCGGCCTGGGCGGCGGCCAGCGGAAGTGGGGCGGCGAGCAGCAGCGCGCACAGCCCGGTCAGGGCGACCCCGGCGGGGATGAGCCGGGCCCGCCCGTGTCGGTCGGCGATACGCCCGATGAGTGGGCCGAACAGGAATCCGGGCAGCCCGTAGCCGAGCAGGGCGAGCCCGATACCGGCGTCGTCGAGTCCGTAGCGCTGGCTCAGGTAGAGCCCGAGCCAGGTGTAGACCCCGGATTGCAGCACCGCGTTGAGCAGGACGTAGGTGTAGGTCCGCCGGCCACGGGTGGTGCGCACCAGCGCGAGGTAGCCGGCGGTGATCGCGCGCGGCGGGGCCGCGGTAGCGGCGCGGCCGGTGGCCGGCAGCAGCGCGGCCGCGGTGAGCAGCAGGACCAGCCCGGTCGCTGCGGCGGTGAGGAACAGTCCGTGCCAGCCGAGCACCGGTTCGCCGAGGGCGCCACCGGCGGCGCCGAGCGCGATCCCGCCGGCCATGCCGCCGAACAGCCATCCCAGGGCCTGCCCGCGCCGGTGGTAGGGGAACAGGTCCCCGATCAGGGCCAGCGCGATCGGCACGACCCCGCTGGCGCCCACGGCGGTGGCCAGCCGCAGCCCGATGAACGCTGCGGCGGTGTCGACCAGCGCGGTGGCCGCGGTGAGCGCGACGAACACCGCGAGAGAGGTCAGGATCACCGGCCGGCGCCCGACCCGGTCCGACAGCGGCCCCCAGGCCAGGGTCATCGCCCCGTAGGGCAGCAGGTAGGCGGGCACGGCCAGCCCGATGGTCTGCGGGGTGGTGGCGAAGAACTGGGCCAGCCGCGGCAGCAGCGGCGCGATCATGAACGCCTGGGCGAAGATCAGGACCGCGGCCGTGGTCAGCAGCGCCAGCAACCCGCGCGGCACGGGCGCGGCCGACGGGTCGCCGTGCAGGGTGGACGGTGGGTTCATCGCGGCGCCCCCCCGGCGTGGTCGGTGGGCGCGCGGACCGTCTGGGGTTGGCCGACGCTGCTGATGGCCTGGGTGAGCAGGGTGGGACGGGCGCCGAGGGAATTGAGGAAGATGGTGGTGACCGAGGCGGCCATGGCGACCATCGCCCAGATCGGTGACACGATCCCGGTGGCGGCCAGCGGGACGCCGACGCCGTTGAAGGTGAACGCCAACCCGACGTTGGTGCGGGTGCGCCGGTAGGAGCGGTCGCTGATGGTGCGGGCGTCGAGTACCGCACTGACCTCGTCGCGCAGCAGGACGATGTCGGCGGATTCGACGGCGATGTCGGTGCCGCCGCCGGCCGCGATGCCCACGTCGGCCTGCATCAGGGCGGGGGCGTCGTTGATGCCGTCGCCGACCATCGCCACCCGCACGCCGGCGGCCTGGTACTCGCGCACGATCTCGGCTTTGCCCTGCGGGCGGACACCGGCGCGGACCTCGTCGATCCCGAGTTGCTCGGCGACGCGGGCAGCGGCGCGGGGGTTGTCACCGGTGACCAGCACCGGGTCCATCCCGACCCGGCGCATGGCGGTGACCGCGGCGGCGGCGTCGGCGCGCAGCCGGTCGCCCAGGGCGATCACCCCGACCGGGATGTGGTCGGCGGCCACGACGATCACGGTGTGTCCGTCGGCTTCCAGGCCCGTGATCCGGTCGCCCGCCGCGGCCAGGTCGACACCGGCGTCGGTGAGGAAACCGGGCGCCCCGACCAGCACGGTACGACCGTCGACGGTGGCGCTGACCCCGGCCCCGGTGTGCGAGGTGAACCCGGTCGCCTCGGGCACGGTCAGGCCGCGCTGCTCGGCGGCGGTCACCACGGCGCGTGCCAGCGGGTGTTCGGAGTCGCGTTCGGCGCCCGCGGCCAGGCCGAGCAGCTCGGCTTCGGTGTGGCCGGGCAGCGGCGCGAGCTCGACCACGGTGGGCCGGCCGACGGTCAGCGTGCCGGTCTTGTCCAGCACGATCCGCGACACCAGCCGGAAGGTTTGGAACGCCTCGCCGGTGCGCATGACGATGCCGCGGTCGGCGGCCGCGCCGGTGCCGCGCACGATCGCCAACGGCGCGGCGATGCCCACCGCGCACGGGTAACCCATCACCAGCACCCCCAGCGCGGCGAACACCGCCCGGTGCCAGTCGGGCTGCCCGGTGGCCAGCCAGCCACCGGCGCCCCAGGCGGCCAGGGCCAGCCCGGACACGGTCAGGATGGTCGGGGTGTACACGCGCAGGACCCGGTCGACCAGGTGCAGGATGCCGGGCTTGAGGGCGCGGGCGTCCTCGACGTGGCGCACCACCTGGGCCAGGAACCCCTCGGCGCCGGTCGCGGTGACCTCCAACACCAGCGCACCGGTGCCGTTGACCGACCCGCCCACGACCTCGTCGCCGGGGCCGCGTTCGACCGGGACCGGTTCCCCGGTCACCAGCGACACGTCCACCGCCGACTGGCCGGCCAGCACCCGCCCGTCGAGCGGGACGCGCTCCCCGGGCCGCACCCGGATCCGTTGACCGACCGCGACGTCCTCGACCGGTACCTCGGACTCGCCGCCGGCGCCATCGAGGCGGCGGGCGAGGTCGGGCTGCAGATCGAGCAGCTTCTTGATCGACTGCCCGGAGCGGGTCTTGACCAGCAGCGAAAGCCACTCGGAGAAGATGTGGTAGGTCGCGACCAGCACCGAGACCGCGAAGAACTCCGCGGTCGGGAACCCGGACAGCGCACCGGTCAGCCCGATCACCCCGCCGGTGATCCCGGCGAACGCGCCCACCTCCAGCAGCACATGCTGGTTGAGGATGCCGCGGCGCGCGGACTGATAGGCCATCCGCAGGATGTGCGGCGCCACCCCGACCACCATCACCGCCGCCAACCCGGCCGCGATCCAACCCGTCACCGGCGGCGCCAGCCAGCCCGTCAGCCGCGCGCCCAGCGCGGCGGCCCCCGGCGCGGCGACCGCGCCCGCCCAGGCCGCGGCGTGGACCGTCCCGGTGCGGCGCAGCAGCCCGAACACCAACCCGAGCGCGGCGCACAGCAGCACCGCGCACAACAGCTGCCACCACCCCTCGGCGATCTGCACCATCGCCGCCAGGCTCGCCGCGACCGCCACGAACAGCCGCTTGCCCTCCGCGAGCAGGTCGGCCTCCTCGTCGGCGAACGCCCGCAGCTTGCGCGGGTCATACAGGTCGTAGCCGACATCCCGCAACGTCACGAACAACTGCTCGGGAGAGACGAGGTCGGGGTCGTAGTCGACCAGGGCCTGCTCGTGGGTCAGGCTCACCGATACCGTGCCGACCCCGTCCATGCGGCCCAGCGCCTTCTCGATCGTGCCCGTGCACAGCGAACAGTGCAGACCCGCGATCCGCGCCCGGATCCGGCGGTGCCCGGGCGTGCTGCTCGGTTCGGAATCCCACAGCGGCGGGGCCGGCGCGGTCGGCGCACTCACCGCGCGACCTCCGTGCTGGTGACGGTGAACCCGGCGTCCACGATGCGCCGGGCGAGCACGGCCGGGTCGGCCAGCTCCGGCCCGCACCGGACCTGGACCCGGCCGCTGGTGTGCTGCGCGCGCACCTCGCGCACCCCCTCGACCCGACGCAACACCGCACCGAGGCGCTCCTCACAACCCCCGCACGACATGCCCTCGACCTGCAGAGAAACCGTCTGCATGACCAACTCCCCGACTCGCCTCGTTCCCGTGTCGATCCACGGATCCGTGTTCGTCCCCGACGCTAAGACCTTCCCCCTGGGGTAAGGTCAAACAGCGAGAACGGCGAACCCGGTCACACGTCGACCAGCAGGAGGGCCATCGTGGCCATCACCATCGGCGCCGCCGCCCGCGCCGCGGGAGTCAGCGCGAAAGCCGTCCGGCTCTGGGAATCCAAAGGCCTTCTCCCGCCGGCCGAGCGCACCGAGTCCGGCTACCGCCAGTTCAGCGACACCGATCTGGACATCCTGCGGTTCATCCGCCGCGCCAAGACCCTCGGCCTGAGCCTGCCCGAGATCAAGAACATCATCGACCTGCAACGCGACGGCGCCACCCCCTGCGGCCGGGTCACCGAACTGCTCGACACCCACCTCGCCGAGATCGACCGGACCCTGCGCGAGCTGCGCGCGCTACGCCGCAGCCTCGACCACGCCCGCCGGGCCGCCCGCGACACCGCCCGCCGCGGCGAACCCGCCACGGTCTGCCGAATCATCGAAAACGCCACACCCGACGCACCGGCCAACGCCTGAACCCACGACCACAGGCCACGCAGCCGGGTGGCCGGGACCGAGGGCTGCTACCCGCCGAGCCGGAGCCGGGCGGTCATGTCCAGGCGCACCTCGCCGTAGGGCAGCACGTGCGACCAGAACAGCGGGGTCAACCCGCGCTGATCGGCCTCGGCGAGCGCATCGGCCCAGACCGGGTCGTCGAGCACGTGTTGCAGCATCAGCGTGTTCACGAACACGAGCGCCGCCTGCAGGATCCGCAGACAAGCCACCGTGAGTTCCTGCTCGTCGCGGCGGTTGGTGGCCAGCCCGCCGCCCTTGCCGTAGGAGATCACCGCGTTCGCCCGGTTCCAGGACTCGACCACATTCAACCCCGAGTTGATCTCGCGCTGGAGCTCGCGGGAGCGTAGGTAGCGGGCCACGAAGATGGTCTTCTGGGCCCGGCCGAGTTCGAGCATCGCCTGGTAGGTGGGGTGCGAGGCGGCGCGGGTGAACCGGCGCAGGATCGCCTCGGTCGAGCCGCTGCCGGTGCGGATCGCGGTGGCGTAGCGGATCATCTGGTCGTACTGCTCGGCGATCAGCTCCCAGCGGATCGGGCGGGTCATCGCCGGCGCCAGGCGCGGATGCCGGTCGACCTCGCCCGGGCCGAGCCGGTAGAGCTTGACCTTGTTGATCTGCTTGATCCGCGGCAGCAGGTCGAACCCGAGTAGCCGAGTGATCCCGAACCCGATCTCGGACTGGCCGTGCGAGTCGACGTAGTTGCCCTCGATACGCATCGTGGTGCCGTGGCGCATAGTGCCCTCCACCATCGCCGCCACCTCCGACGCGGTGCACGAGATCAGCTGGGAGTGCACCGCCATCGAGTCCCGCTCGACGTGCCAGTAGATCAACACGCCGCGGCCGCCGTAGCGAGAGTGCCACTGGGTGAACAGGTTCTGGTCGAACGCGGCCACGTGCGTGGAGTCCGAGGCGACCGTGGTCGACCCGGTACCCCAGATCGCCTCCCGGCGGGCGGCGAACGTGGCGTCGGCGATCGCCACGGCGATCTCCCGTGCCGTGTCGAGGGTCAGGTAGCGGCGCCGCACGTAACGCAGATCCTCCTCGGTGTGAGCGTGGCGGCCGGCGGCGACCGCCCGTAGCCCGGTGTTGGTGCCGTAGCCGTAGATCGCCAGGACCAGCCGCTCGGCCAGGGTCTGCGGGTCCAGGCCGCCGCGCGGGGCCCGGGAGGTGACCCCGGTCAGGCAGCCGGAGCGCAGCACGGCTTCCTTGAGCATGTCCACCAGCGGCACCGCCCCCCACCGCCGCCCGACCTCGGCCTTGAGGCGGCGCAGCCCGCGCGGTTCCGGGACGGCGTCCAGCGGGCTCAGCCGGATCGCCCCGCTCGCACGATCGGTGACCTCGAGCCACCCGAGGTCGGGCAGCGCTTGGTCGAGGGTGTCGAGCTCGGTGGTCATCTCCTCGCGGACCTCGTCGAGGAACGCGGTCGGGTCCAGCGGTTTGCGCAGCTCGCGGTAGTGCTCGGTCCGGTGGGTCTCGAAGTCGGCGGGCAGGTCCTCATCCGGGTTGCGCCACCGGTCGGCGCCGACGACCCAGATCTCCTTGCATCGCAGCTGCTCGCGCAGCGCCTGGAAGGTGGCGACCTCGTAGACCATCCGCACCACGCGGCGCCGGCCGTGGCTGTCGGTACGCCACACCAGCGGTTCCCAGTCCCCGCCCAACCCGCGATGGGCGGGGACGTGCTCGCCCGTCGGGTAGTAGGACCGGTTCCCGGACCCGGCGTGCCGGCCGATCAGCTCCAGGGCCTCGAGCACCGGCCGGTGGGTGTTGTTCGACCGGAACTCCAGCACGTCCAGCAGCCGGATCAGGCCGCGCCGGTAGTGGCCGGTGTAGGAGGCACGCAGCGTGGTCTTGACCGTGCGCTGATAGACCGGGCCCTTGGTCCGGTACTCGTGCACCAGCTCCCGCAGCGTCTGCTCCCCGCCGGACACCGCCGGGAACACCACCTCGCGCACAGCGTCGTCCGGGTGGGCCAGCGCGGCATCGGCGATCGAGAACAAGATGTTCTCCTTGCCGGTCACCCGCCGGAACGCGTTCACCAGCTGCTCGGTGACCTTGCGTTCGGCGCGGGCACCGATCCGGTGCACCGTGGCGATCAGCAGCTCGACCAGCGCATCAGTGATCTCGCGGTGCCGGCTGTGCAACAGCGCCGCCAACAGCGTCGCCGTCTTGGCTTCGTTCGGGTGCGCCCGCAGGTGCGAGGGCGACTCCGTCATCGCCTGCGCCCGCCACCCGGCCACAACCTTCGGGGCGATGTCGTCGAACAGATCGGCCGGCAGCCCGACCCGCCGGACCGCGAGCAGCTTGTCGATCTCAGTGAGCAGACTCTCCAGGCTCACCGCGCACGGCTCACTACGAATCAACCCCAGCAGCCCCGGGCCGTTCTGCCCTTCGGCGTCGTCGCCGACACCCACCTCGGGCCGGCCGACGTCGTCGTCCTCGACCTCGGAATCGTCCACGGCGATCAGAGCACGCAGACGCTCCACCGAGATCGACGACAGCCGCCCGGCGACCCGGCGATACAACGTCTCCTCGGCCCGGTGCAGCGCCGCGGCCACGATGCGATCCACCCGGCCGGCGGTCGGTGGTTCAACATGCTCCTCGCGGCAGCGGCCCAGCAGCGCCTCCCGCACCAGTGGCGGGCGGCGCTCGGCCACCGCCACCTGCATGGCCAGCCAGTCCGTGAGCTTGTCGGCGTCCTCCACCGTGCACTCGCGAAACCCCAACGCCCGACGCACCTCGGCGCGGTGCAGCTTGATCGTGCGCCCGGACCAGTCGTAGAAGCCAAGCTCGGCCGCCGGCACGTCGACCTGACCAGCGACGAACACCACGACCTCATCGCCCAGCTCGCTTCGCCCGGCCGGGAACCGGCCGGTCACAGTGAAGTACTTCAGCAACAGCGCGAACCCCAGCCGGGTCGCCCCCGTCTTGTTCCGCAGCAACGCCGTCTCGTCCGGCAGCAGCGTGAACCGCTCGACCAGCTCGTCAAGCTCCAGACGACGTCGCATGCCAGCTCCCGGCCCCTGCAGAAGCGAGCAAGCTACCGATAGATCAACCCGGTCCTACTTTGCCCCTGGTGACAAGTCCCTTAACGGCACCCCTACTTCGCCGCCACCACCGACGGGTAAGTCTTCGCCACCACTCGGTGAGGGCGGGCCTGCCGTCCGGCACCGGTATCCACCGGCTGCGTCGCCACGCGACCCACCAGGGGGGCGCCGCGCCGCGTGAGCCGAGGGAGGGGCAAGGTGGCGACCCCGGGGTCGCGCTGTCGATGAGCGTCGCCTCGTGCCATTACCGTCGCATGTTGGGGAGCTGCCGTGTCGGGCCTGCCGATCCCACCGGAACCGATCACCCTGACCGGGGGCGACGGGCGGCGGCACCGGTTCCGCTTCGCGGTCTCCCGACTTCCCCTCGGCGGGGTCCTGCTGGAGCTGGGTGAGGGCGAGTTCGGCCCCGGCTACAACCGCAGCACCGGCTACCACTTCGCGGTCGCCGGGCCGGCGGACGGGTCCCGGTTCGCCGAGCAGGTCCAGCACGTGACCGACACCGCCCGCGCCGCGCTCGCCCAGCGCTACCTGACCGACATCGACCCGGGCGGGCCGGGCCGGCGCACCCTGCTGGCCGGCACGCAGGCCTGCGGGCGGCTCATCTGGGCGGGCGAGGCGGGCGCGCACGACCCGTACGCCGTGGTGATCGACGGGCGCCCGCTGAGCTGGGAAGAGTTCGGGGCTGCCCTCGAACCGTTCGAGGGCTACCGCTTCCGGCTCATCGTCGAGGAGGACCTCGACGACCTGGCGTGACCCCCGCCGCGGGCGTAGCGGCCACCGGCGGCAGAGGAAAGTGTCGGTGCCGGTGTGCACACTGGCGCTTATGCACCCCCAGGGCGGTGGACAGCGAAGCAGCGGCGGCGGATCCGGTGGGCGGGTGTGGCTGGATGTGCCCTACGCCGAGAAGGATCAGGCCAAGCAGCTCGGCGCGCGCTGGGACCCGAGCGCGCGGCGCTGGTACGCCGGCCCCGCCGCCACCGCGGAGCTGCTGACCCGCTGGGTCGCCGCCCCGCCGATCCCGGCGGTGCTGCCCGGGGAGGACCGCGGGTTCGGGACGGGGTTGTTCGTGGACCTGATCCCGGCCGGGTGCTGGTTCACCCAGATACGCACTGCGGTCAGCCAGACCGACTGGGAACGGCTGCGCCGGATGCTGGCCCAGCGCGCCGGCGGACGCTGCGAGATCTGCGCCGCCGGACCCGACCCCGCCCTCGGGCGGCGGATGGAGGCCCACGAGCGGTTCGCCTACGACGAGGCCACCGGCACCCAGGTCCTGACCCGGCTGCTGTGGATCTGCTCGGACTGCCACCAGGCCACCCATTTCGGGCTGGCCGAGGTCCGCGGGCAGCGCGAGCGTGCCCTGGGACATCTGCGCACGGTCACCGGCATGAACCCCGCGCAAGCCGAGGCGCACATCGCGGCCGCATTCGCGGTGTGGCGCGCCCGCAGCGACCGCTACTGGCGCCTGGACCTGGCGATACTGGAGCGGGCCGGGATCACCGTCACGCCCCCACCGCCACCGGCGGAGCGGGCCGCGATCGCCGAGGACCACCTGGCGCGTCTGCACCCCACCGGCGCCGCGGGCGGTGATGGGTGGGACTACGGCGACGTCGAAGAGCAGGACGCCGACGAGCTCAACGCCTTCTACGCCGCCCATGGCCTGGGCGGCGACAGCGCGGCCGACGAGGGCTGCGGCGGGTTGAGCATCCGGGCGGTCAGCGCCGAGGACGCGCCGGCGTACCTGGAGGCGCTGCTGCACGGCCGCGAACCGTTCCCGCCTCCCGCGCCGCCCGCCGATCAAGGCGCCAGCCGCACGGCGGACGGCGGGCGGACCACCAGCGCCGCCGTGCGGCGGCGCTGGTGGTCGCGGCGGCGCTGAGCGGCCGGGGTGGGCGGGCGGCGCGCGAGGGGCAAGAGCGTCGGTGCAGGTCAGCTGTGGCGAGGGGCGCGCACAGCCGCGCTCGGCGCCGCCAACGCGCGGCCGCGCGGCCCGCAGCGACGCCCACCGGGATCCGCGGGTTGCAGGGGGCCGGGGTGAGCCTGATGCATCCTCCCGATGAGATCCGGGGGTCTGCCTCCCCGCGCAAGCGCCGGTAGGCAGACCCACAGACCCGGGCGACTCCCCCGACCGTCACCCCGCCCGCCCGGCCGCCGGACCCGCACCCACCTCCTCCACACCGACACCGCGCACGGCGCCTGGGGCGCGGCGCACCCACGCACCCATCCGCCCGCGCCGGCGACGTGCCCGCCCCGCCGCAGTAGGCGCGGTCGACGGGGTGGGGGGTGGTCGGCACCGCGGCGGGGTGGTCTCTCCCCGCTGCGGCACCCGACGATGCCCGGAACCCGCCGACCACTCCAGGCCCTGCGCTGACGCTCCGGCCGCTACGCGGTCGCCTGACGGCGAGCCCGGACCGGCCGACAGAACCCGGGCAACAACCCGTCGTGCCGCAGCGAGGAGAGACCACCACTCCCCCACCCAGGAATCTGTCCGCGACACACACGAGCCGTCCGGCCCCTGCCGGGGCCGGAGCCCTCCCGGGAGGCCAGGGGCGCCGCCCCTGGACCCCGGCCTCTCTCGGAGAGCCCACCCGACCCCAGTCAGCGACAAAACAGCAGGTCAGAGCCTCGAAACCCTGGCCAAACCCTGATTAACGCGCTATAGTGAGTAGTAACGGGAACCGATAGCAGCGGATCCCGGAGCCCCTGCACCCGACACCGAAGGAGACCTGTCATGGACTGGCGACACCGCGCGATCTGCCGCGACGAGGACGCCGAGCTGTTCTTCCCGGTCGGCACCACCGGCGCCGCGGCGCTGCAGCTGGCCGAGGCCAAGACCGTCTGCCGCCGCTGCCCCGCCACCTCCGCTTGCCTGGCCTTCGCGCTGGAGACCGGGCAGGACCACGGGGTGTGGGGCGGGCTGAGCGAGGAGGAACGGCGCGCACTGCGCCGCCGCCCGCACGGACGCACCGCCTGACAACCCCCTTCGACCGAGAGGACACCCAAGATGAGCGAGAACTTCGACCAGCTGGCCACCCTGCCGGGCGCGTTCGTGCAGGTGGCCACCAGCGGCCGCTGCGTCAACGAGTTCATGGTCGTGGGACCCGGCGCCGTGGTCGGTGACCACATCCCCTGCGACGCGCAGGGCTGCGGCGAGGACCACGAGATCCGCCAGGTCATCGCCATCGAGCTGGTCCCCACCATCGAGATCCCCCCGGCGCGGCGCGGCCGCGACATCGACAGCCGCGGGGCCGCCACCCGCGCCCGCGCCCGGCAGGGCCTCGAGCGCGGTGGCCTCGAGCGCGGCGGCCCGGAGTGAGCACCCAGCCCGAGGCGGGTCTCGTGGTCACCGAGCAGGTGCTCTGCGAGGCCCGCGGCTGGGTCGGCGACTGCGCCTGGCGCGAGGAGCCCGAGGAGCTCGACGAGCTGCCCGACGCAGCCATCCTCGCCGGCCTCGACCGCCACTACGCCGGCGGCCTCCCCCAGTTCCTCCGCGACACCCAGCCCCGCTGAACACCGACCCCGCCGACCGCGCGGACACCCGACCTGCATCTTCTTCCCGGCATCTCAGGAGGCCGCCGTGACCCCCACTACCACCCCGACCCAGGACAGGGCGGCGCTGCGCTCGCTGCGCCAGGCCGCGCTGTCGGCGGCCCGCGCGGGCTGCCACGTCTTCCCCGTCCTGCCGAACACCAAGGTCCCGGCCCTGCACGGAGCGCGCCGCTGCCGCGGGCGCGGGATCTGCCGCGATGGGCACCAGGGTTGGGAGCAGCGGGCCACCCGCGACGAGACCCAGATCCGCCGCTGGTGGAACATGCCATTCAACATCGGGATCAGCTGCGGCCCCTCCGGGCTGGTCGTGATCGACCTCGACGACGCCCACGGTGACACCCCGCCCCCGGAGTGGGCCGGGTGCGCGCGCGGCGGCGTCGACGTGCTGGCCCGGTTGGCCGAGCGGGCCGGGCAGCTCCTGGGCGAGACGATGACCGTCACCAGTCCCTCCGGCGGCCGGCACCGCTACTACCGCGCCCCCGCCGGGGTGCAGCTGCGCAACAGCGCCGGCGCGCTCGGGTGGCGCGTGGATGTCCGCGCCCACGGCGGGTTCATCGTCGGCCCCGGCAGCGTCCGCCCCGAAGGCCGCTACGACGTCGTGCGGCCCGGCCCGCCCGCACCCCTGCCGACCTGGCTGACCGAGCAGCTGCAGAGCCTGGCCGCGCCACCGCGCAGCGAACCGATCCCCACCACCCCGCTCGGGCTGCCCACCCGCCGCGCCGGCGCCTACCTGTCCGCGATCCTCGACCGCGAGACCGACACCATCCGCACCGCCCAGCAGGGGCAGCGCCGCGCCACCCTGCTCGCCGCCGCCCGCACCCTGGGTCGGCTGGTCGGCGGGGCCGAGCTGAGCTACCACGACGCCCGCAACACCCTGCTCGCCGCCGCCGGCGTACACATCGGCACCGCCGGGTTCACCACCACCGAAGCCGCAACCACCATCGACGACGCCCTGGCCTACGGCATGCGGATGCCCCGCCAAATCGGGAGGAATTGCGACACCCCCAGCACCGGCACGAACGTCACCGGGACCGGGCGGGGTGGGCGATGACCACCGTGCTCTACGCCCTGACCGACACCGCCACCACCCTCGGACCCGCCGGGCTGCTGCTGGCGCTGATGCCGCCGCTGCTGCTGGTGGCCGGGATCGCGCTCGCCGAGCCCGAAGGGGCCCCGATCCGCTGGATCCGCATCGAGACCACCGGCCCCCGGCCCGGCCCGACCGGCCACCACCGCCCATCCGCGCGCCGACACCCGACGGGAGCACCCGCATGAGCCCCACGACCCCGAACCCCACCCACCCCGACCACGCCAGTACCGCGCAGGCCGGCGGCGACCAGCCTGGCGGCGAGCAGCCTGGCGGGGGGCGTGTCCCGCACCGGCTGCAGCGCCACGCCCTGCACCACCTGCACGCCCACACCGGCGAGCGGGGGGTCGTGGTGATGCCCTGCGGGTCCGGGAAGACCCTGCTCGGGCGCTGGCTGGCCGCCCAGACCGGCGCGCAGGTGACCGTCGTGTTCGTGCCCTCGCTGGCCCTGGTCCCCCAGACCGTGCTCGCCTACCGCTCCGACACCAGCTGGGCGCACCGCACGATGATCGTGTGCTCCGACGAGACCTCCGGGCGGGCGGTGGCCGTCGACGACCTGGACCTGCCCGCCTGGGCCCGGGCGAGCGTGACCGCGTCGACGTCGCCGCAGACCATCCGCGGGTTCCTCGGCGGCGGCGGCCCGGCGCGGGTGATCGTGTCGACCTATCACTCCGCCCCGCGCGTGGCCGCCGCCCTCCACCACGGTGGACGCAGTGCCGACCTGGTGATCTGCGACGAGGCCCACCGCCTGACCGGCCGGCCGCGCCGGGAGTTCCGCGCCGTCCTCGACGACGCCGCGTTGCCGGCGCGTCGGCGGGTGTTCCTGACCGCCACCCCGGTCGAGGCCGCCGCCTGGGCCGCCGAGCACGACCCCGCCTCCGACGACACCGACCCCATCGCCGCACCGCTGACCCTCGACGACGAGACCGTGTTCGGGCCGACGCTCTACCGGGCCGGGTTCGGCGACGCCGTCACGGCCGGGCTGCTCGTCGACTACGACGTGCAGGTCATCGCGCACCGGCCCGGGGGTGAACACCTCGACGCCGGCGCCGCCGCGGTGCTCGCCGCCGCGGCCGCCGGCTCCACCCGGATCCTGACCTTCCACTCGCGCGTCGCCGCCGCCCGCGGGCTCGCCGAGGCCCTGCACGGGCACCAGCTGCCCGACGGGCGCCGCTTCCACGGCGAACACGTCGAGGCCCGCCACCGGGCCGCCCGGCGCACGGCCGCGCTCGCCCGCCTCGCCGACCCGGCACCCGGTGAGGTCGCCGTGCTGGCCTCGGCGTGCACCCTGTCCGAAGGCGTGGACGTGCCCGCGGTCGACACCGTCGTGTTCGCCGACCCCCGCACCTCCCCGGTCGACATCGTGCAGGCCGTCGGGCGGGCGATGCGCCGGGCCCCGGGCAAGACCCGCGGGCGCGTCGTGCTGGCCGTCGACATGGACCGGGCCGGCGACACCGACAGCCACGCTGGGGTCGACGCCGACACCGAGCTGGGCGGGAGCGCCTGGCGGCACGTGTGGACGGTGCTGCGGGCGCTCGCGGCGATGGACGAGCGGTTCGCCGCCCGCCTGCGCGAGCACGTGCGCGGCGGCGGACCCGGCACCAACAGCACCAACCACGGCCCGCGGGAGTCGCAGCCCACCCTCACCCTGCCCGACGGGCTGGACGTCGACCGGTTCCTGCTGCGCTGCCTGGACCGCACCGGCGGCCCGTGGTGGACCCGCTACGAGCTGCTCGCGCAGCACGCCCGCGACACCGGCGCCGCGCGCCCCTCGGCGCAGGTACGCCGCGGCGGGGTCGACCTGCACGGCTGGGTCGCCCACCAGCGCACCCTGCACCGCCACGGCGCGCTCGAGCCCGACCGGGTCGCCGCGCTGCAGCAGCTGCCGGGGTGGGCATGGGACGCCCGCGAGATCGCCTGGTGGACCGCGGCGAAGGTGTGGACCCGCCGCCACGCGGCCAACAGCGCGTCGGAGTTCGAGCGGTGGGCATGGCTCGCCGAGGTCCCCACCTGGCCGGTCGGGCACGACAAGCCGGCCCGCGCCTACGCCAACCTCGCCGAGTTCGCCGTCGACACCTGCGCGCGGCACCGTCGCGGTGAGCTGCCCGCCCACCTGCAGCGGGCCGCGGCCGCGCTGCCCGGCTGGACGTGGACCTGCGTGCCGGTCGAGGACGCGGAGATGGTCGACGCGCTCGCCGTCTACGGCGAGTGGGAGAACTCGCTCAACCCGCCCCATGACCACCGCGACGACGAGCACCGCCCGCTCGGAGCCTGGGTGACCGCGGTGCGCCGCCGCCACTACACCGGCCACCTGCACCCCGCGCTCGCCCTCGAGCTCGACCTGCTGGGCCGCGCCCACCATCAGTGGCAGCCGCTGCTGTGGGACAAGGCCACCACCGGGTGGCGGCTCGGGTACCTCGCGCTGCGCCAGTTCGTCGAGCGCGAGCACACCGCCCGCATCCCCTACGAGCACCAGGAGACCCTGCCCGATCACACACTGAACCTGTCGCGGTGGTGCGTGGTGCAGCGCCAGAGCAAGCGGCGCGGCACCCTGACCGCCGCCCAGCTCGGCGCGCTCGAACAGATCCCCGGCTGGCTGTGGGAGATCCCGGTCCGCCCCGACAACCCGTTCGTCCTCGTCGGCGTCGAGCACGCCCGGCGCAGCTCCTACGCCAAAGGCTGCCGCTGCGACCGGTGTTCGGACGCGAACGCCGCCTACGAACAGGCCCGCAGCGGCGGGGACTACGAAACCGACCTGGTGGACGCCCGCCCCGCGCGCGAGCACCTGCAACGGCTACTCGCCCGCGGCGCCGGGCAGAAACCGCTCGCCCGCGCCGCCGGCGTCAACGTCAAGTCCATCATCGCGATCGCCGCCGGCGAGGTCTCCCGGATCCGGCCCGAGCGTGAGCAGCTCGTCCTGGCCTTGACCCTCGACGCCGCGGCCGAGCACACCGGCGTAGGCCAGTGGGGTGGCAGCGTCGACCGCGCCACCCTGACCGCCACCTGGAAGCTCCTGGACTGGATGCTGATGCGGGGCTGGCCGAAGGCGTGGATCTCCCGCGAGCTGGGCGGCGACGGCCGCGCGCTGGCGCTACAGCGCGACACGATGAGCCGACAGAACGCCGACAAGATCGCCGAGCTGGACCGGCGCCTGGGCCGCACCCGCCGCCCGCCGCACCGGCCGCGACGGGTCGGGCTGCCCACACTGGAGGAGATCCTCGCCGCCGAACGGGCAGCCTCATGAACCCCGAGCCAGCGGCGGGCCCGCCGGGTCCGCCGGCGCTGTTCGATCCCCCCGTTGTCGGCCCACGGCCCGTGCTCGGCCGGGCGGCGCTGCTGAGCCCGTGTGGTCGCTACCGGTACGAGCTGACCCGCCGCTGGGCGACCGGGCCGCTGGTCGGGTGGGTCATGCTCAACCCCAGCCGCGCCGACGCCCACCTCGACGACCCGACCGTGCGCCGCTGTGTCGGGTTCGCCCGCCGCTGGGGCTACGGCGGGCTGATCATCCGGAACCTGTACGCGCTGCGCGCCACCGACCCGGCCGCGCTGTCCACCGATCCCGATCCGGTCGGGCCCGACAACGACGCGCACCTGTCCCGCTGCGGCGAGCAGGACCTGACCGTCATCGCCTGGGGCGCGCGCGGGGCGGACCGCGCCCGTGTGGTGCTGAGCCTGCTGGCCGCGCACGGGGTGCGCCCCCACCAGCTGGGCGTCACCGCGGACGGCCAGCCCCGACACCCGCTCTACCTGCGCGGCGAGCTGACTCCCACACCCCGCGACGAGCCGGCCCCGCCCGTCGATGACCCCACACCCCGAGGAGGAGCACGGTGAGCAGCACGACCGCGATCGAATGGACCGAGGTCACCTGGAACCCGGTGACCGGGTGCGACCGGATCTCCCCCGGATGCGAGCACTGCTACGCGCTGACGCTGGCGCGGCGGCTCAAGGCGATGGGCTCGGCCAAGTACCAGGCCGACGGTGACCCGCGCACCTCCGGGCCGGGTTTCGCCGTCACCACCCACCCGGCCGCGCTGCAGCAGCCCTACCGGTGGCGTGCACCCAAGCTGGTGTTCGTCAACTCCATGTCCGACCTGTTCCATGCCCGGGTTTCCCCCGGGTTCGTCAAGCAGGTGTTCGCGGTCATGGCCGCCACCCCGCAGCACACCTACCAGGTGCTGACCAAGCGGGCCGGGAGGCTGCGGCGGCTCGCGCCGCAGCTGCCCTGGCCGGCGAACGTGTGGATGGGGGTGTCGGTGGAGAGCATGCGCTACGCCCACCGGGCCGCGGCGCTGCGCTCGGTGCCCGCGGCGGTGCGGTTCCTGTCCTGTGAGCCTCAGCTGGAGTCGCTGGCCGGCATCGACCTGACCGGCATCGACTGGGTCATCTGCGGGGGCGAGTCCGGACCGGGAGCCCGGCCCCTGGACCCGGCATGGCCCGCCGAGCTACGCGACGCCTGCCAGCGCGGGCGCGTCCCGTTCTTCTTCAAGCAGTGGGGCGGCTCGACCCCGAAGGCCGGCGGCCGCCAGCTCGCCGGCCGCACCTGGGACGACATGCCCAACCGGCGCGGCGGCGAGCACGCCCCGCGGCGGGCGTGACGCTGCTGCTCAGAGGTGGTTCGTCGCCACGACGAACAGGGCCTGCCCGCACGCGGGCAGCTGGCTGTGCAGGCCGCCGGGCGAGACGAGGTGTGGGGAAGGTGCGGTGGCCGGGGACCGACCCTTGCGGGTCCCCGGCGGGGCGGGGTTAGCAGCGACCCCCGGGCCACCTGTGCTGGCGCCGCCCCTGGGACCCGACGGCCCGCTGCGGCACCAGCAGTGCCGCCCACCCTAAGCCGTCCCGGGTGGGAGCCGAGGCGGGCCCGGGACGCGGTGCCGGCGCGGCTGCGGCGGTGCCGTTCGGGGGTGGGGAGAGAGTGGGCGTGGTGGTGCTTAGGGTGGCGGGCGTGGCGAGGCGAGCGGCGCCGGCGCGGGTCGAGCACGGCGGTCGGGAACTGCTGTCGCGCGCGGAGCTGGCCCGGGTGAGCGGCAAGCGCGCCCACACCCTCTACAAGTGGGAGGCCGCCCGGGCCCGCAACGGCTATCCCGCCCCCGTTCTGGTCGAGGTCGAGCACGGTCGGACACATCCCTACTTCGACCAGGACGCCTCGACCCGATGGATCGCCGAACACGGCGCCGAGCGGCGGGTGATCGGCGGGCGCCCGCACGCCACGCTCGCCGCGCTGGCCGTCGAGGCCGGCGAGCCGCTGGACAGCCTGAAGCGCTGGTATCTGCATCGCGGCGACAACGCGCACCCCGACGCGGTCCTGCTCGAGGGCCGCCGCTATGTCGACGTCGAGCACTGGCAGACCTGGCACACCCGCCACCTGACCGCGCGCCGCTCCGGGCTGACCCGGGTCGACCGCGGCGGTGACCCCGACGAGCTGGTCGGCGCCGCTGAGGCGTCCCGGATCCTGGGCCACGCCCATCCCGGGACGCTGCGCGCCTACATCGCCCACGAGCGGTTCATCACCCCCGACACCGTCGAGACGCTGCCTTCGGGGCGGCTGCGGCGGCGCTGGACGCGGCGGCGGGTCTGGGAGTTCGCCGACGCCCGCTCCTGGTCACGCACCCCCGGCCGCCGCCAACCATAACCCGCCCCGCAGCACGGTCGTCGTGACGACGAAGCCCCTCTGAACAGGCAGAACGCTTCGATCCCGGCCAAGTCGAAGGACAGGACAGACGAGGCAGGCAACAGCCGACGGGTGGGACGGGAAGGACACTGCCCGATCACCCCGGCCCACGGCGAGGCCGCTCACCCATCCGATGCGGGTGAGACCACCGCTGCGGTCGGGCGGTCGGGCGCCGGCCGGGATGAGTGGTCTCACCCCGATCGGACGAGCTCCCGGCCCTCGCCCCGGACCGGCGCGACCGGGCCGGGACGGTCCTGCCCCACCCGCTGGTGGGGCCGCCCCGGGCCGGGAAACCCCTCACGGCCCGGGGCGCCGTCCCGCTGTGAAGGAGCCCCGCTGTGAACCCGAACCGCCCGCACCCCGACCGTCCGCACCTGCGCACGATCCTGACCGCCCGCAACGCCTCGCTGCCCGAGCTGGTCGAGCTGCTGCGCACCCAGCACGCCGCGAAGCTCGACGTCGTCGCCCCCGCGACCGACCTGCACGCCCAGGGCGGGAACCTGCTGGTCCGCGGCGCCGGCGAGGCCGTGCTCAGCCCCGAGGGGGTCAGCCGGTCGGATGCGCTGCTGCGCCCGAGCGCGACCGCGGAGGCCGGGATCGCCGACAAGCTCGACATCCCGCTGGCCTACCTGCGCCGCTGCCGCCGCGAGCAGGTCGAGCTGTTCGACGCCAACGTCAACACCTGGCTGGGCGCCGCCGCAGGCCGGCGGTTCCTCGTCCGCGGACTCACTGCCACCGGCACCGACCCGACCGGCGGCGCCGGGGCCGCCGGGGCCGGGCGGCCCGGCGAGGAGCTGCCCGGCGCGGGAGCCCCAACCGGGGGCGGCGGGGGGATCCTACGTGCGTTGCTGTCGGACTCGTTCCGCATCGTGGACAACCTCGACGTGCTCCTCTCGGCCTTGGCCGGGATCCGCGACGCCGGCGCGACGGTCGAGATCACCGCGGCGGATGTGTCCGAGCGGCGGATGTGGGTCAAGGTCGTCAGCCGCGAGATCGCCGCGCAGGCCCCGCAGCTGCTGGCCCACTACACCAGCCCGTTCACCGGCGCCCGCGGCGTGGACAACCCGGTCGTGTTCGCCGGGTTCCTGATCAGCAACTCCGAGACCGGGCAGGGCAAGTTCACCATCACCCCCCGCCTGGAGGTGCAGGTCTGCGAGAACGGGCTGGTGCTCAACCAGCACGCCCTGGCCGAGGTCCACCTCGGTGGCCGGCTGCCGGACGGGCTGATCCGCTGGAGCGCCGACACCCAGGCCACGGCCCTGGCACTGGTCGGGAAGAAGGCCCGCGACGCCGTCGCCTCCTTCCTCGACCCCGCGTTCGTCACCGCCGCGCTGCGCCGCATCGAGGCCGATGCCGGGGTCGAGGTCACCGCACCGACGGCCACCCTCGAGCACGTCGCCAAGACGCTGCGCTTCCCGGCCGAAGCCGCCGAGACGCTGCTGGCGCACTTCATCCGCGGCGGGGACACCACCAGCGGCGGGGTGCTGCAGGCGGTGACCAGCACCGCCCAGACCCTCACCGACCCCGACGCGGCCTACCAGCTGGAGGCCCAAGGGGTGGAGGCGATGAGCCTGGCCGCCCGCCACGCCTACCACCTCGCCCATGCCTGACCGACCCGCTTCTCACGCCTAGCGGCGGCACCCCGGACATCCCCCGGGGTGCTCCGCTGGCGTGTCCGCACCCGGAGGTGCCCCCATGCCCGAGCACGCCCACACCCCGAACCCGCCCGCCGACACCACCACCGCTGCCGGCCGCGGCGGCGCCGCCGCGCGGCACCTCGACGACCGCCACGCAGCCGGGCGGGCGATCACCAACCTGGTCACCCGGATCACCCAGCTGCAGGAGCGCGACGGGGACTGGCCCGGCGCCGAGCTGGTCACCCTGCTGGAGGACTGGCTGCGCGGGATCGGCCTGGACCCCGACCAGCTGCCCACCCCACCCCCTGCCGCGGCCACCACCGGCCACGGCCACGACGACGCTGCCGCCGCGGCCGCCGGCGCGGATCGCGAGGCGGATCGGTGGTGGCCCACGCCCGCGCTGCGGGCCAGCTGGGCCGCGGCCGCGCTGGGCACCCACCACCGCCGCAGCGGCCCCGGCGCCGAACGCGCCGGCGCCGGGCTGCCGACGACGGACGAGGACCTCGCCCCGCTGTGCGCGGACCTGATCGCCGATGTCCTGCACCTGCTGGGCGGCGCCGGGCTGCCGGTGTGGGCGGTGCTCTCGCGCGCGATCGGCTACTTCCAGGCCGAAGACGCCCAGGCCGCCGCCACCGGCCTCGCAGCCACCACCGCGGCCGCCGCAGCCAACGCCGCGGCCGCGGGCGCGGCCGGAACCGGCCACGAGGCACCGGAGACGCCGGACGGTGCGGCCGGGTACCCGCTGCACCTGGAGGAGGTGGCCCGGCTCGTGCGCGACGCCGGGGTGCACTGCGTGCTGGACACCTCCGGCGGCGGGGTCGCCACCCTCTGGGCCGGGCCGACCCGGCGCGAGAGCGGCTACGGCATCCGGTCCGCCGCGCTGGCCGGGCCCGGCAGCTACGCGGCTGGGGCCGGCGCCGGTCGACCGGCACGACCGCGGAGTTCTTCATCGGCCCCGACGACAACGGCGAGACCGACCCGCTGGACGTCGCCACGGTCGGGGCCCGCACCGAAACCCAGGTGGCCGCGCTGATCGTCGCGCAGGCCCGCCTGGTCGACCCGCGCCGCCCGCTCACCGTGGCGGCCGCCCGCGCGGTGCTCGCCCCGCTCGGTGATCCCGCCGCCGGACCGACCCGGCCCTGACCCCTCGCCGCGCCCCCGAGCGGGGCGCGGCGGGCAGGGCCCTCGACGAGGCGGGGGGTGGGGCCCTCGACGAGGCGGGGGGTGGGGCCGGCGGGGCAGGACCGCCCGGAGGTCAGCACCCGGCGGCGGGGGCAAGCGGCGATGAACCTGCCCGACCCGTCCCGGTGACATCGCGCTGCGGTTCACCACGCCGGCGCCGGCCGGGCACGGCGATGACACCGGGACGGGCCAGCCAGAACCCCCGCCGGCCCTGCGGGCCCCCCACCGCCGGGCGCTGAGGCAGGCCGCGGTCCTGCCCCACCGACCCCTTCCTGGAGGTTCCCCATGCACCAGCCCGACCACCACCGCGCCGCCGCGGCGGACGACGCCGCATCCGATGAGGCCGCCGCGGCGGACGACGCCGTGCCCGCTTACGGCGCCCCGGTGGACTACCGCGGCTCCCTCACCACCCACCACGGCCGGCCGTGGACGTTCGCGGGCATCTGTGACCTGTACTGCGAGCTGCCCGACTGCGGCGACGACCAGCCCCGCTACACCCTGGCCGGGCCGGTCGGTCGGGACGGCAACCGCAGGCTGCTGCTCCACGTCCGCCGCGGCAGCTTCACCGCCCTGCCCGCCGGGGCGGCGCCTGCCGTCGGCGCGGTGCTCGACGACGAGGCCATCGAGCTGCTCAACCAGCCCAGCGAGGACGAGCTGCTCGGCGCCGGCCCTGTCCCGGCCACGGGCGGCGGCGTCGAGCTCGGGATCGCCCTCGACGAGCTCCCGTTCTGACCCCCGGCCACCGCTACCCCCATCGACCCCACCGGAGATCCCCATGTCGTGTTTCATCGTGACCACCGCGCACATCGACGTGCTGGTCAACGCGGCCGCCGCCTACGACGTCCTGCACGGCCAACATCCAGCCGCGGCCGGGGCGGCGCTGCTGGCGCTCAACCAGGCCAGCTACGCCCACCGCTACGCCGACAGCCTCGACGACGCCGACCGACAGGCAGTGTCGCTGGGCTACCGGCTGGGCACCAGCGAGGCGCCGCTGCACCCCTACGCCGTCGCGATCGCGGTGGCCTGCTGGCGCTACCAGTCCTGCGAGGTCCCCGGCTGGGACACCACCGCGGCGGCCGCGCTGGCCGGGCGGATCCTCGCCGCCGCGGAGGCGGAGATCGCCCGCGAGGACCCCGACCAGATGACCCTGATCGCACATCGCCACCACCGTGGCCCGGTCCCGCGCTACCGCGCCAGCGCCCTCTACAACCGGTTGCCGTGGGGGTTCGCCACCCTCACCGACGCCACCCGCGAGCACTGCGACCCGCAGGCGGGCGGCAGTCTGGGCGACCGGGCCGTCCTGGCCCGCTGCGCCGGGCTGACCGACCCGTTGCGCCCGGCCACCCGCGCGGGCGCGTCGTGAACCCCGCCGACGACCCGGCCGGCGGCCGGGTGGGCGCCGGTGCGGCGGCGGTGCGGTTGGGCTCGCCCGCCGAGCTGGTGGCCGCGGTCCCGACGCTGCTGCGCTACCACCCGCGCGACTCGGTGGTCATCATCGGGCTGCTCGACGGCGACTACGGCCACCGGGTCGGCCCGGTCCTGCGGGGCGACCTGCCCACCACACCGACACAGCCCCACGCCGGCCGGGCAACGCCGCAGGCGGTGGCCGAGGCGGTGGGCTGGACCACGTCGGTGATCGCCGCGGTGCCCACGCACCTGCGGTTGTCCGCCGCGGTGGTGATCACGCTGGCCGAGCGGCTGCCGCCGCTGGTGTGGCCGCTGCTGCGCGTCGGGTTCGAACACCTGAACCTGCCCATCCACGCCGCCGTGCACGCCGAGTCCACCCATCCCGGCGCGGCGTGGACGTGCCTGTGCGCTGCCCCGGACTGCTGCGAAGGCGGTGTGCTCGCCGGCGGGACCAGCGTGCTGGAGACGCACGCGGTCCTGGCCGGGCACGTGCGCTACGCGACCCGCGAGCAGTGGGTCGACGCCGGCATGCCCGGCACCTGGGACGGAGTCCACCCGCCCGGCGATCTCGCGCCCTGACTCCCCTGCCCACGCCCGCTCCCCACGCCCTGCGCCGGGGGTGGGGAGCGGCGCCGTGCCACCACCTCGCCTTGACGCGGAAGGACGCTGCCCATGTACGACCCCGAAGCCCTCATCCAGGACGCCGACATCGAGCTGGCCGAGATGGCCGCCGTCGCGGACGCGATCGCCGCGGGCCGCGCCCGCGGCATCTGCCAGCACCAGCACGCGCAAGGCCCGCCCGAGCAGCTGGCCTGCCGGGAGAACACCGCGGGCTGCCAGGCGGTGTTCACCAGCACCCAGCAGTGGTACGAGGCAATGGACCTGGCCGCCGACGGGCAGGCCAGGACCGCTGCCTCCGCGGGCGGGCCCGAGCGGCGGACGCGGTGAGCGGGCCGGTGTTCTACGTCGGTGCCCCGGACCCTCCCGGCGTCACCCGACGCCGGGAGGGTCCGGTGACCAACCACCCATCCGACTCCGGTAGCCGCGAGGAGTGGCGCCTCGAGACCTGCTCGGACTGCTACCAGCCCCGCGAGCGAGCCTGGGCGCTACGCCTGCAGCGCCGCGGCACGCCGGTCCCGCCGGGCTGGCAGGTCACCCGCGGCCGCGGCGGCGGGGGCTGGCGCGCGATCGCCCGCCCGACCCGTTTCGTCACGGTCTGCCTCTGCGACACCTGAGCGCCCGCCGGCCGAGCACCCCCGCCACGTGTCCTGCGGCGGGTCATCGCTGTTCTCCGAGGAGGTCCTGTCATGTCCGAACACCCCTTCCCGGCACCGGTCGAGGATGCGCTGTGCGCGGCGGTCGTCGCCGAGCTGGGTGAGTGCTGGGTGCACCAGCGGGTCGACCGCACGGGCGCACCCTGCTACGCGCTGGCCGGTCCGGACCGGGAGTGCCTGCACCTGGTGGTGGGGATCGACCGGGTGATCGTGCGGTCCTTCGCCCCGGCCGGGGTCGGCCCGCCGACCCGTGGACAGATCCGCCGCGAGATCACCGCGACGCTGGCCAAGACCCCGGCGCGGATCGCCCGCGACATCACGGTGCGGCTGCTGCGCGGCTACCGCGAGGTGCTCGCCGCCGCGATCGCCGAGCAGGACCAGCACGACGCGGCCGCCGCGCGCGCCGCCGCGTTGGCCGATCAGCTACGCGCGCTGCTGGCGCCGCTGGGATCGCTGTGCGAGACCCCGCAGCGCTCCGGACCCCCACAGCTGCAGGCCGGGCGCTACAACGACCCGGTCGAGGTCGTCGCGGCGCGGGTATGGGCCGACCAGCCCGCTGAGCTGCAGCTGCGGGTGGCACCCGCGCTGCTGGCCCGGCTGGCGCGGTACCTGACCGACCTCGCCGCCGCCGCCGCTGCGGCGGCCGGCGCCGCCGATACCGGTGCTGAGGTTGATGTCGGGTCAGCACGACGCTAGCGGTGGTGGGCGGGCCCGGCGGCGATGAACCTGCCCGACCCGTCCCGGTGACATCGCGCTGCGGTCGGTCCTGCCGGGTGCCGCCCGCCCCGAGGGGGCGTACGGCCCGGCCGCGGCGGACCGGGACGGCGATGCCACCGGGACGGGCCAGCCAGAACCCCCGCCCCGGACCCGCCCACCACCGCTCGGGCACGGGCAGGCCCCACAAGCGTGGGCCTGCCAGTGATCCCGTGAGGAGCCAGAGCATGCCTGAGCTACACATCGTCCCCGACCGTTCCGCCGAGGCCGGCGACCCCGATACCGCCCGCCCCGGCGAGGACGCTCCTGCTCTCGAGGACGGCGCCGCCGTCGAGCACCCCACCCCTGCCGACGTCGCGCAACCGCGCGCCGGGGCGGTCGGGGAGTTGGCCTGGGCCGACCCGCGCACGCTGATCGTGGGGATCAACATCCGCGGCGAGGTGCGGCTGGACCGCCACTTCGTGCGCGACATCGCCGAGCGCGGGGTGCGGGAGCCGATCACCGTGCGCCGCCGCGACGACGGGGCGCTGGTGGTGCGCAAGGGCAAGCGGCGCACGCTGGGCGCGATCGAGGCCGGGTGTGCGCTGGTGCGGGTGTTCATCGAGCCCGAACCCGACCCCGCCGACCCCGCCACCGGTGACGGCGCGGTCATGGACGCGGCGGCGCAGATTGAGCGGATCGTGGATCAGCTCGGGGAGAACCACCACCGCGCCGCGACCAGCGAGGCCGACGAGGTCCGGGCGCATCAGCAGCTGCTGGACCTGGGGCTCTCGGCCGGGCAGATCGCGCGGCGCACCCACGTGCCCACCGCCCGGGTCAAGGCCACCACCGCCGTCGCGCGCAGCGACGTCGCCGCGGCGGTGCTGGCCCGCTACGAGCTCACCCTGGACCAGGCCGCCGTGGTGGCCGATTTCGACGACGGCACCGAGGGCGGCCGGGAGGCGGTCAAGGCGCTGACCGTGACCGCGAAGTCCGACCCCGCCCAGTTCGCCCACGTCGCCCAGCAGCTGCTCGACCAGCGCGCCGAGGCCGCCCTGCACGCGGCACGGGTGAAGGAGCTGACCGCCGCCGGGACGGCGCTGCTGCCCGACCCCGACGAGCGGCCCGACGGCGCACCGGCACCGGTGCGGCTGCGCGAGCTGCGGCCCAGCGCCGCGGACCCGTCCGGGACCGAGCTGACCGAACAAGGCCACCGCGACTGCCCCGGCCATGCCGCCCAGGTGAGCGTGGTGCGCGGCTGGCGCGGTGAGGACCCGCAGGTGCGCACCGAGTGGTGGTGTGTCGATCCCGATCAGTACGGCCACACCAGCCGCTATGACCGCAACCCCGACGGCGGGGGCGGGTCGCGGCAGCCCGGGCCGATGACCGAGCAGGAGAAGGCAGTGCGGCGCCGGGTCGTGGCCAACAACAAGGCCTGGGACTCCGCCGCGATCGTGCGGCGCAAGTGGCTGCGGGAGTTCCTGGCCCGCAAGAGCGCCCCCAAGGACGCCGCCGGCTACATCGCGGTCACCCTCGCCGGCGGCAGCCACGACGTGCGCAAGGCCATGGAGGCCGCGCACCCCACCGCGTGCACGCTGCTCGGGCTGCCCGCCCCGGCCGGTTACTACTCCGGCACGCCGAGCCCGCTGTTGGGCGCACTGGAGGGCGCCGGGACCGCGCGCCTCACGATGGTCACCCTGGCCGTGCTGCTCGGCGCCGCCGAGGACGGCACCAGCCGCAACAGCTGGCGCCGCCCCACCGGCGACACGCGGCGCTACTTCACCCAGCTCGCCACCTGGGGCTACGGCCTGGCCGCGGTCGAGCAGCTGGTCAACAACCCCGACCCCGGCACCGCCACCGACACCGACCCGGGCCCCGACCCCACCGCGGATCCGGCCAGCGGCGCCGATCCGGACAGCAGCCTCGAGGCCACCGCGGGCTGCGGCACCGAGACCGAGCCGGAATAGCCCCCGGGGCCGCGGCGCCGCCGGCCCTGCCCGCCCGCAGGGCCCCGCCCTGAGCGGGCCCGCCCTGGGGGCGGGCCACCCACCGTGTTCCGTCCACCACACCGTCACCGAAAGAGAGTCATCCCATGGGAGACCGCACCACGGTCCAGCTGATCGTGCACGCCTGCCCGCCCGCCGAGGTCCGCGCGCTGTGGGAAGTCATCGAGGAGTATCGGCTCACCGACGAGCAGCCCCTGACCGCCGGTGCCGACCGCATCGCGCTGGGCGGTCTCTACCGTGCCGACGAGATCTCCTGCGGCTCAGCGGAGGAGATCGCCGCCCAGCTCGGCCAGACCGCACCCGGCTCCACCTGGACGGTCTGGGAGGACCCGAAGTACGAGTGGTTGGGCTCGGTGAGCATCCAGGTCCCCGGGCTGGGCACCTGGAGCGCCGAGTGCGACGCCAACGGCGTCGCCCAGTTCCCCGCCGCGCAGATCCTGTCCGTGGTCGACGACCGGGCCGGGCTGGACCAGCTGCTGGGCGTGGCGTGGTCCCGCGCGGTCGAGGCGCTGCCCGCCCAGGGCGTGGTCATCGCCGCAGCGCTGGTCGACCCGGCGCCACCGGCCAGCACGCTCCCGCCGCCCGCGGGATGAACCAGGTGGGTGGCGAGCCCGCTCGGGGCTGCACCCCCGCTCGGCGCGAGCCGCCCCCGCCGGAGGTGACCTCGTTTCCGGGTCGGCGGCCGCCGGCTGGCGGGGGCCGGTTTCGGGGTGGTCGGGTCGGGTGGGTCGGCGCCTGGTCCTGTCTGGGAGGCGTCCAGCCGGTGAACGCCCGAGGGTCAGCACAGCGGGGCCGGGGCAAGCGGCGATGAACCTGGCCGACCCGCCCGGGTGACATCGCGCTGCGGTCGGGCACGCCGGCGGCGGTTGGGGACGGCGATGACACCCGGGCGGGCCAGCCAGAACCCTCGCCGTCCCGGCGGGCTCGCCCGTTGCGGTCGGCAGGTCGGGCGCCGGTTGGGCACAGGCGAGCCCGCCGGGACCCCGACCCCGCTGCGCTGAGGCTGACGCCGCGTTCACCGGCCGGCCCCCTCCCAGACAGGACCAAAAAAATGCGGCAGGACACCAACCCCACCCCAACCATCACCGGTAGCGCGGCTGGGCGCGTCAACGGCCTGGCCGGTCACGGCGCGCCGGGCGAGCTGAGCGCGGGGCCGACGGCCGGGATGGCGTCCGCCGATGCCGCGGCGGTGATGGGCCGGGCGGCGGAGCTGATCGAGGCGGGCAAGGTGCGCGCGGCCCGGCGCGCGGTCGCCGACGTGCTCGCGGCCGCCGACCCGGCCACCGCCGCGCTGCTCGGGCACTGCCTGGCCGCGCTGGAGTCGGCCGAGCCGACCCGCACCGAGCGGCTGCGCTGGCTGTGGCGCCACGGCGACGACGACGGGCGCGCGCTGGTCGAGGCCTGCGCCCCCCGCCGCGACACCCGCCCCCTTCCGGCGCTGCCCGCCGTCGACGCCGAGCCCGCCCGCGCGCCCCGCTGGAGCGCCGACACCCTGCACCAGGCCCCCCGTGATCTCGCCCGCCGCCGCCTGCCCGCCGGGCAGCGGCCCCAGCCCCGCACCCCTGCGGAGGCCCGCGCCGGGGATCTCCGCGAAACCGACGCCTACCTGGCCGAGCGCGCCCCCCTGGGCGAGCAGGACGCCCGAACCCCGGAGCAGGACGACTACGAGCAGCTTGACTACGACCGGGCCGCTGTCCCCGCCCTGCGCGGCACCGCGTGCGTGGGGTGTTTCATCGAGCGCGCCACCCGCGACCAGCACCGACGCCCCGACGACGGGCTGTGTGAGGACTGCCGCGACGCCGCCCGGCCCGGGATCGCGCCGTTGCCTGCCGGGCACACCCGCGCCGAGGCCATCACCGCGCGGTGTGCGCACCTGACCAGGCTCGCCGCCGGACCCGAGCAGGCCGCCGCGTTGCTGCGCGCCGAGTGGCGCCGCGCCGACCCGGCCGGACGCGGCGTGATCGCCGGATGGGTCGCCACCCACACCCGCCCCTGACCCTGCCTGCCGGGCCGGTCCAGGCCCGGCACCGGGCCGCGACCAGCCCCAACACCCCGACCGGGCACCTCCGGCCGGGGCCCACCCAGCCCCGAGGAGGCCCAGCCATGCCCGACCCGACCCCCCTGCCTCGCCCGGGCGACGACCCGGCGCCCGCCCGCGCAAGCGCGGCCGAGCACTTCCTCGTGTGCGCCCTGCTCGGCGGGCACGGCCCGACCTGGCAGGACGCGGCCGACACGGCCATGACCACCGCCCTGGAGCACGGCTACGCCGAGAACCCCGACCGCGTCCTCGCCGCCGCCCGCGCCCTGCACACCACCGCCGAGCACACCCCAGCCGAGCACACCACGGCCCCGGACAGCACCGGCGAGGACCACGACTAGCGCCGCGACCAGCAGCAACACCACCGCCGCCCGTCCGGGGCGGCCCCTTCTCGGGGCGCTGCCGCGCCCCGAACCTCCCACCCACCCTTCCCGCTGATCACTTCCCGCACCCGGCCGCCGGCCCCCAACCCCAGGAGCACCCATGCCCCCGACCACACCCATGCCCAGGACCACACCCGTGCCCCCGCCTGCATCTGCGTCCGACCCCGCCCGCGCCGCGGCCGACCGGTCGCGCTACGTGGCCGCGGGGGTCGATGTCGCGGTCATCCTCGTGCGGGTCGCCGGGGAGGTCCCCGTCCGGCTGGACCTGACCCACGCCGGTGACCCCGAGCAGCAGCTGGGCCTCACGGTTGGGCAGGCGCTTCTCTACCTCCGCGCCGCCGCCACCGCCGAAGCGGTGTGGCGCGGCTGGCGCCAGGCCGGGGCACTGGCCGCACAACTGCCCCCGGCCCGCCCCGGACAGCGCCCGCTCACCATCGGGCCCCTCTACCGCCTGTGTGATGGTCCGGGTCGCCGGGGCACCGAAGATGCTCACCGCGCTGCAGCCCGGCCGCGCCGCGGCCGCGCGCACCCCACAGGTCCCGTCCACGCTGCGGATCACGATCGGGCCGCTGCAGTGGGAGGTGTGCGACCGCACCGCTTACTCCACCATGCTCCACGCCTGGCAGCGGGCCGCGGTCCTGCTCGGCTCCACCACCATCCACAACGACGCCTGAGCGGCGGCCGCAACGACCCCGTTGTGGACAACCCACGCCCGGCCGGAGCATCCGGCCGGGCGTTTCGGTCACCATCCCCGGCATGGACATCCCCTGGCTGCTGACCATCCTGCCGCCCACCACCGCGGCCGAGGTTCCCCTCGGCGCCGGCCACACCCCCACCGCCGCCCAGGCGGCCGCCGAAGCGGCCATCGTGCTGGCCGAGGCCACCACCCGCTGGCGCAGAGCCGCCTACCGGGTCCGGATCGGCGACACCGAGATCCTCGCCGCCCCCGGCCAGACCACCACCGGTCAACCCATACCCGTCACCGCCGACGACATCCTCGCCGCCGCACCACACCTACTCGCCCCCGAGCTCCCCTGACCAACAACTCACCCATCACACCCACCCGCTGCCGCGGCCCCCAACGGGGACCGCGGCAGCTATGCATCCTGCGATGCGCCCCGAGGACACCACCGCGACCGAAGCGCTAACGCGCCCCACCACCGCAGCGCGGTGAGAGGCCGCGCCCGCCCCACCGCCGCGGCCTCTCACCCACACTCCGTCGCCGCCCCAGCCCGGCCTCACACCGCCCGCGCCGCCGCGCCATCTCCGCATACCTCCCCGCGCCAGCACACCGCCACCGACCGCCACAGCCACCAACAACGCCACTCACCACCCTGACTCCAGCACCCTCACCGCCACTCACTCCACACGCACTCACCGACACAGACCAACATCCACAAGTCCACCGATCAATCGCAATGGACCTATGCATTATTAATGATCATGGTACGGTGGTCGCGTGCTCACGATCACCGCGATGTCCGCCGAGGCGGTGGACTACCTGCTGAACGGGTGCGGGTGCGCGGAGCAGGAGCTCGCGGAGGCGGCGGCGCGGCAGCGCTCCGGTGCGGGCTACATGCTGGCCGGGGCGGAGAAGGAACCGCCCGGGGTCTGGTACGGCTCGGGGCTGCAGGAGCTGCTCGGGATCGCCGAGGGCACGACCGCGACCGAGGAGCAGGTCCGCGCGGTGCTGGGCCGGCTGGAGCACCCGAGCGCGGTCGACGAGGAGGGCAACCCGCTCGGTTTGGGGCGGCGCCCGTTCAAGTTCAAGTCCCGCGACGAGCGGGTGGCCGCGGCGATCGCGGCGGAGCCCGACGCCGACCCGGAACGGCGGGCGGCGATCCGTAACCAGGTGCGGGCCGAGCAGCGCAAGGCGGTGTCGTTCTACGACCTGACGTTCTCGCCGGTGAAGTCGGTGAGCGTGTACTGGGCGGCGTTGCAGGCCGAGGGACGGATGGAGGAGGCGGCGGCGGTGGTGGCCGCGCACGAGGCGGGGATCGCGGCGGCGATGGCGTATGTGGAGCGCGAGTCGGGGTATGTGCGGTCGGGGTATCACGGCAAGACCGCGTCGGGGCGGTCGGTGGGTCGGTATGAGAAGGCGCGGGGGCTGGCGTGGATTCGGTGGAACCACTCGACGAACCGGGATCAGCAGCCGCATCTGCATTCGCATGTCACGGCGGTGAACCGGGCCACGACCAGCAGTGACGGGGTGGTGCGGGCGGTGGACGGGAAGGCGTTCGAGCCGATCAAGATGGGTGCGGACGCGATCTACACCCACACCCTGGCGAAGACGCTGGAGTCGACGAACCCGGTGGTGTTCGCGCTGCGCAAGGACGGCAAGGCCCGCGAGATCGTGGGGTTCGACCAGGAGCTGCTGGCGGCGGCGTCGAGCCGGGCGCGGCAGGTCGGGGGCGCGTTGGCGCAGATGCTGGGGGATTTCGAGGAGACCTACGGGCGGGCGGCGCGGCCGGCGGAGCGCAAAAGCCTGCATCACCTGGCGTGGGGGCAGACGCGGGCGGCGAAGAACTACCAGAGCTCCCCGGGCGAGCAGATCCGGCAGTGGTGCGGTCCGTTGCGGGCGGGGCTGCGGCAGAGCCTGGACCGATCGGCGGAGGCAGCGGGGCAGGTGGCCCGGTTCGGGCATCCCGACCAGCGCGGATACGCCGGACGTGGGGTGGAGCAGGTCGTGGCGGCGGCGGTGGAGTCGGTGCAGGCCCAGTACGCCACCTGGCAGACCGGCAACCTCACCCAAGCCATCATCAATCAGCTCACGCTGACCCCGGGTGCAGTGGAGGGCGACCCTAAGGTGGTGGGTCCGGAGCTGGCGGTGCAGGTCCTCGCCGCCCCTGGCCGGCACGGGTTGGCGCTGGTCGCGCCCCCTGATGTGGGGACGGTGCCCGCCGCGGTGCGCACCCCGGAAGGGCTGAGCCCCTACCGGCCGCGCAACGACGGCCGGTGGACCACGATCGGGCAGCTGTCGCTCGAGAACGGGATCGTGGCCCGCGCCCGGCAGCTGGGCGCCCCGAAGGTCGAGCCGGCGATGCTGGAACTGGCCCGGATCGAGACCGAACACGCTGGTCTCAGCGCTGACCAGCAGGCGGCGGTGCTGGGGATCCTCGAGTCGGGGCGCTGCGGGGACGTGCTGGTCGGGCCGGCCGGGACCGGGAAGTCGCGCACCGTGGCCACGCTCGCGGCGGCGTGGGAGTCCCACGTCGGGGGCCGGGTGCTGGGGTTGGCGACCTCGCAGATCGCCACGAAGGTGCTGGTCGAGGACGGTCTGAACGCGATCAACACCCGCGAGTTCCGGGACCGGTACCTGCCCGATGAGCAGGGGCGGGTGCGGGAGACGCTCCGCCCCGGGGACCTGGTCGTGATCGACGAGGCCGGGATGTCCGGGTCGGCGGAACTGGACATGATCACCGAGCTGGTCGCGGCCAGCGGGGGGAAGTTCGTCAACACCGGCGACCCGGAGCAGCTGCGCTCGATCGAGGCCGGTGGGATGCTGGCGTTGCTGGTGCGTGACAACGGTGCGTTCGAGCTGTCGGAGCTGCACCGGTTCCGCCACGCGTGGGAGCGGGAGGCCTCGGTCGGGCTGCGCGGCGGGGATCCGGGGGTGCTGGAGGCCTACGCCGAGCACGGGCGCATCCGCGGGGGCACCGAGGCGGAGATGGCCGCCGCGGCGGTGCGCGGCTACCTGGCCGACGTGCTGGCCGGGCACACATCGCTGCTGGTCGTGCGGGACAACCAGAGCGCCGGGGCGCTCTCGGCGGTGATCCGCGCGGAGCTGATCGCGGCCGGGCGGGTCTCCCACGAGGTGATCGGGCAGAGCAGGGACAAGAACCCGATCGGGGTCGGGGACCAGATCCAGGCGCGGCGCAACGACCGCACCCTGCGGGTGGACGGCGACGGCATGGTCACCAACCGGGAGATCTACACCGTGCTGGGCGCCGACCGGTTCACCGGGGCGCTGCGGGTGCAGGATGAGAACGGGCTGGTCGCGCACCTGCCCCGGACCTACGTCGACCAGCACGTCACCCTGGCCTATGCGGTCACCACCTACGCCTGCCAGGGGGTGACCCGTTGGTCGAGCCACGGGCTGGTCGACCGGCACACCGACCGGGCCGGGGTGTACCTGCCGGCCTCCCGCGGCCGGGAGGCGAACACCCTGTATGTCACCTGCCAGCAGGAACCCGACCACCACCAGCCCGAGCGGCTCGACCGCGACGCGGTCGAGGTCCTGGCCGCCAACCTCACCCGCCCGGTCGAGGGCAGCCTCGCGGCCGAGCTGACCCGCCGCGCCGGGGTCGAGGAGGGCCGCTCGCTGGCCTGGGTGGGCACCCAGTGGGACCTGCTCACCACCGAGTACGGGCGCGACCGCTACACCGACACCCTCACCACCGTGCTGGGCGCGGAGCGGATGGAGTCGGTATTCGCCGAACCCGGGTACGAGCGGCTCATGGCCCGGGCGCGGTCGGCCGAGCTGGCCGGTCACGACCCGCACAACCTGCTGGTCGCCGCGGTGCAGCGGGGTCCGCTGGGGGATGCGCGGTCGGTGTCGGACGTGCTGCGCCACCGGATCGGGGGCCTCGAAGACGCCCGCAGCCCGGAGCGGGAGGTCCGCGGGGAGGACTGGGGCACCTGGACCGCGGCGATGGGCGGCCCGGTCGGGGACTACGCGGCCGAACTGGCCGCGGCTGCGACCGCGCGGCAGGCCGAACTCGGCGCCCGGATCGCCCAGGATGCGCCCGGGTGGGCGCTGCACTACCTGGGCCCGGTCCCCGACCCCGGGGTGAACCAGGGTCGCGACCAGCAGGAATGGCAGCGGCGGGCGGGGATCGTGGCCGCCTACCGCGACCTGCACGCCATCCCGGACGAGCAGACCTCGATCGGGGCCGCGCCGGCGCGGGAACGGGCGCTGCACCACACCCTGTGGCAGCAGGCGTTCACCGCGCTCGGGCACCCCACCGACGCCCTGGACTACGCGCTGGCCACCGACACCCAGCTGCAAGGGATGCGCGAGACCTGGCAGCGCGAGCAGCACCTGGCCCCGCCGTTCGTGGCCGACGAGCTTGGCGCGGCGCGGGAACTGGCCGAGGACTACCACCGCGACGCCATCATCTGGCGTGCCGGGCTCACCCAGCACCAGCCCGGCAGCACCGAACGCGACCAGCACGAACGCGATCTGGCCGCCGCCGAGCAGCTCGCCGCGGTGCACACCGCGCGGGCCGAGCAGCTCGCCGCCCTGCACACCCAGCGCCAGCAGTGGCACACCGCCACCACCGCCCAGCGCGACGCCGCCGCCCTGGCCGGTGACGAGCTCGAGCGCCGCGGCCTGACCCGCGACCCCTTCGCCGCGAATCCCGGGGAGCAGGCCGCCCTGTTCGAGCTCACCGAGCCCGAGCCGCGCCAGACCCGCCGCGCCCGCGCGGTCGACGAGGACCAGCTGGCGCTTCCCCTCGACGGAGTCCGCCCGCCCCGCCACGCCCGCGACCCGCAGCACCAGCAGCCCGGCGCCGAGCGCACCGGTACCGCGGCCGCGGCCGCTCAGGGCCGCGACCAGCACGAACCCGCCCACCGGGACCGCCGCGCGGCGCTGGTCGCGGAGATCACCGCCCCGCAGGCCTACCAGCAGGCCTACCAGCAGGCCGAGACCGACGCCGCCGCGCGCCGCCACCAGCCCGAGCTGCTCCCGCTCACCCCCCACCCGGGCGACATCGCCGCCGCCCAGCCCCTCACCACCCCAACCCCGGCAGACACCCGCCGCGACCAGCACGAACCCGCCACCCCCACCGGGGGCGACGAGGGCCAGGACAGCGGGCTCACCCTCGGCGGCGCGACCCGGCTGGCCGCGCTCACCGCGGAACTACGCGCCCGCGCCGAGGCCACCCGAGGCGAACGCGGCTGGGCGGCCCCCGCCCCCACCGCGCTGGGCATCGACACCCCCGCCGCCGGGATCGAGCACGACCCCGACACCGACCGGGCCGAGCTGTCCCGCGGCGCCCGCGCCGGCCGGGGCGCCGGCCTGGGCCGCTAGGCTCGGGGGAGAAAGGGTTTTGGACCGGGATCCGGCGTTAGCGAGTGTTACCGCAGGTTGAAGGCCCGTTCGGGGTGAGCGGTGTGGTCGATTTGCGCCGGATTCCGTTCGGGTCGCTCAACCCCCGCGGCGCCGCCGGCAACGTGGGGAGTGGTTCGATCTTGGGCCTGACACGCTCATGTTGCGGTCGACGGCGTTCAGGAGTCGGCGCGCCACCGCTGCTCGTAGCGCTCCTGCCGTGCGCGTTCCTCGTCGGGATGGGCGGCAGCGCGGGTGGCCTCGGCGGTGCCCCGCGGGTATCCAGCCTTCATAACATGGAGCTCGGCCGTCTGGTGCATGTAGGCGGCGGAGTAGAAGAAGCCGAGGATCACCCCGGCCAGCACCGCGCACGCACGGACCCACGGCTCGCCGGGGATCAGGACGTACAGCGCGATCACGAACGGTGCAAGCTGCACGACCGTGCGGGCTAGGTGGCGCAGCACCCACGTGCCGGTCGTCGCGTCGAACAGCACCCACTCCCGGTTCCGCGCCGGCAGGCTCGCGCCGAACGCGTAGGCCACCCAACGCAGCGGGTTCGGTCGGCGGACACCGTCCATGATCACCACTCCCCAGGGTTCGTGCGCCGTTCACGCTACCTTCGTCTGCTGCTGCGATGGCCGGGGTCCCAGGCGGTGCGGGTCACGACGACGGCGTGCAGTTGGCGCAGCAAGCTCACGCCGCACGCAACCGGGGCCTGGGTGTCGATGAGCGGGTGTCGTCGCGGCCGGTCAGGTGGGTGTATCGGGCGGCGAGGACCGGGTTGTGGTGAAACGCGCCGAACACCACGCGCCAGGCGGCCTAGAAGACTGGCCGGGCAGCTGGGTATCGCGGACGCGTCGTGCTGCCCGGCCGGACTTGCACAGCGAGGGACACTGGGGTTGATGCTGGACCACGGCGGAACTCCTGCCCCGTGGAGCGAGAGGGAGATCGACGCTCTCGCCGAGTTCGTTGTCGATCAGGAGCACGGATGGGCGACGGCGCAGCCATGGCTGCGCGATGATCGGTTGGAGGACACCTACGAAGGAACCCGGCCCGGCTCGCACGAGGTGTTGGTCGTGAATCTCGGTGATCGTCTCGGCTTCCTCGACGCGGCCGAAGAGTTGAAGGACCGTTTCACGCTGCTGTCCCCGGACGAGCGGCACACCAGATGGTGATCAATGGCGCTGGTCCACCGTCCCGGATTCGGTCATATTCGGGACGGTGCAGACGCCGACTCGTTCCCGCAGGTGAGACCGTCCCGGAACTCGTCCCGCAACCGACGTGTCGCGCTGGTGTTCCGGGACGGATTCCGCGACGATCAGGTCGTGGACAGCGCGACGACCTACAGCAACGCGGTGCGGATCGGCTACGCCCGGGTCAGTGGCCAACGCCAGGATCACCAGCTGCAGCTCGACGCGCTCAATGCCGCCGGGTGCCGGGAGGTGATCGTGGAGACCGCCAGCACCCGCGGGGAGCGCCCGAAGCTGCGGGCCGCGCTGAACACGTTGCAGGCCGGCGACACCCTGGTGATCTACAAACCGGACCGGGTCGCGCGGTCGATGAAAGAGCTGCTGGTGGTGCTGGAGGACCAGCTGCACGCCCGCGGGATCAACCTGCACATCCTCACCGGGATCTGCGCGGGCGTGCACCAGCCGGACTCGGCGAGCATCGCGGACAAGATGCTGTTCATGGTCGCGGCCATGGCCGCGGAGATGGAACGCGACCTCATCCGCGAACGCACCCTCGACGGGCTCGCCGCCGCCGCGGCCCAAGGACGCACCGGCGGGCGACCCGCGGCGCTCGACCCCGACACCCTCGCGGTCGCGCTGGCGCGGCGCGCCCGCGGTGAGTCGGTGACCGCGATCGCCGCGCACCTGGGAGTGGGGCGTTCCACGCTGTACCGGGCGCTGCAACCCGAGCAGGAGCAGACCGTCGCATCGCCGGCCCCCGCACTGGCTCCGGCCCACCCGCCGCCGCCCGAGGTGACGACACCGGCCGGCACGACACCGGCGGCGGTGTCCGAGGGACTTCGGCCGATCCGAGCTCGGATCCGGCAACCGGGCGAGCCGAGCTCGGAGCGGGAACGCGCGCTGCAGGAGAGGCTGGCCAGCCAGCGGGCGGCGATGCGCGCCGCGGCCTGCCCGACGTGTGGCGACCAACCGCTCGACGTCCACTCCCGCCGCCGTCAGCGCCACGACCTGGCTGCCACCTGGCTCTACCCGGACCCGGCCAGCCAGCTGCGGGTGATCGAGCGGGTGCACTGCGCGGCGTGTCAGCCCCATCAGCGGGTGGCCACCGTGGTGTGCGAGCTGTGCGGGGACGGGCCGCTGCTGGTCAACGACCTGGCCGCGGCGGCGACCGACGAGCTTGCGCCGGCCGTGGTGCGGACCTGGCTGGTCACCCACGGATGGGCGCTCAGCCCGCGGCTGCTGTGTCCCGACCATCCCCACCCGCCGGCCGAGCCTCGACGCAAGGTCGTAACCGGTCAGTCCTCGTCGTCGGGATCATCAGGTGCGTCGGGGCCGCGCAGCGGCCGGCGACCCCTACCGGTCACGGGCCGATAGAAGGAGTACCGGCCGCGCACGTTGATGTGTTTTCGGATGAACGGGCTGAGCCGGGCCACGTCTTCCTGGCGCACCTCGAAACCCTGGGTGCGCAGCGCCCGCAGCGCTTCGTCGATGTAGACGGTGTTCCACAGGACCAGACAGTTGAGAACGATTCCCAGCGCCCCGAGCTGGTCCTCCATTCCTTGATAGTATCGATGGAACACCTGGCCTTTGCGGCCGTGGAACACTTTCTCGGCCAACGCGTGGCGGCCTTCTTGGAGGTTGCGGATTCCTTTGATGTCGCGGCGCAGGTCCTCGTCGTCGATCACGGCCAGCACGTGCAGGCTTTTGAAGATCCGCCCGTAGGTGCTGATCGCCTCGCCCAGCGCGGTGGGGTGCCCGTCGCGTTGCAGCATCCGCACCACGTCGTACGGGTTGACCTGGCCGGTGTACATCGAGCCGACCAGGCGCAGGATCTCCGGCCACCACGCGCGGACCTTCTCCACGTCCAGCCGGCCCCGGGCCAGCTGGTCCAGCGGCCCGTAGTCGGCGCCGCGGTCGATCCGCCACAGCTTCTGATCCGGCAGATCCGCCAGCGCCGGCTGGTAGGCCTTGTCGGTCAAATGGGTCAGCCCGAACACCAGGTCGGAATACGATCCGGTGTCGGTGACGATAACGTCGGCACGCCGGCCCTCCCCGGAAGCGAACACCACATCCAGCGCGTGCAGACAGTCCCGCTCGGTCCCGGACACCACTTTCGAACCGATCCCCATCGCCTGATCATTAATCATGTTCAGCCAGGTGATGCCACGTTTCGGCCCGAAATATTTTCGATTCGGCCGAGCGTAGGCCGACGGTACCGGGACGACGAACCGCATGCCGTCGATCGCTGCGACCAGCCCGCCGCCCAACACCTGGGCGAACGCGATCCCGGCCTGGGCGGCGACCAGGTGCGGGTTGGCCGCGGCGTAGTTCTCCGCGCGCAGGAACGTGTGCTCCACATACCCGAGCCGGTGTCGGGTCAACGCCGGCACATCGGGCGCCGCGATCGGGGCGTAGGTGATGTTCAGCGCCTGCGCGGTCAGACACGCCGCCACCGAGATGTCCAGATCGGCCAGGTGCGCCCGGTTGCCGGACAGGGAGCTCAGCGCGCGCAGGAATGGCGGGTGCCAGCCCAGGACCTCCAGGATGGCCTCGGAGATGTCCACCCGCGGCATCATCGCCGCGACCCGTTTCCGCAGCTCCAGCAGCGATGCGGGTTCCTCGATCGCCTTGATCGCCGCTACATGCACCCGCCCGCCGCCATCGATGCTCACCGCGGTGTTGGCCGCCAACCGGTCGGCCACCGCCCGGTAGGTGCGGTCCAGCCGCCGGGTGTGCTCGGCCAGCAGCTCGTCGGGCTCGGCGGGCAGGCCCAGGTCGGTGAGCACCGAGTCGCGCACCGCCGCCCACGCCGGGCCATCCAGCAGCGCGGCGTTCGGGTCGCGCCAGCGCCCCGAGCCCGGCGCGTAAATTTCGCGGCGGCGCAGGTGGCGGTGGAAGCCCTCCAGCACGCAGAACACGTAGGCGTTGCGGTCGACCAGCCCGTCGGTGCGCGCGGGATGGCCGAACACCAGCCGCTTCCACACCCCGCCCACGACCGAGGCGTCGATCAACCGGGCCGGCAGCACCCGGACCGAATGGTGATGGCTGCGGTAGGCCAACGCGGTAGGCAGCGCCCGCATCGCCGCCAGCACCGCGCGCCCCTCGGTGTTGGCCCCGAACTCGATCGCGCTGGTCAGCGTCTTGACCAGCCCGGACACCGTCGGATAGTGCGCGGCCATCTCCGCGCGCCAGCCCCCGTCGTCATCGGCGTCCGGGGGCGGCACCGTCCCGGTCACCTCGGCCACCGCCGCGCGCAGCTCCGGCCGCGCGACGATGGCGTCGATCATCTCCAGCACGTCGGACAGGCGCACGTCCTCGCCCCACTCGGCGGCCTCCAACAACGCCTCCACCGCCACCGCCAACCGCGAGGAGGCTTTCGCGAACCGCGGCCAGCGCCGGATCGTGGCCTTGTTGGCCTGCTGATGCGCCCGCCCGGCCAACTCGGTGACCATCAACAGATCCAGCAGGTCCAGCGCGTCGTCGACCGTCTTCGCGGCCAGCCGGGACACCGTGGCCAGCACCGTGGCGTAACGGCGCGCCGGCGGGTGCTTCTTGAGCTGTCCCGCGCGGGCGGCCATCCCGTAGCGGGCCAGCTCGTCGAGGCGCCGCCGCGGCACCGCGCTCACATCCAGCCCGCACAACCCCGACGCGGCGACCTCGACCACCAACGCCAACACCGCCGCCACCCCCGGTGCGGACGCCCGCACCGGCCCGGTCCGCCACCGCTCCCACCTCGATACCTGCGCGCCGGGCTCGACGGTCAACAACTCGTCGAGCAGCCGCCGCTGTGCGGGGTTCGGGATCTCGGCCAGCGTGGTGAACAGCCGCTGGGTGGCCTGGTCGCGGGCCCGGGCGACCAGTCGGGTCAGCGTGGTGATCCCCGGCAGCAGTACGTCGTTCTCCCGCAGCCAGCGCACCGCGTAGTGGAAGATCTCGGTCGGCCCGTCGCCGGTGTTCCAAGCGTGCGCGTGCAGCTTCGCGGTCAGCTCGGCCTCCCGGGCGGCGAAATCGTGCAGCTCGAGGGCCTGGACGATCTCCCACACGTGATCCAGCCGGGTCTTGTCCCGCTCGGTGTAGCGCTTCACACACGACGGGTCGGCGATGCCCAACTGCCCCGCGACCAGCTCCACCACCTCGGTCGGCACGTCGAGCGGGTCGGTCAGGAAACCGCCCACGTAGCGGACGGTCACCAGCTGTAGAGCGAAGCCCAATCTCGACCACGCGCCACGGTGCTGGTCCACCAGCCGCTTGTCCGCGTCGTCGAGGAAGAACAGCTTCTCCAGCTCGACCGGCGTCGGCGGGCCGGCGTAACGGCCGTACCTGGCCGCGACCTCGTCACTGAGGAACTCAACCGGCACCCGCGCAACGTAGAACCCCACCCACCATGCGCCTCAGCGACCCACACATGCACCCGACGACGCCCTCGCCGAAGATCAGCTGAGGCTGTGCGATGGAACGGAATCCGGCGTCAACCGACTCCACCGTTTACCCCGAAGCCCAGCCGGCCTGCGGAGACACACGCTAACGCCGGATCCCGGTCCAAAACCCTCTGCACCCCGGCTCGGACCCCGCTCGACCGCCGCGACCAGCGCAAACACCCACGAGCGCCGGACAGGGACTGCCCAGTGCGAGGGCGGGCGCCGGCGAGCCGGCTGGGTCAGCTCGCGTCGGGGTCGCGCCGGGACGGCGGGATGCACTCGTCCACGCCATACCAGAGCAGGCTCGACATCGACCCGCTGCTGGGCTGCCAGCACGTCCGGCGGCGGAACCGCGCCGCCAGTTCCAGTACCTCGGGTACGTCGACCTCAGCCTGCTCGGTCCCGGTGTAGTCGCTTGGTACCCAAGCCAGGCCCATCCGGCTGCTCAGCTCCGACCGCAACGCGGCCTCATAGAGCGACTGACCGGGGATGGCGGCTCGCTTGACACCGTCGACGTCGATGGGCCATCGACGGCCGGTGGTGTGGTCCAGACCCGTGGTGGCGACGAACACGTGGTCGTGCAGGCGCGGGGCGTCGGTCTCGGTGTCGCCGTAGCGGTCGAGCGCCCAGCTGTGCGCGACGCGGGTGATGAACAGCTGCCCGTCCTCGTAGCGGCCCACCGTCCAGGAGCTGTGGGGCATCCGGGAGTGCTCGCCGACCTTGAGCTGTACGTAGTCGCAGACGGTCTTGATCGCCGTCTCGGCGGCGGCCTCGCGGGCGGCGTGCAGGGCCTCCGCAAGCTCGGGCTCGGCGCCGCCTCCGGTGGCGCCGTAGAGCATGTTGACCGTCATCGGCGCCTCGAACACCACCTGCACGCAGGACACCGGCGGCGGCTCGTGCTCGGGGTCGAACGCCGGCAGCGGCGCCGGGGCGGGCGGGCGCGGAACACCCAGCGGCATCGCGGCACCTCCCCACCCGACGGGCACCCGGCGCCACTGGCTGCGCGGCAGACGGACGCTGTGGGTCCACGGTAGGGCAGGGCACCGACAGCCACCACCCACCGCGGGCACGGCGAAGGCCGCGTCAGAGCTGGATGGGCAGGAGGGTGGGGCGGGTCAGGGGCCGGCGACGTAGGGGTCGGGCACCGGGTGGTGGGCGTCGGGGACCGGGTTGAGCAGCCCGGGCGGGGCCCAGTCGATGGCGCCGGCGTTGTCCCGGGCCTCGCGGGCGGCGACGTCGGCGTGGGCGGCCATGCAGTAGTTGCCCCACCAGTGCGCCACCACCGCCGGCTGCGCGCGCGGCGGTACTGCGGCGGGATCGGCGCTGGTCGCGGCCGGTGCCTGCCCGGGGCGACCGGTGTCGGCGCGGCGGGCGCGGGACTGTTCCATCGTGGTTAGGTGTTCCCCGGGGCGACAGCGGCTGTCGGGGATGAGCTCCCGGATCCGGGCCAGCGCGGCCGGGCGCCAGCGGGTGTACCACTGGGCGGTCAGGTCGGGGTGGGCGTGGGGCAGGTAGGCCTGCACGTGGGTGGAGCGCAGCCACGACAGCTCATAGACCGCCTGCTGGTGCAACGGCCAGCAGTCGGGCAGCTCGGCGCGGGTCAGCTCGTAGCAGGGGACGAGGATCTCCCCCACCCACTGGGCCAGCACCGGCCACGCCTCGCGGGCCTCGACCGCGCGCATCCGGGTCCAGTCCATCGGCGGGTTCGCCGCCCGCTGCTGCTCCCCGACCAGCACGCTCAACGACCGGACACTGTCCTCGACCAGCGCCAGCCGCTGGTCGAGCTCGCCCAGCAGGGGCAGCGTCGCCTCGCTGCGGTCCGGCGTGTTGGTGGTGTCGTTGGAGTGGTGCTGCTGGATCTGCACGGCCTGCGAGATCCGTCGCAGGGCCTGGTCGAGCTCGTGCTGGCGGCGCCGCAGCGCCAGCACCTCACGCTGCCACGGCCCCGCCCCCACCGCCTCGACGTCGCCCTCGACGTCGCCCTCGACGTCGCCCTCGACGTCGCTGCCTGCGTCGTCGAGGTGCTGGTCGGGGAGGTCAGGTTCGGGGACGGGGAAGAACCCCGGCGGGCCCGGCACGTCCGCACCGGGCTCGTTCGCACCCGCTCCCCCACCGCCGGCGTCGTCGCCGGCGGGGCGGGGGCGCGGCCGCGGTGTGGCTTGCTGGTCGGGACCGTTCCCCTGCGCGGGGTCGGGCCCCTGCCCGGGGGTGGTCATCGGATCACTCTCCCGTATCGGCTCAGCCGGCGTCGCGGGCGGTGACCCGGTCCCGGGCCGGGCGCAGCGGGGTCACCGAGGCGGTCGGGGCGGCGACGGCGACCAGGCGTGGGAGCGGGGCGGGCTGCAGCCCGCGGTGCGCGAGCCGGGCCCGGGCGCGGGCGGCGACCCGCCAGCCCGGGGTGAACCGCACGATCACCGGCGCCGGGCCCAGCCCGAGCACGTAGGCGTGCCAGCGCGGCAGCGCGTAGATCAGCTGGCCGGTGACGACCGGTTCCCGGGCCCAGGACCGCTGCCGCGACCGCGAACGTGACCCGCGCCCGTCGGAGACGGACTCGCTGGTCTGCCGCACCCGCCGCGTCCCGCCCAGATACGCCAGCGCGTCCAGGTCGCGGGGCTCGGACAGCCCGGGCAACACCACCTTGACCGGCAGGTTCGCCAGCACCGTTTGCGCGCGGGTCGCGCCCCACCGCGAGTGGGCCTGGGCCAGGTCCTGCAGCACCGCGACCAGCGTGATCCCCCAGCCGCGGGAGTCCGCCGCCCAGTTGTCCAGCGGGACCGGGGTGGTGTTGGCGACCTCGTCGAGCAGCATCGTCAACGGCACCGCCAACCGGCCGCCCTGGGCGGCGGCGACCCGCTTGGCGGTGTCGAACACCGCCTCGGTCAACGCGGTGACCAGCGCGGCGATCCGCCGGTCGTCCCCGGCGATCACGTACACGGTGCCCGCGCCGGCCACGAAGGCCGCCAGGTCCAGCGCCTGCCCGGCCGAGGGTCGGCAGGCGGCCGCGACCAGCGGGTTGTCCACGAACGTCACCGCCGGCAACACCGCGGCCATGTAGCCCGACCGCTCGTTGGGGGCGGCGTTCAAGTTCCGGGCGAAGGTGCCCACCCAGCCCTGCGGGACCGCGGCGGGCTCCCGGTCGGAGTGCGCGTCCAGCAGGGTCAGCGGGGTCTCGTCGTCGGGGTCGAGCGCCCACTCCATGACCGCGGTCATCGACTGCCCTGACACCGCGGCCGCCAGCAGGTAGCAGCGCACGATCTCCGCCGCTTTGGCCGCCCAGAACTCCGCCTGCGCGCCGCTGGCCCCTCCCCCGCCGCGCACCAGCGCCCGCGCCCGCGCGTCAGCCACCGCCGCATCCGTGCAACCGGACAGCGGGTCCCACCCGAACGTCGAGGCGACCCCGCCCAGCCCGGTCGGGTTGAACACCTGTACCGGCCCGCGGGCGGTGCGCAGCAGCCCGGTCAGCTCCACCAGTTCGGTCTTGGTCGAGGACACATACGCCGCGCCGGGCGCGTCCAGGATCGGCCCGACCAGCCAGCTCGACTTCCCCGAACCGGGCGGCCCGACCACGCACACCCCCCGCGACCAGGGCGAACACACCGGGAGGCCGCGCACCACGAGAGGCCCGGAGATCACCCGGCCCACACCGAGCCCGTAGCGGGCCGACCAGCGCGTCGCCCACGGCCGCGGGTCCTGCCCGGCCGCCACCAACGGCGCATCGGAGCGGGCATGACGACGTGCCGCCCACGGCCCGGCCTCGCCCCACCACTGCCGCACACCCAACCAGCCGCGGCGACCCAACCGGCGCCGCAGCCGCGGCCCCGGCAGCACCCACCACACCACCCCGCCCAACATCCCGGCCGCCAGGACCGCCAGCAGTCCCCAGCCCACGACCGGCCAGACCACGAGTGTCCGCCACAGCGCCAGCACGCCGACCAGCACCGCCCCGGCCGCCGCCGTCCAGCGGCGCGGGATCCGCACCAGCGCCCGGCTCGGCTCGGAGGTCACGACCCACTACCCGCGGGCGCGGTGGGCGGGGTGTCGAGCAGGGCCAGCGCGTCGGCCACGCCCTGCGCGCGGCGCTTCTCGCAGGCGAAGTGCCGGCGGATCGCCTCGGTCGAGGGGCGCCCGGTGCCCGGCGCCACCGCCAGCTCGCCCGCGGCGATCGCCGCCCAGACCTTCGCGACCAGCGCCAACACATCCACGGTGTCCGCCTCCAGGCGCGCACCTGCGGCGTCGCCGGCGTCGACGTGGGCGTCGGCGAGGATCGCGGCCAGGAACCCGGCGACCATCGGCTGCAACACCACCGCGACCAGGATCAACGTGGGCGGGGCGAGGTGAGCCAGCAGCACCGTGGTGTCTACCCAGCGGCCCAGGCCGGGCACGATCGGGGAGACGTTGAGCAGGGTGGTGGCCGCCCACAGCCCGGCCTCCAGGGCGTAGACCTTTCTGCGGTGCTCGCGGGCGGGGAACGCCCGTCCCCACGCCGCGGCGACCGCGTGCACTCCCATGATCACGATCAGCGGGAGGGAGAACAGCGGCTCGACGATGTAGGCCAGCACCGGGCCGGTCGGGCCGACCAGCGCGTCGTGCACGCCGACCGAGGTCCACACGATGCCCGCGATCGCCAGTGCGATCAGCGCGGCGCTGGTCGCGGCGTGCACGCGGGCGATCCCGGCCAGCCGAGAGGTCGGGTCCAGCAGCCGGGTCCGGCGGGCCAGAGCGCGGCGCTGCCAGATCCGATCCGACACCTCCAGCTCGGCCAACCGGTCCGCGGCGCGCCGCTCCCGCCCGGCCAGGCGCACCGTCGCGGTTGCCGCGGCCAGGTGCTGGTCGCGGCGCATCCCGCGCAGCCGCCGCGCGGCGCCGCGCTCGCGTCGCTCCTCCCGCGGGGACAGCACATCCAGCCAGGCCGGGTCGCGCTGCAGGACCGCGGTCGCGCGCAGCCGGGCCAGCTGCCGGCGCATCGCGGCGACCTCGGGCACCTCCTCCCCCGCCACCTCCCGATCCTCGGGTGCCGGGGCGTCCGACGGGGACGGGGCATCGGCGGGGCCGACAGCCGCGGCCAGGGCGTGCAGCCGGCGCGTGGCGCTCCCGTCCGGAGCGGTGTCAGGGTCGGCGGCGGGGGTGAGCCAGCGCTCCAGCGCGCCGGTGGGCATCTCGGTCATCACGCGACCTCTCGCGCATCGCCGCTGGTCGCGGCCGGAGCCGCTTCGGAACTCGGCGTGGTCTGGGCCGGGAGTGGGCGGATGCCCGCCAGAACGCGGCGGATGCGCAGCTCCCGGCGCACAGCGCCGACGGCGACGGCGGTCCCCGCGGCCACGAACAGGCCGATTCCGATTGGTGCGTCACTCGCCGGCCACAGGCTCGACACCACGCCCGCTCCCCCACTGACCATGCACAGACGCATCGCTATCCGGTAGTCCGCCGTCGACGTCGCAGTCACAGGGCCACCCCCTGCGCGACGAGGCTGCGACTTGCGGCGTAGCGCCGGTGGAGGTGCAGACGCCGTGGCCAGCTGGGCCGCCGCCACCGCCACCGCGGCGGCGGCCCGCTCGCGGAGTCGGCCGGTGGGCATGCGGCGCACCCGACACAGGGCCGACCAGGCTCCGCGATGAGCGCGGCCGGCAGAACCCGTGCCCCGCACAACGCCGCCACCTGCCCACACTCCGCGGCCGACCGCAGATCATCGGCCAGCACCTCGTGGGTCATCCCGTCCACCCCGGTCACCGGCACCAGCCACACCGGCATCCGGTCATCGCTGGCGCCGCGCTCAGCGTTGGCACGCACCTGCCACAAGGGGGCGTGCCAGCCCCGTCCCGCATCCGACACAATCTCCACCGGATCGTCCCTTCCTGGAAGTCAAAGTCCCTGGTCGCGGCGGTCCACCCAGGTCCTGGCCGGTGTGTCAGCATCGGCCAGGACCGCCTCAAGAGCGGATCCGGCGCACGCACCGCGCCACCCGGACATTCCGGGCGCCGCGGGTGGATAGATGTCCCGCCTGGCCTTGCGCCACGCGACGAAACATCGCCACGCCGTCAGCAGGACCTCGGCGCGACCGTCGAAGCCCCGCCAGCATCGCACGGCGCGCAAGTTGCGCACAAGTTGTGCGATACTTCGCGGGCTAGGTCCTGCGACACCGCAGCTCATTGGATCGAGGAGCGCATCCGACCACAGATATTGCGGCAACTTGCGCGGATTGAGAGCATGTGACAGTTCGGAGTTCAATCCAGCGGACGGGGTGATCACCATGACCAGTGCAGGAGAGCAGCCGGAGTTCCTGTTCAAGGATCCCAGCTCCATCACGGGCAACTGCCCGGCGAGCTACCGGATGTCCCGCAACGGACGTTCCGGCATGCTTGTCCAGGGGCCCCAGGTCTCCCCTGAGCTGCTTGCACAGCTCCGCGACCGGGGCGCTGACGAGACCGGGGTGTGGATCCCCGACGACCTGGGTCGCTTGATCGCGAAGTACTACACCGACCAGGGCTAATGGAGATCACCGCCGATGAGTTTGCCGCCGCGCTGGCCACGTTCAGGGTGTCGGCGTTCCGGCTTGAGGTTCAGCCTGTCTACATCGAGCCTGTCGAGCAGGAGCTGCTGTCCAGGTTCACGGCAGGCGAGTTCGCAACACCCGACGAGGTACCGGAGATCGCCTTCTGGTTTGACCAGGTCGCAGCCCTGACCGCGGCCGGTCGATCCATCACACGGGTCCGAGTTCAAACCGAACCGCCGACCCTGTATCAGCAGTTCGAGCAGTGGGCAGACCCGTGGAACGTCGCGGCCGGCGAGCACATTCGGTACATGTCCGAGTCCACCGCGCGCCGGGTGGGCCTGTTCCCGGCGACCGAGGGCCAGGACTGGTGGCTCCTCGACGACCGGGTCGTGATCCAATTCGCCCACGACTCTGACGGGCGCCGGCTCAAGTACCACCGCACTACCGATCGAGAGCAGATAGCGCGGGCAGCGGAGTGGCGGGACCTAGCAATCCTCCATAGCGCCCCGGCCACCGGCCGGAGCACCGTCGCCTAGCCGAAGGACCCTTCACTACCGATGCCGTCTGACGCGTTCATCAGACCCGAGCTGGTCCGCCCAGGAGGTCTACGAGACCAGCTGTTCGCGCTGCTCGAAGCAGCGGGGCTGCGCCAGAAGGACGTGGCCGCGCGACTCGGGAGCGACCCGTCGAAGATTTCCCGAATCAAGTCCGGGGAGCAGTCACCGACGGAGTCCGACATCCGAGCGTGGGCCTCGGTATGCGGGGCGGACCCTGCCCCGCTGGTGGCGATGCTCGCCGAGGCGCGGAGCGCCGCTCGTGCCTCGCGTCTCGGTGAGCGCACCAATCAGGCTGACGTACAGCGCCGTTACCTTGAGCTGTACCGAGCTACGCCACTCGTCCGCGAGTTCCAATCCGCGGTTATCCCGGGCATGCTCCAGACGAGCTCGTATGCACGGCAGATGTTTGTGGAGGGCCGTGACCTGCACGCCCAGCTCGACTTGCCCGCCGACATCGAAGATGCGATCACCGCGCGGATGGCGCGACAGGCGATGCTCTACGAGCCCGGCCACCGCTATGAATTCCTGATCGACGAGGCGGTGCTGCACAGGCGGCTGGTGCCGCCCGCGGTACTTCGCGCGCAGCTCGACCGGTTGTTGCACGCGTTGAGCATCCCGAGCGTCCACCTGGGCATCATCCCGATGGACGCGCAGCTCAAGGCGATCCCGTGGTTGCCGATCGCCTTGTTTGTGGGAGACGCAACTGAAGCTGCTATCGAGACTCCCGCCGAAGAGCGGTTCTATACCGGCGACGACGCCACCCCGTTCGTTGCCCTGCTTGACCGGCTCTGGATGAGTGCCGTTGACGGCGAGCGGGCTGCTGAACTGATCACGGCAGTGCGCGACTCGCTGACGGAGGCAACCGCCGCCGGTCGCGAATAGGCGTCCTTCCGAGGTTGGGGCTGACAACGGGCCGTGCGGGGCTGGCTGAACGGTCGGTCCGTGACAGGGGGCGGCGGCTGGCTGGCGCGGCCGCGCTCAGGATGAGCGCGTGCACGACTCCCCGCGCGTCCGACCTGCCCGGCGGGGCGGGCGGGGGCGGGGTGAGGTGCTGGACGCAGCCGGCCGGGAGCGCGGCGTTCAGCGGGGCGAGTAGCAGCGGCCACCCATGTGGGCAAATTCAGAATCGAAGATCGGCGCGTCGGGTGTTGGCGCGGGCCGAGGCCCGGTATAACTCCCGCATGGAGATCCGTCAGCGGCGTAAGCCGGGCCCGAAGGGCAAGGGCGCTCGAACGGCGACGCCGGTCTATCTGCCCGACGAGTTCCGCGCCGAGGTTGTAGAGATCGCTCGCCGCGATGGGTTGCCCATCACCGACGTGGTCACGCGAATGGTCGCCGCCCAGCTGGGACGGCCCGCGCCTGACTACTGCCGACCCAAGACGCCGCAGGTCCAGGAGGAGTTGCCCCTGACGAAGGCCTCATAGACGAGTCGAGGCGGCCCTGGCCGGGGCCGCCTCGATCAACGTTCACGTCCGACGGACTACAACCCGCCTGACGTAGGTGCCTCGGTTGTCAGCCGAGGCGATTCCCTCTCCTGAAGGGGCGCTTTCGCGTGTCCAGGGTACATCCTGGGCAGGCTTCCGCGCGAGACCGACACGGCGAACCGACATCAGCCGCGCTCGGTCTGGGCTGGTGTCTGCCCTGCTACGAGGCTGGGGCCTTCTCTCTCGAGGTCGCCGCCGGTTCTTCGGTCTGCGTCGTGCACGGCGCCGGGACGTCGTCAAGAGACGCTCCCGGTCTCCAGCCCCTGGCGCCCTCATCGAGGCTACGGGGACGACTCTCGCGCGGCCGCGCCTGGCGGACAACGACCGCGCCCCCAGCCCGACAGGGCCGGGCGACCTTCCACCGGCGGCACGACGTCGGTCGTCGTGCCGCACAGGCACGTGCGTATGGCCGCCGGCGGGCGGCCGCCCGCGTCGACAGCGGCCATTTCGCGCCGCACCCCGGGTGGAGGAACTTCATCGAGCCTGGCTGGCGGGTCCTGGTCGACCAGAGCGAGGCATGGAGCCAGGTCCAGCTCCTCGTCGACGCCGAGGAATGGCGCGCGGACAAGCGGGCGAGCTGGTCACAGATCCTGCGCCAGATGGTGCAGGCCATGGACTGGACAACAGGCCTGGTCACTGGGGTGACCGCCACTCGGCTCGGCGCGGCCGGCGAGCGCGCTACCCGAACCGTCTCCCGAGTGCTCGCCTGGGCGCGCGACGTCGGGCTGGTGGTGGTCGTCGAGCCTGCCGCAAGTGCCGAGTTCCTCGGCTCCCGTCACAACCGTTGTGCGACCTATGCGCTGGTCACCAGCGCACCGCGTCAGGATGCGGCCTCTTCTACGGTCCCAGCTGAACCGACGCTGGACGGGGCTGGGGATGAAAATGGCGACCTCCCCCTATCTTTAGAAAGTACTAAGCCCTCGAACACCGGAAAACGGCTCAAACCGCCCAACTCACCAAGCCATCCCTGGCCCACCTACGCCATTCCCACCACGCCAGCCGAACGCAACAGAGCAACCCAGGCACTGTTGAGACGTCTTGGCCTAGACCCCAGCGCCGGATCCCGGGTCCCGCTCTGGCGCGCGCGAGCTCTTCTCAAGTCGTGGTTCGAAGCCGGTGCGTGCATAGCCAGCTTGCTGTACGCCCTTGATCACCACCCCGACCGGCAAGACCAACACCGTGGTGATGCGCTTCGCGCGGCCCGCGATCCCTTGCGCGTCCTTGGCCACCGCCTCCAGCCATGGCGCGGGCGGCTCAACGACCTCCCCATCACCCTCGTAGGCTTCCCGGGTGACTACACATCAGCACGGCATGCCGCGACGGCCACGTCAGCAGAACCGGACTGTCCCCCACAACATCGCCAAACCGAAGCCTCATCTACACAGCGACGAGAAGCCGCCAAGGCCGCGCTAGCCACACACCTCGCTGAGCTTCGTCGGCGCCGGGGTGAACGTCCTCGATACACCTAGATCGCATCATCACTGCAGCTCACGCTGCTGTCAGGTAGTAGTCCACCTAATAGGTAGTACAGTAGTCCATCTGGCTGCAGAGATTACTAGTACATAACCTGATGTCATAGGCGTCTGTCCACCTGATGGCAGCCGTCGGACACTGTCACTGCACGACACCGTGACGACACGCAGTCCCGGCGGTGCTTGGCCACTCGGCAGCGGATGTGCCAGAGTGCGGGCTCCTGCCCGAGGCAAGAGAGATGAGCTGTCGTGCCCAGACATGCTGAGTCGCTGGACTACCGGACGGCCCTGGCGCGTGTAATTGCAGTGACCAATGACAAAGGCGGGGTCGGGAAGACCTCGATCGTGGCCAACGTCGGCGGACAGCTCGCCGCCGCGGACTACCGCGTGCTCCTGGTCGACCTCAACCGGCAGGCCAACCTGGCCGACGACCTGGGGACCCGCAACACCGCCGTCGACGACCAGGGACAAAGCCTGCTGACGGCGATCGTGCTGGATGGTGCCCAGCCGCTGCAGGTCGCGGCCGGCGTGAGGCCCAACCTCGACCTCGTGCACGGCGGGACGAAGTTGGAGGCTCTGACACCGCTGATGGTGTCCAAAACGCTCAACGCCGGTGGAAGTGCTGAGCGCGACCCGTTTCTCGCTCTAGCCGACGTGCTCGCGCCGATCGGCGAACACTACGACGTCATTCTGATCGACTGCCCCCCGGAGAACTACATCCTCACCGACCTCGCGCTCGGTGCCGCCCGCTGGGTGCTGATGCCGACCAAGTCTGATCTGGGCGGCCTGGTCGGCATGTCGCTGGTCGCTGAGCGTTTCGTCAAGGCCCAGCGGATCAACCCCCACCTCGGGCTGCTCGGGTCGGTCCTGTTCGGCACCGGCACGAACGCCACCGCCATCCACACCGAAGCCCGCGCCGCGATCGCCGACGCGTTCGGCGGGGACAGCCCACTGTTCACCAGCGTGATCCGCCACGCCGAGCGCACCGCCCTCGACGCCCGCAGAAGCGGGAAGCTCGCCCACGAGCTCGAGATCGAGGCCGCCTCCCAGCCCGCCTGGTGGGAGTCGTTGCGCGACCCGGACCGCACCCCGACGCGGCGGGTGGGCCGATCCGCCGCCAGCGTCGCCGCGGACTACCGCGAGCTGGCCGCGGAGGTGCTCACCGTTCTGCGGGCCATGGAAACCACCGAGACCGACTTGACGGGAGTGCAGTGATGCCCGACCTGTCGCAGCAGTTCGGACGCCCCGCCGCCGCATCGCTGGGTGGGCTGCTCCCGCGGCGCACCGCCGCCGCACCCCCGTCCGCGAACCCAGACGAGGAGGCTGACCGCGCCGCGGCGCCGCCCAACCCCGAGGCGACAACCGAGCAGGGCACACAGGAGCCCACACCACCGGCACCCGCGGCGGGTAACACCGGACCCGACACCGACGGTACGACTCCCTCCGGGAGCGCCGCCGACACACCGCGTTCGCCGCGCACAGCGTCGCGACGGCTTCGCCCCGCGCCGGCGATGGAGAGCCACAGCCAGACCTTCCAGGTCCCCACTTACGTCCGGGCGAAGGTGAAATCCGCGGCCCAGCAGCGCCGGGCCCGCGAGCAGCAGACCAATGCTGAGCTGGCGTTCGAGGCGATCGACGCCACGTTCGCGGACCTGCACGAGCTACTGCGGCAACGCCGAACAACGACCCGACGCCCCGACAGCTTGTTCCCGCCTCGACAGCGCCGGGTCCACGGCTCCTCAACCCAACCTGACACCCGAGTCGTCCCGTGGGTAATCCAGGCAACCGCTGCCGAGATCGCCGTTCTCGACGGGCTGGTCGGCGAGCTCGGCGCAGAGTCACGCAGCGAACTGATCGCCGTCGCGCTCGAAGCACACCTGTTGAGTCGCCGAAGGTAAAGCCTCCAGCGGGATCAACGGCGCCCGCTCAAGGGCAGCCCGCCGCATCTACCCGCGACTGGACCACACAGCGTGCCCACTCCGCCACACCCTGTTACCTGCGCGCGATCGGCCGAGGAGCTGGGGTGTCTGGTATGGGTGTGGCGTAGCCCGCGGAGCCGACCGGGGCCTGCCCGGCTCGGACCGCGTCGACATCCGCGCGCAACGCGGGCCAGTCGGGACGGGCAGAGACGTCGACGGTGCGGGCCAGGATCGGGCGCAGCGCGCGGTGCAAAACCAGTACACGCCCGCGTTCCAGGGTGCGCACGTCCCCGGGGCGCAACGTCGGGACGGTCTCGGTGCCGACCGAGGCCCGGCCCGGGCGCAGCACTCCCTCGGTGTGATCCTGGTAGCGCAGCCGCTCGTGATGCCCGGACAGGGTGGAGGCCCATTCCAGAGCGCGGGCGTCCTTGAGCGCCCCCCACACCGACAGCGTGGTGGTGTTGTCCAGCAGCTGCCGCGACCGCGGCGGGGTGAAGGTGTCCTCCAGCTGCGCCATCGACTGCGCCGCCCAATGGATGACCACCCCGCGCCCCGCGGAGTCGGAGACGATGTCGGGCAGCTGCGGAAGCGGGGTGGCGTTGGGCAGCTCGTCGAGCACCGCGGTCGCCGGCGGATCCAACCGCCGCGTTGGATAGGACAGCGCCATCTCCTGGGCGGTGGTCAGCCAGTACTCGGCCAGCGCTGTGAGTAGCGGCGCCACCTGGGCGGCCTGGTGCTGGCCGGCGATCAGGAACAGCGATCCCTGTGCGCCGATGTGGGAGCGGGCGTCGAACCCGCGCCCGGGCGCCGGGGTGCACAGCGCCAGCAGGGCCGGGTCGAGCAATGGCTCGACCACCCGGCGCACCGCCAGCCACACCGCATCGGCGGTCTCGGACACCATGCCCATCTCCGCGGTCAGGTTCGCTGCCAGCTGCGGGTGCGTGGGCTTCAGCAGCTCCACCGGTTCGGGATCCGGGGGTGTCGCCACCGCCCAGCTCACGACCTCGGCCATCGTGAGGTCATGGGTCGCTGCGGCCAACAGGTAGGTGGCCAGGACGAAAGTGGCTCGCCCCCGGAATACCTTGTCGTTGCCGGCGGACTCGCCGATCAGCCCGGCCGCGGCCGCCTCGATCATGGTGTGCGCCCGTCGATACGCCGCGGCCAGGTCGGTGCAGCCTGCCACCGGGTCCCACGCCACCCGGGCCGGCCAGGCGGCCTGTCCGGTGGCGTCGAAGGCCAGCACCGGCCCGGCCAGCATCCGGCGGGTGCGGGCCACCGCGGCGAACTCCAGCAGGTCGGGCTTGGTCGTCGAGCACAGCAGCGCCCCAGGCGCGTCCAGGGCCTTGTGCACCAGGTCGCGGCGGGTCTTGCCCGACTGGGTCGGGGCCAGCGTGCCGGTCGGGTTCTCCAACGGGGAGCACAACGGCCCGATCGGGCCGCGGTGCAGCGGCGCGGCCACCGCCCCCAGCGGAGCACTGCGCCGCTCGGCGGCCGAGAGCCCCGGCCGCGTCCAGGCCGCCGTGCGGCGGGCCGCGGCCAGCGACAACTCGGACCGGATCTGCTCGCGGGTGGCATACCCGAGCGGGGTCGGCCCCCACCGACGCCACGACAGCGCCGTCGCAGTAGCGGCCACCAGGACCACGAGCACCCCCAACATGGTCGTGACCGTCCAGTACAGCACCGGATGCCCAGCCAGCCCAGCCCACGGTGGCCCGGTGGCCGCGCCGGGATCGTCGGCGTGGGTGAGAATCGTCCAGGCCAGCCCCACCCAGCTGTGCGGGTCGGGCAGCGTCCCGGACCCTCCGGCCAGGAGATCCGCGCAGGCCAGCCCGACCGCGAGCACCGCGGCCGCGGCGAGGACGGCGAGCAGGACCGCGCAGAGCAGGCCCAGGGCGGCCAGGTCTCGCGAGGCGGTCGGGGAGGCCTGCCACCGGTTCTCGCGTTCAGAGCCGAACAACATGACCACCCCGCTGTGTTGCGGCCGCCGGCCGACGGGATCCCTGACAACCGGGCCGGTGGGAGCGGCGCCCACTGGTCAGACCAGGCCGGGGGCAGCGGCTCACGCCGTCACCCCAGCCGGCGCGGAATCTGGGACAGCTGCGAGAAGGTCGAGGGCATCGGCGACGCGTTGCGCGCGCCGCTTCTCACACCCGAAGTAGCGGCGGATCGCCTCCGTGCTGGGCCGACCCGCCATGTCCGGCACATCCAACTCGCCGGCCGCGACCGCGCCGCGAACCTTCGTCACCATGATCAACATGTCGACGGTCTCGGCCTCCAGCCGGTGGCCGTTGTCGGCGGCGGCGACGTGCGCATCAGCCAAGATGCCCGACAAGAACGCGGCCACCATCGGGGCGAGCACGACCGCGACCAGGATCAACGCCGGCGGCGCGAGGTGCGCGAGCAGCGTGGTGGCATCGACCCAGCGCCCGAGCCCGGGCACGACGGGGGAGATGTTGAGGAGCACCGTCGCGCCCAGCAGTGCGGCCTCCAGGCCGTAGACCTTGCCGCGGTGCTCGGGCGCGGGGAACCGCCGGCCCCACTGCGCGGCGACCGCGTGCACCGCCATGATCACGATCAGGGGCAGGGAGAACAGCGGCTCCACCACGTAGGCCAGGACCGGCCCGGCCGGGCCGACCAAGGCGTCGTGCACCCCGACCGAGGTCCACACGATCCCCGCGGCGGCCAGCGCGAGCAGCCCGGTGCTGGTCGCGGCGTGGACCCGGGCGATCCCGGCCAGCCGGGAGGTCGGATCCAACAGCCGGGTGCGGCGGGCCAGCGCGCGGCGCTGCCAGATCCGGTCGACGAGCTCGAGCCGGGCCAGGCGGTGCGCGGCGCGCCTTTCCCGCTCGGCCAGCCGGACATCGGCGGTGGCGGCGGCCAGCTGACGGCGGCGGCTCATCCCGCGCAGCCGCCGCGCCGCGGCCCGTTCCCGGCGTTCCTCCCACGCCGAGAGCACATCCAGCCAGGCGGGATCGCGCTGCAACACCGCCTTCGCCCGCAGCTCGGACACCTTCCGCCGCATGCTGGTGAGCTGCGCCGACTCCCCACCGCCGGGGTCATGCCGCTCGGCGGGGGAACACCCCTCGATCACCTCGAGGTCGGGGTGGCCGAGGTCGGGGTGATCGTGGGCGGGCTGCTGCTCGGGCAGCGCGAGCCAGCTCTGCAATGGTCCGGTCATCGCCTCCGGGCGACCTGCTACGTGTGGGCGCATCGCCTACCTCCCGTTCCGATCATTGGTGCGCAACCCCGCCTGGCTGAGGTCCCAGCGGCCACCCGGCCGTGCCGTGACTGGGACGTCGGGATTCAACTGCCGGACGAGCCGGCGACAGGCCTGTGTGATCTCCACCGGCGAGAGGCCCTGCGAGGCGACGGGTGAGCCACGTGCGCCGGATCTGGTGTGCCGGATACCGCTGGCCGAGCCGATCGGGTGGGTCATGTCGGGCCCGCGGCCGCGAGGTTGCTGATCGGCGAACCGGCCGGGGAACCGGTGATGTGGCGGATGGAGACGATCTTGTTCTGCCAGGCGGCGAGCTTCTCCAGGATCACGCCCTTGCTGGTGTCGTAGGCGTCCACGATCACCCCGTCCCCGGCGTACATCCCGACATGCCCCGGATGGGCCGCGGTGCCGTCCGCGCCCGGGATGAACAGCAGATCCCCCGGGGTGAGCTGGCCGAGCCCGGCCACCGGGGCGCCGTCGGAGACCTGCGTGCTGGTGGTGCGGGTGATCGCCACCCCGGCCGCGGCGTAGGAGGCCTGCATCAGCCCGGAACAGTCGAACGCGTTCGGGCCCTCCGCCCCCCACACGTAGGGTTTGCCGACCTGTGCCAGCGCGTAGGCCAGCGCCGCGCGCTGGCGCGGATCGGCGGGCAGGGTGAACCCGGGGGGCGGCTTCCGGGCATCCAGGGTGGCCGGGCCCAGGGGCAGGTTGGATCCGCCCTGATCCGGGCAGCCCAGCAACGCCGCCGCCACAGTGGGCTGTTGCCCGGCCTGCGGCGGCCCGGCCACCATCTGGGCCGCACCGGCCGGGGGTGGGGGTGGGTTGTCCGGGCCGGTCCAGAACTTCGCGACCAGATCGGCGGCGGGGGCCTCCTGCGGGGCGTAGGCGCCGGGGTTGGCCGAGCGCTGCACCGCCTGCTCCGCCTGCCCGGGCGGCAGCACCTGCCAGCCGGGGAGGCCTTGGAGGTGACGGTAGAACTGGTTGGCGGCGTAGGCGGGGTTGAGGATCTCCGCGATCGTGCCCCAGCCTTGAGACGGGCGCTGCTGGAACAACCCGACGGAGTCCCGGTCCCCGTGGTTGAGGTTGAGCAGCCCGGACTCCACGATCGCGGTCGCGACCGCAAGCACCGCCGCGCGGCGCGGTAGGCCGGCGGAGATCGCGGCGGCGGTGATGGTCTGGGCGTTCGCGGTCTGCTCGGCCGACCAGCTGCGCGGCCCGATCTGCTGGCTGCCCCCGCCGATACCGCCGTCCCCGCCGCAGCCCCCACCCCCGAGCGGACCACCCAACGCCGCCAGCGCAGCCAGCGCCAGGGTGGCCACGGCCAGTGCGAACACCCCCGCAGCCACCCCGACCGCCACCCACACCCGCGACCCCGTCACCGCCGGGCCCAACCCCGCCGAGGGCCGCCCACAGGAGCCGTGTCGTCTGTGGGGGCATGGTCAGCGGGGGGCACCGGTCGGCCCGCCCGGTCGGGTGTCCCGGTCGCGTTCGCCCTCGAGCATCCCGACCTGACCGCGGCCGCCCCGGGTTCGGGAACTCATGGGTCGAGGTAGCGTCTTCACGGTGCCTCGACCCCTGGGTTCGGGGTTGAGAAACCTTCAGAATTGCTGAACTTCCGGCCTTCTTTGCGGAGCTGGGAGTTGGTGTCGAAGATCGCCAGCTCGGTCGCCGAGAGCACCGTCTGGACCTTGAACCCGGGGGTGTTCTCGATCTTCCACAGGGCGCGGCCCTTGCGTTCCATCGCCCAGCCGGTGGTGACGTCCTGCTCGCGCTCCGACAGCGCGAGGTCGGTCGCGAGCTCGTCGGCGACCCGGGTGGATTGGCCGAGCAGGATCCGGGTGGAGCACAGGGCGAGCAGGTCCTTGGCGATCGCGACCTCCTGCGAGCCGGCCGCGCCGACCGAGAGCAGATCGCTCGGTTTGTGCATGACCAGCAGCTGGATCTTCCGTTCCGCGCGGGAGAGCCGCAGGTCGGAGTCCACGGCCTGGACCGCGCGCAGCCCGAGGCGCATCTGGCGCCACACCTCGTCGCGGACCACGATGCGGATCTCCCCGTCGTCCTGCAGATCGGTGATCAGCGACGACCACGACCCCAGACAGGTCAGGGCGACTGCGATGGCCTGATCGCCGCGCGAGCGCAACAGCGACAGGTCCATCGACTGGATCGGGGCATCGAAGTCCAGGGCGAAGTTGGTGGGCTCGTCGAACAACCCGGCCAGCGGCCCGACCACCAGGTTGGTCAGGGCGTCAGTGATCTGGCGGGTGTGGTCGAGGAACTCCCGGCGCCCGGCGAACCGGGCTTGGGCCCACAGTTCGTCGGTGGGATGGGCGAGCTCCCGGGCGACGTCGGGGATGGTGATCGGCTTGAGGGTCGTGTAGCCGTCGGCGGCGCCGATGAGGCGGCGCAGCACCGCGGCCAACACGGCCTCGTCGGTGACGGTGGGGGAGTAGCCCTGGGTTTCCGCGAGCGCGGCCAGGAGTTTCACCCAGCGGCCCAGGACCCCGGCGAGCTCTTCGCGCTGCCGGGTCGCGCTCCAGCCGTCCCAGCGGGATGCGAGCGGCCCGAGGTCCAGGGCGTTGAGCCGGGCGGGCGAGCCGCGGCCCAGGGCGATCGGGGTGATCCCGAGCGCGTGCAGCAGCGGGGTGTACTCGCCCTTGACGTCCCCGGAGATCAGGGTCTTGATCCCGAACAGCATCATCCGCAAGGCAAACGCCACCACCGTGGAGGACTTGCCGCGGCCGGGTTCCCCGAACAGCACCAGGTTCGGGTTCGTCGCCAGCCCGCGCAGCAGCCACTCGACGGGATGGCAGTAGAACGCTCCACCGGAGAGGGTGTCGTAGCCCATTCGGGCCCCGACCGCGGGTACCCCATTCGCGGCCAGCAGCGGGAACAGCCCACCCACCTCCGCGGTCGCGGCCTGATACACCGGCAACCGCGCGGCGGCCTCCACCGGAGCCCAACCCTGCCCGGCCGCGGCGCGGCCACGCCGCGGCGCGATCGGCCGATTCACCCGCCCCGAACGCTCCTCGGGCGGTGCGACGACGGGTGGTGCCGGGGCGTGGGCGGCCCCGAACATGCTCAGCAGTTCCCCGGCCCCCCGCTCACCCCGGCCGCGGCGCTGCTCGGCGCGGGTCACTGCAGCGCTCCGCGGATGCGGGGCAGCCCGATCCCGACCGGCAGGGCGGCCGCGACGAACGCCGAGTCCTGCGCGAGTTCCAGGCGCAGGAGCTGGAACCGGCCTGAGGCGTCGTTCTCCAGTTTCGCGGCGTGGTCCTCGAGGTTCCACTGCGCCGGCACGGTGACCGACGCGGCCACGGTGAACCGGACCATCGCGTGCCCGGCCGCGACCGCGCGTTCCTGCGCCAGCGCACCGCCGGCGGTGCGTTCCTCCGCGGCGTTGGCGGAGAACCCCTTCTGCCGCTTCCAGTCCGCCAAGACGTTGGACCGGAACCGGTTGGCCTGCACCGCCCGCGCCGCCGCGCGGGCGCCCATCACCTCGTAGTGGATCGCGACCGTGCGGCGCTCACCCGCGGTGCGCACCCCCAGCAGCGGCCCCAGCGACCCGAACACGGTGCCCGGCTCGGGCATCAGCACCGCGTATGACACCGAGGAGAACCCGTCGTGGTGATACGCCCGGGGGGTGGGGGAGGGGGCCTGGGTCGGGCCGGCCGCGGCCAGCGGGAACCGCCCGGCCCCGGAATCGGTGCCGGTGTGGGCGCGGGTGAGGTGCTGGTTGGTCAGCGCCGCGGCCGCGGCCGGGTTGAACCCGGTCCGGATCGCCTCGGCCATCCCGGACCCGGACAGCCAGGACACGCTGCGCACCCCGAGCGCCTTGAGCCCGTCGTCGAGCCCGTCCAGGACCCGGTACAGCGCATACGCCCGCCCGGTGACCCCGCCACCGGCGGCCGCGGCCGGGCGGCGCAACGCGGTCTCGGTCCCCGAGACGGTCACGAACAACTCCGTCCGCACGCTGATCGACCCGATCACCGCATCCAGCTGCGCGGTCGCCGCCCGCGCCAGACCCGGCGCGGCCGGGTCGGCGTGCGCGGCGCGCCACAGCTGATACTCGGTGCCGTCATCGGGCACCGTGCGCACCAGCAACGACATCCGGTCGATCACCTCCCGGTGCCCGATCCCCAACAGCACATTGCCCAGCCGGGCCGCGAGCCGCTCGCACTCGGTATCCGACAACATCCCCACCCCGGTATGGGTCAACCTCGCGGTGGCCCCCCAGCGGCCCTCGCCGGTGTCGTGGATCAGACACACCCGGCCCTGGTCTCGGAACGGTGGCCCGTCGGGGAACGCGACCCGGGTCAACACCCCGGGCAGGTCCGGCTCGTGCGCCGGCCCGGGTGCCCCGGCCGCCGCCCGGGACTGCCAGCGTGACCAGCCCATCACCACTCCTGTCTGGAACAACACCAGATCCGCGCACCAGCGCACCGCCGGCCGCCCGCGGACCGGGACCACCACCGCGGCGATGCCCAGCCCGTCGACCACCGCCAGGGTCAGCGCTTGAGACCAGCGCCCGGCCGAGATCGCCAACAACACCGGGGCGCCCAACACCACACAGATCAGCGCCTGCGCCGGGGTCAACCCCAAGATCCAGCCCGCCCGCTCCCGGCGGCCCAGACCGCGGTAGATCCGCGGCCCGGCCGCCCCTGCCTGGCTGCTCACAGCACCACCGCCGCTTCCTCAACCTCACCCGCGCTGACCCCGCCCGACCCGCCGCCCGGCCTTCCACCGCCGTCCTGGCCGCCAACGCCATGCTGGTCGCCACCGCCATGCTGGTCGCCGCCGCCCTGGTGGCCGGCAGGCGGCTGCGGGGTCGGCGGATCCAGATGCCCGGCGCCCCCACCTTCTGAGCTGGTGGCGCCTCCAGAGCCCGTGTCACCGGCCGGCGGCGGGGGTTCACCCGGCGCCGGCGCAGCGGCATCCCCGCCACCGCCACCGCCACCGCCTCCGCTGCCGGTCCCCGACCCGCCCGACGACCCGCCCGACGACCCGGACCCGGCCCCGCCCGCGGGCATGCGGCCGCCCCCCGGGTCGCCGACGCCCGTGGCATCCATCTGCGCGTTCGCGAAGTTCCCCGACCAGGCCACCGCGCCGTCCACCGCGCCGCCGATCTGCCCGGCGACCTGCCCGATCGCGCCCCCCACAGCCGCCCAACCACCGCCCGAGCCGGCCCCAGAGCCGCCGCCTGAGCTGCTCCCGGAGCTGGCCCCGGACCCGCCGCCCGAGCTGCCGGCGGCCTGGTCGAAACGGGCGGTGTTGGCCGCCTCCGCCGAGTCGGTCCCGCTGCTGGTGTCCACCTGCCCACCACCACCCGCACCCATCGAGCCCAGCACCGACGACGCCCACACCCGCGACGCCGACCCCGCGCCGGTGCCCGGGTCGACGAACGCGAGCAGCCGAAACAGCGCGAACGGGCACAACAGCGCCATCAGCAAGATCCCGACCCCGGCCAGCAGACCGCCCAATCCCTGCGGGTTGGCCAGCGTCGACACCCCGATCACCAACACCAGCGCCAGCGCGGGCTTCATCACGATCGCCGCGATGATCCAGCGCAGCGACCGCCAGAACCACGACACGGTGGTCTGCGCGACCAATCCGGCCGCGGTGACCGGGATCGTGGCGACCAGGACCAGGATGGCGCCCTCGCGGAACACCATCTCCAGCATGTAGCCCAGCGCGACCGGGACCACCCCGAACACCGCGATCAACCCCAACGCGACCGCGCCGACCCCGTTGAGCACCCCCTGGCCGGCGTCGTTCGCGGTGAAGACCCCACCGAATTTCGGGTTGTCCAGCACGCCGGCGAACTGGGTGGCGCCGGCGAAGCCGTGCGACAACAACTCGGTGCTGATCCCGTCCGCGGCACCCAGCAGCGCCGCGACCACCCCACCGGTCATCGCCAACGCAACCCCGTAGGCGATCGGGCCGGTCGCGGTGTGGAAGAACCCGCGCCCGCCGCGCAACACGGTCGCCCCGAGCTGCCAGAAGAACAACCCCAACGCGATCAGCAACGACAGGTTCCGCAGCAGCTCCCACGGCGCGGCGATCGTCGCATCGACCGGCTTGCCACCGTCGAAGGTCAGCGAGAACCCCGACACCCGGTCCACCAACACCATCGCCGCCCGCAGCAACGCCAACGACGCCACCCAGATCCCTTTCATGATCTGATCCAAGATGCCTTGGGCGAAGGAGTTGAGGGCTCCGCCGATGTCGAAAGGGTTGAAGATCGGCACCTCAGGTCACCGCCCGGTAGCCGGCTCGGACCGCTTCCGCTGTCCCCGGCCATGCGTCTGACGGTCCTGCTGCCGCAGCGCCTGGACTGATGCGCCAGTCGCCGTCGACGTAGCGCATCGCCTGGCAGTCCGCCCCGGCGGCCGTGGTCGACTGACCGTTGATCCCCGCGGTGAGCTGACCCAGCACGCACACCACCGCGTAGCGGCCCCCGTCGGTGGTGCCCTTGATCAGCCCTTCCACCGGATCCCAGGTGAAGGTCAGGGCCGGAACCACGCCGGTTGCCTGAAGCCCGGCTCGGCCACGAATGACCTGCAGGCTCAGATACACCCCCGTCGATGTCGCCGCCGGGGCTCCCGGCAGAGCGATGGAGTTGTAGGCGGCGGCGAACCCGTCGGGATCACCGCCGAGTTGCCCAACCTTCTCTAGCGCGGCCAGCTGGGCGAGCGCGCCTTCCGGGGTGGGGGGGAAACCTCCTGGCACGACTCGACCGGAGGTCTGCGTGGGTGCGGGAAGGTGCAACGGCGGTCCGGCGGTGTCGGTGCTCAGCGGGTGGGGGTAGGCGGCGGATTCGGGGAACTGCACCATCGATGCGGTGGCCAGCGCGGTCTCGGCGGCCAGGTCCCAGCCGCCGCTGTCGGGGGCCGCCGGCGCCGGGCCCGCGGGGCCTGGTGCGAGCGGGGCGGCGGGCAGGGTCTGATCCGGGGCCAGACCGCGTCCGAGCAGCCACACCACCAGCGCGACCAGCACGACCACCGCGATCAGCGCGAACCCGCCGAGGGTGAATCCCGCCCGGCGGCGCCGGCCCAGCTCGACGCCGGGGCCGTAGGGGTTGTTGTCGGTCACGGCGCGTTCACCCGCCCGCGAACTGCGACAGCATCGTGTAGCCGATGGCATACAGGATCGCCCCGGCGATCGAGGACATCATCATCATGGTCCCGACGCGGCCGATCCGGTGGTGATCGACCAGCCGGCCCCCGGTGAACACCGCGACCCCGCCGAAGAACCCCAGCAGCAACGCGATCCCCGCGCCCCATTTCACATAGCCGAGCACGTTGGTGATCTGCTGCGCGCCGGGTGGGGGGATCGGGGCCGGGTTGGGCAGCTGCTGGGCCAGTACCTGCCCGAAGGTGTCGACGAGGGTGGGGGCGAGCATCAGCGGTGTCCTTTCCGGGAACGAATCGGGGGGATCAGGCCCCACTGGGCCAGCAGCGGTGACACGGCATCCAGCAGCCGCTCCGGTAGCGGCGCGGCGGTGACCCCGCCCGCGGCGACCTGCGGGTCGTGGGGCAGGAACACCGCGGTCTCGACGAGCCGGGCGACCCGCTGCCCGGCCGCGCCGGCGACCCCGGCCGGCCACCGTTTGGCCCCGACCACGACCATCGCCCACGGCGCGGTCGCGATCCCGGCGGCGATCCATCCGTCGAGGCGGGCCACGACCCGCTCGGCGAGCTGCAGCGAGGGCCGGGTCGGGCGCACCACCAGCACCGGCCGCGGCGCGGGGCTGCCGTGGCGCAGCCAGCCCCCGGCCCCGACCAGCGGATCCGCGGTCGCCCGCCAGCCGTCGTGGCCGATGTCGACCACGGTGGCGTGCAGCGGGTCGAGCTGGGGCAGCCATGCCGGCGGTGGGGGCACCATGCCCGGGCTGATCACCGGCAGGGTGGTGGCCAGCCGGGCCAGCACCGCGTGCTCGCGCCAGGAGTAGCGGATCGCCACGTCCCGATGCGGGCTGTGCGCCCACGGGCCCTCGGTCGCGGCCGCGGCGGCCAGCCCGGAGCGGGCCGGGTCGGCGGCATCCACCAGCAGCGCGCACCGGCCCGCCCGCTGCAGCGCATCGGTCAACGCCGCGGCCAGCACCGATGCCCCCGCCCCGGGGGAGCCCGACAGCACCGGGATCAGCACCCCGAACCCCGACCAGTCCACCGGCCGACCAGCCGCCTCCGGCAACCCCAGTTCCTCCATCGCCGCGACCACCTCACCGGCGCGTCGCGCCATCCCCGCCACGTCACCGCCTGCAGCCGCGCACACCGCCACCGCGCCCTCCACCACCATGTCGACATCGACCCGGTCCGGGCCGCCACCCTCGCTCCCGGCAGCGCCGGCCCGAAACGCCGCGCCCAGCAGGTGATGCAGCCCATCGATCGTGCCCGTCGTCGAGGCCGGCCCGAGCTCCTGCGACTCGGGCTCCTGCGACTCGAGGTGCCCGACCAGCTCCTGGTCGGGCGGTGCGGTGTTCAGATCGGACTCGGTGTGGTCGGGCGCGCTGTGGCGAGGACCCGCGCTCGCGCCCTGATCCCGGGCCTGGGCGAGGGCGCGGGTCGTGGCCTCCTCGATCGGCAACCGCCCGATCGGCCCGTCGTCGTCGGCCCGGTCCCGAGCCGCCACCGGCACCGGCGAGGGACCGGAGAACGCTGGTGCGGGTGCGCCGGCGAGCAGCCAGCGCACCCCGCTACCGGCTGCCCGCGCCGGTGCCGCGACGGGTTCGGCAACCACACACGGGTGCTGCCCGCCGGCATGCTCTTCCCACATCGCCGCCACCTAAAGCCCCAGCTTTCGGGAGCACGCGGGCCAGGCAGAATAGCCGCCCCGTGCGTCGTGGATCTTCGTGGCGATCGCGATCTGTTGCTCGCGGGTGGCCTGGGCGGCCGTGGGGGCCATCGCGGTTCCGCCGTAGGCCCGCCACGTGGAGGCGTCTATCTGCAGTCCGCCGTAGTAGCCGTTCCCGGTGTCGGTCGTCCACTTGCCGGCCGACTCGCACTGCGCGAGCTTGTCCCACACAGATCCAGTGGTGGTCGCAGCCGGTCCGCGTGCAGTGGGGGCGGCAGGTTTCGTCGTGGCCGCAGGCGGGGATGGGGCGGCGCTGGGCTGGGCCGGAGCGCTGGTCGCGCTGTCACCGCCACCGGCACCGGATCCTGAAGTCGCGCCGGTGGCCGCGCCGCTGCCCGGGGGCGCGGTGCCGGTTTGGGGGGCGCCGGTCGTGGGCGGTGCGCTCCCGGTGGGGGAGCTGGAGGGTTCGGCGGAGCCGGCCGCCGTGGTGGTGGCCTGTTGGGTGCCTGCTTGTTGCCCGGCGGTGATGCCCACCGCGGCGAGGCTGGCGGCGAGCTGCTTGGCGGTCGGGTCGTTCCCGGCCTGGGCGAGTTGCTGGGCCAGGGCCTGGGCGTCGGTCTCCCAGCTGCTCGCGTTGACGGGCGGTGCCGGGCTGGTGGGTGGCGCCGGGCTGGTGGGTGGCGGGCTCGCCGAGGGTTGGGCCGCGCTGGCGGTGGTGGACGCGGACGGCGGCGTGTCCGAGGACCCATTGCCGGTGTCGCCGGCGCTGGTGTCGTTGGCGTTGTTCGCGGCGCTGCCGCTGGCGGTGCTGTCGGCTGTCGGGGAACTCGGCGGGGCCGGTCCCGACGTCGGTGGCGATGTTGAGGCCGGCCCCGAGGTCAAGGTCGGTGCGGCCGGCATGAGGCTCGGCTGCTGTGTCTGCGCGGCGGTGGAGAGCAGTCCCGAGCTGGTGAGCTTCTGCGCCAGCGCAGCGGCGGCGGGGTCGTTGGTCGCGTGCAGCGTGCCCAGCAGGTTCTGGGCGTCGGTCTCCCAGCTGGGGCTCCCCGCGCCGGGAGCGCCGGTCGCGGGGCCGGGGACGGGGACGGGCTGCCCGGCGCTGGATGGTGCCGGGGACGTGGCGGGGGCCACTGGGTCAGCGGCGGCGCCAGTGGTCGGGGCAGCGCTGGTGGTGGGGGCTGCCGGCACGACGGTTGGGGTCGGCGCGCTGGTGCGGGTCGCCGGCAGCGCGGGCGCGGGGACCGCCGCAGGAGCATCGCCGGTAACGGTGGTGGTACAGGTTGCCGCGCTCGCCCCGGCCGTCGGGTCCGCGACGGCGATGGGGTCTGTGGAGGCCGGGGTTTGGCTGGGTGGGCTCTGACTAGGCGGGTTCTGGGTGACGGGGCCGGGGGTGCTCGTCGCCGTGGGGATAGTGGTCGCCGTGGGGATGGTGGTCGACGATCCGGCCTCCGCGGCGGCGGTGTCGGCGACGCCCGTGCTGATCGTGGTGAGCTTGCGCAGCGCCGCACTGAGCGCGGTCCCCGTTGTCGTAGAGGTGGCTGCGTCGAGGCCGCGGACCGCCGCGGGTGGGGTGCCGGTCTGGTCGGGGGCCGCGGCGGCTGGCGCGGTGACGCCGGAGGCGGGCTGCGCGGCGGGTGGGGTGCGTAGGTCGGCCGGGGTGGGGGAGAACCCGGCCGCGGCGAGCAGCACACCGAGCTGGGCCGCCCGCGGGTCGCTGGTGGCGGCGGCCAGGGTGCCGTCGGCGAGGTCGGTGACCTGTTGGCGCCAGCCGCTGCTCACGGCCGGGGTGATGCCGATGCCGCGCAGCTGCTGGGCGAGCCCGGTGGCGCGGGGGTCGCCGATGGTGGAGGCGAGGCGGGTCACCAGCTCGCGGACCTGCTGGAGGATCGCGGCGGCCTGGGCGTCGGTCAGCGGGGTGGTGCTGGTGGTGTGCTGGCACACCACCGCAGGCGCCGCCGGCGCGGTGGACGAGGTCAGGCCGACCACGACCGGGGTGGTGATCAGCGCGGCCGCGGCCACCGCGGCGATCGCTGGGGTGATCGGGATACGCATCAGAAACTCCAAGCCGAAGGGGACGCGGGGAGGGCCGGCACGGCGATCACCCGCCGGACGAGGTGTCAGAGGACCCCGACGGCCCGGCGGAGCCGGAGCCACCCGAGCCGGAGCCACCCGAGCCGGAGCCACTCGAGCCGGAGCCACTCGAGCCGGAGCCACTCGAGCCGGAGCCACTCGAGCTGGCCGCGCCCGAGCTGGCCGAGCTTGGGGTGGCCGAGCTTGGGGTGGCGGGGCCCGAACCGGTCGACGAGCCACCGGTTCCCGAGCTGGAGCTCGAGGAGCTGCTGAGCGGGTACTGGCGGACCCAGTTGACGATCTCCTTCGCGCCGCCGGTGGCGTTGCCGCCGAAGTAGTCGAGCTGGATGCACAGGTGCATCGGGCCGGGCGGCAGGTGGGAGGTGTCGCTGGTGTGGAACCAGGGCTTGCCGTCGAGGTAGTAGGTGATCGAGCTGGCGGTCCACTCCACCGCCCAGGCGTGCCACTGCGTGGCGTCGACCTTGGTGTTGGCCGTCTCCTGGGAGTTGGACGAGCCGTAGTGCAGGAACCCGTCGACGGACTGGCGGGCCGGGTCGGAGATCTCCATGAAGTCGACCTCGCCGCCGACCGGCCAGTTCTCCGCGTCGGGCCACAGCAGCAGCAGCGAGTGCAGCGAATCCGCCCCGGCCGGGGATTTCACGCAGCCCTCCCAGCGGCCGTATTTCTGGCCGGGGTTCCAGGCCATGCCCTCGCTGTTGCCGGCCGCGTCGCCGGTGATGGTCAGCAGCCCGCCGAGGATCGACGCGGCGCTGGGGGTGCGGCGGCCGTTGCCGGCGTGGCCGGGCCCGTCATACATCCCCCAGTTGCGGGTGGTCGACGGGTCGGTGAAGTCGTCGGCGCGGTTGGGCTGGCCCCAGCCCAGGGCCGCGCCGGCTGTGGCCGGGCAGTTCCCCGACCCCGACCCCGACCCCGACCCCGACCCCGACCCCGACCCCGACCCCGACCCCGTTCCGGTCCCGTTTCCGGTGGTGGGAGTGGTGCCGGTGGTGGGGGTGGTGTCGTTTCCGGTGCCGACCCCGACGCCCGCGCCGAGGCCGGTCGACCCGCCGGTCGGGTCGGTCGGGCCGGTGTCGGCCGGGCCGGATCGGCAGCTGGCGGGCAGGAAGGCCGGGTCGGCGACCCCGTCGGTGGCCAGCAGCCCCCGCAGCGCCGCCGCGCGCGGGCTCGGGTCCCCGCCGAGTTCCTCGTAGAGCCGCACGCTCGCCAGCCGCCACGTGCACGCGGGGTCCGCGGCAGGCGTCACCGCGGGTGCCGCTGCGGGTGTCGCCGCGGGCACGATCGCGGTCGGGGCGAGCAGGATCGCCGCAGCGGCTGCCGCGGCGAGTCCGAGACCGGCCATGTCAGTTCCCGCCTTCGCTGCTGCCGCTGGTGGGGCCGGCGCCGTTGCCGCCCCGGTTGCTGCCCTGGTCGCCGTTCTGTCCACCGGTGGCGGTCCCGGTCGAGGCACCGTTGGACACCGCCCCCGCCGGATCACCACCGCTGCCGGAGCCGCCGGTGCCACTGCTGGGAGTGGCTGCGGCGGCGGTGGGCTTGGTGGTGTTGGCGGTGGCCCGGACGTAGTCGATCTGCATGGTCTGCGGGAAGTCGGCGTTGTTGATCGGGCCGCCGCTGCCACCCATGGCGTTGTTAATGATCAGGAACATCGGGCCGGTCGGGACGGCCTGCTGCTGGGTGCAGGTGGTCTTGCCGTCGATGCCCCAGGTCAGCGAGCCCGGCGCCCAGGTCAGGGTGTAGGTGTGCCAGTTGCGGGAGGCATCGGAGAGGGTGGGTTTGCAGGTCTTGAACCCGCTGGCCCCGGACACGACGTTCTGCCAGTCGACGCCGGGACCGTCGGATTTGAACTCGGTGATGTCGACCTCGTCGGAACCCGGGTTGGGCCAGTTGCAGCCGCCGGTGTTCTCCGCGGTGCCGGCGAAGGCGTGCTGGCAGTCCGCACCCAGCAGCCACTGCGCCGGCCACGAGCCCTGCCCGCCGGACTGCTTGGCGCGGATCTCGATGGTGCCGTAGGTGAGGGTGGAGCTCTTCCACGCCACGGCGCCGGAGGAGTAGCGCTCCCCGGTGGGGCAGGTGTCGACCTTGGAGGTGATCTGCAGGTAGCCGCCGGCTTCGGTGACGTTGTCTGGCTTGTAGCACTGCGACTCGTGGTTGCTGGCGTCTCCGGGGCGGTTGAGCACCGACCAGGTCGCGCCGTCGGGCGAGGTGCCGTTGAACTCGTCGTCGAACACGTAGCTCCCCGCCGGCGCCGCACCGCCGGTCCCGCCGCCGGTCGCACCGGTGCTGCCGCCGCCGGTCGCACCGGTGCTGGCGCCGCTGGGGTTGCCCGAGCCGGTGGACCCGGAACCGGCCGGGCCGGCGGGGCCGCCGGTGCAGGTGCTGGGCAGGAATCCGCTCGACCCGACCCCGGTGGCGGCCAACAGGGCGCGCAGTTGCGTCGAGCGGTTGTCGGTGCGCCCGACGAGGTCGGCGTAGAGCTGGGTGGAGGCAAGCCGCCACGCACAGTTCGGGTCGGCCGCCGGTGCGGGGGCGGTGTCGGGTAGCAGCCCGGAGGTGATCGTGAGCAGCAGCGCCGCCGCGGTGGCGACCAGGCCGGTGAGCGCCATCAGCCCTGCCCCCCGGTCGCGGCGCACTTGGGGTCGACGGCGACCAGCCCGCCGGGCGGGAGGGCGCCCGCCGCGGTGTTGCCGGTGATGGTGTTCCCGCACCCGGAGGTGGCCGGGGTGGTGATCACGTGGGTGGTGATGATCGTGCGCAGCGCCGGCGAGGTGCCGGTGGTGATGTTGTCGGTGACCGTGTTGTCGTAGCCCTTCACATCCACCACGGAGTCGGCGTAGTTCACGCCGCTGATCGCGGAGCCGTCGAACCGGTTGCCGGTGATCAGCGCACCCGAGGTGGCTTCCTTGACATCGACATTCTCCGCGGTGATCGCGGCGAAGGTGTTGGCGACGACGCGGTTGCGCATCGACAGATCCGGGCGGCCGGCGCTGACCGAGGGCCAGTTGCTGCGCGCGGAGCCGAGGTAGACGCCCTCGCCGAACCCCGGCTGGAACAGCCCAGTGTCGTGCACGGTGGAGCGCTGCAGGGTGTTGTCGGAGGAGTTCGCGCGCAGGTGCACCGCCTCGTCGCCGGTGCGGCCGATGTCGAGGCCATCGAGCAGGTTGTGCTGGCCGTGGTCGACCACCACGCCCTTCCCGCCGCCGGTGACCGTGAAGCCTGAGAGCTGCCAGAAGCTGGCGCCCTGCAGGTGCAGCGCGTACCCCCCGGTCGCGCTGCCCCCGTCGATCACCGCCTCCCGCGGCCCGGTCAGCGTGATCGGGGCGGCCGCGGTCCCGGACCGGCCGGCGATCACCACGGGCGTGTAGCGGCCCGGCGCCAACCGGATGGTGTCCCCCGGCCGGGCCGCGGCGATCGCCTGCTGCAGCTGCGCGCTCGACCCGACATCGATGCTCGCGCCGGCGGCGGAGACCAGCGCCACCACGGGCGCCGAGGTGGCCGCCGCGACGGAGGCGGCGGCCGGTGCGCCGCACCCTGGCGCGGGCGTAGAGCCGGCGGTGATCCCGGCGGCTCTGAGCGCGGCCCGCACGGCCGCCACCCGCGGGTCCACCGCATCCCCCGCAGCGGGGGTGGGGCTGGTCGGGTGAGGGACGGGGAGGTCGCGGGCCAGCCGTTGCGCGGCCGCTTGCCACCCGCACGAGGAACCGGCGAGGGCCGCGGTCAGCGCCCACGACGTCCGGGCCGCCGCCACCCCGGCTGATGACACCGGTGCGGCCGCAGGATGGGCGAGGGCCGCGGCGAGGGCCAGGGCCAACGCCGGGCGGGGCCTCATCGTGGCGGCCCCGGGTAGGGCCGCACCCCGGCCGCGCTGGTGGCTGCGTATCCGGGCTCGGGTGACGCCGCAGCCACGCCGAAGGCGTCGGCGACCGCGGCGCCCAGGGCCAGCGCGGCGTCGCGGGTCGCGGGCCGCAGATGCCTCAGCTCGATATGCCCTCCGGTGGCCAGGTGCGGGTCCATCGGGATCTGCACCACCGCGCGGCAGCGGGACTCGAAGTGCGCACCGACCGCGGCCCGGTCGATGTCACGGCTGAACCGGTCACACGAGAGCACCACGACCGCGTCGGCGACCAGGTCGCGGTGGCCGTGGGCCATCAGCCAGTCCAGCGTCTTGCTGGCCCGGCTCGCCGCGTCCACCGTCGGCGCCCCGACGATCACCAGGGTCTTGGTCGAGGCCAGCGCGCCGTGCATCGCCGAGTGCAACAACCCGGTGCCGGAATCGGTGATGATGATGTTGTAGAACAGGCGCAACACGCGAGTGACGGCCTCGTACTCGTCGCGGTTGAACGACTCCGACATCGCCGGGTCCTGCTCGGAGGCCAACACTTGGAGCCGCCCGGCGAGATTGGTGTAACGGGCGATGTCGGTGAGCGACTCGATCGTGTCGAGGTTGTTGAGCAGGTCCCGCACCGTGTAGTTCACCGAATGGCCCAGCACGCGGTCGGCGAGCGTCCCGGCGTCGGGGTTGGCGTCCAGGGCGATCACCCGGTCGCCGCGGTGCTCGGCCAGGACCAGCCCGAGCAGGGTGGCCATGGTGGTCTTCCCGACCCCGCCTTTCATCGATGCCACGGTGATCTCGTGACAGCCCGGCAGCTGCGCGGTGATCCGGGTGAGCCACCCCCGGCGCTGCTGCTCCGGGCGCGACAGACCCGGGTTGACCCGGCCCCCGGTTGCGCTGTAGAGCGCCGCCCGCCACCCCGCGGTCGGGCGATCACCGCGGCTGCGAACCAGCATGTCGTGGGTCAGCACATCGGCGGTCCCCGACGACACCACTGCATGCGCTGCCCGGCCCAACCCGGGCTCCGACATCCCGCTCGCGCGAGCCGCCGGCGCCGGGAACCCCGTCGGGGCGCTCGCGAGCGGGTCGGCCACCGGCCACGCCCCGCTGTGGGAGCCCGTGGCTGCCGGCGGCGCCGTGGCAGGCCCGGGCGGGACGGCCCACAGCGGCGGGGGTTCGGTCGAGGCCGCGACAGGTAGCCGGGCAGCGGGGCGCGCGGCGGGCGGGCCAGGAGCCCGCTCGACGGGCAACCCTGCCGCTCCGCTCGAGCTGCCCGCCGAGTCGGGCACGCCCGCAGACGGTGGGGCGGGTGGCGGGACCGACCCGGGCGTCACCGATCGTTCCCCGCCAACCGGTGGGTCTGCGAGCGGTGGGTCGGGGACCGGGGCTGCGGGGGCCTGTGCGCGGGCTGTGGGGGCGGCCTGCGGCCCGGCTGCCACGGGCAGCGCGGGGCCAGACGGCGGCCCGGCCGGGGCCGTAGTGGCGGGTGTGGTGGTCGTGTCCGGGGCGGGCGGCGCGGTCCAGGGCCGCAGCGCGGGGTCATCGGCCCAGGAAGTGCCGTTGAGGTGAGATGGGGTCATAGCAGGTCACCGTCCGAAGCGCTGGCGGGGTCACGGTCAGGGAGGTCACCGGGATCAGGTGTGGTGGGGCCGCCATGCCCGGGGCCGGGCAGGCCCAGGTCGATCACGAGCGCGCCGGTGTCGTCACGGCGTACCGGGGGCGCGATCCGCACCCACAGCGCCGGGCAGGCCACCCACCCCGGCGCGGCCGGGGCCGGCGCGCAAGACGGGCCCACGGTCGAGGCGGACACCGGCGGCAGGCCCGGGCCCGGATCGACAGGAAATGACGGCGCGGCCGCGGACCGCCGGTAGGGCACGATGCGGGCGGTCACCTCGACCACGATCACGCCGTGCTCGGTGCGCAGGGCGCGGCCGGGCAACACGATGTCGCAGCGTTGACGCCCGATGCCTGACCAGCCCAGCGTGCACGCCGACGGGTCGGCCAGATAGCCGCGCAGGACCTCGGCGCGCCGCGTCGGGTCGTCCTCGTCGAAGCTGAGGTAGTCCGCGGCGAACCGGGCGGCGAACGCGGCCGCCTCGCCATCGCCTATCGGGTCCCAGGCGCCGAGCGAGCGGGCCAACGCGGCCCGAGCCGTCGTGGGCGCCGGGACCTCCTCACGCCACGCGCCGACAGCCTCGGGAGGGCCTGCGGGAGGCGGACCGACCCGGAGATGATGGCCGTTTGGGGGGCGACGTTGCTCCCGGCCGGGCGCCCGTGGCGTCGCACCGATCCACATCTGCGCCCCGCCGGCTGCGGTGAACCGGTGCCCCCCTTGCAGCGGTTCGATGGGGCCCGGGGAGATCGGTGCCAGTGCGGGGCGTGACGGGGACGAGCCGGGTCCCGCGACTGGTCCAGGCTGCACCAGGGCCATCGGCGCGCCGGCCGGCCCGGCCGCGGCCTCGAGTGGGGGCGTGCTCGGCGGGACCGGCGCAGAACTGTCTCGGTATACGTTGTCGTCGCCAAGGACGCCCAGGGCCGCCCCGGCGCCGGTCGGGTCGCGCGGCGGCTCACCGGGCAGGGTCGGGCCGGCGAGTCGTGGCCACCCCTGGCCAGGCACCGGCCGGGTCGGCCACTGCCCGGGCTGGTCTGACCAGGGGCCTGACCAGCCCGGTGGCACTGATCCCGTGGATGCGGACTCGGTGTTCATCCCCGGCGCTCGCAGCCACGCCGGGCGCTGGGCCGGGACGTGATCGGCCGACCGGCCCAACCACCGCGCCATCGTCACTCATCTCCCGCCGTCCGGTCTCAGCGGTGAGTGTATGTCTGAAGCTCAACTCTGTATAGATCGTTCTTGAATTCTATACTCGACAGCCGATCTGAAGTGTGGTGCCGACATCTGGCGCGGCGGGGTTGGTGGGCGGAGAACGGTGGGGCGTGCGGTGCTTGGGCGCGGGCGGTGCGACTCTGGTCAGGCGGCGCCGGCCAGGCGGCGTGCCTGCGACGCGAGCTCGCGGAGCTGGCCGGGAAGAGCTGCGGCGTCGAAATGCCTGGTGACGGCGTTCCTGTTGGCGGCCAGCTCGCGGGCTCGCCGGGCGGGGTGACGCAGGAGATCGGACACGGTGTCGACCTCTTGGGGGTCGTACACGCGCACGCCGTGGGCGCGGATCTCTCCCAGTACGGGGTAGGGGCCGGCTACCACGGGTCGGCCCGCAGCGGCTGCTTCGACGACCGGCAGTCCCCAGCCCTCCCAGGTCGAGGGCAGCACGACCAGGTCGGCAGCTGCATACATGTCGGCGGGACGTGGTATCGAACCTCGGAGCGCGCCGCCGGGTGCCTGGGCCAGCGCGGCGGGGATGAGCGGCACGAGTGGGCCGTCGTCGCTGGTGGGGGAGTCCTCGGCAGTCAGCCAGTAGCGCACCGGACGGGGGCTGAGCTCGGCCAGGCGCCGGGCGAAGCGCACCGCGGCGGGGATGTTCTTGCGGGCCACCGCCCGGGCCGGGTGGACCAGCAGCAGCTCCGCGTCGGCGACGCCCATCGCCGCCCGCACCCCCGCTCGGTCACCTCCGGCGGCCAGGGTGGCCACGTCGACGCGGTTGTGCACCACGCGCAGCGCGTCAGCGTGGAGCAGCTCCGGCCACCGGCGGGCGAACTGGGTATACATCGCCTGGTTGATCGTGGCGTGCAGATGACCGGGATGGTGCAGCGGCAGCAGCGTGGCAGGGGGGTGATCGTCGGGCATGGCCGCCCAGGCGGGGTCATGATGCCGGACGATCATTGGGCGGGCGGCGGCGAGCACGGCGTCCTGCCAGGCCCGGGCCGCGAGTGGGGCGCTGGGCAGGGAGCCGACGTTGTCGAGCACAACCAGATCGTGGGTGGCCACCAGTGCGCGCACGACGTCGTGGTCCACCGGCGGCGGCGGCTCGCCGGGCCGCTGCGCCCATAGCCCCGTGACGGTGACGTCCCCGGCCTGGTGATCGGTGAACAGCCCGGCCGCGCGGGTAACCGGCCAGCCCAGCCCGCTGAACCCGGCCGCCCATTTCGCGGCCTCCACACTGACCCCGTCACGCCCGCCGAGCCGGTGCGATACCAAGCACACCCGCGGTACCCAACCGGTCATGCCGGTCGCGGCCTGCCCGGTGGGGACGGTCAGCACGGTGGGGCGTAGGGGAGGTCGGGCAGCGCGCGACGCCACGCGGCCGGGTTGGACAGCGATGCCCCGGTCGCTGTGCAGATCCTGCTCGCGGCGTCGGATAGGGAGAAGTCCCACAGCCGCACTGTGTCGTCCTCGCTGCCGGTGGCCAGCAGCGTGCTGGTCGGGCTGAAGGCCACCGACCGGATGGTGCCGCTGTGCCCGGCCAACGCCCACGGTGCGGGAGGGTCGCTGCCCGGTGGTGGGAGGGTCCAGACCCAGGCCTGGGCGTCGCCGCTGCCGGCGCTGAGCTGCTGGCCGGTGCGGTCGAACGCGAGCGCGTGCACCGGGGCGGCGGGGCCGGTCAAGGTCGCGGCCGGGGTCGGGGTGCGGGGCGTGGTGAGGTCCCACAGCCGCACCGCGCCGTCGTTGCCCGCGGCGGCGAGGGTGCGCCCATCGGGGCTGAACGCGGCGGCCAGCAGCTCTCCCGCGTTGGGGGACTGCGAGGTCAGCAGGCTGGGGTGGGCGGGGTCGTGGGTGTCCCACAACCACAGCCGGCCATCGCTGCTGGCGGCGGTGAGCAGTTGCCCGTCGGGGCTGAACCCGACGGTGTTGAGGTAGCCGGTCGGGCCGGTCAGGACCGGGCCGAGCGGGAGCGGGTGGGCCGGGTCGTGGAGGTCCCACAGTCGCAGCGATTCGTCGGTGGCGGCGGTGACCAGGGTGTGCCCGTCGGGGCTGAACGCGACCGGGGACGTGTACTGCGTCTTGGCCGGCAGTGGTGCGCCCAGCGGGGCGGGACGCGTCGGGTCGGTCGCGTCCCACAGCCGGATCGAGGAGTCCTCGCCGCTGCCGGTGGCCAGCACCCGGCCGTCCGGGCTGAACGCCAACGCGCTCACGACTCCCTGGTGGCCGTGTAGCGGCGCTCCCAGCGCCACCGGGTGGGCGGCGTCCCGCAGCGTTCAGAGCCACACGTTGTGATCGTGGCTGCCGCCGGCCAGGGTCTGTCCGTCCGGGCTGAACGCGACGGTGAACACCCGGTCGGTCGGGCCGAGCAACATGCGCGGCGGGGAGGACCACAGCAGGGTGGTGCCGTCCGAGCCGCCGGTGACCAGGGTGTTCCCGTCGGGGCTGAAGGTGACCGCGAGGATGCCGCCGGTGGTGGTGACCAGCCGGTCCCCGACCGGGGTGGGCGCGGCCGGGGTGATCACCGACCACACGCTGGCCGAGCCGTCCTGGCTGCCCACCGCCAGCCGGTGGCCGTCAGGGCTGAACGCCACCGACCAGATCGAGCCGCGGTGTACCTGCAGCGCCTTACCGATCGGGTGTGCGGTGGTGGGGGTGCTGACATCCCACAGCCGGGCCGAGGAGTCGTCGCTGCCGGTGGCCAGCAGCGCACTGTCGGGGCTGAACGCCACCGAGTGCACCGCGGCGTCGTGACCGGTCAGCGTCGGCCCGACCCGCACCGGCCGGGCCAGGTCGTGCACGTCCCACAACAGGGTGGTCTTGTCGTCCGCGCCAGAGGCCAGCAGGTGCCCGTCCGGGCTGAACGCCACGGTGCGCACAATCCCGGTGTGACCGGTCAGGACCGCCTCGGGTGTGGCGTGCGCCGGGTCGGTGACGTTCCACAACCGCACGGTGTGGTCGTCGTTGGCGGTCGCCACGGTGGCCCCGTCGGGGCTGAACGCCAGCAGCGATGCCGACCCGGCGTGCGCATCCAGCGGGCTGCCCAGTGGGATCGGGTGAGCCGGGTCGGTCACGTCCCACAGCCGCACGAGCCCGTCCTGCCCGGTCGCGGCCAGGGTGTGCCCGTCGGGGCTGAACACCGCCGCGCTGATCCATCCGGGTCCGGCGACCAGCCCGGATGACCACAACCGTGGGTGGGTGGGATCGGTGAGGTTCCACAGGGCCACCGTGTGGTTCTCGGTCGCGGTCGCCAGGGTGTGCCCGTCGGGGCTGTAGGCGGCGTCGTAGATCGCGCCGGTCGAGCCGGGCAGCGGGCGCGCCAGCGGCCACTGCTGGGTGGACAGGATCCGGCCCTGTACCTGCGGATCCCCCGGCCGCATCCGGCCCGCCACCAGATACAGCTGGGCGGCGACCGAGGCGTCCTGGGGCCGGATCCGGTCCGCAGTGGCCAGCACCTGCGCCAGCCGGGCGTCGTCACGCTGCACGTCGGCGCGCCCCGCCGATTCCACGGCCAGGCCCGCGAACACCAGCGAAGCCACCGCGAGCACCGCGATCGCCGCGACCGCTGCGCGGCCCCGCCGCCGCCGCGACCGCCCGGCCCGCGCCGCCACCCGCCGCTGATGCGCCGAGGCGGCCAGGAAACGCTGCGCCCGCCCGCTCAGCTGCCCGTCCTCTCCGCCCACCCCCGCCTCGCTGGCCTCCAGCTGGGTGCCCCGAAACAGCAGGTCGGGCGCGCATTGCTGGGCCTCCCACGCCGCCGCGGCCTCGTCAAGCTGCTGGGCCAGCCGCAGCCCGGCCCGGTGCCGGTTGAGGTGTTCCCGCAACCGGGGCCACGCGGTCAACAGCGCGTCGTGGGCGATCTCCACCATGTCGGTGTCCACGCTGACCAGCCGCTCACCGACGAGCACCTCCAGCGCGCGCCGGGCGGCGTCCGGGTCGGCGGAGCCGGCCAACAGCGCCTCCCGTGCGCAGCGCCGCCGGGTGTCGCGGTTCTCTTCATCCACCCGGGTCAGGCTCACCAGCAGCCGCAGCGCCGCGGCCTGCTGGGGCCCGGCCATCCCGGCGATGGCCCGCTCGGCGGTGGTGCTCACCGCGCCGTGGATCCCGCCTGCCGCCCGGTACCCCGCCGGCGTCAACCGGCCACCCTGGCGGCGCTCCCAGGTGGCCCGCAGCACATGCGAGACCAGCGGTAACAGCCCCGGCTCCAGCGCGGTGCCCCGGCGCCCACCCGGGCGGGGGGCCACCCCTGCCTCGGCCAGCACCACGTCCAGCAGCGCCGGCTCGACCTTCAACCCCACGGCCCGGGCCGGACCGGTGACCGCTGCGCGCAGCTCGGTCGCGGTCATCGCCGGCAACACCATCTGGTCGCGCTGCAGCGCCCGCGCCAACGGCGGGTAGTTCAGGCACCGGTGGTAGAGATCCGCGCGCAGCCCGGCGACCACCACCGCCGGCGCGCCCACCCCGTCCGTCGCCGCCGCCAACAACCGCACGAACCACTGCCTCTGGACGGGGTCTTCGCACAGCGTGAACAGCTCCTCGAGCTGGTCGACGATCACCACCAGTCGCGCACCCGGGCCCGCCCGGCGGCCGGCCTCCTCGGCCACTGCGGCGCGGACCCGCTGCGGGAAACACTGCCCGCTGGCCTCCGCCGGCTCGGCCTCGCCCGGGTCGAGCCCGAAAGCGGCGGCATCGGAGGTGGCATCCGTGTCCTCGCCGCGTTCCAGCCCATCGACAACCATGCCCAGGGCAGGGAGCACGGCGAGCAGGGCCGCGACCGGGTCCGCGCCCGGGGTCAGCACCACCGCACAACCCGGCTGCTCGGGCCAGATCTGCTGGGTCCCCGCGTCCACACCAGATTGCAGCCCGGCCCGCAGGAGCGACGACTTCCCCGCGCCCGAGGCCGCCACCACCATCGCCAGCCCGCGCCCGCTCGTGGCCGCGATCCGGGTGGTCTCCGCCACCGCCGCGATCGCCTTCTCCCGACCGAAGAAATACCGCGTATCCCCCGCGCGGAACGGCTCCAGGCCCCGATACGGCACACCCACAGCTACGCCGGTCTCGCTCGGCCTTGTCAGGTCATCGATGCCGGCCCCGGCGCCGTTGCCGTCGTCGCCGGAGGCAGGGGAGCCGTCCGGCTCCCCCGCGGGACGGCCGGCCGATCCCACAGCCGGGCTGGTCCGCGCTGCCTCCCACCACCGGTGCCAGCGCTCCAGCTCGTAGAGCCCGGGCACCGGCGGGGCGGCGGCGGTTTCCCGGGCCATCGGGATCAAGACCCGCAAGACAGCGTGGAGGCCGTCGAACCGCTCCGGTACCGACACCCCGGTACGCCAATCGCTGATGCGCTGCCGGCGGGGCGCCACCGCCGCTGCGGCACCACGAGACCCCGCACCCGTCAACAACCGCTGGCAATCCCGCTCAACCCGCGCATACGGCGGTCGCCCGGCCGCGGCATACAACTGGTTGAACGCATCCGCGAAGCCCTGCCGCGGCGACGTCACGTCCGGGCGCACGGCGGTCATCGGCCGGACCGGATAACTCGCGCACCCGTTCTGAGCTGCACCGACACCGGCCCTGACCGGCTGATCGGACACCGTGGCGACCGCGACGGGCTACCGTCGAGCTGCCCCGACCGACCCGGGGGCCGCGCCCGCCCACGCCGCGCGCCCGCGGAACCGATCAGCAAGGGAGCCAGCCCGATGGCCACCGCCCATCCAGCCCTGCTTGCGCGACGCCCCACCCACAGCCCCCAGGTCGACGCCACGATCCCGGGCGACCAGCTGATGCCCGGGACCGCTGACGCTCGTGGGCAACTGCGCCACGCGCTCGCCGAGGTCGGAGGAGCAGTCATCGCAGCCATGTCCACCCTCTACACCGTTGACCCCACCGAGCAGGCCGTGCTCGACCGCCAGATGCGGCTGCTGCGCTGCGCGCTCGAAGAGGCTCAGCGCCTCCACCAGTCGCTGCACCGACTCTGAACAGCCACTCAGTCAACCGGGCCAACCGCTTGCACCGCGCGGCTATACACGCGGCAGCACAGAACATACCGTGATCTTGTAGCGGTGGGCAGCCCTCGCAGAGCACAAGTGGTGCGCGAACCGACATCGCCTGCCCGGCGGGGGAGGTAACGGGTCAGTCGCCGAGAGAATTGTGGCCGGCAGCCGTCTTGCCCTCCGCCCGCAGCGCGGCCTGGATGAGCTCCTGCACGGCCAGGCGAGAAGGAGGGGACAACGCCACGAACGAGCGCACCACCTGCCGCACACCCGGGTCGGCCAGCGCCGATACATCGGCGAGCGTCACGGTCTGCCCGGACTCCTCCGCGCCCAGCTCCTCGTCCGGCTCGGCGTAGAACCAGCTCAGTCGGACCCCGAAGAACTCCGCAAGCGGACGCAGATACCGCGCGGTCGGATCGGTTCGTTCGCCGGTCAGCAGCTTCTGCAGATAGATTGCGGAGATCTGCCCTCCCCGCTCGCGGACCGCGGCAGACACCTCAGCCGGACTCCACGGCCGCGTCCGCCCCGGCGGAACCCGGGTCTCGAACAGATACACCAATCGCTCCGAGACCGAACCCCAGCGATCCGATGCGACGCGGCCCTTGAACCCCGAGTCTCCCCGGCCAGATGACGGCGCGGGCGAGGGCTCCACGAGCATGCTCACCGCCTTCCACCCACTCCCACTCAACGTCACCGGAGACCGGGCAGGCACCCGTGACCGTAACGGACCGTAGTGTAGAGCCATCACCGCACCGGAAACACGTACTCATCGTCGCTGATTTCATACCCGCTCGCAGCCGACCGGTATAGAGCCCTGCGCCGATCGTCACCCGATGGCGAGCACCGAGCTCGCTCAACATGCGGCAGGGAACCGCCCGGAACAGGGGGCGTGCCCCGCCGGACAGCTCAGCGACCACCGGTGCAGTACGGGCGGGGAGAAGCGCTGCAACGGTCACCCTCCGGCGGCCGCCGTGGTCAGGTCGGCAGACTGGTGCCGACACCGCTGGGATCGATGTGGGCGAGTAGGGCCAGGCTCGCGGCCCAGGTCCCGCCGGGGAACAGCTCGGCGGCCGATAGCGGCGGTGCGGAGTTCTGCGGTTGCGTGGTGGGGACGTGAGCGGCCCACCAGGCGGGAATGTTCCCGGTCAGCAGCCAGATTCGCCCGCGGGTGTGTGCAGCGGTCAGGGTGGTGCTCGCGCCGGGCGCCTGGTGTTGACCGAGAGCGGGTAGACCCAGCGCACGCCGCCCGCCTGGTAGGCGCCGGGCAACATGTTGTGGATCGCGGCAGTGTCGACGGCATGCGGACTCGCAGCGTTGATCAGCAGGCCATTGTGGGGGTCTCGCAGATCCAACACGAGCTCGGGATGGGCTGGTCGGACCTGATCCCACCGACCGGCGGCGGAGAGGTGACGGAATCCGAACGGGCGGCCGCGGCGGAGTCGTCCCGCTCGCCCTCGCAGGTGCACGTCGAAGATCCACGGGGGCATGACCAGGGCCGGTTGGGGCAGGGTGAACGTTCCGACTGGCAGTGCGGCCCATGCCCAGGTCGTCAACTACATCACCCCAAAAAAGTTGATCATAGAGTATCCTCCGAACCGGCTCCACCCGGTTGCCGGATCCGGTCGCGGACCGGACGATGCCCCGCAGGCACCGATCTCCACGACCACCTCCCGGCAGCCGGCCGTGTCCCGAACCTGATGTGGCTGCGCAGCGTGGCCGGCATCGTCGGAGCGGAGATGCTCGCGCGGGTTCCCGTTCGCCGCCGCGGGCTGGGCTGGATTCTGGCGGCTGCGGCCTGCGTCGTAGCGGTGCTCGAGGTAGAAGTCGACGGACCTGAGCACCGACCACTCGGGGTTGCGGCTGCGGCCCAGGATGATCCACGTAGCGACAGCCTCGCTGGCCACGTCGGGCGCGTGGCCGGCGGCGACGAGCCGGTCCTCGATCGCCTTGTGCGCGGCCTGGACGTCGGGGGAGTAGGGCTCGGCGGCGGCGCCCGACCACGTCTCGTCGTGCAGGAGCTGCGCCGTGCTCGCGAGCTGCTCCAGTTCGTTGTGCAGCTGCTCCCGGTCGATCACCCTGGCCCGGTCGGTCACGACTCGTTGCGCCAGTCCCGACCGATCCACCGGCCGACGGCGCCGGCGGGGACGTCCCCGGCTGCGGCGATGAGAGCCTGCCCGCACGCGAGGGCCTGCTCGGGCGTGAAGTCGGCGATGGGCTCGCCGTCGACCTCCAGGCCGACCCGGCGCCGGCCAACGTTGACGGCCCCCCAGTGTTCGCCGCGGATGACATACCGATCGGCGCCGGCGGGCGGTTCGTTGCTCACCCCATGCCGGTCTCACGGAGCACTGACGGAGCGGGGTATGCGGCGAACACCTGAGTCGCCATCGCGACGCCTTCCCCCCGACCAGGTCGAGATCCGCCCCCCTCAGAAGGCTGCGCAGCCACATCCGCCGGTCTTCATGCGCCGCTACTGTGCCAGTCGCGCGATGCCCCGGTCGAGCTCGGTCCGGAGCGGGAGTGTCCGGTTCCCGGCCGCCCGTTGACCGGGCGTGTGGACCGGGTTGTCGTCGCAGCGTGTGGTTCTAGGATCGGCCGGTGCCGTTCCCCCCGGGCTACCACCCGACGCCTCGTTCGGCGCCACTGGACAAGGCGGTGGCCGACGCCCGTTGGGTGGTGACCAACGCGGAGACCACCCTGCGCGCTGCGCACACCCGGATCGTGGAGGCGCTGGCCGGCGGCGTCGACTACCTGGTGTTGGAGCAGGCCGCCGACGCGGCGCTGGAGGCCCGCGAGGATCTCGTCGACGGCGCCGAGGTGATCGAGCGGGTGGCCATGGACACCTACGATCCGGCCCGCGGGCACATCGGGGTGGTCAGCGACCGCGACCGCGCCGATCTGGAACGTGGCCGGGAACGGGCGTGGACGGCCCACCTGGCGGGCAGCGCCATCATCGACCGGTTGGACACCGCGACGGCCGAACACCGGCTGTAGCCGCGCGACCCGGATGAGCTGCCAGGCCGGCCCCGCGGTCGAGCTCGTGGCCGTGCTGGTCGAGGGATGCCGAGCCCGCCGGGCATACGTGCCGTCGGGCGCTGCGGTGACCGGGTGATCGCGACCGTCGACGTGGGCGGATGGATGAACGGCGTCGCCAAGGGCACCGAGGGTGTGGTGGTCGACGAGGGCGGCTTCCTGCGGCCGGTGCGGGTGGCGTTCACGGTGCCCGGCGGGTTCTTCTCCGCCGAGGAGGTCGTGATGCTCGACGTCGATGAGGATGACATCGCCAGGATCTGATCGCCTCAGCTGCCAGTGAAGAGTGTGACGCTGGCGCCGATGCCAACGCGGCCGCCGGCCGCGCAGCTTCCGGCTCTGCGGGAGGGGTGGGGGCCGGGCGCTACAGGCCGGTGAGGCGGCGCAGCCAGTCCTCGACGGCGGCCAGGGTGGATGCGTCGGCGGTACCGAGATGGCGGCGAAGACGTCGTTGGCTGATCGAGCGCAGGTATTCGGGCATGGCGAAGGACGGTCGGTCCAGCCCGCCGCCGGCGACCGGGATGTGGTGGTCGAAGCCTCGGTCCCGGGTGGTGATCGGCACGACCATGACCAGGCCGACCGGCCAGGCGTTGAACGCGTTGGCTGAGATCACCAGGACCGGGCGGGTACCGCCTTGTTCTCCGGGGCCGACCGGGTCGAGGGCGGCGAGCCCCAGGGCCGGAGTTGTTGCACACGCGAAACGGCCCCGCCCGGCCGGCGGTTGGCGGCTCCGCCCTACAGCTCCAGCAGAGCGCGTAGCGCGACGTCGATCTGTTCCATCACGGCCGGGCTGGCGGTGTCGACGTGTTCGGTGAGCCGGCGACGCAGTACGCCGCCCAGGGTGGTGGTCACCGCCTGGCCCAGCACGGGTGAGACCGGGACGGTGAGCAGGTCGGCGGGGGCGTCGGTGGCCAGGTCCACGGCGTAGACGGTGACCATCGGTCCGGCGTTGACGGCGTCGGCGGAGACGATGAGGCGTAGGTCGCTGCGGCCTTCGCGGGTGATGACCGGCTTGTACCGCCAGATCTCGCCGCGGCGGGGGTGTTCGCCCGGTGCGCTCACGAGCTGTCGGTCTCGTCGAGCTCGGCCAGCACCCGCTCGCGCTCGGCGTCCTCGGCGTAGCCGGGGCGTGCGGCGTACCAGGTGGCGGCGTTGTGCACGGCCTCCTGCAGCGCGTCGGCAGCGATCAGACGCTCGATGTAGCCCGACGCGCCGCGGCGGTCGGTCGCCGCGCAGCGGCGCACGCGAGCCGCTGCGGAACCGGCAAGGGAGATCGTGATGCGTTCGGAGGCGGCCACGTCACGGAGCATACCGTTCGGTGAGCGTGATCGCGCACCACGTGTATGAGCGCTTATCATACGGTCTGTCATAATTTTCATTATCGGATATCTTTATCATTAAGCAGGTCGGTGAGCAGGTACTCGAGCCCGAACGCGACATGATCCACCAGCGCAACCGCCGAGCTGCTCGGTGACCGATCCCTTCCGCGTCGCGGCGGGTTTGCTCAGGCCCCCTGAGCGCGATCTCCGATCGTGAGACCCCCTGTCGGATCTCGATTAGTGCTCCCGCAGTCGACGACCGGCGCGTCCTGGTGGACCTGGGCCGCCAGGTACGGGGCGGCGTTCGGGCCGGTTGGCGATCTCGTCGTACGTGCCGGTGGTGGTGGTCGAGATCGACTGCGACAACGACTCCATCGACCGGATCGTGGCGCTGCCCGGTGATCACGTCGGTGGACGCGTGCACGCTGGTGCACCGCGGGTCCGATCCCGACGCTTCGCCGCCGAGGGCACCTTCTGGCCGGGTGACGACTTCGTCGCGGCCCCGCGCGACCCGGACACGATGCCCGATCGGCCGGCCCGCAGGCCCTGAGCCGGTCACGTCGCGGAGACCCCGGGCTGGGTCAGCCCCGCCCCGCCGCTCGGTTCTCGGCCGGGCCCCGTGCGGCTTACCCGTCGGCGCCGGGTGTGCGGGGGTACAGCGTGCGCAGGCCCTCGCTCAGCGCGTACGGCAGCGCCGACCCGTGCGTCTGCCCCGGGTAGAGACGGCAGGTCAGCACCAGGGACTGGTAGCCGCGCAGGCGCAGCAGCTGCGCCATGCGGGTCGTCGACCCGACGACGTCGACCGCGGCGAGGAAGGGGTCGGCGAGCTCGGCCTCGCCCGCGCCGAGGAAGACCTCGGCCGGCAGGTCGTCGTGGGTTGCGGCGTGGTCGGCCTCCATCGTGAACAGCAGGTCCTCGCACCCGGCCAGCGCTGGGCTGGCCGCCAGGTGGCGGCGGAAGGCCGTTGGCCGGGAGAGCAGCGCGAAGCCGACGAAGTGGCCGCCCCCGGAGAAGCCCACGAGGCCGTGGTCGTCGGCGAACCGGAGCTCGGTGCCCAACTGCGGGCGGAGCTCGTCGACGAGGAAGGACAGCACGGCCCCGGCGCCGCCGCCCGCCTCACGCGTCCGGTCGGTCATCGCGGCTTCCATCTGCGCGCCGCCCGGTCCCGCGGGTGCCCAGCGTGGCGCCGGGTAGAAGTCGTGCGTGCGGCGTGCGGCGAACTCGGCGTGGTCGCTCCCCTCGGGGGCCCCGATCCCGACGACGATCAGCTCGCCGACCTCCTGCGTGGTGTGGAACCAGTTCAGCAGGCCGACGACGAGGGTGAAGCTCAGCGAGGCATCGGTCACCCACAGGACGGGGTAGCGCCGGTCGCCGCCGTCGTAGGACGGGGGCAGCGCGACGTGCACGTCGTGCGGCCAGGGCACGCCGGTGCCCTGCATCGCCGGGTGGGGAGCACCCGGTACGCGTGCCGGGCCGAGGTCGGGGGCACGGCCACCTCACTGCACCACCCGGTGGCCGGCCCGGCGGAGCACGCCGACGGCGTCGGCGAGCCGGCGGGCCGGGACCAGCACCAGGTCCCCGTCGTAGCTCGCGGCGGTCCAGACCGGGAGCCCGCCCGCGGCGAGCGGCGCCACGACAGCGCTGAGCATGCCCGTCGCCTCCGGGTCGTGCGCGTCGTCACCGTTCCACAGAGCCGCCCAGCCGTCCTCGGCCGCGTCGTCGCGCCGCATCGCCGCGCCCCCGTCCGGTCCGAGCACGAGCGCGAGCAGATCGGCACCCGCGGCGACCGCGCCGGGGTCCGACACCCGCTCGAGGACGAAGCGGCCCGCGAGCACCCGCAGGTTCTGTGCCCGGGGGGCCGGCGCACCGGGTGGTGCCGTACCAGGCGCCTCCGGGAAACGTCGGTCGTCGCTGTCACGGGCCATGACCGCAACCTCCCCTGTCGAACCGGCTCGACACCCGGCGGGTGCCGTGCGGTGGTGACCGCGCGCCGGCCGCGGACTCATCGCTGCTGTGCCGTCGCGCGAGCCGTTCTCACCCCGCCGTAGCGACTGAGCGGCCGCGAAGGCCGACCGGTACCGCGCCGCCCCGAAGGGCGGACCAGCAGGTGCAGCAGGGCCGGCGCAGCGCGACCGGGTGCACACGACTACGAGCCGGACACGACCGTAGTGCAGACGCCTCCAGCACAGCGCAACGGCCCGAACCGCCCTGCGCGGGACGAGAGAAGCCCAGCTCACACGTGCTCACGACTACGGACATTCCCAAGCGCCGTCGTGGATCTTGACGGAGAATCGTTCGTTCGTTGGACCCAGGTGACCCGCCAATCACCAGCGAGCCACCGCCGCCCGGCCGACACCCGCTACTGGCGCGCCGGGTGCAACCGGTCGGCGACCAGGTTGAGCACCCCTTCGGGGCTGCCTTCGAGCCGGCCGCGCACCAGCAGCGCGGAGCTGCTGAGGGCGACTTGCCGATACCGGGCGACGAGCCCGACGGAGCAGGTGATGTTGAGGGCGAGCGGGTGCTGTGGCATCTGCTGTACGAGTCCACTGCCCGCGCGGAGAGAGGTCCTGCGCCTCGACGTCGCCGATCTGAACACCGTCGAGCGGCGGGCCGTGGTGACGCGCAAGGGTGGGGCGCGGGATGTGATCGTGTGGCAGACCGGCACCTCCCGGTTGCTGCCGCGGCTGCTGGCCGGGCGCCGCACCGGGCCGGTGTTCCTCACCGACCGCCGCGCGCTCTCCTCGGTCGCGCTCGTCGACGTCGACCCCGGCTCAGGCCGGGCCCGGCTGTCCTACCGGGGCGCGGCGGAGCTGTTCGAGACCCACACGACCGGGCTGGCCGGTGGCCCGTACACGCTGCACCAGCTGCGCCACTGCGGCCTGACCCACGCCGCCGAACAAGACGCCTCGACCCCGATGATGGCGCTGTCGGGCCACACCTCGGTGCGGTCGCTGGCCGGCCACGCCCGCGTCTCGGCCGAGCCCTGGGCCCGGTGGCAGGCTCAGCGCGACCCGGCCGCCCGCCGCTGACCCCCACCGCCGAACCCCACTGCTGACCTTCGCTGCTGACCTTCGCTGCTGAGTCCCAGCGCTGGGCTTCGGCCTACGGCCTGAGGACCGACATCTTGCTGGGGGCCGGGTCCTGCTCCGGGGGTACGCCACCGTCTGTGGGGGCTCCGGGCGGGGTGGGGTGAGCGCCGTCAGCGCGGCGGGTGCCGGTCAGCAGGCGCAGGCCGTTGAGGCAGACGATGACGGTGGACAGTTCGTGGCCGGCGACACCGAGCGCGAGCGGGAGGGTGGCGATCAGGTCCCACGCTGAGAGCGCGACGATGACGGTGGCGGCGAAGGCGAGGTTGGCGCGCACGACCCGGCGGGCGCGGCGGGCGAGCGTGATCAGCGGGGCGAGCTCGGCGAGCGGGTCGCGGGTGAGGACGCCGTCGGCGGCCTGGACGGTCAGCGCGCCGGCGCCGCCGCCGGTGGTGTCGCCGACGACGAGACCGACGTCGGCGGCGGCGAGCAGCGGGGAGTCGTTGAGCCCGTCCCCGACCGCGAGCACGCGGCGGCCCTGGGCCTGGCGCTGCTGGATGTGGGTGACCTTGTCCGCGGGCAGCAGTCCGGCGTGGACGTGGCGCACCCCGACCCGCTCGGCGAGCAGTGTGGCGGGCCCGGCGGCGTCGCCGGTGAGGATCTCCGGCTCGCCGCCGACCACGCGACGCAGCTCGGCGACCGCGGCCGCGGCGCCGGGGCGCGGCTGGTCGGTCAGCCCGATCACCGCGGCGGCCCGGTTGTCGATGACCACCACCACCGCGGTGGCGCCGTCGCCCTCCAGGTGCTCGACCAGCGCGTCGACCGCGGGGTCCGGGTCGGGGAGCAGCTGTGGGCGCCCGACGAGCACGTGGGACCCGCCGACCTGGGCGTGCACCCCTTCTCCGGGGATCGCGGCGAAGTCCTGTGCGGTCGGGATGGTCAGGCCGCGCGCGAGCGCGTGCTGGCGCACGGCCTGGCCGAGCACGTGCTCGCTGCCGGTCTCCGCCGCGGCCGCCATCGCGAGAACGGCATCCCCGGCCACGGCATCCCCGGTGGTGAGGGTGGTGATGCTGGTGACCTGGGGTCGACCGGTGGTCAGCGTGCCGGTCTTGTCCAGCGCGACGGCGTCGAGGTCGACGAGGGCCTCGATGACGGTGACGTCCTTGACCAGGACACCGCGCCGGCCGGCGACCGCGACCGCGGCCAGCAGCGGCGGCATGGTCGCCAGCACGACCGCGCACGGCGAGGCCACGATCATCAACGTCATTGCCCGCAACAGGGTCTCGGTGAACCCGGCCCCCGCCAGCAGCGGGATGACCAGCAGGGCGAGGGTGACCGCGACGACCAGAACCGAGTAGCGGGCCTCGACGCGCTCGATGAACAACTGCCGCCCGGCCTTGGTCTCCGCGGCCCGTTCGACCTGGGCGGCGATGCCGGCCACGACGCTGTCGGCGGCGTCGCGGGTCACCCGCACCCGCAGCACCCCGGTGCCGTTCACCGTCCCGGCGAGCACCTGGTCGCCGACCGCGCGGCGCACCGGTACCGGTTCCCCGGTCAGCGCCGCGGTGTCGACCTCCGACACCCCGGCCACCACGAGCCCGTCGCCGGGGATCCGCTCACCAGGGCGCACCAGCACCTGCTGGCCGGCGACCAGCTCGACCGCGGCGATCACCCGCTCCACCCCGCCCCCGCCCGTGTCCGTGCCGGTCTGTGTGTTGGTCTGGGTGCTGGTGGGGTGGTCCAGGACGGTGGCGGTGTCGGGAGCGATGTCGAGCAGCGCGGTGATGCTCGCGCGGGTCCGCGCGGTCATCACTGCCTCCAGCGCCCCGGAGGTCGCGAAGATGACCACCAGCAGCCCCCCGTCGAACCATTGCCCGATCGCCGCCGCGGCCACCGCCGCCACGATCATCAGCAGGTCGACGTCCAGGCGGCGTTCCCGCAGCGCTCGCAGCCCCTCCAGCGCCGGTTCCCACCCGCCCGCCAGGTAGCACACCAGGTAGACCCCGGCGACGACCGGCCACGCCACCCCGACGGCGCCGAGCAGCACCGCCACGACGAACGCCGCCAGCGACACCGCCGCCCATCGGACCTCGGCCACACCCCATACCTTCGACATGCACACCAAACTACCTGCACGCGGTCGAAGGTACGAAGGTGTGTGATGAAGCAGCTTGCGGATTGAACGTGTGTTTAGGTGTTCAGGCCGTTATCCTGGTGGGGTGCACGAGTCGTTCGCCGGATTCGCGATGCCGGCCGAGGACGAGGTCCGCCATGCCGCGGACCTACTGCGGATGCTGTCGGACCCCACCCGGATCAAGATCCTCTGGGCACTGCTGCAGGGCGAGAGCTCCGTGGCGTGCCTGGCCGAGCTCGTCGGCGCCACCCCGACCGCGGTCAGCCAGCACCTGAGCAAACTGCGCCTGGCCGGCTACGTGCAGAACCGCCGCGAGGCCACCTTCATCTACTACACGATCGAGAACCCCGCGATCCGCCCCATCCTCGACCACCTCCTCGCCGACCACGCGCCCGCCGACCACGCGCCCGCCGCGGCGGGCGCACGCCCAGGTGCCACCCCGTCGTTGCCCTGAACGAGGCCTACGGGAGGTTGCGGTCGAGCCGACGCAGCAACGCAGCGAGCGGCCCGTGCTCGTGCCAGCCTCGGTTGATCACGACCTTGCGCACTGCGTCGATGCCCCCGCGGACCCGGCTCGCCGGGCTGGGGTGCGTGGCGTCGCGGTGGGCGGTGGCGCGTCGTTTGAGGAATACCGCGCAGGCCAGGCAGACCCCGACCTCGGGGTGCTGCCCGAGGCGGGTCAGCTCGGTCTCGGGGTAGGGGCGTCCGCAGCACTAGCACGTCGGGTACGGCGCCACCGGTTCTTGCTGGGTTTGGGCGCTCATCACTCGCCTCCCGTGCGGATGGGTCTGGGCCGTCGATGCAGGTCGCTGGGGTGCACGGTATCCAACAGCCGCCCTTCGGGGTCGGTGACGCTCGCATAGCTGAGATGGCGCTGCGCCAGCCGCTCGCCGCCGTCGCGAGCGGGTTCGTGGGGGCGCGGGGGTTCCATCACCTGCCCGGCGGGGTGGTCGGGATCGGCGCTGTCGAGGGCCGAGGGCTGAAGCCGGCCGAGCAGCGTGGCGGTGGCCAGGACCAGCGCGAAGTCATGCGAGCTGGCCGCGACCCGGGCCCGGACCGCGGCCACGGGTTCCTCGAGGAACGTGGTGGTGACGTCGTGGCGGCGCCGGGCGCCGATCGTTGGGGGTGGCGGTGAGCTGGCGGCCGAGGTCGAAGGCTTCGCGCACCGGCAGCACGCAGGCGTGCCGGCCACAGCCACCGTAGCTCGGCCGAGCGGCCGTCGCGCGATCCGGACAGTCCGGTGGCGAGCTGGTCTACATCGGTGCTCATCGTCGCGGTGTCCCTTCCGGAGGGGGTGCGCGGATCGGTGCAGGCCGGCCAGGTCAGGCCGCGCAGCACGACAGCGTGGACACGTCGGTGGTGAAGGTTTGGGCGGCGAGCTTGAGCCCTTCGGCCATCGTCAGGTAGGGGCACCACAACCCGGCCATCTGCGCCACGGTCATCTGGTTGGCCAGGGCGTAGACCGCGGCGGCGATGACGTCCCCGGCGCCCTCGGCCAGCGCGTGCGCGCCGAGCAGCCGGCCGGTGCCGGTCTCGGCGACGAGTTTGATCGCGCCGCGGGTGTCGCGGTTGGCCAGCGCGCGGGGGACCGCCGAGAGTGGCAGCACCCGGTAGTCGCAGTCCAGCCCGGCCGCGGTGGCGGCGGCCTCGGTCAGCCCGGCCGAGGCCAGCGCCGGGGTGGTGAAGGTGACCGCGGGCAGGTGCGTGTAGTCCAGCGTGCGGTCGGCGCCGCGCAGGGCGTTGTCGGCGACCAGGGTGCCGTGCGCGGCGGCGGTGTAGACGTACTGCGGGTGCCCGGTGACATCCCCGCCGGCCCAGATCCGCGGGTTCGTGGTCCGCAGCCGGTCGTCGACGACGATCTCGCCGAGGTCGCCGGTCTTCACCCCGACCGCGTCCAGGCCCAGCCCCGCGGTGACCGGCCGGCGCCCGGCCGCCAGCAGCAGCCGGGCCCCGCGCACCCGCTGCCCGGTCGTGGTGGTGACCACGACCGTGCCGTCGTCGTCGGTGACCGCGGTGGCCCGGTCGGGCACGACGGTGATGCCGTCGTCGGTGAACACCCCGGCCAGGAGGTCGGCGAGCTCGGGCTCGGTGTGCGGGGCGAACCGGCCCACCAGGGTGACCCGGGCGCCGAGGTGGGCGAACAGCTGCGCCTGCTCCAACCCCACATACCCGGCGCCGATCACTACCAGCGAATCCGGCAGCTCGTCGAGCTCCATTGCCGTGGTCGAGGTCAGGTAGTCGACCCCAGCCAGGCCCTCGATGCCGGGGGCGTACGGGGCGGACCCGGTCGCGACCAGGTAGTGCCCGGCCTCGATGCGCCGCCGCCCACCCTCGTCGAGGTCCACCTCCAGCACCGGGCCGTCGTCGGTGGCCTCGTCGTCGGTGGCCTCGTCGTTGGTGGCAGCGTCATTGGTGGCCTCGTCGTTGGTGGCGGCGAAGCGGGCGGTGCCGTGCAGGATCGGCCAGCCGTACTCGGTCGCGAGGTCGGTGTACTTCGCTGTGCGCAACCCCGCCACCAGCGCGGTCTTGCCCGCGATCAGCGCGGCCATGTCGACCGGGCCGGCGCTGGTCGCGATGCCTGGGAAGGCCTGGGTGGCGGCGCCGTGGCGGGTGCCGGCCGCGGCCAGCAGCGCCTTGGACGGCACACACCCGGTGTTCACACACGTCCCTCCGGTGGTGCCCCGCTCGGCCATCACCACCCGTGCACCCCGGCTGCTGGCGGCGATCGCGGCGGCGAACCCGGCCCCGCCCGACCCCACGATCGCCAGATCGAACTCGACGCCGCCGCGGCCCTGGCCGTTGTCGTCGTCCATCGCCCCGCCCTCCTTACGAACCCGACACATCGAAGTATCCGCTCACGCGGATGCCACAATGTCTACCCTAGTATCCGGGGATCCGGATGCGACAGGGTCCGGACGGGAGGCGGTAGGCGATGACCAACCGGGCACAGACCGACCAGCCGGCCGTGCAGCACCCGGTCGGGGTGGCGTTGCTGCCGGTCGAGGCGGGCGGGGTGGAGATGGTGGCCAAGTTCTTCCGCGCGCTGGGCGACCCGGCCCGGCTGCGGCTGCTGGAGTTCCTGCTCGACGACGAGCACACCGTCACCGAGTGCGTGGAACACATCGGGCTGTCTCAGGGCCGGGTCTCCACCCACCTGGGGTGCCTGTCGGACTGCGGCTACGTCACGGTGCGCCGCGCCGGTCGCTTCGCGTTCTACCGGGTCGCGGACCCGCGGGTGGCCGATCTGGTCGTGCTGGCCCGCGCGCTGGCCGCGGACAACGCGGCCGCGCTGGCCGCCTGCATGCGCATCCCGCCCGCCGACCCGACCGGCTGACGGGCGCCCGCCCGATGCTCCTCGCCGACCACCTCCTCGCCGACCACGTCCCGGCCGACCACGCGCCCGCCGGGACAGCAGCACGACAGCGGGGGCGCCACCCCACGAGGGCCCATCCGCCAGCCGTCTACTGGAGGTAGGAGATGACGGTCATCATTCCGGCTTCGCCGTGGTAGATGTTGTGGCAGTGGGTGAGCCACTGGCCGGGGTTATCGGCGTCGAAGTCGACCTCGAGAGTCTGGCTTGGTCGCACGATCGCGGTGTCCTTGCGTGGACCTGGCCCGTTCGGGGTGTGGATTTGGAAGGTGTGCCCGTGCAGGTGCATGGGATGGAACATCGTGGTCGTGTTAATGAAGCGCAGCCGCACCCGCTGGCCCTCGTGCACCGGCACGCCCCGGTTGGGGTCGTAGGTCTGGTCGTTGATCGTCCAGGTGTAGCCGTTGCCGGGCCCGGCCAGCTTCATGTCCGCCACCACGTCGGGACTGCGGGTGGGCAGGGTGAGCGCGGCGGTGCCGCGCAGGTTGTTGGGCATCGTCACCGGCTGGGACATCAGCGCGGTGGCCGCGACGGCGGTGTCGGGTGCGGGGCCGTGGCCGGGTTGCAGCAGCAGCGCCGCGGTGCCGTTCTTGCCCTCGGCGAGCCCGAGTAGCGGCACCGCGGTGGCGGGCATGGTGATCACGGCGTCGACCCGCTCCCCCATCCCGAGCAGCACCGCCTGCGCCTGGGTCGGGGTGACCGGGAACCCGTCGGTGTGGGTGATCGTCATCCCGGACCCAGGGACTCCGACCCGGAACGCGGTGTCCCCACCGGCGTTGATCATGCGCAGGCGGATCCGCTGCCCGGGTTTGGCCGCGAAGGTGCGCGCCGCGTCGGGGGTGCGGCCGTTGGCCAGGTAGAAGGGGTAGGTGACGTCCCCGGCGTCACCGCCGAGCAGCGCGGACTGCGCCATCGCCATCCCGCCCGAACCACCCATGCCCCCGCCCATGCCGTGGGCTCGCAGGTCGGTGAGGACCTGGTCGGGGGTGCGGCCGGTGCCATCGAGCCAGTCGTCGAACACCACCACGAGTTCCTGGTCGTAGCCGGCGCCGTCGGCGGGGTCTTCGATGATCAGCGGGGCTTGCAGGCCGCGGTCGAGTTGGGTCCCGACGTGCGGGTGCAACCAGTAGGTGCCCGGGTCGGGCACGGTGAACGCGTAGCGCATCGCCGCGCCGGGTGCGATCTCGGGTTGGGTGAGGACCGGCACGCCGTCCATGTCGTTGCGCAGCGCGACACCGTGCCAGTGCACCGTGGTCGGGGCGGGCAGGTGGTTGCTCACCTGGGCGCGCAGCAGGTCCCCGCGCCGTACCCGGATCTCGGTGCCGGGCACCTCGCCGCCGTAGGACCAGGTCGCGACGGTGCGGGCGCCGATGTCGACCGGCCCGGTGACGGCGTCCAGGGCCACGTCCACGGTGCGCTGCCCGGCGCCGCGGCGCGCCAGCTCGGCCTGCAGGACCTGCGGCGACCCGGGCCCGACCCGGGATCCGGGCAGGGCGCCTTCGGTGGCCGAGCCGCACCCGGCCAGCACCGCGGCCGCGCCCGCACCGCCGGCGGCGATCAGGAAGGAGCGGCGACTCAGCTCGGGGCTGGGCCGGTGGCGCGGTCGGGTAGCCGGCATCAGGTGACCTCTCGATCTCTCGACCCCGAGCTTCCGTGGGCGGTCGGCGACGGGTTCATCGCGGCGGGGTGTCGTGCGTGCTCGGCGGTGAAGGTGTCGCGGCAGCCGCCGGAGCAGAAATGGTGGCGCTGCCCGTCGAGCTCGACGCTCGCGGCGGTGGCCGGGTCGACCCGCATCCCGCACACCGGATCCACCACCTCGACCCCCGATGGGCCCTTGATGGGCTCGCCAGTCGCGGCCCCGGCGGGCGCGTGCAGGTGCCGATCGGGATCGGCGGTGAAGCGCTGCTGGCAGTGATCGGAGCAGAAGTAGTGCCGCTGCCCGCCGTGCACCGCGGTGGCCGGGGCCGCGCCGGTCTCGACCTGCATCCCGCACACCGGGTCCTTTGCGTAGCCGGCGCCGCCGCCGAAACGCTCCCGGTTGCGGTAGAGCCAGTACAGCACCGCGAACCCGCCCAGCGCGACGATGTTCAGGACCGTGGTGTAGTTCCAGGACACGCCCTCGGCCGCGACCAGCTGCGGGCGGCTGGTGGGGATCAACCCGAGCGGGGTGAACAGGTACTCCACGGCCAGCCCGGCGATGGTCATGACCGCCCAGAACACCGCCAGCAGCCGCAGCGTGAGCCGCCCGCCGTAGTACTTCCGGTAGATCAACAACAGCGGCAGGGTGATCAGGTCGGCGAACACGAAGGAGATCACCCCGCCGAAGCTGATCCCGCCCACCCACAGCGCCGCCGCCAGCGGCACGTTCCCGATCGAGCACACGAACGCCCCGATCGCCAACAGCGGTCCGAGCAGCGCGTTCTCCAGCGACGACCAGAACCCGTGCCCGGTCAGGAACAGTGACTGCCACACCGGCGTGGGCACCAGCACGGTGGCGAACCCGGCGACCAGGAACCCGATCACCAGCTCCTTGCGCAGCATCGTCAGGTCACTGATGGTGTAGCTCGCGGCGTCGGCCCAGCCCGCCCGGGACCGGATCCGCCCCCGCAGCGCCCGACGCCCCTGCGCGGCGTCCGCGTCGTCGTTCAGGTCAGCGGTGTCGTTCAGGTCAGCGCTGTCGGCGTCGTGGTGGGCGTGGGAGTCCCCTTCCCCGGCGCCGGTGGTGAGCCGGGTCCGGGCGTCAGCGATCCACCGCGGCGGGATGACCCGGGGCAACACCACCGCGAGCAGCACGATCATGATGGCGCCGCCGACGAACTCGGCCACCGCGAACTGCCAGCCGATCAACAGCCACAACACGATGCCCAGCTCCACCACCAGGTTGGTGGAGGCGAACATGAACACCATCGACGCGGTGAAGTCCGCGCCGCGCGCGAACAGCGATTTTCCCAGCGCGGCCGCGGCATAGGAGCACGACGAGGACACCATGCCGAGGAACCCGGCCTTGCCCACGGTGGCTGCGCGGTGATCGCCCAGGGCGGCCTGCATCTGACCCCGGGAGACGAACGCCTGCACCGCCCCGGACAACCCGAACCCCAACACCAACGCCCACAGGGTCTCCCAGAACATCGAGAACGCCTCATACAGACTGTCCCCGACCGCGCCCAACACACTCATCGTTCGCTCCTCGAGATCGGGCCGGAGGTGGGGTTCACGGCCGGTTCGGTCGAGGAGTTGCGGCGAGGGCGACGACGCCACAGCTCGGCGAGCTCCCCGGCGACGAACCGCAGCCGCCCGGCCGGGCCGGTGCCGCAGCCAGGCACGCTGCGCTCGAACCGGCCTGCCCGCCCGCGCGGCCCCTGAGCCCGCTTATCGGTCATGACTTGACCAGCCGGGCGATCGCGGCGCTGGCCTCGCGCGCCTTCGCCTGCGCCTGGTCCCCGCCCGCCGCTACAGCCTCGATCACACAGTGGGCCAGGTGGTCATCGAGCAGCTCCAACGCCACCGACCGCAGCGCCCGAGTGGTCGCCGAGACCTGAGTCAGCACCTCGATGCAGTAGGCGTCACCCTCGACCATGCGAGCCAGGCCGCGGACCTGCCCCTCGATCCGCGCCAGCCGCGCCAGCAGCGCGTCCTTGTCCTCGATGTAGCCGATCACCACACACCTCCCCACAGCATTATACCCCCTACCCCCTACCCGTATCCCGCAGTTGGTGCCGGTCTCGCTAGCCGTCGTCGATGTGGGGTCCCGCAGCGCCCGCAGCCCCTGGGCCGGGTGACCGCGCCGGCGCAGGTCCCCGATGGCGGCGTCGAGGTAGCGGGTGTTCCACAGCGTGGCCGCGTTGAGCACGATGCCCAGCGCGCCGAGCGGGTCCTCCATGCCGTCGTAGTAGGCCCGGGCGAGCTCACCCTTGCGGCCGTGGAACACCTGCCGGGCGAGATCGTGGCGGCCCTCGGTGAGGTTGGCCTGGGCTCGCTCACGTGCCGGATGCCCCAGCTCCATGGCCCGTGTTGTCCGATGGTCCCCGTGTTGTTCGAGGCGCGGTCACGGCGCGCGGCCGGATCCTGCGCGGCGCGCGCGGCGCGCGCGGCGTGGGCGGCGCGGGCGGCGTGGGGGGTGAGGGCGGTTAGGTCGCCCAGAACGGGTGCGGTGCGAACGCGGCGAGGAGCAGGACGGCCACCATCAGGGGCTGAGGATCAGCACGGCGTCGGCGAGCACCGCGAGGTGGGCGAGGCCGGCGATGGCGCCCAGAACGGTGTCGGCCCCCCAGCAGATCACCATGATCCGCATGATCCGGATCCGGCGGCGCTGGAGCTGCTGGCGCTGGTGGAACTGCTCGATCACCTCGTTCCAGCGGTCCTCGGCCGAGAACTGCGGGTCCGCGCCGGGGGTGTCGTCGTGGTGGTCACCGGGCGCGGACCGGTTCGGGTGCAGGGGTGGCGTGTCGGGATCGGTGTCGGGTGCGGGCTCGGTGGGCAGGTGCTCGGCGATGAGGTGCACCAGCGCCGGCGGTACCCCGGTGAGGGCGGCGACCCGGGCGGGGTCGCGGCGGCGGCGCAGCATCGATGCCGCCATCGCGACCTGGACGCTGGGTTGCTCGTCGCGCGGCGGCCGTCTGCGCGGGGGTCGTTCGGGGTGTGGGGTCGAGGCCATCAGCTGCTCCTGACGTTTGCCCAGTTCAGGATGGTGGCGTGGTCGATGCGGGGGCTGCCCCGTTGCCGGCCGTGGACCCGCGGTGCGCGTCGCCGTGCGGCCCATGGGGCAGGTGCTCGTCGGTCATGTCGTCGGTCACGTCGTGATGGGCGGGGGGTTCGCGGCGGCGCCAGTTGCGCGGTACCGAGGACTCCAGGACGTCGTCGACGGTGATCACGCCGATCAGGTGGTCGTCGTCGTCGACGACGGGCAGGTTGAGCAGGTTGTAGTCGGTCATCAACACGGTGATGTCGACCAGGTCGGCACCGGGGCGGACCCGGACCGGGTCGGCGACGGCCACCTCGCGCAGGGTGGTGTCGGGTTCGGCCTGCACCAGCGCGACCAGGCTGGCCGCGCCGCGCAGCTTGCCGTGATCGTTGAGAGTGAACACGGTGGCCAGCGCTTCGGGCTGCAGGGTGCGCGCGGCGCGCACCCGGGCGAGGGCGTCAGCGACGGTGGTGTCGCGGGGCAACGCGATGTAGTCCAACCCCATCAGCCCACCCGCGGTGGCCGGGCTGTACCCGAGCAGCGCGGTGACCTTGGCCCGCTGCCCGGCCGGCAGTAGCTCCAGGACCGGCTTGCGGCGGTCCTGCGGCAGATCAGCGATCGCGTCGGCGGCGTCGTCGGCGCGCATCCGGGCCAGCACCGCGGCGATCTCGCCGTCGGGGCGGTCGCGCAGCAGCCGCGATTGGCGGTCGTCGTCGAGTTCCTCGAACACGTCGGCCTCGAGTTCGGGGTCGGCGTGGACCTGGGCGAGCAGCTCGGTCTGCTCCTCGCGGGAGGCGTCCTCGAGCAGGTCGGCGATCTGTGGGGGCTTGAGCCGGCGCAGCCGCCCGGTGCGGCTGCGCAGCAGCACGGTGGGTTCGTGCCCGATCAGCGCTTCGAACGCCTTCCAGTCCCGGCAGCCGCGGCCCCCGGAGCCGTCCAGGCCCTCGCCGAGGTCCGCACCGTCGTGATAGTCGTGCACAGGTCGGCCGACCCCGCCCAACGCACGACGCCACCAGGCCCTCTTGCGGGTGTCCACCCCGGCCAGCACCCACCCGGTTTCGGTGTGGGCGAGTTCCAGATCGAAGGCCCGGACCAGCCGGGCGCGGGGGATGTCGATGAGGCGGTGACCGAGGATGTCGGCGCGCAGCAGCACCTCCCCGTCGCGGCGTTCGAACTCGCGCAGGTCCACCTTGGCGCTGGCCAGCACGACCTGCTCGGTGTTCCAGTCGGTGACGGTGTCGGCGGGCACGAACACCCGCCGGCCGCCCAGGTCCGCGACCAGCCCGGTGACCAGCGGGTATTCGGAGCCACGCAGCTTGACGATGACGTCGCAGAGCTGCCCGAGCTTCTGCTCCCGGGCCCCGACCACCCCGCGGCGCAGCAGCTGCGACAACGACAGCGTCGGCCCGGCCGCGGTCGCGGTGTCGGGCTGGCTGGTGTCGGGCTGGCTGGTGGGGGGCTGGCTGGTGGGGGGCTGGGCTCCGGTGGTGCTCATGACCAGGTTCCTTCCGTGGTCATCGAGGGTCGCCGCGGTGGCGTCTCATGATGGCGGGTGGCCGGGATCGGCGCAGGGTTGCCGTGCAGTGGGTTCGAGACGGTGGGTTCAGAGACGGTGCATTCAGAGACGGTGGGGTCGCCGGGAATCTCCGGACGTGGCCGGGGGGCCTCGGGGCGTGCCGGGATCGACACGGCGCTACTGGTGGGTGAGGGCGAGTTGCACGACGCGGACCACGACCATCCCGACGGCGATCACCAGGTAGCCGCGCAGCACCGTCAGCCCGAGCCGGCGCCCGGTGCTGAGTTCGGGGCGGGTGAGCAGCGCCAGCGGGGGCATCCGCCAGCCGATCCGCTGCTCGCGGTCCACCGGCGCCGGCGCCGGGGTGGGGTGGCGGCGGTGCCGGATGGCCAGGGCCACTGCGGCCGCGACGGCCAGCGCGGTGCCGACCGCGAAGATGCTCAGGATCGCGGTCGCGGTGATGTCGGGGAACACCACTGCGGCGGTGAGCACGATCGAGAGCATCACCAGGATCGCGATGACGGCGGAGGTGAAGATGTTGAGCTTGCGCCCGTTCACCCAGGGCCCCAGCACGTCGCGGTCGTTGCACAGCAGCAGCAGGAACACCGTCGCCGAGGGCAGCAGTACCCCGGCCAGGGTCTGCACCCCTTCGGTGAGCAGCCCGAGCGGACTACCGGGGATGATCACGATGACCGCGGCGCCGACCAGCAGCGCGGAGAACACCACGTAGAAGCCCTTGGCGTCTTTCGGGCTGCGGTGCAGCGAGTGCCGCAAACCGAGCACGTCGCCGAGCGCGTAGGCGGTGGACAGCGACACCGCGGCCGCACCGATGATCGAGGCGTCGATCAACGCGAGCGCGAAGAGCACCCCGGCCGCCTTGTTCACATATGTTTCCAGGCCGGTGGCGATGCCGCCCGCGTCGGTGAACTGCCCGAACGCCGGGGTGCCGCCGAACGCGGCCGCGCTGAACGCCATCATCGCCCCGGCGCCCAGCACCACGATGGCGATGCCGATCCACAGGTCGACCTTCTCGTAGCCGATGAACCGTGGTGTGATCCGCTTGTCGATGATGTAGGACTGCTGGAAGAACAGCTGCCAGGGCGCCACCGTCGTGCCCACGATCGCGATGATCAGCAGCATCACCGTGGACAGCTCCGACCCGCCCGGGAACCCCGGGACGAGGAAGTCGTGGGCGATCTGCCCGAGCGGTGGGTGGGCCATCACCAGGATGGGCACCAGCAGCAGCGACCCGAACACCAGGACCAGGCACACCTGTTCGAAGCGGCGGAAGCTCCCGGTCGACGCGGCGCCGACGACCACCACCGCGGCGATCAGCACCCCGGGCACCGTGGGCAGCCCGAGGTAGGACAGCCCCAAGCTGATCCCGATGAACTCGGTGACGATGGTCAGCGCGTTGAGCAGGAACAGGTCGATCACGCTGAACGCGCCCCAAAACCGCCCGAAGCGTTCCAGGATGAGCCGGGCGTGCCCCACCCCGGTGACCGCACCGAGGCGCAGCACCATCTCCTGGTTCACATACAGCACGGGGATCAGCAGCAGCAGCGTCCAGAGCAGCCGGGTGCCGTAGTTCTGCCCGGCCTGGGTGTAGGTGCCGAACGCGCCGGCGTCGTTGTCGCCGACCATCACGATCAGACCCGGGCCGACGATCGCCAACAGGGTCTTCAACCGCCGCGACAGGCTCGTGCGCCCGTCCTGGTCGTCGAGGCGGATGGTGCCCATCGCGCCCTGGATGTCGCCCAGGTGCGCCTCATCCAGCACCGCGCTCGCCGTGGCGGAGCTCCCCGATACCGTTTTCGCCGCTACCGCGCTTCCTGATGCGGTGGAGGCGCGCGCAGCGCCCCGTGTCGGCTGGTGGCCCGGCGGTCCGGCGGTCGCCGGGTTCGCCGCCGCAACCGCAGCCGTGGCCGGCTCGGTGCTCACCGGTGGGGTCGGCGCCGCGGCCGCCGCCCGGCCCGCGTCGCGGTTCGAAGCTGGCGTGTTCGAGGCCATAGGGATCATTCCTTTCAGCAAGCCAGGGCGCAGCGGCGAAGCGATGCGCAGGACCTGGCCGCGGCGGTGTCCGGGCCGGCACCCGCGGGGTCATCTCGGCCGGGAGACACCCGGCGGCTGGCGTAGGCATTCGGTGCAGTGCGACACGGTGCAGTGCGACACGGTGCAGGCCGCCCGAGCACGGTGGACCGATGTGGGCGCGGACACGGAGGTGTTCATCGCGGTATCCCGTCAGACGAGGCGCGGCACCACCCGGTGGCTGAGCGTGGACCGTGGACCGCGGTCAGATGTGCTCGGGCAGGACGTGCGCACGGTGGACATGAGGAACCGGGCCGTCCGGACAATGACCGTCCGGACTGTGATTTCCCGGACTGTGGCTGTCGTCGGAACCCATCTCTCACCTCCTCGCCACCGGGGCACACGGGGGTGCCGTCATCTCGTGCACGCAGCCGGACACCCTGACCGCGGTGCTGGTCGGGTCCGGGCACCCTCTCGTCAGAGCTTTGGCACTGCACGGCGTATCCCACCCCCGGAAGGGGCGGGAAGCCACTTGGGGTCACCCCTTAGGCCGGGGAGACCTGTCCTGACCCGGGGCGTCTCTCGACGCTGGGAGGTCAGTGGCCTGTGTCCGTGCAGACGCCTCACCGAACGAGTGCTGCCCGCACAGTGCACTCCCGCTCCACCACGCCTGTCAAGTAGTTGCGCAAATGCTCAGATACAGCTCACCCTGTGTTCCTCTGCACGCCCGGCACACCCGCAGCGACGCTCGCGCCCAACCGAAGGATGGTCCGCACGTCTCACCAGCGCTGTACCCGCGAACCGACCGGCCGTCACATAGATGACGCCGCGGCGGTGTTCCACCTGCTCTCAGCCCCTATCCGGTTGCGGCTGCTGTGGTGGCTGCTGCACCATCCCGAGCGCGATGTCACCGCCCTCGCCGCGGCGGTCGGCGCGAAGGTCCCCGCGGTCAGCCAACACCTCGCGAAGCTGCGCCTGGCCGGGCTGGTCTCCGCCCGCACCCAGGGCGCCCAGCACATCTACACCGTGGATGATCCGCACGTGGCCGTGCTGATCGAGCAGGTCCTCGACCACATCACCGACATCACCGACACTCGACCACGCCAGGCCCGCCGGGCCGCCCCACCGACCTGATGGCCGAACGCCGAACGCCGAGCTCAGCGCCTGGCGTAGGCGTAGATCGTCTCCGCGTCGTGGGGGCTCAACCCGAACTCGCGCTCCAGATCCCCACTGTCCTTACCCACCCGGACCTGGCTGACCGCGACGAACAACACCTCCGGTGCGACCGCGGGCAACGCGGCGGCCAGACCCGCCGGCAGCGCCGCCCGCAGATCCTCCACGAACCCCGGCGACACCTCACCCACGGTCGCCCCACCCGCCGCGCGCGTGGGCTTCCCCCGCCGGGCGAGCCACCGAGAAAATCGCCTACCCACAGCCGTCCCCATCCCGAGGCGGCCTTCCGGGAGCAGTGGAACGAAGAGTCACGTCGCGATCAACCACGGGGGGTGTGTCCGATCAGGGGTAGAGGTTGAGGATTCGGTTGCCGGCTGGCCGGACGATGGTGAAGTGGCGGCGGTCGAGGGTGGCGATGTCGTAGTCGCCGGTGCGTTCGGCCAGCGCCAGGACGGAAGCGTCGACCGCGCCGAGGGGTAGGTCGTGGTAGGTGGTGACGAGCTCGGCCATGCGCCGTAGGTCGACGGTGGTGGGGTGGATGAGCTCGAATTCTTCGTCGGCGAGGCTGGTCAAGAACATCGCCTCGGCCGTGGGTCCTTGTTCGCGTTCGATGAGGTAGCAGACCTCGGTGAGCACCGGACCAGGGATGCGCAGCGGCCGGCGTGCAGTGGCCAGCAACCGCACGCAGGCATCGTGGTGGCGGTCGTCGGCGTCCAGTGCCGCGACCAGCGGCCCGGTGTCGATGATCATTGAGGGCGGGTGCCCAACTCGTCGCGCAGGATCTGCGCGGAGCGCTCGGCCAGATCGCCGGTGCCGGAGTGCAGCGAGCCGATCCAGGGCAGCCGGCGGCGTAGCTCGACCACGGCCGCGTCGGTGTCGGCCTCGGTGGCGCTGGCACGGTTGCGTTGGGTGAGTTCGGCCAGTTGGCGGGCGGCATCGGGCAGGTCGGTCTCGTCGAGCTGGTCGACAAGGCGGTGGACGTCGTCGCGGGTGCTCATCGGGGGGCTCCCTGCTTGGGGGACGGATCAGGCGTGGACGGCTGGGCGGCGAGGGTGCGGTAGACGGTGGGCCGGGAGATGGAGAACAGCTCGGCCAGGTCGCTGATCGAGTACTCGCCGGTGGCGTGCATGCGCCGCAGCTCGGCCTGCTGGCCGGCTGAGAGCTTGGGCGCGCGTCCACGTAGCCGGCCCTTGGCGCGGGCGATGGCCATGCCCTCGCGGGTGCGCATCCGCAGCAGGTCGACCTCGAACTCGGCGAAGGTGGCCAGGATGTTGAAGAACATCTTGCCCATCGGATCGTCTGGGTCGTAGACCTGCCCGCCGAGAGACAGCTTGATCCCGCGCGCGGCGAGATCATCCCCGATCGCGCGGGCGTCGGGCACCGAGCGGGCCAGCCGGTCGAGTTTGGGCACGACCAGGGTGTCCCCGGCGCGCAGCGCGGCGAGCGCCTGGTCGAGCCCGGGCCGCTGCCGGTTGGTACCGGTCAACCCGTGATCGAGATAGACCCGGTCGTCGGCGACGCCGAGCTCGCGCAGCCGGGCGCGCTGCGCGGCCAGGTCTTGATGATCAGTGGAGCACCGGCAGTAGCCGATCAAGGTGCCGGTCACGAGCGAAAGTGTAACGGATAGCCACCGCTGACTGAGATTTTTCGCGTACCAGCTATCTGAGACTAGCCGGTAGCGAGGCTACCTGGCCGTCGCGCGGAGGCCCGCCGGGCGGGTTGGGTGTCCGGTAGGGGTTCCTCATTCGGGATCATCGTCACCAGCTTCTGCGGCTTGGTCAGACAGCCGAGCGAGCAACGCGGTCGCGCGCTCTGCGGCGGGCTCGCCGACCGCGACCTCGCCCTTGGCGACATATCATGTCGTTGTGTCCGCGTGATGCGCGATCCGGTCGTGGTGATCACGCCCGGCCGGTCCGGCGGGGCTGACGTGCATGGTGGCCGCGACCAGCTTCGGCACATGGTGCAGCAGGGCGTGCTCGGCCTCGCTGGCGATGGCGTGGCCTTCGACGACGGTCAGGGTGGGGTCGACGACCAGACCCGCTTCGGCGCGGATGCGGTGTCCGATCCACCTCAGCCGCAGGTGCTCGGCGTCGCGCACACCGGCGACGGCGCGCAGCACGGCGTCGGCCTGGTCGACGATCTCCGGTTCGACGGCGTCCATGAGTCGCCGGTAGATGTCGCGGGCGGCGCCACGCAGCACGACGAGGATCGCGACGGTGATCAGGATTCCGATGATGGGGTCGGCCAGTGGGAACCCGAGCAGTACTCCGACGGCGCCGACGACCACAGCGAGCGAGGTGAACCCGTCGGTCCGGGCGTGCAGACCATCGGCGACCAGCGCCGCCGAGCCGATCCGGCGGCCGACCCGGATCCGGTACACCGCGACGAGCTCGTTGCCGATGAACCCGATCAGGCCCGCGGCGATCAGCACGCCCAGGTTGTTGATCGGCTGCGGATCGAACAGCCGCCGGATCGACTCGTAGCCGGCCACGATCGCCGACAGGGTGATCATCGCGACGACGAACACCCCGGCGAGATCCTCGGCGCGGCCGTAGCCGTAGGTGTAGCGGCGGGTCGGGCTCCGGCGGCTGAGCACGAACGCGATCCACAGCGGTACCGCAGTGAGTGCGTCGGAGAAGTTGTGGATGGTGTCGGCCAGCAGCGCAACCGATCCTGTCACCACGACCACGACCGCTTGGACGATGCCGGTCGCCAGGAGCGCAACGAGGCTGATCTTCACCGCGCGGATGCCGTCGGCACTGGCCTCCAGCGCCGAGTCGACCGAGTCCGCGGCATCATGGCTGTGCGGCATAAACAGCGAACCGAGGAATCCGCGAACACCGCCCGAACGCCCGTGCTCGTGCCCATGGCCGTGCCCACGGCCGTGCCCATGGCCGTGGCTCGATCCGTTGTCGTTCACGTGCGAAACTCCTGCTTCCATACTCGAATAATGCGGTGGGCGCCGGAGATACGCAACATTCAAACTGGACGCCACCGACGGGTAGTTGCACATGATGTGCGAATGTTCCAGGAATGGCCACTCGGTCGTGGCGACGCGTGCATGCGCAGTGCCGATGTCGGGTGCCGATGTCGGGTGCCGCGCGAGCCCGTCCAGCGCGCTCAGGGCCTTGTGCCAGCCGCGGACCGGTCAGGCGGTAACGGAGCTTGCCCCCGCGGTAACAGGCCGAGGTCATCAAGCCGACCGCGCACAACCTCGACAAGCTCTCTACCAGGTGGTTTCGGTCACAACGGAGAGGGTCGAGCAGCTCGGGCGGCTGTCGCTCACCGTTCTAACGGCTACGAGCAGCCACGCGCCGGTCGGGTCGCGGTCACGGGCTTCGCCGAGCGCACCCAACGCGCGGTGATAGGCCAACAACTCCATCAGTCGACCTTGTCGTTTCCGGTCCACAAGCCGCGTCGCAAACATGTAGCAGCTGCACGATCGAGTCCCCTGACGCTCAGCTGCTATTGCTGATTCGGGGCAGCGTCACCGCGCGGCGGCGGACGGTCCGCATGTTCTTTGCGCAGAAGCCGGCGTGGAATCTTTGATCGGTCGCGTCGAGGTCGACATCGCTGTGGAGGCTGCAGCGCTGACGAATAGCCCTCGAACGGCCACCCCGCCGATGCCCGAGCAGCGCCCCGATCCAGTGGTAGGCGTGGAAGTGCAGAAGACCGCCTCCATTAGAAACGCAGAACCGCTCGTGAAACCGTATTCGCTCAAATTTCCCGGATTCTACGGCGACCCGCCCGACGTCGGACGCGTCGGTGTTTGCGCTGGTCGGATTCGTGCCGGTACCGACACGGACCCGCCTGACCACTGAGCGATCGGCTATCGGGACAGGTCGCTGGTCAGGGTCACGGCCGGGGTGGCGCCGAGGGTGAGTCGGCTGTTCATGTTGAGCTTGAACTCCCCCATGCATCGCGGCGGGCGCCCAGATCAGCGGGGTCAGCCCGCGGTAGTCCGCGGGCCCGAGCACGTGTTCCCACCCGGGTTCGGCGAGGACGTCCTGGATCATCAGGGTGTTCACGTACACCAACGCGGCTGGCAGGATGTGCAGGCGCAGCACGGTCATCTCGGCCTCGTCGCGGCGGTTGTGGCGAGGTCACCGGCCTTGCAGCACGCCCGCGCCGAGCAGGCCGTCGTCGCCCAGGACGTCGCGCTCGCCGAGATGCAGCGCTTACGGGCCGAGACCGAGCAGTACCGGCGCGAGGTCGAGGCCGAGCGGGACTGGGTCCTCGCCGAGCGGGAGCAGGCCGCGCGGGTCGCACTCGAGCAGGCCCGGGCCGAGATGACCCACGCCGCCGGCGAGCGGGGTCACCGCCGAGGAGCAGCGGGCGGCCGCGGACGAGCAGTCCGCCGACGCCGCGCGCCGCGACGCTGCCACCGAGGTGCTCGCCGCCCGCCGCGAGGTCGCCGAGGCCGCGGCCGTGTTGACCCGGGCCCAGGCCGATCAGGCCGCGGCCGAGCGCCGCGCCGGCGACGACCGCAGCGCCGCCGAGCAGCTGCGCGCCGAGCTGGCCCGGGTCCGCCGCGAGGCCGCCGAGGAACGCGCCGCGCTCCGCCAGGAAGGCCGCCAGCAGTTCGACGCCGTCTTGTCCCGGTTCAGCACCGAACCCACCACCACCGAGGTCGTCGAGCCCGACATCGTGACCCCGACGCCGCGCCGCGGCCGGAGCAAGACCGCCGAGTAGACCGCCGCCGGCCCCTACCGATGGACCACCCGATCCCACCCAGCTTCGGCTCGGGGGTGGGATCGGGTGTGACCCTCGCGGCACCTGAGGTGGAAAGGTGGCGACTGTGGATGCCCTGGACAGTCCAGAAGGCGTCGCGAGCCCGGCGAGCGGCGGTACCGGGCGATCGCGGCCGCCGTTGTACCGCGCCGTCGCCGGCGATCTCCGTGCAGCGATTACCCGGGGCGAGTACCGGTCGGGGGCCCGGTTGCCTGCCGAGGACGAGCTCGCGCAGCGCTACGAGGTGTCGCGGGGCACGATCCGCCAGGCGCTCGCCGCGCTGCGTGTTGACGGGCTGGTGACCTCGCGGCGCGGGACCCGGCGCGTGGTCCTGGACGGCGCCCGGGTGCAGAGTTTCGCCGAGCTGCGCAGTTTCACCCGCTGGGCGCGTTCGGTCGGCGCGGAGCCGGGTGGTCGGGTCGTGGCCGTCGAGCAGGGCGCGGCCGACGAGCAGGAGGCGACCCAGCTGCGGGTGCCGGAGGGGGCGCGGGTGCTGCGGCTGCGTCGGGTGCGCACGTTGTCGGGCGCACCGGTGATGGTCGAGCGGACGACCTATCCCGAGCGCCTCGCGGCCCTGGTTGCCGCGGTGCCGTGGGACACGGTGTCGTTCTCCGAGGCGCTCGAGCAGCACGGGGTGCTGTTCACCGATGCCCATCACGTCATCGACGTGACGACCGCCGACGCGCACGACGCGCAGCTGCTGGGGTGCGGGGCCGGTGAGCCGCTGCTGCGGGAGCGTCGCTGCTGCACCGACCCGGCAGGCACACCGGTGGAATGGTCCGAGGATCGCTACCTGCCGGGCACGGTGGCGTTCACGGTCCGCAACTCGACGGCGACCAGTGCGCTGGGACGCCGGCTCAGACCGGGCTGAGCAGCCCCGCGAGCAGCGACCGGAAATGGTCGAAGCCCGGGGTCGGGGCCGCCGGGTCCTTGGCGTCGTCGTCGAGGCGGCGAACCTCGACCGCGTCGCGCACGCCCGGCAGGTCCTCGAACGCCCGGGCCTCGTCGGTGGACATGGGCCCGCCCTGCACGCGCAGGGTGTGGACCGACGCGGGTGAGAGGAGATCGAGGTAGCCGGGCTCGACGGCGCACAGGTAGCGCTTCGCGGCGACATGGAGGCGGACCGGCTCGGTGACCTCGGGCCCGAACCACTGCGCGAGCCAGTCGGCTCCGGTGTGGCTGTGTCGATTGTCGGTACCGCGCATCAGGTCCCGCCCGGTCACCGCGCCCTGGAAGTGCCCCACGTCGTGCAGCAGCGCCGCGGCGATCAGGGGCGCGGGGGCGCCGGTGGCCTCGGCGAGGGCGGCGGCCTGGCGCATGTGCTCGGCCTGGGTGACGGCCTCGCCCAGGTACTCGACGCTGCCTGCCCGTTCGAACAGCTCAGCGATGACCTCGATCGGGCTGCGGAGCTCGTCGCTGTCGGTGGAGGTCACGCGGTGGCTCGCTCGGCGGGAGTGCGACGGAGGACGGCGAGGGTGCTGAGCAAGCCGTCCAGGTCGGCGTAGGTGCCCTGTAGGTGCCGGTCGCCGGATTCGGAGAACGCGGTGCGGGCGTGCAGGAGCCGGGTGTTGTCGACGACCACGCAGTCGCCGGGGGCGAGCCGGACATCGAGCTGGAGCTCCGGTCGCAGCAGCAGCTCCGCGAACCGGCGGTAGGCGGCGTAGAAGTCGTCGATGACCTCGGCGCGGTGGCGCAGCGTGGAGATGGACCGGTTGTTGAACCGCACTTCGCGGATGCGTCCGAGGGGATCGGTCTCGATCAGCGGCCGGTGGGCCCGGAGTTCGGTGCCGCTGTCGGCGAAGACGAACGGCACCGGGGTGCGCGTGAGGGTCGCGAAGGAGTCGGGCTGTTCGCGGCGCAGCAGGCTCGCGGCGTGGAAGCCGTCCACCAGCCCGGAGTCGCCGCCCCGGGTGTCGTTGGCCAGGCAGTGCAACACCTGCAACGTGGGCACGGGGTCGCGGTAGGGGTTGTCGGTGTGGGGGGTGATGCGGGCGCTGGTGAACGCCAGATTGTTCGGGTCGGTCTCGACCCGGACCTCGAACAGCGGGCCGTAGTTGGTCTCGCGGACGAACCCGAAGCTCTCGGCGACCTCGAGCACCTGCCGGTCGCGGCAGGGCACATCGCGCAGGATGACGAAGCCCAGCCGCACGACGGCCTCCAGCGCCCGGGCCCGGGCCCCGGGGTCCGCGGTGTAGGACGCCCAGCCGGTCTCGGGTACCCGCCCCTGCAGATCGGTGGCCGCCCACAACCGCTTGTCGGCCTCGGTCCGCCCGTCGCCACCGACCAGCCCTGGGTCGTTCACCGGCAGGTGCGCCGCGAGCCAGGCCTCGGGGAACACGGAGCGGTGCCCGTCGGGGGCCCAGACGACCTCGCGGGCGGGCCCGCCGTTGTTGGCCGGGACCTCCCGTACGGCGGCGACGGCCAGATCGGTGGGTAGTTCGGTGATCTGGAACAGCTTCTGCCCGGTGCCGGGGTCGCGACACGCGCCGCACGGGCAGTTGTCCCGCAACCAGACCGGTGGGACGTCGCCGAGCGCCGCCGCGGGCCCAAGGGTGATCACGAGGTTCCTCCTCGGTGCTGTCAGCACCATCGCCGCCGAGTTGTGTAGCCAACTCTGCCGCATGGAGTGGGCGATCGTCTACAGCTGAGGTCGACCGCACGCCTCGCCGCGCCCTACGAGGTAACGGGGGCGGCAAGCTCAAGGAAACGGCGACGAGCTCGGCCGGGGTGCGATTCGCGTGGTCTCAGAAGCGGTCGTAATCGGCCGTCCGGAACCCCGCCGGCGCGACCAGGCGACACGCCCGGCCGGGACCGTCCGAAGACCGTGTCCGGAAACGAGCGGGTCGCCGCGGACTGTCGGACGTTTCCGAGACGATCAGCGCATGAGGATCGGGTACGCGCGGGTGTCGACCCGCGACCAGAACGCCGACGGCCAGCTCGACGCGCTCGCGGCCGCGGGATGCGAGCGCGTGGTCGTCGACACGGCGTCCGGAAAGCTCGCGCGGCGGCCGGACTGGGACCGCTGCCGCGAGCAGCTGCGCCGGCGACGAGCTCGTAGTCACCCACCTGGACCGGGTGGGCCGGTCGGTGGCGCACCTGATCGAGGTCGTCGGCGAGCTGGGCGGGCGCGGGGTGGAGCTGGTCGTGTTGGATCAGGGCATCGACACCACCAGCCCGGACGGGCGGCTGCTGTTCCACGTGCTCGCCGCCATGTCGGGGTTCGTCGGGGACCTGATCTCGGAGAACACGAAGGATGGGTTGGCGGCCGCGCGGGCCCGCGGGCGGGTCGGGGGCCGGCCCTCGGTGATGACCCCGGGCGAGCTGCGGGTCGCCCGGCAGATGCTCGAGGACGGCGAGCACACCATCACCGAGATCGCCGCGACCATCGGGGTCCGGGCGTGCCACGGTGTACCGACACCTGTCGACAACGACTCATTGACATCTCGCCTAGAGTGATCACCGGATGTTTCCGGCGGAAGCACCGGATACTTCCGGGCGGAAGCAAAGGCTAGGGCTGGTCGTCGCGGCGGATGAGGAGCTCGACGATCTGCGCCATCCCGGCGGCGGTCTGGTCGAGCTTGCCGCGGATCTCGGTGAACCCGTTGCGCATCTCGTTCTCCAACCGGTCGAAGCGCTGGTCGGCCTGGTCGAAGCGGGGGCGTCGACCATCGCGGACGTGCGTCCCCGAGCGGCGGTCTGTATCCCGAGGGCGTTGATGGCGGGAGCGGTTGGCGTCGACCTTGATCCCGAGGTCGGCGAGGTCGCGGTCCCTGGGATGCCGCGGCCCGGCTGCGGCGGTCATCGGTGGGCGGTTCTCGAGCGGCGTGGCTGCTCAGATGATGGGGTGCGGGCGTAGCGCGGCCTGCCACGGGGTGCGCAGCAGCGCGGCGGTGGCGGGGGTGAGCCGGCCGGTGAAGGCGTGCGCGGCGGCCGCGCCCCACAGCGCGTCGGCCAGGGCGGGATCGGTCGGGGACTGGTCGGCGGCGGCTTCCGCGGCCGGTACCGCCTCCCAGAACAGCGACTGGGAGCGGAACGGGAATCCCCACCCGATCCCGGCGTCGTGGACCTCGGATCGGGCCGCGGACCAGGCACGGGGGTCCAGGGCGGTGCGGGCGGCCAGGACCCGCGCCGCGGTGGCCGGGGCGAGGTCGCGGGCCTGGCGCAGCAGGGCCAGCGCCGGTTGGGTGTGCGGCCCGTAGGCCGAGGCCGGGGTGAACCGCGAGGGCAGGCACACCCGCCGCCAGGCCGCGGTGAGCCGCTCGTAGGCGCTCTCGCCGTCGGGGGTGGCGGGGGCGGCGGTGATGCCGAGCCCGGCGTCGAACACCCCCAGCACCCCGTTCAGGTAGAGCGGGTCCAGCTCGGTGCTGGTCGTGAGCCGGTAGGGGTGGCCCAGCACGTGCCGCCGGGAGCGGGTCAGGTCGGGCTGCGGGAGGCCGAACAGGCCGGCCCAGCGCACCCAGCGCGACGCCAGCCGCCCGGCCAGCTCACCGGTCTCGGGGAGCGCGGCGATCAACTGTTCCCGGACCGGGGCCAGGCCGGGGGTGGCCTCGACCAGCCGGGCGAGGCGTTCGAGTTGGTCGAAGGTCAGGTTGGCCACGGTCACGTCGAGCTGCAGCCACTGCTCGCCGCGGGGATGCTCGGCGAGCAGCTGCTCCCCCATGTCGTCACGCCGGTTCATGCCCTCACGCTGGTGCACACCGCTCACTGTCCTCACCACCCCGGGCCGCGCCCGGGCCGGGTCGCCCACCAGCGAGGTTGTTGCCGCGCTGCGGCGCCGCGGGCGGGCCATTACCGTCGGGTCGGCACAGACCCTAGGGGTGCCCCCCGCCCGGCCTGTGTGTTCGGCGGGCGCGGTCGCCACACCCGGTTGAGACCCCTTCCTCCCGGGCGGTGACCGCGCCTGCCGCCGGTCCGGCGGCCATGCCCGGCGAGGTCGATCAAGGGGCGGTCTCGGGGCGCGTGGGCCGGGCGGGTCGAGTGGGGTCGGGGTACGGCCTGGGCGGGTGACCCGCGCTGGCGCCCGGCGCCGACCTGCCGCCCCGGACCCCCGCACCGGGCCGGCGCTGCCGGCCCCTGCCGGGGCCGCGCGGTGTGGTTGCTGGGGGCCGGTGGGGCGTGATGCATCCCCCCGATGAGGTCCGGGGCGTGCCGGCCCGCGCCAGCGCCGGTAGGCACGCCAACACCACGGGCGGGCCACGCGCGCGCTAGGTCTGCTCACCCGGCCGCCGGTCAACGCCGTCAGCGACACACGCCCCACATCTCAGCCCGGCCGGTCGCCTGACGGCAAGCCCGGCTCCGCGAACACCTGCGTAGCCACTGCGACCGCCCCGAGCGCGGCCCAGGATCCGCAGCTCAGGAGGCTAGCCAGCCATATCCGCCCGATTTCGGTGAGTCCGACGGGCCACGCTGCTGACGTTGCTGGTCGCGCGGGCCCTTCCCCGACCCGCGCGACCTTGACCAACACTCTACGCCAATAAGCGAACACTTGTTCGATCAGAAGTGGGGACGACTCGGTCCATGAGCGTGTCAGGGGGATAGCAGAAGATCCCGTCACGTGGTCCACAGCCGGGGGTTCGACGGCACCGGGTTCGGCGAGCTGGCCGGGGGCGTCGTCTGGGGTGATGGACAGGTTGCGGACTTCGAGGAACCCGTGTTCGTGGTCGGCGCTTCGGGTCCATACCTCGTAGAGGGTCGCTGCGCCGTCGGGGCTGGTCGTCGCACCGGTGGGGCCGGTGAACTGGTCGCAGGTGGCGAGCTCTTCCATCGGGCACGGGCGGACGGTGACCTCGCGGGCCGTGCCGGCGATGGAGACGTGGACGGTGCGGGTCGAGTTCTCGATCTCGGACATCGGGTCGTTCCTCCCGAGCATGGGGTGTGGCGGTGGGGTGGTGGTCTACTCGGCGGTCTGCCCGGCCGCGGCGCGGCGTCGGGTGAGGATCGTGCACCGGCCGCAAACGATCTGGATCACTGCGGACCGCTTTGGTCGGGGCCGGAGGCATGGCGGGAGCTCGGGCTACTGCTGGGTGGGGCCTTGCTGCTGGGCTTCCAGCTCGTCGAGTCGGTCGAGGTGGCGGTAGATGGTGGGGCGGGTGACGCCGAACTCGGCGGCGATCTGGGCGACGGTGAGTTCGCCGGCTTCGTACATGTCTCGTGCCAGCCGGGCCTGACGGGGTCCGAGCTTGGGCTTCTGCCCGCCGGTCCGTCCGCGGGCGCGGGCGGCGGCGAGACCGTCGCGGGTGCGTTCGGACATCAGGGCGTGTTCGAACTCGGCGATGGAGCCGAGGATCTGGAAGAACATCCGGCCGACCGCGGTGGAGGTGTCGATGCCCTGGTCGAGCACCACCAGGTCGACACCGCGGGTCTGGAGCTGGTGGGAGAGCTCGATGAGATGCTCCAGCGAGCGCCCGAGCCGGTCGAGCTTGGTGATGACGAGTTGGTCGCCGGCGCGCAGCCCGCGCAGCGCCTCGTCGAGCTCGGGCCGGCGGGCGAGCTTGCCGGAGGCCTTGTCGATGAGGATCCGCTCGCAGCCGGCGGCGGCGAGCGCGTCGGACTGGGCCTCGGGGTGTTGATCGCGGGTCGAGACCTCGACGCCGCGCAACGCGACCGCGACGCCCTGCTGCACACCGCGGCCACTGCGCCGCGGCCGTCATTGTCCGTAGCCGATGCGCACGCCGAAAATGTATCGCGAACCTAGTTTTGCGTGACGTAGGCGCGGACACCGGTTGCGTTACATCAACGACCTGCGGAAACGTCGAGCCGACGGAAGTGTCTCGCGAACGATCGTTCGCGTACATTCACAGCGCAGCGGTCAGCGTGTCGCCTCGCGAGGGCTCGACCGATAGCTTTGCTATGTGTCTGAGGATCACCCCGGGAATCCTCGCTCTGCGAGGGTCGCTGCAGCTACTCCCGCTGATCTTCGCGACGCTATCGCCGAGACGCTCTGGGCGCGGGTTAGCGCGAAGGACCTTGCGGAGGTCTGCGTCAGCCTCCTCGGACTCGCCCCACAGCGGGACGAGTACGACGATCCGATGGCGAGCAAGCGCCGGTATGTGAAGCAACGTCTTCTCGGCAGGAGCACCCGCGAGGTGGTCGACCTTGCCCGCAAGGTCGTCGAGGAGTACGGCGACATCGAGCTAGCTGCGATGATGGGCCAGTTCGGCGCCAACGGCGTCGGTGGTGACCTCAGAAACCTGATCTTCGCCGCCGACGGCCCGAAACCGCGAATTGTGCTGCGCGATGCGATCAGCAACGTCATCGAGGTCGTCGAGAACGGCGAGTACTGCCTGGTCTACGACCGCGCCCTCGGGGCCAACGGTCTCACGTGGCGTGAGCTGGTGACATGGTGGTCCGAAGCTTCGTCGCTCGTCGGCGAGGAGCGGGTACGTGCCCTCAGTCTCTACAACCGCCTCCTGCAATCACTAGGCAACGACGCCGAGAAGCTGATCTTCCGCACGTACTGCGAGCGCTACGGAACGAATGGGTTCGACCTGCCGGCGTTGATCCCCCAGGTCTACCTGCACTACGACCCGTACACCCGTCGCCAGCTCGGCAACCAGCCCGGCGCGCTCGAACGGCAGCGGATGGACTTCCTGCTGCTGTTCCCGCAGCAGGTCTGGGTGGTCATCGAGCTCGACGGTATCCAGCACTACGCCGACGACGCCGACCGCGCGGATCCTGCCCGATACGCCCGCATGGTCCGCGAGGATCGCCGCCTCCGGCTCGCCGGCTACGAGGTCTACCGGTTCGGCGGAGCGGAGCTGATCGACAAGAGAGCCGGCGCCCGGATGCTCAACGAGTTCTTCGATTCGCTCCTTGAACGGCACAACCGGTAGCGGCCAGGTGCGGTTGCTGAAGTTCCCGCCACCTGCAATCGGCGGGCGACCGATCGGCCTGCCAGGCCCCTGACCTGGAGACTGAGGGGGCCTGGCAACCGAGAGTTGGGGTGAGAAGACGGGTTGTCACCCCAAAGACTGTCGGGGGTCCGCCGTAGCCTCCCGAGCGTGCCCGATCACCCTGTCCCGCCGGTGCGGACGCTGAGCGCCCGCGAGGCCGGCGTCACCGCACAGACCCTCTACGAAGGGGTGCCGCCCCACCTCGACCGGCCGCTGCGCGACTGGGCTCGGGAGTTCATCACCGCCTCCCTCGCCCAGCGGGTCGCGCTACGGATGCGGAGCACGACGATCCGGTCCGAGCTGCGCGAGGCGCTCGACGCCACCCAGGGGCGATCCGGCCATCTGATCGAGAAGCTCGACGGCCCCCGGCTGCTCGATGCGATCGACCTGAGCCTGCAACTCGACCAACAGCTGGCCTCCGAACGCGACGAGCTCGCCATGGCCACCGAAGCCGGCCAGGTCATCCACTACTCGCTCGAACGGCTCGACGCGGCGCGCGCACTCGACCGGGTGCTGCGCGACGGCGACTCGATCTACACGGTGACGGTTTCGGAGCAGCGGCCCGCGCTCCCGACCATGCTGATCCGCCGCGTGGACGCCACGGTGACCGCCGCGGCCGAGCACACCATCACCGCCGCACCCCCGACCGCCGCCACCCTGTTGCGCGACGCCTGGAACCGCACCTACGGCCTGCACCCCGACCCCACACCGGCCTACCACGCTGCCGTGCGCGCCGTGGAGGAGATCGCCTGCCCGCTCGTGATCCCCAACGACGACGCAGGCACGCTGGGCAAGGTGATCAGCTGTTTACGCCAGGGCGGCCACAAGTGGGCGTTCACGCTGGTCGACCGCGACGGCGCCGACACCGTCGACCCCCTGGTCGCGATGCTCAACCGACTGTGGACCGGACAGATCTCCCGCCACGGCGGCGGCAAGAACTCCGATGAGCAGAGCCGCGCTGAGGCGGTCGCGGCGGTGCACCTCGCAGTCGCCCTCGTGCAACTGCTCGGCACCGGTGCCCTCACCCGGCGGGCCACGTCGTGACCGGCCCACCGTCGGGTGCGCTCGTCGGGCCAACTCATGCCGCCCTCGACCGCACCGACTTCAGCGGGGACCGCCTGGGCCGCCTCGCCGCCGGCTGGCTACTCGGCTACGGGTCCCCGCACACCCGCCACGCCTACACCCGCGACCTCACCGGCTGAGCCGCTGGTGCGCCGGCCTCGACGTCGACCCGCTAGATGCCGACCGCGTGCACGTCGATGCCTGGGCCCGGCACCTGTCCGAGGGACTGGCCCTCACCCCGGCCACCGTCCGCTGGGGTGGTGTTTATGAGCGGAGCGGGCGCTGACCAGTGGTGTCAGGCGATCACGCACGGTGATCTCCGTCCGGTCCAGGCACCCGAACGCCGGCCACTTGATCAACGGGCATGGCCAGCAGACGCCGATCGGGCGGGTGGCGGGCGGTCCAGGCCTGCGCTCGGGCGAGTAGGTCGTCGGCCTCACGCCCCCACGCGAGGGGCTGCTCGGGGTCGCCGTTCCAGCGGCGCCCGGGCCAGCTGGGCGTGCCAGGCCTCGCGGCGGTAGACGAGCAGGGCCTGGTCGCGGGGCAGCAGCGCGCGGGCGGCGAGCAGGGCACCGGCGTGCGCGGCACATGCGAACCCGCGCCACAACGACCGCCGGCGGCCGGGCTCGCCGACCAGCACCAGCCCGACCACGACCGGCTCACGATGACAGTGGCGCGGCGCGACGTCGCTGCCCTTGACGAACCCGCCGCACCCAGCGGCCCGTAGATAGAACGGTTCATCCCACAACAGGGCTCCCCGGGGTGCGGCGCGGGACGGAATCACGGGCTCAGCCGCCGGGGAAGGGCGGGCGATGCCCCGAAAGCTACCGCTCGGCGGCTCGCCGCGCGAGCCGCGCGGGCCGCCTGCCGTGTGTGTGGCTGTCGCTTCCCGTTGAATGTGGCGGGGTTGACCTGGGCTGACCTGGGGTCCGCCACTTTGTCGGTGGGGTCGTCATCGCTGTTCCTTGTCATGCGAAGTGGCGGATTTCCGGGAAGGGCCTGCTGAACATGTAGGGGCTCCTGCGGAGGTCGTCGTTGAACTGGTTGCGGATCGCGGCGTAGCGGGCGCGGTGCTGGCGGATCCAGCCGCGGAGTGGCTCGGGGCTGCGGCCGGCCCGTAGTGCAGGCGGTAGGCGAACGCGGGTGGTTGGCCGAGACGTCCCCGCGACGGCTTCGGACGAAGGCGTCCGTGTTGAAGCCGAACTCCTTCGACCAATGGCGACGTGGCGGCGCCACTCGAGGTCCCAGAACAGCTCGGCGAGCGCGACGGCGTCGGGGAAGACGAGCAGCCGCCGGGTGCCCCGGGGCGGGCTGCGAGCCGCTCGTGGAAGACCCGGGTCGGGGCTGAGATGAAGGGGCTGCGGGCGGCCCGCCAGGTTGGCCGGGTACCCCCCTCTGCTCCGCCACATCCGCTGGGACACCGCCAGGCTGGGCCGGGAACCGACAGTGGCGCGCCGCCGGGCGCTTCCCCAGCTACACCCTCCGTACGCGACGCGAGCTGACAGCATTGTGTCATTTACGTAATAACGATTTAAATCGGTTTTGTTGCGTCTCTTCGTCAGTGACGGTATGCTCGCGGTCATGAGCGAGACGGCTGACCGGGGCGTCGACGACAGGCGTTGCCAGTTCCCGACCGGACCCGACGAGGTGTGCGGGCGGGCGGTGCGCGCGACCGAGGGCGGCGGCCCGGGTCGGCCCTCGCGCTACTGCGACGATCCCGAGCACACCCGCGCGAAGGCCTACGCCGCCCGGCGCACGATCGCGTTACGCGCGGCGGGTGGCGTCGGCGCAACGGCGGGACCCGCCGAGTCGGGGTTGGCGGAGCGGCCGGTGTCCGACGGGCGGGCGGCGTTCGGTGCGCTGCTGGCGCAGATGGGCGAGCTCGCCGAGGCTCACCGCCGGGTGCTGGATGACCAGCACGACCGGATGGCGGGGCTGTTGGGCCGGGCGGTCGAGGTCGCCGCCGCGGTGGTCGACCCGGACGCGGCCGCCTACGAGGTCGAACAGGCCCAGCGGGAGACGGGGGTGCGGGTCGCCGAGGCGCAGACCGCGCAGGCCGCCGCCGAGCGCGCCGCCCGGGAGGCGCGCCGCCGCGCCGAGCAGGAGACGGAGCTGCGGGCCCAGGCCGACGCCGCCGCCGAGGACGCGCTCGCCGCCACCGAGACCGCCCGCGCCGAGACGGCCGCGGCCGAGCAGCGCGTCGGAGAGGCCGAGGCCGCCCGCGCCGCCGCCGACCAGGCCGCCCAGGTGGAGCTCGCGCGGCTGCGGCAGGAGGCCGAGCAGGCCGCCGACACGCTGCGCGCCGAAGCGGCCCGCCAGGCCCGCGAGGCAGTCGAGGCCCACGAGCAGGCCCTCGCTGCGCTGCAGGCGCAGCACCAGGCGCGGCTCGACACCGCCCGCCAGGACGCCGACCAGCGGGTCGCCGCGGCCGAGCAGCAGACCGAGCGGGCCCGTCGCGACGCCGCCGCCGAGACCAGCGCCGCCCAGCAGCGGGTCAACGAGGCGGCCGCGGCCGCGACCCGCGCCGAGGCCTCCGCAGCCGCGGCCGAGCGCCGCGCCACCGACGCCCAGACCGGCGCCGAGCGGGCCCGCGCCGAGCTGGACCAGCAGCGTGCCGCGCACCGCGAGGAAATCACCCAGTTGCGCCGCGACGCCGCCGAGGAACGGGCCGCGCTGCGCGCACAGGCCGCCGCCGCGCTGGAGGAAGCCCGCGCCGAGCTCGCCGCGCACCGCGAGGAGATCGCGGCGCTTCGCCGCGACGCCGCCGAGGAACGCGCCGCGCTGCGCGAGCAGGCCGCCGCCCAGCTCGACGCGGTCCTGGCCCGCCTCAGCCAGCCCGAACCGCCCCGCCCGGGCGGGCCCCGCACCAGCGACCCCACCCCCACCCCCGCAAGTGGTGGTGGGCGACGACGCCGCGGCGCGGACCCCGCGCCCGACCCGGACGCTGCTTCCCCGGACGACGGGAGCCGGTGATGACCCTCGCCCCCGAGTCCGGCCGCGTCGTCGACGTCCCGGTCGCCCGCACCGCCCGCCCCCGGTCCGACCCGGACGCCCCGACACTGCGGTGCCCGGCCTGCGGGGCACGCGCGAGCGGGCCGGGCACCCGCGCGCTGGCCGGCGAGCTCGACATCACATGGCTCGCCCCGCACCCGACCCGACCCGACGCGGTCCGCGAGCAACGGCACTGCCGCCGCTGCGCCCCCACCGGGCAGGTCCGCGAGATCGCCTGCCTGATCTGTGCCGACGGGCCGCTGCTCACCGGCCCGGTCCACGATCACGCCGTGCAGGGATGGCTGCGCGGCCACGGCTGGCGCGAGGGTGCCGCCGGGTGGGCCTGCCCGGCCTGCCCCACGCCCGACCCGCGGGCGGTCACCCCATGAACCCTCCCGGTCCGCCCGTCGAGGATCGCCCGGCCCGCCACCAGCTGCACCGCACCCGCGGCTGGCGCAAGCCCGCCGGCGTGGTGGTCGTCGCCCGGCCCGGCCGGTGGGGCAACCCGTACCGGGTCGGGGATCCCGATCCCGACCGGGCCGGCGCGATCGAGGACCGGGCCCGTGCAGTGGCGCTCTACCGTCGCTACCTGCAGGCACGCCCCGAGCTGCGCGCGCGGGCCCGTCTCGAACTGGCCGGCCACGCGCTGGCATGCTGGTGCCCACTCGACCAGCCTTGCCACGCCGAGGTCCTCCTCCAGGTCGCCAACACTCGACCCGACCACCCGCCGCGGACCTGATCACGGTGAACGCAGCAGCAGGGCCCGGGACGAGCTCAACAACCGTGCTCCACGCCTACGGGGACTAGCACATGATCTGCACCGACCTGGGTCCGCACCGGCCCCGGCCCGGGCGAAGCGGCCGCCCATCTGAGCCCCGGCACCTCTGAGCTGAACCGCGACCAGGCCGCGGACTGCCACGTCCGGTCGCCAGCCGGGGCCGTGATAGGGCACAGTGCGGGTGTGGCGGCGCGCTCGTCGGTCAACCCCCGACCGGCGAGTGCCCCGCCACCCCAGCAGGGTTCGACCCACCCGCTCACCAGCCGAGCCGATCACGCCCAGGCCGTCTACGCCCTACGCCCCCACGTCCAACCCCGCACGTGACCGGCCGGCTGGCCGAGATGTTCTACCGGCTCACCGGGCACGCTTGCCGGTGGATGTTGCCCAGCAGTTGGGTCTGGCCCGGAGGTCAAGCCCGCCGGCGTGGTGTGTGACGGCGACCGCGTGATCTTCTGTTCTGGTCAGGCGCTCAGCGCCGGGATCGTGTCGATCGAGCCCACCTCCTCGGCGTTGGTGGCGGTGTCGGGGACCGCGGTGATCCGGGAGCGGGCGAGGACGTCGAGGCCGAGGTAGCGGCGTCCTTCGGCCCATTCGTCGTGTTGCTCGGCGAGCACGGCGCCGACGAGGCGGATCAGGGAGTCGCGGTCGGGAAAGATCCCGACGACGTCGGTGCGGCGGCGGATCTCGCTGTTGAGCCGCTCGGAGGGGTTGTTCGACCAGATCTGGCGCCAGAGTTGCTTGGGGAACCCGGTGAAGGCGAGGACGTCTGTCCGCGCTGCGTCGAGGTGCTCGGCGACCTTGGGCAGCTTGTCGGCGACGGCGTCGAGGACGCGGTCGAACTGGGCGTGCACCGAGACGCTGTCGGGCTGGTCGTAGACCGAGTGCAGCAGCGCCCGCACCCACGGCCAGGACACCTTCGGGGTCGCGGCCATCAGGTTCGCCGCGTAGTGCGTCCTGCACCTTTGCCAGGCCGCGCCGGGTAGCGTGGCGCCGATTGCGGACACGAGCCCGGCGTGGGCGTCGGAGGTGACCAGCCGGACCCCGGTCAGGCCGCGGGCGGTGAGGTCGCGGAAGAACCCCAACCAGCCGGCGCCGTCTTCTGCGGAGGTGACCTGCAGGCCGAGGATCTCGCGGTGCCCGTCGGCGTTGACCCCGGTCGCGAGCAAGGCGTGGACGTTGACCACGCGGCCGCCCTCGCGGACCTTGAGCACCAACGCGTCCGCGGCGACGAACGTGTACGGGCCTTGGTCGAGCGGGCGGGCACGGAACTCGGCGACCTGCGCGTCGAGGTCCTGGGCCATCACCGAGACCTGCGACTTGGACAGCCTGGTGATGCCGAGGGACTCGACGAGCTTCTCCATTCGGCGGGTAGAGACCCCGAGCAGGTAGCAGGTGGCGACCACTGTGGTCAGTGCCCGCTCAGCGCGGCGACGGCGCTCCAACAACCAGTCGGGGAAGTAAGAGCCGTTGCGCAGCTTGGGGATCGCCACGTCGATCGTCCCGGCGCGGGTGTCGAAGTCGCGGTGTCGGTAGCCGTTGCGGGTGTTCGTCCGCGCGTTGCTGCGCTCGCCCCAGGCGGCTCCGCAGACCGAGTCGGCGTCGGCGGACATGAGGGTGTTGATGAACGTGGTCAACATCTGGCGCAGCAGGTCGGGACTTGCCTGCGACAGCTGCTCGTGCAGGAACTCGGTGGGGATGCTCCTATGGACTGTCAAGTGTGGGCAGGGCGCGGAAGACCTCGCGGGCCACGTAGCGCTTGAGGCAGCGCATGATCTCCTTCTTCCCAAGGCCTTGGCCGGTGCGTCGGGCGGCATAGTCCCTGGTCCGGGGGTCGTAGCGCAGCCGAGACAGCACGATGGTGTGCAGCGCGTTGTTCGCTGAACGGTCCCCGCCCCGGTTGAGGCGGTGCCGATCGGTTCGGCCGCTGCTAGCGGGAATCGGCGCGACCCCGCACAGGTGCGCGAACGACGCCTCCGATCGCAGCCGCTCGGGGTTGTCACCCACGCAGGCCAGCAGCTGCCCGGCGACCTCGGTCGCGACGCCGCGCAGTTCAAGCAACGCAGGCGCCGCGGCACGAACAAGGGGACGCAGCTCGTCGTCGAGGTCGCCGATCTCCTGGCTGAGGTACTGATACCGACGGGCGAGACGACGCAAGGCGCTCTTCGCCGCAGCCATCACCACATCCTGGCCCGGGCAGTCCGCCAGGTCGGAGTTCCGCGCGGGACGCAGCCGCGAGCACGCGACGACCAGCCTCGCTGGGGTGAGCCCGCGCAACTGCTCGCGCAGGTCCGCCGGTGCGGTCACGATCAAGGCGCGGAGCTGGTTGATCGTCTGGGTTCGAGCCTTCATCGCCCCGCGACGCGCGACGCGCAGCGACCGGACCGCTTCGACCAACCCGACTCGAGATTTCGGTGTGCCCGACGCCGTGCCGTTCAGCGCCGCGGCCGCCGCAGCGTAGGCATCGATCGGGTCGGACTTGCCTCGCGCCCGGCGAGTCCGGCGGTCGGGCCGGTCCACCTCGACGACGGTCACGCCGGCGCCGGCGAGGAACCGTGCGAGTCCGGCGCCGTAGGAGCCGGTGCCTTCGATGCCGATCCGTTGCGCGATGCCGTGACCGCTCATCCACACCAGCAGCTGTCGGTAGCCATCGGTGGTGGCCGGGAACTGGGCGTCAGCCAGCGGGCGGCCGACCTGGTCGATCACCGCGATGTGGTGGGTATCGCGGTGGGTGTCGACGCCGGCGACGATCATGTCGGCGAGGGGGGCAGTGCTGGTCAACAGGTGCTCCTGATGGTGGCGGACAGGGAGCACGACGTCGGCGCGGCGACGGACAAGACAGCGGTGGGCCGGGACAGCAAGCTCCTATGAGGTCACGACCGCGAGCCGACGCCGTGCATCGGCGTCACCGACAGGGCCGACGAATCCCTACCAGGACAGCAGCTGCGTCGGTCGATACTTGGGTCAGACCCGGCCGGTGGCGCCGCACCCATCCTCGCTGTCGATACTGGACGGTGCGGTCATCGCGTGGAACTCCTCGAGTCTGTGAGAGGTCTCAAGAAGATCACGCGGTGGCCGCCCTACACGCTTACGCCGTGCCCGTCACCGGGCCTGCCGCACACCACCTTGGTGGACACCACTCGTGGGATCTCGACTGGGTGATACCCTAGCGCTACGGTTCGAAGTATCTCTCGCGTTGTCGACAGGTCCGCCAGAAAGTCCGAATAGAGCTGTCGGCGGGTCTCAAAAAGTGCTTTCGATCTCTCTCTTAACCACCGCCGTCGGTCCACTATGAGTGTCGAACCAACGCCGATGAAAGCGCCAAGGAGAGTGCCAGCCAGCGTCAACCACTGCATTCCGTAAGGGTGCCACGTTGACCAAGACGCGTCGAGGGTTCCTCGGCCCGCAGCCAGGCTGCCCCCGATACCCGCGGACCGAGGATACGCGGGAGTTGCTGTGGCGGCCGTGGTGTGGTCCTACAGTCGCTCCACCAAGCCGGTGTTGCGGCCACCGGTTGCGGTCGGTCGGTACACATCGATCGACTTGGGCTGCATTGACAGCGGCCAGTCCAAACTCCCCGTAGGCGGCCATTTGCCGCCCCGGTGACGGCCAGTGTTCTCCCCGCTGGCGGCCAGATATCTCCCCGGTGACCAGTAGTGGGTTGCCGGCGGCGAGGGTCTGCCGGTGAAGCGGAACGAGGAGATCATGGAGATCCTGGAGGCGTTCGACCTCACGGGCGGTTACCGTGCCGCCGCGGAGTTGGCGGGCTGTGATCACCACACCGTCGCCCGGTATGTGGCGTTGCGCGAGACCGGTCAACCACCTGTCGCCCGGGAGCACCGGGCGCGGCCGATCGACGACTACCTCGACAAGATCGAGGAGCTCGTGGTCCGCTCCGACGGCCGGGTCCGCGCGGATGTGGTGCACGAGCGGATCGCCGCGATGGGCTTCACCGGCGGTGAGCGCACCACCCGCCGAACGGTCGCCGAGGTCAAGGCCCGGTTGCGGGCCGGGCAGCGCCCCGTGTTCCGGCCGTGGGTGGTCGAGCCGGGGCTGTGGCTGCAGTGGGACTGGGGCGAAGGACCCCGGGTGAACGGGCGCCGCACGAACCTGTGGTGCGCCTGGTTGGCCTGGTCACGGTTCCGGGTCGTGCTCGCGGTCTGGGACCGCACCCTGCCGACGATCACAGCGTGCATGGACACCACCCTGCGCTGCCTCGGTGGGGTCCCGACCTACGCGTTGACCGACAACGAGCGCACCGTGTCGGTCGATCACGTCGCGGGGATCGCGGTGCGGCACCCGGAGATCGTCGCGGTCGGGCGGCACTACGGGATGACCATCCGCATCTGTGTGCCGGCGGATCCGCAGTCCAAGGGCGGCAGCGAAGCCACGGTGCGGATCGCGAAGGCCGACCTCGTCCCGACCGCGGCGAACCTGTTGGAGGACTACCGCACCTTCTCCCAACTGGAGACTGCGTGTCGGGAGTTCTGCGAGCAGGTCAACGCGCGCCCGCATCGCGAGACTCGTCGGGCCCCGGCGGAGATGCTTGCCGAGGAGCGAACGCGGCTGCACCCGCTGCCCACCCAGCCGTTCACGGTGGCGTTCGGCACGACACGGCGGGTGAACTGGGACTCGACCGTTTCGGTCGACGGGGTGCGCTACTCGGTGCCGCATCAGCTGGTCGACACCCGGGTCTGGGTCCGGTTCCACGGCGACGACCTGGTCATCACCGCGGTCGGGGAGAACGGGCCGGGCGAGGTCGCCCGCCACGCCCGCTCGACCCCGAGGACGCCCTCGATCCAGCCCGATCACTACCCGCCACCCACCGCCGCCGCCAGCGCCGCCGGGGAACGGGTGCCCCGGGCGAGCAGCGCCGCGGAGGTCGAGTTCCTCGCCCTCGGCCCCGGGGCCGCGTCATGGCTGGTCGAGGCGGCCGGGTCCGGGGCGCGAGGGGTGCGCCGCAAGATGGCCGAGGCCGTGGCACTGGCCAAGCTGCACCCACCCGGCGAGGTCGACCGCGCCCTGGGCACCGCCGCGGTCGCGGGCCGGTTCGCCGAGAACGACGTGCTGCGCATCCTCGCCCACCAGGCCGGCCGCGACATCGGCAAACCGATCATCCGAGCCAGTGAGACCCACAGCCTGCAACCCGGCACCGCCGCCTGGTCCGGGTTCGGCGTCACCCCCGCCGCCCCACCCGAGCCGGACCACGACCCGGCAGGAGAGCCGACATGAGCGCACCCACCACCACCGGCACGACATCCGCCAGCAGGCCGGTCAGAAACCCTGTTGTCGCGGCGTCGGGCGGGGATCCGCTGGCCGAGGCGATCGAGCTCACCCGCCGGCTCAAGCTGCCGCACATCCGCCGCCACCTCGTCGAGCTCGTGCCGACCGCGCGGGCGCAGCGCTGGGACCACGCCGAGCTCGTCCGGGTCCTGCTCGCCGAGGAAGCCGCCGGCCGCGACGCCACGAACCTGCGCACCCGCCGTCAGCGGGCCGGGTTCCCCGCCGGGAAGACCCTGCACGACTGGGACGCCGGCGCGTCCTGCATCCCGCGCCCCCACCCAGGACGCGCTCACCAGCCTGGAGTGGGTGGGACGCCGGGAGAACGTGTGCATCTGCGGGCCCTCAGGCACCGGCAAGTCGCACTTCTGCGAGGCCCTCGGCCAGGCCGCGGTCGAGGCCGGGATGACCGTCGCCTGGTTCACCATCGAAGACCTCGGCGCCCTGGTCCGCCGCCACCGAGCCGATGACTCGATCATCCGGGCGCTCGCGCGGCTGATCCGCACCGACCTGATCATCGTCGACGACATCGGGCTCCTGCCGGTCTCCCCAGACGCCGCGGAGGGGTTCTATCGGCTCGTCGACGCCGCCTACGAACGCCGCTCCCTCGCCGTCTCGAGCAACCTGCACCCGTCGGGGTTCGACGAGATCATGCCCAAGACCCTGGCCACCGCCACGGTCGACCGGCTCCTGCACCACGCCCACATCGTCGTCACCGACGGTGACAGCTACCGGCTCGCCCAGGCCACCTCCGGCAAGGGGGTGAGCCCGTTGAGCTGAGCACGCACGACTCGAGGCGGGGAGATATCTGGCCGCCGTCGGGGAGAACTATCTGGCCACCAGTGGGGAGAACTCCTGGCCGCCGGTGGGGAGATCAAGCTGGCCATTGACACTGCATCCTGCGCACCTCCGGTTTGGTCGCCTCGATGGGCAGCACGGCGACGCGTTCAACAACGCCATGGCCGAGGGCTTCTTCGCCACTCGCCAACCAGGTTGGAAAGGGCTCAGTGTCGTTTGACACAAATAGAGACCACTCTTCCGGTCGGCCCGTGAACGAAGCTCGGGAGCGAGCCCTCCGGTCTCCGCCCGCCATCGGTAGCCGGTCTTGCGTCCGATCCCGAGAGTCCGGCACGCCTCCACGGTGCCGATCCCGTTCGCCAACAGCGCCCAGTACTGGGCCTCCACATCCAACTGCCGCTTGCGTCCACGTCGAGCCATCTGCACACCCCTCATGATCAGGAATGTTGCGACAAACCCTCGAACCCACGCGGACCAGCCGGGTCACGGTTCAACCGGAGTTGACAGCGGGAGGCTCCGCCGTCGATCGGTCGCCCGGAGAGATGTCACACCGACGGTGCGGTGCAATGCGGACATGCGCACCCTGCGGTCCCCGATACCATGCCTTGAGAGATCAAACGGGCATAGCATTCAGTGGCACCTTCGGCGTTCCCCGATCGCTTCAAGCGTGGCTAGACCAATGCTTACCGGGGCCGCCCGAAGAATGATCAGCGGAGCAAAGGTTCGGGGCAGCGCGGCCGGACCAGACGACCCCGCCAAGACATTCGCCGGACGGCCTGCCACGCCGCGGCCTGCCTCCGCGGCCCGTGACCACCGACCGTCGTGAGCGGAGTGGCATCCAGCGGTCGCTATCGGGGAGCGCGAAATGGTCGCGATCCAGTCACGATGACTGCAACGTTGCTGGTCGGCTCAAGTCGCGCTTCGAGAAGCCCCGCCAAAGCAATATACGCTGACTTCTCTCGCTCGTAGCTAACTGGAATATCTGCTTCGAGAAATGCTCTATGCGCAGTGGGATAATGCTTGGCTACCAAGGATTCGGACACGCTGCCGATGCGTGTCCCGCGGGGAAGGTTCCGGCGGAGGTGTGGCAGTGTCGTGTTGGGATTCGCCGACTGCAATGTGGGCTCGAACGGCAATTCGGGCAGAGGAATATCGCACGGCTCAATTCGCGAGCTACCTTTTCGCCAGGCGCGTGCTATTCCATCTGCATCGCTGGGCTGTAGCAACAGGTACCTGCGCCGGCTTGCGACCCCATAGAATTCTCCCACAGCGGCAAGCCTGCGAAAACCAAGCTCCATGCCGAGCGGGCCGAAGCCGCCGGCGATAGTCTGCACAATTAGATCGACTTGAGGACAATTCTCGTAAATCATCCAAGCGAGCGCGGCCTTACCCTCAAGCTTCCAGGGTAGGGGTGCCAAATGGTGCCAACCGCGCTCAGCGGCTACCGATCTGGCTATTGCGGAGAACTGTTTATACGGACCGTCCACGGCGACGACAGGCCAGTCGGTTAGGTCCGGCAGTCCATCCAATTTGGACATGTTTGCCGCAGGGACAATAATGGCGCAACGCACACCCAACTCCTCGGCATAGTGACGGTAGGCTAGAACAGTATTGCCAGTTGAATGCACAGAAACAAAATCGAGATTTAGTTCTGCGGCCATTGCCATAATCACGATTGCTTCGTAGTCCTTGAAAGTTCCAGTCGCGAGTCCTGTCGCGTCAACAAGCCAGACGGATTGGACGCCAAGCATCTTCTCCAGTAACGCCGAACGCCGCACCTCGTCAGTCGCTGCAGGCTGTCCACCCAGGATTTTGACTGGCAACATGTCGGCGTAACGCCACGGTGCACGGAGGCGACGGCCTGAGAGGTCCTGTAGTGGCCGTGTCCCCGAGGGCGAAAAAGATAAGTCCGTTCCGCAATGAGTGCATTTGTAAGCAGCAATCGCTTCCGGACCTTGCTCTGAGGACGAGCACGACGTGCAGTCGAGGCGGAAGCTGCTCATGCCATCCCCATCTACGCTGATCAGCTAACCTAAGCCCTCTGAGCGTGGTGAAAGAACATGATCGAGTCGCGCCCCAACCGGAGTTCCTCCCTCAGACGGAAACCCTTACGTCATAGCGGCACAAGTAGGGCAACGTCGTCATAAAGTGACTGGTCATCGTGGCAGACGGTCAGGTCGTCAGTCAATAGCAGGACGTCGTATCTACGGAAACTGGCCAGCCGGATTAGCATTGGACATCCTAACCCCGGTCATTCATGAGGCCTGCGGATCGATCTTGTGATCGGGGCGGCTGGCCTGGCTGATGTTGTTCTGGAAGGTGGGCATGGCGGGCCGCCGGCATGCTGGTTCTGCCGGTAGCTCACGCCGCTCATCGTGTCAGGATCGAAGATCAACCAGCCGGGACAGGCAGCGCCGCGAGCCGGGTGAACGCCGCAGCGAGATCCTGCGCCCACGGCCAGGTGCGCTGGATCCGTAGCCAGAGCCGTCTCTGTCCGCGGGTGAGCCGGTCGCCGACGTGCAGCAGCGGGCAAGCAGCGTATTCGGCTCGGCCTTCGCGAGATCGTCGTGCAGGAGCAGGTGCTGGGTCCAGGCGATCAGATTGAAGCGCCAACATGACAACACTCAACCAGGTGGCGTTGATCGCGAAGCTGCAGGACGGGACGTGGTCAAGGCCGGTGTACTTCGCCGTGCGGATCCGGCCCTCGACCCCGGCGTGGGCGCGGTGCCGGGCGTCGAGGTTGGCGAGTTGCCCGTACCTCGTGTCGGTGGCGAAGGCGGTGTAGCGCCAGCCATCTCGCTCTTCGAAGGCGTCGAGCTGAGCCGCGGGATGCGGACGTTCCCGACGCACGATCAACCGAGTTCCCGATGGGGGTAGCCGGTCAGCGATCGGGCGGGACGCACACGGGTGATCTCGGCCAGGGCGCCGCCGTCGCGGTGCCCGCCGTCGGCGTCGATCGCGTCGGTCCACACCGTCTTCGCAACCGTGGCGATCGCGGTCCGCCTCGGATTGCCAGCCGACCGAGAACTCGCAGCTCACCGATTCGTCGCGGCGGATGCGGATGTGGGCGAAGAACTCTCGCGTGCAGCCGGGGGGATCGGCCCGGACCAGGATCGGGGTGCCGTGCCGGTGATGGTCGGGCAGCAGCGCGCGCTGCTGCCAGGACGGTGACGTGGTCGGCGGCGGTGTTGCTGCCCGCGTTCCCGCGGCGCAGCGTGGAGGCGAGGAACTCGCCGGTGTTGCCGCAGAACGCCAGCATCGGATGGAACCCGAACGACTTTTGAACGTCGGCGCCGCGCACTCCTTCTCGCCGTGACAGACCACGACCGACGCGTCCAGGTCGATTACCAGCCCAGGCAGGTCACGGCCGCCGGCCGGAGCCGGCGGGAACGACTCACCGGTCAGCTCCGCGCGCTGCGCCCAGACGACCTCCCGCGCCCCGGCCCGAGCCTGCGCCACCGAGCCCAGCCGTGCGGTGTCGAGCTGATCGAGCAACCGCCAGTAGGTCGAGTCCGCGCCACGGACCCGAACAGCGAAGCCTGGTCCGCCAGCACCGCGACTTCGGAGATCGTCGTCGCGCCGTCGGCGAGCGCGACCGCCATGTCCACCCATACCCGCCCCGGATCGTGCCGCGCCCGCGGCTTCCGCAACCCGGCCAGCAACTCCGACAGCTGCCCGGTCAGCGTGGTCCGATCGGCAACATCAGCGAGCAACCGCGACCCGGAGTGCGACACCACGCCCTCGCCGTCCGCGGTTGCCATGATCTTAGGTCTGGTCCTTGTAGCCTGCACCTCGATAGTGCTCCTCTACATGGACGATCTGAGCCCTCAGCAAGCACAGTCTCACCTGGTAGCGGGCCACTTTCGTCCGTCCGCAAACAGACACGCCGAACCTCTCATGAAGAGCCCAGGCTAAGCTTCGGAAAAGGATGCGCAATCCTCACGAAAATCGGTCGCACCCGTCTAGTGTCCTGAGTCGTTAATTCGCAATATAACTCTTGGTAGCCTTCGACGATGCCGAGAAGGGGTCGACCGACCGCGGAACTGGTGCTTGCTCAGGACGAGCGGGAGACGCTGGTGCGCTGGGTTCGACGCCCGAACAGTGCCCAGGCCCTCGCCCTACGGGCCAGCATCGTGCTCGCCGAAGGCGCAACCAACACTGCTGTGGCGCAGCAACTGCGGATCCGGCCGCAGACGGTGGGTAAGTGGCCGGCCCGGTTCGTCACCGACCGACTGGCCGGGCTCTCGGACGAGGCCCGGCCCGGCCGGCCCCGCACTGTCAGCGACACCGACGTCGAGCAGGTACTGACCGCCACCCTGGAGCAGGCCCCACCTGACGGCGGCACGCACTGGTCGACCCGGATGATGGCCGCCCGGTCCGGACTGACCCAGACCGCGGTGTCACGGATCTGGCGGGCGTTCGAACTCAAGCCGCACAAGGTCAACTACTGGAAGCTGTCGACCGACCCGCACTTCGTGGACAAGCTCTACGACGTCGTCGGTCTCTACCTCGACCCGCCCGAGCGGGCCCTGGTCTTGTGTGTGGACGAGAAATCCCAGGTCCAGGCCCTCGACCGGTCCGCGCCGGTACTGCCGATGATGCCCGCTGATCCCGAGCGCCAGACCCACACCTACATCCGTCACGGCACCACCAGCCTGTTCGCCGCACTCGACATGGCCACCGGCCAGGTCTATAGCTGCCTGCAGCGCCAGCACCGCGCGATCGAGTTCCGCAAGTTCCTCAACCAGCTCCACCGCGAGGTCCCCGCCGACCACGAGGTCCATCTGATCCTGGACAACTACGCCACCCACAAAACCCCGGAGATCAAACGCTGGCTGATGCGCCACCCCAGGTTCCACCTGCACTTCACCCCGACCAGCAGCTCCTGGCTCAACATGGTCGAACGCTTCTTCGCCGAACTCACCACCCGCATGCTGCGCCGCGGACGAAGATCGAGCAGGTCCCGCAGCGGACGTACTCGGAGTCGACCTTGCTGAAGTTGCTCCTCCCAGAAGCAGCGTCGCCGACGATCGGGGCGCAGGTCATCGACGATCACAGCGACTCTCACAGCGTGCCTCTCTCGGCAGTGCAGGTGTTATTGGGTGGTTCTTCTCAGTGGTGGACGTTTGGGGTCAGAGGAAGGTCATTCACGAGTTCAGTGACAGGTCCAAGGTTTCCGATTGCCACGACGGTATCCGACTTCACGTACGCTTTCTTCCCACGTCGGAAGTACAGTCCAAGCCCGAGTCGTTTCTCAGTTTCAAGTGTTTCGATATCCGACCTGTATGAATCGCCAACCACGACAACGTTTTGCGGGCTTACCGTGCGGCCCAGATCTTTCTCAATCGCCGAGAACACAGAGTCGTAGTAACGCGTATCAGGCTTATCGATGGGGTCTCCAATAATGGCATCCCTGAACATCACGCCGTGTTTCCGAAGCTTACTCAGGCGATTGTGTTTGAAACGACGGGAATACTCGGGATCGTAGTCGAACTGACCGTTACCTTTAAGCTGAAACCGAGCGTCGCTCGACGTAATCAAGTAGAGTGGGGTCTGGTTTATGGCGAGCGCCTTGGCGAGTTCGAGGGCATCCTCAATAAATTGTATGTTGTCGCTGACGTATTGCCAGTAGTCGTCGGCTATCTTGGCGAGCCTAAATGGCTCGATCAGAATTCCGAAATCTTCGCAAGCTATTTTCAGTAGAATCTCACGGCTGAAGGGCTTGGTGATTCGCCAACGTTGCTGAATGTCTTTTTGGCAAGACTGAACTCTTCCTTGTAATTTGCGCAGCGGTTCTGACGCCGCATTGAGTGCAGTTGATGTAGTCGCTTGATGCACCGCCAAGAGGTCGTCGAAGATGCTAATAAATCTTGAAGCGATGTTTCTTGCGACCTCTGGATCTATTGATTTTGAAAGGGAGGCCGCAACTGTTGGTTCCGCGGACCGGTGCATCGCAGCTGTGTCGGTAAGGGTGTCATCGACGTCGAACAGCCATATGGTGCTTGGATATGTGCTCGTGACAAGTTGCAATCGGGACTCGACGTCGGACTTTAGGTCCACGATGCCCTCTGTTCTCGGTGGGTTACGGGCTGTCGGCTTCATGCGCGTGCAGTGCCGCGATTGCTGCGCCGACCGCTCCGGCTGAAGATCGGTAGTGTGGCGTTGTGATTCTGGCACGAGCGGCGGCGCTTGGGAAGGACCGTTTATGTGCGACGCGTCGAGCCGGTGCCAGGAGCGCTTCGCCGAGGTCAGAAACTCCTCCGCCAATGATGACATGCGACGGGTTGAATATATTGATCAGGCTCGCTATTCCGACGCCCAAATACACGGCGGTCTCGTCGATTATCGCTTGAGCTATTCTGTTTCCCTTCGCAGCCTGGTCGCCGACCCATCGTCCGTCGATAGGACTGATGTGCTGTGTTGTCGCATCATCACGCTGAAGATACCTTTCAGTGATCGCTGTGCCTGATGCATAAGCATTCAGGCATCCGATGCCGCCGCAAACGCATTGGCGTCCAGATGCGTTGACGCTCATGTGGCCGAGTTGCCCGGCTATTCCATCCGGACCACGCAGTGGTGTTCCGTTGAGAATCACAGAGGCGCCGACTCCTGTTCCGAGGGTCAGGCATACGAGAATTCCATGCCCGTTACCTGCTTTCAATGTCCATTGACCTCGAGCCATCATCACGGCATCGTTATCGATGGTGAGTTCGATGTCGTCGTCGAGCATTTGCAACAGGATTCGCTCGACATTAACGTTCTTCCAACGTGGCAATATGATTGAGTCGACGAACATTCGATCTGTCGAGAGGATGCCGGGTAGTCCTAAACCTACACATGGAACTTCAATGCCAGAGTCGTGAGCCTGAGTTCTGAGCGTCGCAATAAGCTTTGCAGTGCTCCTAAGTATCTCCTCTGGCGATCCGGCTGTGTTTGTTGCGATCCGTGCATGAGCTAAGATTTGGTCTGGCAGATATGTAACGGCCAGTGTCTTAGTCCCGCCTATGTCGACGCCAATCGCGGCTGACGGATATGGCTGTGTCTTCAAACGCGCTGCCACCCCCAAAGTTGCTCCGCTCATGGCGTGGTTCCCTCTATAGTCGCTGCTGCGGCGTGTTTCGTTACATGTGGTTGACTACTTCAGGTATTGAGCTGCGATTGAGAGTCGTGGGAAGTCGCGCGTGTGTGGCCGTTGGTTGCAATAGATTAACATTTCGACAGGAGGGGAATCGCGTTGAATGATTTGCGTAAGGAGTCGAGTCGTTCGCGTGGCGAATTGCATGTATGCATGAATTATGTGGAGAAGGAGTCGTCGAGACGGATGGGAGTGAAGAGTGAATCGTCTCGCTCTTGAGGGGCAGATCTGTGGTTCTAGCTGGTTGTCTCTAGTTGGCGCAGAGTTTCGACTGTATATGTTCACGTCCGGAAAAGGGATCCGGCGACGAGCGACGCTTGGGTCTTCATTGCAGCTCCAGGTGTCTGCTCTCAGTTGGGCAAAGTTGTCCCGGTAGCACGGCAAACGCTAGTGACGAGTGCATGGCGTCACATATGGTCTCGCGCTTCTCGCTATTGCCGTTCATTGGACTGATGAACATTGGCTTTACTTCTCCGGTTCAGGCTGGCATCGCTGGCTGCCGCGTCCGGTGTTTGCGTGATAAGTCGTGGTTGGCCGGGTAATTCGCAGTCGTGAGCGAGCCACGATGAGGACGATGGCAAGAGAGTGTGGTCAGCGCAGCAACGCAACTGGTCACGTCCCCGCTGGTGGTGTAACTCGCGGCCTGTCCGGCGTGCCTGTGCGCGCAGGATGGGCCACCGCGTGACGCTCTGCGTGATCCCGCCAAAGGACCTCGTAGAGAGGTGCCACGCGATGGCCTTGGACCAGTCTGCCCTGCTCGAAGTCTTGGATGCACTCAAGGCCGCTGATGTCGCTGGTCGTGTCCGCCAGGCCGCGGAAACGGTCTATCAGGCGTTGATCGAGGCCGAGCTGACCGATTCGATCGGCGCCGCCCTGCATGAGCGCAGCGACGCCCGCACGGCCCAGCGCAACGGCCACCGCACCCGCATCCTGTCCACCACGGCCGGGGACCTGGAGCTGAAGATCGGAGAAGCTGCGCACCGGATCGTTCTTCCCGTCGCTGCTCGAGCGGCGCCGCCGGGTGGATCAGGCGTTGTTCGCGGTGGTGATGGAGGCCTATCTGCACGGCGTGTCCACGCGGAAGGTCGACGACCTGGTTAAGGCACTCGGCGCCGACACCGGGATCTCCAAGAGTGAGGTGAGCAGGATCTGCGCGGATCTCGACGTCGAGGTCGGCGCGTTCCGAGGCCGCTCGCTGGCCGAGCAGCAGTCTCCTACGTCTTCTTGGACGCGACCTATTGCAAGGCGCGGGTGAACCACCGCGTGGTGTCCCAGGCGGTCGTGATCGCCACCGGTGTCCGGGCCGACGGCTGGCGCGAGGTCCTCGGGTTCGCCGTCGGCGACAGCGAGGACGGCGCGTTCTGGACCGCGTTCCTGCGCTCGCTGAAGGCGCGTGGGCTCGGCGGGGTACAGCTGGTCATCTCCGATGCCCACACCGGGCTCAAACAGGCCATCTCCGCAGTCCTGCTCGGCTCGGCCTGGCAACGGTGCCGGGTGCACTTCCTGCGCAACATCCTCGCGCAGGTCCCGAAGGGCAACGCCGAGATGGTGGCCGCGGCGACCCGCACGATCTTCGCCCAACCCGATGCCACTCACGTCCGTGAACAGCTCGGGGTGATCGCCCGGGATGCTCGGGCGGCAATCGGTGGAGGCGATGCTGCGTGACGCCACCGAGGACCTGTTGGCGTTCACCGGGTTCCCGCCGGCGCACTGGAAGAAGATCTGGCCCGCCGCTACCCCTCCGAGGCCACCATGGTCCTCCCGTCGTGATTGTCGGCGATCGCGGCCGGCAGGAGTAATCGCATGACCGTCGCCGACACCAGATGATCATATTTCCGGGCCTGACCGACACGGCGACGCCGACGTGAAACGCGCTGCAGGACACCCGACGCCTGCTGCATCACGCCGTCCGCTCGGCGCCCGTCGAGGAGCTGCCCAGCGGGTCCGTGTACAGAGGCCTCGATTCCCTGTGCACGCCCCGTGACCCTGCGCCGAGGTTGCCGGCGCAGGGCCACGGGGCGTGCGTCCGGTCGCTGGGGCCGGACGGGGGTGGGTCAGTACTTGATCTTCTGGGTGAAGGGGCGGCTGTAGCCGCTGATGCTGGCGGTGCCGGTGACGGTCACCGAACCGTGAACGGGTGGGGTGAACCCGGGTGTGGGGTTGCTGCAGGTCAGCGGTGCGCGGTTGGGGGCGACCCACACGGTCTGGCTATGGGTGGTCTCGGTGTTGGCGGCGTGGTCGGTCGCGGCGTAGGTCAGCTTCGTCGTCCCGGCGGCGGTGATCGGGACCCGCACCGGCAGATCGGTTGCCGTGGTCGAGGGGATGGGCTGGGCGCCGGTGGCGGCGTAGGTCAGTGACGCGACCCCGGACCCGCTGTCCTGGGCGTTGAGCGACACGACGAGACCGCGGCTGAGGAAGCAGGTGGCGGTCACGGTGCCGACCGGGGCGCCGCTGGTGGTCGCGAACGCCGCGGTGCCGGTGATCGTCACCGGCGGCAGCCCGTTCGGGGCCGTGCCCGGGGCGAGCGTCGCGGTCGAGGTCGGCGCGGTGGTGTCGGGGGGCGCCGCGGAGTAGGTGATCGTCACCGCGGCCGGGTCGCTGGTCAGGGTCATGGCGCCGCCGCTGGGGACCAGCGACGACCCGCCCCCGCCACCGCCGGCCACGCCGCCGCCCCCGCCGCCGCCCCCGCCGCCGCCGTAGAGACCGCCGCCGCCACCGCCGGCCGACGGGTGGCCTGCGGCGCCGGCGCCGCCCTGCCCGAGCGACCCGGCCGTCCCCGACCCGGCCGGCACGTACTCGCCGGTTCCGCCCTGACCGCCGGCGCCGCCGCTGGTCTGGGTCCCGGCGAAGCCGCCCTGCCCGCTGGGCCCGTTCGCGGTCGCCGGCGCGGCGTCGGCATCGGCGTCGGCCGGCGGAACGGATGATCCGGCGTAGGTCTCGGAGTGGCCCCCGCCGCCGCCGGCGACGATCAGCCGCGAGGCCAGCGACCCGGCCGCGGCGTCGGAGACCGTGCGCACGTCCGAGGCCCCACCCCCGCCGCCCGCCACGTTTCCGTAGCCCGGGGCGCCGCCGCCGTTGAACGCGGACGGCGGCGTGTAGCCGAAGGGGGTGCCGGCGGTGTCGGGGTGCTGCCCGACCTCCACGTAGAGGGTGTCGGCGCTGCTCAGCCCGGTCAGGGCGCCGGTGACCCGCGCGCCCCGCCCGCCCGGGTGGTCGTTGTTGCTGTCAGCACCGCCGGCCGCGCCGGTGGCCGACACCGTCACGGTGGTGACCCCGGCGGGCACGGTGAAGCTCTGCTCGGCGCCGGTGTAGCCGTAGGTGCAGGTGACGGTCTGGTCGGTCTGGGTGCACCCGGCCGGCAGCGCGGCGGGGGCGGCGCCGGCGGGGGTGGGGACGGCCAGGGCCAGCGCGAGCAGGCCCGCCGACGCCACCGCGGTGCGCACCGCGGCGCGGCCGGTCGCCGCCCACCGCCGCGATGCCGGTGCGGGGCGGTCGGTGCGACGGGCGCCGGTGGCCCCGAAGGGGGGGTAACCGTGATCGGCTGCGGGACGGGGGGCAGCGGACATGTCGAGCTCCGAGGGTGGGTGTGCCGGAGCGGGTCCGGCGTCGGTGGCCGGGGGCGGCCCGCAGCCCTGTTCGTCCGGGCGGCACGCCAACCTCACCCGTTCGGCCGGGTGCGCACAACCGACCTAGGTCGGGTCGGATGCACCGACCTGGGACGGGTGACGCGCCCGACGCAGCTCGGTTCCCGGGCTGCGCCGGAACTGGCAAGCTGCCGCATCGTGGCACAGCCGTGGCGTGGTCGATCATCGGTGGTGGGGTCGTTGCGGCTCGGGTTGGTGCTGCTGGGCGCCGCGGTGGCGGTGCTGGGCGGCGTCGAGATCGCGCTGCTCGCCTTCGGGAATGCGGGGCCGCCGCTGTGGTTGCTGACCGGGTTCACCGAGTTGGGCTGGACCTACGCCGCCGCGGGCCTGGTGGCGTGGTGGCGCCGGCCCAGCAACCGGCTCGGCGCGATCCTGCTGGTCGGCGGGTTGAGCTGGATCGGGGCCGGGCTGGTCAACACCACCGTCGCGGTGCTGATCGCCGCCGGGCAGGTGCTGGCCACGGTGCCGCTGGCGGTGGTGGTGCACCTGCTGCTGGCGTTCCCGTCCGGGCGGCTGCGGTCCCGGGCCTCACGGATCGTGGTGGCCGCCGCCTACGCCATCGCATTGGTCGGGCCGGCCCCGCAGTACCTGTTCACCCCCGCCGTGGCGCCGGACGGGCTGCTGTTCGTCGCCGACCGCCCCGATCTGGCGGCGCTGAGCGGCTGGTTGAGTCCGGTCGGCGGGGTCGCGATGCTCGCCGCCGCGGTCATCCTGGGGGCGCGGCTGCGCCACGCGCCCCGGGCCGGCCGCCGGGTGCTGGCGCCGCTGTATGCCTACGGGGTCCTCGCCGCGGTGTTCGTCCCGGCCACCGCGTGGGCCCGGGACCTGCTCGGGTTGGGCCCGGAGCTGCGGTTCGTGCTGCAGCTGGTGGTCCTGGCCGGCGTGCCGGTGGCGTTCGCGCTGGTCCTGCTGCGCGGCGGGTTCGCCCGCACCGGGCAGATCGAGGAGCTCGGGGCGTGGCTGGGTAGCGTCGAGGCGGCCCGACCGACGCTGGAGCAGGCCCTGGCCGACACGCTGGGCGACCCGTCGCTGCGGCTGGTGTTCCGGGTCGGTGAGGGCTACGTCGACGCCGAGGGCGCCCCCGCCGCGCTGCCGCGGCCGGGGTCGGGTCGCGCGGTGGTCGAGATCGACCAGGCCGGCGCCGCGGTGGGCGCGATCGTCTACGACGCCAGCTTGATCGCCGACCCGGAACCGGTCCGGGCCGCCGGCCGGGTGGTCGGCATCGCCGTGGAGGCGCAGCGGTTGACCGCCGAGCTGCGCGCCTCCCGCGACGCGTTGCGCCGATCCCGGCTGCGCCTGGTCGAGGCCGCCGATCAGGAACGGCGCCGGATCGCCCAGAACCTGCACGACGGGCTGCAGGTGCAGCTGGTGCTGCTCGCGCTGGACGCCGCGCAGGTCGCCAAGTCCGCCGACGACGCCGCCGATCCCACCACCCGCGACGCCGCCACCGCGCTGCGCATCGGCATCGACGACGCCGCCGCCGCGCTGCGCCGCACCGTCCACGATGTCCTGCCCGCCACGTTGATCGAACGCGGGCTCGCCACCGCCGTCGAGGACCTCGTCGACCGCCTTCCCCTGCCCACCGACCTGCAGCTGAGCGTCGCCGACCGGACCCTGCCCGCCGCGGTGGAGGCCACCGCCTACTTCGTCGTCGCCGAGGGACTGGCCAACGCGTTCAAACACTCCCGCGCCCGGCGGCTGGCCGTGCGCGTGACCCACCACGACCGAGGCCTCGAGATCGAGGTCGGCGACGACGGCATCGGCGGCGCGAGCCTCGAAGCCGGAACCGGACTGCGCGGGCTGGCCGACCGCCTCGACGTCCTCGGCGGCCGGCTGGTGCTGCACAGCCCGACCGGCGCCGGCACCAGGCTGCTCGCGCACCTGCCCGGCACCGACCCACCCCCCGCGCCCCCGCTGCCCCGGGCGCAGCCCCCGCACGGAACGGGATCGCCATGCGCGTCGTGATCGGCGAGGACGAGGCGCTGCTGCGCCAGGGACTGACCCACGTGCTCGAGAACGCCGGCTTCGACGTCGTCGCCACCGCCGCCGACGCCACCGAACTGCTCCGCCACGCCGACGAGCGCCGACCCGACCTGGTCGTCACCGACATCCGGATGCCCCCCACCCACACCGACGAGGGCCTACTCGCCGCCCTGCACATCCACCGCGAACACCCGCAGACGGCGATCGTCGTGCTCTCCCAGTACGTGCAGCGCCAGTACGCCGTCGAGCTGCTCACCGAACGCCCCAGCGGCGTGGGCTACCTGCTCAAACAACGCATCTCCGACGTCGCCACCTTCTGCTCCGACCTGCACCGCGTCGCCACCGGCGGCACCGTGCTCGACCCCGAGATCGTCGCGATCATGCTCACCCGTGCCCGCCGCACCGACGACGCCCTCGACCGGCTCACCGACCGCCAACGCGCAGTCCTCGCCCTCATGGCCCAGGGCCGCAGCAACGCCTCCATCGCCCGCCAGCTGTCGATCTCGGAGAAGTCGGTCGTCCAACACGCCTCCAACATCTACAGCGAGCTCGGCCTGCCCCCCAGCTCCGACGACCACCGCCGCGTCCTGGCCGTGCTCCGCCATCTCGACCGCTGACCGGGCCATCCCCCCGTCGACCTCGAACGAGGCATCGATATCGGCCGGGCCCAGTTCGGCGTCGGACGAGGTGCCGGGTGACGCTCGCCACCGGCGTGACGATCCCGGTACTCGCCGCCGGGCGTTCCGACGTCGTTCGACGGTAGGGCTGTGGGCCGGCCTGCTGGTCTCCCCGGCCCGTGCGCTACCGCGACGAGCCGTTGTGCCGTTGCCTGCTCTACCCGGTCTTCCTGCTGCTCGGGATACTGGCCAGCTGGCGCGCCCTGGGCCGCCACGTCGCGGGGCGCAACAGCTGGGCCAAGATCGAGCGCAGCGCGGACCCAGTCGCAAGGGGTTGAGGCGTCGCAGAACGCGTCGCCGCGGGTGTGCCGCCACCTGCGCGTGCAGCGGCTGGCTCGCGGCTGTGCCGCCCGCGGGAGGACGTCATCGAGGTCGCCATGGTGGTGCTGTTGGCCGGGCGGGTCCGCGCGGTCGCCGCTCGTGGAGTCCGAGGTCGGCGGCTGGCGCTGCACCGCGTTCCGCATCCTGTGATCGCGCCGCCGGCGCGGCTACCGGCAGGGTGGTCCTGGGGTTGTCCACAGCGCAGGGAGCTTGTGGATGAGCACCGGCGTCGTGTCACCGCAGCGGAGAGGATGGCGCGATGGGAAAGATGCCTGACGACCCCCGCCGCGACGTCGCCGGCCGGCTCGAGGATTCGCCCGCGCGGACGGCTGGTGTGGCGGAGCCGCTGGAGGTGTTGTGGGCGCGGGTGGCACGCGAGGGGGCATCGACTTCGAGCCACTCCCACCCGAGCTCGTCGACGCCCTGCCGGAGTTGCAGCGGGCTGTGGACCGGATCGCGGCGCGGCTGCCGAAGGTGCAGGACCGGCGCTGGCTCGCCGCTGCGCTGGCCGCACTCGTCCACTCTGTCAACGCCGCCGCTCTCGACGACGTCGGCACCGGGCCGGGGGGTGCCGAGCCCGCGATAGCGGGAGGGCCGAGCGAGGCCGGTGGCGAGGACGTGGTGGCCGTGGCGGTGGTGAGCCGGCCGCGGGGGGCTGGTGGGTCGACGTCGGGACGGGATCCCGCGGTGGGTGTTCCCCGGCGGCTGCGTGGAGCCCGGGAAGACCGCTGTGCAGGCGGCGGTGCGGGAGTGTGTCGAGGAGACCGGTGTCGTGGTGGTCGCGGGCAGGGAGATCGGCCGCCGTGTGCACCCCGTGACCGGAAGGACCGTGGTCTACGTGGTGTGCGGCCCGGCGGACGCCGACGCCGGCCACAGTGAGCCGGTCGTGGCCGCGCCCGACGAGCTGGTCGAGGTGCTCTGGCTGTCCCCGGCCGAGGTGGAGCCGCGGATGCCGGATCTGTTCGCCCCGGTACGTGCGCATCTGGGGTTGGGTCAGCGGCGGTAGCCGGTGGCGGCGTCGACGGCGCGCACGACGTGCGCGAGGCGCTCGGCCACATCGACGGGAACCAGGTGGTAGCGCTGTCCGACGGAGGCGACGAGTGCGGCCAGGGCGGCGGAGACCTCACCGCGGCGGGCGTCGAGCCCGTGATCGGCGGCCGCGAGCTGCTGCAGGATGCCCGCAGTGTCCGCGATCGCCGTCGCCTCCACCTGGGGACGATCCTCGAGCTGCGCCGGGGTAGTCGACGTCGCTGACGTGTGGGCCGTGGTCATCGCGACTCCCTCAGAAACACACTGGGCGGGGGGCTGCGGGCCGTCGGGACCTTCCCCGCCCCGACGGCCGCCCGACGACCCTAACCGAGAACGAACATGTGTTCGACAACCTGAGTGGGTGACGCTCCTCGCGTTCCCTGCGTCAGGCGGGGAGGGTGACTGAGGTGGAGCTGTCCTTGCCGGTGTCGGTGCGTCCGATGCTGGCCACCGCCGGGTCGCCGCCGGTGGGGGAGGGGTGGGCGGTGGAGTTCAAGTGGGATGGCGTGCGGGCGATCGTGGCCGCGGCGGGGGAGCGGGTGCGGATCTCCTCCCGTAACGGCAACGACGTCACCGCCGGCTACCCCGAGATCACGACCGCCGGCCTGGGAGTGGGGCGGTCGGTGGTGCTGGACGGTGAGCTGGTCGCTCTCGACCCGGCGGGTCGCCCGGACTTCGGGTTGTTGCAGCACCGCATGCACCTGCGAACGCCGGGGCTGGAGGTGCGGGAGCGGGTGGCGGTGTCGTTGTACGTGTTCGACGTCCTGGCCCTCGACGACCAGCCCCTGCTCGACGAGCCCTACGACGTGCGCCGCGAACAGCTGCTCGGCCTCGGCCTCGACGAGCTGCCCGGGGTGGCGGTCCCGCCGTCGTCCACCGACCTGCCCGCCGCGCAGGTGCTGGAGGTGGCGCGGGAGCACGGGTTGGAGGGGGTGGTGGCCAAGCAGCGCCGCTCCCGCTACACCCCGGGCCGCCGCTCCACGGCCTGGATCAAGACCGCCCTGCTCTCGACACAGGAGGTCGTGATCGGCGGCTGGACACCCGGCGCCGGTCGCCGCGCCGGCACCGTCGGCGCGCTGCTGCTCGGTGTCCACGACCGGGCCGGCGGGCTGCAGTACCTGGGCAACGTCGGGACCGGGTTCACCGACGCTGCGCTGCGCGACCTGCACACCCGGATGCTCCCGCTGCACCAGGACGGGAGCCCGTTCGTCGATGAGGTCCCGCGGGAGCAGGCCCGGCACGCGGTGTGGGTGGCGCCCCGGTTGGTGGGCGAGGTGGTCTACCGCACCCTGACCGCGGACCACCGGCTGCGGCACGCCGCCTGGCGAGGCCTGCGCCCTGACCGCGACCCCGACGAGATCGTCCTCGACCTGCCATAACCCGCCAGTCGCGCTGGACGCCTGCCGAGCGGGTATCGGCGTGGCCGCCGGGCTGCCACCGCGACAACTGTCGGGTGTTCGGTCGGGTGCCGGTCCGGGGCTGTACACGGTGGTCGAGTCGGCGGCCGGCAGCGCCCAGTCCCGGGCACGGGGTGGGCGCTGCCAGCACCGGCAGACAGGCGTTGCACCGGGCGGCGTGTGGCGGAGGGGTGCCACACGCACACCTGGTTCGAACGCCGGACGTCGCCCGTTACTGGCGAGGCCGAGTTGCCCGAAGCGGCCCGCAGCAGGCCCTCTCGCATGTCACGATTCCGGCCCGGGAGCCGCACACGGCTCCTTGGGCCGGGCGGACACAGAGGTAGCGATGATGCGGACGAGGCAACAACCAGCGGTGGCGACGGGTCGTCGGGGGTGACGGGCCAGCGATGTCGTGGCCGGTATCAGGGATGACCCTCGGCCGGATGGCGGCGGGCGCGATGCTGGCCGCGGGTGCACTCGTCGTCGGCTCGGCAAGTCCTGCAGGGGCGCAGGAGCCCGGCCTGGGTCTGCCTTCGCACCCGGGGGTGTTCACGGCTGCGAACGTGCCGGTCCACGCCGAGCCGGTGGACGGTTGGGCGTGTCACTGGTTCGGCGACTGCCGCACCGAGGAACGCACGCGTGACGATCCGGGGCCGGTGTGGTTCAGCGGCGCGGCGAGGGAGCGGGCGGAGATCGAGTGCCGGTTCGGCGCCTACTACAAGATCAGCCAAGGAGAGCGGGGCGGCTGGGTCACGCAGAGCAGGATCGTGTCGGGCTCCACGCAGCCGGGGCGCGACCTGTTCCAGTGGTGGCTCTGACAGCCTGGCCAGGCCCGGTCACGCGGGGGCGTGATCGGGTGGCTCGAGCACGGGTGCCCGGACGGTGAGCCGTTGTCCACCTGACCGGCTCACCGCCGCCGGACTCTCGCGCGAGGCGAGCGACCGGCACCTCGAGGCCAACCGGATCACCGTCGACGGCCAGCTCGTGACCGACCTGCAGACCCCGGCTCCGCCGCCGGCGCGGGTCGTCCTGCAGCGCTGACCACGGATCGCCCGCCGTCGTCACGGGCGGCGTGACTGTCAGAGGTCGATGGTGGCGACCAGCGGCCGGTGATCCGACGCCCGGTGATCATGGATCTGACCCCGGTGACATTCATCGGCTCGGCCGGCCTGGGCGCACTGACCGCCGCGCACCGATCCGAGCCGCTGTTACTGGTCGTCGATCCGGGTCAGAGGTACTCAGCGTCGGTGGGGTGGCCGGGAGCGGGATCGGTGAAGGGGACGAACCGGAACCGTACGGGGGCCGAACCGGCGGTCAGCTCGTCGGGTCCGTCGGTGGTGGCGGCCGCTGCCCGGCTGACGGTGATCACTCCGGCGGCGCTGACCCGGTCGAGCTGGGCCAGCAGCCGGGCGAGCGCCGAGGGCGCGTCCTGCGGATCGTCGGCGCTCTGGATCAGGGTGCGGTGCACCACGCTGACCGTCCAGCCCTCCCGGGAACCGCTGCCGACCGAGGACATCAGCACGACATCGAGCAGCCAGCGCGCGGGTTTCCCGCTCAACGCGGGGGTCTGGTGGGCGTCGATGCCGGCGATCTGGTCGGCCCGCACCAGCCCGTCTCCCTGGGTCGCCACCCATACGTTGGTCAGACTCACTGCGACCTCCCACCTCATAAGTAGAGTCGAGACACCTGTAAAATTAGTGCTTGCGTGCCATAAAATCTATAGCTAGCATCTCAGTTATCTGGAGTGGGATCGGGTCACCTCTGGAGCCGCTCCAGAGCATCGCCGCCTGTCGTCGACAGTGAAAGGAGTGGCTTGCGATGCTGATGTGCACAGACCCGTTCCGGGAGCTGGACCGGTTGACCCAGCAGGTGTTCGGTCAGAACGCCGGAACCTGGTCGCGGCCGACCGCGATGCCGATGGACGCCTACCGCACCGGGGACCAGTTCGTGGTGTCCTTCGACCTGCCCGGAGTGAACCCGGAGGCGATCGAGCTCGACGTCGAGCGCAACGTGTTGACGGTGAAGGCCGAGCGGCGCCCGATCGAACCCGGGGGCCAGGTGGAGATGCAGATCGCCGAGCGAGCGCTGGGGGTGTTCTCCCGCCAGTTGTTCCTGGGCGACACCCTCAACACCGAGCACATCGACGCCTCCTACGAGGCCGGGGTGCTGACGCTGCGGATGCCGATCGCGGAGCGGGCGAAGCCCGGCAAGATCGCCATCGCCATCGCCAACAGCGACAGCGGACACCAGCAGATCAACGCCTGAAGCCGAGACCGCTGAGAACTCTCTGATCACCCCGACCGTGCCGGCCGCGGCGGCGACCGGAAGGAGAGCGATATGACCGACCACCGGGTCCTCGACCCCCAAGTACCTGTGCACCCCGTTCCCACGCCCACCCGCTGGGTCTTCACCGAGCTGGTCTGCGCGGATCCCGGGTTGCTGCGGGTCGAGTTCAACGCCCTCATCGCCGTGAACTTCCCGCCCGCCGAGGGCCGCCGGGACCGGCGGCCGCCCCGGCGCCCGGGGCCACCGGGGATCGACTGGTTCCGACTGATCCCACCCCCCGGTCCCCCGGGGGTGGGACCGGGGGGTGTCGTGGTCTGGATCCGGCCCGTTCCCGGGCCGGACCGGCCGGCCCGGGAACGCAGTCCGCCTCGCCTGAGGCCGAATCACACCGAGAACCCGCACGTCCCAGGACCCAGACCCCACGAAGGAGGTGAAGGGATCAACCGGTGAGAAGGCTCAGCCACCGCGACGGTCAGGCGCTCGTCACCACGATGATCCAACACTCGGACGTCCAGCCCAGCCCTGTCCGACTCGGCCCGGGCGCATCCCCGCGCCGTGATGGCGCACCCGCAACGGTGACCGGCCCGACCTTTGCCGCAACAACCCTTGCCGAGCCTGAAGTGATGTGATCATCCGGTCACGGTCCGGGGGTACAGGGGTGTCCCTGTGGTGTCCCTGTACCCCCGGGACCGCACGCAGCGGCCCCGCCGACACCCCGTCCCAGGAGGGGTCAATTTCAGGATCCGTTGACACCCGCTGTGCTCCTAGAACGCGCGTACTCGATCGGAGAGCGGGGTCACTTCACAAGCGGTTCGTTGAAGATGCCGCCCAATAATGTTGCCGACGATGACGGCAACGATCATCCAGGCGGCTAGCCCGACGACAACCCAACCGGCGGCGGTCATTGGTCTGTGGTGCGGGACGGGTCTGGGGCGAGACGTAGTCGCCGGTCCCGGGAGTGTCCGCCGCCTCGACGACTTCGGTTGCGAGATCCAACGCTTCGAGGAGGGCCTGAATATGGTATTCCGGTGGGCTGTCAGAATCGAGGTACATGACCCATTGGTTGCCCGCGATGGATAGAGACGCAACCGAGTCTTTCGGTAGCTTATAGGGGCTCTTCCGGATTTAGAGTGCGAGTGCCCCGCAGTGCAGTAGCGACCGGAGCCGGTAGTTGATCAGGTTGCGGAAGCCGAGGGCGTTGCGGCGGAGTGCTTCGAGGCGGCCGTTGATGGCCTCGGT
>Ga0209963_1000183_pt1 | contig 194830 bp, 156 predicted proteins | sample ThiBio_1000_biof_2_FD_183957 | JGI IMG/M metagenome (GOLD analysis project Ga0209963, IMG submission 183957) | Wastewater bioreactor microbial communities from Cape Town, South Africa - Thiocy_cont_1000_biof (SPAdes) | ecosystem: Engineered > Bioreactor > Thiocyanate-remediating >... | reverse complement strand
CTTCCCTGGCGGCCATAGCGGCGTGGTCCCACCTGATCCCATCCCGAACTCAGAAGTGAAACGCGCATGCGCCGATGGTAGTGTGGCTTTGCCATGCAAGAGTAGGTCACCGCCAGGGGCTTTATCCCGAAACACCCTCACCGGCATCGGTGGGGGTGTTTCTTTTTGGGACGACGGCAACCTCAGGTCAGAAGGCTGCGAGTCGCTGGCAACCGCTCGTGTATTCCTTAGTGCCGAAATTCCCTTTCGCCGGGAAAGTCTTGGCCTTGCTGCCTTTGGCGATCTGCGGTTTGGTTACCGGCCTTTTTCGGGCAAGCGGCATGAGGCCCATCGCTTGCGCCGGGCCTCGGGTTCCATGACGCGGGCCGACCGGTGACAAGAGTGGCGTGTTAGCGTGTCGTCGGTTGCCGGCTCGGTACAGGCGAGGGCGATGATGGCGGGGCATGACACGGACATCCTGGTCGTCGGTGGTGGCGTCAATGGGGCGGGAATAGCGCGTGATGCGGCCGGCCGCGGGCTTTCGGTGACGCTTTGCGAGCAGGATGACCTGGCCGGGCACACCTCCAGCGCGAGCACCAAGTTGATTCACGGTGGTTTGCGTTATCTGGAGCAATACGAGTTCCGACTGGTGGCCAAGGCGTTGGCCGAGCGCGAGGTGATCATGCGTCTGGCGCCGCACATTGCCTGGCCGCTGCTGTTTGTCCTGCCGCACGAGTCGCACCTGCGCCCGGCCTGGATGATCCGGCTCGGCCTGTTGTTGTACGACAGCCTGGGTGCCGGGCATCGGACACTGGCCGATTCGCGCGCGGTGGACCTGCGCAGTCATGTCAGCGGTGTGCCGCTGAAAGACACGTACACGCGCGGTTTCGTGTATTCCGATGGCTGGGTGCAGGACGCGCGTCTGGCCGTGCTCAACGTGATGGATGCGCACCGGCTTGGCGCCGATGTCCGGGTGCGCACGCGCTGCGTCTCCGCCCACGTCGAGGACGGCGCCTGGGTGGCTCAACTGCTTGGCGCTGACGGGCGGGTGCGCCGCTGCCGCGCCAGGGCGCTGGTCAATGCGTGCGGCCCGTGGGCCGGGCGCTTTCTGGGTGATGCGCTGGGGCGCGAGAGGCATCCGCGCGTGCGGCTGGTGAAGGGCAGTCACATCGTGCTGCCACGGCTGTTCGAACACGACCACGCCTACATCTTCCAGCAGCCCGATCGGCGCATCGTGTTCGCGATCCCGTACGAGGGAGACTACACGCTGGTGGGCACCACCGATCTCGACTATGCCGCGGACCCGGCGAACGTCGCGATCGACGCGGACGAGGTTCGCTACCTGTGCGATGCCGTCAATCGCTACTTCCGCGCACCGGTGCAGCCGGCGGATGTCGTGTGGAGCTACAGTGGCGTGCGGCCGCTGCTGGACGAGGATGGCAGCGCCAGCGCGGTCAGCCGGGACTATCGCATCACGCTGGACCAGGAGCAGGGCGCACCGTTGCTGAATGTCTTCGGCGGCAAGATCACCACCTACCGGCGGCTTGCCGAGGAAGCGGTGGATCAGTTGGGTGAGGCGTTGCAAGCCGACCGAGCGGCGTGGACTGCCGACGGCGATCCGCTGCCGGGCGGCGACTTCGCCGATGCCGAACGTCTGCTCGCGGCCTGGTCGCAACGTTGGCCCTGGCTGCCTCCCGCGCTGGCCCATCGGTGGTTGCGGCACTACGGCACTTGCACCGAAACCCTGCTCGGCGAAGCGCGCGCCGTTGGCGATCTGGGTGAACACTTCGGCGCCGACCTCTACCAGCTCGAACTGGATTACCTCGTCCGTGCGGAGTGGGCTCGCAGTGGCGACGACGTGCTGTGGCGACGCACCAAACTGGGTTTGCGCCTGAGTTCCGGGCAGCGCAGCCAGGTAGAGGCTTACGTGGCCCGGATGGTTCCGTTGCTGGCAGACGCCACGGCGCAGGCAACGGAGGCGCGATCGGCATGAAAGCGAAAGCTCCTTTCGTCGTCGCCATCGACCAGGGCACCACCAGTTCGCGCGCGATGATTTTCGACGCACGGGGCTGCCTGGTGTCCTCGGCGCAGCGTGAGTTCGAGCAGATCTTTCCGCGCTCGGGTTGGGTCGAGCATCGCCCGCGCGACATCCTCACCAGCGTCCAGGTCACCCTGACCGAGGCGATGCACAAGGCCGGGATCGAGGCGTCGGCGGTGGCCGGCATCGGCATCACCAATCAGCGGGAGACCACCGTGGTGTGGGATCGCGTCAGCGGCGAGCCGGTGTACAACGCGCTGGTGTGGCAGTCGAGGCATTCGGCGGAACTGTGCGAGGTCATGCGCAGCGAGGCCGTCGACGCGCTGTTGCGCGAGCGTACCGGTTTGCTGCTGGATGCCTATTTTTCAGCGACCAAGCTGAAGTGGTTGTTCGAGCACGTCGACGGGGTGCAGGAGCGGGCGCAGCGGGGCGAATTGCTGTTCGGCACGATCGACAGCTGGCTGGTGTGGAACCTCACCGGCGGTCGCGTCCACGTCACCGACGTGACCAACGCCTCGCGCACGCTGCTGTACGACATCCATCGGCGATGCTGGGACGACGACCTGCTGGCCCTGTTCGGCGTGCCCGCCTCGCTGCTGCCGCAGGTGCGCGGCTGCAGCGAGATCTATGGACGCATCGAACCGAAGTATTTCTTTGGCCATGACGTGCCGATCTGCGGCATCGCCGGCGATCAGCAGGCCGCCCTGTTCGGCCAGGCCTGCTTCGAGCCAGGCATGGCCAAGAACACCTATGGCACCGGTTGCTTCATGCTGATGAACACCGGGGCCAAGGCAGTGCCGTCGCGGCACGGCCTGCTGACCACGCTGGCGTGGCAGTTGGGCGACGAAGTGGAGTACGCGCTCGAAGGAAGCATCTTCGTGGCCGGTTCAGTGGTGCAATGGCTGCGCGACGGCCTGCGCCTGCTGGATCGTGCCGAACAATCGCAAGCCTGCGCCGAGAGCGTGGATTCCACCGAAGGCGTGTACCTGGTGCCGGCCTTCGCCGGGCTGGGTGCGCCGTACTGGCGCAGCGACGTGCGCGGCGCCATTTTCGGCCTGTCGCGCGGCACCAGCCGGGAGCACCTTATTCGTGCCGCGCTGGAGTCGATGGCCTACCAAACGCGTGACGTGCTGGCCGCGATGGAGGCCGACGCCGGCATCGCACTTAAGGAGCTGCGTGCCGATGGCGGCGCCATCGGCAACGACTTCCTGGCCCAGTTCCAGAGCGACATGCTTGGCGTGCCGCTGCTGCGGCCACGCATCACCGAAACCACCGCGCTGGGCGCGGCTTACCTGGCGGGCCTCGCCGTCGGCGTCTGGGAAAGTCGCGGGCAGATCGCACAGTTGTGGCAGCAAGATCGCCGTTTCGATCCCGCGATGGAGCCGTCCCGCCGTGAGCGCCTGTACCGCGGCTGGCAGGCGGTGGTGCAGGCGACGATGGGCTTTCCCGCGAGCTGACCGCGCTCAGTCCAGCGTGTAGCCGAACTGGTCGGCGAATTCCGCCGAGAACTCGGGGTAACTGAAACGCTGGTTCTGGGTGCCGGGGTGCTCGACCTTCAGTGCGCCCATCAGCGAGGCGATCCGGCCGGTGGTGGGCCAGTCCTTGCCATGCATGATGCCGAACATCAGGCCGGCCCGGTAGGCGTCGCCGCACCCGGTCGGGTCGACGATGACGCGCTCGCGCGCCGGCGGGATGTGGTGGCTTTCGTCGCCCACATGAATGGTCGAGCCACGTGGCCCCTGGGTCACGATGTAGGCGGTGACGTGGCTGGCGATTTCCGCCGCGCTCCAGCCGGTGCGCGTCTGCAGCAACTGGGATTCGTAGTCGTTGACGATCACGTAGGTGGATTTGGCGATCATCGAACGGAACTCGTCACCGTTGAACAACGGCATCGCCTGGCCCGGATCGAAGATGAACGGCACGCCGCGCGCGGCGAATTCGTCGACGTGCTGCAGCATCGCCTCGCGGCCATCGGGCGCCACGATCGCGAAGTCGATCTGCGGGATGTCGCGGACGTGGTTTTCCTGCGCGCTGGACATCGCGCCCGGGTGGAACGCGGTGATCTGGTTGTTGTCCAGATCGGTGGTAATGAAGCACTGCGGGGTGAACTGCTCGTCGAACACGCGCACGCCGTCGAGCCGGATGCCGCAATCCTCCATGTGCTTCCGGTAGGGCGCGAAGTCCTGGCCTACCGCCGCCACCGGCAGCGGGTCGCCGCCCAGCAGCTTGAGGTTGTAGGCGATGTTGCCGGCACAGCCGCCGAACTCGCGCCGCATCGCCGGCACCAGGAACGACACGTTCAGGATGTGCATCTGGTCGGGCAGGATGTGGTTCTTGAACTGATCCTGGAACACCATGATGGTGTCGTAGGCGAGCGATCCGCAGATGACGGCAGGCATGGTGCGAGAAGACCCCGGTGCGAGTGGGAGGCAGCAGATGCGCGGCCGAACGGCTCCGACCGGATCCCTGCAGCCAAAGGCCGTCATCGTACCGCCATCTGTCCGCGCTGGCGAATCCGGGACCTCCGTCGCAGTTCAGTTCGCGGCGCAGGAAAATCGCTTATGGCCGTGTTGTACAAGGGTTTCTTAACGTGTTTTTCCTTGCGCAGCGCGGTCGGGCTGACTAGACTGGCGAGCTTGTCTGTTTAGCCTGGCCGACCCACGGCGGACCCATGTTCAAGAAGTTCCGCGGCATCTTCTCCAACGACGTTTCCATCGACCTCGGCACGGCCAACACGCTGATCTACGTGCGTGGGCAGGGGATCGTGCTGAATGAACCCTCGGTGGTGGCGATCCGCCAGGATCGCGGTCCCGGCGGCCCGCGCACGATCGCGGCCGTGGGCGGCGACGCCAAGCGCATGCTGGGCCGCACGCCGGGCAACATCGCCACGGTGCGCCCGATGAAGGACGGCGTGATCGCCGACTTCACCATGACCGAGGCGATGCTGCAGCACTTCATCAAGCAGGTGCACAAGTCGCGCTTCCTGCGCCCGAGCCCGCGCGTGCTGGTATGCGTACCGTGCGGCTCGACCCAGGTCGAGCGCCGCGCCATCAAGGAATCGGCCGAAGGCGCCGGCGCCCGCGACGTGTTCCTGATCGAGGAGCCGATGGCTGCCGCGATCGGCGCCGGCATCCCGGTGCATGAGGCGCGCGGTGCCATGGTGCTGGATATCGGCGGCGGCACCTCGGAAGTGGCGGTGATCTCGCTCAACGGCATCGTGTACTCGCAGTCCGCCCGCGTCGGCGGCGACCGTTTCGACGAGGCGATCATCAACTACGTGCGACGCAACCACGGCACCCTGATCGGCGAATCCACCGCCGAGCGGATCAAGCTGCAGATCGGCTGCGCGTTTCCGCAGGACGACGTCAAGGAGATCGAGATCTCCGGGCGCAACCTGGCCGAGGGCGTGCCGCGCATGTTCACGATCAACTCCAACGAGATTCTCGAGGCGTTGCACGAGCCGCTGGCCGGCATCGTGGCGGCCGTGAAGTCGGCGCTGGAACAGACCCCGCCGGAGCTGTGCTCCGACGTCGCCGAGCGCGGCATCGTGCTCACCGGCGGCGGCGCGCTGCTGCGCGACCTGGACCGGCTGATCTCCGAGGAAACCGGCCTGCACGTGCAGGTGGCGGACGACCCGCTGACCTGCGTGGCCCGCGGCGGCGGCAAGGCGCTGGAGCTGATCGATCAGCATGGCAGCGACTTCTTCTCGCCCGAATAGCGCGCGGCAACGGGGGCCGCGATGGCGCGCGCACGCGAAGGTTCTTCCCCCCTGTTTGCCGGCAACGCGGCCGGCACGCTGCGGCTGATCGTCTATCTGGCGCTGGCGGTGGTGTTGATGGTGCTCGACCAGCGCAATGGCTGGCTGTGGCAGCTTCGTTCGGCCGCGTCGGCGGTGATCGAGCCGGTGTACCGGTTGGCTGGCCTGCCTGCGGCCGGGGTGCGCACTCTCAGCGTCGCCTTTTCCGATCGCCAGTACCTGACCTCGCAGAACCAGCGCCTGCGCGAGGATCTGCTGCTGGCCAATGCCAAGTTGAACCGCATGGCGGCCGTGGCCGAGCAGAACGAACGGCTGCGACGGCTGCTCGATACCCAGCACAGCCTCAAGCTCAACGTGCAACTCGCGCGGGTCATCGGCGTGGATCTCGGCGCGTACCGCTATGAGCTGACCTTGAACATGGGTTCGCGCGACGGCGTCGAACCCGGGCAGCCGGTGATCGACGCGCATGGCGTGATGGGCCAGGTGAAAGCCGTGCTGCCGCACACCGCCGTGGTGATGCTGATCACCGATCCCTCGCATGCGATCCCGGTGACGATAGCGCGCACCGGCCTGCGCACGGTGGCCTACGGTTCGCGCGACGGCGACCAGCTGAGCCTGCCCAACCTGCCGCTGGCAGCCGACGTGCGCGCGGGCGACAAGCTGCTCACCTCGGGCATCGGCGGCCGTTTCCCGCCCGGGTTCCCGGTAGGCCGGATCGACAGCGTGGCGCCGGCGCCCACCGGCATGTTCCAGGTGGCGTTGGCCACGCCGGCGGCGGATCTCGACCGCAGCACCGACGTGCTGCTGCTGCACGACCAGGCCGAACCCAAAGGGCCGCCCGATCTGCCCGTTCCGGCAGGGCCGTCGCCAGCGCTGGCACCGGCCGCTTCGGCCAGCGTCGCCGCACCGGTGGTGCGTCCGGGCCCGACCGGCGGAGTGCCGCGATGAGTCGCGCGCGACTGAGCCAATGGTGGTTCGTCGGCACGCTGGCCGCATCGCTGCTGCTGATGCTGGTGCCGCTGCCTGGCGTGCTGGAGCCCTTCAAACCGTACTGGCCGGCGCTGGTACTGCTGTACTGGGCGCTGGAATCGGAAGACCGGGTGAGCCTGGGCCTCGCCTTCGGCGTGGGCCTGTTTGCGGACCTGCTCGACGGCGTGCTGCTGGGCGAGCAGGCGCTGCGGCTGTGCGCGCTGGTCTTCATCACCGTGCGTTTCCGTTCGCGGCTGCGCTTCTTCCCGATGTGGCAGCAGGCGCTGGCGGTGCTGGCCTTGCTGCTCAACGACCGCATCCTGTTGCTGCTGGTGCGCATCCTGGCCGGCGCCTCGCTGCCACCGGCGAGCTGGTGGATTTCCCCCTTCGTCGGCGCGGCGCTGTGGCCGTTCCTGTTCCTGCTGCTCGACGACCTGCGCGCGCGGCTGCGGATCCAATGAAGCATGAGCCGGTGAGATGAAGAGTCGCCGCGCGCTCAAGAACGTCCGTGACGAGACCTCGCTGTTCCGCCGCCGCGCGCTGGTGGGTTTCGTGCTGATCCTGCTGGGGCTGGGCGGGCTGGTCGGGCGTTACGTGGTGCTGCAGGTCGCCCGGCACGACGAGTTCGCCACCCGCTCGACCAACAACCGGGTCAAGCCGCGCGCGATCCCGCCGGCACGCGGGCTGATCTACGACCGCAACGGCGTGGTGCTGGCCGACAACGTGCCGGCGTTCCGGTTGGAGGTGGTGCCCGAACAGGTCAAGGACATGCCCGGCCTGCTGGCGCGACTGGGCCAGGTGGTGCCGCTGGACCAGGACGACATCGACGCGTTCAACAAGCAGTTGCGGCAGAGCCGTCGCTTCGACAGCGTGCCGCTGAAGATGCACCTGACCGAGGACGAGATCGACCGTTTCGCGGTCAATCGCTGGCGCTTTCCCAACGTCGACGTGGTGCCTTACCTGACCCGGCATTATCCGTTCGGCCCCTTGTTCGCCCACGTGGTCGGCTATGTGGGGCGCATCGACGCCGACGACCTGCAGCGTCTGGACGCGGATCGCTACCAGGGCACCAGCCATGTCGGGCGCAGCGGCGTGGAGCGTTCCTACGAGAATCTGCTGCACGGCAAGCCCGGCTATGAACTGCTGGAGGTCAACGCCGACGGCCGCACCCAGCACGTGCTGGAAACCCATGCGCCCACGCCCGGCCGCAGCCTCTACCTGAGCATCGACGCGCGCATCCAGAAGGCGGCCGAGGCGGCATTCGAAGGGCGTCCCGGTGCGGCAGTGGCGATCGATCCGCGCAACGGCCAGGTGCTGGCGATGGTCAGCGTGCCCACGTTCGATCCCAACCTGTTCGTCAACGGTATCAGCCAGGCCGACTACCGCGCGCTGACCACCGACCCGGACAAACCGCTGTACAACCGCGCCTTGCGCGGCGTGTATCCGCCCGGGTCGACGGTGAAGCCGTTCCTGGCACTCGGCGGGCTGGAACTCGGCCTGCGCAAGCCCTCGGACACGGTGTTCTCCAACGGCCAGTTCTGCCTGCCGGGGCAGACGCGCTGCTACCGCGACGACAAGCGCGGCGGCGACGGCACGGTGGACATGGTCACGGCGATCGAGAAGTCGACCAACACCTATTTCTACAAGCTCGCGCTGGACATGGGCATCGACCGGCTGAGCCAGTGGATGAGCCGCTTCGGTTTCGGCCGCCAGACCGGCATCGACCTGATCGGCGAATCCGACGGCATCCTGCCCTCGCGCCAGTGGAAGGCCGCCAACAGCAAACAGCCTTGGTATCCCGGCGAAACGGTGATCGCCGGCATCGGCCAGGGTTACTGGGCGGTTACCCCGCTGCAACTGGCGCACGCGGTGGCCACCCTGGCCGGCGGCGGCGTGCCGTACCTGCCGCGGCTGGGCCTGGCCACCAGCACCGTCGGCGAGGCGCAGCGCCAGCCGCTGCCCAATCCGCCCGGCGCCACGTTGATCCGCCAGCACGGCGACTGGGCGGTGATCAATGCGGGCATGCGCGCGGTGATTACCGATGGCACCGGCAAGGGTCTGAACGACGGCTTCCCCTACGCGATCGCCGGCAAGAGCGGCACCGCCGAGCGCTACTCGCGCACCAGCGACGCGTACGACACCAATCGCAACACGGCATACCTGGCCACCCGCCACCGCGCCTGGTTCATCGCCTACGCGCCGGCCGACCACCCGCAGATCGCCGTGGCCGTGGTGCTGGAGCAGGGGGCCTGGGGCGCATCGGCAGCGGGGCCGATTGTGCGCAAGATCCTCGATGCATGGCTGGCCACCCAGCATGGCGTGCTGCCCGGCGCCGAGCGACTGCCGGATGCCGCGCCGGCTTCGCCCGGCACGCCGGCGCCGGCGGGCTCGGTCGTCGAAGACCAGCCGGTGTCCGCCAGCAGCGAGGTGCAACCATGATCGGCGTGCTGCGCGCGCGCATGCGCCGCTTCGTGCATCGGGTGATGACCCGGCGGCGGATCGACCTGCCGCTGGCGGCAGGCCTGTTCGTGCTGGCCTTGATCGGTCTGGCCACGCTCTACAGCGCGGGCGATCGCAGCCTGGCCCTGGTCGGTGGCCAGGCCGCGCGTTTCGTGTTGGGCGGCGCCTTGCTGCTGCTGGTCTCGCGCATTCCGCCCCCGGTACTGCGCAGCTGGACGCCGGGCCTCTACGCCGTCAGCGTCGCCCTGCTGGTGGTCGTGGCGATCCTCGGCGAGGGGCGTGGTTCGATGCGCTGGCTGGATCTTGGCGTGATGCGCTTCCAGCCATCCGAATTGCTCAAGCTCACCACGCCGATGATGGTGGCCTGGTATCTGCACCCGCGGCAGTTGCCGCCGGGCTGGAAGGACATCGCGGTGGTCGGCATCCTGATCGCCATTCCTGCCGCCTTGATCGCCGAACAGCCGGACCTGGGCACGGCGGTGCTGGTGGCCACGGCCGGGGCGTTCGCGCTGTTCCTCTCCGGCATGGCGTGGTGGCGCATCGGATTGCTGGTGGGCGCGGTGGTGGGGATGATCCCGATCGGCTGGCACTTCCTGCACCAGTACCAGCGCGATCGCGTGCTGACCCTGCTCAATCCCGAATCCGATCCGCTGGGCAACGGCTGGCACATCATCCAGTCGCAGATCGCGGTGGGCTCCGGCGGCGTGTTCGGCAAGGGCTGGCTGCACAGCACGCAGTCGCGGCTGGATTTCCTGCCGGAGCACACCACCGATTTCATCTTCGCGGTGTTCTCCGAGGAGTTCGGCCTGGTCGGCGTGTGCGCGCTGATCGCGCTGTACGCGTTCATCATCGGCCGCTGCCTGTGGATCGCGATGGAGGCGCGCGATACGTATTCGCGCCTGCTCGCTGGCGCGATCGGCATGAGCTTCTTCGTCTACGTGTTCGTCAACGGCGGCATGGTCGCCGGCATGCTGCCGGTGGTCGGCGTGCCGATGCCGATGATCAGCTACGGCGGCACGTCGGCGGTGTCGCTGTTGACCGGTTTCGGCGTGCTGATGTCGATCCATGCCAATCGCAAGAGCCACATCTGAATCGCGCCCCGCGCGCGCCATGCGTGGGGCCGAAGTCGCCGCGGCTTGCATGGTAGGCTCTCGCTGACCCCGATTTTCCCTTTGCGAAGGCCTTGCATGTCCGTGCATCCCGTGTCCCGTGTGTGCTGTTGCCTGCTGGTCCTGCTGTCGTGGGTGGCTGGAACGGACACCGCGCTGGCCGCCCATCCGGGCCAGGCGGAACTGGTGCAGGAGGTGGCGCAAGACACCGGCCAGAGCCCGGCCGCGCTCAATGCGCTGCTCGATGGCGCCGCCATGCAGCAGTCGATCCTCGATGCGATCAGCCGCCCGGCCGAAGCCAAGCCGTGGAAGGACTATCGCCCGATCTTCCTCACCGCCGCCCGCATCGAGGGCGGCGTCGCGTTCTATCAGCAGCATCGCGCGCTGCTGGAGCGGATCGCGAGCGAGTATGGCGTGGCGCCGCAGTACGTGGTGGCGATCATCGGCGTGGAGACCAACTACGGTCGCATCGTGGGCCGCTACAGGGTGCTCGATGCGCTGGTGACGCTGGCCTTCTACTACCCGCCGCGTGCGGCGTTCTTCCGCGGCGAGCTGAAGACTCTGCTGGAGCTTCCCGCCAGCAAGCTGGCCGGCCCGCTGGACTCCCTGGTCGGCTCCTATGCCGGCGCGCAGGGCTGGGGCCAGTTCATGCCTTCGAGCATCCGCGACTACGCGGTTGACGAGGATCACGACGGTCGCATCGACCTGCACGATTCGGCCGACGACATCGTGGCCAGCGTCGCCAACTACCTGCACGGGTACGGCTGGGAGCGCGATGCCCCGGTGGCGGCGCGGGCGCAGCCCGATGCCAAGGCGCACGCGAGCGACCTCAACGAGCTCATGCCGAAGCATCCGCTGGAACAGTTCGAGGCCTGGGGCTACGCGCCGCTGCAGCGGATCGACCCCGGCCGGCTCGCCAGCCTGCAGCAGCTCGAAGGCCCGGCCGGACCGGAGTACTGGTTCACCTTCCAGAATTTCTACGTGATCACCCGCTACAACCGCAGCCCGTTGTACGCGATGGCCGTCGAACAGCTGGCGCAGGCGATCGCCGCCGGCGTGGCGCAGGCGGACGCGGCGCGGTGAAGTTCGCTGCGGTCGCCGCCGTGATCGCGGCCAGCGTGCTGCTTGTCGCCTGCAGCGGGCCGCGCAGTCGACCATCGTCGTCCGGGGGGGGCCATCGCGGCGTATCCGGCACCGCCTCGCCCGCGGGCGAAGGCGGCATCCACGACGACCTCAGCCGGCCGCAATCCAGCCGCTACCGCGACGGCCGCGACAGCGTGCCGCCGCCGATCGACGTCAGCAAGCTGCCCGAGCCGGTGCCGAAGGTCGAGCCACGCTCGCGCTACGGCAACAAGTCGCCGTACACCGTACGCGGCAAGACCTACCGCGTGCTGTCCTCGGCGCGCGGGTATGACGAACGTGGCATCGCCTCGTTCTACGGCAACAAGTTCCACGGCTACAAGACCTCCAACCTCGAAACCTACGACATGTACGCGTTCACCGCGGCCAGCACCACCTTGCCGCTGCCCAGCTACGCGCGCGTGACCAATCTGGAGACCGGCAAGAGCGTGATCGTGCGGGTCAACGACCGCGGCCCGTTCCACGACAATCGGCTGATCGACTTGTCCTACGCCGCTGCGGTGAAGATCGGCATCTGGCCCAAGGGTACCGGCCTGGTCGAGGTCCGCGGCATCGACCCGGCGCATCCGGCGCAGGAACTGCCGCCGCCGGAGGCGGTCTCAGGCAGGCACCCGGGAATCTACCTGCAGGTCGGTGCCTTCGCCGACGCGTCCAATGCCGACCGCCTGGCCCGGCGCCTGCGTGCGGCCGACCTCGGCGCGGTGCAGGTGATCGACGGGGTGGTGCATGGCCAGCGCCTGCGTCGCGTGCGGGTCGGGCCGCTGGACAGCGTCGATCGCGCCGACGAAGTCAGTCGCCGGATCGAACGCATGGGTCTGCCCTCGCCGCAGGTCGCGGTAGACTGAGCGGGATTTGCGCAGGCTTCCTTGTCACTTCGGTGCGCGCAACGCCGATCCTCGAAAAACCGGACTCGAAAACACGATGAACTTTCTTCGACGCACCCTGATGCCGTTTGCCGCCGTTGCCGTCCTGCTGGTCGGCGTCGCGATGGCGCAGACCCCGCCCCATCCGGCGCCCGTGCCGCGCCCGGCCATGCCCGCTGCGCCGGTGCCGCCGCCGCCGGACGTCGATGGCGCCAGCTGGGTGCTGATGGACTACGCCACCGGCCAGATTCTGGCCTCGAAGGATCCCGATGCGCGCCGCGCGCCGGCCTCGCTGACCAAGGTGATGACCGACTACGTGGTCTCGGCCGAGCTCGCCAACGGGCGCATCCACGTCGGCGACATGATCACCATCAGCGAGCATGCCTGGCGCGGCGGCGGCGCCGGCACCGACGGCTCCACCAGCTTCCTCAAGCTGGGTAGCCAGGTGCCGCTGATGGATCTGCTCAAGGGCATGATCGTGCAGTCCGGCAACGACGCCGCGATTGCGCTGGCCGAACACACTGCCGGTTCGGAAGACGCGTTCGCCAACCTGATGAACGCCTACGCCAAGCAGCTGGGCATGGCCAATACGCATTTCTCCAATGCCTCCGGCTACCCGGTGGAGAACCATTACAGCTCCGCGCGGGACATCGCGATCCTGTCGCGCGCGCTGATCCACAACTTCCCCGACGACTACGCCATCTCGGCGATCAAGTCATACGAGTGGAACGGCATCAAGCAGCAGAACCGCAACGAACTGCTGTGGCGCGATCCGGCCGTGGACGGCATCAAGACCGGGCACACCGCCGACGCGGGCTTCTGCCTGGCGGCGTCCGCCAAGCATGGCGACGAGCGCATGATCGCCGTGGTGATGGGCGCCAGCTCCAACAAGGCGCGCGCCGATTCGGCGATGGCCCTGCTCAACTACGGCTTCCGCTTCTACGAGACGCACAAGCTGTACGACACCAGCAAGCCGCTGGCGACGCCACGGTTGTGGAAGGGCGAGGCGGACACCTTGCCGATCGGCGTGGCCAGCGACGTGCTGGTCACCGTCAAGACCGGCCAATACGACAAGCTCAAGGCGGTGATGGACATCCCCTCGACCCTGATCGCGCCGTTCAAGAAGGGCCAGCAGATCGGCAGCCTGCGCATCAGCCTGGATGGCCAGGCGCTGCAGACGGTGCCGCTGATCGCGTTGGCCGATGCGCCGCAGGGCGGCTTCTTCTCGCGCCTGTGGGACAGCATCCTGCTCTGGTTCCACAAGGACACCGGCAACACCGAGCAGGCGCCGAGCGCCAAGTGATGCAGCCGATCGATTTCGACAAGGCGAAGCAGCAAGGCCAGGGCTTCCAGTTCCCCGGCGAGTTCGAGATCACCGCCGTGGGCAGCGCCAGCGCCGACCTGCCCCGCCGCGTGCCGCAACTGCTCGAACGCGCCGGCCTGCACGTGCTGCACGAAACCGTGCGCCACCGCCATTCCGGCGCAGGCAACTTCGTCTCGGTCACCGTCACCTTCCGCTGCGACAACCGCGAGCAGTACGAAGCGGCACATCACGCGCTGCGCGCCGATGCGGAGATCCGGTACACGTTGTGAGAGCCGGGAGTAGGGAATAGGGAATGGAGAACAGGAAGAGCCTCCACCCCTCAATATCGCGTTCTTCCGCTCAGAATGGAGCTGTGGTTTCAACCTCGCCGTGACCAACGATTCCCTATTCCCGATTCCCCATTCCCGGCCGTTGAACGTCCGCCGCCTCGGCCGCCAGCCCTACGCGACCACATGGCAGGCGATGAGCGCGTTCACCGACCACCGCACGGCGGATACGCCGGACGAGCTGTGGCTGCTGGAGCACGACCCGGTGTTCACCCTGGGCCAGGCCGGCAAGATGGAACACGTGCTGGCGCCGGGCGACATCCCGGTGATCCCGGTCGACCGCGGCGGGCAGGTGACCTACCACGGGCCCGGCCAGATCGTCGGCTACCCGCTGATCGACCTGCGCCGCCTCGGCGTGGGCGTGCGCGAGCTGGTGCGGCGCATCGAGCAGGCGCTGATCGATACGCTGGCGCACTGGCGGGTGGCGGCGGTGCGCCGTGAAGGCGCGCCCGGTGTGTACGTGGGCGAGGCCAAGATCGCCGCGCTCGGCCTGCGCGTGCGTCGCGGCTGCAGTTTCCACGGGCTGGCCTTCAACGTGGCCATGGACCTGGAGCCGTTCGAACGCATCAACCCCTGCGGCTACAAGGGTTTGGCGGTCACGCAACTGGTAGACTTGGGCGGTCCGTCGCAGCTGGCGGACGTCGAGACGGTGCTGGCCGACGAGTTCTGTCGCCAGTTCGGCTTCGCCGCCGCTCCCGCTGCCCCCCTGATTCCCGAACTCCCCGCGCGCGCCGCGGTCTGAACTCTCTCCCATGAGCGAAACCAGCGCCCCCTTGTCCAAATCCATTCCGATCCAGGTCGTGGCCGGCAGCGGCACGGTCGAGAAACAACTCGGCAGCGACAAGATCGCGCTGAACCGCGCCGGTTTCGACACCACCGTGCCCACCTTGCGCAAGCCGAACTGGATCCGCGTGCGGCTGCCGCAGGGCAACGCCGTGCAGCAGCTGAAGGCCCGCCTGCGCGAGAACGCGCTGGTCACCGTGTGCGAGGAGGCCTCCTGCCCCAACATCCACGAGTGTTTCAGCCACGGCACCGCCACCTTCATGATCCTCGGCGAGGTGTGCACGCGGCGCTGCTCGTTCTGCGACGTGGCCCATGGCCGGCCGCAGCCGCCCGATGAACTGGAGCCGGCGCGCCTGGCGCAGACCATCGCCGACATGCGGCTGAAGTACGTGGTGATCACCTCGGTCGACCGCGACGACCTGCGCGACGGCGGCGCGGCGCACTTCGCCAGCTGCATCCGCGCGGTGCGCCACGCCAGCCCGCACATCCGCATCGAGATCCTGACCCCGGATTTCCGCGGCAAGGGCCGCATGGAGCGCGCGCTGGAGATACTCCAGGCGTATCCGCCGGACGTGTTCAACCACAACCTGGAAACCGTGCCGAACCTCTACCGCGAGGTGCGCCCCGGCGCCGATTACCAGTGGTCGCTGGACCTGCTCAAGCGCTTCAAGGCGCAGCACCCGGCCGTGCCGACCAAGTCCGGCATCATGCTCGGCCTGGGCGAGACGCAGGAGCAGGTGCTGCAGACGCTGCGCGATTTACGCGCCCACGACGTGGAAATGATCACCATCGGCCAGTACCTGCAGCCCACGCCGCATCACCATCCGGTGCTGCGCTACTGGACGCCCGAAGAATTTGACGCGCTGCGCGAGGCCGGTGAGGCGATGGGCTTCCATCACGTCGCCTCCGGTCCGCTGGTGCGATCGTCCTACCACGCCGACCTGCAGGCGCATGCCGCCGGTGTCGCCGAATCCGCCTGAGAGCACCCATGAAACTTCGCCCCGCGCTGGTCCTGCTGTTCGTTCTCTCCGCCAGCTGCGCCTATGCGCAGTCCGCGGCCGACCTCGGTGCCGGCCCCCAGCCGCGCAAGGCGGCCACCTGGCCGCTGCAGCCCACGGCCGAACAGGCTCAGGCCGCGCAGCTGTCCGCGCGCTTCCTGACCCGCTTCCACTACGATGCCCAGCCGCTGGATGACGCGATGTCCACGCGCATCTACAAGGCCTATTTCAAGATGCTCGACGGCGACAAGGTGTTCTTCACCCAGGCCGACATGGACAAGTTCGCGCCGCTGAAGACCAGGTTCGACGACGCGATCTGGAACAGCGACCTCTCCGCGCCGTTCGCCATCTTCAACCTGTACCTGCAGCGCGCCGTGCAGCGCATGAGCTACGCCCGCGGGCTGCTCAAGAACGGCTTCGACCTCAGCCGCGACGAGAGCTACGAGGTCGACCGCAAGGACGCTGCCTGGCCGAAGGACGAGGCCGCCGCGCAGGACCTGTGGCGCAAGCGCACCAAGAACGACTGGCTGCGCCTGAAGCTGGCCGGCAAGGACGACGCGGACATCCGCAAGACGCTGGACAAGCGCTACAGCGGCTACATCGACCGCATCCGGCAGATCAACAGCGCCGACGCGTTCCAGACCTTCATGAACGCCTACGCCGAATCCACGGACCCGCACACCGACTACCTCGGCCCGGAGGCGGCGGCCAACTTCGACATCGCCATGAGCCTGTCGCTGCAGGGCATCGGCGCTCAGCTGCAGTCGCGCGACGACTACACCATGATCGTCAAGCTGATCCCCGGCGGCCCGGCGATGAAGTCGCACAAGTTCAAGCCGGGCGACCGCATCGTGGCGGTGGGCCAGGGCGACAAGGGCGCCATGGTCGACGTGGTCGGCTGGCGCATCGACGACGTCACGGCGTTGATCCGCGGCAAGAAGGGCACCGTGGTGAGGCTGGAAGTGCTGCCCGCCGATGTCGGCCCGGACGGCAAGCACGAGCTGATCACCCTGGTGCGCGACAAGATCAATCTGGAGGACGCCGCGGCCAGCAAGAAGGTGATCGAGATCAAGGACGGCGCAGTCACCCGCAAGATCGGCGTGATCGACCTGCCCTCGTTCTACTCCGATTTCGGTGCGCGCAGCGCCGGCGACAAGGATTACCGCAGCACCACCCGCGATGTGGCCAAGCTGATCGCCGAGCTCAAGCAGGAGGGCGTGCAGGGCATCGTGGTGGACCTGCGCAACAACGGCGGCGGTTCGCTCGCCGAGGCCGATTCGATGACCGGCCTGTTCATCGACAAGGGCCCGGTGGTGCAGGTGCGCGGCTCGCACGGCGAAGTCCAGGTGCAGGGCGACGACGAGGCGGGCATGGCCTGGAGCGGCCCGCTGGCGGTGCTGGTCAACCGCGGCACGGCGTCGGCCTCGGAGATCTTCTCGGCGGCGATCCAGGATTATCACCGTGGCCTGGTCATCGGCGAGCCGACCTTCGGCAAGGGCACCGTACAGACCCTGGTGGACCTGGACAAGTTCGCCTCCGGCGACAGCGAGAAACCGCAGCTGGGCGAACTCAAGATGACGATCCAGGAGTTCTTCCGCATCAATGGCGGTTCCACCCAGCTCAAGGGCGTCACCCCGGACATCGAGTTCCCGAAGAACGGCGACGAGAAGGACTTCGGCGAATCGACCTACGACAACGCGCTGCCGTGGACGCAGATTCCGCCGGCCGACTACAAGCCGGTGGCGAACCTTTCCGCCTATCTGCCGCAACTGCTCCAGCGGCACGACGAGCGCGCGGCGAAGTCGTCGGCATGGAAGCTGATGCTGGACGAACTGGCCCAGTACAAGAAGATGCGCGACATGACCACGATCTCGCTGAACCTGGCCGTCCGCGAAGCCGAACGCAAGCAGCAGGAACAGATGCAGGCGGCGTTCCGCGCGCGGCACGTCGCCATCGACGGCAGCGACGCGGCGTTGCCCGAGGCCGGCAGCAATCTGGACGACGGTCTCAACCCGAACGAGCGCAGCATCAAGAGCGAGCTGAAGGAAGAGAAGGACGCCAAGAATGCCAAGGATCCGCAGCTCGACGAGACGGCGCACATCCTGTTCGACGCGATCGGCATGATCAAGGCCGACCCGAAGCTGGCCAGCGAGGTGCTGCCCTACGGCGGCAAGTTCTCGCCCCGCGCCATCGCCAGCGTTGCGGAGCCGGCACCGGCAACGAGCAGCGTCACGCGCTGAGCGGCGGGCTTCCACGCAACGAAAAGGCAGCGCGTGGTGCTGCCTTTTCGTTCTCGCCCGCAGGGGCCCGCGGGTGGGCGATGCTTTTGCTCTTGCGAATGCCGAATCCCGGCCCCCAGGCAAACCGCCCGCGAGCGGCACCTACGCGGTGTAGCCGAGGCGTTCGAGCCATGGCTGCAACACGGGCAGCACCGGCTCGAAGTGCTCGCGGTAGTCGCGCCAGCGCCCCACGGCCTTGCGGTAGACGCCGCGGGTGACTTGCGCGTAGCTGGGCGTGCTGATGTGCTTCTCGCGAGCATGCTCGGCGAATCGTCGCAAGGGCGAGGCATCGGCGAGGTCCAGGAACTGCGCCAGTCGCGCCGTCTGGTCGTCGAACTGCTCGACCACGGATTCGTAGCGCCACTCCAGCACCTGCGGCGCGAACAGCTCGACGTCGCGCTGCCATTGGGTGAAGGCGCGTGCGTAGCCCTGCGCCAGGCGCGGCAGGGAGGAGCACAGCACCATGAACGCCGGCGAGCGGAACGATTGCATGCTGCAGCTGAGCAACACGTCGCAGGGATGGCGCAGGCAGAGAATGATCCGTGCCTGCGGGAACAGCCGCATGATCATCGGCAGGCACTGCATGTTCAGCGGGTTCTTGTCGACCAGTCGGCGTGAGCCGAGGTCAGGGCATACCTGCGCGACCCGTCGGCGATAGCTGCGGCGCAAGGCATCGGCATCTTCCTGACTCAGTGCGGCGAGATCGGAGGGGTAGCGCTGGCCGACCCGTTCCATGCTCTCGATCAGCTCATGGATGTAGGCACGCTCGTCCATGGACCGGAAATCCGGGTGGGCGTCGAGCATCTGTTCCAGCAAGGTGGTGCCCGAGCGCGGAAAGCCGACCACGAAGACCGGGCTCTCCATGGAGCCGGGGGCGCGCAGCTCGGTCCAGCGGGCGTAGTCGTGCGGTTCGACCACGCAGTCCGCCAGCGGCAACGGCTGGCTGTCGGCCGCCAGTCGCTCCGGCACGATCTGGCGGGCGATTTCCAGTTGCGCCGCGTGCGCCGCCTGCAGCGCGCCCCATGCCTCGTCGTGGCGACCCAGCCGGTCGCAGGCGATGGCGAGCCCGAAACCGGTGCTGGCCCGGCTTTCGTCGTCGAGCGGCAGCGCCAGCACGCGCCGGTACAGCGCCACTGCCTCGGCGTGCGCACCGTCGCGCGAGGCCATCGCCGCGTGCGCGCGCCAGGCGTCGGCGCGCGCCTGCACGGCGTCTGGCGGCAGCGCATCGATCGCGGCCAGCGGCAGCTGCTGCAGTTCCTGCTGCGCGCGTTCGACCTGGTTGCTGCGCTCGTGCAACACCACGCGCTGGGCGGCGATGCGCAGGCGCAGCGGAGCAGCCGCAGCTTCCGTCGGCGGCAACTGCGCGCGCGCGAGCGCGCGCAGGGCTGCCTCGGAAGCGCCCTGCACCGACAGCATGGCGGCCAGGATCAGCGCCTGTTCGGCCGGTTGCGGCGGCCACTCGCCGGCGCCGTCGAGCATTTCCTCCTGCGCTGCGTTGTCGCCGCAGACGTAGCAGGCGTAGGCCGCCTGCAGACGGGCCTCGATGAATGACGGGACGAGGCTGGCCGCTTCCAGCAGGGCCTGCCGGGCCGCCGGCCATTCGCGTTGCTGGGTGTACAGCAGGCCGAGGTTGTAATGCACCTCCGCGTCGCCCGGTGCGAGCTGCCGGGCCTGGTGCAAGGCCTGTCCGGACGCGGCGAGGTCGCCAGCCAGGCGACAGGCCACGCCGAGGTTGTTCCAGTAGGCCGAGACGGCCGGTCGCCACCGGCTCAGACGGCCGAACGTGGCCGCCGCCTGCGCGTGCCGGCCAGTGGCCTGTTGCGCCACGCCAAGCAGGGCGAGCACGCCCTCGTCGTCCCCGGCGCCCTCCGGCGCCTGCGCCGCGAGTTCGATGACGCGCTCCGCGTCGCCGGCATTCCACGCGCTCGCCATGCTGGCGACCAGTGTGCTGGCCGCAGTGCTGGGCGAATCGGCGACGGGCAGGTGCGGGGGCATGCGGCCTCGGTGGTGGTGTCCGGTGCCCATTATGCAAGAGGGCCGCGGTTTGACCGCGGCCCTCCTGACTGTCTGCAACGACTGCGGTGGATCAGGACATCAGAACTTCACGGTGGCGCGGGCCCAGTAGTAGCGACCGAGCACGTCGTAGGTGGAGACGTCCACGTTGTAGTTGGAACCGTTCTGGTACATCAGCGGCGGCGCCTTGTCGGCGAGGTTGTCCACGCCGACGTCGAAGCGGGTGTGGATCGACGGCACCGCGTAGCCGAGCTGGATCGAGTGGTAGGTCACCGAGGCGATCGGGATGTTCACGCCCGGGATGGCCGCGTCCACGTTGAGCGCGGTGAGGCCGTTGATGTAGCGCGACTGCCACTGGGCGTTCCAGTTGCCCTTGCTCCAGTTCAGCGTGACCGTGCCGCGCAGCCGCGAGATGTTGCCGAACTGCTGGCTGTAGGTGCCGGCGTAGTCGATGGCCTGCGCGCCGGGCTCGCCGGGGGTGGCGTTGTTCCTGTAGGTGGAGGTGTAGCTGCTGTTGAGGCCGAACTGGAAATCGCCCGGGTCCATGCTGCCCATGTTGAAGTGCGGCACCTTGTAGCGCAGCGTGAAGTCGACACCCGACGTATTCAGCGTGCCCAGATTGACCACCGGCGTGTTGATCAGGAATACCTGACCCGGCTGGCGGCTGGTGGTGTCCTCGCGATGGATCAGCCCGCAGTACGGGCTGGCACTGTTGTTGAAGCACGAACTGACGACCAGGTCGCCGGTAATCGCGGTCAACGTGTCGGACAGGTAGATGTGCCAGAAGTCGAGGCTGGTGGAGAAGCCGGTCAGCCAGTCCGGCGAGTAGACCAGGCCGAGGTCGATGGACTTGCCCTTTTCCGGCTTGAGCGAGTTGCCCACGGTGGCGGCACCGGAATAGAACGTGTTGACCTGCGCCGGCGAATTGCCGCCCCAGTTGACCGGCACGTACTGGCAGGCCGCGGCATGCTGGGCCAGTTCGGCCGCGTCGAGCCCGACGCACGGGTCGTTCAGGGTGGGCTGGACCAGGGTGCGGCCGTCGTAGAGCTCGTTGAGGTTCGGCGCGCGGAACACCTGCGAGACGGTACCGCGGACCAGCAGGTCCGCCACCGGCTTCCATTCGATCGCGACCTTGCCGTTGGTGGTGCTGCCGCTGGTGCTGTAGTCGGAGGTGCGCACGCCCAGGTCGATGTTCAGCGACTGCGCCCCGGGCGCATCGGCGAGCAGCGGGATCAGGGTTTCGGCATAGAACTCCTTGACGTTGTAGCTGCCGCTGGCGGGCGAACCGCAGGCTTCCTGCAGGATCTGGCAGCGGGTGGTGACCGGGTCGAGCACCGCGAACGGGCTCACCGTGTACTTCATCGACTGCTTGCGGTACAGCGTGCCGAGCGAGAGCTGCATGGCGCCGGCGGGCAGGTCCCACAGGTCGCCGCTGGCGTCGAACTGCGCCTGCTTGGTCGAGTTGGTCATCACGTAGATCGGCGTCTTCACGCCGGCGCTCAGCAGCTTGCCCACCGCCGGGTCGGCCTGGTTGAAGATGTTGGCGCCGGCATCGACCGCCGCCTGCAGGGCGGGGATGTCCACCTCGTTGGTGTCGCGCTGGTCGCGCTTGCTGTGGCTGTAGTTGATCGAGGCGTCCCAGATCCAGCTGCTGTCCTGGCCGAAGTTGCCGCGCAGGCCGGTGTTGATCTGCACGTTATCGGTCTGGTAGCTGTGCACGCGGGTACCGGCGCCAGTGAGGCGGGTCTGGAAGTTGTAGCCGCTGTTCGGATCGCCCGGTACCGGATCCTGACTGAAGGTGACGCCGAACGGGTTGATCGGGTTGCTGGAGGAGATGACCAGGCCGTCACCGGTGCCGACCGGCGAGGGCGCGTCCTGGCCGCTGGATTCGGTGCGGTTGTAGAACGCGTTGACGTACCCCTTCAGGTTGGGCGTGAAGTCATAGCTGCCCAGCACGAAGCCGTTGGTGCGCTTCTGCGCGGTCTGCATGTAGTTGAGCGCGGCATAGTTGTAGGTGTCCGAACCGAGCCGGCAACGGTAGTCGCCGAGGTTCGAGCCGTCGCCCGTGGCGAGCGTCACGTTGGCGGTGCCGGACGAGTTGATCGCGCAGCCGTACTGGCTGGCGATCGAGGCCGGCAGCTGGATGCGGCCGGTCGGGATGGAACTGGAGCCGGCGGCGATGATGGTGCCGCTGGACAGGTACAGCTGCTGCCGCGAGAAGTCGCGCCGCGACGCCAGCGTGGCGTCGTACTTGTTGTAGTCGAGGCCGCCGACGATGCTGTAGTTGTCGCCGGACATGCCGCCGGTCAGGTTGAAGCCGCGACGCTGCGAGTCGCCGTGGCTGGAGATGCCGTCGTTCAGGCTGAACTGGACGCCCTGGAAATCCTTGCGCAGGATGAAGTTGACCACGCCGCCGATGGCGTCGGAGCCGTACACGGTGGAGGCGCCTTCGGCCAGCACGTCGACGCGGTCGATCATGTCCGGCGGCAGCATGTTGATGTCCGAGTTGACCATGCGCTGGCCGTCCACCAGCACCAGCGTGCGATTGATGCCCAGGCCGCGCAGCGAGACGCGCGAGGCGCCGCCGCCGGCTTCCAGCAGCGGGCTGGCGACGCCGCCGCCGTTGCTGTTGTTGGAGGGGTTGGTGGCGTTGCCGGAGATCGCCGGCATGTCCTGCAGCACGTAGCCCAGGGTGGGCTTGCCGGAGTTGGTGATGGCCTCGCGGTCGATGGTCACCACCGGGCTGGCGGTCTCCACGTCCACGCGGCGGATCAGCGAGCCGGTGACCACCACGGCGTTCAGCGTCTTGGCTTTGTCCTTGGAGGCCGGCGTGGCCTGATCCGTCGTGGCCTGATCCGTCGCGGGCGGATTGGTGGTCGTCTGGGCCTGCAGCCCGCCGGCGACCGAGAGCATCCCGGCGGTCAAAGCGAGACGCACAGCCAGTGACAGGTGATTCAAGTCGTATTTCATGTGGTTTCTTTCCCCAGTGGTGATGGCTCGGCCCTGTAATGTCGAGCGCGTCCACTGGTGCCCCTTGTCCCCCCTCAGGCAATGTCGCCACCAGTTTCGGACCGCGCCCAACGTTTGAGAGGTTACTCCCCCGGGGCTTCGTCGCACCACTGCGCACGGCACGGGGCGTCGGGCGCCCCCAAGGCCGGCGGCTGCGGCTCAGTGCCCGTAACGCCCCTGCAGATAGGCGAACACCGCGCGCAGACCCATCGCCTCGCCGCCGCGGGGGCGGCCGGGGCGGTCGGCGTCGTTCCAGGCGTAGGTGTCCAGGTGCAGCCACGGCGTACCCTCGGGGATGAAGCGTTCGAGGTAGAGCGCGGCGGTGATCGCGCCGGCGTGGCGCGAGGCGCTGGCGTTGGCGAAGTCCGCCAGGTGGGAGTCCAGCATGCGCCGATACGGACGCCACAGCGGCAGCCGCCACAGCGGGTCGGCCACCGCGTTGCCGGCCTGCAGCACCGCGTCGGCCAGCGCGTCATCGTTGGCGAACAGGGCCGGCAGATCCGGGCCCAGCGCCACGCGGGCGGCGCCGGTGAGGGTGGCGAAGTCGATGATCAGCGCCGGTTGCTGTTCGCCGGCGTAGGCCAGCGCGTCGCACAGGATCAACCGGCCTTCGGCGTCGGTGTTGTCCACTTCCACGGTATGGCCGGCGCGGGTGGTGATCACCTCGCCCGGGCGCATCGCGTTGCCGGCCACGGCGTTCTCCACCGCCGGCACCAGCAGGGTCAGGCGCACCGGCAGCCGCGCCTGCATGATCAGCCCGGCCAGCGCGATGGCGTGCGCGGCCCCGCCCATGTCCTTCTTCATCCAGCGCATGCCTTCGCCGCCCTTGAGGTTCAGGCCGCCGGTGTCGAAGCACACGCCCTTGCCGACCACCACCAGCTTCGGATGGTCGGGCTTGCCCCAGCTCAGTTCGACCAGCCGCGGCGCGCGATGGCTGGCGCGGCCCACGGCGTGGATGGTGGGGAAGTTCGCCTTGAGCAGTTCGTCGCCGACCCAGTCGCGCAGCTTCGCCTTGTGCGCCTTGGCCAGGGTCTCGATCGCCTCGCCGAGTTGCTCCGGACCCATGTCCTGGGTGGGCGTGTTGACCAGGTCGCGCACGCGCGAGGTGGCCTCCACCAGCGGGGCCAGCCGGGCCAGTTCCCCGGCCGCCACGATCAGCCGCGCCGGGGCGCGTTTGGCTGCGCGGTAGCGGGTGAACTGGTAGGCGCCCAGCGCCCAGCCCAGCGTGGCCAGCGCGGTGTCGGCGAGCACGCCTTCGGCGGCCAGTTCGTAGGTGGCTTCGGGCAGGTGGCAGGGCAGGCCGGCCAGCGCAGGCAGCGGATCGGCTGGCGCCACACCGACCAGCACGCGCGCCAGCTTTCCGGCCGCGTCGGGCACCAGAGCGAACGTGCCCGGCGCCGCATCGAAGCCGCTCTCGCCGAGCCAGCGTCGCTGCGCCGCATCGAGCCGGCGGCGACTGGCCGCCAGGTGCGCCGCGTCGGTGGTCTCGACGGGAATGCCATGGCGCTGGCCAGGGCGGCGTTCGATCAGGGCAGACATGGGCGAATCCTTCCGGGGAAATGGCCCATGATGGCCATGCTCGCACGGAAGAACAATCGCTGTGGCGTCAGCCGCGCGGCGAGGAGGCTTCCAGCCAGTCGGCCAGCGCCGCCATGTCGGGCAGGTCGAGATCCGGCGGCGGGCCCATGCCGGGTGGCCACGGTTCGCCCTGGCGATTGATCCATGCCGTGCGCAAGCCGGCGTCGCGCGCGCCGACCATGTCCAGCGCGGGGTCGTCGCCCACGTGCAGTACCTGTCCCGGCTCGACGCCGAGCAGGGCGGCGGCGGCCAGGAAGATGCCGGGGTCGGGCTTGCCCACGCCATGGTCGCGGGCGCAGACGTGGTGGCGGAAGTGCCGCTCGATGCCGATGCGGCGCAGGTCGGCGTTGCCGTTGGTCAGGCTCGCCAGCGGCCAGCGGGCAGCGATGCGCTGCAGCGCGGGTTCGCTGTCGGGGAACAGCTGGACCTGGTTGCGCGCGGCGAAATAGATTTCCCACAACGCGTCGACCGGTGCGTCGGCGATACCGCTGGCCTCGAACACATGGCGCAGGGTCAGCTGGCGCTGGGTGGTGAAGTCGTGCGCCAGGTCGAGCCGCTCGGCGGCCACCTTGGCGCGCAGCTGGCGCATCGCGGTGATCGGCCACGCACGCGCCACTTGCGGATGGTGCCGTTGCAGCCAGGCGTCGACGGCCTGGTCGGCCCGTTCCAGCGCGGGCAGCACCGGCCACAGCGTGTCGTCCAGATCCAGCGTCAGCGCCAGCGGGCCCGGCACTCTGCCGGCGCCCGCCTCTGCGGCGCGGCTCACCCGGTTACCGCTTGCTGACGAGCAACACCTGGCCTTGCTGCAGGTTGTCGCTCTTGAGCCGGTTCCACGCGCGCAGTTGCGCCACGTCGACCGAATGCGCCTTGGCGATCGAGGACAGCGTGTCGCCGCGCACCACCTTGTACGTCGAATGGGCCTGCGTGGCGTCGGCGCTGACGCGGCGGAAATCCTTGCCGTTGGCCTGGCTCACCGTGGTGGCCGAGCCGCTGGCGCGATCGACACCGGTCACGGCGACATCACTGACGCTGCCGCTGACGCGCTCCAGCCGTGCGTCGTTCGCCGCACGCTCGCGGCGCGCTTCCAGCGCGTTGCGGGCCTGCACCGTGCGCTGCGAGGTGGGCGCAATGGCGGCGCGGGAGACGTAGGTGGCGCCGGGCGCCGAGATCGGCGTGCCCTGCGATCGCGCGCGCGCGCCGACCTCGGCCAGGATCGTGCTGCGGCGCTCGGCGTCCATCGCCGCCAGCCGCATGCCGTCCTCGTAGGGCACCACGCCGTGGCGACGCAGCGCAGCCTTGGCCGGCTCGGTCTTGAGGAACTCCACGAAATCCTGCGCCTGTTCGGCCTTGGCGCTGCGCGGATTGGTGACCAGATACAGCGGGATGAACAACGGGTAGCTGCCGTTGGCGATATTGGCCGTGGTCGGCGCGCGGCCGTTGATCGGAATCGCCTTCAGCTTGGGGTTGCCGCTGATGCCGGCCAGCATGGCCACGCCCAGGCCGTTGGGATTCAGCGCGATGCCTTCCTCCAGCTTGCGCGTGTTGACATACAGCCGCGGCGCGGCCACCGGCTGGTTGCCGCGGCCGAACAGCAGGCTGCGCAAGCTGTATTCCACGCCGTCGCCCGGGCTGGCCACCGCGTATACGTCGATCGGCGCGTTGCGGCCGCCGACCTCGCTCCAGTTGTGGATCCTGCCGTAGTAGATGTCGTGCACCTGCTTCAGCGTGAGGTTGCCGATCGGATTGGATGCCTGGGTGATGATCACCAGGCCGCTCCACGCCACCGGGGTGAAGGTCAGGCGGTCGTTCTGCGCGCTGCCGTCGGAGGGGCGCGCGCTGCCGGCGAGGTCGGCGGTGCCGTTGCTCACCGCGTCGAGGCCCGAGGCGGTGTTGAACGGCTGCAGCTCGATGCGCCCGTGGCCGGCCTTCGTCCATGCCTTGCCCACCTCGTTCATCACCGCGTTGGCGGTGGCGTCGTCGCCGCGCCAGACCAGGCTGCCGGACTGGGTGGCCGCGCTGGCCGCGGTGGAGAAACAGGCGCCGATCAGGGCGAGGCAGAACAGGCGAGCAAAGCGTACGGACATGATGATGCGAAACCCCGGCGTGATGAACTCATGACATGTGCGGGCGAGCCGGCCGATCGGGCCGGCTCATCCGTCTGGCGGCGTGGCGAAGGTGCGCGATCGAAAGCGGATGTGCAAACGGTGCGCGGCGCGTTCGACAAGCCGTCAGGATATTGGATCGGCCTGAACCCACAATATCAAGCGTTTTCTGGCGTTTGCGTGACGATGCGTCGCAGAGCGTGCGCGCCAACACGCCGTTCACGCGACCCACGTCCGGTTTTTCGAGTGGCCGATCTGTTGCGCCGTCAGTTGATCAGCACGTAGTGGCTGCCGTCAGCATCGGCCACCACCAGCACCAGCTGGCGCAGGCGCACGCCGGCCAGCCCGCGCAGCATGCGCAGGCTGGTGATGCGCTGGTTGCCGATGCCGATCACCACGTCGCCTGCCTGCAACCCCGCCTGGGCGGCGCGGCTGCCGGGCTGCACCGTGCTGACCGCGGCGCCGTACCAGCCCTGCTCGCGCCGGCCCTGGCTCAGCTCGCTGAAGCGCACGCCGGCCAGGCGCGGGTCGAGTTGGCCGCCGTCGAGGGTGGCCAGTTTCTCGGCGCTCAGCGTCGCGTTGACCTGGCGCGGCTGGCCGTCGCGCACGATGCCCAGCTGCAGGGTGCTGCCCAGCGGCAGCAGGCCTTCGGTGTTGCGCAGCTGCTGCACGCTCTGCAGCGGCTTGCCGTTGAGCGAGGTCAGCACGTCGCCCGGCTGCAGTCCGGCGCGCGCGGCAGCCGAACCGTCGCCGACCCCGGTCACTACCACGCCCTTGCTCTCCTTCAGGCCCAGCGCCTGCGCGATGCGCGGCGTGATCGCCTGCGCCTGCAGGCCCAGGCTGCCGCGCTCGACCTTGCCGTGCGCGATCAGCTGCTTCATCACCTCGGCGGTGAGGTTGCTGGGGATCGCGAAACCGATGCCCACGTTGCCGCCCGAAGGCGAGAAGATCATCGTGTTGATGCCGACCAGTTCGCCGCGCAGGTTGACCAGCGGGCCGCCGGAATTGCCGGGGTTGATCGAGGCGTCGGTCTGGATGAAGTTCTGGTAGCTTGAGTCGCCCAGGCCCGAGCGCCCGAGTGCCGAGACGATGCCCGCGGTCACCGTCTGCCCCAGGCCGAACGGTTCGCCCACCGCCACCACGTAGTCGCCCACGCGCAGGGTGGAGGAGTCGGCCATCGGCAGCGCATGCAGACCACTGGCCTGGATCTGCACTACCGCCACGTCGGTCGCCGGATCGGTGCCGATCAGCTTGCCCTTGAAGCTGCGCCCGTCCTGCAGGGTCACGCTGATGTCGTCGGCGCCGGCGACCACGTGATTATTGGTCAGGATGTAGCCCTTGGCCGCGTCCACGACCACGCCCGAACCCAGGCTCTGCTCCACCCGCTCGCGCGGCGTGGGCGGCAGGCCGAAGAACTGGCGCACCATCGGGTCGTCGAAATACGCGTCGCGCACCGGCACGTGGGTGGTGCTGGAGATGTTCACCACCGCCGGTGTCACCCGGGTCAGCATCGGCGCCAGCGACGGCATCGGCTGGCCGTCGATCGCTGCCGGCAAGGTGGCCGCGCGCCCGGCGCCCGGCAGCGTGCCCAACGCGATCACCACGGCGGTCAGCAACCCGGTCAACCACGACGGCACGGAGGGATGGCGAGACGGCATGAGGGGCTCCTTGGCGGGGGTGAGTGCGGCGCTGATTCGACCGAGCGGCGGCGTGCGGGTTCCCGCCGGCCGCTGCCGCTCGCAGGACTTTACTTCCCGGGGCGGCAGGGTTAACGTCCTCCCCTGGTAACAACCACAACATCTTGTGTTCGAGCGCCAATGCCGAGACTAGCACTGGTGCCAACCGCGGCGTTCTTGGGGAGGAGCCACTGTTGTCGGAAAGCCAGGGGGCGGGCAGGCCGGGAGGTCGTTCCCGCCCGTGATCTTCGTCGCCGTCGCGTCGCCAGCGACACCCTTACATCCCAATAAAAATCAACGGGGGCCGCGAGGCCACACCGAGAGGTCAGCAAAACGATGAGCACAATGCGTGCGCCAGCCAACCACCCCGCCACCGGCCGCGATGCTGCCGTGGACATCCCGCTGCAACCCGCCTCGTGGGACATCTGGGACAAGAAGTATCGCCTGAAGACCAAGACCGGCGAGCCGGTCGACGGCAGCATCGACGAGACCTACCAGCGCGTGGCGCGCGCGCTGTCCGAGGTGGAGGCCACCGACGAGCTGCGCGGCCACTGGTACGAGCGTTTCCTGTGGGCGCTGCGCCGCGGCGCGATCCCGGCCGGCCGCATCACCTCCAATGCCGGCGCGCTGGCGCACAAGCCGGCCACCAGCACGATCAACTGCACCGTCTCGGGCACCATCCACGACTCGATGGACGACATCCTGGAGAAGGTGCACGAGGCCGGCCTCACGTTGAAGGCCGGCTGCGGCATCGGCTACGAGTTCAGCACCCTGCGTCCGCGCAACGCCTACGTCTCCGGCGCCGGCGCGTATACCAGCGGGCCGCTGTCGTTCATGGATATCTACGACAAGATGTGCTTCACCGTCTCCAGCGCCGGCGGCCGCCGCGGCGCGCAGATGGGTACCTTCGACATCAGCCACCCGGACGCGAAGGAGTTCATCCGCGCCAAGCGCGAGGACGGCCGCCTGCGCCAGTTCAACCTGAGCCTGCTGATCACCGACGGCTTCATGCAGGCGGTCGAGCACGACCAGGACTGGCCGCTGGTGTTCCCGGTGCACGTCAAGGAAAAGGACGAGATCGACCTCGACGACCCGACCAAGGTGGTGTGGCGCGAATGGCCCACCCACGAGAACTACATCGACCGCGAGGACGGTCTGGTCGCCTGCAAGATCTACAGCCACATCCGCGCGCGGCACCTGTGGGACATGATCATGGTGTCCACCTACGACTATGCCGAGCCGGGGTTCATCCTGATCGACAAGGTCAACGAGATGAACAACAACTGGTGGTGCGAGCACATCCGCGCGACCAACCCCTGCGGCGAACAGCCGTTGCCGCCCTACGGCTCGTGCCTGCTCGGCTCGGTCAACCTGACCAAGTTCGTGCGCGACCCGTTCGGGCCCAAGGCGCGTTTCGACTGGGACGAGTACCGCGAGGTGGTCAAGGTGTTCACCCGCATGCTCGACAACGTGGTCGAGATCAACGGCCTGCCGCTGGAGCAGCAGCGCAACGAGATCATGGGCAAGCGCCGCCACGGCATGGGCTTCCTCGGCCTGGGCTCCACCGTGACCATGCTCAAGCACAGCTACGGCAGCGCCGAGGCGGTCGCCTTCACCGAGGACGTCTCGCGCGAGATGGCCCTGGCCGGCTGGGAAGTGGCGCTGGAGCTGGCCAAGGAAAAGGGCGCCGCCCCGGTGCTGCTGCGCGACTACACCGTCACCGGCGACATGCTGCGCAAGCGTCCGGAAATGGCCGCCGACGGCTACAAGGTCGGCGACAGCATCCCCGGCCGCGTGCTGCACGCGAAGTACAGCCGCTACATGCAGCGCATCGCCACGGTGGCGCCGGAGCTGGTCGAGCAACTGGCCGAGACCGGCGCGCGCTTCACCCACCACACCTCGATCGCGCCCACCGGCACCATCTCGCTCAGCCTGGCCAACAACGCCAGCAACGGCATCGAGCCGAGCTTCGCCCACAGCTACTCGCGCAACGTGATCCGCGAGGGCAAGAAAACCAAGGAGAAGGTCGAGGTGCTCAGCTTCGAGCTGCTGGCCTACCGGGCGCTGATCGACGCCGAGGCCAAGCCGTTCACCGACGAGGCCGCGCACAGGCTGCCCGACTACTTCGTCTCTGCCGACGACATCGGCCCGAAGCAGCACGTGGACATCCAGGCCGCGTCGCAGAAGTGGATCGATTCGTCGATCTCCAAGACCGCCAACGTGCCCACCGACTACCCGTACGAAGACTTCAAGGACATCTACTTCTACGCCTACAAGCAGGGGCTCAAGGGATGCACCACGTTCCGCTTCAACCCCGCCGCTTTCCAGGGTGTGCTGGTCAAGGAATCGGACCTTGAAAACACCCTCTACCGCTTCGAGCTGGAGGACGGTAGTGTTGTCGAACTGAAAGGCAATGAGCAGGTGGAATACGACGGCGAGATGCATTCGGCCGCCAACCTTTTCGATGCCTTGAAAGAGGGGTACTACGGCAAGTTCTGACTGCGCGCAGTTTCCCGAGGGCCACGGCACGTACTGACATTCATCGGAGGGGAACACCAGTTATGTCCATCGACAACGAGCTTGAGTCAAACAACAACCCGGTAGCCGCCGAGGCACCCGCCGTCGTGCTGCCCGTGCTGCCCGAGGTAGCGCCGGCCGCACCCGCCGCGGCCCCGGCGAAGAAGGCCCCGGCGCGCCGCAAGCCCGCGGCGAAGAAGGCGGCAGCGAAGAAGGCCGCGCCGAAGAAAAAGGCGGCTGCTAAGAAGGCCGCTCCGAAGAAGAAGGCCGCGGCCAAGAAGGCAGCTCCGAAGAAGAAGGCCGCCGCAAAGAAAGCGGCTCCCAGGAAAAAGGCTGCAGCCAGGAAGGCCGCGCCGAAAAAGGCTGCTGCCAAGAAGACGGCAAGGAAAGCGGTGAAGAAGGCCGCCGCGAAGAAGGCGGTGCGCAAGAGCGCGAAGAAAGTGGCGAAGAAGGCGGTGAAGAAAGCCGCCGTCAAGCGCGCCAAGCCCGCCCGCAAGGCGGCGGGCAAGAAGTCGGCCGCCCGCAAGGCGGCCCCGAAGAAGGCGGCGGCAAAGAAGTCCGCCAGCAAGAAGAAGGCCGCCCCCAAGGCGGCCAAGAGGTCCACTGCCAGCAAGAAGAAGTAAGCCGTACCTCCTCCGGCCCGGCGTCATGCGCCGGGCCGGAGGGTTTTTCACGTCACACGTCGCCGCCATCGCGGCGCGCCCCAGCAAAGAAGCGAATCCCATGGCAATCAAGATCGACAAGAAGATCACCGGCTACAACGTGGTCAAGCCCGAGGACAAGGTTGCCGATGCGGCCGGCAGCGCAAAGCAGGCCACCCCTGCCGCGCCCAAGCAGGCCGAAGTGATCCAGATGCACGAGAGTGTCGAGCGGCCGGAAACCCTGGTCGGCTCCACCTTCAAGATCAAGTCGCCGCTGTTCGAGCACGCGCTGTACGTCACCATCAACGACATCGTGCTCAACGCCGGCACCAAGTACGAGCAGCGCCGCCCCTTCGAGATCTTCATCAACTCGAAGAACATGGACCACTTCCAGTGGATCGTGGCGCTCACCCGCATCCTCTCCGCCGTGTTCCGCAAGGGCGGCGACGTCACCTTCATCGTCGAAGAGCTGAAAGCCGTGTTCGACCCCCGCGGCGGCTACTTCAAGGCCGGCGGCGTCTACATGCCCAGCATCGTCGCCGAGATCGGCTCGGTGGTGGAGCAGCACATGAAGAACATCGGCCTGATCCATGATCCGGAGATGGATGAGGCCACGCGCAAGCTGATCGCCGAGAAGCGCGCCGCCTACGAGGCGATGGACTCAAAAAAAAACGCTGACGCGGGCGTGACTGCCAGCTCGACCGGTTCCGAAACCCTGACCTTTCCGCCCGGCTCGATGATGTGCGACAAGTGCAACACCAAGGCCCTGGTGCTGATGGACAACTGCCAGACTTGTCTGAATTGCGGGTATTCGAAGTGCGGGTGATGTTCGCCTGACTCGAAATCAGGCGTACGTGTCCGCTTACGCAAAAGCTTGGATCTCTAGCCCATAAGACTGGATAATTTGCTCAGAAGTTTGAAACGGGGCCCATGGCCCCGTTTTTTTTAGGGGCACCCAAAGGGCGCTAGTTTGGCCCATAAGTTGCTAGTACAGGCCAGTGTCTAATGAAGACGAACCAACCCAGGACGACTATGGCTATCAAGCTCGATTCACTCTTCCCGCTGAACTTCAGGCTCTCATCAAGGGCGCGGAAGCGCAGATGCAATCTGCCAAAAAGAACCATATCCAAGAAGTCCGGACAAAATCGAAGGGGCTTCTTATGGGCGCAGGCCTGACCATCGACGAGGTTTATCCGATAGAACATTTCGGTCGGACGCGCGCCGCATTGCTTCCGGATCCCACTACCCGCGGTTAACCCTGTCGCGCGATGTATTGGTCAATGTGGTTGTCTTCGGTCATTGCTGCAAGCACCGTTTCGTCGCCGCCATCGACGTTCTCAATGGGTTCGAGCAGCCCGGTCACGTCATAGACCGAGAGCTCGAGCCAAGAGAACTCGGGGTCGTGAGGCGGTCCGCCCAAGGATGTGCGAAAAGGGCCCAGCGAACCCCAGTGAACGGTGTTCTTCGTGGCGCGCAGGCACGCATTCAGCGGATCCGTGGCGAGGCCCACATAGACGACAAAGCCGGTGGCGTCGCAGATGACTCCATAGGTGCCCATCGCATTCCTCCTTGAGTGAGCTGCCATCTTACGAGCGAAAGACTCGCACAGGGCATAACGGAAAGGGCCTCCGCTTCGGGTGGCCCAAGGTTCCAATGCTATTTGCGCGGAGTTCGATCCGCGCCGTTGTCGGGAACCCACCCCGGCCCGAGCCTCCACTTGTCTGCAATACCCTGGCGGCCCGCACACTCCGGGCAGTAGCCACCGATGCTCACGTTGCCCATCGGCAGCGCACACCCCTTGCAGATCACCCCATCTTCCATCGCTTCTGACCAGTCGCCCATTTCGCTTCTCCTTATTGTTGTCGTGTTGACCGACCTCTTCGTGCCGGCAGTGGAAGCCTAGGCCGGCACTCGATCGCAGAGCAAGGCGCAGGGCAACAAAAAAGCCCCCGATCGCGTGGGGCGTCGGGGGCTCGCCACCGAGGTGGCGTGTGCGCTGAAAGTCGACAGGGGGAACGGCTGTCCAGCGCACGGACACAACATAGCCAGGACGTTTCTCACGGACTGCGACGACCGACGATCGGTGGCGCAGATGAAAGCTTGGTTCGATGCACGGAAGGCGGCACAGGCAAACGGCGGCCACTGAGCGGACCGATGTGCTTTGAAGGCAGACGAGGGCCGGGCTTTCTCGGCCCTACTGCTGTTCCTGCCCCGACGAGTCTCGGCTCTTGCGACGAGGAGAGGCATAATCGAGGGGGTGGCACGGCTGGAAGATGGACGCATGCTGATCATCGAATACAAGGGCGGGGATCGGTTCTCCAACGACGACAGCGAGGAGAAACGGTCGATCGGCGACCTCTGGGCCAAGCGCAGTGGGGGAAGGGGGGTGTATTTAATGGCTCAGAAGGTCGATGAGCAGGGGCGAAACATCCGCGATCAGATCTTGCTGGCGGTTAACTCATCACCCCGATGAACTTCGATCGTTTGCGAGAAGTGCTAGAACGTCTGGTCGTGGCCGGGGGTGTTGCACACACCCACACCACGTTGGTCCGCTATTGCTCGGACCTCGGATTGCCTTCGCCGGTCAACGAAGGATCGAAGCGGGAGCGGATGGAAAGTTGTTTTGCTGCGCTCGAAGACGGCGACCTCCCTGAGATCGCCGAGCGCTTACTTCAGCTCCACCCACCGAGCGCAGTCGATCGAAATTTAGTCCAAGATCTTCTTTGGGAGGACCGGTTCCCAGAAGTTGCCAAGCGCACGCGTCGAGAAGTGGCTCGAGCGATCGATGGCGTTGCGCTTTTCTTGGATACCCGTCATTTCGACAGTCTGCTTGAGACACTGTGGGTGGTGGACAACGACCCGCTCGAAATGATTCTTGGCGCAAGCTCCACATCACTTCGGTCGCAGATTGACCGCCACGTCCACCTCAACCCCGGTGACTGGAACGCGGAGGAGCTCTTTGATCGACTGGGTGCCTTCGACTGTTCGGACAGACGCTTCACGCTGTTCCTGGAAGGTCTTGCGTCCTCAGACGTTCGACCCGACGAGGCAGAACAGCGCGCGTTTGTCGCTGCAGTCAACGAGCCGCTTAAGGGCGTTGGGTTGGAGCTTCGGGAAACCGGGGCGGCAGACGGTTACCCCGTGTTCGAAGTCGCGTCCCTCCACACCGGGGTTCGTGGATCCGCGAAAAACTTGATCTTTGCATCATCTGAGAAGCCCGACCTGCGTTTTCGCGATGCAGTAAATAATGAGATCGAAATCGTCACGAACGCAGATAAGGTGCTCGTCTACGACCGGCCCATTGGTGCCGAAGGACTTCGGTGGGCCGATCTCCTGGAATGGTGGTCAGCGAAAGAACAGATCACAGACCAGGCGGAAGCGAAGAAGAGTCTGTATCTGAGGTTGCGTTACAGCCTACCGGCGAATTCACCCCCTCAGCGAAAACTGTTCGAAGCGTTCTACAAGGGATTTGGGCAGGCGGTGCCTCACCTGCCTGCCTTGCTTCCCGAGGTATGGCTCCATTGGGACCCGCAGACGGTAAAACGGAGGGGACGGGATGCACTCCTTCGATTCAGAATGGATTTCTTGTTGTTGTTGCCTCATGCGGTTCGCGTGGTTATTGAGGTCGACGGCAAACACCACTACTGCGATGGAGAAGGGCGGGGCGATGTCGGGAGATACGCGGCGATGATGCATGCTGACCGGGACCTTCGACTTGCCGGTTACGAAGTGTTCCGATTCGGCGCGGCGGAGTTGATGTCGTCAGAAGCCGATCTACTCGTCAGAAACTTCTTCGAGGCATTGTTCAAACGACATGCCATTCGTGCTTGAAGTGAAAAAGCCCTGTGTCGCTGCGCTTTCGCAGCTGAAATGTTGAAATCAGTGAGGGATTCACATGGCTGATCCAAGAATTCGTGCCGCGCTGCTCGACGTGCTCGAGCAGAACCGCCCAAGGCAGGGAGACGAAGGAAACCTTCAAGCAGGTCAGGTGTTGGGCGAGGTGGCGAAGGCACTCGGCATCCGTAGAGATCAGCAAGCCGAGCGGGACTTGCTGACGGAATGGCAGGAACTCTTCCGAACGGGCTATCTGGCTTGGGGACTCAATCTCGACAACCCTGATCCGCCCTTCTGCCATTTCACAGAGCGCGGGATGGCCGTTCTCGAACACGCGCAGCGAGATCCGGCCAACCCACAGGGCTACCTTGCGCACCTTGCGCGGGTCGCCGAAATCAGTCCGATTGCCATGTCCTATCTGACCGAGGCTCTCGACTGCTACGTGGCGGGCCTACACAAGGCCGGTGCTGTGCTCCTGGGCGGAGCGGCCGAACGGCTCGCTGCGGATGTCAGGGACGCCGTGCTGCAGAGAGCTCAACGCCTGAATGAAAAGGCGCCGGAGGCATTGAACGATTGGCGCATCAAGCGGGTGCTCGATGCGTTGAAGGCATTCTTCGATCAGCAGAAGCAACAGTTCGCTGGGGAGCTCAAAGAGCGCTACGAGGCCTACTGGCCGGCATTTACCCAGCAGATCCGGGCCATCCGCAACGACGCTGGTCATCCGTCCAGCATTGAGCCCATCACGGCGGATGCTGTGCACGCCGCTTTCTTGGTCTTCCCGGAGGTCGCCAATGTCGCAGGGGCATTGATCAGGTGGACGAGAGGCGAGTAGCTCTCATCGCACGTGCGGCGGACTGAGCCTAGTTCAAGCGTGCCGCATACAGGCGTGCGGCCCTGACAATTCTGGTCGTTTCAACGTAAAGCATCAGCAGATCTGCATTGGTGATGTTCATCGGACGCGCATGCATCGTATCCACGCGAAGGGGCGCCAAGCGCTGGAGCGACTCCACAACATCTTCCCTACGGTGGAAGAGTGGCTCGAAGAGCATCTTCCAGTTGTCGTTTCGCTGAATGACCATCAGGTAGTGGGTGAAGTCCGATTAGTCGATCAGCAATCCGGCATCCCGTCCTTTCGACTGAGCTCTCGATCGCTTAGCCGCCCCAGCTCCTAAGATCATGCAGCATGCGTACACGCACCGCTCAAGGTTCACCAGGGAACTGCATTTTCTCGTAGGCTAGGGCCTCCAATCCAATCAAAGGACCACCATGGCTATAAATATTGATTCGCTCTCCCCGGCTGAACTCCAAGCGCTGATCAAGAGCGCAGAAGCGCAGATGGAATCCGCGCGAAAAAATCACGTCAAGGAAGTGCGGGCCAAGATTGATAGCGTCCTCGCTGGCGCCGGGCTGACCATTGGAGAGGTGTACCCGACACGTGGGGGTAAGTCTGCGAAGGGCCCGAAAGTCGCCGTAGCCCCAAAATATCGCAATCCCGACAACGCGTCTCAGACGTGGTCAGGACGCGGCAAGCGGCCCCTATGGTTCAATGAGGCTTTGAAGAAAAAGGGCGTGACTACAGAAAGCCTGATAATTGCCAAAGCACCTGCGAAGGCCGCACCGGCCAAGAAGGCCGTGCCGATCAAGAAGGCTGCGAAGAGGATTCCGACCAAGAAAAACCGCAAATAAGTAACTTGGAATAGCAGCACCTTAGCTGGTGGCGCCTAAGGACGACAGGCCTGATGCGGTTGGGCGCTCTCACTGTTCCTTTGTAGAACCGCTTTCGACCCGAAGCGGTCGTTTGGTGTCTACGAAAGGCGGGGCGATTCAAAGGGGCATGATATGCAGGAATAATGGAATTCCCAATATTCGCGCCGGCTGAGCGGTGCTTAAGGGTAGGACTAGGGGCCGATCTGCGCGGCGAGCGATATAAGCCTTGAAGGCAGCTCGGTTGCGCACCTTGGGCTCGACCTTCATGCTACGGGCAATGGGCTGTTACAGGCAACTCTCAGGTTCTGCGACGGATAGTAGTTACACAGGGGAAGCTATGGACGAGCTCAAACTCGCAATCATTCATTCATTGGAAAAGACGAAGGGCGTGTTGTCCGCCAGTGTGCGCACGCGCAACAATGTCCTAGATATCCGGAAGCCAGTGATCAGGGATTTGGCTGAGACACTGGCCAAGTTGGTAGGGAAGGACGGCAGCTCGGTCTATTGGGGACAGTTCGGCACCAATCGCCGCGAAGGCTTGTTTCCCTCGCATGTTCAGCCCCTGATCTCTGGTTGTACGGAAGAAACCTTCATCGCAATGTCCAAGGTGGCGATGGAAGAGCTGCGCAGCAAGGCATCTGGGGAAAGCTTCGCCACCGGCGGTCACGTATGCTTTTTCGTGTATCGCGCTCAGATGTCGAGCTTTCTCCTAGTCGCCATGGTCAAGGAACGTGGTGGCATGGTGCTTTCGGCCGATCTGGAGCCGACCGAAATCACGGAAATCGATCTGTCGAAGCTGCACCAGGCGGCCCGAATCAATCTCGATCGCTACGGCGAGTTCCTGACTCGGACTGACGGAGAAGAGAACACAATATCGGATGCCTCGGAGGACGGCGCCGAGAAAACTTACCTCTGCTTCATTAATCGCAAGTCTCAGTCGGATGTAGCGGAGTATTTCGTCGAGGCGCTCGGCTGTGAGAAGGGTGTTGCCTCTGGCCGCACGACCAAGGCGGTCGTCACAGAGATTCGCAAATTCGTCAGATCTATTCCCGAAATCAAAGAGAAGGCGCCTGCAGTTCGCTTGGCTGTCATCGAGTATCTGCAAGCCCAGGAAGACGGCGCAATGGTGTTGCTCGACAAAGTCGTTGCCGTGGCGCGCAATGCCGTCGGGGTGGATCTGGAGCACCATATCAACGGACTAAAAGACCACCTGAACGGTGAAGGCGTGCAAATTCCGGACGAGTTCCCGGTGAGCGCCACAGCGTTGCGCTCGTACACGCGGATCTCGGGCAGGGCGTCGCGTTGGCAGATCAGTTTCGAGAACGGCGCGCTGGGAGAGCGCGACGCCGAAATTATCTATGATGCGAATGAAAAAAGTCTGAAGCTCACCCAGCTGCCGCAGGAAATGATCGCCAAGGTGGAGGAGACGTTAGCAGCGCGGGCACAGCTCTCACCAGACACAGCAGAAGACTAGGCCGATGTTTGCGGATGTCGTCTCGCTTTATCGCGAAGCCGAACGCCCCGCGTTCGATGCAGGACGATTTCATTATTCCGGGGTGGCGTCGGCGTCTCTGCGGGCCGCCATCGCGCGTTGCGATGGACTGGACGACACCTTCGGCCGCTTCGAAGATACGCCGGAGTGGACAGACGACTGCGTCGAATTCTGCTGGCTTGTGGGGGACAACGAACATGGGCGTTTCTATGCGAACGTCGCCGCGTTGGTTGCTCACTCCCAGGCGCTGAGCCGGGGACAGCAGCCGCAGAATTTCTATCTAGTCGAGGACGACTATTGCGCTGGGGAAGATGAGCAGCCAGAACAGCTAACTCATGCCTATGAACTGTGTGAGCTTATCCAACTTCTCGAAAGCATCTCCCTGACGGCAGATCTCAACGCCACCACGCGGCCCAGGGAACTAATCTTCGTCATTCCGGCAGGGGAAAAAGCACCGCCACGGACCTTAGGCCTGTCGACGCGGTTGGAATCGTCGGTGCTTATCGAGAAGCGGCTCGATCTCGAGCCGTTGCGTAGGCTGGTCTCAAAGGAGAGTACACATTCTCTACATGTCCAAGAACTTCGTGCGCTGTTTCGACTGGCGGTCGCCGATACTGTCGGTCGTGCGCCATCGAGCGAGAATGCGTTTACCTTCCTCGTGGCCAATTGGCATGACGTGCTCGAGAAGTATGGGTTCGACGTCGATTGCTACATCAGCAACTTTTCGTTTGAGAAAATCCGACTGGAAATCGCGCAGATGGAGTTGGACTTCTCCAGCCGGCTCGCTTCTGTCATGGGAGATGGTGCAGCCAAGTTCCTTGCGCTACCGCTACCGATCGCCGTGCTGGCAGCAATCTATAAGACCCATGGAATGGTCGAAGCCTATTTGCTGTTTATTGGCGCACTCGTGATCGTGATGCTCTTTTCCGGCCTGGTCCACAATCAGCTCTTGCAGCTAGCGCGCATAGATCATGGTTTTGGGGTGATCGGCGATCAGTTCAGCAAAAAGGCCAAGAGTTACCCTGCGTCGATCGCTGATCGCCTAGCTGAGGCTCGAGAGGGGTTTACCCAACAGCGGTCGTTCCTGGGTCGAACTCTGTGGACCTTGCGGGTACTCGCATGGTTGCCAATTGTCGCAGGCCTTGCGCTGCTGGCTTGGAAGTTCCATCCCGCGTTCCGAGCTTGGGTTGAACTAGGATACTGATGGGCTCGGACGGATCGCCCATGTTCGGACTTTCGTGGACACTTTACGTCCGCTATTTGGGAAAGCAGTCTCAATGTCGTGAGATCCGAAAGTCGCGTCTACGGTTCTGGAACGCGTCTGGTTTCGCCACGGTAGACAGTGCTGCGCGACGGTACGGTCTCTCATAGAGGAAGTTGGGTGATCAGCCAGCGGGTAAGCTCGCGATCATGGAGGGAATTGCCGGGTTACCAATCTGGCGTAGCCAGATCATTATCCGCGCGATAGGGTTCGGCCCGCGGCTACTAGGGAGGTTTGCATGCTGTTCTTTACACCACCTCGCGAGCATTTCTTCCGCCCTCTCACGCACGACAATAGGGAGCTATGTGCCGCCGTGTTGCGGACCCTATACGAAAGAGTGCACGGGGCCAACGCTGACTACGCCGAGGTGCTGACGCGGGAGTTGGTTCTGGAGGTGACACAGCACATCTTGGCCAGTCCGGAGCTACGATCTATGGCCTTCGAGGCTGAGCGGATGGTTCGCCCCGAGGAGGAGCGCGCTTACGCTAGTGAGTTACTTCGCAAGCTAAAGGAGAACGGCTGGTTGGAGGACTACCGCGACCCTATCGACTTGAGGCTAACGCTCAAGCTCAGTCGCGCGGGCAAGGCGTTTAGCGAAACCTTTGCCAACATGGACGATTCACGTACCAAAACTCGCCAGCGCAACATGCGCTCCGCACGCAAGGCGCTAGTTGCCTTCATCGGCACCCGCGATCCAGACGAATTGCTCGACGCGCATGAGTTCGCCAGTCGTGTAGTGCAAGATCTGCAGGATGACATCGAGTACTTCCGCCATCTGATTCAAAGTTTGACACGTGATGCCCTGGTGCAGAAGGTGGCTTGGGACGAGTTCAATGATTTCATTGAGAAGCGTTTCGCCCGGGAGTATGCCGTGCGCTTGGTTGCCGATTCCGCCGAGCGCCATCGGGGCCAGATAAACGAATCCTTGGAAAGCGTGCGCGCCCTGAATGAAGAGCAGCGGGTCCAGGTTGATGCGCACTTGTTGCTGCGCGCGCCCTGGCTCGAGCCGCTGGTGCAGGGACGCAGTCCCATGTTCTGGCTGGCTGACCGCATTGAAAGCATGGTGGATGCTGCCTGCAGTCTGAAACTGCCGATGCTTCGCTCGGAGATGAACAACTATGTGCGCCGCTTTACCAGCCTGCTTCGGCAAGCACTTTCACTCGACTATGGCGCCGAATCACCCTTAGGCCGAACCATGGCTTGGCTGAAGGAGAAAGCAGATCCTGCCCGCGGGCTGCTGTTGGACATATTGGCTGAGCGCCTGGCTACGAGCGAGATCCGCCTGTGCGGGCCGGTCCTGCGCTGGAAGGAACGCGACCGAGAGGCGATCGTGGCCGAACAGACGCCACTGGTTGTGGACGAGGCCAGTCGCCTGAATGCGTTGCTCCGCCAGGCCGAAGCGGAGGCCTTCGCCTTTAGCGACCAGCAAGTGCTGCAGGGCCTGCTTCCTTATCTGGCGAATGGCCCTATCACGCTGGCAGCTCTGCCCGTCGATACCGCCGAGGATGCAGTACGCGTGTTGCATGCCGTGGGGGCGGCACGCTCGTCCGAAGGGCGACGACTCGTTAGGGCGCACAAGACGTTGGGACAGGTTTGCACGCCGTTCTTTCGGGCGGATGACTACGAGTTGCGTACCGAATCGCCCGGTGCAGAAAACCATAAAAGGTCCTGAAAGACCATGCTGCAATCCCTAGCACAATACATCGAGCAACGCTTGAGTGTCGAAGGTACCGGTATGGTGACGCCCGCACGCTATGCCGAATTGGCGGGCCGACTACTGGCCAGCGGCGTCGTGTGGCGTGAACATTCGCGCCCGGAAGCCGACCTGTACGACGACGCCATCCAGTGCGAGCAATTGCTGCGTGAATGGTTCACTAGTATCGGCTTCGTCCTGGTGCACGATAGTGACGCCCGCCTGTTGCGCCTGTATCCGCCGGGCGACGGCGGGGGGGAGGATGATGAGGGCGGTGTACGGCGGTTGCGCGCTCGCCTGTCACGAGATTTTGTGGCCGCCGTCATCGCGTTGCGCTTTCTCTACACCGAGGCGTTAACCGGGCGACGGCCCCTAGTCGATGAGCGACTGACCATCAGCTTGGAAGAGCTATCGCAGGCCGTGGTTTCACTGTTGGCGCATAAGCTGCCCAACGCGACCAGCGAGCGCGCGGCTCTGTTGCGCGAATTGCGCAAGCATCGTGTACTGCATTTCATCGAGAGTGATGACATGGGTGACATGCAGATGGGCTTGGCGATCTTGCGCCCAGTGATGAGCTTTGTCAGTGACGAGGCTCTTGAGGCCGCGCTACGGCTGGCAGGACGTGTACAGACGACCACAGCTGCTATCGGGGATGGCGAATGAAGATCGCCAAATTGCTAACTCGCCACTGGGGCTCGCTTGAGGACCGCGAATGGGTTTTTGCTGATACCGTGCTCCTTACGGGAGAGTCGGGCTCGGGTAAGTCCACGTTACTCGATGCTATTCAGACCGTACTGACCGCTGCACATCAGCACGTTGTGCACTTCAATATCGGCCAGGACGAATCCACGCAAAGCCGACGTGGAGGCAAGGAGCCACGAACATTGGCTGCCTATGCGCTGGGCCAGCAGGCCGATGGCGTATTTCTTCGCAACCGTTCGACCAGCTACGCCGGAATCGTCTTCGAAGCATCCGAACAAGCGGGAGAGTTGATCGAGCCCTTCACGGCGCTGGTCGGTGTGGAAGCTTTCGAGGATGGACGACGTGCGGTCCTACAGGGGACGCCGCAGTTCTTCATCGTGCGGCGTGCGCTGTCGTTGGAGCATCTTAGCCTTAGCGCGGGCGAATCGCCCACGCCCTCTCCAATACCGCTAAAAGAATTGTACGTTCATCTACAGCATCGCCTACTGGCGGTAGGTGACAACTCCGGCACGCTAATACAGCGCTTCCTCGATAAAGGGGGGTATCTGCAGCACCTATATGGCGCGTTGATGGGGAAGGCCGCGGTCGGCGAACACGACGCGATCCGCGCGGCCAAATCGCTGGTCAAGGCAATGGCCTACAAGGAGCTCGGTAACGTCAACGATCTTGTACGCGACGAGATCCTGGAGCCCCACGATTTCAGCAAAGATCTGGAGAAAATGCGTGAGCTGATGCGCTCGATCGCCAGCTTGAAACTGGAGGCCGAGCGTCTGGCGCAGAACCTGGAGCGATTGGACATCGCCGCAGCCAGTGCCGATCAGGTCTTGGACGAGGGGCGCCGCTTTGTCACCACGACCATTGCATATGCACTGCGTGCGCGTAGTGATACCCGGGACGAACTTGCCTCAGTGGTACGCCAGATCGGGGTGCAGGATAGGAAGCGGGCGCGGCTGCAGGAGAAGCTGGATTCGCTCGGGGCACAGGAAAAACAACTGCGGGAACAGTTGTATCTCGTCGATAAGCGCTTGGACGATAGCGATGTCGCCCATGAGAAAAAGGCGCTGGAGAGCCAAATACGGCAGCAGGAGGATCAGTTTCGCTTGCATTGGGGGCGGGTGCGGGATACCTCACGGGGTATCGGCGGAATGGCGACTCAGCTCAAACAGCTGCTGGCGCTTGATCTCTCGGCCGCGCCTCTGCTCGCGGTATCGGTCGACACACTACGCCCCATCGCGCAGCAGGTCCTAAAGTCCTGGCCGGCGATGGCGGAGGCCTATTTGCGCGACGCTCAGGTGGATGTGGTGCTGCCCGCAGTCGAGGTCGAGGCATTTGACGCACAACTGGAGGTCTTGCGACAAGGTATCCACGACGGCGAAACCTCGGTGCAGGGGGCGGTGCTTCACACGCTGACCGAGGTTGGCATGCGGCTTACTAAAGCTAAGGACGATACCGAGCAACTCGATGCTGAACTGCGTTGCCTTCAGGCCGGACGCACCTCGGGTCCGAAGGACGCGCGTGACGCAGTGGCATTGATTGAGAGGGAGCTTCCTTCAGCCCGTCCTCACTTGCTGGCGCAACTGGTGGAACCCAAGCCCGGGACCGTCTGGCAACATGCCATAGAGGGGTATATGGGGGGTGATCGCTTTGCGATCATCGTCGAGGCGGGCTTGGAGGCCCGTTGCGTACGACTGGTAAAGCGTCAATACCCGGTGCGCTCGCCCAAGGTCGTACAGGGCCGTAAAGCGATGGATGATACCGAAGGGCGTCGACTGGAAGACCGCGCGGTCCTCCATGAGCTGGTCTGCAAACACCCTGTGGCCAACGCTTTCCTGCTGGCGCAATACGGTCGGGTTCGCAAGGTGGAAAGCGAAGATGAGTTGGCCCGAACCCCGCAGGGCCTGATGGAACAGGGTCTGGGAAGCCGAGGATACGGCATGTTCTCCTGTCGCGCGCCTGACACCGACTTGGCTTTCGGCGAGGCTGCGCGGCAGCGACGGCGGAAGTGGTGCGAGAACGAGTTGAGGCGGCTGGCGGTGGAAGCTCGTGAATCGGAGGCGTTGCGCAGGTCGCTCGAGGCAATCACCCGCATGTTCAATGGGCCAGTATTCACGCCGTTGTCCCCGCTACTTCTGGCTGTGTTGGAAAGTCAGGTCCATTACGTCAGTGCTGAGCAGGCGCTCATGGCGCTTGACCTATCTGTGATCGACGAACTGCTGGTGGAGAAGGAGAAATTGACCGGCCGCATAGCTGAAGTGATATCGCGGCGCGAAGATGAATTGAAGCAGGTCGGCGGTACCGAAGGGGAGTTAAAGGAGCTCTATCGTCGTGAAAAGACGCTGGGCGAACGTTTGCCCGATCTCGATATCGAATGCACGAACGCCGCTGTATGGGCCTCCCGCTTCGTGGGGGCCGTTCCTGCCTTGGCCACGGAGCCGCAGTTGATGGAGGAGGCTCAGGCGTTGACGGGCGACGCGGGAGTCAGCTTGGATGCGTTACGTCTACGCGTACAGAGCTTGCGAGAGGGCGTGCCGCGTACGCTCAGGGAGTTGGCCCAAGTGGTTGGTATCTATCTGTCTGGCGCGCGCGATGAAAGCGAACGCTTCGTATGGAAGGATCCGCCGCGAAGCGTCGATCGACTGGAGGAGCTTCTGCAACCAGTACTGCATACCCGCTTGGCTATCGCCGAGCAAGCTAGGCGGCAACGGGCGATCGGTCTGGCCGACAACGCACGTTCCTTGCGCGATGCGGAAGCCCAGTTCAACCATGTCTTTACCAGCAGCTTCTGCTTCAGGGTGCGCGATGATGTCAAGGAAGGCGCTAGAACCCTGCAGCGCCTCAACCATCACCTTGGCGATATCCGGTTTGGAAGCGACACCTTCAAACTTGAATGGGATTGGGTGCCACGCATGCAGCAGGTGCAAGAGTTCTTCGAGGCTGTCGAAGGCGCGGTCGAGGGCTTAGAACACGATCATGGCTCGATCTTTTCCTCGCCCCGACTCACCGATGTCCAGCGCGCGACGGCAGAGGATATTCGTCGTCTGCTGCTGGCCAATGACCAGGGTGCGAGTGAGCGCGCGTTACGTGAACTGGCCGATTACCGCAACTACCGGCGCTATGACATCGTCCGTACCAGTCCGGTAGGTACAACTCGGCTGTCGACCTGGGGCACGGGCTCTGGCGGCGAGCTGGAGACACCCTTCTACGTGGTGCGTTCGGCCGTTCTGGCGCATGCGCTTGGACATTTCGGACGCGACCGGCGCGAGGCACCCGCACTTCGCCTGATGCTAAACGACGAGGCCTTCTCCAAGATGGATGAAACACGCTCACGGAACGTACTGCAATTTCTATCGCAAACGCTGGGACTGCAGCTTATCGTGGCCATGCCAACGTCCAAGTCAGGTGCGGTGAAACCCGAGTTCGACAAGGAGTTCACCTTCTCCAAGGTTGCCGCACATCGTAAGAATGGCGAAGGCATCCAGGAACTGTTTATCAGCGAAGCTCAGGAAAAAACCTTGAATCGACCGGCCCTAGCCCGATTGTGGGAAGCACACGCCGCGCAGGCCCGGGAGAGGGCGCGCGCCCAATGGCAGAAGGCGCAACCGGTGCTACCCCCGACGAGTTAGCAGCCGGATCCAAAAGCGCCGTCGATAGCGAGAGTTGTTAACCGTCTCGAGGTTTGGTTATGGGTACGACATCGACGCCTTCGGTTCCCACGGTGCCTTCGCGCCATCTTTTCCTATTGACTGTGGCCCGGCGGCTGCTCGCCAAGGCGGAACGCAGTACCACGGCGCCGCCCGTTTCCTTGGCGCTGGATCGCAAAACCGCTATCGAGCTGTATGACGCTGTCGACGCCGAGAAGGTTCTGTTGCTGCGCATGCAGCTTGAGGACCTGTGCGCGACGCAATGGGTGACATTGCATCTGGAGCCGCCACGTGCGTTCGCCGGTTTCACGGACCGCAAGCCTCGGCTTGAATTATGTGACTTTGACGCGCTGGCCGCATGGGCTGGCTACGTGCCGCAGGCGCAACGCTGGCGACGGCAGTGGCAGGTGCACTTGGCGGCGCACTGGGCAGCGCATCCGGCATTTGCCCCGGAAGCCAGCATCGCCGTGCTCGACTATCTCGCCCGCAATCCACTGGCACTGGTAGAAGGATTGCCTCTTGACGAAGCGACCGGGAGTCTTTCCGCTCTCATCGCTTTGTGCCGTAGTGGCCGCACTATGGCTCTGCGTGAAGCCTCCGCTCAGGTCTTCCAGGGGCGATCCAAGCTGCTAGACCATCGCGAAGAACTGCTGCGCCTGCTAGGAGCGGTGCCGGGCCAATTCGCCGAATCTCCGATCCAACTGCTATTGGCGCCCCCACTTCCTGATGACGCCGGGGGTGGGACCTTCAAAGATGTGCTGTTCGTCGAAAACTTGGCCACCTTCGAGCACATGACCGACACGCGCTCTTCCGCGTGGGCGGACAGCCTGCTGGTCTATTCCGCGGGGTTTCGCGGCAGCGCTCGGCGTTTGAGAACTCGCGCCGGCTGCCGCCTGTACTTACGCGCATTCGCGCCTACCACGTCACTACCGGCCATCGAGGCCTGGTTGTTCGAGGGACTGGCAGACGACAGTGGCCTTTTGCACCAGCATTCGGTGTATTTCTTTGGTGACCTTGATTACGCAGGGATGCAGATCCTCGCCAGCCTACGTGAGGTGTTTCCCTGCGCCGGCGCGTGGCGTCCCGGTTACTCACATTTGGCAAGTATGCTGGCCGAGGGCGGAGGGCATCGGCCGGAACAGGCTGCCAAGGCGCAGCAGGTAGATCCGGGGCGCACGGATTGCGCCTATGCCGATGAAGAGTTGCTCCCACTATTGCGGAAGCAGGGGCGCTTCCTGGATCAGGAGGCCTTAGACCTCGGCAAGATCGCCGGACAGGAGGCCTGATCGGAACTTTCTGCTGCCATTGAATTGAGTGCAGTGGGCGTGTAGGTCCTAGTTCGATCGTCGTTGAACGAGCGCCCCGTTCTGGCCGATTCCGGCCTGTGGCGTTTCGCAGATCAGGGTGCCGGCGCGCTGATCACCATCGATTGGTTTGGGTACAACTTTGACCCACGAGCCTTTCTGCTTCGTCCAGCCGGCCAGCTTAGTGAACTCTTTGGTGTTCAACTTGCCACCGAATCGTTCGTACTTTCGAAAGTCCACCCAAATCTGAGCCGAGTAGCACATGGCGCAACTCCGTCGAGAAGTTCAATCCATCATAGCGGCTCGAGGTCTCCGTCCGCGCGACCAGTCGAGGCAAAGTCCTACACCCGAAGGTGGTACCTGCCGATATTGCACCTGGCGAGATTGGAGCAATCTGACCTGGCACTCGTGAGTCAGGGACAAACCGACGGACGTCAGGCGCGAGCCGACATCGGAAAGTCAGGCGGAACCGACGGAGCGGGTGCTTGGTTAGCTCATGCCCCTGAGCAGCAGGCGCCCTTGTGGCGCCTGTCTCCATTCTTTCCACGGAACCCAGCATGCTAGAAGTCCGCCCGCAGGATGATGGCTTTGTCGTGTTTGACACTGAAGCCGACGAGCCGGTGATGCGATTTGTCGACCGTCGTAGTGCAGATCAGCTTGTTGCCGAAATGCAGGTGCAAGAAATGCACGCTGACCTGGCGCGCTGGTCGCCGGATGGGGTGTCGCCAGTCTACTGACGTTGCCCACTGAATTGGGCGAGGTCGTTCGCGCCAAGGTGGCCAGTGGCGAGCACGCCATGAAGAGCGAGGTCACTCGCGATGGCTTGCGATTGCTGATGGCACGCGATCGAGCGGTGACAGCCTGGTTACGCGAGACGGTGTTACCGACCCACGATGTGCCATAGGCCCATCCCTTGCGGGGGATTCCGGTGACCACGGCGCGCACGCAGTTGGTGGTCGATCGCCGGAAGGGCGCTACGAAACGGTGAAGGACTTGGGCTGCGCGATCTTGGATGCTCCGGTACCACACTCCAATGCCCACTCCCGGTACTCGTGAATGTTTGAACTGGGTTAGTCTGAGGTCCGCTAGTTCCGTTCCCTTTCATCGGCTATGACGGTTGCTTGGCTGCCATTCTTTGGGCGTGATATCGCCCGCCGCCTGGTACAGCGGTCGTCGGTTGCTACCGAACAAAAACTGCATGCGTAAAGCATCCTGGCCGACGAACAGCCATAGGAAGTTCCGGTCGAACTGGAATTTGGATCGAAACGGATACGTAGGGGCATCGTGCGCATCGTCGCCGAAGACGTCGAAACCACGGAGAATCAGTAATGCCGGAATGGGGCCGTTATCAGACGTTTCGCCTCCAGACGTCCCCAGCCGCGCGGTGACGTCGCCCATTCGCTCGGCGGGCGCTGGCCGCAAATCGATGACTTCGACCGGAATCCCTCTTGCGGTAGCTGCTTGCGTCACCGCGTCGACGACCGCCTGTTCCGCCTCGTCCGTTGGACACACCAAGCGTGCCGGCGGCCTGAACGCGGGTGCCAGACGATGGATGAAGTCGCCAGCGACCTGCGCGGCGATCGCCTGGAGCGTGCGTGTCATGGCAAGCCTTCATGCGGAGCCCTAATGCTCGCCCATGATGCTCGCCTAAGCAATTCGTGGAGATAGGGCGCTTCCCAATAGTCGGGTTGTTGCGCAGCCCGGGAATGCGCAAAAAATGCGGATGTTCGCAAAGGCGCGCCTCCCCGATCTCTAGGTTCGTCGCAGCGAACCCGGCAAGCGAATGACATCTGATCGGTTGCGTAGAGGAAATTCGGCGCGGTCTTGACCGCAACGGCCCTGGGGAGTAAGAAAAACTCAGCGTGGAGGAACTACATGATGTCATGCGGCATCATTCACGCAGACGGTCGTGTTTGACAGTGACCCGTCTGCTTTTGAACCCCGTCGACACGATGGGCAGGACGTGTCTCTCCATGGTCTCGACCATCGATCGATTGGGCGACCGCCGATCCAACGCTATCTAGAAGGTGACGGTATCCGGATCGAGTGGCCGTGGACCAGTCACGGTCGAGCCCGAAAGGTGTTGTCTCGCTCCGGCGCGAGACGACGCTATGTTGTTCCCTGCTTCCGTAGCGTGAGCCGCGAAGCGCATTGTGAGGCCGAAGAAGAGCGCGATGCAGCCATCCTGCTGGATGCATGCGCAGGCATTCAATTTCAAGAGCAACCCGCAAAGCTGGTGTTCACCCTGGCAGGAGAGAGGTATGAACACTGGCCAGACCTGTTGGTTGTATCAGATGGGCGACGGGAGTTCTGGGAATGCAAAGATGAAAGGAGTCGTCAGGATCTCTTCATTAGGCACCGTACGGCGCGATTGCAGGAACTATTGGCGCCGTTGCGTTACGGGTACCGCGTTGTATCTACCAATGAGCTCAATCAGGGAAGCTATCTAGCGAATGCCATCCTGATGAGAAGGCGTCATGCCCTACCCATCCCGCCCGAGGTGCGGGGCAAAATTCGCACTTGGTTAGCTGCTCTTCCACCCACCCAGGCACAGGTTCTCGGTGCCTTCCTCCCTAGTGATCCGTTTGGCCTACTGTGCTGTTTGCTATATGCCGGTGCCGTTCGTGGTCAGCTACGAGAACCCATTTCCTTGGAAATGACTATTCGGCCGTCTCTGGCCGAGGAGGATGTGCCATGGGTTTGGGAGGTCTTAGAGAAAATCAGCTAATTCGATGGGGAGATCGTTTGTTCAAGCTTATGGGCCGGTTGCCAGACGGTGACTGGCACATGGTCGATGTAACGAGCGGTTTGATGGACAAGCAGCCGGATGCAGCGATTTGGGCTGCGTTGGAGCGGCATGAGCTCGCATTCGTAGACCGTGATAGCGCGCCGTCCGGAAGGACCGCGGACAAGCTTCTGCCACTGGTGTCGAATGCGGCTGAGGTTTGCGGGATCCCGCCGGATGCTGATGACGAGAAGCTAAAGGTGGCGGGGTTGCGATGGAAGTATGTTCTGGCCACACGGGGGCTGAACCTGCCGGAGACAGCTGCGGCGATTCCTCAAATTTGGGAGAAGATCGGGTGGCCAGCGGAGGAACCGCATCGAAACACGGTTTGGGGTTGGAAGAGCAAGTGTGAACTTGCCTCAAACCCGATAGCTGCCTTAATGGATCACCACGATAAGAAGGGGCGCTACGGAGAACGCTATTGCCCTGAGGTGATGGAGATCGTTCGTCAAGTACGGGACGACAAGTATCTTAAGCAGAATCCTCGGATAAGCATCGAAGCAGCAGTCGGAAAGGTCAAAGACCGCATTGTTTTACAGAACGTCCAAAGGCCGAGATCCGATCCGCTGCCTATTGCGGGGCGAAAGGTATTTGAGCGGGTGTTGGCGGAAATTCCCGCCGAAGAGCAATATGCGCGTCGCTTCGGCCGTGATGCTGCCATCGCCCGTTTCAGGATGAGCCTAGGTGGAGTCAAAGCAGACCATCCGCTGAGCCGATGCGAGGTGGACCATACGCCGTTGGCCATCATTCTTGCTGACGAAGACTTCGTACCGTGGGGCAGGGCGAGTGCATCAATTGCACTTGATGTGAACCTAAGAATGCCCACCGGAACGTATTGGGGAGCTGAGGTCCCAAGCATAGTTAGCTTGGCGCGATGCATACGACATTCCGTTTGCCCAAAGATCGAGTTTCTACAGAAATATCCGAATGTCCTTGGCAAGTGGGATCTGTTCGGCGTCGCTGATACGTACGTATTCGATGACGGCTTGGAAGAGTTCGCTGAGGCACTGCGGAATGCCTGCGCTGAGCTCGGTGGGGCGATTGCGGAATTCTGCGGCCGTAAGCGGCCGTGGCACAAGCCGAACATCGAAAGATTCCTCCGCAGTCAGGACCTCGGCTTCTTGCAGAGACAGCCGGGCGCCACGATGGAGAACATCCTGACACGGTGCAACTTTGATCCTAGGAAAGACTTGATCCTGAGGCGGTCAACCTTCGACAAGCTCTATATGAAATGGCTGGTCGACGTCTATATGAACGAGCCATTGGAGTTCCTCGGGGGGCAGTCGCCTAGACAAGCGTGCGCGTCGCGTATCAGCAAGGTCGAACGGTTTGTCCCAAATGCAACGGTGCTGCTTGAGAGGCTCTTCCTGCGAAAAGTGCCGGGCCGGCGGCTGGATCATGAGGGCATCGAGTACGACTGCCTCATCTACAACAGTCCGGATATGGGAGCGCTCAGGCTTCAATGTGGCGCCACACTCTCGGTAGACATCTACGTCAGCGATGAGGATGTCGGCTACATACAAGTGGTTGTACCCAATAGCGAACTATGGATACGGGTCCCGTGTCTTGACCTCGCCTATGCCAGCGGAATGACCCGATGGCAGCACGACAAGTGCAAGAAGATGAAGCGCGTTTTGCGCGATGACGGCAGAGACCTAACACTGGCTCAAGCAAGGGAGGAGATCGAGCTGGCGATCGAGAACGAAGCGAACGAGTTTCGTCAAAGCCACCGCAAGCGTCGGTCTCGCTTTACGGAGCGAGATGTGCCTCGGCCTGAAGAGAAAGCCAACGCGACACCCAAGAGTTCTCCTGCGGCTGCCGACCAAGGCGACATTGAAAGGCCTCACGCACTCGCTCGGGGCGAAGGCCGCCAACCCGTCGCTCAATCATCTTTCGTGCTCCCCGCGGAGAGGTCATGAACGCTCAGGCCGCTGACGATGCACTCAGGTGCTGTGTCCAAAACATTCGCGTCATCACTCCGTGGTGGAACTCAAGCATTGAGCGATTTTATCAATGGATGAGTGGGGCAAAGGTAGGAATCTTCAGATGTTCCTTGATCCTGGGAGAGTCGGGTACCGGGAAGAGCAAGCTGCTTGAGCACCTCGCAAGCTTGTTCCCTGAGCGCCGAGTCGCCGAAGGCGTCATTCGCCCCATTGTTATGGTTGAAATGCCCCATCACACCACGCCGGTGAGCATTTTGCAGGCGATCCTAGATGAGCTAGGAGACCCGCGGCCAGGCAGAGGGAATCGCGACGAAAAGATGAGGCGTGTGGGCATTCTGTTGGAGGAGCAGGGGGTACGTCTTCTGCTTCTTGATGACTTTCAGCATCTCGTCGACAAAGGTCAAGACGTCGTTCTATACGAGTCGGCCGAATGCCTCAAAGAAATCCTGATCACAAAGGGCGTCGGAATTGTTGCTGCTGGCCTGCAAGATGCTCAAAGGGTCGTTCTGTCGGATGAGCAACTCATTCGGCGAAGCCCGAAGCCGATCTTTGTGCCTCGGTACGATTGGAGGGATGACTCGTCCCAAGATGAACTCGTGGGTCTTCTTGCGGAAATACAACACCGAATGTCCGCGTTCGACTTGCCGCTGCTGGATCATCCTGACATGGCCCTTCGTATGTACTTGGCGTCGGGCGGCCTCCTTGGATACATCGCAGACATCTTGACCCAAGCGACCTGGGATGCTCTCGATCATAAGCGGCGAAAGATCACTATGAACGACCTCGCGAAGGCGCGGGAACTGGTGCTCTTCGACGATCCAACTCCAGGAGGAAATCCGTTCTCCAGCAAATACCGGCTCTATGAGGATTTCGAGCATAAGCTTGAGAAGGCAAAAAGCATTAATCGGAGAGTTGACAGGCCGAATAGGCGGCAACAAAAAGGGCAGAAAGGTTCACTCACAAGGGTGGGGCTGTGATGGCCATGGTGCTTCCCTGTACTCCTACGCCTTTTCCGCGCGAGTCGCCGGCGGGATACCTCATACGGCTCGCCGAACGCAATGGTCTTCATGGATCTGGCGAGCTTATGGGGTTGATTGGCGGCGACCCAGAGAGGCGCCCAGGCGTAGGGTGGGACTACCGCGGTTTGCAACCATTGCTCGGGCCAATGCAGTGCCTTCCCGCGAACTTCGGATATAGGGACCCCTCTGGCCATGGTCGTAGCCGTGCATCGCTTTGTGGACATCAGATATGGGCAAGGCACTTGGATGTAAAATACACGCGCATTTGCCCCGAGTGCATTAAGGACCTGGGTTACACGCCAGCAGTATGGGACCTGAAGTCCTACGTTGCGTGCCATGTGCATGGCACCTTGATGTTGAAGTACTGCACAAAATGCGGGGAACGAATTACCAATCACCGAACGGGGTTGCTTATCTGCCCGTGTGGTGCCGACTTGGTAGGTATGCGGACATCCGCTGCGCCTCCCGCACTGCTGGGCATTGCGGAAATTCTATGGGCTGTTACATATCGGGATACATCCATCATCGTTGTCGCGGGGCAGCTGGGCCTTCCCGTAGAAGAACTCATGCGATGTGACCTGAAGGTGCTGTGCAAGATCATTGTTCAGATAGCTACGCTCTATTCATGGTCGGAGAGTGGCGTGCGTACCCCGCGGAAGGATGTGGCAGTCGTCTCGCTACTTCCCAAGGTGGCTCAATCGCTGTCGGCTTGGCCAAAACGGTTTCACTGCTTATGTAAGCACTGGCATGCGGTTTGCCTTCGAGACGGAAGGTCATCCAAAGTCTTTCAGATTTGCTTCGGATGGCTATTTGTTCATCTCCATAAGGACCTAAAGGAAGGTAAGGCACAAACCGCATTTTTGCTAAAAGCGGCGTTGGCGTACGGTTATCAGCGGTGGGACCAGAAGGCCATACTGGTCAAAGGGCTTGCCATCGGGGATCTACCTTCCGTGCCGAGACGGTATGGCTCCTACAGCGATGCCGCGAAGGTTCTAGGCCTTCCTCCGTACAGCACCGTCCGCTGGCTTCTTAAAGGACGTTTACCCGCGCGGGCGACCGGTAACAAGAAAGCGCGCCCCAACTGGGTGGTTGATTTGGAAAAGCTGAAAGAGATAAAACTTTCGAAGTCTTGGGGGCTAAAGGCAAGAGAGGCAGCGAAGTTCCTCGAAATATCTACTACGGTCCTTCGTGTCCTTAGGAGCGAAGGGGACATCCCTTCCAACTTCGCAACGCCCTATAAACACACTTTCGCTGTGGAGGATCTCGATGCGTTCAAGGAGGACGTACTGAACGGCCTCCGACCAGTTGATCCTGCACATGCAAGATATCCTCTGAAGGAGCTCTTCTCTGGCGGTGCAGCAACAGTGTCCGTCAAAGTGCGAGCCATACGTGATATGAGGGAGGGAAAGCTCCAAGGATACGTCGATGGGAGGCGATCTCTATCCAGGGTGTATCTCTCGGTAGACGTGGCGGATTTGACTTCCACCGAATCGGGCGATGGTTTGTTGGCGCTACAGAACATTAGGCAGCAGTACCATCTTCAATTTTATGAGGCGCGAGCAATCACCCTTTATCTTCTTGTCGGCTATCGTGGTGGTCCCCTCCCAAAAGTGAATGTCAATGACGTTGAAGCATTCCTGGACTCCTATACTCCCTTGAGACTCATGCTTGCGGGCACTGGGTTGAGTACCATAACAGTTATGTCTCAGCTTCCGCTACATTTGCCTGGGTGCAAGATCCTTAGGCTATCCTCCGGCTTTAGGCCCGCTCGCTGCCCTACGGATTTGCACGCCTTGTTTATAAAGCGAACTGATCGCAGGCGTATTCGGCGTTGGGCATTACGAGCAGGTCGTCGCGCTGCCGAAAAATCTACTTGTTGAAGTATCTTCGGAATCCGGCCCACATTGTCTCCACCAGTAGCGTGAGCAGCTTCACACGGAACAGCTGTTCAAGTGGAACGGAACCGATACAAGGGGAGTCTAGTGCGAACGTTTGGGAAGCTGCAAAACAGCTTCTATGACGCTTTCAGTCATACCAAGTCTGAGTGCCTCCTCGGGAGATCTTCCACCTAATTCCTCCAAGGGGGTCTTCATCCAGAGGTCCATGGCGTCGCGGCCTCCGACAAAATCTTTGAAGCGCTCGGAAAAAAGCGATGAGGTATATTCGAACGGACCGGTTTGCTTATGGGAAGAAAGCATGAATCGGTGATGCCTCTCTTGTTCTTCTTTGCCACCGATTTTCGCGTTGAGTTGATCTAGGGCTAACACCTGATCAGCACCGAACTGGCTCGCTTGTGGAAGGAGCTCTAGAATTTGATCTAGCACGGATTCAAGCTTCTGCATATCGTCTACGTCGACGCCAAACGTCGGCGCGTACGTCATGGGAATCAGCAAGAGGTACTTGGATTCTGTGCCGACAAAAATGCGAAGTTCAAACGCTACCGGTTCCATATCGGAATCGGGGATGCGTGCTTCGAAACGGTATCCTTTATCTTCAAATGAGCCGTACGAGAGCATTGTTGCACCTACTGGGTGTGCAGGGTTTGCGGTGAAATCCAAGGCTGCTCCGTTGGTAACATATTGTAGGCCGCCGCAATCTTACGTGGCAGCGCTTTTGATGCCTGTGATGCAGCTCGGGTTGTCGTCTCGGGACTCCATTCTTATTGGGAAAACTTGCTCTAAATTACAGCGATTAGCGGAAAATTTTTCTGGATTTTCGGTGCGAGTACGGTATAAATTATTGATTTCCAACGATCATGCTGAATCTTTTTTTGCAAGCGGACAGTACGTGTAAGCGTACCGTGGGTTCGAATCCCACCCTCTCCGCCAGAAATGTAAATAAGCCCCTGAATTAAGGGGCTTTTTTATTACTTTCTGGCCTCCGTCCCGACTTTTGTCCCTACTTTACAACCCGCTTGTGCGCGGACGGCTACGGACGAGGAACGGCGCGGGTTTACGGGCGATTTCGGCTGCCCGAAGGCTCCGGGGCTATAGGGCGGTATTGGTCGCCGCGCGCGACACGCTCCTGTACATGCCTGCATGGTTACGCGCAACCAAAGAGCCTGTTGGAGGATCAGCCTTTCTCGGGTGCTTCGCCTACCGCTGCGATTTCGGCAAGCTCGCTAGGCATGTACATCGCCCGCTCGTTCCATCCACCGACAAACTCTATGACCCGTGGATCGTCGAAATACTGACGTGCTCTCTCATAGTGCGGAACGTGGAGGCGTCGAAACAGATCAGCAAAATCAGACAAGCTGATGTCCTTGTCAGGCGAGCCATCTTCCGGCACGCGCGCCAACGGCCCCACAGTAAGAAGACTGAGCAAGCTCGCAATTCCGTCCACCCCCAAGAAATCGCTTAGGGCCATCGAGGAATCCAAGGATTTATCGTCGCATTTCGACTGATGGATGATTCGAAAGTCCCGATCCTTTCCACGGCTATTCCAGATCACATAGCCATCGTCCACCGACACAGCGCCGCCACAGTTATCACAGCGCCACGTTCTTGGCGCAGGATAGTTGTTCGCAAAGCCAGGGTTCATTGCAATATCTCCCGAAAATGCAAATTAAAATAAGGGGTCAAAATAAGGGGTCAGGTTCATTATTCCGCGTAGGTTAAATGAACCTGACCTTGTTGTTCTGTTCAATACGCGGCCGGGCGCACCGACTACCACGACGTGGAGCGCGACGCACTGGCGGCACAAGGCCGGCGGCCTTGCCGTCGCACTTGAACCGGCAATTGACGCCGTCCTGAGTGCGGGGCCGCTTCCCGGTTTCCCTCGCCGCCGTACCGCGAGGGGGCGCCGCTCAGTCCAGCAGCGTCAGCAGTGCTTCGTAGCGGATGTCGGCGGGTTCGCGCACGTTGGCTTCCATCCGGCGCAGCCATTCCAGCGTGCGGCGAGTCTGTTCGCGCTCCGCTTTCTGCGACAGGTCGAAGGTGACCGAGTCGGCCACGTGGTGCAGCATCATCACGAAATCGCATGGGGCGCGGCAGGACTGCACCAGTCCGACGATCTGGAAGCCGATGTCCTGCACCTGCGACTTGATGGCCGTGCTGTCGCTGGTCCCGCCGAGCATTTCCTGTGCCGCCTCGTCCAGGTAGACCTCCATGATCGCGTCGTTGGGGAAAGGCTCGCGCATGGCCTTGGCCACCTTGGCGGTAAGCGTGGGGTCGTCGGTCAGGCGGCGGGTCAGGTTGCGCACGCGGGCGCGGACGTGTTCGATGGCCTTGTTGATGTCGGCGCGGTCGGCGACCAGGTTGATCACCGCGCCGTTGATCTCCTTCGCCACCCGCTCGGCGATCGCCTGGGCGCCGGTGCCGACGATGCGCTGCACCCGGCCCTTCAGCGGGTCGCGCAGTGCCTTCTCGATCGCCTGCCCGCTGCGGCCGTGCAGCTGGAACATGGCCGTCATGACGGAGGCCAGGATCGGCCGCAGCTGCTCGCCCCAGTGCAGGATGTGGCGGCGGTCCTCCACCGGTCCCCGGCTTGCCTTCGAGTTGACCGGGATCTTCGCGGCCTTGGTGCCCCAGGGCGGGCGACCGACGAAGGTGACCTCGCCGTCCTCGCCGACGGACATGCCGAACTCACCGCCGTCTGCGTCTTCGTCATCGCCATCGGACATCGACTGTTCCCCGTTGTGCCTGCCACGCAATATAGCGGGACGGGTTCCGCTGGGCTCGCGGGGTCGAACAGGGCAATCAGCGCTTTCCCCCGCCTGATCGCCTGTCAGGTTTCATTTGTCGGGTGTCAGTGCGGGATCTTCTTGCGCCAGCGCCTCCTCGACCGCGCTGAACGCCGACTTCCCGTCCAGGCGTTCGTCCGGCATGCCGGTGGCGAGCCAGACCACGCCGATACCGTGCTTGCGATCCACCCACAGCCCGGCCTGCAGGCCGTAGGCGGAACCAGAATGTCCGACGCGCGCCACGCCGTCGCCGAACGAAAAAATAAGGGGTCAGGTTCATTATTCCGCGTAGGTTAAATGAACCTGACCTTGTTGTTCTGTTCTGTTCAATACGCGGCCGGGCGCACCGACTACCGCGACGTAAGCAAATATGGGGTCAGGTTCATTATTCCGCGTAGGTTAAATGAACCTGACCTTGTTGTTCTGTTCAATACGCGGCCGGGCGCACCGACTACCGCGACGTGGGGCGCGACGCACTGGCGACACAATGCCGGCGCCTTGCCGTCGCACCTGAACCGGCAGTTGATGCCGTCCTGAGTGCGGGGCCGCTTCCCGGTTTCCCTCGCCGCCGTGCCGCGAGGGAATCGCCGCTCAGTCCAGCAGCGTCAGCAGTGCTTTATACCGCGTGTCGGCGGGTTCGCGCACGTTGGCTTCCATCCGACCCAGCCATTCCAGCGTGCGGCGAGTCTGTTCGCGCTCCGCTTTCTGCGACAGGTCGAAGGTGACCGAATCGGCCACGTGGTGCAGCATCATCACGAAATCGCATGGGGCGCGGCAGGACTGCACCAGGCCGACGATCTGGAAGCCGATGTCCTGGACCTGCGACTTGATCGCGGTGCTGTCGCTGGTCCCGCCCAGCAGCTCCTGCGCCGCCTCGTCCAGGTAGACGTCCATGATCGCGTCGTTGGGGAAGGGCTCGCGCATGGCCTTCGCCACCTTGGCGGTGAGCGCGGGGTCGTCGGTCAATCGGCGGGTCAGGTTGCGCACGCGGGCGCGGACATGTTCGATGGCCTTGTTGATATCGGCGCGGTCGGCGACCAGGTTGATCACCGCGCCGTTGATCTCCTTCGCCACCCGCTCGGCGATCGCCTGGGCGCCGGTGCCGACGATGCGCTGCACCCGGCCCTTCAGCGGGTCGCGCAGCGCCTTCTCGATCGCCGGCCCGCTGCGGCCGTGCAGCTGGAACATGGCCGTCATGACGGAGGCCAGGATCGGCCGCAGCTGCTCGCCCCAGTGCAGGATGTGGCGGCGGTCCTCCACCGGTCCCTGGCTTGCCTTCGAGTTGACCGGGATCTTCGCGGCCTTGGTGCCCCAGGGCGGGCGACCGACGAAGGTGACTTCGCCGTCCTCGCCAATGGACATGCCGAACTCGCCGCCGTCTGCGTCTTCGTCATCGCCATCGGACATCGACTGTTCCCCGTTGTGCCTGCCACGCAATATAGCGGGACGGGTTCCGCTGGGCTCGCGGGGTCGAACAGGGCAATCAGCGCTTTCCCCCGCCTGATCGCCTGTCAGGTTTCATTTGTCGGGTGTCAGTGCGGGATCTTCTTGCGCCAGCGCCTCCTCGACCGCGCTGAACGCCGACGTCCCGCTCAGCCGTTCGTCCGGCATGCCGGTGGCGAGCCAGACCACGCCGATACCGTGCTTGCGATCCACCCACAGCCCGGCCTGCAGGCCGTAGGCGGAACCGGAATGTCCGACGCGCGCCACGCCGTCGCCGAACGGATCGTCGCGGCAGCCTGGCGCGCGCGTCGCCAGCGTCTGCACGGCGAGGCCGTAGCGGCAGAAGAAGCCGGCATCGGCGTCACCGGTGTCTTCCTCCCAGGTCAGCCCATTGCCGGGGCGGTATTGCCACGCGGGGGCGATCATGGTCTGGATCGAGCCGGGTTTGAGCAGGCGCTTGCCGCCGATGCTGCCGTTGCCGAGCAACAGCTGGCCGATGCGCGCCAGGCCCCTGGCGGAGATGCGCAGGCCGCCTTGCGGCGAGAACAGGGCGCCGTTGTCGCCGGCGCGCCATTGCGACAGGTCGCAGCTGCCGTCGCGGGCCGGCATCACCGGGCAGTCGGGTTTGCGGCCGTGGTTGTCGTCCTTCGCCGGCTTGCCGTCGGCGTCGTACAGCACCACCGCGCGGGCAGCGGTGGCGTCGCTGCACAGCGCCCAGTTGAAGCAGGCGTCGATGCCCAGCGGCTGCAGCACCAGGCGCGCCATCAGCTGGTCGAAGCGCTCGCCGGTGGCGCGCTCCATGATCTGCGCCACCAGCGGAAAGTTGAGGTTGGTGTAGCGGAAGTAGCGGCCGGGTGCGTGCTTCGTATCCCACGCGCGGGGATCCTTGAGGATGTCGCGCAGCTCGCCGCCCAGCGGCGTCTGCCAGTAGCCGGCCGCGTCGGTGAGGCTGGAGCGGTGCGACAGCAGCAGGCGCAGGGTGATCGGCACCCGCGGGAAGGCCGGATTGCGCAACCGCCAGCCGAGCAGGTCGGAGGCGTCCGCATCCAGGTCGAGCTTGCCCGCCTCCACCAGCCGCATCACGCCCAGCGCGGTGACCAGTTTGGAGATCGAGGCGATGCGCACCGGATCGTTCGCGGTGACCTCGCGGCCGGTGGCCTTGTCCGCGAATCCGTGCGCGCGGATGTCGGTGATGCCATCGCGGTCGAAGGCCACGCGCACCGTGGCGACCGGATCGCCGGCGCGCGCGTCGATGCTCAGCAGAAGCAGCAGGAAGATGATCCAGCGCAGGTGCATGATCCGCTCCGCTCGCGACCATCGGGGTACGCGAGAGACTACGGCATGGCGGGGCGGCGTCGGAGCGCAGGTTCTCTTCACATGTCGGTTCTCGAATGATTCCCTAGGCCACGCGGCGCGGCGAGGTCAACTCGCAGGCACGCTGGTCGAAGGGTTGCCGCCCTTCGGGGCCTTCATTCCCGCTTTCGCGGGAATGAAGGCGGGAGACGGGGCGGGCCTTTCGGGCGACAGAGGCAGTTGCAGGCGCGACCACCCGATGGCCCGCCCGTGCCGCTCACGACTTCTTCTTGCCACCACCATCCTGCTTGTTCACGGTGGCCCAGGCGATGCGTTCGGCGCTCTTTTCCGATTTGCCCTCCTTCTTTTCGCTTTTCTCGATGTGGGCAGCCTGGCGCTTCTGTTTGTCGGTGTAGGAGGATTTGTCGCCTTTGGACATGTCGATGCTCTCCGGTCGGGTGGAGACACATGCTGGCCCGAAGGCGGTTAACGGCGGGTCGGCGATGGCCCAGTGCGGCGTCAAGGCGGGCGACGGCTTCGGGCCGGTTCACGTGGCGGCTGCTCTGCCCGCCGGTGCGCTCGAAGTGCATCACGCCTTCGCTGCATCCGCCGCGGCACGCTGGCGCGAAGTGAATGGCCCGGGACAGGCGCGATGGCGGAAGCATCACGGTGGCGGCGACGCATCTTGTGGCTGGCGGCAGGCGCGCTGGCGGCGGCGCTGATCGGCATCGTGCTGCTCAACGTGTGGCCGCAGGAAAAACAGCTCGAACACCGGCTGGGCCACGTCAGCGCGGTGGAGAGTGCGCAGTTCCGGCGCGAGATCGGCACCATGCTGGGCGCTCCCATCAGCGACGGCAATGCGGTGGCGGATTTCCAGAATGGCGAGCAGATCTTTCCGGCCATGCTGGCCGCGATCCGCGGCGCCCGCCACAGCGTCAACATGGAAACCTACATCTACTGGTCGGGCGAGGTGTCGAAACGCTTCGTCGCCGCGCTGACCGAACGCGCGCGCGCCGGGGTGAAGGTGCGCGTGCTGGCCGACTGGGTGGGCTCGGTGCGCATGAAACAGGAGGTGATCGACGCGCTGCGCGCCGGCGGCGTGCGCTTCGAGTATTTCCATCCGCTGCACTGGTACTCGCTGGACCGCGTCAACAACCGCACCCACCGCAAGCTGCTGATCGTGGACGGCCAGGTGGCGTTCAACGGCGGGGTGGGCATCGCCGATGCGTGGGAGGGCAACGGCCTGCAGCCGGACCGCTGGCGCGACATGCAGTTCCGGGTGGAGGGCCCGGCGGCGGAGCAGATGCAGGCGATCTTCTCGCAAAACTGGCTCGCCACGACCGGCGAGGTCTTGCTGGGCACGGACTACTACCCGGAACTTGTCCGCCGCGGCGAGCTGGCTGTGCAGGCGTTCGCCAGCTCGCCCGATGGCGGCAGCGAGAACATGCAGCTGATGTACCTGATGGCGATCGACGGCGCACGCCGCTGCATCGACCTGGAGGCGGCGTACTTCGTGCCCGACGAGCTCACCCTCACCGCGCTGCGCGACGCGCTGAAGCGCGGCGTGCAGATCCGCCTGGTGGTGCCGGGCCCCTATACCGACAGCGAAGTGGTGCGCGACGCCTCGCAGGCGCGGTGGGGCGCGATGTTGCGCGCCGGCGCGCATATCTACCGCTACCAGCGCGCGCTCTTTCACGACAAGCTGATGGTGGTGGACGGCTATCTCGCCATTGCCGGCTCGGCCAACTTCGACAATCGCTCGTTCCGGCTCAACGACGAATCCAACATCATCATCTACGACCATGCGTTCGCCGCGCACATGACCGCGGTGATCGACCAGGACATCGCCCGCTCGCGCGAACTCACCCTGGCGCAGTGGCGCGATCGGCCGTGGCGCCAGCGCGTGTTCGACTGGCTGTCGTCGCTGGCCGCCGAGCAGTTGTAGCGTTCTTCACGGACGCTGTGGCATGGATGGGTCCGCTCACTTCCCGAGGAACACGCCATGCCAAGCGACCCCGACGAGTTCTCATTCGAAGATAGCGGCAAAACCTTCGCCGCCCTGCTCAAGCGGCAGGACGACGGCCTGCTCAGCGTGTCGGTGCGCCTGCCGGACGGCAGCCTGCGCACCGTGCCCGCCGAACATTTCGCCGACGAGCGCGAGGCGATGGCGGCGGCGCGTTCGTTCGCGCATGAGCTGGTCGGTTCGTGCTGAAGCGACCCCGGCACTGAACCGCCGCACGCCGCCTTGCTATGCTCCGCGCACACGCAGGCAGGGGTGCGGCGATGTTCAGGTGGATGGCAGGGGTGGCTGCGGTTGTGCTGGCGCTGAGTGTCGCCGTCGTGGCGCAGGCGGCAACGCATGTGGAAATCACCGGCACCTATCCCGCAGGCGCCGCGGTGACGCTGGCCCGCAACCAGCACTTCTACGTGCACCTGCATTACAGCAGCGACCGGCCGCTGCGGATCTGGGTGCGCCCTTACCTGGGCGGCGAACCGGCCAGGGCCGGCAGCAATCCCTCGCGTGTCTATCCGGCAGGCAGCGGCGAGGCGATGGGCTGGTTTTTCCTGTTCGATCCGGGTGACCGGGTGGACGAAGTGCGCGTCGAAGCCGGCGACGGTACGCGCGATGGCACCACGCTGATGGCGAGCTTGCCGGTGGCCGTGACGGCAGGCGATCAGGCTGCCCGGCTAACGCTGCCGCCGGCCTGGGTGACCACGCTGGGCGCCACCGACCAGGCCGCGCAACAGGCCGACCACGACCACCGCATGCGCACACCGTCGAGTGCGGGCGACGTGGCCCTGTTCGGCGGCTTCATGTTGACCATGGTTGCGCTGGGGCTGGTCGGTGTGGCCGCGCCGGCATGGGGCGTGTGGCGCTGGCGCGGCCCCTGGCGCTGGGCGGCCGCCGTGCCGCTGGCGGCGGTCGCCTTCGTGCTGCTGCGCATCGTCGTCGACACTGCGCGCGATCCCACTTCGCACAATCTGTGGCCGTTCGAGATCCTGCTGTGGGGTGCGCTCAGTTGTGGCGCGATGCTGCTGCTCGGGCTGGCGCGCCGGCTCTCCGGCGCGGATCGGACCCGACCGAAGGCATGACCGGCGGCTTCAGCAGCCTGCCGCCGCCATCACGACTCGACGAAACGCTGCAGCCGCGCCAGCGCCGTGCCCCACTGCGCGCTGATCGCGTCCAGCGCCTGACGCGCCTCGTCCAGCCGTGCCGGCGTGAACTCCCACAACCGCTCGCGACCGCGGCGCAGGTCCTGCACCAGGCCGGCGTCGGCAAGCACCTGCAGATGCTTGGTGACGGCCTGGCGGGTGATGGCGGTGCCCGCGGTGAGCTGGGCGATCGACAGCGCGCCGCCGGCACACAGCACGGCGACCAGCCGCAGCCGGGTGGCATCGCCCAGCGCGGCGAACACCGGCGCGCTGGCGGACCACGCGGCGGGCTTGCGGCGGGAACGTTCAGTGCGCGGCGACATATTTCTCGATATTCCCCATCTGCATGGCCCAGCCACCGGCGTTGGCGCGCAGTGCGGCGTCGCGGCGCGCGGCCGGCAACCGGTCGAAGCCGGACTCGGTGAGCCGCAGCATGATGCCCTCGGCCAGCGCTTCGAGTTCGAAGGTGACCAGGGTGGTCGGCTCCTTGTCGTAGTCCATGCCTGGTTCGATCGCATAGGGGTGCCAGCGCCAGGCAAACACGCGCATCGGCTCGATGCGTTCGACGTACAGCGTGAACGGCGTGCCGGCATGCGGCGCCTGCAATCGGGCGACTTCGGCGTCGACCTGGGTGGGCTGGATCGTGCCGGTGATCGGCTGCCCGGCGACGAAGGGGCCGTCCAGCGCCATGCCGAACCAGGTGCCGAATGCGCGGGCGTCGGTCAGCGCGTGCCATACGCGTTCCAGCGGCGCGCGCAGCAGGATGTGCTGTTCGATGCGATCAGTCGACGTGACCATGGGCAATCCTCGATGGCAACCGGAAGGTTGCATGATGCACGGGCCACGCCAAACATGCAACCGATGTGTTGCACAAGCGTCCTCGACGCCCCGCATACGCGGCCACGCGCAGATTGGCGCGAACCCACGGGAGTTCGCGCATGGCCACGCAAACCCGGCAGACCGGCACCGGCAGCCACGCCTGGTGGCTGGTCGGCTATGCGCTGCTGCTGCTGGGCCTGGCCACGGCCTATTACCTGCTGCGGCTGGAGCTGCTGCCGCTGGCCGACGGCTATGCGCAGCCGCTGCGGCGGATCACCGTGGGCGCGATGGCGATCGTGCTCACCCTGGGGATCGGACGGCTGCTTCGGGCCAGGGTCATCGATCGCATCGACGACGCGGTAACCCGCTACAACTTCCGGCGCATCCTCACCCTCGTGGTGTTCCTGCTGATCGCGCTGATCGTGGTCTCCATGCTGTTTGCCAACTGGTACGCCGCGGCTGCGTCGCTGGGGCTGATCTCGCTGGTGCTGGGGTTTGCGCTGCAGACGCCGATCACCAGCTTCATCGGTTGGGTCTACATCCTGGCGCGGCGGCCGTACCGCGTGGGTGACCGCATCAGCATCGGCGAACACACCGGCGACGTGATCGAGGTGACCTACCTGGATACCACGCTGTGGGAAGTCGGCGGGCCGTACGTGTCGAGCAACCATCCCAGCGGGCGGTTGATCAAGTTTCCCAACGCCAACGTGCTGACCAGCGCGGTGTGCAACTTCTCGTGGGAGATGTTCCCGTACATCTGGAACGAGATCTCCTTCCAGATCGCCTACGACAGCGACCTGGGTTTCGTCCGCGAGGTGATGCAGCGCGCGGCCGAGAAGGAACTGGGCGAGGCGATGATCGAGCGCGTGCGCCAGTTCCGCGAGGTACTGGCCGCCACGCCGGTGGACGAGGTCGAGGTGCAGGAGCGCCCGGCGGTGCTGTTCCGCGTCAACGCCAACACCTGGATCGACGCCAAGGTGCGCTACGTGGTCGATCCCCGCCGCGCCGGCAGCGTCAAGTCGCGGCTGCTGGTGGCGATGCTCGAGCAGCTCAACGCACAGCCGGAACGGGTGCGTTTCCCGAAAGGCGATAATCGCTGAGCAAGCTGCGCCGGGGCGCCGGCGTCACGCACACCCTGTTACCGTGCGCACGCATGTTCACCGGAGGCAAGCCATGGAACCCGAATTCTGGCATCGGCGCTGGCGCGAGGGCCGCACCGGCTTTCACCAGGATCGACCCACGCCGCTGTTGCTCGCGCACTGGTCGACGCTGGCGCTGGCGCCGGATACCCGTGTGCTGGTGCCGCTGGCCGGCAAGTCGCTGGACATGGTCTGGCTCGCCGCCCAGGGACATCGCGTGCTGGGCGTGGAGTTGTCGCCGCTGGCGGTGGAGCAGTTCTTCGCCGAACACGGACTGACGCCGCAGGTGTCCGCCTCGACCTATGGCCGTCGCCATGTGGCCGGCAACATCGAGCTGATCTGCGGCGACGTGTTCGGGCTCGATGCCGACCTGCTCGCCGACTGCTCGGCGGTGTACGACCGCGCCGCGCTGATCGCGTTGCCGCCGGAGCTCCGTCGTCGCTACGTGGACGAGCTGCACGCAAGGCTGCCTGCCGGCTGCCGCGGCCTGCTGATCACGCTCGATTATCCGCCGCACGAAAAGCAGGGCCCGCCGTTTGCCGTGCCCGAGGCCGAGGTGCACGAGCGCTACGGCCGCGACTGGGTGGTGGAATTGCTGGAGCGCCGCGACATCCTGGCCGAGCAGCCGGGTTTCGCCGCCGAAGGGGTGACCGCGCTGGAAACCGCGGCGTACCGGCTGCTGCGCAAGGCCTGATTCGCCGCGCCGTTCGCCACGCGCGAAAAGGTCTAGACTGGCCGCGTCAAACGTTCCCGCCTTGTGCGTGGAGGGTTCCGGCATGGTGGCCTGGATGCATGCGGCGATGCTGGCGTGGTCGGTGGCCACCGCGCCCGCCCCGGCCATGCCGCCGCCGGAGCCGATGCCGCCCCCCGAACAGGTCATGGCGATTCCGCCGGCCTTGCGTGCGCAGTTGCAGCAACAGGTCATCGACGGCGGCGGGTCGGACCGGCAGCGGCTGCAGCGCCTGGTGGCGTTCCTGTTCGACCCTGCCGGCCTGGGCATGACCTACGCCGCCGACGCCACCTTGACGGTGGCGCAGGCGTACCGGCTGCGTCAGGCCAACTGCCTCACCTTCACCCTGCTCACCGTGGCGCTGGCGCGCGAGGCCGGGCTGGATGCCCGCGCGCAGGAGATCGACGACGTCGTGGCCTGGCGCGTGCAGGACAACGTGGTCTACCGCTTCAACCACGTCAACGCGCAAGTCGCCATCGGCCGCATGCGTTACACCGTCGACGTGGCCCGCGACGAGGTGCTGACGCGGCATCCGCCCGAGTCCATCTCCGATCAGCAATTGCTGGCGCTCTATTACAACAACCGCGCCGCCGAACTGCTGGCCGACGACGATCCGAAGATCGCCGCGCCCTACATGGCAGTGACCCTGCAACTGGCGCCGCGCTATGCCAGCGGCCGGGCCAATGCCGGGGTGTTGCGGCTGCGTCTGGGCGACCCGCACGGCGCCGAGCGCAACTATCTGAAGGCACTGGAGCTGGACCCCGCGCATGCCGGTGCGCTGTTCAACCTGGTCACGTTGTATCGCAGCCAGGGCGACGAGCTGCGCCGCGCCCGCTTCCAGCAGCGACTGGAAAAGGTGCAGCGAAAAGACCCGTACTTCCAGTTCCTGCTGGCCATGGACAACGAAAAACGGGGCGACTACGCCGGCGCGGTGCAGCACTACCGGCGTGCCATCCGCCTGTACCACGGCGACCCGCGCTTCTACCTCGGGCTGGCCCGGGTCTATCGGCAACTGGGCCAGGAGCGTCCCGCGCGACGGGCCCTGCAACATGCCGACGTGCTCGGCCGCCATGCCGAGACGGTCCGCCGGGCGCGGGTGCCGCTGCGCAATTGAGGCTGGCGAAGGACTTTCGGGTACTTTCAATTTTCACCTTTCAGGGTGAAAATGTCGGCACCATGAGCCTGCACCTGACCAGCCGCCAATCCGACATCCTCGAGTTCATCCGCGCCCGCGTGGCGCGGGATGGCCAGTCGCCCACGCTGGAAGAGATCGGCCGGGCGATGGGCCTGCCCCACGTCAGCGCGGTGCTCAAGCACGTGCGTTCGCTGGAGGCCAAGGGGCGGCTGGCGATCGAGCCGAATCGCGCGCGCGGCATCCGCCTGGTGGAGGCGCCCGACGCGCTGGATGCGGACACCCTTGAGCTGCCGCTGGTCGGCCGCATCGCCGCCGGCGAGCCGCTGTTTTCCGAATCGCGCATCGAACGCAGCCTGCGCGTGTCGCGCTGGCTGTTCCGGCTCAGGCCGGATTACCTGGTGCGGGTGGTCGGCGACTCGATGCGCGACGAGGGCATCCTCGACCAGGACCTGGTCGGCGTGCACGCCACGCCGGTGGCGCGGCATGGCCAGGTGGTGGCGGCGCGCGTCGGCGGCGATCGCTTCACGATCAAGCGACTGTACTGGCAGGGCGAGGTGATCCGCTTGCTGCCGAACAGTCCCGGCTACCAGCCGATCGATCCCGACCCCACCGAGGATTTCGCCATCGAAGGCCTGTTCGCCGGCCTGCTGAGGGGTGGCTGATGGCCGCCGTGGTGCCCCTGTCGAACCTGCTCGATGCGCGTCGGGTCTGGCGCGGCCGCGCCGAGCCGCTGCCGGCCGGCGAGCAGCCCACCGGTTGGGCCGCGCTGGATGCGGTGCTGCCCAGCGGCGGCTGGCCGGCGGCGGCGCTGTCGGAAATCCTGCTGCCGCTGGATGGTGTGGGCGAGCTGCAACTGGTGCTGCCCACGCTGGCGCGCCTCAGCCAGGGTGCGCGGCCGGTGGTGCTGGTGGCGCCGCCGTATCTGCCCTGCGTGGCCGGTTGGCGCCAGCACGGCGTGGACATGCGCCGGATCGAGATCGTCACCGCGGCCGAGGCCGACGTGTTGTGGGCGACGGAGCAATGTCTGCGCTCGGGCAGTTGCGCCGCGGTGCTGGCGTGGCCGCGGCAGGCCGACGATCGCGCCTTGCGGCGGCTGCAGGTGGCGGCCGACGGCGGTCGCGCGCTGGCGTTCGCGTTTCGCGATCGGCAGCATCTCTCCAACGCCTCGCCGGCGGCGCTGCGGCTGGAGCTGGAGGCGCGGCCGCAGGCGCGGGTGTGGGTGCGCAAATGCCGTGGCGGTGCGCTGCCCGCCCAGCCAGTGGCGCTGCCGCGCGCCGTGCATTGATGGTGGGCGCGCATGTTGTGGGCCTGCATCGCGTTGCCGCAGCTGGCACTGGACGGTGTCCTCCGTCGTCGTGCGGACGCGGGCCCGCTGGTGCTGGTGGCCGGCACCGGTCATGCGCGCAGCATCGTGGCGGCGAACGCGGCCGCACGCGAAGCCGGCCTGCGCGTGGGTCAGCGGCTGAGCGCGGCGCAGGCGCTGCTGGCGCAATTCGAGGCCTTGCCGTACCAGCCTGAGCGGGTCGATCAGTGGCATCGGTTCCTGGCCGCGGTGGCCTATCGCTACAGCGCCGAGGTGAGCCTGCTGCCCCAGGCGATCGTGCTGGAGGTCAGCCGCAGCCTGAACCTGTTCGGTTCGTGGCCGCGACTGGAAAGCCTGCTGCGCGCCGATCTCGATGCGCTGGGTTTCCGTCACCGGATCAGCGCCGCGCCGACGCCGCATGCGGCGCATGTGCTGGCCGGCGTCGCCGACGGCCAAGCGGTGCTCACCGACGAACAGCTGCGCCACGCGCTGCAACGCATCCCGCTGTCGCAGAGCTACCTGCCCGCGGCGGCGGCCGACGCCTTGCCGGGCATGGGCATTCGCAGCCTGGGCCAGTTGCTGGCGCTGCCGCGCGACGGCCTGCACCGGCGCTTCGGCGTGGAGTTGCTGCTCGCGCTGGATCGCCTGACCGGCGCGGCCCCGGCCGGCCTGGCAGCGTATCGGCCACCCGACCGCTTCGACCTGCGCATCGAACTGACGCACGAGGTCGAAGCCATCGGCGCGCTGGTCTTTCCGCTGCGCCGGATGACGGCCGACCTGTCCGCCTACCTGTCCGGCCGCGACGGCGGCGTGCAACGTTTCACCTTGCAGCTGGAACATCGCGAGGGACACACCGAGGTGAAGGTGGGCCTGCTCGCGCCCGAGCGCGAGGCCGGCATGCTGTTCGAGCTGGCGCGCGCGCGGCTGGAGCAGGTGCAACTGCCACAGCCGGTCATCGCCATGCGCCTGCTTGCGCGCGATCTCCCTGCGTTCGTGCCGGCCGGCCGCGACCTGTTCGACGAGCGCCCCGCCAACGCGTTGCCGATCGAACAGTTGCGCGAACGCCTGCGTGCGCGGCTGGGCGATCGCGCCGTGCATCAACTGGGCAGCACCACCGATCCGCGGCCCGAGCTGGCGCAGAAAGCGACGGCCCACGACGACGGCTGGCGGGAGCCCTCGCCGCGACCGACCTGGTTGTTCGAGCGGCCGCTTCCGCTGCGTGGCCCCGCGCCGCAGATCCTGGCCGGACCCGAGCGGCTGGAAACCGGCTGGTGGGATGGCGGCGAGGTGTGCCGCGACTACTACGTGGTGGAAACCGCGCAAGGCCAGCGCGGCTGGGCGTTCTGCGCGCCGGGCGAGCAGGGCGGCTGGATGCTGCACGGCTGGTTCGCATGAACGCGTATGCCGAGCTGCATTGCCTGTCGAACTTCTCGTTCGGCCGCGGCGCATCCAGCGCGCGCGAACTGTTCGAGCGCGCGAAAGTTTGCGGCTACGAGGCGCTGGCGATCACCGACGAGTGTTCGCTGGCCGGCATCGTGCGCGCGCTGGAAGCCTCGCGCGCCACCGGCGTGAAGCTGATCGTCGGCGCCGAGTTCCAGCTCGACGACGGCCCCAAGCTGGTGCTGCTGTGCGAGAACAAGGCCGGCTATACCGCGCTGTGCGCGCTGATCACCCGCGGCCGCCGCGCCTCGGTCAAGGGCACCTACCGCCTGCATCGCGCCGACCTCGCCGATGGCGTGCCGGGCACGCTGGCGTTGTGGCTGCCCGGGCGCGAGAGCGATCCCGCGCACGGCCGCTGGCTGCGCGATACCTTCGGCGAACGGGCCTGGCTGGCGGTGGAACTGCATCACGGGCCGGACGACGCCGGGCGCCTGCGCGAGCTGCAGCGACTCGGGCACAGCCTCGACCTGCCGCTGGTTGCCGCCGGCGACGTGCACATGCACGTGCGTCGCCGGCTGGCGTTGCAGAACACGCTGACCGCGATCCGCCATCGCGTGCCGCTGGCCGAAGCCGGCGCGCTGATCTTCCGCAACGGCGAGCGCCACCTGCGCCGGCGCGAGGCACTGGGTGCGATCTACCCTGCCGCGCTGATGCTCGAAAGCACCACCGTCGCCGCGCGCTGCACCTTCAGCCTCGACGAACTGGAATACTGCTACCCCGCCGAACTCGTGCCCGAAGGCCACAGCGCCAGCAGCTGGCTGCGGCACCTCACCGAAAAGGGCATGCGCTGGCGCTGGCCGAATGGCGTGCCGGAGAAGGTTCGCGCACAGATCGAGCACGAACTGGGGCTGATCGAGGAACTGCAGTACGAGTCCTATTTCCTCACCGTGCACGACATCGTGCACTTCGCCCGCAGCAAGAAGATTCTCTGTCAGGGCCGCGGCTCGGCAGCCAACTCCGCCGTGTGTTTCGCGCTCGGCGTCACCGAGGTCGACCCGGCGCGGATGAACCTGCTGGTGGAGCGCTTCATCAGCAAGGAGCGCAACGAGCCGCCCGACATCGACGTGGATTTCGAGCACGAGCGGCGCGAGGAGGTGATCCAGTACATCTACGCCAAGTACGGTCGCGAGCGCGCCGCGCTGGCGGCCACGGTGATCTGCTACCGCGGCCGCAGCGCCGTGCGCGACGTGGCCAAGGCGCTGGGCCTGCCGCCGGATCAGGTGGATCAGCTGAGCGGCATCTTCGGCTGGCGCGGTGAGCAGTCGCTGGACGAGCGCCTGCGCGAACACGGTTTCGATCCGAACGGTGCGGTGCTGCGCCGGGTGCTCAAGCTCACCGCCGAGTTGCGCGACATGCCGCGGCACCTGTCGCAGCACGTAGGCGGTTTCGTGATCAGCGACGCGCCGCTGGCCGAACTGGTGCCGGTGGAGAATGCGGCGATGGCCGATCGCACCATCATCCAGTGGGACAAGGACGACCTGGACACGATGCGCCTGCTCAAGGTCGATTGCCTGGCGCTGGGCATGTTGAGTTGCGTGCGCCGTTGCCTGGATCTGCTGCGCGTGCATCGCGGCCAGGATTACAGCCTGGCGACGCTGCCGGCGGAAGACCCGCAAACGTACGCGATGATCCAGCGCGCCGACACCGTCGGCGTGTTCCAGATCGAAAGCCGCGCGCAGATGGCGATGCTGCCGCGGCATCGCCCGGAGAATTTCTACGATCTGGTGATCCAGGTGGCGATCGTGCGGCCCGGCCCGATCCAGGGCGACATGGTGCATCCCTACCTGCGCCGCCGGCGCGGCGAGGAGCCGGTGGACTATCCGTCGGAGGATCTGAAGGCGGTGTTCGAACGCACCCTGGGCGTGCCGCTGTTCCAGGAGCAGGTGATGAAGCTTGCGATCGTGGCGGCCGGTTACACGGCCGGCGAAGCCGACCAGCTGCGCCGCGCGATGGCGGCGTGGAAACGCCACGGCGGCATGGAGCACCACCGCGAGCGGATCATCCGCGGCATGCTCGAACGCGGCTACACCGCCGAGTTCGCGGCGCGATTGTTCGAGCAGATCAAGGGCTTCGGCAGCTACGGTTTTCCCGAGAGCCACGCGGCCAGTTTCGCCGGCATCGTCTATGCCAGCTGCTGGCTGAAATGCCACGAGCCGGCCGCATTCGCCTGCGCCCTGCTCAACGCGCAGCCGATGGGTTTCTACGGGCCCAGCCAGATCGTGCAGGACGCGCAGCGCCACGGCATCGCGGTGCGCCCGATCGACGTGCGCCACAGCGACTGGGACTGCACGCTGGAGGACGACGGGCGTGATCAGCCGGCGCTGCGGCTCGGCTTGCGACAAGTGCGCGGTTTTCGCGAAGACGTGGCCGAGCGGATGTCGGCGGCGCGCGCCGCGCGTGCCTTCGTCGACGTGACGGATCTGTGCGCCCGCACCGGCATCGACCGCCGCCAGCAGGAACTGCTGGCCGAGGCGGGCGCCTTGCGCGGCCTGGCGGGTCATCGTCATCGGGCGAAGTGGGCGGTGGCCGGCGTCGAGCCGCAGCTGCCGTTGTTCGGACGCGCCAGCCCGGCGGAAGAGGCCATCGTGCTGCCGGTGCCGTCGGTCGCGGAAAACCTGCAGTCGGACTATGCGCGTACCGGGCTCAGCCTCGGCCCGCACCCGCTGCAACTGATCCGCCCGCGCCTGCGCGCGGCGCGCTTCGCCGACTCGCGCAGCCTGCGCGGCCAGCCGCATCAGAGCGCGGTGCGCGCCGCCGGCCTAGTCACCCAGCGCCAGCGCCCGCAGACCGCCAGCGGCGTCACCTTCATCACCATCGAGGACGAGCACGGCGCCATCAACGTGGTGGTCTGGAGCCAGGTCGCCGAGCGGCAGCGGCGCGCGTATCTGGAGGCGCGCCTGCTCGGCGTGGAAGGGCAGTGGGAGTGCGTCGACGGCGTGGCCCACCTGATCGCCCGGCGGCTCACCGACATGAGCGCGTGGCTGGGCGAGCTGGACAGTCGCTCGCGCGATTTCCATTGAATGTTCCGCGTGCGCAACCCGTGCGCTGTCGCGCGCCGAGGAATCGGGTAGGCTGACGCCACCGTCGCGACCGGCATGGGGATGCCGTCGCGCGGTTCTCTTTCCAATCCGGGGGATTTATGGGTACTTCTTCGTTGGCTGCATTGGCCGGCATGGGCCTGTTCGCCATGCTGGTGATGCTGGTGGTTTACATCCTGGTGGGTGCGCTGATCCTCAGCGTGTCCTTTCGCCTGGTGGTCGGCTTCATGCCTTCCTACCTGCGTGCGCTGGCCGCGGTGGTACTGGCCTGGATCGCGACCTTCGTGGTTTCGCTGGTCCTGCGCATGATCCTGCCCGCCAGTGCGGGCGGCCTCCTGTCGCTGGCCGCGTTGTTCCTGGTCGGTGCGGCGGTGGTGAACTACCTGCTGCTGGCCGCCGACGGCAGCCAGATCGGCTACGGCAAGGCCTGCGTGGTGCAGCTGGTCTACATGGTGATCGGCTTCGTGCTGGCGCTGCTGATCGGCTTCATCGTCATGTCGATGTTCGGCGCGGCGCTTCTCGGCCACTGATCCGGCGTGCCGGTGCGCGGCGCGGGCCAGTCCGCGTCGCGCACCGTTGGACTACACCAGCGTGGTGGCCACGCCGAAACCGACCGCCATGCTCACGGCCACCGCCATGCAGGCGCTGCCGGGGCGGATGCGACGGGCGTCGATGCGCGGCACCAGCCGCCACAACAGGATTGCGCCGATCAACATGTCCAGCACCAGCACGACGCGCAGCAGGCCCGAGTGCAGCAGGCCGTCGTAGGGCGGGTGCAGGGCGCCTTCGTAGGCGGCCACCAGGAATACCAGCAGCAGGCCGGCCATGGTCCACAGCAGGCAGGCGAGGTAGATGCGGTTGAACACCACCGCGCAACGTTCGGTCCAGCGCATTACCGACCAGCCGATCAGCGCGAACACCAGCGCCGCCATGCTGCTGTAGAGCACCCACCAGAGCAGGGTGCTGGTTGCCGCGAGCACGCTGTTCATGTGACTTGCTTGAACCCCAGTTTGCGATACAGCTTGGACATCAGCCACGCCGGACCGACCAGCAGGTAGGACAGGTCGGTAAGGAAGCTGGGCTTGCGGCCCTCGTATTTGTGCCCGATGAACTGCCCGATCCAGGCCACCACGAACACGCCGACCGCCCACCACGCCAGCGTCTGCGCGCCCAGCCGCCAGTACAGGAAGTTGGTGAGCAGGCCCAGCACGGCGAAGGCGATCAGCAGGCCCACCGCCAGCCGGTGCGAACGCTTCCAGTACCAGTAGAAAGCCAGCACCATCACCAGCACCGCCCACGAGCCGGGGCGCAGTGCGGTGAACGGTACCGGGGTTGCCCACAGCAGCGCGATCACCGACCACACGATCGGCGGCACGCAAAACCAGTGGAACATCTGGTTGGTCGGGTTCCGGTGATCGCTGCTGTAACTGTCGAGCCAGTCCTGCATGGTGCGCATGAGCGTTCCCCCTCGATGAAACCTCAGTCGAGCCGGATGCCGGCCAGCTTGTGCAGCGCCTCGGCGTACTTGGCGGCGGTGCGCGCGATCACCTCGTCCGGGATCACCGGGCCGGGCGCGGTCTTGTTCCAGCCCTGCGTCTCCAGCCAGTCGCGCACGAACTGCTTGTCGTAGCTGGGCGGGCTGATGCCGACCTTGTATTCGTCGGCGGGCCAGAAGCGCGAGGAATCCGGGGTGAGCATCTCGTCCATCACGTAGAGCTTGCCGCTCGCGTCGGTGCCGAATTCGAACTTGGTGTCGGCGATGATGATGCCGCGCTCGGCCGCATAGGCGGCCGCCCAGCGGTAGATCGCCAGGGTGGCGTCGCGCACCTGGGCGGCGAGATCGGCGCCCACCGCGTCCACCACGGCGTCGAAGCTGACGTTCTGGTCGTGGTCGCCCACCGCGGCCTTGGTCGAGGGGGTGAAGATCGGTTCGGGCAGTTGCTGCGCCTGCTGCAGGCCGGCGGGCAGCGCGATGCCGCACAGCGCGCCGGTGGCCTGGTAATCCTTCCAGCCCGAGCCGATCAGATAACCGCGCGCGATGCATTCCACCGGCACCGGCTTCAGCCGCCGCGCCACCACGGCGCGCTTTTCGTACAGCTTGAGGTCGGTGCCGGGCGGCAGCACCTCGGCCAGCGGCACGTCGAGCAGGTGGTTGGGCACCAGATGCACGGTCTTGCCGAACCAGAAGTTGGAGATCTGGGTCAGCATCTCGCCCTTGCCGGGGATCGGGTTGGGCATCACCACGTCGAACGCCGACAGCCGGTCCGTGGCGACCATCAGCAGCCGTGCATCGTCCAGCGCGTACACGTCGCGCACCTTGCCGCGGTGGATCAGCTCGAGGCCGGGCAGGTTCGATTGGGGCAGGGTGGTAGGCACGGCGGGTTCCGCAGGACGGGAAACCGCTATTGTAGCGACTGCCGGCACGGCACCGGGAGCGCGCCGCGGGCGCCCGGCGGGAGCGCTGCTAGAATTGGCATCCTTTGGCCCCATGTGTTGCCGATGCGCATATTCCTGATCGCGGCGTTTTGCCTGGCCGCCTTGCCCAGCCTTGCCCAATCTGCCTCGCGGCCCGACCGGCTCGGTCTGTGCGCGGCCTGCCACGGCGAGACCGGACAGGCACACATGCCCGGCGTGCCGAACCTGGCCGGGCAGCGGCTGGATTACCTGCGCGATGCGCTGAAGCAGTACCGCGACGGCCGCCGCGACGTGCCGGTGATGCGCGCGGCGATCGGCCCGCTGAACGCCGCCGAGCTCGATGCGCTGGCGCGCTGGTACAGCGCGCAGGCGGCCGCGCCGGCGCAGGTGCAGCCATGAGTTTCACCTACACGATCTGGTTCGGCATCTTCGGCCTGCTGGTCGGCCACCTGCCGGGCGCAGTGGTCGGCGCGGTGATCGGTTTCATCTTCGACAACCTGCGCCACAGCCAGCGCCGCCAGGCCACGCCCGAGGCCGGCGGTTTCGTCGGTCCGCTGTTCACCCTGCTCGGCGCGGTGGCCAAGTCCGACGGTCGCGTGTCCGAGGCCGAGATCGCGGTGGCCGAGCGTCTGATGACGCGCATGGGCCTGACCGCCGAGCAGCGCACGCAGGCGGTGGCCAGCTTCAACGCGGGCAAGCAGCCGGAGTTCGACGTCACCCGCACCATCGCCGAGTTGCGCAGCTGGGTCGGTCTGCGCCGCGACCACGCGTTCCCGGTGCTGGACGTGGTGATCGAGACGGTGCTGTCCGAGGGCAATCCGGGGCCGGAGAAGATGTCGATCCTGCGCCAGCTCGCTTTCGCGCTGCGCGTCAGCGACATGGAGTTGATGGCGCTGATGGCGATGAAGGGCTACGCCTGGAACCAGGGCGCCGGCGGTCCGCGCGGCGGCCGTCAGCATTACGGCAATGGCGGCGGCTACGTGCCGCCGCAACGCACGCCGCAGGGCCCCGATCCCTACGCCGTGCTGGGCATCGACCGCCATGCCGACGAGCGCGCCATCAAGCGCGCCTATCGCAAGCTGATTTCCGAACACCACCCCGACCGCCTCGGCGACCTGCCCGAAGACATGCGCAAGCGCGCCGAATCGCGCGCCAGCGAGATCAACGCCGCCTACGACCGCATCAAGGAAGCCCGAGGATTCAAGTGAGGCAGGGAATAGGGAATGGGGAATAGGGAATGGTAGAAGCGGCTTCGCTGTGCCATTTGTGGCACGAGGCTTCATAATCGACCCCATTCCCTATTCTCTATTCCCCATTCCCTGCTCATGAGCAAGCAAAGCCCCATCATCGCCCCCTCCATCCTTGCCGCCGATTTCGCGCGGCTGGGCGAGGACACCGCTGCCGCGCTGGCCGCGGGTGCGGACTGGGTGCATTTCGACGTGATGGACAACCATTACGTGCCGAACCTCACGATCGGGCCGATGGTGCTGCAGTCGCTGCGCAAGTACGGCATCACCGCGCCGATCGACGTGCATCTGATGGTCAAGCCGGTCGACCGCATCGTGCCGGATTTCGCCAAGGCCGGGGCCAGTCTGATCAGCTTCCATCCCGAGGCGAGCGAACACATCGACCGCACGCTGGGCCTGATCAAGGAATCCGGTTGCCAGGCCGGGCTGGTGTTCAACCCCGCCACGCCGCTGGATCACCTGGATTACGTGATGGACAAGCTGGACATGATCCTGATCATGTCGGTGAACCCCGGTTTCGGCGGCCAGAAGTTCATCCCCGGCACGCTGGACAAGCTGCGCCAGGCGCGCGAGCGGATCGAAACCAGCGGCCGGGCGATCCGGCTGGAAGTCGATGGTGGCGTCACCGCCGACAACATCGGCGCGATCGCGGCCGCCGGCGCCGATACCTTCGTGGCCGGCTCGGCAATCTTCCACGCGAAGGATTACGCGGCCGAGATCGACGCGATGCGCAAGGCAATCAACTAGCCAGACGGCGCAAAGAAAAAATCCCGGTGCCGGGAGGGCGGCACCGGGATAAACGTCGTCGGGGACGCAAGGGGAAAACACCATGGATTGGCGTGTGCCGGTGCGAGCCCTGCTCAGGAGTACACAGAACCCGCACCGGCACGTTCCACGGCAAAGAGGAACGTCGCCAATCACTTGATCCGACCCGGTCGCTGCCGGTTGGTTCCCGTCGCGGTGGCCGAATTGCCAACTGCGTCGTTCAGGTTCGCTGCGCAGGTCGCGGCTGCAGCCGGCCGGATCGGGCCTGCGCGCGGGCGTTCAGCCACTGCGTCAGCGCGACCCTGGCATGGATCCACACCGCATCGAGACCCAGTCCGGCGGCCAGCAACAGGCTGCCGACCATCAACCAGTGACGCCATGTGTGCGAAAGCCGTGTTGCTGCATGCATGCCGGTGTCCTCCTGTCGTTCGAGCCACGTCTGCATTGCCGCATGCGCGAAGGTCGCGCCGGAGCCGCGCCGGCGGCGGACTCCGGGCCAGTCGTGGCAAAGGGCGGGCAGCCCGCGCGCGCAAAAAAAAGCCCCTCGCAGGCGAGGGGCAAGCAACCACCAGGGGGAGGAACGCGGTTACAGCGGTTGCCAGTCGGGGTCGGTTTCGTCCTCGCCCGCGCCCGGCGCGATTCCCTTCACGCCGGGCGCACGGACAACTTCCACCACGGCAAACGGATTGAGCTTGGACAGATGACGGAACATGGCGCGCCTCCTTCAGAAGAAGCCGACCAGCAGGCCCAGCAGCAGGGCGCCCAGCGCCAGGCCGGTGCGCAGCGGCTCGAAGCCATGCAGTTCGGCGCGGGGATCGTGTTCGTTGCGGCGAGTGTCCATGGGTGACCTCGTGATGGAGTACGTGGATCACATCAAAGCCTCCGTCGCGGCGCGTGCGCCGACCGTTGCGGGGCGATTTGCCGCCGGCTTGTGGCAAATCGCTGGCAGCATGGTGCGACCGCTTGCGCCCGCGCCGCGCGCATAGCACGCTGCAGCCACCATCCAGGGAGTGCGCCATGGGCCGCAGCATTGCCATCGTCGAAGACGAACCGTTGATCCGCGCCAACTACGTCGAGGCGCTGAACCGCTTCGGCTACGACGCGCGCGGTTACGGTTCGCGCCAGGAAGCGTCCAGCGCGTTCGCGATGAAGCTGCCCGAGCTGGTCATCATCGACATCGGCCTGGGCGACGAGCCGGAGGGCGGCTTCGACCTGTGCCGCGAACTGCGCGCGAAATCGTCGACGCTGCCGCTGATCTTCCTCACCGCGCGCGATTCGGATTTCGACGTGATCTCCGGCCTGCGCCTGGGCGCGGACGACTACCTCAGCAAGGACACCAGCCTGCACCAGCTGGCCGCGCGCATCGCCGCGCTGTTCCGCCGGATCGAGTCGCTGAAGGCGCCGGCATCCAGCGAGACGGTGCTGGAGCACGGCCCGCTGAAACTGGAATCCGAGCGCATGCGCATCACCTGGAACGGCGAGGAGATCCCGCTCACCGTCACCGAGTTCTGGATGGTGCACACGCTGGTGCGCTTCCCCGGCCACGTGAAGAACCGCGACCAGCTGATGCGCGAGGCGGAGCTGGTGGTGGACGACGCCACCATCACCTCGCACATCAAGCGCATCCGCAAGAAGTTCGTTGCAGTGGCGCCCGACTTCGACGCGATCGAGACCGTTCATGGCGTGGGCTACCGGTGGAAGCCGTGAGCGCGCGTCTGTGCGTGGCGCTGGCACTGTTCTTCTGCGCGGCGCTGACTTGGGCGACCGGCACCGGGGACGACGTGCTGGCCCGCGGCGCCCGCGACGGCAACGCACCGGCCTGGACGATCGCGGTGGCGTCGCCGCCGGGCTGGACCCGCGACTGCTGCACTTACGCGCAGGCGATCGGTGTCAACGCGGTGCTGTACCAGGGCGAGTGGAGCGGCAAGCCGCAGCGGGTCATGGTGCTGAACGTGTGGCCGCGCGTGCTGCCCAGCCTGGCCGCCGAGGTGCAGGCCGACCGCAAGCGCTATCGCCAGCTCGACCCCGCCGGCAAGGCCACCAGCTTTGCCGTGCGTCATCCCGACATGGCCTGCGAGGCCAGCGTCTACGAAGGCAGTGATCATGTCGACGACGTGCTGGTGTTCTGCGATCCCGGCCAGGCCAGCGGCATCCGCTACAGCTGGTCGATGGCCTTCGACGACGGTGACCCCACGCGCCGCGCGCTGCTGGATGACTTCATGCGGGTGGTGATGGCCTCGCACTACCAGCGTGCCACGGCACCGGCCGATGCCCGCTGAGCGACTGACGGGAAACGCATGAGCCTGCGTCGCAAGCTGCTGCTGGTGGCGCTGTGCACGCTGGCGCTGCCGGTCGCCGGCTGGTTCGACGTGCGCCAGATGGAATCGCTGCTGCGCGACGGCCAGGCCCAGGCGCTGGTGGCTTCGGCGCAGGTGGTGGCACGCAGCCTGGTGGTGACGCATGCGTTGCCGCCAGCGGAGGGCCCGAGCTGGTACGTGCAGGAGGCGCCCACGCCGATCACCGTCGACGGCTACGGCGACGACTGGGCACCGCTGACGCCCTGGAGCCAGCCGTTTGCGCGACGCGGTCAGCTGTTGCTGGCCGAGGATGCAGACGGTTTCTATCTGCACGCGCAGGTGGCCGACACCCATCGCACCCGCGCCGATGCCGAAGACGCCAACGCGCTGCTGGCCGACCACCTGATCCTCGCGCTGGGCAACGTCGCCGGCCAGCGGCGCTACCTCCTCGCCAGCGCTGCGCCGGGACCGCTGCAGGCGCTGCCGCTGGACCCGCCGGTGCCCGGGCTGCCCGATCAGCTCGGCGCGAGCTGGCAGGAGGATGGCAGCGGCTACCAGGTCGAGCTGCGCCTGCCGCGGCAACTGGCGCGGGGCCGCCTGGGTATCGGCGCCCATGACGCCGGTAGCGGCGGCGATCCGCTGGCCGTCGAGTCGCGTCCGCTGGTCCGCTACTCGGCGGCGCTGTCCGGCGAGCTGGCGCAGCTGGTGCCGACGGGTGTGCAGGCGCGCGTGCTGTCGCCGGCTGGCTGGCTGCTGGCGCGCAGCGGCCGCCTGCATGGCAGCAGCGCGGCCGAGCGTGACCCGGGCTGGTTCGCCTCGCTGGTCTATCGCTCGCTGCTGGCTACTCGCCTTGACGACGCCAACCTGTGGGCGCAGGACGTGCCGCGGCTGGACACTCGCGAGGTGGGGCAGGCGCGCACCGGCCATGCGGTCAGCCGCTGGCGCCGCGGCGAGGAACGCGGCAGCGTGGTGCTGGCCGCCGCGGTGCCGATCGAACGGGCCGGCCAGGTCGAGGGCGTGCTGCTGCTGGAGCAGGCCAGTCGCACCGTGCCGCTGCTGGCCAACCGCGCGCTGTTCGGCGTGCTGCTGACCAGCTTCGGCGTGCTGCTGCTGGCCGGCGGCATCCTGCTGGCGTTCGCCACCCGGCTCAGCCTGCGCCTGGCGCGGCTGCGCAACGCCGTCGAGCTGGCGCAGCGCAACGACGGACGTCTGGACGGCCAGTTGAATCCCGATCGCTTCCCGATGATCGACGCGCCGGACGAGGTCGGCGATCTCGCCCGCAGCTTCGAGAAGCTGTTCGTGGCGGTGGGCAGCTACACCGATTACCTGCGCACGCTGGCCTCGAAGCTGTCGCACGAGCTGAACACGCCGCTGGCGATCGTGAAATCCTCGCTGGACAACCTGGAGCACGCATTGCAGCAGCACGCCGCGCTGCCGGAGCCGGCCAAGCCCTACCTGGAACGCGCCCGCGACGGCGTGGCGCGACTGGGCGCGCTGGTGCGGGCGATGAGCGAGTCGAGCCGGATGGAGCGCTCGATCGAGGCGGCCGAGCCGGAGGATGTCGACCTGCGCGACGTGGTGCGTGGCTGCGCCGATGGCTACCGTCCGCTGGTCGGTACGCGCCGGCTCGAGTGCCGGCTGCCGGAGGCGCCGTTGCCGCTGCATGGAGCGCCGGAACTGATCGCGCAGGCGCTGGACAAGCTGCTCGACAACGCGCTCTCGTTCACCCCCGAGCAGGGCTGGCTGCGGCTGAGCCTGCGCGCACTCGACGGTGGCGCCGAGATCGAGCTGGCCAACCAGGGGCCACCGCTGCCCGCGGCGATGCAGGGCCGCTTGTTCGACTCGCTGGTCAGCCTGCGCGACAAGACCACTCCCGGCGAGGCGCCGCACCTGGGTCTGGGGCTGTACGTGGTACGCCTGGTCGCCGAGCGCCACGGCGGCAGCGTCAGCGCGCGCAATCTCGACGACGGCAGCGGCGTGGCGTTCATCCTGACCCTGCGCGGCATGCCGCGGCATCGGCTGGGCGGTTAAAGCTTCGGGTGCGGCTGCCGCTACCCGCCATATCGGCCTCATGTGGAAGCGTCGCCATGGATGTCCCCAATCTCAGCCGGCAACCGTATCGCCGCCCGCCGCTATTGCGCGCCACCGATCCGCAACGCATGAACTGGCTGTGGCGACTGGTATGCGAGCTGGCCGAGCTGCGTCCCGCGGACGTGGTCGAGGCGCTGCATGCCGCGCAGATCCCGGTCGACCTGGCGCGTGCGCGCAGCTGGGTGGTCAGCGATCGCGACGACAACTTCTTCCCGATCTCGATCGCCGAACTGGAACGCAATGTGCGGGCGCTGCTGGCCCTGCGCGAGGTGATGCGCGAGAACCAGGCCTTGCTCGACCTCACCGGTGGTGCGCAGGCGCCGGCAGAGATGGTGGCGGAGCCGGCAGCCGAAACCGCCTGAGCTTCAGCTTCGCGGTGACGAGCCAGCCGCCGCGGGCAGGCCGGGCCTGGCCGTCGCACTGGCCGCATGTGCCGGTGCCGTGCTGGACGATGCGGCGGGTGTCGTGCCGGATGTTGCCGCCGGTAGCGCCGTGGTCGCGGTCGTCGCGGGCAGGGCGGTCGTGCCGCCGGAGGCCGGGACCGACGTCGCCGGCGCGGGCGTCGAACGGGCGCTTGTCGCCGCGGTGGACGCGGCCATCGCGGGCGCCGTCGCGACCGAGGTCGCCGCTGCCGCCGCCGCGGTGCTGCTGCTCGCCGGCTGTGCGTGGCCGACCGGCGCCGGCGGCGGGGAATCGTCGACGTGCGTATCGGCGCCCCGGTGCAGGTAAGCCCACGCGGCCACGCCGACGAGTGCCAGCAGCAACAACATGCGACCCAGCCGCGAGCGTCGCGGGGGGCGGGTGGCGGCTTCGTCCGGCGGGGCGGCGACATCGGCTTCGCCGAGAGGCCCGTCCGATGGCGGATCGATCGGTGCGTGGTCGGGCGTCGGCTGGTCTTCAGGCATCGCCGCGTCGTTCGCGGGTGACGTCGACGCGGTGGGCAACGGCGGCGGCAGGCTCGGCGACGAGGTCGCGGCCACGGCAGACGGTTCATCGTCGGGCGGCTCGGCGGGTGCCGCGGCGAAGGCCTCCTCGACGGGCGCGGCCATCACCTCGTCGAAGGCCTGTGCCGGCGGGGGCGAGGACTCGTGCTCCAGCGGCTCCGGCCAGATCTGCCATGCCAGGCTGCCGTGCAGCCGATACGACTCGCCGGGTGCGATGAATGCGTCCAGCGCCGACCGCGGCAACGGCCCGCGGCTGCTGCCGTCGCGCTCGATGTACACCAGCTGTTCGTCGCTCGGGAGCGCGCGGGCATCGACGTGCAGGCTCTGCAGCAACTGCGCAATGCGTTCGGCGCTGGAGCGGTCCAGTTGCTGGCGCACGATCCGCGGCAGCGCGGCGACCACGCGCCGGAAAAACTCGTCGTGTTCCATCCTCAGCGCGGTCGCCACCGGCGCCCACCTCGAAGCCTCGTCCGACGCACCGGCCCGCAAGCCGCACACTACGACGCAGTACTGATCCACGCACGGTCCCCTGTAGCCCGACCGCCGAGAGTAGACCGCCGCCATCGGCGTATCAAGCGCGCCGCGGCGTGGTCTGCGCTTGGCCTACAATGGCCGTTTCCCGTTCGTACCCATCCGGAACCGCGACCCGTGAGCTCTCCCGACCCCATCAGCCGAGACGAATTCGACGCGCTGGCCGCCCGCGGCCACACGCGCATCCCGCTGGTGCGCGAGGTGTTCTCCGACCTCGACACGCCCCTGTCGGTGTACCTGAAACTCGCCGATGGCCCGTACACCTTCCTGTTCGAATCGGTCGAGGGCGGCGCCACCTGGGGACGCTATTCGATCATCGGCCTGCCGGCGAAGCGGGTGTTCCGCCTGCGCGGGCACGAGCTGGAAGTGGAGGATTCCGGCGAGGTCACCGAGCGCCGCCATCTGGACGATCCGCTGGCGGAAATCGAGAAGCTGCGCACGCAGTACGACGTGCCGCAGTTGCCGCAGCTGCCGGCGTTTTCCGGCGGCCTGGTCGGCTACTTCGGCTTCGAGACGATCGGCTACATCGAGCCGCGCCTCGCGCAATGGGATCGCGCCGACGAACTGGGCACGCCCGACGTGCTGCTGATGCTGGCCGAGGAAGTCGCGGTATTCGACAACCTCAAAGGCCGGCTGTACCTGATCGTGCACGCCGACCCGTCACAGCCGCACGCCTACGCGCAGGCGCAGCGGCGGCTCGATGCGCTGGTCCATCGGCTGCGCCAGGGCGGCGCCTCGTATCCCCAACTGGTCCACTCGGTGGCGCTGGACGAGGGCGACTTCAAATCCTCGTTCACCAAAGACGAGTTCGAGGCGATGGTGGAGCAGGCGAAGGAATACATCCGTGCCGGCGACATCTTCCAGGTGGTGCCGTCGCAGCGGCTCAGCGTGGGTTTTCACGCGCGGCCGGTGGACGTCTATCGCGCCCTGCGCGCGCTGAACCCCTCGCCGTACATGTATTTCGTGGACCTGGGCGAGACGCAGATCGTAGGCTCTTCGCCGGAGATCCTGGCGCGCCTGAAAGACGGCAAGGTCGTGGTGCGCCCGCTCGCCGGCACGCGCAAGCGCGGCGCCACGGAGGAAGAGGACCGCGCGCTGGAAGCCGAACTGCTGGCCGACCCGAAGGAGCGCGCCGAGCACGTGATGCTGATCGATCTCGGCCGCAACGACCTGGGCCGCATCAGCGAGACCGGCAGCGTGGAAGTGAGCGACTCGTTCGTGGTCGAGCGCTACTCGCACGTGATGCACATCGTCTCGCAGGTGCAGGGCACCGTGCGCGAAGGCTTGAGCTACATGGACGTGCTCAAGGCCACCTTCCCGGCCGGAACCTTGAGCGGCGCGCCGAAGGTGCGTGCGCTGGAGATCATCCAGGAATTGGAACCGCACAAGCGCAACATCTACGGCGGGGCGATCGGCTGGATCGGCTGGTGGGGCGACGCCGACACCGCCATCGCGATCCGCACCGCGGTGATCCACGGCGGCCGCCTGCACGTGCAGGCCGGCGCCGGCATCGTGTTCGACTCCGACCCCGCGGCGGAGTGGGAGGAGACGATGAACAAGGGCCGCGCGCTGTTCCGCGCGGTGGCGCAGGCGGCGAAGGGATTGTAAGCATCGTTGAATCCGGCATCCGGACAGGGGAACGACGTGAAATTGAACGTGATGCACCCGACCATCGAGGAGGTATTCAAGGACTTCTACGCGGTGCCTGCTTTCCAGCGCGAGTACGTGTGGAAGGACGAGCAGGTGCGTACGCTGCTTGAGGACGCCTTCGATGCGCTTTTTGACGAAAACGGCAGCCCGATCGATACCGAGTACTTCATCGGCAGCATCGTCGCTTACAGGGAAAACGACGTATTCCAGCTGATTGACGGGCAGCAGCGCGTCACCACCTTGTACATTGCCCTCTGCGCGATCCGCGACACCTTGCAGATGCTGGATGATGGAAACGAGCAAAGCCATCTGCAAAGCCTGATCCGGGATACATACCAGGACGACTTGGGTCGTACCCAGCAGCGCTTTCGGCTGGTGCCTTTGTACGAGGATGCCGGTCAGGTGCTGCAGTTGATCGGGCTGGGCCGTTTTGCCGAGGCGACCGAGGGAAAGAAGCCGCCAGCTTCGGCACGCAACATGCTCGATGCCTATCGCGTGACGTTGGAATTCCTGGAGCAATTCTCCGGTGACACGCAGAAGATCCGGCTGTTCCAAGCGCGGCTGACCCGGAAAGTGCGGCTGGTACGCATCGAGACCGCCAACGTGTCCGAAGCGCTGCGCATCTTCGAGACGATCAACGATCGCGGGATCGGCCTTAGCGCGGTGGATCTGCTGAAGAACCTGCTGTTCATGCGCGCGCCGAAGGCGCAGTACGACGCGTTGACCAAGACCTGGCAGGAAATGGTGCGCAAGGTCGAGGACTCGCGCGAGAAGCCGTTGCGTTTCCTGCGCTACCTGGTGCTGTCGCGCTATCCCGACGCGCGCCGCAACGGCAAGCCGCTGACCGAAGCGGATCTGTACCAGTGGATGGACGCCAATCAGGACAAGCTTGGCATCGTGGCAGACCCGCTGGCGTTCGCTCGTGGCCTCTTGTTGGCGGCTGACGAGTACCACCAATTCGTGGCCCAGCCGAACCGGCACCTGGCCCACATCACCCGTCTGTCCGGACGCGCGCGCCAGCACTTGATCCTGATGCTGGCCAGCAAGCAGCTCGACGCGGGACAGGTGGAACGCTTGTCCGCGCGCGTGGAGGCGCTGTTCGTTGCTTTCCTGCTGGCCAAAGAGCCAACCAAGGCGCTCGACCTGATTTTCTCCAACGCGGCACCTCGCTTGCGAGAGATCAAAGTGACGATGCCGGCCACGGCGTTTGACCAGTTTCTCGCAGAGTGGATCGAACCAGAGATTGCCAAGCGTGCGACGGGGGCGGTGGAAGCGCTCGGCACGCTCGGCTTGGAACGCAAGACGATGGTGCGTTTCATTCTGTCGCGGCTGGCGCAGTATGCCGATGAGCAGGCGTCGGGCGTAAGCAAGAGCCTGCAGAGTTACTGGGAGCACGAGATCGAGCACGTGCTGCCGAACACGCCTACCGCGGCTATCCTCGCTGCGTTCGACCAGCCGGCTGGCTACCATCAATACAAGCAGCGGCTGGGCAACCTGTTGCTGCTGGAGAAGGCGATCAATGTGGTGGTGGGACAGGATTTTCTCGCCGAAAAGCGATCGGAGTACTTGAAGTCCAACCTCCTGATGACGCGCGCATTCGCAATCTCGCAGTCGGTGGGGGTGAATACCGCCTTCAGTCGCATCGCGCGCTTTTTCACGGCCTATCCAAACGAAGTCCACCCGGCGTGGGACAGCGCGGCGATCATGGCCCGGCAGATGGAGCTGGCGCAGTTGGCTGGGGTGGTGTTCGGCTACACGCGACTGTAGGCGTGGGGTTTGGCGGGCGGCAACCGCCAGAGCAGGCACGCTTCATGCGAGCCATGTCCATTCCGTACGGCCCTTGCTCCCATGTCCCGGCGTGGACGCAGGGAGGCACGTGTGCTGGATGACGGGAAGTATTCCGCAGCGCACGGGCGGTCAGTGTCAGCCCGGGTCCCGCGATACTCCATGCACCGGCCGGCCGGCGAGCCGGGCCGCGTAGAGCGCGGCGCCGTAATGCGGGGCGTGCAGCGGCGGCCGCAGGTCGAAGTGGGGGCTGGCGGCGGCAAGGGCCTCGCGCAACGGCGCCAGCAGCAGTTCGTCGGCGTTGAAGGCGCCGCCGGAGTGGGACACCGGTACGGTTTCGCCAGCTTCGAAGTGCAGGGCCCGCCGCAGTGTGTCGCAGATGTCGGCCAGCTCGCGGCCGGCGTCGCGGAAGATCGCGGCGGCCACCGCGTCGCCGGCCCGCGCCGCCTGGGCGACCTGGCGCGAGAGTTGCGCCAGTTCGCCGCGGGCGTAGGCCTTGCCGCCGTAGACGCGGGCGCAGATGTCCAGGTCGTGGTCGAGCTGGAAGTGCGCGTTGAGGATCGCGTGCAGCGGGCCGCGGGGCAGGCGGCCGTCGCTCATGCGCGAGTAGGCGTTGAGTCCGCGCATGGCGATCCAGTAGGCGGAGCCTTCATCGGAGAACGCCTCGCCCCAGCCGCCCGCGCGAGCCGCGAGGCCCCGGCGCTGGCCATAGCCGATCGAACCGGTGCCGGCGACGATGTTGATGCCGTCGGCGCAGCCCAGCGAGCCGGCCCAGCCGCACACCATGTCGTTGTCGCAGGTGTAGCGGTCGTGACCGAGGATCGCCGCGGGGCACGCTTGCAGCAGCGCGGTGGCGCGGCTGTCCTCGCCGTAGGCGGGCAGCCCGAAGAAGGCATGGCCGATGTCGGCCGGGGTTCGGCCGGCGGCGTCCAGCACCGCAGTCACGCCCTCACCCAGGATGGCACGCACGCCGTCCAGCCCGACGTGCGGATGGTAAGTCGTGCCGAGCTCCGCTTCGGCGAGCAGTCGGCCGTCAGCATCGATCAGGGCGAAACGCGTTTTCGTTCCGCCGCCGTCCACGCCCAGGTAAGTCACCCGATTCATGCGCTCAAAGCGTACAGGCGCACGCCCTGCACGACGCGGTTCACCAGGCCCGCGGGGTTGGGATTGTCGGGCGTCACGCCGAGGGCGCACGAACGGAGGAAGGCGTGGATCTGGGCGATGGCGAGGTACGGCCACAGCAGGTCCGCATCGACGGCCTCGGCCATCGCCGGCACCGCGATGTTGTCGGCGCCCGCGGCGGCGCGCGGCTGTGCGCTCACCTCGATGATGCGCGCCGCGCGGCCGTCGCGACGCAGTTCATCCACCAGGTCGAGGTCGTAGCGACGGGTCAGCGCGTCGTTGGACACGAACACCATCACCAAGGTGTGCCCGGTGATGAAGGTCTTGGGCCCGTGGCGAAAGCCCAGCGGCGATTCGAAACAGGTCGCTACGGCGCCATTGGTGAGCTCACCGAGCTTCAGCGAGGCTTCGCGGGCCAGCCCCTGCAATATGCCGCTGCCGAGATAGGCGATGCGGTCGTACTGGCCGCGCGCCAGCTCGCTCAGCGTCTGCGGTGATTCGGCGATGACCCGCGCGGTGGCATCGGCAATGGCGTCGATGCGCGCGTCCATGCTGCCGGTCGGCAACAACGCGGCCATGGCCGCGTACATCATGCAGCTGAAGCTGGAGGTCATGGCGAAGCCGGCGTCGTGGGTCTCGGCCGGCAGCAGCAGGGTCATCGAGCGGGCGACCGGTGCCTTGCCCAGCGCACCGTCGGCATTGCAGATGATCGCCAGGTGGCGCACGTCGCGCACCAGGGATTCTGCGAGTTCCACCGCGGCCAGGCTTTCGGGGCTGTTGCCGGAACGGCCGAAGGAGACCAGCAGCAGCGGCTGTTCCGGCTCCAGATACAAATGCGGGGCGCACACGATGTCGGTGGTCGGCACCGCGTCCACGCGGGCGGCCAGCCGGCGGTCCAGCAGCGGCGCCACGCACTGGCCGATATAGGACGAGCTGCCGGCGCCGGTGAGGATCACCCGCGCGGCAGGGTCGTCGATCAGCGGGCCGGCAAACGCGCGGATCTGCGCGTGCAGCCCGGCCACCAGCGCGTGCGTCTGCCGCAGCATCCGCGGCTGCTGCTCGATTTCGCGCGCGGTGCAGAGCGCGCCCGCAGCGGCCAGCTCGGACTCGGGCGCGCCCAGGTACTCAATGGATGTCATGGTCATGGCAGGCATGGTGGTAGTCGTCGAGGGCGGCACTGATGTGTGCCATGGTCAGGGAGCGCGGGTCGCTGGTCGCAGCGCCGGTGCGCAGCGCGTGCAGCGCGTGCGGCAGGAACTGGCTGATCAGCGGCAGCGGCGGCGGGTTCGCGCGCAGGTTGTCGAACAGGCGCTGGCAGGCCTGCTCGATCACCGGGTCGGGCCAGTAATAACGGATGCGGTCGCTGAGGCTGTACTGCAGGTCGATGGTCAGCGCGTGTCCCTCGCCGTGGTAGTAGCGCTGCCAGTGACCGGGCTGCTCGCGCATGCGCGCCAGCACCACCTCGCGCAGGCGTGCCCGGCGCGCATCCTCGATCCACTCCCGCTCGATCGCGTCCAGCGCCCACAGCGCCTCGCGCAGGGCAAAGGTCAGGCCGGGGCCGACCTTGAGGATGGCGAAATGATCGCGTACCAGCGCGGCCAGCGCGTCGCGGGTCTGGTAGTCGGTCGAGTGCGCCTCGAACACCATGCCCGGCACGCCGGCAATGGCGTGGCTCAATTCGCTCGCCTTCGACGGGTCGTAATCCACCACGTCGTGGTGATCGAACTCCACCCCCGGCTGGACCACGGAGGCGATCACGCGTTGCCAGGCCGGTTCCAGCCCGGCGGCGACGAAGGCCTGGCGATGCGCCTCGATGGTGGCCAGCGCGGCTTGCGGCGTGGTCGTGGCCAGGCCCTCAATGGCTTCGGTGGCGCCGCCCGGCACCGGCACTTCGGTGCCGATCACGTAGACCGGCGGCTCGCCCCCGACGCGCGCATGGGCGGCTTCGGCCGTCCGGCACAGGCGTACCGCGCGGCGCACGATCTCCGCCTCCGGCAGCGGTTCAGGATCGCCACTGCAGGCCATCGAGCAGTCCAGGTGGATCTTGCGGAAGTCGGCGGCCACGTACGCGGCCACCATCGCCTCGGCCTTGTCCATCGCCGCGGCCGCGTCCAGCGACGTCCACGGGTTGGGGCCGAGGTGATCGCCACCCAGCGCGATGCGCGCGTGGTCGAAGCCGACGCGGTCGGCGATCGCATGCACGAAGGCGACGAAATCGGCCGGCTTCATCCCGGTGTAGCCGCCGTCCTGGTTGACCTGGTTGCAGGTGGCCTCGAACAGCACGAAGGCCTGCTGTGTGCGCTGCGCGTGGCGCAAGCCGGCCTCGATCACGAGGGGATGCGCGGAACAGATCGAGGTCACGCCACCGGCGTGTCCCTGCTTGTGGCGGTCGATGAGCTCGGAGAGGACTTGCATGAGGTCGGAGTCCATTCGGGGGAGGGGGTGAAAACGTCGGGATCGTGCCCGGCTTCGGCCGGAGCCTCGGGTTCGAGTACCAGCAGCAGCGAGGCAATCAGGGCCAGCACCAGGCCGATCATTTTCAGCGGGCCCGGCACGACGCTGGCGAAGACCAGCGCCAGTACGGCGGTCACCAGCGGGGCGCCGGCATTGGTCAGCGGTGCCACCACGATCGCCTTGCCGTGGCGGAAGGCGTAGACCAGGGTCAGCGCGCCGACGGCGTTGAGCAGCTGGATCGCGGCGGTCATCCACGGCCCGTCGATGCCGGTGTTGACCGGCTGCGACCAGTCGGTCATCGCCAGCGCGACGGGCGCCAGCAGCAAGCCGCCCAGCATCATGTAGAAGAAGATGCTTTCGGCGCGAACGGTATGGTTGGCCAGGCGCATGAAATAGGCCTGCACGCCCCAGGCCAGCATGATCAGCAGCGATTGCACGAACCAGCCCAGGCCGCCGCTGATGCCGCGACCGAACGACAGGTCCAGCATCGGCAATGCCACCAGCGCCAGCACGATGCCCAGCGCGCCGCTCCAGCCGGTGCGCTCGCGCAGGAACAGGAAGGACAGGGCGATCGTCACCACCGGCGACAGCGAGATGATCGGAAACACGAAATACGCCGGCCCGATGGTCAGCGTGTGGAACAGCAGCATCTGCCCACCGGCGCCCAGCAGGCCGATGGCCATGCCGTAGGCGATCGCGCGCGGTGAATGCTCCAGCGCCCAGCCGCTGCGCCACAGGATGTACAGCGCCGGCGGGATCATGGTCAGCGCCCACACGCAGTACACCAGCGTCTCGGGAAAACCGTGCTCGGCCGACAGTGGCGACAGCGCGCCCCACACGCCCCACAGCGCGACGGTGGTGACGGCGAAAACCAGCCAGGGGCGACGGCGTGGCGCGGCGACCGCGCTGGCGGCCAGGCTCATGCCGGCGTCCCCAGCGGCGTGGCCTGCAGCAACACGAAGTGCTTGAACGCCACCGGCAGGTTCGCCTCGCTGGCATCCACCTCGCCAAGGTCGACGTCGTTGAACAGGTCGCGCACCTTGTAGCGTCCGGCGCCCAGCCCGCGCAACGGCACCTTGCCCTTGAACTGGTCGGCGTAGAAGGCGTAGTACATCGCCCCGTCCTTGGCGATGGCGTGCGCCTCGGGCCGGTCGAAGCCGATGTCGTAAAGCGTGCCCAGGTATTCGCCCTTGGGCAGCATGTGCTGTTTGTACAAGGCCACCCACTTGCGCCACAGCGCTTCCTTCTCCGCGGTGAGCACCAGGCCGCCCGGCGGCAGCGGCTCGGAGGGATGCTCGGTGTCCTTCGGCCAGGTGAACTTGGTGGAGGGAATCGCGCCGATGCCGACGGTGGAGGCGAAATCGTCGCCGCCATCGGACAGTTCCACGTGGTCGCCCGCATAGCTGCTGAGCGAGCCCATCAGCGCCTTCATGCTCTTGCCCTTGCTGCGCACCTGCCAGGAAGACGTGGGGTCGGACGCCGGGTACTGGTCGGTGGCCGGCAGGTTGTGGAAATCGAAAGCCGTGCCGCAGGGGCACAGCTCGACCACCGCCTGCGGATTGGCCTCGTGCGCCGCCTGGTGGATGGCCTTCCAGAATGTGGCCAGGCCTTCGACCGAATCGCCGGGATGCGCATGCTTGTGCGCGGGGTTGTAGCAGGGCGCCACGGCGTTGAGGTGCTGGCCGTCGAACTTGATGCCCTCGAAGCCCCAGTCGCCGATCACCTTCTTCACCAGCGCCACGTAATAGTCGACGGTGGGCTGGTAGGCCGGACACTGCGTGAGCGCGTTCCACCAGGTCACCTTCTGGAAGCCGCCGTCCTGGTCCAGCAGCAGCATGTCGGGATGGTCGTGCAGCACGTCGCTGCCCGGGTCGGCGGCCAGCGGTGCGATCCACAGGCGCGGATGCATGCCCTGGGCGCGTATCTTCGCGGTGAAGTCGCGCATGTCGGCTTCGCCGCGCGGGAACTTGCGCGTGTCGATGCGCCAGTCGCCCTCGTTGGTCTGCCAGCCGTCGTCCATCACCACCCAGCCGAAGCCCAGTTCGCGGGCTTTCGGCAGCGTGTCCAGGATCTGCTTGATGGTGAAATCCCGCCCGTAGCCCCACGCGCACCACACCGGCGCAAACGCCGACTCCGGCGCGCGCGGCGCCTCCAGACCCTCGGCCTGCATGTATTGCCGATACTGCAGCAGCGGTGCGAAATGATCGCCCGTGTGGACCGCCAGGAAGGTGCGTTCGGTGACCAGGGTCTGGCCGGGCGCCAAGGTCGATGCCTGCACCGACTCGACCGCGATATGCGCACCGCCGGCGGTCTTGCGCACGGGAAGATCCAGCGGACGCACCACCGGTTCCACGTGGCCGACCGCCAGGCCGATGTCGCGGCGCCAGATGTTGGCCACCGGCGTGCCGCCGCCGTAGTCGGACGAATCCATCGCCAGCGTGTTGCGCTGGTCGAAGCCGGCCGCCATGGGCTGCACCCAGTCGCGGCGGTCGGTGTGGGTGGTGCCGGAGAAGCTCCAGAAGCCACCGGGCGCCTCGGCCAGTTCGTGCGCGGCATTGCGCCAGCCGGCGACCTGCAGCGGGGCGTCGCCCAGATTGCGATAGCGGGTCTGCAGCACCGCGAAACCGGGGAGAGCGTCGAAGAAGGTCAGCGCCACTTCCTTTTCCAGATGGCCGGAACGGCCGCTGACGATCGCCTGGTGACCGCTGCCGTGACGCGCATCGGCGACCGGTAGTTCCCGGTGACCGATGATGGCGAAGTCCTCGACCGCGCCATCGGCCAGCCGCAGGCTCTCGCTGGGTTGCCAGGGCGTGAGCGGCTCGCCGCGAACCAGCAGGCGCGTGTGCAGGCGGCGATCGAAGGCGATCGCCAGTACCGCGTCGCCCACCGTGGCGCCGGTGCCGCCATCGGCGCCGGCGTGACCGAGTCCGGATGCCGCCAGCGCCTTCGGCAGCATGAGCCACGCCGCGCCGCCGGCCACGCTGCCGGCCACGAGCTTCAATACAGTGCGTCGTCCGATCGGCCGCATGGCGAATTCCTCTTGAGACGTCGTCCCGATTCTGCGTCACCCTTCGCTCTTGATGCAAGCGTTTCGTTTCGATATGGTTCGAGAATGTTTCGTTATATTGCTGAGGTGGACCGATGGGTATGATCTTCCGTTCCGTCGCCGTCGCCCTGTTGGCCGTCGCGGCAGCCTTTTCCGCCGCCTGCGCGATGCCGGGCCGGAATGACGCGGAAAGTTATTCGATGGCCGACTTCAGCCAGGTACGCAAGTTCGACGCCCACGTCCACGCCAACACGCCTGATCCCGCGTTCCTCGAACAGGCTCGCGCCGACGGTTTCGAGCTGCTGTCGATCAACGTCGACTACCCCGACTTCCCCAGCATCTCGCGCCAGCACGCGGCCGCCGTGGCCCTGGCGGCGAGGGACCCGAGCCATTTCCACTGGGCCACCACCTTCTCGATGCAGGGCTTCGGCACGCCGGGCTGGACCGATCGCGTCGACGCGAAACTGGCCCGCGACGTGGCCGCGGGCGCGCTGGCGGTGAAGATCTGGAAAAACGTGGGCCTGGCGGAGCGCGGCAATGACGGCAAGCTGATCATGCTCGACGATCCGCGCCTGGCACCGGTGGCCGAGCAGGTGCGCGCGCTCGGCGTGGCCCTGATCGACCACCAGGGCGAGCCGCGCAACTGCTGGTTGCCGCTGGATCAGATGACCACCGACAACGACCGCGAATATTTCAGCAAGCATCCGGAGTACTACATGTACCTGCATCCGGAGATGCCGCGCTACGAGGATCTGATGGCGGTGCGTGACCGCTTCGTGGCGGCGCATCCGAAGCTGCGCTTCGTCGGTGCGCACATGGCCAGCCTGGAGTACGACGTCGACCGCATCGCGGCCTTCCTCGACCGCTTCCCCAACGCCACCATCGACCTCGCCGCTCGCATGAGCCAGGTGCAATACCAGTCGGTGCGCGATCGCGAGAAGGTGCGCAACTTCTTCATCCGTTACCAGGATCGGGTGATGTACGGCACCGACCTGACCTACGGGCCCGACGCGGATGCCGCCGAGTTCCGTCACGAGGCGCACACCGCATGGAGCTCGGACTGGCGCTACCTGGCGACCGGCGAAACGCAGCACGTGGACATGATCGACGCCGACGTACCGGGCTTGGCCCTGCCACGCGCCGTCATCGACAAGATCTACTACGCCAATGCGATGCGCGTGTTCGTCAAGCCGGGCGCATAGGAGTCCGCCCGCGGGCGATGCCGTTGGATTCGGCATTCGGGATGTGCAAGAGCCTCGGGAGCTCTACTCGCGAGCGGGTTCCCGCTGCGGGCAGCGCTTCCATGCTTTTGTGATTCCCGATTCCCGGCCCTCAAGCCAGCAACAACTCGAACCCGAGCTGATGGCTGGCCTGGACGATTTCCTCGGGCGCGCCGGTGTCCGTGATCAGCATGTTCAATGCAGTGACGGGAATGATGCGGTGCAGGCAGACCTTGCCGAACTTGGAGCTGTCGGTGATCGAGATGACCACGCGCGCGGCCTCCACCATCTTGCGATTGAGCAGGGCCTCGGGCTCATAGTGCGTGGTGATGCCGCGCTCCAGGTCGAAGCCGTCCACGCCGAGGAACAGCTTGTCCACGTGCAGCGCGTCCAGCGCCTCGACCGTCAGACCGCCGTAGAACGCCATGTTGCGCCGGCGCAACTCGCCGCCGAGCATGACCAGGTTGATGTTGGGCTTGGACGCCAGCGCGGTCAGCACGCCGTAGTCGTTGGTGACCACGGTGATGTCGATGTCCGGCAGCGCCTTGGCCAGCTGGATCGCCGTGGTGCCCGAGTCGATGGCGACAGTGTCGCCGGGCTTGATCAGGGCCGCGGCGCGCACGCCGATGCGGCGCTTCTCGGCCAGGTAGCTGGTGCTTTTTGCTTCGTAGTTGGGTTCGGCGGGCGTGCCGTTGCCGATCACGCCGCTGTCGATCGCGCCGCCGTAAGCCCGCGCCATCACGCCGCGCTCGGCCAGGTAGCGCAGATCCTTGCGCACGGTCTGCGCGCTCACGCCGAAGCGGTCGGCAAGCCGGCTGACCTGGACGCTTCCCTGCTGGCGGACGAGTTCGCTGATCTGGAGGCGTCGTTGACTGGTGTCGCGAGTGGCGGCCATGGGAGAGTTCCGACGGATGGAGAAATTATGCCGTATTTCGTTGTATTTCGCTATTGATACGAAACGAAACATGATATAGGCTCGATTTCGTTGTTTAGATGCAAGGTCCGCCATCGCGCCCCCAGGAGAGAGCCCCTTGAACGCCGCATCCTTTCACCGAAACACACTGTCTTGTGCCGTCGCCCTGGCTCTGTTGATACCGGCGACGGCGTTATCCCAAGCCACGCCTGCCAGCGCCGCCACGACGCAGAGTCCCCAAGCCGTCCCGGTCGAACAGGCCCCCCCGCGCACCGCCACCGAGCTGGCGACCGTGGTGGTCACCGGCGAGCGGGGCAGCATGGCGCGCTCGACCGAACTCAAGCGCGATGCCGGCACCGTGCAGGATTCGATCAGTGCGCTGGAACTGGGCATGTTCCCCGACGACAACGTGGCCGACTCGCTCAGCCACATCACCGGCGTGGCCATTTCGCGCACGGCCGGCGGCGAGGGACAGAAAGTCAGCGTCCGCGGCCTCGGCCCGGAATTCACGTTGACCACGTTCAACGGCCGCATCCTGGCCACCGACGGCGCCGGCCGCGACTTTGCGTTCGACGTCCTGCCCGCCGACGTGATCAGCGGCGCCGACGTGATCAAGGGCGCGCAGGCTTCGCTGACCGAAGGGGCGATCGGCGGCCTGATCAACCTGCGTTCGGCCAGTCCGTTCGACCGGCCGGGGCAGCACGGCATCGTGCGCCTGGAGGGCGACCGCAACCAGATGTCCGAACTCAACGGGCACAAATTCTCGGCCGCCTACAGCAACACCTTCGCCAACGACACCGTCGGCGTACTGCTGGGCGTGGTCAAGGCCAAGCGCAAGGATCGCACCGACGTCGCCGGCAACGACGGCGGCTGGACGCGCAACCCCGACCCCAACGATCCCAACTGGTACGGCAATGCCTGGGGCGGCAACATCGACCTCAACGGCAACGGCGAGCTGGACCCCGAAGACTACGGCTTGATCGCCCCGGGCCAGTTCCGCGTCGGCTCGATCCTGGAGGACAAGAAGCGCACCGCGTACTCGGGCAAGATCGAATGGCGTCCGAGCGACCGCGTGCGCATCGTGGTGGACGGATTGAAGACGCGCCTGGATTCGCCGCAGGTGTCCTACCAGCAGTCCTACTACCCGCTGTTCGCGCCGGGCCGCTGGTCCGACATCACCGTGCAGAACGGCATCGTCACCGGCTTCACCATGGACAATCCGGACCCGGAGCTGCGGCTCAATCCGGAGCTGTTGAACCAGACCCAGTACCGCGTCGTCGATACCGCGCTCTACGGCATCAACGGCGAGTGGAAGGCCACCGACGACCTGACCCTGACCGGCGACCTGTACCGCTCCACCTCGGAGCGTCGCTCCGGCGGCCAGGACACCTACGTCGTGTTGCGCATGAACCAGCCCAACACGGCCCGCATCACCCTCGGCCCGTACGCGGTGCCCAACGTCGACGTCAAGTTCGACGACGGCCGCGACCTCATCTCCGGCCTCGCCAGCGGCCAGTTCAGCGATTCGGACTTCAACACGCACTACATGGAGCTGAGCGGCGACAACATCCGCGACGAGATCACCGGCGGCACCGTGGCCGGCAAGCTGTTCGTCGGCAAGTGGGGCGTGGACAACCTGCGCTTCGGCGTGACCCGCACCGAGCGCGAGAAGTCGCGCGACCTGGTCAACAACACCCTCAACGGCGGCGCCGACTACTACTCCGAGGACAATGCCATCAACGTGGCCGACCTCGGCGGCAACGTGATCTCGCACTCCTTCCACCTGCCGCACTTCATGTCGGGGGTGGGCAGCAGCTTCCCGCGCAGCTTCCTCGCCTTCGACGTGCCCAACTACCTGGCCCGGCTGCAGGCCTACAACGGCAACCTGCGGCCGGACGGCACGCCGTACGACTACGCCCTGGCCGGCCCGCAGTGGAACCCGCTGCAGAGCTACCGCGTGAGCGAGAAGACCAATGCGTTCTACGTGCAGGCGGACATGTCCGGCGATCGCTGGGAAGGCGACGTCGGCGTGCGCCTGGTACAGACCGATACCCGCGCCCAGGCCTGGGACGCGAAGATCCTGAGCATCACCGAGAACGGCGCGTTCAACTACACCGCCGAATACGCCGCGCCCACGCCGGTGGTCCAGGACGCGAGCTACAGCTACCTGCTGCCGTCGGCCAACTTCACCTGGCATTTCACCGACCAGCTGCAATTGCGCGCCGGCGCGGCCAAGACCATGGCGCGCCCGGCGGTGGACCAGCTGGCGCCGACCAACACCACCGAAAGCGTTTCGTGGGGCGAGTTCACCCAGGTCTACGGCGGCAACGCGGACCTCAAGCCCTACAGTGCCGCGCAGGGCGACCTGTCGCTGGAGTGGTACTTCGCCGAACACTCCATCGCCAGCCTGGCGGTGTTCTACAAGCGCATCACCAACCAGATCACCACCAGTTGGGAGACCGGCCAGGACATCGGCGTGCCCGGTTACCTGTTCAACATCATGCGCCCGATCAATGGCGACCACGCCCGAGTGAAGGGCATGGAGATGAGCCTGCAGCACTTCTGGAACAACGGTTTCGGTGTGCGTGCGCAGTACACACGCAACCTGTCGACAAGCTGGGTGGATGGCGAGCAGCGTCCGCTCGAGGGCATCGCTCCGGCGACCTATTCGCTGGGCGTGTTGTACGAGAAGGGCAAGTGGTCGCTGGGCGCCAACGCCGACCGCACCAACGGCTTCGTCACCGCGATCAACGTGCTGGGTACCGGCTACAACGAACAGGCCGACGCGATCACCTGGGTGACGGCGCATGTCTCCTACAAGTTCAACGACATGATCAGCGTCAGCCTCGACGGACAGAACCTGCTGGACAAGGCGCAGACCTACAGCATCAACGGAAACCCGCTGCTGTCGCAGGGCTATTACCGCTATGGCCGCTCGGTAAACCTGGGCGTGGCCTTGCGGTTCTAGGGCGACGCGCGCCGCCTTGCCCGGAATTCCCGGGCGCGGCACGCATGAGTCTGGTCCGCATGGGTTGATCCGCATGGGCTGGCGCAGGCGCCGCGTCAGCCCATGCACGTCCCGCGGGGCGGACTGCATGGACGCAATTTCTTGCAGGCTTTCGCGATGCCTTGGTACGTTATATCGTTGCGCACCGATTCTTCCCACGTCGACGCGCACGCATGAAAAACCTGTGGTCCGATTGTCTGCCGGCACCGTCGAGATGGCGGTCGCGATGATCAGGCGGGCAGGCGGGTCGCTGCTGGCGGTCGTCGCGGTGATGGCGATCGGCGGTTGCGCGGTGGGGCCGGATTTCCAGCGGCCGGCGGCGCCGGACGTCGCCAGCGCGGCCGCCGGACCGCTGCCCGACAGCACCGCCGGCGCAGACGTCGGCGGCGGGCAGCCCCAGCACTTCGTTTCCGGCGGCGACATCCCCGCACAGTGGTGGACGCTGTTCCATTCCGCCCAGCTCGATGCGTTGATCGAACGGGCGCTGGCGCACAACCCCGACCTCAAGGCGGCGCAGGCGGCGCTGGCGGTGGCGCGCGAGAACACGCTCGCCGGACGCGGCGCGTACGCGCCCAGCGTCAGTGCGGGCTTCTCGGCCGGCCGCGAGCAGGACCCGCCCGGCGCGCTGGCGCCGGTGCCGAGCAACAACGCGTTTCTGTACAACCTGTTCACGCCGCAGGTCAGCGTGTCGTACGTGCCGGACGTGTTCGGCCTGAACCGGCGCAACGTGGAATCGCTGAAGGCGCAGCAGCAGGAGGTGCGCTTCCAGATGCTGGCCACGCGCATCACGCTGAGCAGCAACGTGGTGGTGGCGGCGGTGCAGCAGGCTTCGCTGCGTGCGCAGGTCGACGCGACGCGCGAGCTGATCGCGACCGACGCGAAGATGGTCAAGCTGCTGCGTTACCAGCTGGACAAGGGCTACGCGGGGCGGCTCGATCTTGCCGCGCAGGAAGCGCAGCTGGCCCAGCTGCAGGCCACGCTGCCGCCGCTGCTGACCCAGCTGGACCAGCAGAACCATCTGCTGGCCGTGCTCGCCGGCGAACTTCCCGGCCAGGCGCCGCCCCCGTCGTTCGACCTCGCCGGCCTGCAATTGCCGCCACAACTCCCCGTGAGCCTGCCCTCGGCTTTGGTGGCGCAGCGCCCCGACGTGCGCCAGGCCGAGGCCAACCTGCACGCGGCCAGTGCGCAGATCGGTGTGGCGATCGCCAACCGTCTGCCCAACATCACGTTGACCGCGAATGCGGGCAGCACGGCGCTGGCGATCAGGCAGTTGTTCGAGAGCGGCACCGGCTTCTGGAGCCTCGGCGCGGACCTGGCCGCGCCGATCTTCCAGGGCGGCAGCCTGCGGCATCAGGAGCGCGCGGCCAAGGCGGCCTACGTGCAGGCGGCGGAGGAATATCGCGGCACCGTGCTGACCGCGTTCCAGAACGTCGCCGATACGCTGGCCGCGCTGCAGCACGATGCCGAGGGCCTGCAGGCGGCGGCCAAGGCCGCGGATGCCGCCAGACTCACCTTGAAACTTTCGCAGCGCCAGTACCAGGACGGCTACGCCAGCTACCTGTCGCTGCTCGGCGCGGAGCAGGCCGACCAGCAGGCGCGCATCGCCCTGGTGCAGGCGCAGGCCAGTCGCTACGTCGACACCGCCGCGCTGTTCCAGGCCATGGGCGGCGGCTGGTGGCACGACGCCGGCGCCCACTCCACCGATGCCGCTGCCACCCGGGATAGCGATGAAAAGTAGATCCTGCTCCGTGCCCTTCTGGCGCGCGCCCGCGCTTGCGCTGATGGCCGCCGCGACGCTGGCCGCCTGCTCGTCGAAGGCCGCGCCGCAGGTCGCCGCCGACACGCCGCACGACGTGACGCTGACCGCGGCGCAGCGCCAGCACATCCACCTGCTGACCATCGAACGCAGCCGCTTCCATCGCAGCATCGAGACCAGCGCCGTGGTGGATTTCGACCACGACCGCGCGGCGCAGGTGCTGGCGCCGTTCTCCGGCCCGGTGACCGAGGTGCTGGTGAGCCCGGGCGACCAGGTGAAGGCCGGGCAGCCGCTGGCGCGGGTGGATTCGCCCGACTTCGCCGCCGCCGTCGGCGCGTACCGGAAGGCGCTCGCCGCGGCGCATGCCGCCGACCAGCTGGCGGCGACCGATCGCGACCTGTACGCGCACCAGGCCATCTCGCAGCGCGAACACGCGCAGGCGCAGTCCGATGCGGCGGGCGCGGATGCCGACCGCGATGCCGCGTTGCAGGCGTTGCTGGCCCTGCATGTCGATGCGCCGACCCTGCAGGCGATCCGCGAAGGCAAGCCGGTGGCGCATGGCCAGGGCGTGATCCGCGCGCCGATCGCCGGCACCGTGGTGGAGAAGTCCATCGTCCCCGGCCAGTTGCTGGCGGCCGGCTCGACGCCGTGCTTCACCGTCGCCGACACCTCGAGCATGTGGGTGATGGCGCAGCTGTTCGGCGACGACCTGGCGGCGGTGGAAAACGGCGACGCGGCCACCGTCGAGGTCGGCGACGGCGTGACGATGGTGGGCAAGGTGACCAACGTCGGCGCCGTGGTCGATCCCGATACGCGTGCGATCGGCGCGCGCGTGCAGGTTGCCAATCCGCACGGCGTGCTCAAGCGGCAGATGTACGTGCGCGTGCGGATCGAGTCGGGCAGGGCGCACGAGGGCCTGCTGCTGCCGGTGTCGGCGGTGCTGCGCGATGACGAGAACCTGCCGTTCGTGTACGTGGCGGATGCCGACGGCGGCTACGCGCAGCGCAGCGTGACCCTGGGCGGTCGCGTGGGCGATGCCTTCGAGGTTCCCGCCGGCCTGCACGCCGGCGACAAGGTCGTGGTGGACGGCGCGATCTTCCTGCATTTCATGCAGACCCAATGAGCGCGCCGACCCCGCCCGCAGCGCCGCCGCCGCGCCCGGCCTCGCTGGTCAACCGCATCGTCGCCTTCGCGCTGCAGCAGCGCATGCTGATGGTGCTGCTGGCGCTGGGCCTGGCCGCGGCCGGCGTGTGGTCGTACCACGTGCTGCCGATGGACGCGTACCCGAACCTGTCGCCGCCGATGGTCGACATCGTCACGCAGTGGCCGGGCCATTCGGCCGAGGAAGTGGAGCGGCTGATCACGGTGCCGGTGGAGCTGGGCATGAACGCCATCCCCGGCATGGTCACCAAGCGCTCGGTGTCGCTGTACGGCCTGTCCGATGTCACGCTCGGCTTCGCCGACGGCACCGATCCGTATTTCGCGCGCCAGCGCGTGCGCAACCGCCTGCCGGATGTCGAACTTCCCGATGGCGTGTCCTCGTCGATGTCGCCGATGTCGCCGCCTTCGGGGCTGGTCTATCGCTACGTGCTGCAGAGCACCGACCGCTCACCGATGGAGCTGAAGACGCTGAACGACTGGGTCGTCGCGCCGCAGTACCGTGCCGTACCCGGCGTGGCCGACGACTCCGGCTTCGGCGGCGGCACCATGCAGTACCAGGTGTTGCTCGATCCGGTGAAGATCGCCGCGCTGGGCATGTCGGTGGCGCAGGTCGAGGCCGCGCTGGCAGCCAACAACGGCAATGCCGGCGGCGGCTTCTACACTCAGGGCGGGCAGTTCTTCTACGTGCGCGGACTGGGCCGACTCGAAACCGTGCGGGACATCGGCAACGTGGTGCTGGCGGTGCACGACGGCACGCCGATCCTGGTGAAGAACGTCGGCACCGTGCAGGTCGGCATCGCGCCGCGGCTGGGCGAGTTCGGCTACATGGGCCAGGACGACGCGGTGGAAGGCGTGGTGCTGGCGCTGACCGGCTCGAAGACCGAGAACGTGCTGCAGCGGGTCGAGGCCAAGACGCAGGAGCTCAACCGCGAGGTGCTGCCCGACGACGTCAAGATCCACCCGTTCTACGACCTCACCGACCTGATCGGCCAGACCAAGGCGGTGGTGATGCACAACCTGCTGCTGGGCATGGTGCTGGTGGTCGCGGTGCTGATCTTCTTCCTCTACGACGTGCGTGCCGGGCTGATCGTGGCGGTGACGATCCCGCTGGCGCTGCTGTTCGCCTTCGTGTGCCTGGATCTGAAGGGCGCTTCGGCCAACCTGCTGTCGATCGGCGCGGTGGACTTCGGCATCCTGGTCGATGGCGCGATCTTCATGGTCGAGAACATCTTCCGCGAACTGGCTGCGCGGCAGGGCACCGGGTTCGACATCCGCGAGGTGATCCAGAGCGCCGCCTCGGAAGTGGACCGCCCGCTGGTCTACGCGGTGGCGGTGATCGTGGCCAGCTTTCTGCCGATCTACGTGCTGGCCGGGCCTTCCGGCACGCTGTTCAAGCCGATGGCCGACACCATGATCTTCGCCCTGGTCGGTTCGCTGCTGGTGACGCTGACCCTGCTGCCGGTGCTGTGCGCGCTGTTCATGCGCCGCGGCGTGCGCGAGCGGCGCAACGCGATGTACGAAAAGTTCAGGAGCTGGTACGTGCGCGGGCTCGAACGCCTGCAATCGTATGCCTGGCGGGTGACCGGCGCCTCGCTGTTGTTGCTGATCGTGGCGCTGGTCATGATGCGCGGCATCGGCGCCGAATTCATGCCGCACCTGGACGAAGGCTCGCTGTGGGTGCGCGCCACCATGCCGTACACCATCTCCTTCGACGAGGCCTCGAAGATCTCGCCGCAGATACGGCAGATCCTGCGCTCTTTCCCCGAGGTCACCACGGTCGGCTCCGAACTTGGCCGTCCGGACGACGGTACTGATTCCACCGGCTTCTTCAACGACGAGTTCTTCGTCGGCCTGAAACCGTACTCGCAGTGGGACGACAAGTACCGCAGCAAGCAGGACCTGATCGCGGCGATCGACAAGAAGCTTTCGGTGTTTCCCGGCATCCAGTTCAACTACACCCAGCCGGCCGAGGATGCGGTGGACGAGGCCGAGACCGGCCTGAAAAGCTCGCTGGCGGTGAAGGTCTACGGTCCGGACCTGCACGTCCTGCAGGCCAAGGGCAAGGCGATCAAGCAGGCGATGGAGAAGGTGCGCGGCATCACCGACCTGACCCTGGTGCACGAGCTGGGCCAGCCCAACCTGTCCATAAAAATCGACCGCGAGAAAATCGCGCGCTACGGCATCAACGTGGAGGACATCAACAAGCTGATCGAGGCGGCGGTCGGCGGCGACGTGGCCACCGAGGTGGCGCAGGGCGAGAAGCAGTTCGACCTGCTGGTGCGCCTGCAGCCGCAGTACCGCGACAACCCGCAGCAGATCGGCGAGATCCCGGTGGCCACGCCCGGCGGCCAGCAGATTCCGCTGAAGGAACTGGCCGACATCGGCATCGCCAACGGCGCCTCCTTCATCTACCGCGAGAACGGTTCACGCTACATCGGCGTGCAGTTCTCGGTGAGCGGACGCGACCTGGCCGGTGCGGTGAACGACGCGATCGCGCAGGTCGCTCGCGACGTGAAGCTGCCGCACGGCTATCGGCTGGAATGGGGCGGTGAATACAAGGAGTACACCGCCTCGCGCGCGCAGATGAACCTGATCCTGCCGCTGACCCTGCTGCTGATCTTCGGCCTGCTGTTCGTGCTCTACGGCAACTTCAAGTTCCCGTTCATCACCGTGGCCGGGGTGCTGCTGTCTGCCCCGTTCGGCGCGATCTTGGCGATGTGGCTCACCGGCACGCCGTTCTCGGTGTCTTCGGCGATCGGCTTCATCGTGCTGTTCGGCGTGTCGGTGCTGACCGGCGTGGTTTATATCTCCTGCGTCAACGAGCTGCGCCTGGGCGGCATGGACATCGCCCGGGCGGTGCACGAGGCGGCGGTCCTGCGCCTGCGCCCGATCACCATGACCGCGCTGGTGGCCGCGCTCGGCCTGTTGCCGGCGGCGATTGCCAGCGGCGTGGGCACCGATTCGCAGCGTCCGTTCGCGCTGGTGATCGTGGCCGGCATGCTGTCGCGGCTGCTGATTGGCATGTTCCTGATGCCGGCGCTGTATGCGCTGGTGGCGCGGCAGGGCGATCGGTTGCAGGTGTAGGCGGGCGCGCGCGTTCTTCCTTGCGGTATTCGCGCGGAAGAGCCGGCGGGCACGGCCCGCCGCTTTCCGGCTGTCGAAAGATCTCAGCCGCCCGACTCGATCTGCTGCGCGAGGTTCCACAGGATGCGCAGGTCCTGCGCGTCGAGCTCATCTCCGCCGAGGCCACGGAAATGGTTGTGGAATGCCTGCACCGCGGCGGCGCGATCGTCCAGCGGGTAGCCGACCATGGCCAGCGCCATCCACGGGTCGAAGCCGGCGGGCGGATCGACCAGCACGCCCTGCGGCCAGCGGCCGAAGCCGGCCGCGGCCAGTTGCTGCCACGGGAACAGCGGGCCGGGATCGTTCTTGCGCGTGGGCGCGAAATCCTGGTGGCCGACGATCTGCGCGGGCGGGATGTTCAGGCGCGTGGTGAGGTCGGTGAGCAGGCGCAGCAGGCTGTCGATCTGCGCTTGCGCGAACGGCGAATGTCCGTCGTTGTCCAGCTCGATGCCGATCGAGGCGGAGTTGATGTCGGTGATGGTGCCCCAGCGGCCACCGCCGCCGTGCCAGGCGCGCAGTTGATCGGCGACCAGCTGGTAGATGTGGCCGTCGGCGCCGACCAGGTAGTGCGCGCTGACCGGGCCGCCGCTGTTCTGCGTGCGCAGGGTGTGCAAGCTCTCGCGCACCGAATGCTGGTCGGTGAAGTGCAGCACGATCAGCACCGGACGGCGGATGTCGTGGTTGGGCGAGGGCACCCAGGTCGCCAGCGGATTGCGCGGCGGCAGCGGGGCGCAGGCGGCGAGCAGGGCGAGCAGCACCGCGACGGCAGTGCTGCGCGGCCAGCGGGGCGAACCACGCATCACGGTTCCTGCAGCCACGGCCTGGCGATCTCCAGGGCGGTGCGGTAGGGCTCCGGCTCGTTGCGGTTGCTGAGCAGGATCACGGTGAGGTGCTGCTTCGGCCAGCGCACGATCACGTTGCGGAAGCCGATGCTCTCGCCGGAGTGCCACAGCGTGTCGCCGGTGATGCGCCAACCATAACCGTAGCTGGCCTCGTACGGCTCGCCGGTGACCTTCACGTGCGGGCTGAAGGCGAGCTGGCGCGAGGCGTCGCTGAGCAGGCGGTTGTCGTACAGCGCGGCGTCCCACTTCGCGAGGTCCTCGACCGAGGAATAGATGCCGCCATCGCCGCGGGTGGCGCTGGTGACGCTCTGGTCGGTGCGCGTCCACCGGCCGTCCACCTCGCTGTAGCCGTAGGCGCGTTCGTCCACGTCGGGGCCACCCTTCTCGTACAGCAGCGTGTGATTCATGCCCAGCGGCTGGAAAATCTGCTGCTTGAGGTACAGCGGCAGGCTGTAGCCGGAGGCGCGCTCGACCACCAGGCCGAGCAGCACGTAGCCCGTGTTGCTGTAGCGGTACGCGGTGCCGGGCGCGAAGTAGGTCTTCGGGGTGGCGGAGAGCATGCGCAGCACGTCGTTGTCGCTGACCTGCCCGGTGGTGCCGGGCGGGATCAGGTCTTCGTAGTCGACCAGGCCACCGGTGTGGTCGAGCAGCTGGCGCAGGGTCACGGTGGAGGTCGTCTGCGGCAGCGAGGGCAGCCAGCGGCGCACCGGGTCATCCAGCGTGAGCCGGCCTTTCTCGGCCAGCAGCAGGATCGCCGCCGCGGTGAACTGCTTGCTCACCGAGGCGAGCCGGTAATTGGTGGCCGGCGTGGCCTTGTCGTCGTCTTCGAGGTTGGCCAGGCCGTAGCTGCGGTCGACCACGGCCTTGCCGTCCTTGATGACCAGCAGCGAGGCGCCGGGCACGTCGCCGGCGTAGCGCGCCATCAACGCGTCGGTCGGATCGACCGGCTTGGTGCGGCCGCAGCCGGCGAGCACGGTGGCAGCGGCGAGGCCGATGAAGAGTCGGTACATGGCGGATATCCCCTCGTTGATCGTGTCTAGCAGGGTGGGCACTGTCCGCCGTGCTTTTGCATGACGGAGCAGGAGCGGCGGGCGGTGCCCGCCCTACGGTCCTGGTCATTTCACCGGCACGTCGTAGATCGTGTGCGGCGTCGGCTCCGGTTCGAGGGTGTAATGCCACCACTCCATCGGGTAATTGCGGAAGCCTTCGCGTTGCATGGCGTCGCGCAGCAGCGCGCGGTTGGCGTGCTGCTGCGCGGTCACCTCGGGCGAATCGGTGTGCGCGCGCACGTCGAAGAAATCGAAATCGGTGCCCATGTCCAGCGGCGTGCAATGCGTGCCGTCAGCGGCGCATTGCTGCATGGTCAGGTCGATGGTGGCGCCGCGGCTGTGGCCGGAACTTTCCGCGATGTAGCCGTGCAGCAGCTGCGACTTGTCCAGCCGCGGGTAGTGTTCCGCCTTGGTGCGCTGGTCGCCGAGGTCGTGCGCCCAGCGCACGAAATGCGCCACGGCGCGGGCGGGGCGGTAGCAATCCCAGATCTTCAGGCGCTGGTGGCGCGTGCGCAGGTCGCGCTCGACCCGCGCCAACGCCTCGGCCACGGGCCGCAACAACAGGCATGCCGGCGCCAGGTAGCCATCCGCCGGCGTGCCCATGAAATTGTCGCTGCCGGCGTACTTGATGTCCTCGGCGATGTCCGGCACCAGGGCGCGGATGTCGACCAGGTTGGCTTCGGCGGCGGTGGTCGCGGGCGACAAGGCAGGTGGTGGTTCGGCGTGGGCGATGCCGTTGATGAACAAGGCAAGCGCGACCAGCAATCCGATAGCCGCAGGAGCCCGCTCGCGGGCGATGTCTTTGTCTTTGCGAATCCGGAATCCCGAATCCGCCAGTCCGGCCTCAAAGGCATCGCCCGCGAGCGAGCTCCTGCGTATGGGAGTTTTCCACCGAATCATGGGCATCCTCCGAGGCGCTGGAAGTCGAGGTCTTCGTAGTCCGAGCTGAAGTCGCCGTCTGGATCGAGCTTGGCCATGCGCAGGCTGACCGGCGCTGCCTCGGAAGCGGTGTGGAAATCCAGCCACGCATCCAGCTCGCCGTTGTCCCAGTGCACCAGGTAGCGTTTGTCGAGCCGCATCACCGTGCCGGTCAGCGTGGGCGATTTCTTCGCGGCGAAGCGCACCTTGCCGTCCTGCGGGCACAGCGTGACGTCACCGAACCAGGGGTCGCGATAGGTGCCTGTCCACGCCGCCATCTCCGTCGTGGTGGCGGCCTGCCAGGTCGAGGCATCCGGCAGCGGCGAGACTTGGGCGCGCTGTTTCGACTGGCGCTCCAGTGCGTCGGCATACCAGTTCACGTCGCGCGTGTCGCCGGGCCGGGTGAAATGCTTGGTCAGCACTTCGCCGAGCACGGTGCGGGCGTCCCCGGCTTCGCCGTTGATCATGAAGACGAAGCCGCTGTTGCGGTCCGGCAGCAGCGACAGCATCGAGTACATGCCGTTCAGGGTGCCGGTGTGCCAGACGTTCCACTGGCCGTCGACGTCGGCCATGCGCCAGCCGTAGCCGTAGGCCATGACGTGGCTGTGGTCCCACGCGCGGCGCTGGTCGGAGACCGGGATCAGCATGTGCGGCGCCTGCAGCGTCTGGCGCTGCCGCGGCGACAGCCACTGCAGCTGGGCCGGGGTCGGTACCAGCCAGTTGCGCGCCCAGCTCAGCATGTCGGTGAGGTCGCAGCGGATGCCGCCGGCGGCGGCCGAGGTGATCGCGGGAATCGCGGCGGCTTCGGGGATCGGCACGTTGCGATCGCCGTCGCGCCGGTGCGGCGTGGCGACGTCGCCCACCGTGTCGCGGTTCCATGCGCCGACCTGGCAACGCGAAAGTCCCAGCGGTTCGAACACCTCGCGGTGCATCAGCGTCTCGTACGACGCGCCGCCCGCGGCGGCGGCCACTTCGCCGGCCACCACGTAGAGCAGGTTGTCGTACTGGTATTGCGCGCGGAAGCTGTAGCCGGGCTTGATGAACGCCAAGCCATGGATGATGTCGGCGCGGGTGAACGTGTTCGGCTCCGGCCACAGCATCAGGTCACCGCCGCCTTCGGGCAGGCCGCTGGAATGGGTGAGCAGGTCGGCCACGCGCATGTTCGCGGTGACCCATGGATCGTGCATGCGGAACTGCGGCAGGTATTTCGTCACCGGGTCGTCCCAGCGCAGCTTGCCCTGGTCGACCAGCCGGCCGAGCAGGGCGGTGGTCATCGCCTTGCTGTTGGAGGCGATCTTGAACAGCGTGCGCGGGGTGATCTTCTGACCGGAGCCGGCGACGGTTTCGCCGGCGGTGCGGGTGTAGACGACCTGGCCATTCTCGATCACGCCGACGGCGATGCCGGGCAGGTGGTAGCGCGCGACGACCGCGTCGACGATCTTGTCGTAGCTGCGGTTGGCGGTTTGGGCGGTGGCGGCAAGCGGTGCGAGCAGGAGCAAGAGCACAAGAGCACCCCACCCCAACCCTCGCCTGCGTCGCAGGGGAGGGGCCAGAGCTTGCTCAGTGCTGCGCATGGCGCTCGACCTCGCCCCACACGCGCAGCAGGTTGCCGCCCCACAGCTTGGCGATGTCCGCGTCGCTGAAGCCGGCCTGGCGCAGCGCGGCGGTGACGTTGCGGGTTTCGCTGGCGTCCTTCCAGCCGGTGATGCCGCCGCCGCCGTCGAAGTCGGAGGCGATGCCGACGTGGTCGATGCCGGCCACCTGCACCATGTGGCGGATCTGCTTGACGTAGTCGTCGAGCGTCGCCAGCGGATACTTCTTCTGGATCTCGGCCATGCCCGCTTCCATCTCGGGGCGGTAGTCGTCGTTGTCGCTGTCGTATGCCTTTTCGCCGGCCTGTTTCGCCACGGCTTCCTGCAATTTCTTCTCGGCGGCCGCGCGACCGGGGTCGTGCTTGAGGAATTCCTTGTAGGCGACGGCGTCGATCACGCCGCCCTTGGCGGCGATCGCGCGCAGCAGGTCGTCGGGCAGGTTGCGTGGATGGTCGAGTACGGCGCGGGCGCCGGAATGCGAGGCGATGATCGGCGTGCTCGACACTTTCAGCGCATCGCGCACGCAATTGTCCGAGGCGTGCGAGATGTCGACCATCATGCCGAGTTCGTTGGCGCGCTTGACTACCGCGCGGCCGAAGTCGCTCATGCCCTTGTCGCCGGCGCTGTTCATTGCCGGTTCGCCGTGTTCGGTGTCGGGCAGCGAGCTGGTGCACAGGTCGTTGTTGCCGACGTGGACCAGGCCGACCGAGCGCGCACCGCGGTCGTAGGCGGCGTCGAGGCGATGCAGGTCGTGGCCGAGCGAGTAGGCGTTCTCGATCTCGATGGTGGCCGAGAGCAGGCCCGCCTTGTGGTTGGCCATCAGCTGCTCGGGCGTGGTGGCCAGGCGGATGCGGTCGGGATACTTCATCAGCATGCGGCCGATGCCGTCGTACTTCTGGCTCGCCTGCTGCACCGCCTTGGCGTAGCCGGCAGCGTCGAGCTTGTGCTGCGGCACCCAGACCACGAAGAACGCCGCGTCGAGCCCACCGCGTTCCATCTTGCCCAGGTCGACCAGCAGGCGGGTGTCGTGGCCCACGTCGAAGCGCGGCTCGCCCATGTAGTCGAACGGGATGTCGACGTGGGTGTCGATGGTGACCGGCGGACCGGACTGCGCCTGTGCAGGCAGCGCGAACGCGCACCCGAAGGCGGCGAGAAGGGCGAGACGGACAGTCGTGTTCATGGCGTTTTCCAGTTCCGGGCCGGCTGCTCGCCGGCGATCATTTCCTCGAAGTGCTGGCGTCGCCGCACCACGGCGTAGCGACCCTGGTGCAGCAAGACCTCGGCGGCCAGCGGCCGCGAGTTGTAGTTGGAGGCCATCGACGTACCGTACGCGCCGGTGGCCTTGATCAGCAACAGGTCGCCGGCCGCGCACTCGGGCAGCTCGCGCGCGCGGGCGAAGGTGTCGCCGGTTTCGCAGACCGGGCCGACGATGTCGTAGGTGGCCATCGGGCGCGGCTGGTCCGACACCGGCACGATGTCGTGCCAGGCGTCGTACAGGCTGGGCCGCAGCAGGTCGTTCATGGCCGCATCGAGGATCAGGAAGTTGCGCTCGGTGCCGGGCTTGACGCGGATCACGCGGGTCAGCAGTACCCCGGCTTCGGCGACCAGCCAGCGTCCCGGCTCCAGCAGAAGGCGGCCGCGGAAACCGGCCAGCGCCTCGCGGATCGCGGCCACGTAGGCGGCCGCGGACACCGGTTGATCCACGTCGGCGCGATAGCACACACCCAGCCCGCCGCCGACGTCGATGCTGGCGATCGGATGGCCGGCGTGTTCCAGCTCGCGCCAGAACGCGGCCACGCGTTCGAGTGCGAGACGGAACGGCTGAACGTCGAGGATCTGCGAGCCGATGTGCACGTGCAGGCCGTCGAGCTGCACGTGGTCGAACGACTTGCGTTGGGCGAACCAGCGGCGCGCTTCGTCGATGCTCACGCCGAACTTGTTCTCCGACTTGCCGGTGGAGATCTTGGCGTGGGTCTGCGCATCCACGTCGGGGTTGATGCGCACGGCGGCGCGCGCGGTCACTTCCTGCGCCCTGGCAATGCGCTGCAGCGTGTGCAACTCGTCCAGCGACTCGACGTTGAAACGCATGATGCCCACGTTCAGCGCGCCGGCGATCTCGTCGGCGCTCTTGCCGACGCCGGAGAACACGATGCGTTCGGCTGGCATGCCGGCGTTGAGCGCGCGGCGCAGTTCGCCGACCGAGACGATGTCGGCGCCGAGGCCGGCGTTGGCCATCAGCTGCAGGATGGCGAGGTTGGGGTTGGCCTTGACGGCAAAGCAGATGGTGGCGTCGAGGCCGGCCAGCGCGGATTTCAGCGCCTCGATGCGCTGCTGGATCGCGCTGGCGGAATAGGCGTGGAAAGGGGTGGGCATGCGTTCGGCCAGCAGCTGCAGGTCGACGCCGTCGAGCCAGCGCGGTGCCGCCATGTCGATGGCCGCGAGGTTGTCGGGCTCGACGGGCGGCGGGGCGTGGAGGTGGTTCATGGGCGGCGGCAGGCCATCATCGGTCACCCGCGGGGCGGGCAAAAAAAGGGCGACCCACCATTCCGTGTGGGTCGCCGCCAGGGGAGTACGTTCAGAAATCCACGCTGAGGGTGAGTTGGGTGAAGCGCGGTGCCTGGAAGCTGATGCCGTCGCCGAAGGTGTCGCTGGTGCTGTTGCCGATGGTGGTCTGCAGGTCCTGGTCCACGTTCAGCGTCTGCTGGGTGTTGAACAGGTTGTACACCGCCAGCTTGGCCCGGAAGCGACCGGTGTCGCCGATCGGCAGGATGTAGCTCACGCTGGCGCCGACGTTGTAGGTCCACGGCGTGCGGCCGTACTTGCCGCGCGGCGAGTTGACGTAGACGCGGTCGGCGGAGAACTCCGAATCGCAGTTCTGCACGCAGGTGTAGTAGCTGTGGTAGTTGCTGGCGTCATACGGGTTGCCCACGCCGAAGCCGGTGATCGGTGTGCCGGACAATGCCTGCAGATCGGCGCCGAGCTGCCAGTGCGGAGTCAGCGCGTAGGTACCGCGCAGCTTGAACTGGTGGCGGCGGTCGTTGGGCAGGTAGCCGTCGCCGCCGAAGTTCACCCACGGGTCGTCGAAGTTCTCGGTGCGGCCGGTGTCGTCGAAGTTGGTATCCGAGTTGACCGGGCCTTCCGCGTTGCCGCGGCTCCACGACAGCGTGTAGGAGGCGTTGAACGCCCACTGGTCGTCCCACGCGCGGTTGATCTGGAATTCCACCGCGGTGTAGCTGCGCTTGGGTTTCACCCAGCCGCGCTGGCCGATGTAGGTCATGATCGGATCGCCGTCGGCGTCCACGCCGTCCTGGCGGTACATCGCCCAGCCTTCCTTGGAGGTGTCCACGGTGATGTAGCCGTCGGGGGTGCCGTCGCAGTTGGAGTCGCCCCACACCTGCACCTTGGAGCCGGGGTTGGCCATCACCCAGCCGATGTAGCCGTCCTCGCCGCACTGCGCGGTGGCGCTGATCTCCATGTCGTCGATCGCGTTGTGCAGGCGGCGGTAGGTGCCGCTGACGCCCCACGACCACTTGTCGTCGATCATCTGCTGGAAGCCCAGGATTGCCTCGTCCTGGTAGACCTGGTCCATGTCGTGGTCGACCTCCGAGCGCAGGTCGCCGACGGTGCCGTCGCCTTGCGAGGTGTCGACGCCGCCCAGTTGCGGGCCGAGGATCGGCATCGCGTACTGCGAGCCGTTGCGGTCCTCGATCTCCCAGCCGCCGAATGCGTAGTAGGTGCGCTCGTCGAGCAGGCCGCCGGCCTGCTTGATGTTGATCACGTTGGCCACCGGCAGGTAGTAGCGGCCGAGGTTGCCGAACAGCTTGGTGCTGCCGTCGCCCTTCATGTCCCACGAGAAGCCCACGCGCGGCGCGATCATGTTGTCCATCTTGATGTAGCTCTTGCCGTCGCCGCCCTTGTTGTCGAAGCCGTCGCTGCGGATGCCGGCGTTCAGCAGCAGGTTGGAGGTGACCTGCCAGTTGTCCTCGATGTAGTACGCCGAGTTGGTGGTTTCGAAGTTGCCGGCAATCTCGTAGCGGCGCGCGCGGACGTAGCCGGTGTAGCCCGGCGGGATCACGCCGCCGCCATTGGGGTTGGAGATCGAGGAGCCCGGGTCGGCCTTGTACACGTTGTAGTAGATCGCGCCGGGGCCGGGGTAGTAGCGCTCGTAGTCGGAAGTGTTCTGCTCGTGGTCGAAGCCGAAGCGCAGCAGGTGGTCGCCCAGCGTCCACTCGAAGTCGGCGCGAGCCTGCTTGCGCACGTCGTTGCGATGGCTCACCGACGAGTTGGTGGTGCAGCCGAGCGCGACGCCGGGCAGGGCGATCTTGCCGTCGCTGGCCACGCGGTTGCATTCCACGTCGCTGAGGCCGCGGTTGAACGATTCGCGGTCGTTGCGGCCGTACATCAGTTTCATCGACAGGTCATTGGTGAGATAGCTGGTCCAGGTGAGGTTCCAGTTCCTGCCGCCGGTGTCGGTGTAGATCTCGTTGGTCTTGCTGCCGGTGATGCTGCCGTCGTAGGTGTAGTCGTAGACGTCGCCCACGTTGCTGTTCTTGTCCGAGAAGGCCATGAACTCCAGCAGGTTGGCGTCGGTGATGTGCCAGTCGATCTTGGTGCCCCAGAAGCCGGTGTCGGCGCTGTTCTTGGTCAGCGTGGTGCCGGCGTCGTTGGTGTTCTCCGGCGAGGAGTCGCGCGCCTCGTACATGGCAAAGAAGAACAGCTTGTCCTTCACGATCGGGCCGGACGCGTAGACGTTGAGCTTGGCCAGCGAGTCGCGGTCGCGGCTGGCGGTGAGGTAGCGCGTGCCGTCGGCACGGTAGTGGTCGTCGGCGCGGGAGTGCCAGCTGGCCGGCTCCATGGTGAGTTCGGCGCCGTACTTGAACTCGTTGGTGCCGGTGCGCGTCACCGCGTTGATCACGCCGCCGGTGGTGCGACCGAATTCCACCGAGTAGCCGCCGGTCTTGACCTGGAACTCCTGATAGAACGCGAACGGCGCCGAGGAGAAGCCGTTGCGGTTGTAGAAATCGGTGACGTTGAGGCCGTTGACGTAGAACGAGTTCTCCGCCACCGACGAACCGCCGAAGGAGATGCCGCCGAATCCGGCGACGCCCTTGTTGACGCCCGGCGCCAGCACCGCTACCGAGGTGATGTTCTGATCCACCGGCAGCCGCGCCAGTTGCTCGCGGGTGACGTTGGTGGCCGACTCGGTGGAGGTGACGTCGACGCCGGGGAGGACCGAACCGCTGACCGTGACCGCACTCAGTTCGGTCGCGGTCGGTGCCGAGCCCACGTTGACGGTGGTGGTGTTGCCCAGGCTCACCGTGACGTTGATCGGCGCGCTCGCGGCGCCGCCGCCGCTGCTCTGCAAAGTGTAGGTGCCGACCGGCAGGAACGGGAAGCGGTAGTTGCCTTTGGCATCGGCGGTGACGCTGCGGGTGAGGCCGGTGTCGGTGCTGGTCACCGTGACCACCGCGCCCGCCGCGGTGTGGCCCACCACGGCGCCGTCATTGCTGCCGGCAAAGGCGGCAGGCACGGCCAGCGAGGCCAGGCCCATGCCCAGCGCCATGCAAAGTACGGTTCTGCGCAAGCTGCGACTGTTGCTCATTTCCCCATCTCCCCATCGACGCCGTCGATGCCAGTGTTTCGTGAAAGCCGCCGGTTAGTTGTCGCCGCGTCCGTGCTCCGCTGGCAGCACCTGCCAGTCGAAGTCGTAGTCCAGATGATCGAAGTACACGTTGCCGCCGTCCCACTCGGCCTCGCCGCGCTGCGAGTCCACGTCGTCGGAACGGAAATGCCGCTTGGCCGGTTCGAAGCGCCGGTCGTAGTCGGCGTTGAAGGCGATGCGCCAGTTGTCCAGCCCGCCGAGGTAGAACCACTCCAGTGCCGGGTCGTCGCCCGCGGCCGGATGCAGGCGGCCGGTGGTGACGTCCATCGGCACCCACCCGTATGGCGCCAGGTACAGGAAGCCCCAGTCGTGGATGTTGCTGTAGCCGCTGCCGTCGGCGGCGAACACCATGCCCGACTGCCAGCGCGCGGGTATGCCGTTCAAGCGCAGCAGGGTCATCAGCAGCAGGGTCTGCTGGCCGCAGTCGGCGTGGCCGGCGTGCAGCGCGTAGTCGCTGATGTTGGAGATCGTCGAATACTCGCGCGCACCGGCCCACGGGATCCGGTCCACGGCGGCAAACAATTTTTGCGCGATGCGGTAGGGGTTCTTCTCGTCACCGACGACCTTGCGCGAAAACGCGCGCATCGCATCGGTGAACACGATGTGCGGTGCGCGCTCGGCCACGAACGGGGCGAGTTCCGGCGTGATGGTTTCCGGCTGCACCTTGTCCGGGTCGATCGCGTGATATTGCGCCAGCAAGGTCAGTTCGTAGGTGACCGAGAACACGGTCTTCTGCCCGGCCACGGCGGGCTTTTCCAGATACACCGTGCGCTGCGGCGCCGACACGGGCGCGATGGCGTGCTTCGCCGGCACGCTGGCGACGTAGCGGATGTCTTCCTGCTGGCCGGGGATCGCCTGCGGATACGGAATCCATGCGCGCACCGTCTTGCCCGCCGGCACGGCATCGGCGTCGACGGTGAGCGTCTGGGTCATGCGCACGCGCTGCGGCAGCACGCTGGCGCGATGCTGGTCCAGCGCCGCATGGAAGATTGCGCGCTGGTGGTCGTTGAGCGCTTCCATCGGGCCGTCGGTGATCGGCGTCTGCACCGCGCGCCGCGCCACCGCCTCGGGGCTGAGCCGGAACAGGTTGGCGGGCGAACGCTTGAAATACAGCGTGCGGCCGTCGATCACCTGGTGCTCGAACAGCCCCGCGGCGTTCCACTTCGCGAACTCCGCATCGGTGAGGTCGGGGATCTGCTTGCGCACGCGCGCCTTGACGTCATCCGCGCCCAGGGTGAAATCGAGCAGGATGCGGCGCATGCGCTCGCGCTGGAACAGGAGGGCCTGGCGCTGGTCGGGCGATACGCCTGTCTGCGCCAGTGCGGTGTCGATCGCCGCCTGCGCCGCCTTGAAATGGCCGGCGTCGATCTGCGCGATGATCGGGTTCAGCGGCGCCTGGCCTGCGTCCGCCCACGCCGGCAGGCCGGCGAACAGCGCCAGCGCGGCGATCAGCAACAGGCGCGTGGCCCGGGCATGGCGTCGTATTCTCGTGGCGACAGGCAACTGTGTATCCATCGAGCGGCGTCTCCGCATCCGATCCCCTGAAAGGGCTGTGTAACACGCTTGCAAATGCTGGTCAATAATTTATGCTTCAACTCAATCAGGCCCGAATCAGCTATTCCTTACCGGCGCGAGTTCGGGGTTGGTACTCGGCTGCGGGCGAACCATGAGGGGACGCATGTGATCCAGACGGTCTGGCCCTACCTGGCGGTGATGTTGCTGGCCGCCGGACTGTTTCCGGCGATCGAGCGCCGCTACGGCTGGAAGGTTTTTTCGGTGCTGCCGCCGATCGTGCTGACCTATCTGCTGGTCACCGCGCTGGCCGTGTCGGGGCTGTGGCAGGTCAATGACGAGATCCATGCGGCGCAGTCGATGCTGGTGGCGCGGCTGGTGCCGGCGCTGCTGTTCCTGTTGATGATCAACTGCGACCTGCGCGCGATCTGGCGGCTGGGACCGCGCGTGCTGGCCGTGTTCGCCTGCACCTCGGTGAGTCTGTTCGTGGCCTTCATCGGCGCCTTCCTGATCTACCGGCAGTGGCTGCCGGGCGACCAGTGGCAGCCGCTGGCCGCGCTGTCCGGCAGCTGGGTCGGCGGCACCGCCAACATGATTGCGGTGAAGCAGGCGATCGACATGTCGGACCAATTGCTGGCCATGTCGCTGCTCACCGATGCGTTGTGCTACTCGATGTGGGTCGTGGTGCTGTTCTCGGTGGCGCGGCTGGCGCCGGCGTTCAACCGCTGGACCCGGGCCAGGTCCAGCGGCGATCTCCCGTTGGCGGAGGCCAAGCCGAGCGGCCCGACCACGCCGGACAGCGTGCTGCTGTGGCTGGGCATGGCCTTGCTGGCCGCCGCGCTGGCCGGCTGGCTGGCGGCCAGACTGCCGACCTCCAGCATGCTCAGCGCGACCACCTGGACGATCCTGCTGGCCACCGGCGCGGGACTGGTGGTGGCGCATACGCCACTGGCGCGCTACCCCGGCGCCAGCACGATCTCCGGCGCCCTGCTGATCAGCGTGGTGGCGGTGCTGGCCTCGCAGAGCAACTTCCACGGCATCGGCGCGGCGCCGCTGTATCTTCTATGCGGCGTCACCGTCATCGCGATCCACGCGCTGCTGCTGATCGGCTTCGCGAAACTTTTCCGCTTCGACCTCTATCTGTGCGGCATCTCCTCGCTGGCGCACATCGGCGGCGTGGCCGCCACGCCGATCCTGGCGGCCAGCTATTCGGCTGCGCTGGTGCCGGTGGGTATCCTGCTGGCCTTGCTCGGCTACATCCTGGGCACCGGTTTCGGCCTGATGGTGGCGTCGATCCTGAAGCAACTGGCCCTTCCGTGATGCGTTCCTGCGACAGGACACGATGATGCGATTTCCCCTGCTTGCCACCCTCCTGCTTGCACCCCTGCTCGCCGCGGCGCCGCCGCAGGCCCGCGGCGCCGACGCGCTGGTCGTGCCGCCCTCCGGCGTGCTCGGCGTAGGCGAGGCGCAGCTGACGCCACAGTTCTGGGTCGATCGGCTGGCGCAGCCCGATGCACCGGTGCTGGATCGCGCGGCGATCGCGGCGCAAAACGCCAGGCTGCTGCAGGTCGACCCGTCGATGCACGACCTGCGCGCGCTGCCTTCGACACTGGACCGCGCCCGCGTCGAGGGCTGGATCGAGGGCTTGTCGCAACGGCCGGATCGACCGTTGTTCGACGTCGAGGGCAAACCGGTGAGCGCGGCCACGCTCGACGCGGTGGTCGCCGACCTCGCGCTCGGCGCGATCCCAGTGCAGCAGAAGACACGCTACGGCCTGGTGGTGCGACGCGCGGCGCTGCGCACGTTCCCCACCACGCTGCGCGTGTTCAGCGAGAAGGGCGACACCGACATCGACCGCTTCCAGGAGACCGCCGAATTCCCCGGCACGCCGGTGGCGATCGTGCACGAGAGCGCCGACGGCCAGTGGCTGTTCGTGGTCAGCCCGCGCTATGCGGCGTGGACGGAAAAGGACAACGTGGCTGAAGGCAGCGCGGCCGAAGTGTTCGGTTACGCCGACAGGACGCCGTACCGGGTGATCACCGGCGCGGTGGAACGCACCGTGTTCACCCGCGAGGCGCCGACCGTCTCGCAGCTGCCGCTGGACATGGGTACGCGCGTGCCGCTGGCGACCGGCCTGGCGCCTGACCAGCCGGTCAACGGCCAGACGCCGTACGCCGCGCACGTGCTGGAACTGCCGCTGCGCAAGCCCGACGGCTCGCTGGGTTTCACCCCGGCGCTGCTGCAGAAGAACACCGACAGCGCCGCCGACTACCTGCCGCTGACCCGCGCCAACATCATCCGCCAGGCGTTCAAGTTCCTCGGCGAGCGCTACGGCTGGGGCCATTCCTATGACGGCCGCGACTGCAGCGGCTTCGTTTCCGACGTGTACCGCAGCATGGGCGTCGAGATGCCGCGCAACACCAGCAGGCAGGCGATCAGCCCGGCGCTGGAGCATCGCGCGTTCACCGCGAAGGACAGCCGCGAGGAACGCATCAAGGCGGCGCAGGCGCTGCAGGTGGGCGACCTGGTCTACATCCCCGGCCACGTGATGATGGTGATCGGCCGCCTGCACGGCCAACCATACGTGATCCACGACACGGGCGGCATGAGCTACCGCAAGGCCGACGGCAGCAAGGCGCGGATCAAGCTCAACGCGGTGTCGGTGACCCCGTTGCTGCCGCTGCTCTACAACGACCAGCAGAGCTATGTCGAGCGCATGACCAGCATCGTGCGCATCCGTCATTGAACGCGCCGACGCCAAGAAAAAAACAGGACACGGATTCCATGAAGGCCTTTCCATGAAAATCACCGACATCCAGTTCGGCATGCTGCGGGTACCGCTGAAGACCCCGTTCAAGACCGCGCTGCGCACCGTCAACACGGTGGACGACATCGTGGTGATGATGCACACCGACACCGGCGAGGTCGGCTACGGCGAGGCGCCGGCCACCGCGGTCATCACCGGCGACACCCACGGCTCGATCATCGACGCGATCCGCCACTACATCTCTCCAAGGCTGATCGGCCAGGAGATCGCCAACCTCAACCAGATCACCCAGCTGATCCAATCCTCGATGGAGAAGAACACCAGCGCCAAGGCGGCGGTGGAGATCGCGGTGTACGACCTGTGGGGCCAGCTCTACGGCGCACCGCTGTACAAGCTGCTGGGCGGCGGCGATCCGGTGATCACCACCGACATCACCATCAGCGTCGACTACATCGACAAGATGGTGGCCGATTCAGTCAGCGCGGTGGAGCGCGGTTTCGAGTCGCTGAAGATCAAGGTCGGCAAGGACATCGGCGTCGACATCGAGCGGGTCAAGGCGATCTACGCCGCGGTGGAAGGGCGCGCGCTGCTGCGCCTGGACGCCAACCAGGGCTGGACCGCCAAGCAGGCGGTATACGCGCTGCAGACGCTGGAGGAGGCCGGCATCAAGCTCGAGCTGATCGAACAGCCGGTCAAGGCGAACGACCTGGCCGGCATGCGCTACGTCACCGAGCGCGTGCACACGCCGGTGATGGCCGACGAGAGCGTGTTCGGCCCGATGGAGGTGATCGAGCTGATCCGCCTGCGCGCGGCCGACATCATCAACATCAAGCTGATGAAGACCGGCGGCATCTCCAACGCGATCCGCATCGCCGACATCGCCGGCATGCACGGCATCGAGTGCATGATCGGCTGCATGCTGGAAACCTCGATCAGCGTGGCGGCCGCGGTGCACGTGGCGGTGGCCAAGTCCAACGCGATCACCAAGATCGACCTGGACGGCCCCTCGCTGTGCCAGTTCAACCCGGTCGACGGCGGAGTAATCTTCAACGAATCGGAGATCTCGGTAACGGACGCGCCCGGCCTGGGCATTCGCGAAATCCGCGGCCTGGAGAGGATCGAGGACTGATGTCGCCGCTGGTCAAAATCCGTTCGGAACGCGACCAGATGTCCGCGGTGGAGCGGCGCATCGCCGATTTCGTGCTGGAGAACGCACACCTGCTGCGCGACTACTCCTCCCAGCAACTGGCCAATGCGCTGGGGATCAGCCAGTCCAGCGTGGTCAAGTTCACCCAGAAGCTCGGCTTCAAGGGCTATCCCGACCTCAAGTATTCCGTGGGCGAGGCGATCGCCCGCGCCGACAACGGCGACGCCTTGCAGGTCGAGCCGGCCGCCGGCATCGCCGGCGCGTTCGCCGGCAATTTGTGGCGGCGCAAGTCCGAGGCGGAGGAAGCCACCCGCCTGATCAACCCGCCGGAGATGCTCGACGCGGTGGCCGACGCGATCGGCCAGGCCGGTCGCGCCGGCAAGGTGTTCATCATCGGCCTCGGCGAGGACGACATCTATGCGCGCAACTTCGCGCTGCGGCTGTCGCTGCTGGGCATCCTCACCGTGCACAACTTCGACACCGCGCGGATGACCGCCAACGTCTCCGCCGCCGGCGCCGGCGACGTGCTGCTGATGTTCTCCGAGCACGGCAACCATCCGGCGCTGTGCAAGATCGCCCGCTATTTCCGCGAGCGCCGCGGCCAGCTGATCACGGTGACGCGGCATACCGCCAATCCGCTGCGCACGCTGGCCGACATTGCACTGGTGGTGTCCGCCCATGACGAGCTGCCGTACATCCAGCCGCTGCTGTACCAGTCGGCCCTGCAGCACCTGCTGGACGGCGTGTTCGTGCAGCTGTGCGAGGGCCACGACGACCGCCGCGCCCTGCTGCTGGGCAACCTCGACCGGATCCAGCAGATGCTGGAGCCGTGAAGGCCGGGAATAGGGAATTGGGAATAGGGAATCGCAGGAGCCCGCTTGCGGGCGATGCTTTTGGGCCGGGATCCGGGATTTGCAATATCAAGCGGGATCGCAGGTCGAGCACCTTCACCATGCAGGACGAAAACCGATGACTGTTCGCCGCCGAACGCTTGCCTTGCTGACCTTCGCCGTCGTGCTCACCGGCGTCGCCCACGCCGGTACCGCGGATGCACCATGGCGGAACGCCCGCCAGATGATCGTGGTCACCACCGCCGACTGGCACGTCGACCACGGCACCTTGCGCGCGTTCGAGCGCGATGGCGAGGGCTGGCGCGAGGTGCGCGCCGCCACGCCGGTAACCATCGGCAAGAACGGCGCGGGCTGGGGCATGGGCCTGAATCCGCCGCAGACCGGCGGACCGGTGAAGCGCGAAGGCGACAACCGCAGCCCGGCCGGCGTGTTCCGCATCGGCACCGCGTTCGGCTATGCCGCGCATGCGGCCACCGCGCTGCCGTACCGCGCGCTGAGCGCGACCGACTGGTGCATGGACGTCAGCGGCTCGCCGCACTACAACCGCATCGTCGATGCGAACGTGGTGGGCGCCGAAGCGGTCAAGGGTTCCAGCGAACCGATGCGCCGCGACCTGCACGCCGATGGCGACCAGCGCTACCGACTCGGCTTCGTGATCGAGCACAACGCGCAGGCGGCGCCGGAAGGCGGCAGCTGCATCTTCGCCCATCTGTGGAAGTCGCCTACCGACGCCACCGCCGGCTGCACCGCGATGACGCCGGCGTCGATGCAGTCGCTGCTGGCATGGCTGAAGCCGCAGGATCACCCGGTGTTCGTGCTGCTGCCGCAGGCGGAGTACGAGCGCCTGCGCAACACGTGGCAATTGCCTGTACTCGACGCGGACGGCGCGCGATGAGTCCCACCGCGCGCGTACTCACCGGCCTGGCCGCCGGCGCGGTGATCGGCCTGCTGCTGGCCGGCTGGAACGAGGACGTGGCGCTGCAGGTGGCCAACGCGGTGCATCCGATCGGCAAGCTGTGGCTGAACGCGCTGCAGATGACGGTGGTGCCGCTGGTGCTGGCGCTGGTGGTGGTGGGCGTCAACACCGCCACCGACGCGGCCGCCTCGGGCCGCATCGCGCGGCGCGCGATCGTGGTGTTCATCGTGATCCTCACCGGCGGCGCGCTGTTCGCCGCGCTGGCGGCGCCGCTGGTGTTCTCGCTGTTTCCGCACAACCCGGCGCTGGTCGCCGCGCTTGATCACGCCAGCGTGCCGGCCGCGGCGCAGGTCGGCGCGGTGGACTGGGTCGACACGCTGGTGGCGATCGTGCCCAGCAACGCGATCATGGCCGCGGCGCAGAGCGCGATGCTGCCGCTGGTGGTGTTCGCGCTGTTCCTCGGCTTCGCGCTGACCCGCATCGCGCCGGCGCGGCGCGCGATGCTGGTGGAGTTTTTCCAGGCCATCGCCGACGCGATGATCGTGATCGTGCGCTGGGTGCTGTGGGTGGCGCCGCTGGGCGTGTTCGCGCTGATCCTGTCGGTGTGCGCACGCTCCGGGCTGGGCATGCTCAGCGCGTTGGGCGTGTACGTGCTGACCGAGTGCCTGCTGTACCTCGCCGTCACCGCGATGATGCTGCCGGTGGCGCTGGTGTTCGGCGGCGAGAAGCTGCGCCGCTTCGTGCCGGCGCTGGTGCCGGCGCAGGCGGTGGCGATCAGCACGCAATCCTCGCTGGCCTCGCTGCCGGCGATGCTGGAAAGCGCCGACCGCCGGCTCGGCTATCCCAAGCAGGTCGCCGCGCTGGTGCTGCCGATGGCGGTGAGCCTGTTCCGGCTAACCAGCCCGGTGCAGTACCTGACCTCGGCGGCGTTCATCGCCTGGGCCTACGGCGTGGACCTTTCCACCGCGCAGCTGCTGGCCGGCGCGCTGCTGGCGGTGGTGGTCAGCCTGGGCTCGGTGGGCCTGCCCGGCCAGGTGACCTTCGTGGCCACCAACCTGCCGGTGGCGCAGGCGATGGGTCTGCCGCTGTCCCCGCTCGGCCTGATGCTGGCGGTGGATACCGTGCCCGATGCGCTGGCTACGTTGGGCAACGTCACCGCGGACCTCACGGCCACCAGCGTGGTGGCGCGGCAGACCCGGGAATCGGGAATAGGGAATAGGGAATAGGGAATAGGGAATAGGGAATAGGGCTCCTTCAACGGCAAAACTGAAGATGGAACGGATCGAAACTGACGTGATCGTGATCGGTGCCGGCATGGCCGGCGCGTCGGTCGCCTATTTCCTGGCGCCGCACGCCAAGGTGCTGGTGCTGGAGCGCGAGTCGTTCGCCGGCATGCATTCGACCGGGCGCTCGGCGGCGCTGTTCAGCGAGATCTACGGCTCGCCGCAGGTGCGTGCGCTGACCCGCGCGACGCGGCCGTTCCTGGCCGCGCCGCCGGCAGGGTTTTCGGCGCAGCCGATCCTCGCACCGCGTGGCGCGACGCTGATCGGCAATGCAGCGCAGGCCGACCAGGTGCGTGCGTTGTACGAGGCGATCATGCCGTTCACCCGCGACATCGAACTGCACGATGCGGCCCGTGTGCGGGCTGCCGTGCCGGTGCTGCGGCCGGCCTTTGCACACATCGGCCTGCACGAACCAGGCGCGGCCGACATCGACGTCAACGAACTGCACCAGGGCTTCCTGCGCGGCCTGCGCGAGCGCGGCGGGCAGTTGCGGCTCGATGTCGACATCCGCGCGATCAGCCATGGCGCGGGCGGCTGGCAGGTGGACGACGGCGAGCGGGCGTTCAGCGCGCCGCTGCTGCTCAACGCGGCCGGTGCCTGGGTCGATCGGGTGGCGACGCTGGCCGGCGTGGCGCCGATCGGTATCGTGCCGAAGCGGCGTTCCGCCTTCGTGTTCGATCCGCCGGAGCACCTCGACACCGCGCACTGGCCCTTCGTCAACACCGTCGACGAATCCTTCTACTTCAAGCCTGATGCCGGCCTGCTGCTGGGCTCGTGCGCCAACGTCGATCCGGTCGACCCGCACGACGTGCAGCCGGAGGAATACGACATCGCGCTGGGCATCCACCGCATCGAGGAGGCCACCACCATGACGATCCGCCGGCCCCGGCGCACGTGGGCGGGCCTGCGTTCGTTCGTCGCCGACGGCGACCTGGTCGGGGGCTTCGCGCCCGATGCGCCCGGTTTCTTCTGGGTCGCCGCGCAAGGCGGTTACGGCATCCAGACCAGCGCCGCGATGGGCGAGGCCTGCGCGCACCTGGCGCTGGGCCGGCCATTGCCGCAGCACCTGGCCGACGCCGGATTGTCGATGGAGATGTTGGGCCCGGCGCGGCTGCGCCGCTGAAACCTTCTGCTCGTCATTCCATCGACAGCTGGAATCCAGCGTCAGCCGGCCGCCGCGACCGTCAGCCGGCCGCCGCGACGCCTCGCGGGCGCTTCACCGCGCGCAACTTGCCGCTGTGGCCGCCACCGCAATAGAACAACGCCTCGCCGTCTTCGGCGGCGAGCCCCGACACCCCGACGCCGGGCGGCATGTCGAGCTGCTCCAGCACTCGGCCGGTGACCGGATCGATCCGCCGCAAGGCGCTCTCGTCGTTTTCCCAGGTGCCGTGCCAGCACTCGCCATCGACCCAGGTGACGCCGGTGACGAAGCGGTCGGATTCGATCGTGCGCAGGATCGCGCCGGTCGCCGGATCGATCTGGTGGATCTTGCGCCCGCGATACTGGCCCACCCACAGCGTGCCCTCGGCCCACGCCAGGCCCGAGTTGCTGTCGCCCGGGGCGGGAATGGTGGCCAGCACCTGGCCGGTCGCAGGGTCGATCTTGCAGATGCCGTCTTCGACGATCTGGAACAGGTGGCGACCGTCGAACGCGGTGCCGGCATGCGCGGCGATGTCGATGCTGCGCAGCACGTTGCCGCCGGCCGGGTCGCAGGCATTCAGTTGCGTGCCGGAGGCGAACCACACGTGTTCGCCATCGCAGGTGACGCCATGCACGCCGTCGACGCCGGGGTAGGGGCCGTATTCGGCGGTGATCTCGGCGTTTGCTCGTTTCATGTCCGCACTCCTCGGGTTGGGAAGACGCGGGCCATGCTAGTCAAACGACAGCGGGGCCGGGAGTAACAAGGTCGTCGCGAATCCCGGCGCCAGCGGCGTCATCCAGCGGCGTGCGCGACCCTGCCCGGAACACTGCACGCTGCCGGCCGCCGCCAGCGTTTCGAGTGCCCGCTGCACGCTGCGCTGGCTGCGTCCCAGCGCGAGCGCCAGTGCCGAACTGGACCACGATTCGCCGTCGCCGAGCAGGGCCAGCACCGCCGCGTGCGCGGACTCGACCGGCCACGCCAGCACGCCGACCCGGTCAGCGCGGCGCGGCAGCAGGACGAAGCCGCGCCCGGTGGCGCGTACCTCGGCCAGTTCACCGAGTGCGCGGCGCAGGCGCCCGAGTTCCACCCGCAACCGTGCGCGATACGACTCGTCGGCGTGCCTGGCGCGGAACGCGCGGGCGACCAGCGCATCGCGCGGCACGCCATGCGGCCACGCCTCGGCCAGTTGCCGCATCAGCGCGAACAACACCGGACGACTGGCCAGCGGGACCGTCTTGCCACGCTGCCGCACGGCATGGCGGCAGGCATCGACGACGAAGGTGTCCGAGGCCAGCAGGGCTTCGACGTCGCGCAGCGGCAGCAGGCGTTCCTCCCCGGCGGCCAGCCAACGCGCGGCGGGTGCGTGCAGGGTGTGCGTGGCGGCGTCCACCTCCGCCATCAGCGCGGGGATGCCGGCGCGTTGCGCGGCGCGGGCGGCGCGAGCGAGCGCATCACGTGCCGCCGTCGCACGCAGGCGACGCATCGCCACGCCTGCCACGACCAGTTCGTGCACCGCCAGCAGAGCCGGCGGAAGCGACGCACCGGCTGCCGTGGCCAGCGCCCGTTCGGTTTCGTCGAGGCGCCCGAGCAGGAGCAGGCGGCGGATGCCGAGGTAGCGCGCGTGCGCCGCGTTGGCGTGGTCGCCGTGCGCGTCGAGCGTGGCGCGCGCGGCGTCGAGCTTCCGGGTCGATCCCTCCAGCTCGCGCGAGGCCAGCGCGATCTCGGCCTCGGCCACCACGCAGCGGGCGCGCGCCGTCGCCTCGCGCGGACCGAACGCGCGCGCCGCGCGCCGCAGCAGCAGCGTTGCGCGCGGGAAATCGCCGAGCTGGGCCATGGCCAGTCCGCGCAGCGCCAGCGCCGGCGCATCCTCGCGCAGGGCGACCCGCGTCATCGCACCGAGCGGATCGCCCGCCGCCAGCGCCTGTGCGGCGGCGGTGATCAGCGCATCCATCGCGGCGGCCTCGTCGCGGCCGGTTCGGGCAGTCGCGCCACGTGTTCATTCCTGCCTTCGTGGTCCGGCTGCCTAATCTAGCGCAGGCCGCTCACCGGGGCGGCCTCGCGGATTTCAGTACCCGGCAGCGAGTCCCGCGGGGCGACGCGGGTCGTTGGCGCCTTCCAGCAGACCGGTTTTCGGGTTGATCAGGATCGCCTCGACCGCGCCGCCGCTGAACTGCTGGAAGGTGTAGCCCATCGCTTCCAGGGTCTTCTGCGACTCGGGCGTGAGCAGACCCTGACCGGCATAGACGACATCCGGATACCACTGCTGGTGCAGGCGCGGCGCGTTGACGGCCTGCTGCATGTTCATGCCGAAGTCGACCACGTTGATGATGCTGGCCAGCGTGGAGGAGATGATGGTGGCGCTGCCGGGGCTGCCGGTGAGCATGAACGGCTTGCCGTCGCGCAGCACGATCGTCGGCGTCATCGAGCTCAGCGGCCGCTTGCCCGGTTCGACCTGGTTGATCACGCCCTGGACCAGGCCGGCACCGTTGGCCACGCCGGGCTTGGAGGTGAAGTCGTCCATCTCGTCGTTGAGGAAGAAGCCGGTGTTGCCGGCGATCTGCTTGTTGCCGAACAGGAAGTTGACGGTGTAGGTGACGGCGACGGCGTTGCCGTCCTTGTCCACCACCGAGTAGTGCGTGGTGTGGTTGCCCTCGGGCGCGCCGAGGCTGCCCTTGACCTCGGACGAGGGCGTGGCGCGGTCAGGCCGGATGGTGGCGCGCAGCTTGGCTGCGTGGTCGGCCGAGAGCAGCTCGTCGATCGGGTTGTGCACGAAGGCGGGATCGCCCAGGTAGGTGTTGCGGTCGGCGAAGGCGCGGCGTTCGGCCTCCACGATGTAGTGCACGCTCTCCACCGAGCCGTAACCCCACTTCGCGAGCGGGTAGGGTTCGATGATCTGCAGGATCAGGCACAGCGTGGTGCCGCCGGAGCTGGGCGGGGGCGCCGAGACCACGGTGTAGCCGCGGTACTTGCACCGGATCGGCTGCTCCCACTGCGCGGTGTAACCGGCAAAGTCGCGCATCGACAGGATGCCGCCGTTGGCGTCGCTGGCCTTGACCACGGCCTCGGCGATGGGGCCCTTGTAGAACGCGTCGATGCCCTTGTCGGCGATCAGCTCCAGGGTGTTGGCCAGGTCCTTCTGCACCAGCCGTTCGCCGACCTTGTACGGCTTGCCGTGGTTGAGGAAGATCGCCGCCACGTTGGCGTGTCTGGCGAAGTCCTCGGTACGCGATTCGAGGCTGTCGACATCGCCCTGCTTGAGGATGTAACCCTCGCGCGCCAGCTTGATCGCCGGCGCGATGACCTGCTTCAGCGACATCGTGCCGTAGGCCTTCAGCGCGGTGTCGAAGCCCATCACCGTGCCCGGCACGCCCACGCCGAGATAGCTGTCGGTGCTGCGCCCCTCGACCACGTTGCCGTCGGCATCCTGGAACATGTTCGGCGTGGCCTTCAGCGGCGCCTTTTCGCGGAAGTTGAGGAACAGGTTGCGGCCATCCTTGAGGTGGATGGTCATGAACCCGCCGCCGCCGATGTTGCCGCAGCACGGATGCACCACGGCCTCGGCAAAACCCACCGCCACGGCGGCGTCCACCGCGTTGCCGCCGCGCTTGAGGATGTCCACGCCCACCATCGTGGCCAGGTGCTGCGCGCTGACCACCATGGCGTGCTTGGCCGTCACGGGCCTGGCCTTCTCCAGCGCGACGCGGGTGATGACCGGCTCGCGACCGGTCGAGTCGGGATTGACGTCCTGCGCCCAGGCCGGCGCGCCGGACGCGGCGAAGGTCAGTGCCAGAGCCAGCGCGGCTTGCCGCCAGCGCGGGATGTTGCGATCGGACATGGTTTCATCCTCCACGGTTATCGGATCGAGCATAGTCGCCGGCGCGCGTCGGCCACCAGCGGCGGGCCACCGGCAGGAAGGGCGGTGCGTCGGCGCGACGGCGGCGGCCTTCAGCCACCCCAGAAACCGGACAGCGGCGGCAGCAGCGAGCCGCCCTGCAACTGCACGCCATCGGGATGGTCGTGCTGCAGCCAGAACGGACCGTCCAGATCGACGAAGGCCGCCTCGCGCGCCAGCTCCAGCGCCGGGGCGATGCCCAGCGACGAGCACACCATGCAGCCGACCATCACCTTGAAACCCTCGCGGCGCGCGGCGCGCAACAGGTGCCACGCCTCGGTCAGGCCGCCGGTCTTGTCGAGCTTGATGTTGATCGCCTGGTAGCGCCCGCGCATGCGCGGCAGGTCGCGCGTCTCGTGGCAGGCTTCGTCCGCGCAGATCGGGATGCTGCCGGAGAAATCCAGCAGCGCATCGTCGGCGTCGGCCGGCAGCGGCTGTTCCAGCAGGTCGACGCCGGCGCGTGCCAGCGGCTGCTGCATGTCGCGCAGCAGCTCGATGCTCCAGCTCTCGTTGGGGTCGACGATGAGCCGGTCATGCGGTGCGGCACGGCGCACGGCGTCGATGCGTGCGGCGGGATCGTCGGCATCGACTTTGATCTTGATCAGCCCGGCGCCGGCGATGCGCGCGGCGGCCGCGCCCATGCGTTCGGGCGTGTCGATGCCGACGGTCAGCGCGGTCACCAGCGCGGCGCGTTGCGGACGCGCCAGGCGCAGCCAGACCGGCACGCCGCTCAGTTGCGATTCGAGGTCCCACAGCGCGGCGTCCAGCGCGTTGCGCGCGGCGCCGGCTGGCAGTTGCGCCTGCAGCTCGTCGCGGCCCATGCCGGCGACGAGTTGCGGGCGCAGTTGCTCCATCTGCTCGATCACCGACGCGACGGATTCGCCGTAGCGCGCGTAGGGCACCGCTTCGCCGCGTCCGCACTTGTCGCCCTGGCGCATGGCGACAGTGACCACGTCGGCGTTGTGCTTGACCCCGCGCGAGATGCGGAACGGCGCGGAGAGCGGGAAGCGGCGCTCCTGGATGTTCAGTTCGCGCAACATGCGAGCAGGTTGTCCACGATCGCTTCGACGCCCATGGTCACCGGGTCCTGGCAAGGCAGTTCGAGCAAGCCGCTGATCCGGCGGCAGGCGCTCGCGGCGTCGGCGGCGGAGAGGTGGGAGGTGTTCAGCGCCACGCCCACCGCCTTCACCGCCGGGTTGGTCAGCTGCGCGGCAACCAGGTTGGCCTGCAGGCAACGCTTGAGTTCCGGCAGCGGGTAATCGGGCAGGCCGCGCATGTGCTGCCGGGTGGGCTCGTGGCACAGCACCAGCGCGTCGGCTTGCGATCCGTGCAGCAGGCCCAGCGACACGCCGGCATAGGAGGGATGGAACAGCGAGCCCTGGCCTTCGATCAGGTCCCAGCCGCCGTCGAGGCGGGCCGGCGAAATCTTCTCGGCGGCGCCGGAGATGAAGTCGGCGACCACCGCGTCGATCGGGATGCCGGAGCCGGCCACCAGGATGCCGGTCTGTCCGGTCGCGCGGAAATCGGCGGCGAGTCCGCGTCGGCGCATGGAGCGCTCGATCGCCAGCGTGGTGTACATCTTGCCGACCGAGCAATCCGTGCCCACGGTGAGCAGGCGCCGGCCGGCGCGCGGGCGGCCGTTGCCGACCGGCAGGCCCGGCATCGGGTCGCGCGCATCGAACAGTTCGCGGCCGTGGCGTCGCGCCGCGGCGACGATGTCCGGGTTGTCGCGCAGCTTCTGGTGCAGTCCCGCGGCCACGTGCAGGCCGGCTTCCAGCGCGGCGATGGCATCGGCCACGATGTGCGACGACATCACGCCGCCGGCATTGGCCGCGCCGATCACCATGGTGTTGGCGCCGGCCTTGCGCGCTTCGCCGACACTCATCTCCGGCAGGCCCAGCGTCGGCTTGCAGTCGCCGCGCCGCAGCTGGCCCACGCACCAGTCCGGGCGCCAGTAGGCCAGGCCCCGGGCGGTCTTGATCGCCAGGTCGTCGTCGGCGCTGCCGAGGTACAGCAGGTAGGGCGGGCCCCAGTGACCGGGCTCGGCGGCGTTGCTTGGATCGGACATGGTGCGCGTACTCCCGCGGGCATCCGGTAGCCCGTCACGACACGGCGTCGAGCATAGTGATCGGCCACCGCGCGGCACCAATGAAAAGACCGACACCTGGCATAACTGCGGGTTGTGGAAACCGGTCGGCGGGAGTTGCCCGGCGGCACCGGCTGTGCTGCACTTCGAAGGCAGCACAGCCGCGGCCACAGGGTGAACTCTCGACATGCGTCTTCGCTACATCGAACTGTTCCATGCCGTGATGACCACCAACAGCCTCACCGGCGCGGCGAATCTGTTGAACATTTCGCAGCCGGCGGCCAGCAAGGCGCTGCAGCAGGCGGAGCACCAGCTCGGCTTCACCCTGTTCCATCGCGTGCGCGGGCGGCTGCATCCCACCGAGCAGGCGCTGCTGCTGCGTCCGCGCGTGGAAAAGATCATCCGCGACCTGCACGACCTGCAGCGGCTCACCGCGAATTTCGCGCGGCCCGAGAGCGAACCGCTGCGGGTGACCTGCACGCCCACCCTGGCGCAGTCGCTGGTGCCGGACGCGACCACCTTGCTGCGCAAGGCCTGGCCCGCCGCGACCGCGGAGCTGTCCACGCGGCACTCGGCCGAGATGTGCGAGTCGCTGACCTTGCGCGAAACCGACATCGGCCTCACCCTGCAGGACGCCAGCCACCCCGAGTTGCGCCAGGAGCCGCTGTGCCAGGGCCGCGTGATGGTGATCGCGCCGCCCGGTCGCTGGTCGCACGCGGAGCTGGCGCAGCCGCTGCCGGTGGCGGCGCTGGCCGGCGAGCCGATGATCGGCATCGCCGTGCAGGACGCGCTCGGCAGCCTGCTGCAAAGCCACCTGATGCACGTCGATCCGCCGCCGCAGATCTCGGTGTGGGTGCAGACCTATCAACTCGCTTGCGCGCTGGTGGCGCAAGGTGCCGGGCTGGCGCTGGTCGACCCCTTCACCGCCTCGCAGGGCGACGGCGGCGTGGTGCAGACGCGGCCGCTGGCGCTGGAGCTGGACGTGGTGTTGTATGCGGTCTACCGCCTGGACAGCCAGTTGAATCCCGTGCAGAAACACTTCATCGAGCTGGTGCGCAAGCTGGCCCGGCAGGTGCTCGAGCCGGGCTGACCGGGCGCGCAGCCACAACCTTCGGTTATGCCAGGTGCCGGTCTTTTCATTGGTGGCTGGCGCCGGCTTGTGACTATGCTCGATCCGACGTTGCGGAGCGTGCCTTCAGGCCCGGCCTGGATACGCTTGTTCTCGGGGACATCGCCAACGCCTTGCCGGTGCGGAAACGCCCGGATGCATCGCTTGACCGAAGTGGACCACGCAGTCGCCGGGGCAGGGGCGTTCCGGTGCCATCCTAACGTTGGGGGTCTCTGATGAACGAGCGTCTCGGCCGAATCATTCCCAGGCTGTTGTCCGTGTCGGTAGCGCTGGTGCTGGCCGGCACCGCCGCCGCGCAGGAGGCCGCGCCCGCCGCGCCGGCGGACGCGGCGCCGACCAGCCAGCAGAAGCAGAAGAAGGATGCCGTCAACCTGTCGCAGGTGATCGTGACCGGCACGCGCACCAGCGATCGCACGCAATCCAGTTCGCTGGTGCCGGTGGACGTGATCCCCGCGCAGGTGCTCAACGACTCCGGTGCGGTGAGCCTGGGCAACGCGCTGGACCTCGCCGTGCCCTCGTTGAATTTCCCGCTGGCCTCGATGTCCGACACCTTCGCCTTCGTGCGGCCGTTCCAGATGCGCGGCCTCAACAGCGACCAGGTGCTGATCCTGGTCGACGGCAAGCGCTGGCACTCCAGCGCGCTGATGCTGACCCTGGGCCAGGTCGGCCAGGGCTCGCAGGGCGTCAACATCAACACCATCCCGGTCGGCGCCATCGACCACATCGAGGTGCTGCGCGATGGCGCCTCGGCGCAGTACGGCTCCGACGCGCTGGCCGGCGTGATCAACATCATCCTGAAGAAGGGCGCCGAGGGCGGCGAGGTGCAGGGTGACTACGGCAAGTACTCGGCCGGCGACGGCGCCAGTTCCCGGCTGCAGAGCAACCTCGGCTTCGCGCTGGGCGACAAGGGCTGGATGCGCCTTTCCGCGCAGGTCGGCAAGCAGGACCCGACCAACCGCGCCGGGCTGGACAACCGCCCCGGCTTCACCGAGCTGGGCCGCAAGTTCCAGGTCGGCATCCCCAATTCCAACAACTACAACACCTTCCTCAACTGGCAATACGACTTCACGCCGAAGGTGAGCCTGTACGGCTACGGCCACTACGGCCGGCTGATGGCCGAGCCGATGGCGTTCTACCGCTACGGCACCAATGCGCCGGAGCCGAAGAACGACCTGATGCAGTACCTGTTCCCGGACGGCGACGGCTTCAACCCGGTCGAGCATGGCGTGTCGCGCGACAAGTCCTTCGTGACGGGCGTGCGCGGGCAGACCGAATCGGGCTGGGACTGGGACACCGCGGCCACCTGGGGCGCCAACCGCGTGTCCTACGGCACCTTCAACACGGTCAACTTCGCCTTCTGGAACGACTTCGGCTACACCCCGACCGACATCCATGACGGCACGCTGACCGCCTCGCAGGCCACCCTCGATTTCTCGATGGGCAAGTCGCTCAACGATTACTGGCACCTGGGCTTCGGCGCGCAGTACCTGCATCAGGGCTACAAGATCGTGGCCGGCGACCTCGCCTCGTACTACGTGGGCACCTCGGGCGTCACCGGCGGCGCGCAGGGCTTTGCCGGCTGGGGCCCGGAGGACGCCAGCAACAGCACGCGGCATTCGGTGGCCGAGTACGCGCAACTGGAAGGCAACATCACCGACCGGTTGAGCACTTCGATCGCGGCGCGCCACGAGGACTACTCCGACTTCGGTACCAACCTGTCCTATGCGTTGTCGGGTCGCTACGACTTCGACCACGGCTTCGCCCTGCGCGGCACCTATTCCACCGGCTTCCGCGCGCCGGGCCTGGGCCAGCAGCACGCCTCGGTGACCACCTCGGTGTCCTACCCCGCCGGCAACTCGCTGGGTCTGCCCGAGGGCATCTACCTGCGCGGCCTGGTGCCGCCGGACAACAAGACCGCGCAGCTGCTGGGCAGCGAGCCGCTGAAGCCGGAGACCACCCGCAGCATCACCGTCGGCGCGGTATGGGCGCCCACGCGCGCCTTCACCACCACGGTGGACCTGTACGACATCCGGCTGAAGAACCGCATCCTGATGTCGAGCTCGATGTCGCTGGTGACCCAGTCGGTCAAGGACTACCTGGCCGCCAACGGCGTGGTCAATTCCGAGTACGTGGCGCTGGCCTACTTCACCAACGCCGCCGAGATGCGCATCAAGGGCATCGGCGTGGTCACCAACTACATCAAGGAACTCGCCGACGGCGGCTCGTTCCAGACCACGGTCAACTGGTCGTACCACAAGAACAAAGTGACCAAGGTGCTGCCCAATCCCGCGGTGCTCGATGCGCTGGGCGACGTCGGCTTCCAGCGCATCACGCGCAGCCAGGCCAAGGGCCTGCTCGCCGACCAGATGCCGCGCTCCAAGTTCATCTGGACCAACACCTGGAAGACCGGCCACTGGGGCTTCGTCGGCACCGCGGTACGTTACGGCGGGGTCACCGAGTACAGTTCGACCAGCTACATCTACGACGATGTCTACCCGTCCCGGTGGATCTTCAACCTGGCCGCCAACTACTACCATGATCGCTGGACCTTCACCCTGGGCTCGGACAACGTGTTCGACACCTATCCGCAGAAGGCGCCGGACGGCAGCAACTTCCACGGGATCTTCCCGTACCCGAGCAGCTCGCCGTTCGGCTCCCAGGGTGCCTATGTGTACGGCAAGGTCGCGTATCGCTGGTGATGACCGTGCGCCGGGCGGCAGCTTGCCGCCCGGCGTCGACCACGTCGCATGGCGACGGCCGTGGCCGCGGAATCGCGCACACCGCCGCGATGCCTGATCCCGTCCACCTCCGGAATCGCTCTTGAACCAGTCGCCGATCTCAATCACCCCCGCCCGGCCGGCGACCGTGGAAACGGCCGCCACCATCCAGCCGCACATGCTGCGCGCGGTGGGGCGCTGGCAACTGGTCGGGCTGTCGGTCAACGACGTGATCGGCAGCGGCATCTACCTGCTGCCGGCGGCCGCCGCCGCACTGCTGGGGCCCGCCAGCCTGTGGGCCGTGCTGCTGGCCGGCATCGCGGTAAGCCTGCTGGTGCTGTGCTATGCGCAGGCCGCCAGCTATTTCGACCAGGCCGGCGGCAGCTATCTGTACGCGCGCGAGGCGTTCGGGCGCCTTGCCGGTTTCGAGGTGGGCTGGATGCTGCTGCTCACGCGCATCGCCAGCGCCGCCGCGCTCAGCAACGGGCTGGCCGACGCGGTCACGCATTTCTGGCCGGCGGCGGGGGACGGCAGCGTGCGCCTGCTGATCGTGGTCGGTTCGCTTTTGGCGCTGACCGGCATCAACGTGATCGGCGTGCGTGCCGCGGCGCGCACCGGGGTGACCCTGGCGATCGCCAAGTTCGTGCCGTTGGCGATGTTCGTGCTGGTCGGCGCGTTCTTCGTCGATCTCAGCCAGGCCTCGCCGCTGGCGGTGGGCGCCATCCCGATGGACGACTTGGCCAAGGGCGCGCTGCTGCTGCTGTTTGCCTATGCCGGTTTCGAGAACATGCCGGCCGCCGCCGCCGAATACCGCAACCCGCAGCGCGACGTGCCGTTCGCCATGCTCACCATGATCGCGATCGTCACCGCGACCTACGTGGCGGTGCAATGGGTGGCGCTGGGCACGCTGCCTGGCCTGGCAGAGTCCAGCACGCCGCTGGCCGATGCCTCGGCCCGCTTCGGCGGCATGTGGCTGGCGCTGGTGCTGACCGTGGGTGCGGCCGTCTCCATCCTCGGCACCAACAGCAACACGATCATGTTCGGACCGCGCTACCTGCTGGCGCTGGCCGACGACGGCGTCGGCCCGACCGCACTCACGCGCATTCATCCACGCTTCCGCACGCCGGCAGTGGCCATCGTCACGGTGGGCGCGCTGTCGGTGATCCTGGCGTTGTCCGGCTCGTTCGTGCAGCTGGCCCTGCTCTCCGTGGTGGCGCGGCTGTTCGGCTATCTCGCCACGGCAGTCGCGGTGCTGGTGCTGCGCAAGCGCCACGGCCAGCGCGAGGGCGCCATGCGCCTTCCCGGCGGGCCGCTGATCCCGCTCGCCGCGACGCTGCTGTCGCTGGGCCTGCTGGCCAGCGCCGGCGTCGCCAACCTGGTCGCCGCCACCGTGGCCTTGCTCGCCGGTGCACTGATCTACCGCTTCTGGCGCCGGCCGCGGCGCGAGGCAGGCTGATGGGCCGCCGCTCCTTCGCGATGGCACTGGGCTTGCTGGCCTGTCTGCCGGCATTCGGTCAGCAACGCGACCTGCGTGACTACGGCGTCGCGATCGGCGTGCTGCGGCCCGGCGCCTGGAACGCCATCACCGACGTGCCCGGCGTCGAAGTGGGCCAAAAGACGCTGATCCGCGGCGACGACGTGCGCACTGGCGTTACCGCGATCCTGCCGCACGCGGGCAATCTCTTCCAACTCAAGGTGCCGGCTGCGGTGTACGTGGGCAACGGCTTCGGCAAGCTCGCTGGCAGCACCCAGATCGAGGAGCTCGGCAATCTCGAGACGCCGATCGTGCTGACCAACACGCTGAGCGTGCCGGTGGCCGCCGCCGCGCTGATCGACCACGCGCTCGGCAATCCCGAGAACCGCGCGGTGCTGTCGGTCAATCCGGTGGTGGGGGAAACCAACGACGGCTATCTCAACGACATCCGCGGCCGTCACGTCGCCGAGGGTGATGTGCTGCAGGCAATCGCATCGGCGACCAGCGGCAAGGTCGCGCAGGGCAACGTTGGCGCCGGCACCGGCACCGTCGCGTTCGGTTTCAAGGGCGGCATCGGCACCTCCTCGCGCAAGCTGTCCGGGCGTCTGGGCGGCTATACCGTGGGCGTGCTGGTGCAGACAAACTTCGGCGGCGCCCTGACCGTGGCCGGCGTCCCGGTCGGCAAGCTGCTGCACAAGTACTACCTCAGCGGCGAATTGAACGAGTCGCCCGACGGCTCGTGCATGATCGTGGTGGCCACCGATGCCCCGCTGGATGCGCGCAGCCTGAAACGGCTGGCGAAACGCGCGATCCTCGGCCTCGCCCGCAGCGGCGGCATCGCCTCCAACGGCAGCGGCGACTACGTGATCGCTTTCTCCACCTACGTGGCGAACCTCGTGCCGTACGCCGCCGGGCAGCCCGTGCGTCAGGTTGCCGTGCTGCGCGACGACGCCATGTCGCCGCTGTTCATGGCCGCCATCGAGGCGACCGAAGAAGCCATCATCAACTCCCTGTTCCACGCCGGCGACATGCGCGGCTGGCAAGGCCACCAGGTGCAAGCACTGCCTGTCGACCACGTACTGCGCCTGCTGCAGCGGCGCGGCTATCCGCTCTCGCACCCCGCTCCGGCGCCGACCGACGCGCATCCGCGCTGACCGGCAGCGGTTGTACCGCTATCATGGGCGTTCCCTGGGTATGTCCGCGGCGACAGAGCACACCATGCTCCTGATGATCGACAACTACGACAGCTTCACCTTCAACCTCGTGCAGTACCTGGGCGAGCTGGGGCAGGAGGTGAGGGTGGTGCGCAACGATGCGGTGGATGTCGCCGGCATCCGTGCGCTGAAGCCTTCGCACATCATGATCTCGCCGGGGCCGGGCACGCCGGACGATGCAGGGGTGTCGCTGGACGTGCTGCGCGAGCTGGCCGGCGAGATTCCGGTGTTCGGCGTGTGCCTGGGGCACCAGGCGATCGGTCAGGCGTTCGGCGGCAAGGTGATCCGCGCGAAGCGAATCATGCACGGCAAGACCTCGCCGGTGCTCCATCGCGGGCAGGGCGTGTTTGCCGGCCTGCCGAATCCGTTCGAGGCCACGCGCTACCACTCGCTGGTGGTGGAGCAGGCATCGTTGCCGGATTGTCTGGAAGTCACCGCGTGGACGGAGAACGCGGACGGCACGATCGACGAGATCATGGGCCTGCGCCACAAGACGCTGCCGGTGGAAGGCGTGCAGTTCCATCCCGAATCGATCCTCACCCGGCACGGCCACGACCTGCTGGCCAACTTCCTCGGCCTGCCGCGGCGGAAGCTGGCGGCATGAGCGCGGTCAGCATCACGCCGCAGGAAGCCCTGCAACGCACGATCGAGCACCGCGAGATCTTCCACGACGAGATGATCGCGTTGATGCGCCAGATCATGCGCGGCGAGGTGAGCCCGCTGATGACCGCGGCGATCATCACCGGCCTGCGCGTGAAGAAGGAGACCGTGGGGGAGATCACCGGCGCGGCGCGGGTGATGCGCGAGCTGGCCGCGCCGGTGCCGGTGGAAGGCGACGATGCGCACCTGCTCGACATCGTCGGCACCGGCGGCGACGGCGCGTGCAGCTTCAACATTTCCACCGCGTCGATGTTCGTGGCCGCGGCCGCCGGCGCGCGCATCGCCAAGCATGGCGGGCGCAGCGTGTCGTCGAAATCGGGCAGTGCCGACGTGCTGGAGGCGCTGGGCGCGTCGATCGACCTTGCACCGGAGCAGGTCGCCGCGTGCCTGACCGAAACCGGCATCGGCTTCATGTTTGCGCCCAACCACCACCCGGCGATGAAGGTGGTGGCGCCGGTGCGGCGCGAGATGGGCGTGCGCACGCTGTTCAACATCCTTGGTCCGCTGACCAATCCGGCCGGCGCGCCGAACATCCTGATGGGCGTGTTTCATCCGGACCTGGTCGGCATCCAGATCCGCGTGCTGCAGGCGCTGGGCGCGCGCCGCGCGCTGGTGGTGTGGGGCCGCGACGGCATGGACGAGATTTCGCTGGGCGCGACCACCATGGTCGGCGAGCTGCGCGACGGCGTGGTGCGCGAGTACGAGGTGGAACCGGAGGATTTCGGCCTGGCGATGGCCTCCAGCCGCAACCTGCGGGTGGAGGACGCGGGCGAATCGAAGGCGATGCTGCTGGACGCATTGCGAGGCGAGCCCGGCGTGCCGCACGACATCGTGTGCCTCAATGCCGGCGCGGCCTTGTATGCTGCCGGCGTGGTCGATGACATCGGCACCGGCATCGAACGGGCGCGGGCGGTGATCGCCAGCGGCGCCGCGCATGCAAAAATGCAGGCCTTCGTGGCCGCCACGCGGCGCCTGGCGGGCGTGCGGTAGATGTCGCGACCGGTGACGCCGTGCGCCACGGCCGATTAGGATGCAGTCGTCCCCCCACCCCGAGCGAGATGCCATGACCGACATTCTCAATCGCATACTTGCGCGCAAGGCCGAAGAGGTCGCCGAACGCCGCAGCAAGGTTCCGCTGGCCGAGCTGACCGCGCGCATCGCCGACCTGCCGGATACCCGCGGCTTCGCCGCGGCGATCGAGGCAAAGATCGAGGCCGGCTTGCCTGCGGTGATCGCCGAGGTGAAGAAGGCCAGCCCCAGCAAGGGCGTGATCCGCGCGGATTTCGATCCCGCCGCGATCGCGCGCAGCTACGAGAAGGCCGGCGCGGCCTGCCTGTCGGTGCTCACCGACGCGGATTTCTTCCAGGGCAGCGAGGCGTTCCTGCAGCAGGCGCGCAAGGCCTGCTCGCTGCCGCTGCTGCGCAAGGACTTCATCATCGATCCCTACCAGGTGCACGAGGCGCGCGCGATCGGCGCCGACTGCATCCTGCTGATCGTCTCCGCGCTCGACGACGACGAGCTGCTGCCGCTGGCGCTGCTCGCCGCCGAACTCGACCTGGACGTGCTGTGCGAAGTGCACGACGAGGAGGAGATGGAGCGCGCGCTGGCGCTGCCGGTGCCGCTGATCGGCGTCAACAACCGCAACCTGCGCAATTTCGAGACGGCGCTGGAAACCTCGCTGGCGCTGCAGGCGCTGATCGAGTACGACCGCGTGCTGGTGGCCGAATCCGGCATCCACACGCCCGAGGACGTGGCGCGCCTGCGTGAGGGCGGCGTGCAGGCGTTTCTGGTCGGCGAGGCCTTCATGCGTGCCGAGGACCCGGGCCGCGAACTGCGACGGTTGTTCGCCAACGCATGAGCGCCCCCGTCGAACCTGCCATCGCCGCGCCCGGGGATGATGCGGCGGCCGCGCCGTGCGGAAACACGCCGCGCGTGGTGTTGTTCGATTTCGACGGCGTGCTGATCCGCGGCGATTCCTTCGCGCTGTTCGTGCGCAGCCGCTATGCCGGCTCCGCATGGCGCAAGGGCGTTGCCTTGCTGGCCTCGCCCCTGCTGCTGCTGAGCTGGCCGCTGTCGCGCCGCCTGCCGCTGTACCTGCTGGTGCGGATCGCCTTGCTCGGCCTGCGCGAGCCGCGTTACCGGGTGGCCGCCGATGCCTTCGCTGCCGTGCTGGCGCGACGTCCGAAACAATTTTGCCGCGATGGTTTGAACCGGTTGCGGCGGCATCAGGCGCAAGGCGACCGGGTGATCGTGGTGACCGGCTGCGAAGAGACGTTGGCCAGCGGCATCCTGCGCGAGCTCGGCCTGACCGGCGTGGAAGTCGTCGCCTCGCGACTGCGCCCCGGCTGGCTGGGCCTGCGCCCGCGTCGACACAACGTGGGCCGGCGCAAGGTGCAGTCGCTGGCCGAGCACGGCGTCGCCGCCTGGCAGGTGGCCTACGGCGATTCGATGCACGACGTGGCGATGCTCAAGCAGGCTGCCGAGGCGGTGCTGGTCAACGGCACGCCCAAGTTGTGCAAGAGGGTGGAGAAGGCGCTGGGCCGCACGCTGACCCGCGTCGAGTGGTTCTGAACGTTCGGGAATCGGGAATCGGCAACGGCGAGGTAGGGCGGGCACTGCCCGCCGCTCTCCGTTTCACGAGGCAAGAGCCGGCGGGCGGTGCCCGCCCTACCCACGCAGCAGCTGCACCAGGCTGATCGCCACGATCAGGCTGCCCACCGCAGCCATCACCGCGCGCTCGGGCAGGTGGCGCACCAGCCAGGCGGCAAACGGCGCGGCCAGCACGCCCCCGGTGAGCAGGCCCAGCACGATCGGCCAATGTCCGATGCCGACGTGCCACGCCAGGGTGACGGAGATCGACGCGGTCACCACGAACTCCGCCGCGTTGACCGAGCCGATCGTGCTGCGCACGCCGCCGCCGCGCGCCATCAGGGTACTGGTGGCCAGCGGCCCCCAGCCGCCGCCACCGATCGCGTCGAGCAGGCCGGCGAAGAGGCCCAGCACGCCGGGATGCTGCACCCGGTGCCGGCTCAGCCGCTTGCCGAACGCGCGCAGCAGCACCATCGTGCCGAGGATCAGCAGGTAGGCGTTGATGAACGGACGGATCGTCTCGCCGGGCACGCTGGCCAGAAAGGTGGCGCCGAGCACGCCGCCGATCGCTCCGGGTATCGCCAGCTGCCAGAACAGCGGCCAGCGCACGTTGCCGAACCAGGCGTGCGAGGCGCCGGAGGCGCAGGTGGTGGCGATCTCGGCGGTGTGCACGGTGGCGCTGGCCACCGCCGGCGGCAGCCCCAGCGCCAGCAGGATCGCGTTGGACACCAGCCCGTAGGCCATGCCCAGCGCACCGTCCACCACCTGGGCGAGCAGGCCGACGCCGACGAAGAGGAAGAACTGTGCGAAGTCCAAGCGCCGTCTCGCAGCCGGGGCGGGGCACCATGCTTGACCGGCAGCCGTAAAAAACCGGTTCAGGCGAACCGGGGCGGCGCCGGCGCGGCTTGATCAGCGGGTGCCGCGGATCACGATGGTCTTGCCGGAGACGTCGATCATGCGCTGCTCCTCGAGCTGCTTGAGCACGCGCCCGACCATCTCGCGCGAGCAGCCCACGATGCGGCTCACTTCCTGGCGCGAGATGCGGATCTGCGTGCCGTCAGGGTGGGTCATCGCATCGGGCTCCTCGCACAGGTCGAGCAGGGTGCGCGAGATGCGGTTGGTGACGTCCATGAACGCCATGCGGCTGACCTGGCGCGAGGTGCGCAGCAGGCGATTGGTCAGTTGCGCCCCGATCGCGAACAGGATCTTGGGGCATTCCTCGCGCAGCGGGCCCTCCATCAGCTGGAACAGCCGCTCGTAGCTGACTTCCGCCATCTCGCACGGCGTGCGCGAGCGCACCACCGATTCGCGCTGGGCCTGCTCCACGAACAGGCCCATCTCGCCGATGAACTGGCCGCGGCTGATGTAGGCGAGGATCAGTTCGCGACCCTGCTCGTCCTCGGTGCAGACCGCCAGCGAGCCCTCGACCACGTAATAGAGCGTGTTGGCCGGATCGCCAGGGCGGATGATCGCGGTCTTGCCGGGGTAGCGGCGGCGGTGGCACAGCGCCAGGAAACGCTCCATCGAGGCGGGGTCGGGGGCGAAGCCCAACGGGGCCTGCGAGCGCTCGAAGGCCTGTTGCAACTGGTATTTCAGATGTGGGGCCACGTCGACTCCTCAGTCAGGCAAGGTTCTGCGGCGCTTGTCGCCACCGCGGCAAGCGTGACCACAATCACGTCAGCTTGCCCCGCATTATGGCAAACATGCCCGCTGGCTGCAGGTTCATTTCCTGACGCGTTTGCCGCATACTTCGCGGTCTTTCGACAGCGGCAGCGTCGAAAGCATGCCACCAACCAAGGGTCGCAGGCGCTGGCCTGTGCTTCATACCAATCGCGGGGACCCTTGTCGCTAACCCGCCTCTACAGCCGGCCGTCACGGTCATGGAGAGTCGCTCGTGGTCAAACCGCTCCCCCGTCTTCGCCTGCAGGGTTTCAACAACCTGACCAAGGCGCTGAGTTTCAACATCTACGACATCTGCTACGCGGTGTCCGAAGAGCAGCGCCAGCGCTACATCGAGTACATCGACGAGCAGTACGACGCCGACCGGCTGACCCAGATCCTCACCGACGTGGCCGAGATCATCGGCGCCAACATCCTCAACATCGCGCGCCAGGACTACGACCCGCAGGGCGCGTCGGTGACCATCCTCATTTCCGAGGAACCGGTGGTGGAGAAGCTGGGCCGCGATTCGATCGCCGGCGCGGTGGTGGCGCACATGGACAAGAGCCACATCACCGTCCATACCTATCCGGAAACGCATCCGCACAACGGCATCGCCACCTTCCGCGCGGACATCGACGTCGCCACTTGCGGCGTGATTTCGCCGCTGAAGGCGTTGAACTACCTGATCGACAGCTTCGAGTCGGACATCGTGGTGTGCGACTACCGCGTGCGCGGCTTCACCCGCGACGTGAAGGGCAAGAAGCACTTCATCGACCACAAGATCAACTCGGTGCAGGACTACCTGGCGCGGCACATCCGGCAGAAGTACGAGATGTTCGACGTCAACGTGTACCAGGAGAACATGTTCCACACGAAGATGCACATCAAGGACTTCGACCTGGACACCTACCTGTTCGAGTCGCACGCCGACGACCTGTCGTTCAAGGAGCGCCAGCGGATCGAGTCGCTGCTGCGGCGCGAAATCGAGGAGCTGTTCCACGGCCGCAACCTGATGTGAACCAGAAAAAAACCCGCCGAGAGGCGGGTTTTTTTTCATCGGTCGATGCCGCTCAGACCTGTTCCAGCCAACCCCACTTGTCGTGGGTGCGTCCGTCGAACAGGCCGAAGAACAGCTCCTGCAGGCGCAGCGTGACGCGGCCGGCCTTGCCGGCGCCGACCTGTTTGCCGTCGACCGAGCGGATCGGGGTGATCTCCGCGGCGGTGCCGCACATCAGCACCTCGTCGGCCAGGTACAGGTACTCGCGCGGGATGTCGCGTTCGACCACCTCGATGCCGTCCTCGCGGGCCAGCGTCTTCAGCGTGTCGCGGGTGATGCCGGCGAGGATCGAGGCGCTGGCCGGGGTGGTGTGCAGCACGCCGTCGAAGACCAGGAACAGGTTCTCGCCGGCGCCCTCGCTGAGCAGGCCGCTGGCGGACAGCGCGATGCCTTCGCCGAAACCGAGCCGGCGCGCCTCGCGCGCGATCAGCTGGCCGGAAAGATAATTGCCGCCGGCCTTGGCGCCGGCCGGGATGGTGTTGGGCGCAAAGCGCTGCCAGCTCGACACGCAGGCGTCGATGCCGTTCTGCAGTGCCTCCGGCCCGAGGTACGGGCCCATCGGCCACGCGGCCACGGCCATGTCGATCGGCGTTTCGGCCGACAGGCCGAAGCCGCCCAGGCCGCGGTACGCCACCGGGCGCAGGTACGACGCGCCGAGGCCGTTCCTGCGGATTACCTCGCGGCAGGCTGCGGCCAGCTCCTCGAACGAGTACGGCAGCTGCATGTCGTAGATCTTGGCCGACAGGAACAGCCGGTTCAGGTGGTCGGTGAGGCGGAAGATCGCCGCGCCGTCGGGCGTGGCGTAACTGCGGATGCCTTCGAACACCGACGAACCGTAATGCAGCGCGTGCGACATCACGTGGGTGGTGGCCTCGGCCCACGGCTTGATGTGGCCGTTCTGCCAGATCCATTCGGGGTACTGCTGCGCCATGTTCGGTTCTCCCTGAAGACTGCACATGATAGCGCGTCGCTGCGGGGGCGGCGTTTACGGCGCGTTGCGCAGCCACAGGCAGCCGGCCCGGCGCACGATGTCGAAACGCCACGTGGAACCCGCGCCGTCGGCGCCGGCGGTGTGCAGCACCAGTTGATCCGGCGCGGCGGTTGCCGCCGGAGCAGGGTCACCGGCGAGGGGCGGCCCGTTGTCCGGCAGCGCGGCGACGGATGCCGCGTGAGCGGGCAGGTCGACCTGCAGCAGCGGTTGTTCCATCAGCGTGGTCAGCGCGCGGATGTCGGCAATCGCCGCACCGCGGCCATAGCCGTCCCACAGGATCAGCCCACCCATGCGCACGCTGTCGCGCCGCGCGAATGCGTCGATCACGCTTTGGCGCAGTTCGTCGATGCTGGCCGCGCACAACACCGGAGGCGGTCCGCCCGGTGCGGGCGTGTTCGTGGATGGCGGCGCGGGGTTGACCGGCGTCGCGCGCAGCGCGGCACAGGGCTGGTCGGTGAACACCGCGCCCCCGTTGGCGCCGATGCAACGATGGATCGGCGTCTGTGCCGCAGCGGGGGCGGCGCACGCAAGCAAGGCCAGGCTGAGCAGGGCGACCAGGCGCAACATCCGGGCAGCATACGTCAGCCGGGATTCGGGATACGCGAAAGCCGGCGCGTCTGCTTTTGCGAATCCGGAATTCCGAATCCCCGATCCCGGCCTACAACTGCTGCAACACCGCCTGCGTGGCGCGGGCGCGGTTGAGCGTGTAGAAATGCAGCCCCGGCGCGCCCCCGTCGAGCAGGCGCCGGCACAGTTGCGCCACCACTTCGGCGCCGAGCGCGCGCACCGCGTCCGCGTCGTCGCCGTGGGCCTGCATGCGCTTGGCGATCCAGCGCGGGATTTCCGCGCCGCACATTTCCGAGAAGCGCTTGAGCTGGCTGTAGTTGGAGATCGGCATGATGCCCGGCACGATCGGCACGTTCACGCCAAGTCGGCGCACGTCGTCGACGAAGCGGAAATACGCATCGGGGTTGAAGAAATACTGGGTGATCGCGCCGTTGGCGCCGGCGTCGATCTTCGCCTTGAAGTGCGTGAGGTCGCGCAGCGCGTCGTCGGCCTGCGGATGCGTCTCCGGGTAGGCCGCCACCTCGATGTGGAAATGGTCGCCGCAGTGGCGGCGGATGAACGCCACCAGTTCGGCGGCATAGCGGAAGTCGCCCGCCGTGGCCATGCCCGAGGGCATGTCGCCGCGCAAGGCCACGATGCGTCGGTAGCCCGCCGCACGGTAGCCGTCGAGCAGCGCGGCGATTTCCGCCCGGGTGCCGCCCATGCACGACAGGTGCGGCGCCACGTTGAGCCCGTGCTGCGTGTGCAGCCTCGCCACCGTATCGCCGGTGTAACTCAGCGTGGAACCGCCCGCGCCGAAGGTGACCGAGGCATATTCGGGCTGGTGTGCCTTCAGCGCCTGCGCCGCGCGGTCGAGCTGCGCGCGCTGGTCGTCGGTCTTGGGCGGAAAGAATTCGAAGCTGATCGACGTCATCGCGAAGGTTCCGGAGCCACGGTGTCCGGCAGTATATATCTTCGATTCGCGATGAAGCGATATATGGCGGCCGGACTCAGCTTGCGGGCGGCCCGTTCGGCGTGGCTGCCGGCGGCACCGGCGCCTCGCTGGGGCCGTGGTGGCGCCCGGTGCGCTGGGTGGCGATGCGCCACGCGCTGGACAGCCCCGGCAGCGGGTCGTCGAAGCGGAACGTGTGGAAATGCGCGCGCGACCACTGCCGCAGGATCGTCGGCCACGGCGTGCGCGCCCCGCGCGGCTGCCCGCGCACGGCGTTGATGTCGCGCTGCAGGTTCACGCAACCGGCGCCGACCACGTAATCCGGCGACGCCACGTCGACCGGCAGGCCCAGCGCATCCTGCCATGCCATCTCGCAGACGTTGACGCCGCAGCGCGCGGCGAACTCCACGTAGGTCCAGGCGCGCGTATTCACCTCGAGGATGCGGAACTGCCCGTCGCGGGCGTCGCGCTTGAACTCCGCACTGAAGATGCCGCGGTAATCCACCCTGGCCAGCAATGCGGTCAGGTTGGTCGCCGCCGGTTCGACCTCGGCCAGCGGGATGCTCTCGCAGTACGAGCTGTTGCCGAAGTCGGCCGGATGGATGCGAAAGCGGCGCCGCGCGAACAGGCCGGTGAAACGCCCTTGCGCGTCGCGGAAGCCGTCCACGAAATAATGGTCGGCCGCGGTGCCGGGCACGTACTCCTGCGCCATCAACCGGAAGCCCAGGCCGTGCAGGCGCTGCCAGGTTTCCAGCAGCTCCTCGCGGCTGTGCACCCATACGCCCTTGATGCCCAGCACATCGCTGAACTTCTGCGAATTGACCGGCTTGATGAAGACACGGTCGAGCCGCTCGAACGGCATCGCCGCGATGTCCGCCGCGCTGTCGATGCGATAAGTCGGCGGATGCGGCATGCCGGTCTCTTGCAGCAGCGCGGCAAAGCGCGACTTGTCCTGCAGCAGCTCCTGCGTCTGCCGCGAGCAGGTGCTGGTGCGGAAGCGCTGGCCCAGCTCGCTCTGCGGCAGGTCGGCCAGCCACAGCGCGGCGTCGTCGGCGCCGGCGATCAGCACCGCCTCGTCCAGCGGCAACTCGCGCAGGTGCTCCAGCGCCTGCGGACCGGGCACGCCATCCCACGCCGTCGGTCCGGGCGTGGGCCGGAACCAGCGCGAGCGCGTCACCTGGTCGCCCGCGCGGCAGGCCACATAGGTCGGGATGCCGGCCAGCGTCAGGCAACGCAGAATGCCCAACGCGGTGGGGCCGCAGCCCATCACGATCGCCGGCACGTGCCGTTCGTCCCGCTTGCCCATGGATGTTTCCCCAAGATCGCCGCATGCGTGCGTTCGACGCCGCGCCTGTCCGGCCATGCTAGCACCCGCGAAGGGCGGCCGGCCGCCGCGCGTGGCGGTTCAGCGGCGGCGACGGCGCCACCACGCGCGCAGCCGCGAACTGCGCAGGCGGCTCTTCGCGCGCAGCCAGTGCATCGGCACGGAATCGCCCACGCGCACTTCGACCAGAGTCACGCCGGGCGCGTCGATCGCCGCGGCCAGGATGGCCTGCGCGTCGCCTTGCAGGCGCACGTGCGTCGCACCGACGGCGTCGGCCAGGGCGGCGACGTCGACGCCGTCGAACTCGGTGCCGTACGCGTGGCCCGAGCCGGCCAGTTGCTGCATGCGGATCAGACCGTAGGCGCCGTCGACGAACACGATCACGGTCAGCCGCAGCCGCTCGCGCACCGCGGTGAGCAGCTCCAGTCCGGACATCGCCAGGCCGCCATCGCCGATCAGCGCCACCACCGGTCGCGCCGGATCGGCCAGGCAGGCGCCGATCGCGGCGCCGATGCCGAAGCCCATCGACTGCAGGTTGGTCGGCACGATCAGGCCGCGCGGGCAAAGCACCGGAAAGTGGCGGCGCGCCAGGCCCTGGTGCTGGCCCGAATCGGTGAGCAGGCAGCCATGCCGCGGCAGTGCCTGGCGCAGCGCGGCGAAGAACGCCTGCGGCTGCCCGTCGTCCACGCCGTGGATGCGCGGTTCGACCCGCCGCCGGTCGCGCTCGTCGTCGGCGCGCCGACGCCAGCCGGCGATCTCGTCGTGACTGAAGCCGGCATGGCCCGGCCTCGTTTCCAGCCGTTGCAGCAGGGCGGCCAGGAAGATCGTCGCGTCCGCGCACACTGCGTGGCGCGCGGGATAGTTGGCGCCCAGCACGGCCGCGCTGGCATCGACGTGGATGAGCTTCTCCGGCGGGATGCGCAGCTCGAAGCCGCGGCTGCCGTTGTGGGAGAACTTGCAGCCGATCGCCAGCACCACGTCGCTCGCCTCGACCAACGCGTTGAGCGTGCCGCACTCGTTGCCGGCGAAGGCGAAACCCAGCGACAACGGGTGATCTTCGGCCACCACGCCGCGCCCCGAGGTGGTGGTGACCACCGCGGCGGACAGCGTTTCGGCCAGCTGCGTGGCCAAACCGGCGGCGGCGTTGCAGCCCTGGCCGAGCAGCAACATGCCGCGGCCGGCCCGTTGCAGGGTGGCCAGCACGGCGTCGAGCGCGGCCTCGTCGAGCGGTGGCGGCGACGGTGGCGCGATATCTGCCAACGGCGCCGATTCGCGCAACGCATCGCGGGCGAACTGCACCAGCACCGGGCCGGGTTCGCCGGCGCCGGCCAGGGCGTGCGCCGCGAGCAACGCGGGGGCGATCCCGGCGGCATGGTCGACGTGGTACTGGCCCTTGCTCAGCGGGCCGGCGATCGCCGCCTGATCCAGCGCCTGCAGCTGGAACTGCCGTCCGGGCGAGCGCGCCGGCTGCATGGTGAGGTGCAGCAGCGCGGCCGAATCCAGCGTCGCCTCGGCCAGCCCGGTCAACGCCCAGGTGAAGCCCGGGCCGGGAATGGTGAGCAGGGCGGCGAGGCGCCCCGAGGCGCGGTAGTAGCCGTTGGCCATCATCGCCGCCGACAATTCGTGGGTGGCCACGACGCTGCGCAGCGGCGCGCGGCGCAGCGCCTCGTACAAGCCCGTGGTCTGCGTGCCGGGCAGGCCGAACACGCAGTCGATGCCGGCGCGCGTCAGCGTGGCGCAGACCAGTTCGGCGCCGGAAATCCCGGGCTTGCTCATCCGACTGCGTCGGTGGAGCGGCGCAGCGCGCGGCGCACGCCGCGGCGGGCGCGCTGCGGCAGCGTGGCCGCCCAGTCGCCGAGGCTGAAGCGGATGTCGTCGGCGCGCGAGACCTCCAGGCAAAGCGACAGCTCGCCGCCCATCTGCGACTTGAACGCCGTGACCGGATTGAGTTCGGCGTCGGTCAGGTCGTTGGCGCGGTAGCCCGCGGCGGCCAGGTGTTCCAGCGCCCGCCAACGCAGAAACGCCGACGCGCCCAGGCTCAGCAGTGCAGCTTCGGCTCCGGCGCAGACGGTGTGGCTGACCGGATGCGGTCCGGTCAGCACCAGCTGGCTGGCGGCGACGCGGCCGTCCGGCATTCGCGCGTGGTAGAGCCGGCCCAGGTTGCGCTCGCGCAGGGTTTCCACGAAGCGGCGGAATGCCTCGCGCGGCAGGTACAGCGGCGCACCCTTGCGCTCGTGGGTCTGCAGATGCAGATGGTGGAAGGCGTCGAAGTCGTCGTCCATGCTCAGTTGCAGGCCTTGCTCGGTGCAGCGACCGATCAGCCGGCGATGATTCTTGTCCACCCGCGACCATGCGCTGGCGAGGTCGCCGATATCGACCACGTAGGTGTAGGTCGGCTGCACGCTCCAGCCGCGCGACTGGAAGGTGCGCAGGTCGGTGCAGGTGGAGCGGCTCTTGAAGCGCAGCCGCCCCAGCGGCAGGCGCGCGAGCGCGTGCTCCAGCGCAGCCATGGTCTGCAGCTGGCGCGAGGTGGCGGTGGCCGGGCAACTGCAGGCATGCGGCACCAGCACGAGGCCGTTGTAATAGAGCAGCCGCCGCGGCGACACGTAGGCGCCGCGGCGGTCGCGGCATTCGAACAGCGCGATGCCGCCGACGATGTGGTCGTCGCGCTCCGCGGCGAGCACGCGGAAGCGGCCGCCGGTGGCGACGCACAGCGCGTCGAGGTACTCGGGCAGCGAATACACGCTGCCGTCCGGGGAGGCCGTGACTGCGGCGACCCAGCGCGGGTAATCCGCGGGATCGAGTATGCGGGTTGTCGGCAGCGTGGCCATCGTCGCGCATCCTTTTCGCTGGAGAGCGTCAGCGCGGCGCCTGTCGAGGGCGCCGTTCCACCGGTGGTGACCCCCGCGAACCTTCCCGCGGATATCCGGAGCCCCGCCGGTGCGACATCCTAGGCCACGGCACGGCTTGTGCGCAAAGACCGCGGGCTGCGACGGGCGGGCAGGCGACGGTTCGGAAACCCCGCAAGGCGCTGCACCGGTTCGTTTCGGATCTCGGCTATTTTCCGGAGTAAGCCGGGCCACGCAATACCACCCCCGGCAGCGCGTCCGTCATCTTGCCGCCAGCGATCACCGGGACCCCGTTGACCAGCACATATTGCATCCCGACCGACAGCCGGTTCGGATCGGTGAAAGTGGCGACATCGCGGATCGTGTCCGGGTCGAACACGACGATGTCTGCCCACATGCCCTGCTTGAGCACGCCACGATCCGTCAGATGCTCACGCTGGGCCGCCAATGCGCTGAACTTGCGGATGGCGTCCGGAAGCGCGAGCAGCTTCTGCTCACGCGCGTACCTGGCGAGAATGCGTGGAAAGGTGCCGTAGGCGCGCGGGTGCGGACGATCCTTGCCGAGCAGGCCATCCGGCGACGTTCCCTCATAGTCCGTGTCGATCGAAACCCAAGGTTGCTTCAGCGCCAGCTCGACATCGGACTCCTGCATGCCGAACACCACCGAACTGGTGGCGGCGTTGTCCTTGATCAGGAAGTCGCAGATCGTGTCGATCGGGTCCTCGTGCCACTCCGCCGCAATCTCGCTGACCCGCTTGCCGACGTACTTCTGCAAAGCCTTGTCGGTGACACTGCCGATCATGATGCCGTGTGCCTGCCCGATGGCCGCGAGCCACTCGTTGTCCCAGGTATCGCTGGGAGTGAGCATGTCCTTGCGGATGCGTGCGCGGGTAGCCGGATTCCTCAGGCGTTCGATCAGCTTCAGCTTGCCGCCGTCATGGGCCCAAGGCGGGATGAAGGCCGACAGATCGTTCTGCCACGCGGTATAGGCGTAGGTGTCCGCCGCCACGTCGATGCCGCTGGCACGAGCCGCGTCGATGCGCGCGATCACCTGCGCCATCCTGCCCTTGAGGTTGCCGGTGGCCTTGAGATGGAAAATCTCCACCGGAATATCCGCCTCGCGGCCGATCCGGAAGGTTTCGTCCAGCGCCGCCATCTCGGCATCGCCCTCGTTGCGCATGTGGGTCGCGTAGATGCCGCCATGGCGTGCGGCAACCTTCGCCAGGGCGATCAACTCGTCGGTTCCGGCGTAAGGCGCCGGCGTGTACTCCAGTGCGGTGGACAGCCCCAGCGCACCCTGCTTCATCGCGTCCGCAACCAGTGTCTGCATCTTCTTCAACTCGTCCGGCGTGGGTGCGCGATTCTCGTAGCCCATGACCATCTCGCGCACTGAAGTGGCGCCCACGTACGTGCCGACGTTGATGCCCATGCCTTGCTTTTGCAGGCGCGCGAAATATTGTTCGAGCGTGCGCCAGTCCGGTGTTATCCCGTAATGCGCGTAAGTCGCCTGGCGCTGCTCGATCATCCCGGCGTCGAGCGGCGCCACCGATTCGCCTTCTCCGGTGATCTCGGTGGTGATGCCCTGGAAGATCTTCGACGGCACATGCGGATCGACCAGCAGGGTGATTTCCGATTGACCGAGCATGTCGATGAATCCCGGCGCCACAACCAGGCCGTGGGCGTCTATCACCCGCCTGGCGTGCGCGTCGGCGAGGTTGCCGATCGCGGCGATGCGACCGTCCTTCACGGAGATATCGGCCGCGTACCAGGGCGAACCCGTGCCGTCGATGATGTGACCGTTGCGGATGATCGTGTCGTACTCGACGCCGGCAGCCGGAGATGGCATCGCTGCCAACAGTCCGATGGCCGCGACAATCCACATGCCGGCGGTGCGAATGAAGATGGGCATGAACCCTCCCGTCAAATGGCCATCTGTCGGCGAGACGTTGCCCGCCATCAGGCCGGTAGCGAAAGGCCCCGGCTGACGCCAGGGCGTTCATCCGGTGCGGCCATCGACCGCTCGACTAGAAATCCTGCGTGAAGCTGATGCCGAACGTGCGCGGCCGGCTGAAACCCGTGTACACCTGTCCATTCGGGTATTCCGGCACCACGCCGTGCGCACCGCAAACCGTTACCGCACACTCGGAGAACTTGTACAGCGCGGCGCGCTTGTCGAACGCGTTGTTGATGTAGACACTCGCCGACCAGTTGCTCCCCTGGAGACCGGCGGACAGGTCCACCGAATTGTAGGCGGGCAGGCCGCCGTAGAGGCTGCGTTCGAGCAGGAGCAGATTCGTCGTGCGGTTCCCCACATGCGTCAATGCGCCCTGGACGAAGCCGCTCTTGCTGCCGACATCAAAGGTGTAACGCGCGATGAGGTTGCCCTTGAACCGTGGCGTGATGGGCAGGCGGGTGCCCGTGGGCGCCAGCGGCCCGTCCACCGTGTCGCCGGTTTGCGTGTTGATCGAGCCGGCGGGACAGTCGGTGACGGGGCGGTTGTCGTTGTCGGTGAAGCCGCAGTAGTTGGCGGTCAACTTGGCGTCATACAAGGCGAAGCCGGCGCTCAGCTGCAGGTTGTAGGTCGCCTGCCAGTTCAGCTGCGACTCCAGTCCGTCGATGCGGGCCGAATTGGCATTGAGGATTTCGGAAATGCCGTTCGGACCGGTGATGTCGAACTGGAAATTGTTCCAGGTCTCGCGGAACACGGCCCCGTTGAAGGTCAGCCGATGGTCGAACCACGAGGTTTTCCAGCCGAGTTCGACGTTGGTCAGGAAATCCGCCTGATAGGGCGGCAGCGACGCGTTGCGGTTGATGCCACCCGGACGATAGCCCTCGGACCGGGTGAAATAGACCATGGCTTGGGGCGTGACATGCCAGGTCAGATTGATCTTGTTGAGCGACCCGCTTTGCTTCACCCGCTTGTCGAAGTCCAGACAGGGCGCGCCCTCGAATGGCTCGGGCGAGATGCAGCCGGCCTCGCCGTAACTCGAGCCGGGGAAATAGCCCTCGCTGAAACCGAAAAAGCCGTAGAAGCTGCCGCTGTCGCGATAGTAGCGCTCGCCGATCGTGCCGGTGAGGACGTCGGGGATGAAGTCCCAGGACAGTTCGCCGTACACCGACTGGTCGCGATCGTAGCGGATCTGCCGGCTCAGATAGAGGGTGTCCGGCCAGCCGGTAACCGTCAGCGAATCGGCCAAGCCGCTGATCTTGTACTGGTACTGGATATCGTGTTTCAGCTTCTGCCAGAACGCGCCAGCGACCAGACGCAGGCGATCGTCGCTGGGTGAGACAAGACGCAGTTCGTGGCTGTTGTCGGTGTAGTGGTCGCGGAAAAATGGGTGCTGCGACGGATCGATCAGGCCTCCGGCGTTGTCGTAAAAATAGACACCGGAGCCGTTCAGCGTGTCGTACCAGAACGAGTAGTCCGTGTAGTCGGACTCCTGCTCCTGGTTGCGCTTGAGATGCGCGTAGGCATAAGTCAGATCGAAATTGCCGACCTTGCCTTGCACGGTCAGCGCACCCTGCCACCAGCGATCGTTGTTGCGCTCGGGAAAAAAGTGCGTGACGGCGAGATCGCCCACGCTCGGGTCGCTGGAAGACGAACCATGGGAGATCGTCTGTTGCCCCATCAGGGTCGGGCTGATCGACCAGCTGTCGTCGAGATCCACTTTCAGCGCGGCGCGTGCGCCCTGGGTGTCGGCGTCGTTGTAATGCTTGCGGGCGTGCCCGTGGCATTGCAGCAGCACGCCGGGGGTGCAGTCGTCGGCGTTGCTGATGGTGATGCCGGACGACGGGTAGGTGCGCGTGCCGGCCTTGTTGTCGATGTAGCCCGCGTCGTGTTCACGCCAACCCACCAGGCGAATGGCGGCACTCTTGCCGAGCGGAATATTGACCATGCCCTCGGCGGTGGAGCCGATGCCGCCGTGGGCAACCTTGTCGACGCCGAGCGCGTAGTTTGCCGCGAAAGCGCCGGGGTCGGGCTGGTTGGTGATGATGCGCAACGCGCCCGCTTCGGCACTGGCGCCGTACAACGTACCCTGGGGTCCTGCCAGCACCTCGATGCGGGCGATGTCGTACATGTGGATGTCGACCGGCCCCTGGATCGTGGTGATCGGCTGGTTGTCGAGGTACACGCCGACGCTCGGCCGCGATCCGGTATAGTCCCCGCCGCTGCCGCTGCTGACACCGCGCATGTAGATGATGGCAAAGCCTTGCGCGCCATTGCCGCCACCGTTGTCCTGAAAGGACACGCTGGGCAGGTACTTCACGTAGTCCCTGAAGTTCTGGACGTGCAGGGCCTCAAGTTGATCCTGTGCCAGCACGTCGATGCTGATCGGCACCTTCTGCAAATCCTCGGTGCGCCTCTGCGCGGTCACCGTGACCGTGCCCAGGGTCTTCGCCTTTTGCACCGTCGCGGAGGCCGCCGCGGCCGGTACGGGCTGCTCGGCAACGTCCTGAGCGAGCGCTGGTGCGGTCACGGCGAAACTGATCGCCGCCGCAAGCGGCAGGCGCGCCAGCATCACCCGTTGCGCCTTGCCGCCACACTTGAAATGAGCTTTGGGCATGACCTGCTACCTCCCCACAGACCGTAACGGAGCAACCAAACCTGCCGAGCCTTATCGCAACCTGATGAAATGACCCGCGGGCCTCGCAGGCGCGTCGCCATGGGGATGGGCCTGCACGGTGGCCACGGCCGGCGTCTTGCGCTTCATGGGTGATCCCCCGGGGTGTGTGGACTTGCCTGCGGAAGCTCGCGCGCTTCCGCGAGCAGCGTGTCGACGACCGCGTCGGCACCGGTCGCGATCGGGTCGAATACGACGAGGCCGGTTTCCCCGTGTGCGCGCGCGAACGCGTCCGCGCGTTGGCTTTCGCTCATGCCGTGCGTGTTGAGCGCGACGGCGATGCAGCGTGCGGCGCGGTTGGTCAGGCGCGCGGCCTGTTCGTTGGCGGCGATGCAGGCGGCGAGCGTCGGCAGCGGATAGTCCGGGTAACCGTCGATGTGGGTGCGCCGCGGGTCGTGGCAGAGCACCAGCGCGTCCGGCTGCGAGCCGTGCAGCAGGGCGAGGCTGACGCCGGCATAGGCCGGGTGGAACAGCGAGCCCTGGCCTTCGATCACGTCCCAGTGCCCGGGCTCGTTGTCGGGCGACAGCGCTTCGGCCGCACCGGCGGCGAAATCGGCGACGACCGCGTCGATCGCGACGCCGGCGCCGGCGATGAGGATGCCGGTTTGTCCGGTCGCGCGAAAATCGGCGGCCATGCCACGTCGCGCCATGGCGCGGTGAATGGCCAGCGCGGCATACTTCTTGCCGACCGCGCAATCGACGCCGACCATCAGCATCCGGCGGCCGCTGCGCTTGCGGCCGGAGCCGACGTCGAAACGCGCTTCGGCGTGGCGCACGTCGAACAGGCGTGTGCCGGCCAGGCGCGCGGCCGCGGCGATTCGCGGATTCTCGCCGAGGCGTGCATGCATGCCGCTGGCGATGTCGAGGCCGGCGTGGATCGCGGCCAGCAGGGTGTCGATCCACGCCTCGTCGAGTGCGCCGCCGAAGGTGGCCACGCCGATCACCAGCGTGCGCACGCCGGCGGCGGCCGCCGCGGCCGGCGTCATGTCAGGCAGGCCGAGGTCGACCGTGTCGGCATCGAGCCGGCATTGCCCGGCACACAGCTCCGGGCGCCAGTCGAGAATGCCGCTGGCCGTCTTGGCGTCGAGGCGGTGCGGGGTGTTGCCGAGGAAGAGGAGGTACGGGGCGGCGATCTGCATGTCAGCGTGCCTCCTGGCGGCGCAGCACCTGGCCCGGATGGGCGCCGGTCGCCTTGCCGTCGGCGAGGACCGGGGTGCCGTTGACCCATACCCGCGCGATGCCGACCGACAGCTCGTGCGGCTTCTCGTAGGTGGCGCGGTCCGCCACCGTGCGCGGATCGAACAGGACGAGGTCGGCCGCCGCGCCGACGCGGATCCGGCCGCGGTCGCGCAAGCCCATGTGTTGCGCGGCCAGTCCGGTCATCTTGTGCACGGCCTGCTCGAGCGTCAGCATCTTCTGCTCGCGCACGTACATGCGCAGCACGCGCGGGAAGGTGCCGTAGCCGCGCGGGTGCAGGCCGTCGAGGCTGCCGTCGGAACAGATGTTCGCCTGCGGCCAGGCGATGAACTTCGCGATGTCGCGCTCGTCCATGCTGCGGCTGATGACCTGCGCGGTGCTGTGGGCCGCTTCCGATTCGCGGATCAGGGCCATCACCGTATCCGCGTCGTCGGTGCCGCGCAGGTGCGCGATATCGGCCACGCTCTTGCCGACCAGGTCCGGTTCGGGCTTGAACTGCGACAGGCGCAGGCCGTCGGCCGGGGAGAGGTGCTTGAGCACGAATTCGGCGGTCGCGCGGTTGCCGAAGTCGCGCTCGGGCCACAGCACGATCAACTCGCTGTGCCAGCTGTCGTAGGGATAGACGTCGAGCGTCGCGTCGACGCCTTCGGCGCGCGCCTGGTCGAGCATGCCCAGGAAGCGGTCGGCCTGGCCCCACCAGTCGGTCATCGCCAGCTTGGCGTGGCTGACCTGCACCGGGATCTTCGCCTCGCGACCGATCGTCAGCAGTTCGTCGAGCGCGCCCCAGACCTTGCGGTCCTCGCTGCGCATGTGGCTGATGTAGCGGCCCCCGTAGGGCGCGACGGCGTCGGCGAGCGCGAGCACCTCGGCGCGCGTGGAGTAGAGGCCCGAATCGTATTCAAGGCCGGTCGACAGACCGAGCGCGCCGGCCTTCATGTCGGCGGCGAGCAGCTGGCGCATCGCCTGCAGCTGCGCTGGCGTCGCTGCGTGGCTGGCGTCGGCGCCCATCACCTTCTCGCGCAGCGAGTTGTGGCCCGCGTACGAGGCGATGTTGATCGCCGCCGGCGTGGCGTCGTAGCGGCGGAACAGATCGGCGATCGGCTCCTGCGAGAAGCCGTCCTGGCCGATGACGATCGTGGTGACGCCCTGGCTGGTCACCGGCAGCGCGTCGAGCTGGCTGTCGAGGCCGCGGTCGTGGTGGCTGTGCGTGTCGATGAACCCCGGCGCGAGCACTAGCCCGCGGGCGTCGACCACCTGTTCGCCGCGCTGCGGTGCGAGTTCGCCGATGGCGGCGATGCGGCCATCGGCGACGCGCACGTCGACCTGCCGCGCCGCGGCGCCGGTGCCGTCGACGACGACGGCATGGCGCACGATGAAGTCGGCCGCTGCCGCATGGCCGGCTGGCAGCACGGCCAGCGGCGCGATCAGCAGCAGTGACACCAGTGTTCGGTTCGTCATGGCATCGGTTCTCCGGAAAAACATGCGGCTCAACCCCACAGCGCCGCGCTGGGCGGTGAGACGAGGCCACGCTGGTAGTGCAGGCCCGGGTCGCGGTCGCGGCCGATGAGCAGCGGGCCATCGAGGTCGACAAAGCGTGCGGCACCGGCGACGAGCGTCGCCGGCGCCATGCCGAGCGACGTCCCCTCCATGCAGCCCACCATCAAGCCGAAGCCGAGCTGGCGCGCGCGGGCGGTCATGCGCAGCGCCTCGGTCAGACCACCGGTCTTGTCCAGCTTCACGTTGACCAGGTCGTAGCGGCCGCACAGCGCGTCGAGGTCGGCGCCGACGTGGGCCGACTCGTCGGCACAGACCGGCACGCGGCGCTTGATCCGCGCCAGCGCGTCGTCCTTGCCCGCGGGCAGTGGCTGCTCGATCATCGCGACACGCGCGGCCTGCAGCGCCGGCATGACGCCGTCAAGCAGCGCCGGGTCCCAGGATTCATTCGCGTCGATGATCAGGGTCGCGGCCGGAGCGGCGTCGCGCACGGCCGCGACGCGGGCGACGACGTCGTGCACATCGAGCTTCAGCTTGATCAGGGCGCGGTCGCCGTCGGTGGCGACGATCGCGCGCGCCTTGTCCGCCTGCTGCGCCGCCTCGCCCACGCTGATGGTCTGCGCGGTGCGCACCTGGCCCGGGGCGGGGATTCCGGCCAGCTCCCAGACACGCCGCTTCGCCAGTTTCGCGCGCAGATCCCAGAACGCACAGTCGACCGCGTTGCGCGCGGCGCCGGCCGGCACGCGATCGTGGATGCGGTCCCAGGACTCGCCGCGGGCGAGGCGGGCGAGCAGTTCGCGCACGGTCTTCATTACGCCGTCCACGCTCTCGCCGTAGAACGTCGTGGGCGTGCATTCGCCGCGGCCGATGGCGCCATCGCACGACAGCGTTGCCACGATGACGTCGGCATGCAGGTAGGTCTCGTGCGCGATGACGAATGGCGCGGCGAGATCCCAGCGTTCGTGGCGAACTTCGGTCTGCATGCAAGCCGGCCTCTGGACGTGGATGCACAATTTATATCATAGTAACTTCCATGAAAGAAAAATTGCAAACAGCGGATGGCGACGAACCGGAGCTGGCGCGCACGCTCGGCCCGCTCCAGTTGACGATGATCGGTGTCGGCTGCGTCATCGGGGCCGGCATCTTCGTCATGACCGGCACCGCGGCGGCGACCCATGCCGGGCCGGCGGTGGTGCTGTCGTTCGTGGTGGCGGCGATCGCCTGCGGCTTCACCGCGTTCTGCTATGCCGAGCTTGCCGGCACGATGCCGCTGTCCGGTTCGAGCTATTCGTATGCGTTGCTCACGTTCGGCCGCTTCACCGCGTGGTGCGCCGGCTGGCTGCTGCTGCTCGAGTACGGCATTGCCGCGGCGACCGTCGCGGTCGGCTTCGCCGGCTACGCGGTGGCGTTGCTCGACCAGTTCGGTCTGCACCTGCCGGCGTCGATCACCACACCGATGCTCGACTTCCGCGCCGACGGCGGCAGCAACCGCCTGCAGTTCGGCGGCGGCATCAACCTCGTCGCCGCCGGCGCGATCCTGGTGGTGACGGCTGTCCTGTTGCGCGGGGTGACGCAGTCGTTCGCGTTCAACACGGCCATCGTGCTGCTCAAGATTGCTGCGCTGGTCGCCTTCGTGCTGGTCGGCATCGCCTTCATCGACCCGGCCAACCTCACGCCGTTCGTGCCGCCGGCGCGGGGCGATTTCGAGTTCGGCTGGCCCGGCGTGCTGCGCGGCGCCTCGGCGATCTTTTTCGCCTATGTCGGCTTCGAGACCGTGTCCACCAGCGCGGCCGAGGCGCGCAACCCCCAGCGCGACCTGCCGATCGGCATCTTCATGACGCTGGCGGTCTGCACGGTGCTGTACATGGCCGTCGCCGCGGTGATGACCGGCATCGTGCCCTACGCCCGGCTCGGCGTCGCCGACCCGATTGCCGTCGCCGTCGACGCGATGCAGCTGCCGATGTTCGGCATCGCGGTCAAGTCCGCTGCGGTGATCGGCCTGCTTTCGGTGCTGCTGACGTCGATCTACGGACAGACCCGCATCTTCTACGCGATGGCGCGCGATCGCATGCTGCCGCCGGTGTTCGCGCGGATCGACGGCAGGACGCGCACGCCGCAGGCCGGTACCATCTATACCGGCGTGGCCATGGCCTTGCTCGCGGCGTGCCTGCCGATCAGCCTGCTCGGCGACCTGATCAGCCTCGGCACGGCGGTCGCGTTCGCGATCGTCTGCGCGGCGGTCATGCGCTTGCGCGTGGTCGAGCCCGATCGCCCGCGTTCGTTCCGGGTGCCGCTGGGCGGCATCCGCGTGCGTGGCTGGTGGATCGGCATCATTCCGGCGCTCGGCATCGCCTTCGCCGCGATGATGGGTTTGCCGCTGCTGATCGACATGGTGCTGCGGGCGACGCGCGGCGACGTGCTGCCGCTGGCGATCGTCGGCGGCTATTTCGCGGTCGGCCTGGTCATCTACGCGGTCTACGTGCGCTCGCGCTGAACGGGAGCGGCGATCCTGGTTCCGCACAAGCGCCGGGCCTCGGCCCGACGGTGCGCTGCATGCTCAAGGCTCGATGTCGCCACCCTTCTTGCGCGGCCCGCGCGCGGGTTTCCCGACATGGCCGACGAATTCCTGGTAGAGGTCGGAGACGTGGGCCAGGCGCTGCTCCACGCGGTCGCCGAGTGCGAGAACCACGCCGTTGACCAGCAGCGCCAGCGCCGCGTGGATAGGGACGGTGGTGCCCCAGAAGATCCCGCTTTCCGTCGGCAAGGCCAGGATGTGCGGCGTGTACTCGCTGGCCCAGTGGCAGTATTTGTCGGTGATCATCACCAGCGGCAGCCCGCGTTGCCGGCAATGACGGGCGAGCAGTTGTGCCTGGCGCGAGTAGCGGCGCGTCTCCACGATCACGACGCAATCCTTGTCGGTGCCGTCGAGCAGCACCTCCGAAAAGCTTCCGGTAGCCAGGTCGGCCACCCGCACCCGCGGGCGCACGTATTGCAGGAAACTGGCGAAGTGGGCCGCAAGCCCGCGCTCGGTCTGGAATCCCACGATGTGCAGGGTCGAGCAGTGCGCCAGACGCGCGACGATATCCTGCCATTCGCGCGTTTCCGCGCGGCGGTAGACCTCGATGATGCCGGCGATGGTCAGGTCCAGGTCGCGTTGCAGCGCCGGCTCGCCGCCGCCGGTCTGCAGCATCGAGCGCAGGCCTTCGCCGATCGGCCACGGCGCGACGGCCACGTCGAACTTGAACGCTGCCTTCAGCTCGCGGAAGTTCCGGTAGCCGAGGCGGCGGCAGAACCGGCCCACCGTCGCGGCGCTGATGGCGAGTTTGGCGGCCAGCGAGTTGGCGGTCTCGAACGGCACTGCCTGCCGATTGGTGAGCAGGAAGTTCGCGATCACCCGTTCGGACGCGGTCATCCGGTCCATTTCACTGCGAAGCTGGCTGAACAATCGCCGGTCGGCGCTGCTTGGCTTTGGCGACATCGACGCCGTCTCCCGTGGGTTCGATCGTGCTGGATCGGTACGAAAGTATGATCCGGCGAAGCGCACGCCGCACGGTGCACGCCGCCCGGTGGTGAGCCGGCGATGGCAGAACGGGCGCCATGCGCGCCCGTTCTGCTGCAACCGACCGATGATCCGCCAGCGGCTCAGTAGCGGTAGTGATCCGGCTTGTACGGCCCTTCCACCGGCACGCCGAGGTAGGCGGCCTGGGTCGGGGTTAGCGTGGTCAGCTTCACGCCGATCTTCTCCAGGTGCAGGCGCGCGACCTCTTCATCCAGTTTCTTGGGCAGGATGTAGACCTTGTTCTCGTAGCTGTCCTTGTGCGCCCACAGGTCGATCTGCGCCAGGGTCTGGTTGGAGAACGAGTTGGACATCACGAAGCTCGGATGGCCGGTGGCGCAGCCGAGGTTGACCAGGCGGCCTTCGGCGAGCAGGAAGATGGAGCGGCCGTCCTTGAAGGTGTACTTGTCCACCTGCGGCTTGATGTTGAGCTTTTCCACGCCGGCCATCGCATTCAGTGCATCGACCTGGATCTCGTTGTCGAAGTGGCCGATGTTGCAGACGATCGCCTGGTCCTTCATCGACTTCAGGTGATCGAGCGTCAGCACGTCCTTGTTGCCGGTGGTGGTGACATAGATGTCGCCGCGGCCCAGGGTGGACTCGACGGTGTTGACCTCGAAGCCTTCCATTGCCGCCTGCAGCGCGTTGATCGGGTCGATCTCGGTCACCACCACGCGCGAACCGTAGGCACGCAGGCTGTGCGCGCAGCCCTTGCCGACGTCGCCGTAGCCGCAGACCACGGCCACCTTGCCGGCCAGCATCACGTCCATCGCGCGCTTGAGGCCGTCGGCCAGCGACTCGCGGCAGCCGTACAGGTTGTCGAACTTGGATTTCGTCACCGAGTCGTTGACGTTGATCGCCGGCACCAGCAGCGACTTCGTCTCGGCCAGCTGGTACAGGCGGTGCACGCCGGTGGTCGTCTCCTCGGAGACGCCCTTCCAGTCCTTGACCACGGTGTGCCAGTAGCCCGGGCGCTCGGTGTGCACGCGCTTGAGCAGGTTCTTGATCACCTGCTCCTCGTGCGAGGAGGCCTTCTCGTTGACCCAGTTCGAGCCGTTCTCCAGCTCGTAGCCCTTGTGGATCAGCAGCGTCACGTCGCCGCCGTCGTCCACCACCAACTGCGGGCCGAGGAAGCCGCCCTTGCCGTCGGGGAAGGACAGCGCGTCCAGCGTGCAGTCCCAGTACTCCTCCAGCGTCTCGCCCTTCCAGGCGAACACCGGCGTGCCGGTGGCGGCGATCGCCGCGGCGGCGTGGTCCTGGGTCGAGAAGATGTTGCACGAGGCCCAGCGCACGTCGGCGCCGATGTCCTTCAGCGTCTCGATCAGCACCGCGGTCTGGATCGTCATGTGCAAGGAGCCGGTCACGCGCACGCCCTTCAGCGGGGCGTCCGGCGCGTACTTGCGGCGGATCGACATCAGGCCGGGCATCTCGTGCTCGGCGATGTCCAGCTCCTTGCGGCCGAAGTCGGCCAGCGAGATGTCGCGGATCTTGTAGTCGGTGGCGGTTTCTTTCAGTGCGGCGTTCATCAATATCTCCGGTTGGTGCGAGGCTCTTGTGAAGAGTCCGGCCATGGATGGCCGGCCTTGCTTCGCGAAGGGACCCGCGTAAAGCACAGAGCGCCGTTGTGGAACGTGCCACGCCGAGCCTGGCCGATGCGTGGGGCTGCAGATGGATCTGCCTTCACGCCAACGGTCGCAGCGCCCCTCGGCGGGCAGTGCAGCATGCCATTGTAGCGGCAGACATAAGCTTATGCCCGCCGGCGTGGTGCCGCGGCTGCGTCGATTCGGTAGGCTGGGCGCTTGGCCGCAACGTGGAGCACAGCGTGGAAACAGATCGCGAGCCCGAATTCCTGCCGCACGACGGCCCGCTGCGCGAGGACGTGGGCCGGCTGGGTGCGATGGTCGGCCGGATGCTGGCCGAGCAGGGCGGCGAGGCGTTCTTCGAGCGGGTCGAGCAGGTGCGCATCGCAGCGATCCGGCGGCGCGCCGAGGGCGCCTCCACCGTCGAGCTGGCGCGTTCGCTGGCCGGCCTGGAGCCCGACCGTGCCGAGGCGCTGGCGCGGGCGTTTGCGACCTATTTTCACGCGGTCAACACCGCCGAGCGGGTGCACCGCATCCGCCGTCGCCGCGACTACCAGCGCGAAAGCGACCAGGTGCAGCCCGAATCGCTGCTCGACGCGCTGGGCCGGTTGCAGGCGCAGGGCGTGGACGCGGCCGAGTTGCTGGGCTGGCTCGATCGGCTGTGGATCGAGCCGGTGTTCACCGCCCATCCCACCGAGGCCGTGCGCCGCTCGCTGCTGGAGAAGGAGCAGGCGATCGTGCGCTCGCTGGTCGACGGGTTCGACCCCACGCGCACGCCGCAGGAGCGTGCCGCGGACGACGAGCGCATCTACATGGCCCTGTCGGCCGGGTGGCAGACCGCCGAGGCCTCGCCGATCCGGCCCACGGTGCAGGACGAACACCACCATGTCGGCTTCTACCTGGCCAACCCGCTGTACCGGGTGGTGCCGGCGCTGTACGAGGCGCTGGCCGAGGCCCTGCAGACGGTCTATGGCGTGGCGGTGGAACTGCCGCGGTTGCTGGGCTTCGCCACCTGGGTCGGCGGCGACATGGACGGCAACCCGAATGTCGGCGCCGACACCATCGCCGCCAGCCTCGCCACCCAGCGCGCGCACGTGATCGAGCACTATCTCTCCGACGTGGCCGCGCTCGCGCGCCTGCTCAGCCAGACCGACAGCCGGGTGCAGGTGGCGCCCGCGTTGCGTCAGCGGCTGGCCGACTATCGCGAGCGCTTCCCGCAAGCGGCCGGTCGCATCCGCCCGCGCCACGCCGACATGCCTTATCGCTGCCTGCTCACCCTGATCGGCGCGCGGCTGGAGGCCAGCCTGCGCGACGACGATGCCGACGGCTACGCCTCCTCGGCCGAACTGCAGGGCGACCTGCAGCTGATCGCCGACAGCCTGATCGCCCACCGCGGCCTGCATGCCGGCGCCTACGCGGTGCAGCGGCTGGTCCAGCGCGTGCGCACCTTCGGCCTGCACCTGGCGCGGCTCGACGTGCGCCAGGATTCGCGCGTGCACGACGACGCGCTGGCCGCGCTGCTCGACGACAAGGGCTGGGCCGCGCGGCCGGCCGCCGAGCGAACACTGCAATTGCGCGATTACGCCAGCGGCGATGCACGCTTCGCGATCAGCCATGCCGAGGTGGTCACCGCGCTGTACGACGTGTTCGCCACCCTGGGCGACACGCGCCGGCGTTACGGCAGCGAGGCGGTGGGGCTGTACGTCATCAGCATGGCGCGCAGCGCGGCCGACGTGCTGGCGGTGCTGGCGCTGGCGCGCTACGGCGGCCTGGTGCAGGACGACAACGTGCCGCTCAACATCGCCCCGTTGTTCGAGACGGTGGACGACCTGAAGAACGCGCCGGCCACCTTGCAGGCGCTGCTCGACGACCCGGTCTATCGCCGCCATCTGGCCGCGCGCAACGACCAGCAGTGGGTGATGCTCGGTTATTCGGACAGCGGCAAGGACGGCGGCACGCTGGCCTCGCGCTGGGGTTTGCAGCGCGCGCAGGTGGAGTTGCTGGAGGTGGCGCGCGGCGCCGGCATCCAGCTGGCGTTCTTCCACGGCCGCGGCGGCTCGGCCAGTCGCGGCGGCGTGCGCATCGCGCCGGCGCTGATGTCCTCGCCGCGCGGATCGGTGGCCGGCGTGCTGCGGGTGACCGAGCAGGGCGAGGTGATCCACCGCAAGTACGGCATCCGCGCGCTGGCGCTGCGCAACCTGGAGCAGACCGTCGGCGCCGTGCTGCGCGCCTCGCTGCGTCCGCGTGCCGACGACCCGCGCGAGGAGCAGTGGCGCGAACGCATGAACGTGCTGTCGGCGGCCAGCCGCGAGACCTATCGCGCCTTCGTCGAGCATGCGCACTTCGTGGAGTACTTCCGCAGCGCCACCCCGATCGACGTGATCGAGCGCATGACCCTCGGCTCGCGCCCGGCCAGCCGGCGCAGCATGCAGGGCGTGCAGGACCTGCGCGCGATCCCGTGGGTGTTCGCCTGGACCCAGTGCCGCTCGATCCTGCCCGGCTGGTATGGCCTGGGCAGCGCGCTCGAGCGCGGCATGCACGAGTTCGGCGAGCAGGCGATGGCCGGGATGGCCAGCGCCTGGCCGTTCTTCAGCAACATGCTGGACGACGTGGAAATGGTGCTGGCCAAGTGCGACCTCGACATCGCCGAGGCGTTCTCGCGCCTGTCCGGAACGTTGCACGAGGAGATGTTCGGCCTGGTTCGCGGCGAGTTCGAACGCACCCGGCGCGCGCTGCTGCAATTGAACGGGCACCGCAACCTGCTGCAGGACGCCCCGCGGCTGGCCGCCTCGATCCGCCTGCGCAATCCGTACGTGGACCCGATGAGCCTGCTGCAGGTCGACCTGCTGCGGCGCTGGCGCGAGAGCGGCTGCGAGGACGACGCGCTGCTGCAGGCCCTGGTCGCCTGCGTCAATGGTGTTGCGCAGGGGCTGCAGAACACCGGCTGAGGGCGGCAACGGCAGGCGTGACTCGCGTCGCCGGTTGCGGGACATCGGCCCCGGCATGCGCGTACGAAACCGGACACGGGTGTCCGCCGGCGAACGACGCTGGCGCCCGGCAGGGCGCCAAATCCTTGTGCGGAGCGCGTTCGGCGTCGTGGCACGGGGCTTGCTCTCCCCGCTCCATGGACATGGCCAACCCCACCCTGAAATTGCGCAAGCGCCGCCGGCTCCGCCTGATCGCGGCCGCCGCCGTCATGCTCGTCGCGGTGCTGGTGACGTTGCTGCTGCGCCTCGGCCCGGCCCTGCCGGTGGCCGAGCGTTCCGGCCTGTGGATCGACACCGTGCAGCGCGGCGACATGCTGCGCGAGGTACGCGCCACCGGCACCCTGGTGCCGCGCACCTCGCGCTGGCTGGCGGCCGCCACCGCCGCCCAGGTCGAACAGATCCGGGTGTGGCCGGGCACGGCCGTGCAACCCGATACCGTGCTGATGACGCTCTCCAACCCCGAGGTGCAGGACAGCCTGCGCAACGCCCAGGCCCAGGTGGCGGCGGCGCAGGCCGAGGTGGCCGCGCGGCGCGCCGAACTGCAGTCGCAATTGCTCGACCAGCGTTCGGCCGAGGCGCAGGCGCAAGCCGATTACGCCTCGGCCAAGGTCAAGGCCGATGCCGACGCCAAGGCCGTGGCCCGGCACCTGATACCCGAAGTGCGCTACGAGCAGGAGCAGATCGCGCTGGCCCAGCTGAAGAACCGCATGCAGATCGAACGGCAGCGCGTGCACGCGTTCGGTGCCAGCATGCAGGCCCGGCTCGACGCGGTGCAGGCGAAGTTGCTGCAGCAGCAGAGCAACCTGCAACTGCGTCAGCGCCAGGCCGATGCGCTGCAGGTGCGCGCCGGCATCGCCGGCGTGCTGCAGGAGGTGGCGGTGCAGGAAGGGGCCCAGGTTGCCGCCGGTGCCAACCTGGCGCGGGTGGCGCGCACCGACGTGCTGATCGCGCGGTTGCAGGTGCCCGAGGTGCAGGCCAAGGACGTGGCGATGGGCATGCCGGTCAGCGTGGACACGCACAACGGCTTCATCGACGGCAGGGTCGAACGGATCGACCCGGCGGTGCGCAACGCCAGCGTGCAGGTGGATGTCGCGCTCGTCGGCACGCTGCCGGGCGGCATGCGGCCCGACCTGTCCGTCGATGGCCGCATCCGCATCGCCGAGCTGCACGACGTGCTCTCGGTGGGCCGCCCGGCCCTGGCCAAGGCGGATGGCGACCTCAGCCTGTTCCGGCTCGATCCCTCCGGCGACACCGCTACGCGCGTGCCGGTGCGCATCGGCGCGGCCTCGGTCGACCGCGTGCAGGTGCGGCGCGGTCTGCGGGCCGGTGACAAGCTGATCCTTTCCGACACCGGCCAGTGGGACAAATATGACCGCATCCGATTGAAGTGAATGCATGCTTGAACCCCTCTCCCCGCGGGAGAAGGGAAAACCGATGCCCCCATCCTGGACAGCTCATGACCAACCCCGCCGACGTCATCACCCTCAAGGGCCTGCGCAAGGTATTCCAGACCGACGAGGTGGAAACCCACGCGCTGTCCGACGTGCACCTGTCCATTGCGCGCGGGGAGTACGTGTCGATCTCCGGCCCGTCCGGCTGCGGCAAGACCACGTTGCTCTCCATTCTGGGCCTGCTCGACACTGCCAGCGCGGGCCGCTACGTGCTGAACGGGCACGACGTGGCGGCGCTCGACGCCGCCGAGCGCGCGCGCATCCGCAACGCCGAGATCGGTTTCATCTTCCAGGCGTTCAACCTGATCGGCGACCTCAGCGTGCAGGAAAACGTGGAGCTGCCGCTGACCTATCGCAGCGGGATCGGCGCGGCCGAGCGGCGCGAGCGCGTGCAGGAAGCGCTGGAACGCGTCGGCATGTCGCACCGCATGCGCCACTATCCGGCGCAGCTTTCCGGCGGCCAGCAGCAGCGCGTGGCGGTGGCCCGCGCGCTGGTCGGCCGGCCGGCGATCCTGCTCGCCGACGAGCCCACCGGCAACCTCGACTCGCGCAACGGCGAGGCGGTGATGGCCCTGCTCGACGAACTGCACAAGAGCGGCGCCACCCTCTGCATGGTCACCCACGACGCCCGCTACGCGGAACTTGCCCAGCGCAAGATCCGCCTGTTCGATGGCCGCGTGGTCGACGAGGAAACCTACGACCGCCTGCGCCACGAAGACGAACAGCGGCTGGATGCGCTGATCGGCCGGCGCATCGAGGCGGGGGCATGAATGTCTGGCTCGCCGAGACCTGGCGTGCCTGGCGCGCCATGCTGCGCCGCCCCGGCTTCCTGTTGCTGGCCGGCGGCGTGCTGGCGCTGGGCATCGGCGCCACGGTGGCGGTGTTCGTGCTGATCCAGAACAGCTTGTGGCGGCCGTTGCCGGTGCCGCACGCATCGCGGCTGGTGATGATCGGCACCATCGCGGAGAACGGCCGCATCGACGGCATCTCGCCGCACGAATTCCAGTCACTGGGCAAGCTCGACGGCGTGGTTTCAATGGGGCTGGAGCGCCCCGGATCGACGGTGAATGTGGCCGGTGCCGGCGCGCCCGCACAGGTGCCGGTGATCTACTTGGATCGGCAGGTGCTGCCGACGCTGGGCATCGCGCCGGTGCTGGGGCGCAACTTCACCGCGGTCGAGGACGCCCCGCACGGGCCTGCGGCGGTGCTGATCGGCTACGGGTTCTGGCAGCGGCGCTACAACGGCGACCGCCACGTGGTCGGGATGCAGCTCACGGTCAAGGGTGTGCCGCACACCATCGTCGGCGTGCTGCCGGCGGCGCTGAATACCGTGCTGGGCCCGGGCGACGTGGCCCTGCCGATGGCGTTGCCGCTGGTCAGCCGGGACTACAACCGCAACGGCCATACGGCGATCGCGCGGATGGCGCCCGGCGTCGGGATCGCCGCGGTGTCGGCGCAGGCCGACGCGCACGAACGCACCATGTTCCGCGACATGGGCATGGGCGGCAACTGGAAGAAGCCGCGCTACCGCGCGCAAGGCCTGGCTGCCGCCGTGCAGCAGGACGCACGGCCGATGTTGCTGCTGTTCGGCGCCGGTGCGTCGCTGGTGCTGCTGATCGCACTGGTGAACGTGGTCAACCTGATGCTGGTGCGTTCGTTGTCGCGCCATCACGACCTCGCCGTGCGCAGCGCGTTGGGCGCATCCAGGCTGCGCTTGCTGTTGCCTGCCTTGGCGGAAGGCCTGCTCATCGGTACCTGCGGCTCGCTGCTGGGCATGTCGATGGCGATGGCAGGCCTTGCCTTGCTGCAAGGTGTCATTCCCGCCGAATGGTTGTGGAGCCAGCGTTTGCACGTCGGTGCGATGGCGTGGGGTCTGGCTTTCGCAATGGGTTTGTGCGGAGCTTTGTCGGCGGCGTGCGTGGCGCTGTGGCGCAGCCGTCATGCGACGTCGGCGGATGAATTGCGCGAAGGCGGACGCAGCGGCCTGGGCCTGCGCGGTGGGCACGTCGGGCGCGTGCTGGTGGTGGCCCAGGTGGCGCTGGCGGCGGTCCTGCTCAGCGCAGCCGGCGTGTTCGTGCATGCACTCCACGACGCCGCCCAACTGCAGCTTGGCTTTGCCGGCGACAACGTGCTGACCTTCGACATGGCGCCGGTGGAAGCCGACTACCCGGATGGCGTCGCCGTGCAGGCGCTGGCGCAGCGTCTGACTCGGCGGCTAAAGACCATCCCCGGCGTCACCGACGTGGTGGTGACCACCAATCTGCCGATCAGCAACGGCCTGCTGGAACAGGGCCAGACCAACGCAAACCCGCCGGGTGGAGAGCCTTTCCTGACGCAATATCGCGGCACCGAGCCGGGCTTCTTCAAGCTGTTCGCCATCCCCTTGCTTGCCGGGCGCGATTTCGACCGCAACGACGTGCGCGGCAGCGAAGGCGTGGTGATCGTCAGCCAGGATCTGGCCGACAAGTATTACGCCAGCCATGCTCTGGGCAAGATGATCAATGTGCACAGCGTCGGCAACGATGGCCGGCTGGCGCGCATCGTCGGCGTGGTGGGCGCGACGTACCAGATGGGTCCGCTGCAACCGAGGCAACCGGTGCTCTACGTGCCCCTGACGCAGGTTGCCGAACCGATGATGGCGCTGTTCCGTAGCCTCGAACCCCTGCGTGTCGCGCTGCGCGGCCACGGCAACATGGCCGATTGGCAAGCCGGCATTCGCGCGGCCCTGGCCGAGATCGCGCCCGCGCAGCCCATCGCCAACCTGCGTTCGCTGGACAGCATCGTGCGTGCGACCACCGCCACCGCGCGCCTCAGCCTGTGGCTGATCGGCCTGTTCGCCATGCTGGCCGTGCTGCTCGCCGCCGCCGGCCTGTATGCGGTGATGGCCGTGGCGGTGGCCGCGCGCGAGCGCGAGTTCGGCGTGCGCATGGCGCTGGGCGCGGCGCCCGCGCGGCTGCTGCGGCTGGTGCTGCGCGGCGGCTTGTGGCAGATCGCGGCAGGACTGGCGCTGGGCGTCGCCGTCGCGTGGCTGGTGACGCGCGCGGTAGCGCAGCTGCTGATGACGCTGATCGGCCGCGATGGCGCTCTCGATCCGCTGGTGATGCTTGGCGTGGCCGTGGTGCTGGTCGTCGCCGGGTTGCTGGCCTGTCTGCTGCCGGCATGGCGCGCGGCGAAGGTGGCGCCGATGCGCGCCTTGAAGGGAGAGTGACGATGGTCGTGCGCGAGTTGCGTCAGGCATGGCGGCGGCTGCTCAAGCGGCCGGGCTATGCGCTGTTGTCGGTGGTGGTGCTGGGCGTGGGGCTGGGGGTGACGCTGTTCCTGTTCTCGCTGGTCAACACGCTGATCCTCGAACCGCTGCCGGTGCCGCATCCCGCGCGGCTGATGGCATTGGGCGAGCCATCGCACAGCGGCAACGGCATCTCTCCCGTCGACAGCGACCAGTACCTGGCCTTGCGCGGCCACCTGCGCAGCGCCGACCTGACGGGTGTCTATGCGCCCATCGGCGCGGCGGTGGATGTGGGCGGTGGCGCCACGTATTACCCGGGTAGTCGCATGACGGCTTCGATGATGCCGTTGCTGGGCATCAAGCCCTTGCTGGGGCGCGCCTTGCTGCCGGCGGACGAGGCCGTCGGCGCGCCGAACGTGGCGCTGCTCGGCGAAACGCTGTGGCGGAACGGCTTCAACGCCGATCCGCACATCATCGGCCGCGCCATCCAGGTGAACAGCGGCTGGGTGACGGTGGTGGGCGTGGTGCCTGCGCACGCGACCAGCATGCTGGTGACCGACAACCAGGTCTGGCTGCCGCTGAAGCTGCAGTCGGGACAGCACCGCGATCTCTGGGGCGTGCTGCGTCTGGCGCCGGGATACCAGCTGGCGCAGGCGCGCGCGGAGCTGGATGCGTGGAGCACGCGCCTGCAGGCGGCGCTGCCGCCGGGCAAGCAGACGCGGGGCATCGTCATCAAGCCCTGGGGGTTCAGCTTCGTGCCCGAGGACATGCGCCAGTGGGTGTGGCTGATGTTCGGTGCTGCCGTGCTGGTGCTGCTGCTGGCCTGCGTCAACGTCGCCAACCTGCAACTGGTCCAGACCCTGCAAAGGCGCCATGAACTCGCGCTGCGCAGTGCGCTGGGCGGCAGCCGCACGCGACTGGTGTCCAGCGCGCTGATGGAGAGCCTGCTGCTGAGCCTGGCCGCACTGGCGGTGGCGTTTCCCATCATGCATGGAGGCAATCGCTGGATCGTTTCGATGTATTTCACCAGCGCTCCGGGCGCGGTGCCCTTCCATGCGTTCGGCATCGACGGGCGCGTGATGGCGGCGGCGCTGGCGGTTGCCGTGCTCAGCACGGCCCTGGCCGGAACCATTCCGGCCTGGCGCGCCTCGCGTGCCGACCTGCAGGACGTGCTGCGCGACGGCGGCAAGGGTTCGGGTGGCGGCTTCGCCCGGGTGGCCAGGGTCATGGTGGTGGCGGAAGTCGCGTTGACCGTGGTGTTGCTGGTGGGCGCGGGGACGTTCGTGCGCGCGGTGGGCACCGTGTTGTCGCAGCCGATGGCCGGCGCCGCGCATGCCGCGCACGTGCTTACCGCCGAGGTGATGCTGCCGGCGGCCAGCTATGGCGACGACGCGCAGCGCATCCGCTTCTTCGATGCGGTGGGCGAGCGCTTGCGCCAGGGCGCGGGCGTGGTCGATGCCACCGCGTCGGACACTGTGCCCGGCGCGGTGCTGGGCAGCCACGAGGACGTGGCGCTGCCGGGCCATCCGCAGCCCGCGGATGGCTGGCCACGCGCGCAGATGGGCATCGTCGGTCCGCACTTCCTCGGGACTTACGGCGTGCACCTGCGCGAGGGTCGCTTCTTCGACGCGCGCGACCGTGCCGACAGCGCGCCGGTAGCCGTGGTCGACGCGAAGATGGCCGCCGCGATGTGGCCGCACGACCGCGCCGTGGGCCGCAAGCTGGTGTTGTGGCCCGGGCGGCCGTTTGCCGCCACGCTGACCGTGGTCGGCGTGATCGAGCCGTTGCAGCTGGATGGTGTGCTGGAAAAGCCACGGCCGGGCCTGCTGCTGCCGCTGGACCAGTCGGCTGGCCAGTCGCCGCTGCATGCGGTGGGCCTGGCGGTGCGCGCGCACGTTGCCGGCGGCGTATCCGCGCAGCAACTTGCCGATGCCGTGCATGCGGTCGAGCCGCAGGCAGCGGTGTACGGGGTGCGCAGCCAGGCCGCCGCGATGGCGGAGGCACGGGTCGGCCTGACCGTGCTCAGCACCGTGTTCGGTGCGTTGGGGCTGGTCGCGCTGTTGCTGGCGGGCGCGGGCCTGTACGGCGTGCTGGCGTTCTCGGTGGCCCAGCGCACCCGCGAGATCGGCATCCGCCGTGCCATCGGCGCGGGCAACCGCGCGATCATGCGCGAGGTGGGGCACCAGTTGCTGTGGCAGCTCGGGCTGGGGCTGGGCATCGGCCTGCTGCTGGCGTGGCCGTGGTCGGCGCTGCTGGCCGATCCCGGCTTGCATACGCAGGCGCACGACCTGCGGGTATTCGCGCCGGTTCTGCTGATCGTGTTGCTGGTGGCGCTGGTCGCCTCGCTGGTGCCGCTGCTGCGCGCGTTGCGCGTCGATCCCGCGATCGCCCTGCGCTACGAGTGACGCGCGGGAATCCGTAGGAGCGCACTCTGTGCGCGATGCTCTCCGTCACGTGACGAAAGGCATCGCGCACAGGGTGCGCTCCCGGTGTCGGTATGCTGCAGGCGGCAAGTTGTCGGGACGAATGGAAGATATGACGCGCGAAACCCAAACTACCGTGCTGCTGGTCGACGACCAGGCCGACGTGCGCGAGGCGCTGCGCCTGCTGCTGAAGTCCGAGGGCATCGCCAGCTTCGGTGTGGACGGCCCCGCGGCGGCACTGCAGGCCGTGCGCCAGCGCGATTTCGGCTGCGCGCTGATCGACCTCAACTACACCCGCGACACCACCTCGGGCGAGGAGGGCCTGGCCCTGCTTGACGCGTTGCGCCAGCACGCGCCGGAGCTGCCGGTGGTGGTGATGACCGCGTGGGGCAACGTGCCGCTGGCGGTGGATGCGCTGCGCCGTGGCGCCGGTGATTTCATCGAGAAGCCGTGGGACAACACCCGCGCGCTCAGCATCGTGCGCACGCAGATCGCGCTGGCCGAAGCCTCGCGGCGGCAACGCCGGCTGGAGGCGGAGAACGCCTTGCTGCGCGGCGCCAGCGAGCCGCTGATCGCCGAGTCGCCGGCGATGCGGCGGGTGCTGGAGCTGGTGGCCAGGGTCGCGCCCAGCGACGCCAACGTGCTGGTGCTGGGCGAGAACGGCACGGGCAAAGGCGTGATCGCGCGGGCGCTGCACGCACAGTCGCGCCGCGCCGACAAGACGCTGGTCAAGGTCAACATGGGCGCCATCGCCGAGAACGTGTTCGAGTCCGAGATGTTCGGCCACGTGCGCGGCGCGTACACCGACGCCAAGAGCGAACGCATCGGCCGCTTCGAGCTGGCCGACGGCGGCACCCTGTTTCTCGACGAGGTCGGCAACGTGCCATCGTCGCAGCAGCCGAAACTGCTGCGGGTGCTGGAGGACGGCGAGTTCGAGCGACTCGGTTCCTCGCGCACGCAGAGCGTGGACGTGCGACTGGTCTCGGCGACCAATGCCGATCTCGCCGTCGAAGTGGACGCTGGTCGTTTCCGCAAGGATCTGCTGTACCGCCTCAACACGCTGGAGATCCGGCTGCCGCCGTTGCGCGAGCGCCGCGACGACATCCTGCCGCTGGCGCGCCGCTTCCTCGAACGCAGTGCGGCGCGTTACGGTCGCCACGGACTGTGGCTGGCGCCTTCGGCCGAGCGGGCATTGCTGGCGTGGCGCTGGCCAGGCAACGTGCGCGAACTGGGCCACCTGATGGAGCGTGCCGCGCTGCTGGCCGAACAGGATCTGGTCAGCGATTCGGCGTTGGCCTTCGGCCCCGGCCCGACCGCCGGCGATGCATCTGCCGAGCTGGACGGCATGACCATCGAGCAGGCCGAGGCGCAACTGGTGCGGCGCGCGCTGGAACGCCACGCCGGCAACCTGCAGCATGCCGCCGCCGCGCTCGGCATCACCCGCCAGACGCTGTATCGGCGGTTGGAGAAGCACGGCCTGCGCGATCCCTCGTCCGGCGATGCCGACTGATTCGGCCCGCCGCAGCGGCCGCATGCCTGCGTTCGAACGGCGTGTGCTGCTGGGCAACTGGCTGGTGGCGTTGCCTGCCTTGCTCGGCATGGCGGTGCTGCTGCTGGCGGGCGTGCCGCAACCCTCGCTGTGCGGGCTGCTGGCCGGCGCGGTGGTCGTCGCCACCGCACTGCTCGCGCGCTGGCAGCATCGCCGCGTGGTGTATCCGCTGTACACGCTGTCCGGCTTGCTGGAGGCATTGCGCGAGGGCGACTACAGCATGCGCGGCGCGCAGGGTGGCGTGCTCGGCGACGCGATCTACGACATCAATGCACTGGCCGATCGCCTGCAGAAAGAGCGCCTGCAGTTCGAGGATGCCTCGCGCCTGCTCGGCAAGACGCTGGCCGCGCTGGACAGCGCGGTCTTCGTGTTCGACCACGAGGCGCGGCTGCGCCTGCTCAATCCGGCGGCGCAGCAGCTGCTGCGCAGCGACCGCTCCGGGTTGCTGGGGCGACGGGCCGACGAGATCGGTCTCGACGCGTTGCTGGCCGCACCTTCATCGCAGGTGGTCCGGCACGTCTTTCCCGGGCGCAGCGGCCGTTTCGACATTCGTCATGCGCCACTGCGCAACGAAGGCCGCAGCGGCCAGTTGCTGGTGATCAACGATGTCGGCCGGGTGTTGCGCGACGAAGAGCGCCAGGCCTGGCAACGCCTGCTGCGCGTGCTCGGCCACGAGGTCAACAACTCGCTGGCCTCGATCGGCTCGCTGGCCGGCACGCTGGCCACCCTGATCGCGCGCGAACCGCTGGCCGAGGACTGGCGCGAGGACGCACGCGGCGGCCTGCAGGTGATCGGCAACCGCGCCGAAGCACTGGCGCGTTTCCTGGCCGGCTACGGCCGGCTCGCCGCGTTGCCGCCGCCGCAAAAGCGCGAACTGGATCTGGCTGTGCTGGTGCCGGCGGTGGCGCGTCTGGAACAACGCATGACCGTGACGGTGGAAGAGGGCGCGCCGCTGCCGGTGCAGGCCGACCCCGACCAGCTCGAACAGGCGCTGATCAACCTGCTGCGCAACGCCGTCGAGGCCAGCTTGCCCACCGGTGGCGCCGTGCTGGTGCGCTGGCGCAGCGAGGGCGAGCGCGCGCTGATCGACATTCTCGACGACGGACCGGGTTTGCCCGCCAGCGACAACCTGTTCGTGCCGTTCTTCACCACCAAGCCCGGCGGCTCCGGCATCGGCCTGGCCCTGGTGCGGCAGATCGCCGAGGCGCACGAAGGCGGCGTCAGCCTCGGCGCCCGTGAGGGCAGGGGCGCGATCGCGCAACTTTGGCTGCCCAACCGCACGGCGTCGTAGGAGCAGCGCGGCCGGCGATTTCCCAAGCGGGATGTAGGGCACTGCCCGCCGGCTCTCGGCGAAGTCCAGCCCGTCGTCCGGGCTCATCACGGCGTGTGGCGGGCCGCGCCCGCCCTACGGCTCCAGGCTTGACTGAAGCGCGGCGAGGCGCTGGGCGCGGGGGAGCTTTTTCCACGCCATCTCCAGGCGTAGCGCGTCGCCGTGGCTTTCAACCCAGACCCAGCCGAGCAGTTGCTTCGGCGGGTTGGAGCGGGTGAAGCGGGCGCCCTTGCCGGCAAGGTGTTTCGCGTAGCGCTGTTCGGGGTCGCGGGCGATGCCGGTGTAGACGCGGCCGTCGGCGCATTCGAGCAGGTAGACGGCCCAGGCGCCCGCGCCGGGGGCTTCGCTCATGCGTTCAGGCCCACTCGACCAGGCCTTCGGCGTCGCACACCTGCTTCCACGACGGTCGCGCCTTCAGGCGCGTGGCCAGCGCCGCCAGCTGCGGCCACTCGGTGGCCGGCTTGGGCATGTTGCGCGACCAGCGCATCAGCATCAGGGCGTACAGGTCGACCATGCTGAAGTGCTCGCCGAGCATGTACGGGCCATGCGCGGCGAGGTGGGCGTCGATCTTCGTCCAGCATTTTTCGATGCCGGCGCGCGCAGCCTGCTTGATCGTGTCGGCGCCTTCCGGCAGGTGTTCGCCGGGATAGAACCACTGGCGGAACAGCGGTTGCAGGTTGTTGGCCAGGTACAGCATCCACTGCAGGAAGTCCGCACGCTGCGCACTGCCGGGGGCCGGCGCCAGCGCCGCGTCGGGGTGCCGTTCGGTCAGCAGCATCGCCAGCGCGGCGGCTTCGCCGTGCGGCACGCCGTCGACCAGCAGCGTCGGCACCACACCGTTGGGGTTGATCGCCAGATACGCGGCGCTGCGCTGCTCGCCCTTGTCGAGGTCGACGCGCTTGAGTTCGTGCGGCGCGCCGATTTCCAGCAGGGCCAGGTGCACGAGCAGGTTGGCCGAGCCGGGGGCGTAGTAGAGCGTGTACATGGGTGGTAGTCCGTGGGAGTGATCCACGGATGATACGCCGGGAGAAAGGGCGAGAAGTGAGTGGAGAGGATTGAGAAACGAGAGAAAGCACATGAGCGGGAGGTCTCTGCTCTGTGCTCACTCCTGCTTCGCTCAGCCATCCAATTCCGACCAGCGCGCGTAGACTGCATCCAGTTCGGCCTGCAACTTCACCAGCGCCTCGTTCGCCTTGACGATGTCCGCGCTGTCCTGCTGGAAGAAGGTCGGGTCGGCCATTGCGGCGGTGCGCGCGGCGATGTCGGTTTCCAGTTGCTCGATGCGGCCGGGCAGCTGCTCCAGTTCGTGCTGCTCCTTGAAGCTGCGCTTGCGCTTCGCTGCGGCGGGTGCGGCCGGAGCGGCGGCGGGGGCGGCGGCCGGCTTGTTGCCGGCGGTTGTGCCGCGCGGCGCCGGGCGCTGGCGCAGCCAGTCGCTGTAGCCGCCCACGTATTCGCCGACCCGGCCGTCGCCTTCCAGCACCAGCGTGCTGGAGACCACGTTGTCGAGGAAGGCGCGGTCGTGCGAGACCAGCAGCAGGGTGCCCTGGTAGTCGGTCAGCAGTTCTTCCAGCAGCTCCAGTGTCTCGACGTCGAGGTCGTTGGTCGGTTCGTCCATCACCAGCAGGTTGGACGGCTGCGCGAACAGCTTGGCCAGCAGCAGGCGGTTGCGCTCGCCGCCGGACAGGCGGGTGATCGGCGCGCGGGCGCGCTCGGGCGAGAACAGGAAGTCCTGCAGGTAGCCGATGATGTGCTTGCGCGATCCGTTGAGCTCGATGTACTCGCGGCCCTCGGCCACGTTGTCCAGCGCGTTGAGCTGGTCGTTGAGCTGCAGGCGGTGCTGGTCGAAGTAGGCGACCTGGATGCCAGTGCCGAGCTCGGCGCTGCCGCGTTGCGGCTTCAGTTCGCCCAGCATGATCTTCAGGAGCGTGCTCTTGCCGGCGCCATTCGGGCCGATGATGCCGATGCGGTCGCCGCGCATCACGGTGGTGGTGAGGTCGTCGATCAGCACGCGGCCGCCGTAGGCCTGGTGCACGTGCCGGAGGTCGATCACCTTCTTGCCCGAGGCCTGCGCGTTGGCCGCGGTCATCTTCACGTTGCCGCCCAGCTCGCGCCGCTGCGCGCGTTCCACGCGCAGCGCCTTCAGCGCGCGCACGCGGCCCTCGTTGCGGGTGCGCCGGGCCTTGATGCCCTGGCGGATCCACACTTCTTCCTGCGCCAGCTTCTTGTCGAACAGTGCGTTCGCCTGCGCCTCGGCGTGCAGGCGTTCCTCGCGACGGCGCAGGTAATTGTCGTAGTCGCCGGGCCAGTCGGTGAGCTGTCCGCGGTCGATCTCGACGATGCGCGTGGCCAGCGCGCGCAGGAAGGCGCGGTCGTGGGTGACGAACACGATGCTGCCGGGGAAGGACTTCAGGAAACCCTCCAGCCAGCCGATCGCCTCGATGTCGAGATGGTTGGTCGGCTCGTCCAGCAGCAGCACGTCGGGCTTGCGCACCAGCGCCTGGGCCAGCAGCACGCGGCGCTTCATGCCGCCGGACAACGCGGCGAAGTCGGTCTCGCCGGGCAGTTCCAGCTGGCTCAGCACGTCGCTGACCCGGCGGTCCAGGTCCCAGCCGTGCTGCGCCTCGATCTGGTGCTGCACGTCGCCGAGCGCGTCGAAGTCGCCTTCATTGAGCAGGTGATGGTAACGCGCGAGCAGTCGGCCGAGGTCGCCCAGCCCTTCGGCGACCACGTCGAACACGCTGCCGGCGGTGCCCTGCGGCACCTCCTGCGCCATGCGCGCCACCACGATGCCGTTCTGCACGCGCACCTCGCCGTCGTCGGCGTGCAGCTCGCCGGCGATCAGCTTCATCAGGGTGGACTTGCCTTCGCCGTTGCGGCCGACGATGCACACCCGCTCGTTCGCCTCGATCGACAGATCGACATGTTCGAGCAGGAGCGGGCCGCCGATGCTGAAGTCGACGCGTTGCAGTTGGATCAGGGACATCCGCGCATTGTAGCGGCTGAAGGTGTGGCGCTGGCCTCCCGCAAGAGATGCGGTGTCAATGCACCTGTCGGGGTGCGGGCGGCGGAAGGATGACCGCCGCCGGCGACAGCCGTTGGCGCAAGAGATCTGCGGCGAAATGAAAGTCGCGGCCCAGGTCCTTGCGCGAGAACGGGGTCTCCAGCATGCGCAGGGCCACCTCGAATGCGGTGAGGCGATTCCAGGCAAACTGGGTCCACGCCTCGTATTTGCGCTGGTTCATCGAGGCGACCAGGCTGCGGTTCGTGTTGCGCGCGAAGGCCGGTGGCAATCGCCATGCGTCAAACTCCGCCTCGGCAAGCGCGCCGCCGATGCCGCACGCGGCGAACAGGAAGCGGAGTTGCTCGGCTGCCATGTCGTGCAAGCGTTTCAGGTCAGCCGCACGGGCCGGCAGCACCAGCACGACCCCGGTGGCCGCGTTCATCAGCAGCGCGAACGGCCGCCGGTCGATGAAGTCGATATCCGCATACCATTCGCCCAGCGGATTGCCGGCGGGTGGCGGTTCCGGCGGCGCGGGTGGCGGGCGCAGGCGCTTCAACAGTTTCTGCGAGCAGCGAACGACGGTCACGGTGCACCTTCCGCCCGCGCGCGGGCATCTTGCAGCCAGGCCAGCGCGACGGCTTCGGAATTCTCGATGGCGATTTCCGCGGCACGCTTGCGCACCAGGCAATGCACGCAGGGCTTGCCGTTCCTCTCGCTCGGCGCGGCTTCGACCGCGGCCAGCGGGGCGCCGCCGAAAAGCTCGATCAGCGTGTCGCGATCGATGTCGTCGAGCAGGTGTTCGAGGCGCATGCTGCGGTCGTCCGTTGGGCGTAAAGGGGGATGCGCGGGTTATACCACTCATCGTCTTCGAGTGGTATAACCGAACAACCTTCCGGAGCGCTGCCATGGCCCTGTACCGCGAACTTCCCGCCGCCGCGCAAACTGCCTACGCCGAGCTGCAAGAGCTGGTGCAGGTGGCCGAGGCGCTGCGTTCGCCAGCATCGCTGACCGGCACGGTGGGCTGGAAGACGATCAAGGGCCGGCGCTACGCGTACTGGCAGTTCAAGGAGATCGACGGCCGCAAGCGCGAGTATTACCTGGGGCCGGAAGGCCCGCAGATCGCGGCGATCGAACGGGCGCGCGACCGTCCCGCGCCGGCGCTGGAGGCGGTGACGCGGCAGGCGCGCGCGGCGGTGGCGCACGGCAACCTGCCGACGCCGGCCAAGCCGTTCCGCATCGTCAAGCGCTTCGCCGACTACCAGTTCTTCCGCGCCGGCGGGTTGCTGGTGGGCACGCATGCGTTTCTCGCCATGGGCAACCAATTGGGCGTGGCCTGGGGTGAGGGTACACGCACGCTGGATCTGGATTTCGCCCATGCCGGCCCGGGCGGCGACGTGGCGGTGGCGCTTCCGGCCGATCTGAAGACGGACATGCCGGATGCGTTGAGATCGCTGCAGATGGGCTTTCTGCCGGCGCTGGGCGGCCGCCGCGGTTTCGCCAGTCAGTACGTCAGCGAGCGGGAGCCGGATCTGCGCATCGACTTCCTGACCGTGCCGCGGCGCAAGCGTGACGAGGTGCATGCGCCCGATTTGGGCGTGGCCTTGGTGCCGCTGAAGTTTCTCGATTATCTGCTGGAGCAGCCGGGCCAGGCCGTGCTGCTGGACATGGCCGATGCCTGCCTGGTGAACCTGCCCGATCCCGCACGTTATGGCTTGCACAAGTTGCTGGTGGCGGCCGAACGGGGCGCGCGGCACCCGAAGTACAACAAGGATATCGGCCAGGCGCTTGCCTTGATCGACTGGCACCTGGAACGCGCGCCGGCGCTGTTGCTGGATGCGTGGCGAGATCTGGCCGGACGTGGCGCCGGCTGGAAGAAGCGCGCGCGGCAATCGCTGGCCGCGGCGCCAGCGCGACAGCGCGAGCTGGTACGGCGTTTCGAGCAGGCAGCCGGTTTATGAAGTGATCGCTCGCCCAACCAAAACGGGCCGCGCGAGGCGGCCCGTTTCGTGTAGCGTGTCGCGCGCCGTCGGCGGCTTACTTCAGCTTCGCATCCTTGCGCAGCGCCTCGGCACGGTCGGTCTTCTCCCACGAGAACGCGGTGAAGGCCTTGCCGCTGGCGTCCTTCAGCTGCACCGGGGTGCGGCCGAAATGGCCGTAGCTGGCGGTCTGCTGGTACATCGGGTGGATCAGGTCGAGCATCTGCAGGATGCCGTACGGGCGCAGGTCGAAGTGCTTGCGGATCAGCTTCTCGATCTTCTCGTCGCTGATCTTGCCGGTGCCGAAGGTGGTGACCGAGATCGAGGTGGGGTGCGCCACGCCGATCGCGTAGCTGACCTGCACCTCGCAGCGGTCGGCGATGCCGGCAGCCACGATGTTCTTGGCCACGTAGCGCGCGGCGTAGGCGGCCGAACGGTCGACCTTGGACGGGTCCTTGCCGGAGAAGGCGCCGCCGCCATGGCGGGCCCAGCCGCCGTAGGTGTCCACGATGATCTTGCGACCGGTCAGGCCGCAATCGCCCACCGGGCCGCCGATCTCGAACTTGCCGGTCGGGTTGATGTGGAACTTGGTGCCCTTGTGCAGCCACTTCGCCGGCAGCACCGGCTTGAGGATGGTTTCGCGCACGGCCTCGATCAGATCCTTCTGCTTCACGCCCGGGTCGTGCTGGGTCGACAGCACCACCGCGTCGATCGCCACGGCCTTGCCATTCTCGTAGCGCAGGGTGACCTGGCTCTTGGCGTCCGGGCGCAGCCACGGCAGCGGCGAGTTCTTCTGCTTGCGCACCTTGGCCTGCTGCTCGACCAGGCGATGCGAGAAGTGGATCGCCGCCGGCATGAAGGTCTTGGTTTCGTTGGTGGCGTAGCCGAACATCAGGCCCTGGTCGCCCGCGCCCTGGTCTTCCGGCTTCTTGCGGTCCACGCCCTGGTTGATGTCGGGCGACTGCTTGCCGATCAGGTTCAGCACGCCACAGGTGGCGCCGTCGAAACCGACGTCGGACGAGTTGTAGCCGATGTCCAGGATCACCTTGCGGGTGATCGCCTCCAGATCGATCCACGCGCTGGTGGTGATTTCGCCGGCGACGATCGCCACGCCGGTCTTGACCATGGTTTCGCATGCCACGCGGGCGCGCGGGTCCTGCGCGATGATCGCGTCGAGCACGGCATCGGAGATCTGGTCGGCGACCTTGTCCGGATGGCCTTCGGAGACCGATTCGGAGGTGAACAGGTAATTGGACATCGCGGTTTATATCCCTTTGTACGGATAGAAAGATAAAAGAGGTCGGGCATGATACATCGACCACTTCGACTTTGCAGCTTCCCCGCCCCGGGACTGCGGCGGGGGTGGGGTGCGGTTCAGCCGTCTGGACGGCCGAACGGGCCAGCTTCACGCACCGGCCCGGTCATGGGCCGGTCGCGCCGAAGGCGTTATCCAGCCGCTGCGGCCAGTTCGGCGCGTTGATCCGCTGCAGCAGCGAGGTGTCGATCGGTTCGCGCAGCCGGCTGCCGGTGGGCAGGGCGAAAGCATAGTCCTGTCGTTCCAGCAGCAGGGGCAACACCTTCAGCTGGCCGCGATAGTGCCGGCGGATATCCCAGCGCAGCAGCGGCTCGTCATAGACCACCGCATCGACGCGCCCGGCGGCCAGCTCGGCCAGCGCGGCATCGACGTCGCGGGCCCTGGTGTAATCGAGCTGTTGGCGGTCGAGCCAGGCGGCGCTGGTGCTGCCAGGCAGGCTGGCGATGCGCATGCCACCGAGGTCGGCGGCGCTGCGGATGCGTTCGCTGAGCTGGCCGACGGTCAGCGCGCTGGTGATCGCCGCGGTAAAGAACGACACGATGAGCAGCGCCGCCAGCATCCACACCAGACCGATGATGCGCCCGCCGACCGTGCGCGGCGCGGTGTCGCCGTAGCCGACCGTGGTCATGGTGACCATTGCCCACCAGAAGCCGGAGAAGATGCCCTGGCCGCGGCTGCCGCCGAATTGCTCCGGGTTGCGCTTGTGTTCGAGCAGCCAGACCAGGAAGCCGACCACCAGCAACAGCAGGGCCAGCGAGCCGATCACCTTGAGGAAGGCTGGCGACACCAGTGCCTGCGCCACCGCCAGCCAGCCGGCGGTCTGCCCGCCGCGCACCGCCAGGGCCAGCCCGGAGCTGATGATCGGGTGGGCGAAGTCCATGTGCTGCTCGCGCGCGGCGGTGGCGGTGATCGCGCCCAGCGCCACGTCCACCTTGCTGTCGCTGACGGCCTGCAGCAAACCGTCCAGATCGTAAGGCTGGTAGGCGTATTTCCAGCCGTGGTCGGCGGCGATCTCCTGCCACAGGTCGATCGCCAGGCCGCTGTAGTGGCCGTGGTCCTCGATCACGAACGGCGGCGCGACCTTCACTCCGACCAGCAGCGGCTGGTTCGCACGTTTGAGTTCGATGGCGGGCGTTACCGTCGCGGCGGTGCCGGCGGCGATCGGGTAGACCTTGACGGTCTGGCCGGCGGCGCGGACTCCGCTGACGGACATCAGTGCCAGCAGGGAGAACAGGCACAGCGGCCACAGACGTTTTCTCATCGGGGCTCCTCGAATGGCCAGGCGCAGGCACGACAATCCCGAGCCTAACGCAGGCATGGCCTGCGTGTCGTGACGGAGTGGTTCGCCGCCGCGGCTGTCACGCCGCTGTCGCACTGGAGCAATCGTGGTGTCGCGCGAGCTCTGCAAGCTGGCGGCAGGCCAACGCGAGGGGCGCGACATGCAAGCCATCGAGCAGCGTTTGCGGCAGCGCTATCCGCACTGGTTCCGCGGCCGCCGCGGGCGTCTCGCGGCGACCTTGCTGCGGCGGTGGGGGCGCTGGTCGGGCCTCGACCGGATCGACGCGTTCCACGCCGAACATGCGCATCTGCGCGGACTGGCCTTCGTCGAGGCGGGTATGCGTGAGCTCCAGCTGCGCTACGACGCCGATGCCGCCGCGCTGGCGCGCATACCCGCGCAGGGGCCGCTGCTGGTGGTCGCCAACCATCCTTGCGGCGCGCTCGATGCGCTGGCCCTGCTGGACATGGTGGGACGCGTGCGGCGCGACGTACGGGTGGTCGCCAACGAGGTGCTGGCACTGGTGGAGCCGCTGGCGGAGCTGCTGCTGCCGGTGCGCGTGTTCGGCGGCGTCGCCGGCGTGGCCAGCCTGCGCCGGGTCGAGCGCGTCCTGCGCGAGGGGGAGTGCGTGATCGTGTTTCCCGCCGGCGAAGTGTCGCGGCTGGGCCTGCGCGGCGTGCGCGACACACACTGGCGCGCCGGCTTCCTGCGCTTTGCACGGCGCGCGGCGGCGCCGGTGCTGCCGGTACGCGTCGAGGCGCGCAATTCCGCCCTGTTCTACGGCGTCTCGGCGCTGTGGCGGCCGGCGTCGACCGCGTTGCTGGCGCGCGAGATGTTCGCCCGTCGCGGCCGTCCGCTGCGCCTGCACGTGGGCAAGCCGCTGGCGATCGCCGCCGGCGAGGGCGAACGCGCGGTGCTGCGGCGCGTCCGCCGCGCGCTGGATGCTGCCGGCCGCGCCCAGGCCACCGCGCCTGCCGGCCCGTTGCCGCTGGCGCCGCCCATCGGGGCGCGCGAACTGCGGCGCGCCGTCGAGGCGACCGAACTGCTCGGCGCCACCAGCGACGGCAAGCAGATCCGCCTGGCGCGCGATGCCGGCGGGTCGGCGCTGCTGCAGGAGATCGGCCGCCTGCGCGAGTTGACCTTCCGCCAGGTCGGCGAGGGCACCGGCTGCAGCCGCGACCTCGACCGCTACGACGCCAGCTACGACCACATCCTGGTGTGGGACGCGCAGGCCGGCCGCATCGCCGGCGCCTACCGCGTGATGCGCGGCGCCGAGGCGCTGGCTCGCGCCGGTCTGGCCGGCCTGTACACCGCCTCGCTGTTCCGCTACGCCGATGCAGCCGTGCCGCGGCTGGCGGCGGGACTGGAACTGGGCCGCAGCTTCGTGGTGCCGGACTACTGGGGCAGCCGCAGTCTCGATTACCTGTGGCAAGGCATCGGCGCCTACCTGCAGCGCCATCCGGGCGTGCGCTACCTCTACGGCGCGGTGTCCATCAGCGCGGCGTTGCCGCGGCATGCCAGCGAGCAGGTGGTCGGCTACTACCAGCGTTTCTACGGCAGCGAACTGGCGCTGGCCAGCGCGCGCCGACCGTTCGCCTTTGCGACGCCGGCGCCGACCTTCGACGGCCTCGACATTGCCGCCGCGTTCGACGCGATGAAGGCCGCGCTGGCCCGGCTCGGCACCTCGGTGCCGACGCTGTACAAGCAGTACACCGAACTGTGCGAACCCGGCGGCGCGCGCTTCCTCGCCTTCGGCGTGGACCCGGATTTCAGCGGTTCCATCGACGGCCTGATCGAGGTGGACCTGGAGCAGCTGCGACCGCGCAAGCGCCAGCGCTACCTGCAGCGCGAGCAGGCGGCGGCGTGAAACGCACGGCGCCCACTGGTGCCGGGCCTGCGGGTGCGCCGGCGCATGGTGCATGTCACCGTGGACGGCCGCCTGCCGGTGAGCCACCGCGACGACTACGACAACATCAACCAGTGCGGTGGCCAGCGGGAGGCCTTGGGCGACCGGATCGACTACCGCCTGCCGAGCTGCAAGCGGTGGCTGAATCTCGCGCGGCGCCGGCTCGACGGCATTCTCTGCGGGCATCCGTCGCGCGGCGCTGATCCAGCGCGACGGCCTGGTCTGCGCGAGCGATGGCGACGGGGTGGAGAGCCTCTCCGTGCTGACGGAGGACGCGGACGGCGCGCTGCGCCTGCTCGGCCATCGCGGTGCGGTACGGGCCGAATTGCCGCCGCGGTTGCGCCTGGCGGCGCTGATGCCGCATCGGCTGGAAGCCGCCTGAAAAAAGACGCGCGAGCCGGCCCGGGCTCAGGCCGCCATGGCCAGGCCGTTAGCCAGCGCGGTGAAGTAATCGCGGGTAAGTCGCAGCTGTTCGCCGGCGGTTTCGGCGCGGTTGACCACCTGGCGGAACGCGGCGTTCTCCGGCCGATCCTTCGCGTACCAGCCCAGGTGCTTGCGCGCGATGCGTACGCCGGCCTGTTCGCCGTAGAACGCGTGCAGGTGTTCGAGGTGGCCGAGCAGGGTCGCGGCGACCTCGGCCGGTTCGGGTTCGGCCAGCAGTTCGCCGGTAGCCAGGTAGTGCGCGATCTCGCGGAAGATCCAGGGCCGGCCCTGCGCGCCGCGACCGATCATCAGCGCGTCGGCGCCGGTCGCGTCCAGCACCTGACGCGCCTTCTGCGGCGTGGTGATGTCGCCGTTGGCGATGACCGGAATGCGCACGGCGGTTTTCACCGCCGCGATGGTGGCGTATTCGGCCTCGCCCTCGTACTTGTCCGCGCGGGTGCGTCCATGCACGGCCAGCGCGGCGATGCCGGCGTCCTCGGCGATGCGTGCGATGTTCAGTGCATTCCTGTGGTCGCGGTCCCAGCCGGTGCGGATCTTCAGCGTCACCGGTACCTCCACCGCGTCGACCACCGCCTTGACGATGCGCGCCACCAGCGGCTCGTCCTGCAGCAGCGCAGAGCCGGCCCACACGTTGCACACCTTCTTGGCCGGGCAGCCCATGTTGATGTCGATGATCTGCGCGCCGTTGGCGACGTTGTAGCGTGCGGCCTCGGCCAGCATGGCCGGGTCGTGGCCGGCGATCTGTACGCTGACCGGGTCCGGTTCGCCGGCGTGATCCATCCGCTTGAGCGACTTGCGCGTCTGCCACAGGCTGGGGTCGGCGCTGGTCATTTCCGAGGCGGCCAGGCCGGCGCCCAACTGCTTGCACAACAGGCGGAACGGTTTGTCGGTGACGCCGGCCATGGGGGCCAGCAACACCGGTGGGTCGATAAGGTAGGGGCCGATGCGCATCCGGCCATTGTAACGGCGCCGGCGCTCAGCGCCGACGCTGGCGCGCACGCCAGAACAGGAAGCCGGTCACCAGGAAGAATGCCGGCAGCACGCCGGCCGCGGTCACCAGCATGCGCCACGGCGTGCCGCCGACGCCGCCGGAATGCAGCGGGTAGACTGCTTGGTTGATGCGCGTGCCGAGTCCATCGGCGGTGGCGTCGTAGCGGCCCCGCACGGTGGCGGACCAGGGATCGAGCCAGACCGTGCTGCGCCCGACCTGGTGCCATTCGCCCGGCGCCTGCGCGCGGATCGCCACCTGGCCATCGCGCTCCTGCGGCAGCGCCACGCGGTGCAGGGCGGCGCCCGGCAGGGCGCGCTGCGCCGCATCCAGCACCGCGGCCCAGTCGATCGGTGCGTCGCGCCAGGCGATGGCCGCCGGCCGCGGCGGGGGCGGCGGGTCCGCAAACACGGCGCGCAGCAGCCGGCCGGTGCCAGCGCCGTAGATCATCAGCGTGCCGGTGAGGCTGACCAGCACGATCAGCGGCCAGGTCAGCACGCCCGCGCTGCGATGCCAGCTCAGCCAGCGCCGCGTGAGCGGTTGCGCGTGCGGGCGCAGGCTGGCGCCGAGGTTGCGTCGCCCCGGCCACCACAGCAGCGGCCCGGATACCAGCAGGCACAGCACCAGCCAGCCCAGCACGCCCAGCACTTCCTCGCCGGTCTTGCCGGCGAGCAGGTGCAAGTGCCAGTCGTAGAGCACGCCAAGCAGGTCGCCACGCGGCGGGCGGGTCAGCAGCAGTTCGCCGCTGGCCGGATCGACATAGCGGCGGGTACCGTCGGCGAAATACAGCTGCCAGACCGGCAGGCCGTCCAGCGGCAGGTCGACCGCGCGCAGGCCCTGCGCCGGCCATTGCGCCGGGATGCGCGCAAGCACATCGGCGCGCTGCGCGGCGTCGGGCAGCGCGTGCCCGGCCAGTTGCGGGTAGGCGGTCCGCAGCCACGGTTTCTGCCACGCCAGCGCGCTGCCGCTGAGCGCGATCAGCGCATACGCCACGCCCACGCTGAGGCCCAGCCACAGGTGCAGCCGCTGCACCCACTGGCGCGCTCGCCCGCGCAGGCGCCAGGGTTTGGCCGCATCCGTGGCATCGGCCTGGTTCAAAACGCCTGCTGCCAGGTCAGCGAGACCACGCGGCCGCGGCCGGCGTAATAGGAGTCGTCGTCGCCGACGGTCTGCGAGACGTAGTTGATGTACTGCTTGTTGGCGAGGTTCTGCACGCCCAGCGTCCAGTCGTCGGCGGCGCCGGTGTGCCACTTCACATAGGCGTCGGCGGTGGCGTAGCCGTCGAAGTGCGCGGTGCGCTGCCCCAGCGTGCTGAAGTTGCGGCTGTACAGCTGGCTCAGTTGCAGGTAGCTCGACCAGGCGTCGTTCCAGCGCTGGGTCCACGACAGGTTGAGCCGGTTGGGGGCGATGTTGGCACCGTCCAGGTCCGAATCGATCCGGCCGTCGCCGTTGCGATCGGAGCGGCCGCGGTTGATCGCGAAGGAGGCATCCAGCCGGGTGCCGTCCAGCGGCTGCCAGTTCGCGCGCGCTTCCCAGCCGCTGATGGCCACGCGCTGGCGCATCACGTTGTAGACCTGGTTGGGCGCGTCGAACACCAGCACCGAGCCCAGCCGCGAGCGTGAGACGTAGTAGCTCAAGCGGGCGCCCGCGCGCTCGCCGAGGTACTCCACGCCGGCCTCGCGGTTGTCCGAGACCACCGGTTTCAGGTCGAGGAAATCGGCCACGTTCTGGCCGGGCTGGTTGATTGCGCGCAGCACGCGGCCGACGTCGGGCAGGGTGTAGCCCTCGGCGTAGCTGGCGAACAGGTTGAGCTGGCCGGTGAGGTACCAGACCGCGCCGAGGTTCGGCAGCGTCTTGCTGAAGCTGGGCTTGCCACCCTGCACCGTGACGGCGTTGTAGAAGGCGAGCGTCTGGAAAGTCGGCACGTCCAGCGTGCCGTGCTCGCGCCGCAGCCCGCCGGACAGCGACAGCGTCTGCAGCGGCCAGTACTCCGCCTGCAGGAACGGCGCCCAGCCGGTGTAGGTGCTGTCCGGGACCCAATGGCGGCCGGTATGGGTCAGTTCCTGGAAGGTGGTGTCGCGGTAGCCGTCGGCGCCGGCCAGCACGGTGAGCGTGTCGTCGAGCAGCCCGCGCCGCGCCCATGACAGCCGGGCGCCGTCCTTGGTCGAGACATTCTGCGACTGGTCGAACAGCGGGCCCGGGCCGTAGGCCGGGTCCTGAAAAGTGGCGAAGGTGCCGCCGCCGAACAGCTCGCGGTTCTTCTGGTGGTAGAGCTGGGCGCGCAGCTCGCCGCCGGCCAGCGCGCTGTCGCGGTAGTCGAGGCTGCTGGTCAGCACGCGGTTGCGCGGGGCATCGCCGGGTTGCTTGCCGCGCACCGAGGTGGTCGGCAGGTTGCTGGCCATGTCGCCGGACACGGCGGTGTAGTTGCCACGACCCTTGAGGTCGAAGCGGTTGACGGTGAGCTGCAGGTGACGCGTGTCGGTGAAGTCGTAGCCGAGCTTGGCGAAGCCGTCGGTGCTCGCCGAATCCATCAGGTCGCCCTGGGTACCGTCGACGCCGATCAGCCGCCCCTTCGCGTCCGAATACATGCCACGCTGGCGCCACGCCGCGCCGGCAACCAGTTCGAACGCGCCGCTGCGGGCGGCGAGCAGGTACGAGGCGCCGTAGCCCAGGCCGTTGCCGCCGCGGGTGGGCGCGCTGGCATTGGTGGTGACTTCCTGGCGCACGCCATCCTGCTTCGGCGCACGCTTGGTGATGATGTTGATGATGCCGCCGGCGGCGCCAAGCCCCTGCATGGAATTGGAGCCCTCGACGATCTCGATCCGCTCGATCATCGCCGGGTCGATGGTGTAGGCATCGCGCGAGCCATTGCGCAGCGGGCTGGACTGCGGCACGCCGTCGATCATGTACAGCGGGTTGCGCCCGCGCAGGGTCTGTCCGCGCGAGCTGAGCTTCTGCGTCGAGGGCGCGAACGAGGGCAGCAGGTTGCCGATGGCGTCGGAGAGATCCGGGTTGATCGCCAGCTGCTGGCGCAGATCCTCGCCGGTGATCACCGTGATCGTGGTCGGCAGCGCGCCCTGGCTCTGCGGCATGCGCAGGGTGCTTTCGGAAACCTCGACGCGTTCGAGCGTGGTGGCGGAGATCTGGTCGGCGGCCTGGGCGGTGCCGGCGAGGGCAAGGGCGAGCAACGGGATGAGCGGACGAACGGCGAGTGACATGAAGCCTCCGGAATGAGGAGGCGCATGTTAAATGAAAATGATTCGCAATAACAATACGTGGTCGCGCGCGGGGCGGATCAGTGCGTGGGTACCACCCGTTGTGCCGCGGCGCGGTCGTGCCGATGCTTGAACAACGGCACGAACAGCAACGCCATCACCAGCGAATAACCGGCGAAGGCCAGCCAGATGTCCTGCCAGTCCTTGCAGATCAGCAGCGCGTCGTTGCAGCTGTGGTCGGTGAAGAAGTGGTCGATCACGAAGCCGGCGATCAGGCTGCCCAGCACCGCGCCCACGCCGTTGGTCATCAGCATGAACAGGCCCTGCGCGCTGGCGCGGATCTTCGGGTCGGCCTGGCTCTCCACGAACAAGGAGCCGGAGATGTTGAAGAAGTCGAACGCCATGCCGTAGATGATGCACGAGAGCACGATCATCCACAGTCCGCCGGCAGGGTCGCCGAACGCGAACAGGCCGAAGCGCAGCACCCAGGCCAGCATGCTCATCGTCATCACCGCCTTGATGCCGAACCGCTTGAGGAAAAACGGGATGGTCAGGATGAAGGCGGTTTCGGAGAACTGCGAGATGGAGATGATGATGGTGGAGTACTTCACCGCCAGCAGGTTGGCGTACGCGGGCACCTTGACGAAGTCGCTGAGGAAGGCGTCGCCATAGGCGTTGGTGAGCTGCAGCGCCGCGCCCAGCAGCATGGCGAAGAGGAAGAACACCGCCATGTTGCGGTTCTTGAAGAGCACGAACGAGGTGAGGCCGAGCCGGTCGATCAGGCTTCGACCCTCGGCGGCACCCAGCTTGGGCGGGCACTTGGGCAGGGTGAACGCATACAGGCCGAGCAGCAGCGAGGCGGCCGCGGCCACGTGGAACTGCGCGGGCGAGGCCTTGAAGCCGAGCAGGCTGGTGGTCCAGGTGGCGGCGATGAAACCGATCGTGCCCCACACGCGGATCGGCGGGTAGGTACTCACCACGTCCAGGCCGTCCTGCTTGAGCGCGTTGTAGGCGACCGTGATCGCCAGCGAGATGGTGGGCATGTAGAAGCACATGTTCAGCAGCATCACCCAGAACATCTGCTCCGGGTCGCTGACGTGCGGGATCGAGAACAGCACCACCGCGCCGCAGATCTGCAGCATGCCGTACAGGCGCTCGGCGTTGATCCACTTGTCGGCCACGATGCCGACCAGCGAGGGCATGAACAGCGAGGCGATGCCCATGGTCGAGAAGATCGCGCCGAAGCTGGTGCCCGACCAGTGCTGGGTCTGGAACCACCAGGTGCCGATGGTCAGCAGCCAGGCGCCCCAGATGTAGTACTGGAAGAAGTTGAGTACGGTGAGGCGGAGCTTGAGGCTCATGGACGAGGGTTCCCCTGCAAGGCCGGGGGCGGCCCCGTGCACTGTGTTTGACGCGGGGCAGGTTAGACGAGGCCGGCGCCGGGCGGCAAGGTGCGATGCGGCAGCTCAGGCCTCGTCGGCCAGCGCCGCGGCCACGCGCTCGCGCAGCACCGGCAGCAGCTCGGCCTCGAACCACAGGTTGTGCATCACCCACGGCCGGTTGCGCGGGCTCGGGTGCGGCAGCGGCAGCACGCCGCGGGCCAGGTGCGTGCGCCAGTTGCGCACGGTGTCGGTGAGGGTGGCATCGCGCGCGTCGCCAAGCATGCCGACCTGCGCGTACTGGCCGATGGCCAGGGTCAGCCGCACGCCGGTGAGCAGCGAGAACAGGCGCGGATGCCAGATCGCGGCGCACGCCGGCCGCGGCGGCAGGTCGCCGCTCCTGCCCTTGCCCGGGAAACAGAAATCCATCGGCACGATCGCCACCTTGTCGGCGTCGTAGAAGGCGGCGCGGTCGATCCTCATCCAGTCGCGCAGGCGTTCGCCGCTGACGTCGTCGAACGGGATGCCGCTCTCCTCCACCTTGCGTCCCGGCGCCTGGCTGACGATCAGCAAGCGCGATCGCGTCGACGCCTGCAGCACCGGCCGCCGCCCCGGCGGCTGCTGCATCGCACAGGTGTGTCCGCAGCGGATCTCCGCCAGCAAGGCGTCCATGTCGCGTGCCTGCTGTGCCGGGTCCGGCTTCTTCATCTTTTCCATTGCCTGTTCCGTAGTTTTCGCGCTCAAACCACCTTGCCGGGATTGAGGATGCCGTCCGGATCGAACGCAGCCTTGACCGAGCGCATCAGAGCGATGGTCGACTCGCCCAGCGCCAGCGGCAGGTAGTCGCGCTTCACCACACCGATGCCGTGCTCGCCCGACAGCGTGCCGCCCAGCGCGATCACCAGGGCGAACAGCTCGGGCAGCGTCGCGTAACCGCGTTCGACCTCGTCCACGTCGCGCGGCAGCAGGTTCACGTGCAGGTTGCCGTTGCCGGCGTGGCCGAAGCACACCAGCGGCACCGCGTGTTTCGCGGCGAGCGCCTGCGCACCGGCGACCAGTTCGGGCAGCCGGCTGACCGGCACCACCACGTCCTCGTTGATCTTGTGTTCGGTCACTGCGCGCTGGGCGAACGAGAGCGCCTTGCGGGCAGCCCACAGCGCGGCGTTTTCGCCGGCGTCGGCCGCGACGTCCAGCGCGATCAGGCCTTCGCCGCGCGCCGCACGCGCCATCGCGTCCTGGGCAAAGCCCACGGTCTCCGGCGTGCCGTCGACCTCGATCAGCAGCAGCGCGCCCGCCTGCGGCACGTCGGCATCCGGTGCGTGGTCGCGCGCCAGCTTGAGCGCCAGCGCATCCATGAACTCCAGTGCCGCGGGCGTGACCGGCTGCGCCATGATGCGCGCCACTGCTTGCGCCGCGCTGGCCGTGTCGTGGTAGGTGGCGCGCAGCGAGCGCACGGCAGCGGGCCGCGGGGTGAGTTTCAGGGTGGCTTCGGTCACGAGTGCCAGCGTGCCTTCCGAGCCGATCAGCAGGCGCGTCAGGTCGTAGCCGGTGGAATCCTTGGTAGTGTGTGTGCCGGCGACGAAACCCGCGCCGGTGCCCGCCACCGCGCGCAGGCCCAGCACGTTGTCGCGGGTGGCGCCGTATTTCAGGGCGCGCGGCCCGCCCGCATTGCAGGCGAGGTTGCCGCCTATCGTGCACCACGGCGCCGAGCCCGGATCGGGCGCCCAGAAGAATCCGTGCGGCGCCAGCGCCTGCTGCAAGGCCTCGTTGGTGACGCCCGGTTCGACCACCGCGAGACGATCGTCCGGCGTGATGCGCACGATGCGATCCATGCGCTGGAAATTCGCCACCACGCCGCCGGCCAGCGGCACCGAGGCGCCGGTGGAACTGGTGCCGCCGCCGCGCGCGGTGAGCGGCACGCGGTGCTCGCGGCAGGCACGCACCAGCGCTTCCACTTGCGTGTGGGCGGTCGGATACACCACCACGTCGGGTCGGTGCGCGTGGCGCGAGTGGTCGCGCGCTGCGAGGCGCAGGGCGTCGTCGCCGCTGTCCAGTGCGTCGCCGGGAAAGATCTCGCGCAGGGTATCGAGCAGGGGGACGGGCAGGACCATGCCGCGATTATCGCGCCGTGCCGGACTCAGCCCGCTTCGAACGCACCACGCAACCATTGTCGTTGCAGCGCGTCGATCGGGCCGTCATAGCTGACCACGTCGAAGCGGCACGGCCGTCGCGCGTGTCGCGGGTGGGCTGCCAGCCAATGCTGCGCGGCGTGGATCAGCTTGGTCTGTTTGCTTGCGGTGACCGAGGTCGCAGCGTCGCCGTGGCTGGCGCTCTTGCGGTAGCGCACCTCGACGAAGACGACGGTGTCGCCGTCGCGCATCACCAGGTCCAGCTCGCCGTGGCGGGTGGTGTAGTTGCGCGCCAGCAGCGTCAGGCCGGCGCCTTCGAGTGCGGCGCAGGCGCGCTGTTCGAAGTCGTCGCCGGCGGCGCGCATCAGCCGGCCGGTTGGGTGTTGTCGGCGCTGGAGCTGGCCGGCGCCGGTGCGGCCGGCGGCGACGGTACCGCGTCGATCTGCAGGTTGCCGCTGAGCGGGCGCGCCACGCCGTTCTCGAACTTGGCCCAGGTCAGCACGCGGCGGATGCGGCCGAACGGATCGGCGGCCAGTTGTCCGGTCGCGCCCGGCATGTAGCTGCCCGGATGCGCCTTCAGCCAGTCCAGGTAGGGCACCAGGCCCCAGGCATCCATGCCGAAGGCGAACAGGCGCGCGGCGCCGTCGCTGGCGGCGGGCAGCTTCGCCGCGATCGCCGCGCGGTCGGGCAGGCCGGGCTGCGCATCGAACAGCCACGGCGCGTCGCAGAACTCGATGCCGTCCAGGTCGCGGTTGGCGGGCGCGTCGTCGCCGCCGGCGTACACATGCGAGGTGGCGAATACCGGCAGCCCGACCTGTGCGATGCGCAGCTGCGGCATCAGCAGCCGCGCCTGGTTGGGACGCATGCTGATGAAGATGCCGGTATCGCCGGGAGCGGCGGGAACCGCTGTCGCGGCGTCGGCGGTGCTTGCCGCGGCGGCAGGCGCGGGTGTCGCACTGGCGATGGGCAACTGCAGGTTCTTGATCGCGTCGGCGAAACTGGTGGCGCCGCTCGGCAACACCGTCGTGGCCACCACGTCGCCGCCGCGGGAAATCAGCTCGGCCTTGAATGCGCTCGCCGCGCGTTGCGCGAAGTCGTCGCCGGAGATCATCACGTAGGCGTGCAGCAGGCCGCGCTCGGCCATGTGGTCGGCGGCCTGAGCGCCCTCGGTTTCCGGCAGCAGGCCGAACTCGCTGGCGTTGCCGGCGGGCAATTGACGGTCGTCCGGGTGGTTCAGCGCCAGCACCGGCACCGGCAGCTGCGGCAGCGCGAACACCGCCGCCACTTCCCCGCGGGTCAGCGGGCCGATCACCAGCCGGGCACCGTCGCGCACGGCCTGCTGGTAGGCCTGCACCGCACCGTCGGCGGTGCCGTGGCTGTTGTAGCTGCGCACCGTGGGACGCGGCGCGTGGTTGCGACCCGCATCGAAATACGCGGCGAAGAAGCCCTGGCGAATCGGCGTGCTGGCGGCGGCGTAGTCGCCGTCGGCCGGCAACAGCAGGGCGACCTGGGCCGGCACCTTGTAGCCTTCGCGCACGTTGGCGCCGGCCTCGGGCAGCAACATGCCGACCGCCTGCTGCAATTCCGGCTGCGGCTGCGCCACGGTGACGCCGAGTTGTCGCAAGGCTTCGTTGATCCACGGCAGCATGCGATCGCCGGGTTTCATCGCGGCGGCGCGGTGTTGCAACGGCGCGACGCCCAGCTTGGCGAGGAGGTCCAATGCCTGGCGCCGGTTCTGTGCCTGGTCGAAGCCTTGCAGTTCCGCATCCATCTGCACGCGGGTGCGGGCGGCGCCCCACAGGTCGCCGGAATCCTTCATGGCACGCGCGCGCAGTTCCAGCAGGCGCGTCTGCAGCGACGGCGGCACCGACACGTTCGGCTGGCTGGTCAGGCGCAGCGCGGTGCGCGCGTCGTGCTGGTCCAGCGCCAGTTCCGCCCGCAGCAGGTCAAGGCGCAGCGGCTCGTCCCCGCTCAGCCGCTCGCGCCGGATCTTGCCCAGCACCGGCGCGGCCTGTTCGATGCGGCCTTCCTGGCGCCATGCCTCGGCGGCCTGCAGGCGATAACTGTCTGCGTGCGCGGGCGATTGCGCGGCAAGCTGCAGCCAGGCTTGGGCGGCCTGGTCGAACTGGCCCTGCTGCGCCAGAGCGCTGGCGTGCTGCGCGGCGGCGATTTCGGCCGGCGAACGCACTGCGCTGGTCGGCACGCACGCATTCAGTGCGAGCGCGAACAGCAGGGTCGTGAGGATGACTCGCGCGAGGCGCATGAAGCGCATGGGAAATCCCTTGGTCGTCATGGTCGTCAATGCGCGATGATAGCCGATC